>JAABUJ010000224.1_pt1 | contig 125433 bp, 111 predicted proteins | sample 5559131 | NCBI WGS metagenome assembly JAABUJ01 (sample SAMN10711875, study PRJNA513366) | rock metagenome | isolation source: Antarctica rocks | place: Antarctica: Victoria Land, Mt New Zealand nord | collected 2016-01-07 | reverse complement strand
GACGGCGTGACCTGCCCTCATTGCTCCTCGGATTCGGTCATCAAGAATGGTCGGGACGACACCCAGCCCGATCGCCAACGCTACGAGTGCCGGGACTGCCGCCAGCGGTTCGACGACCTGACCGACACGATTTTCGCCGGCCATCACCAGCCGCTTCGGACCTGGATCGCCTGCTTATACCTCATGGGTTTGAACCTCTCGGGTAGCCGTTCACATTCTGGAAACCCTAGAAATCAAGCACCTTGAAGGGGCTGGAGGGCTCAATATGGTCGATTTTCGCCGCTCTGACGCTCGGAAGCCCCTTGTTTTCAGCCTTCCCAGGGTGTGAACGGCTACCCTCTCGGGATTGCAGATCGCCCAAGAGCTTGACATCAACAAGGACGACGCTCGGGCCATGATCGGGCAACTCCGTCAGGGGATCGTCGATCGCCGTCCTCCGGTCGTGCTGGAGGGGGCCGCTTCGCAATGCTGAGGTTGAGGGTTCGATCCCCTTCCGCTCCGTTTGATAGCCCTCTTGTGAGAAATCGCAAGTGAGTTTTTTTGCCCTCGGGATCTCGCTTCGGTGGTCACGAAGTGCCCGAGCCTATCCGCTCGGAAGCCGGATCGATCACCGACCTCGAACTCTCATCGCCCCTCATTCCGAATACGGGGCAGGTCAGAGGATCATGGTTCTGCCATAGGCATCGGGTTTCCCGAGGTGTACACTAGAACTGAACTGCCCCGACGAACCCGCCGGCCCGCGCGAGTGTCCGAGGGCCGGACCGGATGCTCGGCGGGATAACCCGTCCGACCTGGACCGGTCGCCGGGGCCTCGACCGGGCGACGCTCGACTGCCCCTTCGGACCCGGTGTGATGGCCGATACCAATAAAGAGCTGACCCCCGCTGCCCCGTCGTCCGCGAACGGGATCCCGCCCCGCCCTCGGAAGCGGACCTCCCCCGCGCTCCCCCAGGACGACGTCGCCCCCGCAGCCGCCTCCCGCCTGGTGCCCGATCGCGTCGCCCGGGCCCTGGAGCGTTGCAAGCTCTGCGCCCGGATCGCCGACGACAACCGGGCCAAGGACATCCTCCTGCTCGACCTCCGAGGGGCGACCCCGCTGGTCGACTTCTTCGTGATCGCCTCGGCCAACTCGCGGCGACAGGGCAACGCGATCGCCTCGGAGATCGATCAGGAACTGAAGAAGCTCGGCGAGGCCAAGCTCGGCATGGAAGGCACCGAGGAAGGGCGCTGGATCCTCACTGACTACGGCGACTTCGTCGTCCATGTCTTCGCCGAGGACGCCCGGGCCTATTACGACCTCGAACAGATCTGGGGCGACGCCCCCCGGGTCGAGTGGCGCGACCCCGCCCGGATCAAGCCGGCCGGGCCCGTCGAGCCAGAGCCGGCCGGGCCCGTCGAAGGGGACGCCGAAGCCGAGGATTGACGCCTCGCGCGACCCGGTCCCGCCGGATCGTGTGGTCAGGCCGGGCCCGATCCGCGATAGTATCCAGGGAAGGGCCGGCGGCCGGACCGGGCAGGGGGTCGGCTCGGCCCGGCCCCGCCGTGACCCCGAGGCATCCCGGTATCCATCATGAACGTCCTGGAACATCTCCGCCTCGCCTTCGCCGCCGCGACCCCCGAGGGGGGCGACCCCGGGGCGTTCGCGGCGGCCGTCCGGTCGAGCACCGATCCCAAGTTCGGCGACTACCAGGCCAACGGCTCCATGGCCGTCGCCAAGGCGGTCGGTCGGAACCCGCGCGAGGTGGCGCAGGCGGTCGCGCGGGCCGTCGACCTCGGGCCGATGGCCGGGACTCCCGAGGTCGCCGGGCCGGGCTTCCTCAACGTCCGGCTCCGGGACGACTGGATCTCCGGCGTGCTCGGCGACCTCCTCGTCGATGACCGGTTGGGTCTATCCCCGCCCGAGAAGTCGAAGACGGTGGTGATCGATTACTCCTCGCCCAACGTTGCCAAGCCGATGCACGTCGGGCACCTCCGATCGACCGTGATCGGCGAGAGCCTGGCGCGGATCTACTCGGCCCTGGGTCATCGGGTCGTCCGGGACAACCACCTGGGCGACTGGGGCTCGCAGTTCGGGATGATCCTCTGGGGCTGGAAGAACCACCGCGACGAGTCCGCCTACGCCGCCGGACCCGTCGCCGAGCTGGCCCGGCTCTACCGCCTGGCCCAGTCCCGGATTCTGCCCGGCGAGGCCCTCCGCGAGAGATACGGCAAGGCAATCGCCCTCGACGAGCAGGGCAAGGCCAATGAGGCCCTTGCCCTCTTCGCCAGGCTGGCCGAGGGGACCGGCGACACCTTCGAGGACGTCGCCCGCCGGTCCGCCGAGGCCCGCGGAGTCGCCGACGCCGCCCGGTCCGAGACGGCCAGGCTCCACGCCGGGGACTACGAGAACCGGGTCCTCTGGGATCAATTCATGCCCCACTGCCTGGCCGCGCTCCGGGCGGTCTACGACCGGCTCGACATCCACCACGACGTCCACCTCGGCGAGAGCTTCTACGACCCGATGCTGGCGGACGTCGTCAAGGACCTCGAAGCCGCCGGCCTGGCCGTCGAGAGCGAGGGGGCGACCGTCGTCTTTTCCGAAGGGTTCAAGGCCCCGCTGATCGTCCGGAAGCGCGACGGTGCTTATAATTACGCGACCACCGACCTCGCCACCGTCCGCTACCGGAAGGACACCTGGGATCCCGACCTCCTGCTCTACGTCGTCGACCACCGCCAGGGGGACCACTTCCAGCAGGTCTTCGCCGTGGCCCGGCGGTGGGGCTACGGCGGGATCGCCATGGAGCACGTCGCCTTCGGGACCGTCCTGGGCCCGGAGCGCCGACCCTACAAGACCCGCGACGGCGACGTGATCGGCCTCGAATCCCTGCTCGACGGAGCGGTCGCGGAAGCCCGGAAGGTCGTCGACGAGAACAGCGGCCACCTCCCCGAGGACCGCCGCCGGCACGTCTCCGAGGTCGTCGGCCTCGGCGCGATCAAGTACGCCGACCTCTCGCAGAACCGCCAGAGCGACTACGTCTTCGACATGGCCCGGATGGTCGCTCTCAACGGCAACACCGCCACTTATTTGCAATATGCTTATGCGCGGATCCGCAGCATCTTCCGGAAGGGCGGGTTCACCCCCGAGGCGATCCGGGAAGCCCGGCCGCCGATCGCGCTGTCGAACCCGGCCGAGCGCGGGCTCGCCGTCCGGCTCCTCCAGTATCCCGAGACCCTGGAATTCGCCGCCGCCGAACTCAAACCGAACCTCCTGGCCGACTACCTGTTCGACCTGGCCAACGCCTACAGCACCTTCTACCAGGAATGCCCGGTCCTCAGGGCTGAATCCCCCGAGCGTCGCGAGAGCCGCCTCGCGCTGATCGACCTGGCTGCCCGGACCCTGGAATCGGGCCTCAAGCTGCTGGGAATCGGGGTCGTCGAGGAGATGTGAGCCCCGATCGATCGGGTCATCCAATCGCACTGGCTTGACGATAACTTCACGGTTTCGGCGGGTTGGCGGCGCGGGCTTTGCTAATCATGCGGATCGGGACGAGGCGACCGCGACCGCCCAAGCGGTGCCGCGTCTGAATGACGCAGCGACGAACCCCGAGACGGAGTACCCGACCGATGATCCGCGCCCTGACCCTCGCCGCCCTCGCCGCCGCCCTGATCGCCCCGAATGCTCGTGCCCAGGCCACCGCGACCACGACCGCCGGCAAGTCGGCCGTGAATGACTCGCTCTTCGCCATGACCGCCGCCGACTCCGGGATGTCCGAAGTGGTGATCGCCGAACTCGGCGTGCAGAAGGCCACCGACCCCGAGCTGAAGAAGTTCAGCATGCACATGGTCCAGGCGCACACCAAGATGAACACCGAGCTGATGGGCCTGGCCGCCCAGAAGGGCATCACCCTGCCCAAGACTCTGTCCGTCGGCCACCAGTTCTGTGCCCAGAGCCTGGCCGGACTCTCGGGCGAGGATTTCGACCGCTGCTATGCCAAGGCTCAGGCCGTGGCCCACATGGCCGCGGTCGCCACCTTCGAGACCGAGGCCGAGCGTGGCCAGGACCCCGACGTCCGTGCCCTCGCCGCCAAGGCGCTCCCGCACATGAAGGAACACCTCAAGATGATCAAGCCGATCGCGATGAAGTACGAGAAGGAGAAGCCCAGCACCGCCGGCGCCTCCTCGGAGCGTTGATCGGCCGACGCTGAGAGAGCGAACAGGAAGGCCGCCGCGAGTCCTGGAGGGGGTTCGCGGCGGCCTCGTCGTTGCTTGGGCCCCGGTCACTTCGGGGCGGCGGGCTGGTCCTTGTCGGCCTTGTCCTTGGAGGCCGGCGAGGCGGGCGTGTCCTTGGCGAACTTCAGGGCGGCCGAGTTCATGCAGAAGCGGAGGCCGGTCGGCGCCGGGCCGTCGTCGAAGACGTGGCCGAGGTGGGACCCGCAGGTCTTGCAGACCACTTCGGTCCGGGCGTAGCCAAGCTTGAAGTCGGTGGAAGTCTCGACGTTGGCTTGATCATACGGGGCGAAGAAGCTCGGCCAGCCGGTCCCCGACTCGAACTTGGTCTTCGAGCTGAACAGCGGCGTGTCGCAGCCGACGCACTCGTAGATTCCCTTCGCCTTGTTGTGCAACAGCTTGCCCGTGCCTCGCGGCTCGGTGTCGGCCTGGCGGGTGACGGCGTACTGATTCGGAGTGAGCTGCTTGCGCCATTCCGCGTCCGTCTTCATGACCTTCCGGGGCTTCGAGGCGCCCTCCTGGGCGAGGGCCGAGGCCACCAGGCCGGCGGCGATCGAGGCGATGAGAATGAGTCGCGGGGCTCGGACGTTCATGGATGGATTCCTCGTCGGGGCGTCCCCAGCGCCGGCGGTCTCGCCGGGGGAGTCGCCGCTTTGCCGATCGGACGTCGGGACGATTCCCATTACGCTCCCATTCTCCGCCGGGTTCGTCGTCCACGCAAGATCGACATCCCACGCGATCCGCCCCCTTGCCCGGCGGCCGCCCGGGGCCTAACCTGACGCCCGGGCGGGAACCGGCCGAAATCCTGAGCCACGGGACACCCATGCGACTCCGAACCGCGACCCTCGGCCTCCTCCTGCTCGGCCTCGCCGGCCCGGCGGATGCCGACGACTTCCCCAAAGACCTCGTCTCCTGGGCCCCGAGCCCGGCCAACCCGGTCTTCCGGGGGACCGGCCTCGACCGGGGCTGGGACCGGAAGATCCGCGAGCGCGGCTGGATCCTCCGCGAGGGCGGGATCTACCACCTCTGGTACACCGGTTACAACGACGACCGCTCGCCCAACCGGAGCCTCGGCTACGCCGTCTCGGTCGACGGCCTGAGCTGGATCCGATGGCCATCCAACCCGATCGTGACGACCTCGTGGGTCGAGGACGTCTGCGTGGTCAAGCACGAGGGCGTCTACCAGATGTTCGCCGAGGGGGAGCGCGACGTCGCCCACCGGCTGAGCTCGACCGACCGCGTGACCTGGAAGGAGGAAGGCCCGCTCGACATCCGGAAGGCCGACGGGACCCCGATCCCCCCCGGCCCCTTCGGTACGCCGACCGCCTTCTTCGAGGGCGGGACGTGGCATCTCCTCTACGAGCGGGGCGACCGGGGCGTCTGGTTGGCGACCTCGAAAGACCTCAAGGTCTGGACCAACGCCCAGGACGACCCGGTGCTTGCCATGGGCCCCGGAGCCTACGACCGCTTCGCCGTGGCCGTCGATCAGGTCTTCCAACGCGATGGCGTCTACTATGCCTACTACCACGCCAACGCCCACGACCCCTGGCAAAAGGACTGGACTACCAACATCGCCCGGTCCCGCGACCTGATCCACTGGGAGAAGTACCCAGCCAACCCCCTGATCCGGAACGACTCGTCGAGCAGCGTCCTCGTCCCCGTCGGCAGCGGATTCCGGCTCTACACCATGCACCCCGAGGTCCGGGCGTTCGGGCCGGCGCCGTGATTCACCCGCCTCAGAGGCTATCCGGGTCACATTTCCTTGATCTAGCAATGAGTTATGGCCAGTGGACGATGGGTGAGAAATGCCCGGAGATTTCCTGGGCATCGGCATCGTATGCCGTCCCGCTTGTCGATCATAACCCATTGACCATCAACCATTTCCGATCCCGGATCGCCTCTCACTCCTCGACCTCGAAGATCGCCTCGACCTCGACCGCCATCCCGTTCGGCAGGGCCGCCACGCCGAGGGCGCTCCGGGCGGCCATGCCGGATTCGCCGAAGACCTCGACCATCAGGTCGGAGAAGCCGTTGATGACTTTGGGGTGGTCGCCGAAGTCGGGCGCGCTGTTGACCAGGCCCAGGACCTTGACCAGCCGGACGACCTTGTCGAGCGTCCCGAGGTGGGACCGGACCGTCGCCAGGATCGCCAGGCCGGTCTGGCGGGCGGCGGCGTGGCCGGCCTCGAGGTCGAGCCCTGCGCCGAGCTTGCCCAGGTGGAGCGTCCCGTCGGGGCGGAGCGGGCCGTGTCCCGAGACGTAGAGCAGGTTGCCCTGACGGACAGCCGACCGGTAGGTCGCGACGGGCTTGGGGGCGGGCGGAAGGGTCAGGTTCAGCTCGGTCAGGCGGGCTTCGGCTCCCATGGCGCGATCATCCTCGGGGTCATTCGGGGTCAGGGCCGTGGTCGGGCTCGACGCTAACCCACGGCCCCTCCGAAATCAACCTCCCCGGGATCGGCCTGTCGTCGGGGTTGACGGCGGTCGGTAGAATGCAGACTCGATGCGCGGGTCCGAGCGAGGCGAGCCCATGAGCCCCACGACCGCGGAGCGGCCCGAGGTCGAACTCGGCGACCCTCCGGCCGCCAGGACGCCCCGACGCCCCCGCTGGACGGTCGGACGGGTCGTCACCGACATCGCGATCGTCGCCGTCGCCGTCCCGTTCGCCTTGAATTCGATCGTGCCACGGGCCCCTGAATTCTGCGCGATGACGACCGGTTATTACGTCTTCTCACTGGGCGCGACCTGCCTCGGGGCCCGGGCGGCCTGGCTCGTCCTCAAGGCCCTGAACGACGCCGCCGAGCGTTGGCTCGACCGTCGAGTCCGCCCGGACCGAGACACCCCTCGCCGGAACCCGACGCCATGACCCGCCCCGTCACCGTCGGACTCATCCAGATGCGGTGCTCGGACGACCCCGACGACAATCTCCGCCGTGGCTGCGGGTTCCTCCGCGAGGCGGCCGGCCGGGGGGCGAAGGTCGCCTGTCTGCCCGAGCTATTCCGGACCCGGTATTTCTGCCAGGTGGAGGACCACAAGTTCTTTGACCTGGCCGAGCCGATCCCCGGCCCGACCACCGAGGCGCTCTCGGCCGTGGCCCGCGAGACCGGGATGGCCGTGATGGGATCGATGTTCGAGCGGCGGGCGGCCGGAATCTACCACAACACGTCGGTCATCTTCGACGTGGACGGCTCGCTCCGGGGCCGCTACCGGAAGATGCACATCCCCGACGACCCGCTCTACTACGAGAAGTTCTACTTCACCCCGGGCGACCTCGGCTTCCAGGCCATCGCCACCGAGCCCGCCGTGCTCGGCCCGCTGGTCTGCTGGGACCAGTGGTACCCCGAGGCCGCTCGCCTGACCGCACTCAAGGGTGCCGAGATCCTCTTCTATCCCACCGCGATCGGCTGGCACCCGAGCGAGAAGGCCGAGTACGGCGAGGCCCAGTCAGACGCCTGGCAGACCATGCAGCGCGCCCACGCCATCAGCAACGGCGTTTACGTGATGGCCGTCAACCGGATCGGCCACGAAGGGCCGGCCGACGGCGGGATCGAATTCTGGGGCGGGACCTTCGCCGCCGACCCCTTCGGCCGGGTGATCGCCCGGGCCTCCGCCGACCGCGAGGAGGTTCTGATCGTCGAGTCCGACCCCCGCCTCGCCGAGGAGACCCGCCGCCACTGGCCCTTCCTCCGCGACCGTCGGATCGACGCCTACGGGGCGATCACGCAACGGTTCTCGGATTGACCACCGACCACCATCGCCGTGACCACCGACCGCCGAGAGCCGCACGCCATGACCGAGACGCCCGCCGACCTCGGATACCGGATGCCCGCCGAGTGGGAGCCGCATGCGGCGACCTGGATCGCCTGGCCGCACAACCGGGAAGACTGGCCGGGCAAGTTCGGGCCGATCCCCTGGGTCTACGTCGAGATCGTCCGCCTGCTCAGCCGCTCCGAGCGGGTCGAGATCCTGGTCCAGGGCCGGACGGCCGAGAACCGCGCCGCCGACCGGCTCGGCCGGGCGGGGGTCGACCTGGCCCGGGTCGGATTCCATCGGGTGAAGACCGATCGGGCCTGGACCCGCGACTCGGGGCCGTCCTTCGTGGTCAAGGACGGCGACCCCGACGGCCTGGGCCTGGTCCACTGGGATTTCAACGCCTGGGCCAAGTACGACGACCACCGCCGGGACCGCCGGGTCCCCCGGGCCATCGCCAGGATCCTGGGCCGGAAACGCTGGAAGCCCTCGGCCGACCCCGACGACGGCGAGGGCCCGGTCCGCGTGGTCCTGGAGGGGGGCTCGATCGACGTCAACGGTCGGGGGACGGTCCTCACGACCGAGGAATGCCTGCTGAGCGAGGTCCAGGCCCGGAACCCCCGGCTGGGACGCTCGGGGGTCGAGGCGGTTCTGGCCGACTACCTGGGGACCACCCACGTCGTCTGGCTCGATCGTGGGATCGCCGGCGACGACACCCACGGCCACGTCGACGACCTGGCGCGGTTCGTGGACCCGACCACCGTGGCCATCGCGGTCGAGTCCGACCCGGCCGATGAAAATCACCGGCCGCTCCGCGAGAACCTCGACCGGCTCCGGGTCGCCAGGGATCAGGACGGCCGGCCGCTCCAGGTGATCGAGCTACCGATGCCCCGGCCGGTGGCCTTCGAGGGACGACGGCTCCCGGCGAGCTACGCGAATTTCTACGTGGCCAATCACCTGGTGCTGGTCCCGACCTTCAATGACCCGGCCGACCGCGAGGCGTTGGGCCTGCTGGCCTCGGCCTTCCCCGGCCAGGAGGTCGTCGGGGTCCACGCCATCGACCTCGTCTGGGGGCTCGGGACGCTCCACTGTCTGACCCAGCAGCAGCCCGAGCCCGGAGGGGCCGCCGGAGAGGGCGTAAAGACGCTCGATCGGCGACCTCCGGCCCCGGCGGCCAATGTCCCGGATTATTAACGCGCCCGCCCAATCCGGGGACGACGACTGGATTTGCGGGTCCGTGATGTTTTATGCTTCACGAATGCGTCGGAGGGACCACCGACCCGGCGCCCGGTACTCCGGCCACACCACCGATCGATGAGTCATCCCATGCCCGACAATCACTTTCAGGCGGTCGGCGAGCCTCGACTCCCCCTCGCCGAGCAACCCAAGGCCGCGACGGCGATCAAGGACCGCCTGACGATCGTCACCACCTACTACCAGATCCCCTCGGCCCCCCGGATGACCGTCCTCCGCAAGACGATCGAGGGGCTCCGGAAGAACCTCGACGTCGCTGGCTGCCGCCACCTGGTCTACTACCACGACCCCGCCGACGGCACGCCCAGGACCCGGCAGCATCTGGAGAACCTCCGGAAGCTCTGCGACCATTACGGGCTCGAACTCTACGTCCGCCCGGACTCGGGGATCAAGGTCAACCTGATCGAGGCGATCGGCGAAGTCAAGACCCCTTACATGCTTTTCCTCGAATACGACCTCGAATATCGCCGCAAGATCGACATCGCCAAACTCCTGGGCGTCTTCGACAAATACAATTACGTGAATTACGTCCACTTCAACACGTTCATGAATAACTCGCTCTACCAGTGGGGGCACCTGGTCCAGACCGAGGACCGGATCCCCGAGGTCCCGCTGACCCGGACGAGCTGCTGGTCGAACCAGGCCCACGTGGTCCGGATGAGCAAGTGGCACGACGAATGGCTCGACATCATCGGGACCGACAAGCCCGCCAAGCCGGTCCTGGGGCTCGAGAACCGGATGTACTGGGATTATAATCGGGACATCTTCACGATCGGGTTCGACGAGGCCGTCGACAAATGGGGGGTGTACTATTACGGGGCGATCGACGACGGCCGGACCGTCCGCCACAACGACGGCGCGTTGAATTCGGGCACGGTCCTGGAGTATTTGAACAAGGCTAGCCGCCGCCTCTCCAAAGCGGTCCGGAAGTTCGGCCGGTGAGCCTCGCGTCCCGACCGACGCGGGATCCGGGCGGCCTGTCGCAAAATGGGGCGGGATTTCGACTCCTCGGGCAGGGAATCCAATTCGACCGCCGACACCGCTTTGAGGAGCGCCCGACGTGACCAGAACGAAATATCGCCCGATCCCGGCCCTGGGAGCTATCGCCGTGCTGGCCTGGGGCAGCGCGGCCTGGGCCCAGCAGGGGCCGGTCGGCCAGGGGTTCAACGACGCCGGTCGGGTCGTCAAGCGCGGCTTCCAGACCGCCGGCCAGGCCGTCCAGGGGGGGTTCCAGAGGACCCGGACGAACGTCCACAGCATGGAGATCAGCTCCCGGGTCTATAGCCGGCTTCACTGGGACAAGTCCCTGACCACCTCGACCATCGAGCTGGAGGTCCAGGCCGGGGGCGTCGCGATCCTGACCGGGGTCGTCCCCGACGGGTCCGCCAAGGCCAAGGCGCTCACCCTCACGGCCGAGACCGTGGGCGTGATCCAGGTCGTCGACCAGTTGACCGTCGGGAGCGCGACCCGCCCGGCCCCCGTGGTCCCAGGCACGCCGCCGATCATCGTTACCCCGCCGGCTGCTCAGCCCGCCCCGACGATCATCGTCGCCCCGCCGGGCACCCGGGTCCGCTCGACCGACACGCCCCTCTGAGGCCGAGGGCGGCCCGACACCCTCGCCGGGCGGTCGGGCCTTGCCCCCACCCCTGGTCATCCCTGCAAGAGCAGGTCGGCCAGGCCCACGGCCAGAAGCCCCGCGCTGATGGCGACGTTGACCTGGAAGAACGCGACGTTCACCCGGGTCAAGTCGTCGGGCCGGACGATCGAGTGCTCATAAGCCAGGAGCATGGCCACCACGCCCACGCCGGCGAAATACGTCGCCCCCATCGGGTACGCCAGCCCGAGCCCGACCAGAGCAGCGACCATCCCCGCGTGGCAGGCCGCCGCCAGCCGGAGCGCTCCCCGGACGCCCAGCCGCCCGGGGACGCTCTGGAGCCCTTCGGCCCGGTCGAACTCGGCGTCCTGGCAGGCATAAATGATGTCGAACCCCGCCACCCAGAGCAGGACCCCGAGCCCGAGCAGGGCAGGGGGCCACGCCAGGTCGGCCCGGAGGGCGATCCACGCGGCCATCGGCGCCATCGCCAGGGCGAACCCCAGCCAGAAATGGGCCAGGCTGGTGAACCGCTTGGCGAACGAGTAGCCCAGGAGCCAGAGCAGGACCGGGCCCGACAGGATCACCGGCCACCGGTTGGGCAGAAAGAGCAGGGTCGCCCCGACGAAGCCCAGGCCGCTCACCACCGTGAAGGCCGCGACCGAGGCCGCCGAGAGCCGCCCGCTAGGCAGGTGCCGGCCCGCCGTCCGGGGGTTCCGGGCGTCGATCCGGCGATCGACCAGCCGGTTGAACGCCATCGCCGCCGATCGGGCGGTCGCCATGCAGAGCAGGATTCCCACCCAGTCCTGCCAACGCCCCCGCCAGCCGTCCGGCCCCCTCGCCGCCAACGCCGCGCCCAGGAGGGCAAACGGCAGGGCGAAGAGCGTGTGGCTGAACTTGATCATCCCGAGCAGTTCGCGGGTCGCGGCGTAAACCATCGATCATCGGACTCCGGACCTCAGGGCCCCGGCGCGTCCCCACCTCCCCAGCGGTCGACGAGGTCGACCTCGACGCCAAGCTGGTCGCAGATCCGGCCGACGACGAAGTCGACCAGGTCCCCGAGCGACTTCGGCCGGTGATACCAGCCGGGCATCGCCGGGACGACGAGCGCGCCGGCCCGGGTGACGGCCGCCATGTTCTCCAGGTGGATCAAGCTCAGGGGCGTCTCGCGGGGCACGAGGATCAACTTCCGACGCTCCTTGAGATGGACATCGGCCGCCCTGGTGACCAGGTTTGCCGTGATCCCGTGGGCGATGCTCGCCAGCGTGCTCATGCTGCACGGTGCGACCACCATCCCGGCCGTCCGGAAAGAACCGCTCGCAATCCCGGCGCCGAAGTCGCCCTGGTGGTGATAGGTCAGGCGAGCCGGGCCGAGGTCGCCGAAGGGGGCCGGGTCGAACCGGTTCAGGGCGACCAAGATCCCCGTCTCCTCGCGGAGGACCTGGGCCCCGCTGGTGCTGATGGTCAGATGCACCGTCCGTCCAGCCCGGCAGAGGACCTGCAAGAGCCGGACGGCATACGGGGCGCCACTGGCCCCGGTCATCGCCAGGACGAGCGGGGCCTCGGCCATCATCCCGCCCCGCCGGTCAGCTTGGTCCCGACGTAGAGCGTGGCGATCCCGAAGGTCAGCGGGTGCTGGCGGAGGTCCACCAGGCCCCGCGAGGCCAGGAGGTCGAGCATCTCCCGCCCGTCGGGGAACTGGAGGACGCTGGCCGGCAGGTAGCTGTAAGCTCCGTGGGAATTCGGTGCGATCGCCTGGCCGACCCGGGGCAGGACGTGCCGGAAGAAGGCCAGGTAGAGCCGGCCCAGGATCGGCCCCCGGGGTCGGGAGAATTCCAGGATCGCCACCTTGCCACCGGGCCGGGCGACCCGGACCATCTCGTCGATCCCCTGGACCGTGTCGGCCACGTTCCGGAGCCCGAACGCCACGGTCACCACGCCAAAGGTATCGTCGGGCATCGGGAGCCGCTGCGAGTCCCCCTCGACCAGGACGACCGAGCCCTCGGCCTTCGCCTTCCGGACCTTGGCGTTGCCGATCCGGAGCATCTCGTGGCAGAAGTCCGCCCCAATCACCTCGGACCGACCGCCGGAGACCCGGTGATACTCCAGCGCCAGGTCGGCCGTCCCGGTGCAGCAGTCCAGGACCGGGACGCCCGGCTCGGGCGGGACCTCCCGGGTCGTGAACCGCCGCCAGGATCTGTCGATGTTCAGGCTTAAAAGGTGATTCAGCAAGTCATACTTGCCCGCGATCGACGCGAACATCGACCGGACCCGGCGGCCGGACTTGTCGACGGTTTCGGCGGGCGGCTCGGCGACGACCATGCTGGGATACCCGGTGCGGCGGCGGCGGCGGCGGACCGACCAGGCCCTCGCGGCCCGATCCACCCTTGAGTATAGTCGCCGGGGGCCGGTTGTCCATGAACCCGGCCGATCGGAGCGAACGGGACTGGCCGCCATCGGGCGGAGTCGCCGGCCCCAGGGTCGTGGGTCCGGACGGAGGAACGATGATTTTCGTCGCTTTCATGGCCGCGATGTTGGCCTCCTCGGCAATGCGGATCGCCTTCCAGGCGAAGAACGAGGCCCGGTACTTCAAGGCCGAACTCGACTCCCCGAGGAAAGAACTCCGCCGGAAAGGCCCGATCACCGACCAGGCCGCCGGACCCGCCAGGGTTTTCAGCCCGGTCCCCTGAAACCGTCGCCGTGACTCTCGCCCGTCGCCGCCTAAACTGAACCTGTCCGCATCCGCCATCCGCATCCGTATCCGCATCCGAGGTCGTCGCAGTCTCATGGGTTATCGAACGCTGGCTGATTGCGTCGAGGATCTGAAGCGGACCGGCCGGCTGGTCGCGATCGATCGCGAGATCGACCCGAGGCTGGAGGCCGCCGCGATCCAGCGCCGGGTTTACGAGGCGGGCGGCCCGGCCCTCCTGTTCTCCCGGGTCAGGGGGACGGCCTTCCCGATGGTCGGCAACCTGTTCGGCTCGATGGAGCGGACCCATTACATTTTCCGAGACACCCTGGAGGCCGTCCGCCACCTGGTCGAGCTCAAGGTCAAGCCGCCCGCCGCGCTGGCCCGTCCCTGGCGATATCGCGACGTCCCATGGACGGCCCTGCACCTGCTGCCGATCCGGGTCCGGAGCGGGCCGATCCTGGCCCACCGGACGACGCTCCGCCTGCTCCCGCAGGTCCAATCGTGGCCCGACGACGGCGGGGCGTTCGTGACCCTCCCGCAGGTCTACAGCGAGGACCCCGACCGCCCGGGCCTGGCGAAGTCGAACCTGGGGATGTACCGGGTCCAGCTTTCGGGGAACGATTACGAGCCGGATCGCGAGGCCGGGCTCCACTACCAGATCCACCGGGGAATCGGCGTCCACCACTCGGCGGCGATCCGGCGGGGCGTGGCGCTCCGGGCGAGCGTGTTCGTGGGCGGGCCGCCGGCGATGACGGTCGCGGCGGTGATGCCACTGCCCGAGGGGCTCCCGGAACTGGCCTTCGCCGGGGCCCTGGGCGGCCGGCGGGTCCGGATGGTCGCCGACCCCGGGGGGGGCCTCCCGATCCCCGCCGAGGCCGACTTCGCCATCGTCGGGACCATCGCCCCCGAGGTCCGGAAGCCCGAGGGGCCCTTCGGCGACCACCTGGGCTATTACTCCCTGGCCCACGACTTCCCGGTCCTCCGGGTCGAGCGGGTCTACCACCGGCCGGGCGCGATCTGGCCGTTCACCTCGGTCGGCCGGCCGCCGCAAGAGGATACCTCGTTCGGCGAGCTGATCCACGAGCTGACCGGCCCGCTGGTCCCGACCGTCCTGCCGGGCGTCCACGCGGTCCACGCCGTTGACGCGGCGGGGGTCCACCCGCTCCTCCTGGCGTCCGCCAGCGAGCGTTACGTCCCTTACGCGGCGGTCCGTCGTCCCCTGGAGCTTCTGACCTCGGCCAACGCGATTCTTGGCCAGGGGCAGATGTCGCTGGCCAAGTACCTCCTGATCGTCTCCCGTGAGGACGACCCGGCCCTGGACATCCACAACGTCCCCGCATTCCTCCGCCACGTCCTGGAGCGGGTTGACTGGTCGGCCGACCTCCACTTCCAGACCCGGACGACGATGGACACGCTGGATTACTCGGGCCACGGGTTGAACCAGGGCTCGAAGCTGGTGATCGCCGCCGCCGGCCCGAGGCGGCGTCCGCTCCCGACCGAACTTCCCGCCGGCCTCCGGTTGCCCGACGGCTTCGGCGAGCCCCGGGTCGCCCTCCCCGGGATCCTGGCCGTCCTGGGGCCCGCCTACCGGCCCGGACCATCGGGCGACGACCCCGCCCTTCGCGTCTTCTGCCGGTCGATCGCCGGGGCCGACCCGATCGCCGCCTTCCCCTTGATCGTGGTCGTCGACGACAGCGAGTTCGCCGCCCGATCGGCCCGGAACTTCCTCTGGGTGACCTTCACCCGGTCCAACCCGGCGGCCGACGTCGACGGCGTCGGGGCCTTCTGCCACCAGAAACACTGGGGCTGCTCGGGCCCCCTGGTGATCGACGCTCGGATCAAGCCCCACCACGCCCCGCCCCTGGTGGACGACCCCGAGGTCGAGCGGCGGGTCGACGCCCTGGGGGCCCCGGGCGGGCCGCTCCACGGGATCATCTGAGGAATTAGTAAGCGCTCACGGCCTGGAACCCAGAAGAATTACTTCGACCAGACGTCGAAGATGTCGGCGATCCGATCCCCCTCGCGGATTCGATAGGCCACGGCGAGCGGGTGTTCCACGAGGAGCCAATCGCCGTAGTATTCCTGCCCTCGGCGGTCCGGATCGGCTCGAAGTGCCCGTTCGATCTCCCCCGCCGCTCGGCTGACTGCGTTGCGATCGGCGGAAATCGACCAGAGGTTGGCGAGCTTGGCCAAGGCTTCGGGACTCCAGATGACCGTATACCGCATCAATGTCGTCCGTCCAAAGATTTCAGGTGGGCGAGGACCTGTTCGGTCGTGAACCCCCCCTCGGGCGATTCCCTCCGCCTTCTCGCCCTGTCCGGGTCATACTCGGCGAACGCCTTGCGTCGAAGTTGCTCCTCGGGGCTCTCGGCCGGGATCAGGTAAGCGACCACTTTGCCCTTCTCGTCGACGACCTCGGCACGCCCCTGGAGCGTGCTCAGGACCGTCAGGATGGCCTCGTCCGCCTTGAGCTGGATCATGGAACGCCCTCCTCCAACGCGCCGGGACGGATTCTTCGCCCATCATACCTTGAGCGGCCTGCCTTCGGAAGCCGCACCCTCGGCCCGTGCCGCCCCGATCGTCGATGGCATCTGCTCGCGGAGGGTCGCAATCTGGCTGGCCAGGACCGTATCCATCGTCTCCGCTTCGGGGGAGGCGACCCAGGCTAACAAGGAGGAGAGCAGCAGCTCCTTGAGGTAGGCGAACGAGAACCCGTCGGTCAGGGCGGCGGCCCGGGATTCGGCCTCGGGGGTCAGGCGGGCCTCGGGCTCCAGGTCGCGGTTCCACCGCTCGATGAAGGCCCGGCGCTGTTCGAGGGCGGGGAGGCCGAAGTGGTACTTGCGGTCGAACCGGCTCGGGCGGTCGAGGATCGCCGGGTCGAGCCGGTCGGGGTGGTTGGTCGTGGCGATCGTCAGGATCCCGGCGTTGGCGGCGAAGCCGTCGAGCTCGTTGAGGAAGAACGAGCGGTTCTCGTTGTTGATCAGGGCGTCCAGGTCCTCGAAGACCAGGAGGCACGGCGAGGACTGGCGGGCCCGGGCGAAGACCCGGCGGATCCCGGTCTCGTCGGTGAACCTTTCGGAGTCGAACGTCTTGACGTAGAGGCAGGGCTTCTTGGACCGGTTGATCATGGCCTTGATCGCGTGGGTCTTGCCGTTCCCGGGCGGCCCGACGAACAGGAGCCCGCGCTTCCAGGGAACCCCATGCTTCTCGTAGGAGGCCCGGGAGGCGAAGAACCGCTCGGAGTCGGCCAGGATGTCGGCCTTGAGCTTCTCGGGCAGGATCAAGTTCTCGAAGGTCGCCCCGCCGATCTGGCGGAGGAGCCGGCCGCTCCCGGCCCATGCTCCGCCATCGAAGACCAGGATCTCGTCGTCCAGCTCGGGCTGGTAGCCGCAGACCGCCGCGTAGAACCCCCGGGCGGAGTCGACCGAGTCGGCCAGGATCCAGTGGTAGGGGGCGTCGCAACAGCCCCAGTCCATGATGACGACGTCGAGCGAGTGGCCTTGCCAATCGACCTCGAACCAAACGTTCCGGGCGTACTCGGAGATCCCGTGTTCCTCGGTCCAGCGGACGGCGATTTGGTTATGGGCGGAGTCGTCGCGGCGGAGCCGACAGCCGCCGGCCCGGGCGAAGTCGAAGAGCTTGTCGAAGTCGCAGTCGGAGCCCTCGATCATCGCGCGATCGGGGTGCGCGGCGGCCAGGTGGCGGCTGGCGTGGTAGCCGATCGCCGTCAAGGGCTCGCGCAGGACCTCGCCGAAGAATTCCTGGAAGTACATGATGGATCGTGCCGCCCCGAGGGGCGGGCCTTCGAGGTCCCGCGGAACTCCGGGGGACGTGGACGCCCCGGGCCCGGGCGCGCCGCCCGGCCGGTCGACGAGTCAGTCACGCCCGGTCGGGCGAGGTTCGCGCGGAGGGGGCCGAAACCGGCCGGGTTGCGGTTGCCGGGCCCGGACCGATGGGGTATCGTCCGCCGCGCCGGACTTCGCGCGAGTCGATGGCGCGGGCTTCGGGGCCGGTCGATGGCCGAGGGTGTCGCGGGAGAAGTCCAAGGAAGGACGACGATGAAACGTCCTCGATTCCGGGGCCGATGGCCCTGGCTCGGCCTGCTGCTGGCCCCCGCCCTGGCGTGGGCGGTCGTCCTGGCGCTGGTCCCGACCGAGTGGGCCCGGGCCCGGCTGGTCGACCGGCTGGCCTCGGCCACCGGCCGGAACGTCCGGATCGGGGCCATCCGGCTGGGGTTTTTCGGCCACATCAAGGTCTTGGACCTTAGCCTGGCCGAGCGGGCCACCCCGGCCGACCCCTGGCTCCGGGTGGCTGAGGCCCGGGTCGACGTCCACCTCGGGCAGGTCCTCCTCGGGCGCTGCAAGCCGGGCGAGGTGATCGTCGAGGGTGCCTCGCTCCGGGTCTGGCGGCGGAAGGACGGCACGCCCGAGATCGGTGATTTTCTCCGGGTCGGCCGCCCCGCCCCGGGCCGGGATGGTCGGGCCTCGGATGCTTCGGCGGGCTCGATCAAGGTCAAAGTCGTCGGGGCGAGCGTCCGGGTCGTGGACGAGCCCAGCGGGACCCGGGTCGACCTCTCCGGCGTCGAGGCCGAGGCGACCTCCGGCGGCCGGCTGGTGACGCTCGGGAAGCTCAAGGGGCGGATCAACGGCGGGACCTTCGAGCTGGCCGCCAGGGTCGACCGCGACCCGGTCGCTCCCCGATTCGAGGTCGAGGCGCGGGCCGCCGGGGTCGGAATCGACCGGGGGATGCCGGCGCTGGCGTACCTGGTCCCGGTGGTCGCCGGGACGACCGACGGGGCCGGCGGGAAGCTCGGCCTGATCCTCAGGATCAAGGGGCAGGGGACCACCCGCGCCGAGATCCGGCGGTCGCTCCGGGGGACCGGCTCGATCCTGCTCGACCCGATCGACCTGGACGGCTCGAAGTTCCTGGCCTCGCTCGACGCCCTGGGCGACTGCCCCTCGATGGGCAAGGTGGGATCGGTCTCGGCCAACCTGGCGATCGAGCGGGGGCGGATCTCCAGCGACGACCTGACCATCCGGGTCTCGCGGTTTCCGTTCGTCCTGGGCGGCTGGACCGACCTCGATGGCCGATTCGACTACGCGCCCCGGGTGGACCGGATCGCCGAGCAGCTCCCGCGTGAGGCCCGGGGCTGGATCACCGAGCTGAAGGTGAACTTCGACCAGCTCGCCGGCCTCCGGCTCCAGGGGACGCCCGACCGGGTTCTGGTCACCGTCCACGGCCACCCGCTGACCGGCGACCCCGGCCGACCTGAGGGCGAGCGGGCCCGGTTCCGCGAGAGCGCCCGTCGGATCCGGGACCGTTTCTTTCGCTGATCCGACCGAAAGGAATGACGATGACGATCCGACCGGGGCGAAGCTCCTGGGCCCTCACCGGGTTCGCCGCCACGGCGCTCCTGACCCTGGGCGGCTGCGGGACTGCCAAGGTGACCGGGACCGCCCGGACCGGAACCGAGCAGCTCCTGCTCACCAACGCCTGGGACAAGGCGCTCCAGAAGGTCGACTTCCGGGCCCTCACCGGCGTCCCGGTCTTCCTCGACTCCGCCAACGTCACGGCCGTCGACCAGGGCTGGGTGGTCTCCAGCCTCCGCGAAGCGATGCTCACCCAGGGCCTCCTGATCCGCGAGAAGCGCGAGCAGGCCCAGTACGTCGTCGAGGCCCGCGTGGGGGCCTACGGGACCGACGAAGATAATTTCCTCCTGGGGATCCCCCAGACGACCTTGCCCCCCACGATCACCGGGGTCCCCACCGGAACCATCCCCGAACTGCCGCTGGTCAAGCGGAGCCGCCAGATGGCCGTGGCCAAGCTCGCGCTCTTCGCCTACGACAGGGCCAGCGGCCAGCTCGTCTGGCAGTCCGGGACCCTGCTCGACAAGGCCGACACCAAGGACGTCTATGTCGGCGGCTTCGGCCCGATCAAGTCCGGCTCGATCCAGGATGGGACCGAGGTCGCCGGGTACAAGATCCCCCTGCCCGGAGATTCCGAGGCCACCAACAACCAGACCAAATCCCGACGCCGGAAGTCCCGCCCCTACAACCCGCCCGCGATGCAGACCCCCTCGAACCTCTCCGACCTCGACTCGTTCCAGCCCTGAGCCGCCGCTTGCTCGGCCCCCCGGCCAGGCTATGATGGTGGAGAGGGGGCGACGATCACCGATGGACGCCAGAACCAGGATCCTGCCCGTCATCGATTCCTGCGACGCCTGCGGCGCCTGCTGCCAGGTCGTCACCCTCCCTCCGTTCCGCCGGGTCTTCGGCGAGGCCGGCGAGGAATCCTGGTCGCGGCTCCGATGGGAACGACCCGACCTCCTCCTCGGCATCCTCGAAGCCGAGCGGGCCTTGAAGGATCGGGGGGGACCGACCTTCGGCACGCCCTGCCTCTGGTACGACCCCGACCGGCGACGCTGCCGCCATCATGAACTCCGCCCCAGGGACTGCCGCGAATTCGAGGTCGGCGGCCAGGACTGCCGCGACGCCCGGAGGCGGGCCGGCGTGCCCTGAGAACCGGGGCGGATTCGAATCGGGCCGGCCCCGAGCGGAGTCCGCCGGCGCGACCTCGGGATTGCCATTGACCAAATCGGGGCGAAATCCTACGTTCTCGGCCGAATCGTCCCCGGACTTGAGCCGGAATCCCCGGTCCGATGGTTTACGGAGAAACCCCACGATGATCGCGATGGCTCGCCGTCGGAAGCTCGCTTGCCTGCTGCTCGTCTCGGCCGTCGCCGGCCCGATCGGCCCCAGGGTGGCCTCGGCCCAACTTTCCAGGCTCCGCCCGGCGGCATCCCAGCCCGCCCCGGCCCCTGCCGCGCCTGCCGCCCCGACCGAGGGCCCGTCGTTCAAGGAAGTCCGGATCCCGGCCAACCCGACCGACCCGATCGCCACGGTCAACGGCGAGCACATCACCCGCCAGCAACTGGCCGATGAATGCGTGGCCCGCGAGGGGCAGAAGATTCTGGAAACCCTGATCGCCCGCCGGCTGATCGAGCAGGCGATGCGCTCCCAGAAGTTCGAGATCACCGCCGAGGAGATCAACGCCGAGATCGACCGGGTGGCGATGGCCACCGCCCGCGTCGATCGCGAGGTCTGGCTCCGGAACCTCGACAAGGAGAAGGGGATCAGCCCCGCCCAGTACGCTCGGGACATCATCTACCCGGCCCTGGCGCTCAGGAAGCTTTCCGAGAAGCGCGTCCAGGTGACCGAGCAGGACGTCAAGGACGCCTTCGAGGCCAACTTCGGCCCCCGCCTCCGCTGCCGGATCATCATGGTCAAGGATATTCGGACCGCCAACGAGATCTGGGAGGAGCTCCGCAAGAACCCGGCCGGCTTCGAGCGGCTGGCCAAGGATCGCTCGCTCGACCAGGCCACCCGGGCCGCCGGCGGAATGCTCCCCGATCCGATCGCCCGCCACGCCTACCCCCGGAACGTGTCCGACTCCGCCTTCGCCCAGCTCGTCGACGGCAACCCCGACGACAAGGACTCCAAGGGCCAGCCGATCAAGCCCAAGGACGGCGACCTCACCGGGCCGATCCAGGTCAACGACGAGGCTTACCTGATCATGAAGCGCGAGGGGGTGAACGAGGCCAACAAGGCGGTCACCCTGTCCGACCCGAGCATCCGGAACATGCTCACCGCCCAGATGTTCGACGTGAAGTTGAACGACGCCATGAAGACGGTCTACGAGGACCTGATGAAGCTCTCGACGATCGACAACAAGCTGACCGGCCAGGTCAAGATGGCCAACGAGGAGCAACACCCCGATTACAAGCAGGGGCTTGACCAGAAGGTCCAGCGGATGAGCAACGCCGGCGAGACCCAGGCGGGGAGCCCGACCGCCGGACGGACCAATGGTGCCCCCGGGACCCCGAACTCCGCCACCTCCCGCCCGCCCGCCGGCGTCCCCGCCGACGCCGCCAAGGCCGCCGCCTCGCTCCAGAACGCCGTCAAGACCGCCCCCCGGAAGTGACCCGGGACGACCCTTCGGCTTCGAAGTTCGCGAGGGGGGCCGCGGCCGGATCGACCGGTCGGGCCCCCCTCGTCGTATCGGAGAACCGGAAATCGGCCGGTCGGAGGTGGTTCGGGTTGTGGATCGGATCGCCGGATCGGCCCGGTGGCAAAACTTCTATCGTCGCGATCGCCCCAGGACTTCGGGGAATCCGCCCGGTTTGTCGAGCGGATCCGGCCTGGACCCGGTGCATCGTCGGACCTCGGGCGTTATAGTGGGGAGGGGCCGGGCCGCTCCGCCGGGAGGCCGGCGAGGGGACTCGACAGGGAAGACCGCCGCGATGATCGACCACACGACCGATCCCGAGACCGCCGAACACTTCGACCTGGAGGTCGCGCCGCGGGTCCGGGGCCTGCCGCCTTACCTGTTCGGCAAGATCAACGAGCTGAAATATCGGAAGCGCCGGGCCGGGATCGACGTGATCGACCTGGGGATGGGGAACCCGACCGACCCGCCCGAACCGTGGGTCATCGACAAGCTCTGCGAGGCGGCGCAGGACTCCCGGAACCACCGCTACAGCGTGGCCACGGGCGTCTACAACCTCCGCCGCGAGGTGGCCGCCCGCTACGAGCGCCGCTTCGGGGTGGACGTCGACCCGGAGCAGGAGGTCGTCGCCACGATCGGCTCGAAAGAGGGGTTCAGCCACATCTGCCTGGCCCTCCTGGGCCCCGGCGACACGGCGTTGGTCCCGGCCCCGAGCTTCCCGATCCACGTCCACGCCATCGCCCTGGCCTCGGCCAACGCGATCGCCCTGGACGTCCGCGATCCCCAAGCGTTCCTCGCCAACGTCGTCCGGGTCTGCGAGAGCCTGACGCCCCCGCCCAAGATCCTGGTCCTCAACTTCCCGCACAACCCGACCGGCACGGTCGTCGACACCGACTTCTTCGTCGAGGTCGTGAAGCTGGCCAAAAAATACAAATTCTTCGTGATCCACGACTTCGCCTACGGCGACATTTCCTTCGACGGCCAGCAGGTCCCGAGCTTCCTGTCGGCCCCCGGCGCCAAGGAGGTCGGCTGCGAATTCACGACCATGTCCAAGGGCTACAACATGGCCGGCTGGCGGGTCGGCTTCGCCGCCGGGAACCGCGCGATGCTCAACGCCCTCAAGGCGATCAAGGGATATTACGACTACGGGATCTTCCAGGCCGTCCAGATCGCCGCGATCGTCGCGCTCCGGCACGGTGAGGAGGCCAGGCTCGCTCAGGTCGCCGAGTACCAGATGCGCCGGGACGTGATGGTCGAGAGCCTGAACCGGCTGGGATGGGACGTCGAGACGCCCCGGGCCGGGATGTTCGTCTGGGCCCCGATGCCCGAGCCCTGGCGGTCGAAGATGGGCTCCATTGACTTCGCCATGAAGCTCCTGGAGGAGGCCGAGGTCGCCGTCAGCCCCGGCCGGGGTTTCGGCGAGACCGGCGAGGGATTCCTCCGGCTCGCCCTGATCGAGAACGACCAGCGGCTCCGCCAGGCCGTCCGCCAGATCGGCCGCTGCCTCAAGACCGAGAAGGCCCTGGACGCAATTTGAGCGGGGGCCCGCCCGATGGACTGCGTCTACTGCGAGAAGCCCCTGACCTGCGACGCCTGCGGCGAGGTCTACAACCCTCCCGGCCTCGCCGAATATCAGGCCCTCTCGCGCCCCGAAGTGCCGGTCATCTGCCCCGACTGCGGGGCGGTCGTCGTCTGCCACTGGTGCAAGACCCCCTACGACGGCGAGGAGGGAGACAGCTAACTGTTCCTGCCCGCCAGTGACGAGGAGGATCCCGCCATGCCGCTCCGCGATCACTTCCGTCCGCCCCTCTCCGACCAGAGGTCGTGGGAGGGATTCCACGGCGGTTGGCCGATGATGATCGTGGCCGCGCTGGGCCAGCGACTTCCCCCGCGTTACGTCGCCGAGCCGCAGGTTCACCTCGGCCCGTCCATCGAGATCGACGTGGCGACCGACGAGGGGGACGAGGCCGATCCCGTCTCGCCGAACGGGGGAGGTGTCGAGGGCGGGGTCGCCACCGCCGTCTGGGCCCCGACCGAGCCGACCCTGGCCGTCGCCACCGACCTGCCCGACCTCGACGAGTATGAGGTCCGGGTCTACGACGCCCGTCGAGGCCGCCGCCTGGTCGCCGCCGTCGAACTGGTCAGCCCCGCCAACAAGGACCGGGTCGAGCACCGCCGCGCCTTCGTCGCCAGGTGCGCCGGTCTGCTCCAGGATCACGTGAGCGTCACGATCGTCGACCTCGTGACGACCCGCTCCGCGAATCTCTACGCCGAGTGGCTGGACCTCTTCGGCCAGGCCGACCCGAACCTGGCCGACCGCCTCCCCCCCCTTTACGCCGTCACCTGCCGATGGGCCCACCGAGGGGAGGCCTGGCTCCTGGAGACCTGGGCCCATCCCCTGACGCTCGGCCAATCTCTACCCACCCTGCCGCTCTGGCTCGCCCAAAACCTTGCCGTGCCGCTCGAACTCGACGCGAGCTATGAGGAGACTTGCCGAGTCCTTCGGATCCCGGTCATGTGAATTGGAGGCGAAAAGGGGGTCGATTGCTAACTTTTGTCATTCCATGTGATTTCTTAGTCACTTGAAGTTGACTTCCTATATCATGCGTGATATTTTCCTCACCGCACTTCCAGGAATTTACTTTCTTTGATGGGGAGAGTCGACGATGACCAGGCACCCTTGCCGGATCCGCCCGTCTTTCGGAATCGAGTCCCTGGAAGGTCGGACCTTGCTGAGCGGGTCGAGTCATCCCTCGTCGAGCATGACGAGCCAGGTTCACGATGTCCTCGTGACCTTCCGGCCGCAGTCCAGCCCCCAGCGCGAGCTGGACATTCTGGAGTGGTCGGGGGCGGCCGTGATCGCCGATCCGGCCTCGCATACCTATCTGCTGGCGGCGGGACCGGGTGAGACCCTGGGGACCTTGATCCACCGGCTCGAGTCCAGGACGGCCGTCAAGAGCGTCAAAACCGTCGCGGCGCCGAACCCGACGGCCGGGACGGGAGCGAATCGCCAGTCCGATGTCCTCGTGACGTTCCGGCCGCAGACGACCCACAAGCGCGAGCAGGCCATCCTGAAGTCGTCGCACGCGGCCGTGGTCGCCGCCACGGCGCCCCACACCTACCTGCTGGCGCCGGGGCCGGGGCAGGGCCTCCCGTCCTTGATCCACCGGCTCAAGTCCAATTCCCCCGTCAAGAGCGTCCGGACCGTCGCGGCGCCGAACCCGTCGGCCGGGACGGTGTTGCCGGTGACATTGCCCGGGATTACGATACCGACTCCTCCGATCGTCACGACGCCCAATCCGCCGACCAGCACGGCGCCAACGGTTGCCGACGAGGTCATCGTCCAGTTCAAGACGGTGACTCAAGGGACGACCGAGGTCTTGACGCCCGATTTGCAGCAGCAGGCCGCGGCGCTGATCGGCTCGCTGGGGGCCTCGGTCGTTGCCTCCTCCCCCTCGGCCGGGTTCTACGTGGTGGCGCCGGCGTCGGGCAGCACGCCCGCCGCGACGGTCGCCCAACTCAACTCCAGCCCGCTGGTCGGGGTGGCGCTGGCGAATTACGTCTTCAGCGCGGCGTCCGCCCTCGCCGACGACATCAGCGTGTACCTCTATGACGGGACGACGTCGCAGCAGGCCCAGGCCCTGTTCCAGTCGCTGGGCGACGTGATCGTGCTGCCCCCGCCCCCCGGGGGGACGATCTACCTCGTCGAGCCGGCGTCGGGCGTCGACCTGACCTCCGCCCTCGTCAGGCTCTACGCCAGCCCCTTGGTCGAGCACGCAAACCAGACCTCCACGGGTACGCTTCTTTCTGCTCAGACGCCAGCGTCGACCATCTCGCCTGGAACCACGACATCGCCCGCGCCGGGAACCACCTCGACCGGGGCCCCTTCCACCGCAGACGAGGTCATTGTCCAATTCAAGACGGAGCCTCAAGCTGACCCCGCGGTCAACACGACCAGACCTCAGCAGTCGTCGATTCAAGGGATCATCGAGGTGCTCACCCCCGATCTCCAGCAGAAGGCTGCGGCTCTGATCGGCTCGCTAGGGGCCTCGGTGGTCGCCTCCACCCCGGCGTCCGGGTTCTACGTGGTCGCGCCGGCGGCGGTCAGCACGCCCGACGCGACGATCGCCCAGCTCAACGCCAGCCCGCTGGTCGGCTCAGCGCAGGCGAACTACGTCTACACCGCGGCGTCCGGCCGCGCCGACGACCTCATCGTGATCTTCCAGGATTCGACGACGTCGCAGCAGGCGGAAACCCTGTTCCAGTCGCTGGGCGATTCGATTGTACAGCCGGGCTATGCGACGGAGGTCTACGTCGTCGAGCCCACGCCGGGGACCGACCGCGCCTCCGCCCTCGCTGCCCTCTACTCGAGCCCCCTGATCTTGGCCGCGAGCCCGGACGGCTTGGACTTCCCCGCCAAGGCAGAATCGCTAGCCGTCTCGGTTGCCGACGAGGTCATCGTCCAGTTCACACCGGCGCGTGTTGGTAGCACCGAGGAGTTCCCGCCCGCGCAGCAGCAGCAGGCCGCGGCGCTGATCGGCTCGCTGGGCGCCTCCGTCGTCGCCTCCTCCCCCTCGGCCGGGTTCTACGTGGTGGCGCCGGCCTCGGGCAGCACGCCCGCGGCGACGGTCGCCCAACTCAACGCCAGCCGGCTGGTCGGGCGGGCGCAGCCGAACTACTTCTACTCGACGGCGTCCGGTCCCCTCGACGACATCACCGTGATCTTCCAAGCGACGACGACGCCGCAGCAGGTTCTGTCCCTGACCCAGTCGCTGGGCGAGACGATCGTCTCGCCAGACGATGGGACGGAAATCTACCTCGTCGCGCCGGCGGCAGGCACCGACCTCGCCTCGGCCTTGGCCGCCCTCTACGCCAGTCCCCTGGTCGTGGTCGCTAGCCAGAACATCGCGTCCAGCGTAGCCACCCTAACCGCATAGGCGACCGTCTCGAGGTGTAGGGTGGGTGAGCGCCAGCGAAACCCACCGATCTCATGGCGTTGCAGTGATTTGCGGTGGGTTTCGCTGGCGCTCACCCACCTTACTCCAGGTAGTAAAGATCCGGGCGATTCGGTAGGAATCGCCCGATTCCGAGAGAAAGTGTGATAACGAAGCCCGCGCGGTCCTGAATATATCGGACGGACGAGCTATCCACGCATCGCACCCGTTCCGAGGACCCCGACCATGCCCGCCAGCGAAGCCCGGATCCGCGCCAACCAGGCCTCGGCCCTCCTGAGCACCGGCCCCCGGACTGCCGAGGGCAAGAGCCGGTCGTGTCGGAACAGTCTCAAGCACGGTTTGACCGGGCAGGGGATCGTCATCCGCGAGGGGGATCTCTCCGAGGTCGAGCGCCGGACCGCCGCGCTCCGGGCCGAGATGAAGCCCTCGGGCGAGGTCGGCGAGGTCCTGGTCCGGCGGTTGGCGGTGGTGTCGGTCCGGATGGATCGGTCGGTCGAGCGGGAGCATGCGGCGATCGCCGCCAACGTGGCCCGGGCGCTGGAGGAGTTCGAGGCCCCCGAGGGGGCCGACGAGGCGACGGCCGATCGGCTCCGGAATCAGGCGGCCGACGTGGCGCTGTTCGACCCGTCGAAGGAGGCGACGCTGGCCCGCAAGTACGAGGCCGCCGCCGAACGGGGCTTCTACCGGGCCCTCAAGGAGTTGCAGCGGCTCCGGCGCGAGCGGGAGGCGGGATCGGAGGTCCCGGCGGCCCGGCCGACGCCCCAGGTGTTGGGTTCGTCTTTGCACGTCGAGAGCATCGCCTCGATCCTGGCGAGCCTGCCCGGCGAGTCGGCCCGGATCGTGCCCCCGGCCCCGCCGAAGCCTCCGAAGCGGGTCGAGCCGGCGCGGGTCCCAGCGGTCCGGGAAAGCTTTTACGTCCCGATCGCGATCGGCCGGCCCGGCTGATCGGCCGGACCGGCGTCCGATCACGACCCGAAGCGGGCCGCCGAAGCGGCCGACGACCGGGGTGCGCGCCGGGCGGCCCGGCCCCGGATGGGACGGTTGTGTACAACGATCAAAAATTTTCCTGGCCGAGAATTCCCCGCCCGGGGGCCGCGGCCTGACCGGTCGGCCGGGATCCGTTACAATACCGGGCGACGATCCGACGAAGACTTTCCGCGGCCCGCCGGCGGGTCGCGAGGTCCAGCCCGTACGGGAGCCCTGCCTTGAGTGACGGCCTGAAGCGCGTGTTCGGGATCGACCTGGGGACGACCTACTCGGCCATCGCCTACGTCGACGAGCACGGCAAGCCCGTGGTCGTGCCCAACGGGGAGAGCGAGCGGATCACGCCCTCGGTCGTCCTCTTCGACGGCGACAGCGTGATCGTCGGCAACACCGCCAAGGAGGCGGCCAAGGTCGAGCCCCACCGGGTCGTCTCGCGGGTCAAGCAGCACATGGGCGACCCCCACTTCGTCTTCGAGCACGAGGGCCAGTCGTACGGCCCCGAGGACATCAGCTCGTTCGTCCTCCGCAAGGTCGTCGGCGACGCCGAGGTCGCGCTGGGAGGCGACGAGAAGATCACCGACGTGGTGATCACCTGCCCGGCCTACTTCGGGACCGACGAGCGCGAGGCCACCGCCAACGCCGGTCGGCTGGCCGGCCTGAACGTCCGGGCGATCCTCAACGAGCCCACCGCCGCGGCGATCGCCTACGGGCTGGAGCAGGGCGAGGACCAGACCGTCCTGGTCTACGACCTCGGCGGCGGGACCTTCGACGTCACGATGATCGAGATCAAGGACCGCCTGATCCGGGTGATCTGCACCGGGGGCGACCACCGACTGGGCGGAGCCCTCTGGGACGAGGCGGTCGTGCTCCACCTGGCCGAGGAGTTCCGCGCCCAGACCGGCGAGGAATCCGACCCGATGGACGACCCCGAGGTTCTGAACGACCTCTTCCTCCAGGCCGAGCGCGGCAAGAAGACGCTCACGCAGCGCGACAAGGCCCCGTTCCGCGTGACCCACGCCGGCAAGCAGGCCCGGGTCGAGCTGGAGCGCCCCCAGTTCGAGGCGATCACCCGCCATCTCCTCGACCGGACGGTCGAGCTGACCCGCGAGATGCTCGCCGACGCCCGGGCCAAGGGTTCCGAGAAGTTCGACAAGATCATCCTCGTCGGTGGGGCCACCCGGATGCCCCAGGTCCGTGACCGGATCGTGGCCGAGTTCGCCCTGGAGCCCGAGAGCTACGACCCGGACGAGGCCGTCGCCAAGGGCGCCGCGCTCTACGGCCTGAAGGAGTCGCTCCAGGACGAGGTTCGCGATATCCTGGCCCCGGCCACGCCCGGGGCCGAGGGGCCCGGCGGCGGGCTCGACCTGGCCGCGGTCTCCGAGGCCCAGGTGGCCGAGGCCCTGGACAAGATCGAGCGCGAGCTGGGCTACACCCTGACCGGCCCGGTCCGCGAGCTGGTCAACACCCGGATCGTCAACGTCCTCTCCAAGAGCCTCGGCGTGGTCGCCCGCGACGACTCCGGCAAGGACGTCGTCGTCACCCTCCTGCCACGCAACGGCGAGGTCCCGATGGAGTCCGCCAGCGACTTCGGGACCGACTCCGCCAACCAGGCTGGCGTCGACATCAAGGTCATGGCCGGGGAGCGCGACAGCACCGAGCCGCTCGATTGCAAGGACGTCGGCGTCGCCACCCTGAACCTCCCCGCCGGCCTCCCCGCCCGGAGCCCGATCCGCGTCAAGTTCGCCATCAACCGCGATGGCCGCCTCAACGTCACCGCCACCGACCTCACCGGCGGCGGCTCCATCGACGTCGACTTCGAGACCGAGGCCGTCATGAACGCCGAGGACGTGGCCGAGCGCTCCTCGGCCCTCCGGCTCCTGAACGTCTCCTGAACCGGGAGCAATCGAAGATGGCCACCGCGACCGAGCCGGGCGTATCGACCGGGCCGCTCGAAATTGGCGATCGTGAGGGAATCGACATGGCCACCGCGACCCCGCCGCAAGCCCCGACCAGATCCGAAGTCGGCGAGAAGCGGTTCGTCATCCGCAACGTGGGCTGGTCCGGCTACCAGGTCCTGCTCAAGATCCCGGGCGACCACGGGCCTCGACTGGCTTACGCGCACGGAGATGTCGAGCTCATCTCGCCCTTGCTGCCCCATGAAAGTTTTCGTTGGCGATTGGGCCGGATGGTCGAGACCATCTCCGAAGAGCTGGAAATCCTGATCAGGCCGGCCGGCTCGACGACCTTGAACCGGGAAGACGTGGACCGAGGTGTCGAGGCCGACGAATGCTATTATCTCGCGAATGCGCGTCATTTCGGCGGTCGGCAGAACATCGACCTTGGATTCGACCCGCCCCCCGATCTCGCGATCGAGGTCGAGATCACCAGCGGCATCCTCCATAAGCGAGAGATTTACGCCCGGCTGGGCATTCCCGAAATCTGGCGGTTCGATGGCGAGGTGCTGGCGGTCCTGTTGCTCCAGGCCGACGGCTCTTACGCCCCATCGGATCGGAGCGCGTCCTTCCCGTTCCTCCCGATGGGCGAGGTCGTCCGTTTCCTGCTCGATCCGGATCTGTCCGACGAGATTCGCTGGAAGAGGGGTTTCCGGACCTGGGTCCGAGCCGCCCTGCTTCCGCCTGATCGCAATCCGGGCGCCCCGGAAAGATAAGACCATGCCCACCATCGTCGGGATCGACCTGGGGACGACCAACTCGGCCGATGAGAGACTCGTGACGTCCCGCAATATCCAAGAATGAGAGACCATGGATAAAATCGCGACAGTCTACTTCGATGGGGACGTCTTCCGGCCCGAAACGCCGATCGACCTGGAGCCTAACGCCCTCTATGTCATCTCGATCCAGGCCGCTCCGGAAAGTCCCGCGGCGGGGACCCTTTCGGAACTCCTCCGAAATTTGGCGGGAAAGGTCGAGGGGCCGCCGGACTGGTCGGCGGAACACAATCATTACATACACGGGAGCCCGAAGAATGGGAAGGGGCCGCACACGTGAGCGAAGTTCGGCCCTTTCTCGACACCTCCTTCGTCCTGGCGTTGTTCAACCGCCGGGATCAATATCACGAGGAAGCCGTGTCGCTCCTGAATCTGGTGGATCGGTCGAGGAAATGGGTAACCGAGGCGGTCCTGATTGAGATCGGAGATGGGATGAGTCGGATCGATCGTCCATTGGCCGCGGCCTTCATCGGCCGATGCTACGATTCGCCGGACACCACCGTGATCCCCCTCACTTCGGGGCTGATCCGGACGAGCCTGTTACTCTATCGCGAACGCCCCGACAAGTCCTGGGGCCTGACCGACTGCATCTCTTTCGTGGTCATGCGGGAAGAAGGCTTGACGGACGCCTTGACCGCCGACGAGCATTTCGTCCAGGCGGGATTCCGCGCCCTGATGCGGTGAGCGCCGGGAGCGACCATGCCCACCATCGTCGGGATCGACCTGGGGACGACCAACTCGGTGGTGGCCTGCCGGAACGCCTACGGGCGGCCGGAGGTGATCGCCAACCGCGAGGGGCGGAACATCACGCCGTCGGTGGTCTACTTCGGCTCGGACCCGCCGGCCGTCGGCGACGAGGCCAAGGAGTGGGCCCGGCTGGGGAACGAGGAGATCGCCAGCTTCTTCAAGCCCCACATGGGGAGCCCGACCTATCGGCTCCGCTTCCACGGCCGCGACTACGATGCCACCGGACTCTCGGCCCTGATCCTCGGGAGGCTCAAGGAGGACGCCGAGGCCCGGCTCGGCGAGGCCGTCGAGCACGCCGTGATCACCGTCCCGGCCTACTTCGCCGACCCCCAGCGGAAGGCGACCATCGAGGCCGGCCGGCTCGCCGGGCTCAATGTCGCCCGGATCATCAACGAGCCGACGGCCGCGGCGCTGGCCTACGGGCTCGGCAAGTCGGGGGCCGAGGAGACCGTCCTGATCTACGACCTCGGCGGCGGGACCTTCGACGTGACCGTCGCCCGGATCGCGCCGGACGAGGTGGCCGTCCTGGCCACGGCGGGCGACCGCGACCTCGGCGGCAAGGACTGGGACGACCACATCGCCACATACCTCGCCGAGAAGTTCGCCGCCGACACCGGCTCCGACCCGCTGGACGACCCGGTCGCCCTCAACGAGGTCCTGACCCTGGCCGAGCAGGCCAAGTGGGCCCTCTCGGAGCGGTCCTCCACCCGGATCGCCCTTCAGATCGGCCGGGAGCGGCGGTCCTACGAGCTGAGCCGGGCCGAGTTCGAGGCGATGACCTTCGCCCTGATGGACCGGACCCGCCGGCTGACCGAGGAGGCCCTCGGCGAGGCCGGCCTGAGCTGGCCCCAGCTCTCGGGCGTCCTGCTGGTCGGCGGGTCGACGCGGATGCCGATGGTCCGGTCATACGTCCGCGCGATGGCCGGGCAGGACCCCAGGGCCGGGGTGAACGTTGACGAGGTCGTCGCCCTGGGCGCGGCGATCCAGGCGGCGGTCGAGGCCGGCGAGGTCCCCGGCGGGGCCCGCCCCCGGTTCACCCTGGCCGGGGCCCGGCGGGTCGTGGACGTGATGTCGCACAGCCTGGGGGCCGTGGCCGTCAGCCTCGACGGGCAAAGTTATGTCAATGACGTGATCGTCCGCCGGAACCTCCCGATCCCCGCCGAGGACACCACCTCCTACCTCCACGCCACCCACGGCGGGGCCAACGAGACCCTCGAAGTCTACCTGACCCAGGGGGAGAGCACCCGGCCGCTCGACTGCGAGGTCCTCGGCAAGTATGCTTTCTCGGGGATCCAGGCGACCGACGCCGAGGTCCGGGTGGACGTGAAAATGTCCTACGACGTCAACGGGGTGGTCCAGGTCCGGGCCACCCAGCGCGACACCGGTCACTCGCTCCGGATGAGGGTCGAGCCCGTCCCCGACGACCTGTCCTGGCTCGGCCGCCCGCCGGCCTCCCCGACGAGCCGGGCCCCGGCGGACCCGACCCGGATTTACCTGCTGATCGACGTCTCGGCGAGCATGGCCGGCAACCCGCTGGCCGAGGCCCAGTCGGCGGCCCGGGCGTTCCTGGACAGGTGCGACTTCACCGCGACCGAGGTCGGCCTGATCTCATTCTCCGACGAGGTCACGCTCCAGGCCGAGGCCACCGACAATCCCCGGCGCGTCCAGGCCGCCATCGCCCGGCTGGAGGCCGACGGGACCACCAACCTCAGCGACGCCCTGGGACTCGCCCGGGCCAGGCTCAACCGGCTCGACCGGACCCGCTACGTCGTCCTCCTGACCGACGGCTACCCCGACGCCGCCGAGAGCGCCGTGGAGCAGGCGGCGCTGGCCCGGGGCGAGGGGATCGAGATCGTCGCCATCGGGATCGGCGACGCGGATCTGTCCTATCTCCGCCGTCTGGCCAGCACCGAGGAGGGCTCGATCTTCGCCCGCCAGGGGGAGCTGGTCGGTACCTTCGGCCACATCGCCCGGGTCATCGCCGAAGGGGGCCGGGCCCTCCGGAAGCTGCCATGAGCGCCCTCTCGGCCAACCTCCGGCACGCCTACGACCTGGCCCTGGCCGGGGCGATCGGGGCCCTCACCGGCCTCTACCTCGACGTCGAGCTGGTCCACGCCGATTCGATCTGGGCCCGCGATGCCCTGGCCGGCGTGGCGATCGGGGGGTCGATCGGGTTCTTCCTCAACGCCTGGGGACCTGCTCGTGACGGGGCCTGGCTCCGGCTCGCCCGGGATGCCTCGTGGGGGGCGATCGCCGGGGCATCGGGCGGGGCGATCGGCCTGGTCGTCGGCGAGCTGGCCCTCGGGACGTTCCGGGGCGGGCTCGCCGGCCGGGCCGTGTCGTGGGCGATCCTTGGTCTCGGGATCGGGGCCAGCCAGGGGCTCGCCACCGGGTCGAGGCAGCGGCTGGCCTTCGGACTGATCGGCGGATCGGTGGGCGGGTCGGTCGGCGGATTCCTGTTCGAGGCGATGCGGAGGGGGATGCGAGGGCGGTATGATCTGGGGCAGGGGCTCGGGATCGTCCTGCTCGGCGCGGGCCTGGGGCTCGCGCTGGCATTGGTGGAACAGGCGCTCCGGCGGTCGTGGGTCCAGGTTCTCCGGGGTCGCCAGGAGGGTCGGTCGTACCTCCTGGCCGGCCGTCGCTCGACCCTGGGCCTCGACGAGCGGGCCGAGGTCGGCCTCTTCGGCGACCCGAGCGTGGCCCGCCGCCATGCCGAGATCGTCGCGATCGGCCGCGAATACGTCCTCCAGAGCCTCGCCCCGGCGGGCCGGACCAAGGTCAACGGCAAGGTCGTCGTCGATGGCGGCCAGCCGCTCCAGGACGGCGACCGGATCGAACTCGGGCAGACCCTCCTTTTGTTCCGGCGGCGCTGAATCATGGGCTCGACCACCAATGGCGACGGCTGGGCCCTCGAAGTCGTCCGGGGCAAGGACCCCGGGCGGGTCTTCGCGCTTGGCCCGGGCGAGGTCTTGCTGGGGAACGCGCTGGGGGAGGGGTCGGGGATCGACCTGGCGGGCCAGGAGCCGGACGCCTCGCCCCGGAGGATGGCGAACCGCCACGCGGCGATGGAATGCTCGCCCCGGGCTCTGACGATCCGCGACCTGGAGAGCCCCGGCGGGACGTTCGTGAACCGCCGGCGGGTCCTCCCGGGTCAGGCGACGGCGCTCCAGGCCGGCGACTTGATTCAGCTCGGCGGCGTGCAGCTCCGAGTGGTGGCCAGGGCGGCGGCGGGCCCGACGGTCCCGGGCCGGTGGGGGCCCTTTTCGTACGCCCTGGCGGGCGGGACGACTTGCCGGACCTGGGACGACTTCCTGACCGCCTCCTCCCAGCGGTGGGAGCCGCTCCGGGACGAGCTGACCTCGGGGCGGCTCGGGGCGTTCCTCCGATCGATCGGCCGGTCCGACCTCGTCCCGGCGGCCGGGGCGGCCGGGTCGCCCGACGACCGGCTCGACGCCTGGCTCGGCTCGCTCCCGACGACCCGTCCGGCGGGACCGGAGCTGGACGTCCACCCGCCTCGGCTGGTGATCCGGGCGACCCCGGGTGGCGGGACGATCCGCAAGTCGGTCCGGGTGGCGAACGTCGGCTATCGGCTCCTCCGGGCGACCGCCCGCGTCGAGCCCGCCGGGCTGGCCTGGCTGAGCCTGGCGCCCCCGTTCGCCGGCAAGCCGTTCGCGACCTCCGAGGGGGTCGACGTCCTCGTGGACCTGGCGGTCCCCGAGACCCTCCCGGATCGCCTGACGGCCGAGCTGGTGATCGAGGGGAACGGCGGATCGAAGCGGGTCGCGGTCGTCCTGGAAGCGAAGCCGTCGGCGGTCGAGGCCCCCGAGGCCGGGCCGATGGCGTCCGGGGCGACCCTGGCCGAGCTGATCGGCCGGCAGACGCCGGTCGCCCGGGTCGCGACCTGGGGAATGGCCGCGCTGGCGCTCCGGCTGGTGATCGGCGTGGCGGGCGGCTCGATCGGCGAGGACGCGATGGCGGCGTCGGGGCCCGACGCGCCGAGGCTGGCCGGCGTGGCCCTGGTCCTGGCCGCGGCCGGGATGGTGGTCGGCGGCGCGCTGGCGGCTCGCCGGGGAGGCCGGGGCGAGGTGCCCGCCGGGGGCTTCGCGGGGGCCTCCGGCGGGGTGATCGTGGCGGCGGCGCTGGTCGCGACCTGCCGGTCGGTCGAGCCGGGATTGGGATCCTGGTCGACCTCGATCCTCGGGGTTTCCGGCCTCTGGGCACTCCTGGGCGGCGGCCTGGCGGCGCTCTCGGCCTTCTTCATCCAGGGGAAGCCATGATCCACCGAGAAGTCCGGATCCTGGTGGTCCTCGCCGGCCTGGGGATCCTGGCGGGGGCGGACGGCCCTTCGGTGGTCGTCACGCAGCCGGACGAGTCCAAGTTCCCGGAAATCACGGTCTATTTCGAGGTCAAGAAGTCCGACGGGTCGTTCGTCCTCGACGCCAAACGCGAGGAATTCCGGGTCGCCGAGGACGGTCAGGACCGGCCGATCCTCCGGTTCGAGGCTCCGGAGTCGACCGAGGTCCGGTCGACGACGGTGGTCCTGGTCGTCGACCACAGCGGGAGCATGAACCAGGAGGACCGGATCGGCGGCCTCAAGCGGGCGGTCGCGACGTTCCTCGACGGACTCCCGCCGGGTTCGCGGGTGGCGGTGGTCGCGTTCAGTTCGCAGGTCGAGTTGATCTGCCCATTCACGACCGACTTCGACCGGGTCCGGGGGGCGGTCAATGGCCTGGAGGCCGAGGGGGCGACCCGCTATTACGACGCCGTGTCCGCCGCGCTCGACCTCCTGGGCGAGCAGACCGGCCGCCGGGCGGTCCTGGCGTTGACCGATGGCCAGGACGCCCGGAGCCTCTCGGCCTCGCTCCGGTCGGTGATCGAGCAGGCCCGGGGGCTGGGGCTCCCGGTCCACACCCTGGGGCTCGGCGACGAGCGCGAGATCGCCGTCGGGGCCCTCGCCCGGCTGGCCACCGAGACCCGGGGGCAGCACTACCTGGCCCGCGACGCCGGGCAGCTCCGGAAGATTTACCAGGAGATCGCCCGGCGGCTGGGTTCGAGCTACAGCCTGGCCTACCAGACCGACCGGAAGGTCGCCGACGGCACGCTCCGGCCGATCCGGATCGCCTACGAAAAGGCCGCGGAGGCCGCCGAGACGGCCGTCTTCATCCGGGGGATGGTCGTCCCCGCCGTCGGCTGGTCGCGGCTCTTCCTGGCCCTCCTGATCGGGCTCGGCCTGCTCGGGGCCCTCCCGGCGATCCTCCGGTCGAGGGCCGGCCGAGCCGCCCCGGATCCACCCTGAATCGCGAGGTCCGATGCTCCCGCCGATCCGCTATCCCCTGCCGAGCCTGCTGGCCCTGGCGATTGCCTGGCTTCTGGCCTGGCAGGCGGCCGAGTGGTCGAGGACCTGGCGATCGGAGCTGGCCGCCCGGGCCCGGCTCGCGCTCCAGGGGCCGCCGGTGCCGAACTCGACCAGACCGAAGGTCGTCGCCGGGCCGATCACCCGCCGGGCCCTCCTGCTCCGCGACGAGACGCCCGCCGCGAGCAAGCCAGACGGCCCGACCATCGAGACGATCGATCGGCGGATGTTCGTCGACGTCTACGACGTCTGGCCCGAGCCGGGACCGATCTCGCACCTCCGGGTCGGCAACCGGAAGCCGATCGGGTGGATCCCGGCCCCGGGCGTCCTGCCCTGGGACACCCGGCTCGTCGTCCGGGCCCCCGGGGGCCGGCTATCGATGGCCCCCACGCCCGGCGGGGCGGGGTCGCCGGTCCCGGTCGGCGCCGGGTCGCTCCCGGTTCTCGCCTGGGACGGCCGGGCGGTCGAGCTGGCCGTCTGGGATCCGGCCCGACCGTGGTCCAAGGTCGCCCGGCGCGGCTGGGTCCGGCTCGACGACCTCCCGCCCGACGCCTGGGGCGTCTGGATCAGCCAGGTCGAGCTGCCGATCCTGCTCCGGCTCGCCCTCGACGGCGACCCGGCCCTCGTCCGGCTCCGGGCCGTCCTGGGGCGGCTGGCCGACGCCCGAGCTCTGACCCGGGCCGACCTCGAAGCCGCCCGCCCCGCGCTCCCGGCGGTCGCCTTCGCCCCCGGCCCGGATCCCGGGCGATCGCTCGCCCGGCTGGCCGAGGCCAACGCCCGCCCCGAGGTGGAGGCGACCTGGTCGGGCCTCAACTTCCGCTTCCTCCCGATGGGCGACCTCCCCTGATCGCCCCCGACCCTCAATGGCCGTTTGAGATGGCGTCGGCCTTGGGAGTCGAGCCCGGGCGGGTGAAGACCAGGACGTCGGTCCAGCAGCCTTCGCCGCCCTTCTCGAACGCCTTGGGCCGGTCGTCGTTGAATCCGCCACTCCGGAGGATCAGCCGGTCCCCTTCGAGCCGGTAGATCGAATGGAGCGTCGGGACCTCGGTCCCATCCACGGTCGAGAATTTGATCCAGTCGAGCGAGCGTGGGCTGGCCGATTCGTCGAGCTGCCACTCGCCACTCGCCCGGAGCTTCGGCCCGACCTTGGGCGTGATCATCGCCGAGACTTCGCTCCCCTTCACTTCGAGGGAGACGGCGAATTCTTTCCGGCGTCCCACCGACGCCTCCCACTTCCCCTGGATCTTGGGGAGGTCGCCCTGCTCGGGCGCCGCGTCCAGGCCGAACCCCGCCACGATCACCGCCAACGCCAACGCCATTCCATGATGCTGCATGAGATCCTCCTTTCAACCTCGTTACCGCGACCAGCCCCTCACGCCCGGGCCGGCCTCCTCGAAGTCAATCGAATCACCCCGAAGGAGGACGACGCCATCATTAGTATCTCGATCAACAAAGTCTAGATAAGATCGAGGATTGCTTCGCCGACCGGTTCAGCGGCCATCGACGCCCGGCAAGTGATCCCGTCTTCGGCAGATGCGTCTTGGATCACCTCATCCGGGTCTCGATCCGAGCCTCACCGTCCCTGTCCGCTTACGTCCCGATGTCGATCCTGGTTCGACCCTCGGGGCCGACCGTCCCGATCCGGGAGCAACCGATGCCCGCCGCGCGTCCTGCTTTGGCGGCCCTCTGCCTCTTCGCCCTGGTTTGGCCCGCCCCAGGGGCTCTCCACCGCAAGCGGGGAGGATCCCTCCAACCTGCATCGCTCCGGCGGTTCTGGCGGGACGTGATGGGGACCGAGGCGGGTCCGGGCCCCTCGCGGATCCTCCGGCGAGGGGGCGCCTCGGTCCTCCCGGAGTCCGGGTCATTTCACGTCGAGCAGCTCGATGTCGAAGATCAGCGCGTCGTTCGGCTTGATCGGTCCGCCCGGTCGGGGGGTCGCGCCGTAGGCGAGGTCGGAGGGGATGAAAACCTGATACTTGGCCCCGACCTTCATTTTCTGGAGGATCTCGGTCCAGCCCTTGATGACTCCGCCGACGGGGAACTCGGCCGGCTCGTTCCGCTTGTAGGAGCTGTCGAACACGGTCCCGTCGATCAGGGTTCCCTGGTAGTTGGCGACCACCGTGTCACTCAGCTTGGGGGTCTTGCCGGTCCCTTCCTTGATGACCTTGAACTGGAGCCCACTGGGCAAGCTCTGGATGCCCGGCTTGGCCTTGTTGGTGGCGAGGAAGGTCTGGCCCGCCTTCAGGTTCTTGTCGGCGTCGCCAGCGGCGGCCCCGGCCTGCTTGGTCATCATCTGCTGGCGGAAGGCCGTCATCACTTCCTGGAACTGCGCCTCGGTCATGGCCGACTTGTTGGCCAGGCCGTCGCGGAGCCCCTGGGCGACGATCGTGGGGTCGACCTCGACCCCCTCCTGCTTCATGCTCTTGGCGATGTTCAGGCCGAGGGCGTAGGAGACCTTCTGCTCCATCGTCTTGAACTCGGACTCGCCCTTGGCGGCCGGGGCCTGCCCTCGGGCGACCGTCGCCCCCATCACCAGTCCGATCCCCAGGGTGGCGAGCGTCGCGTACTTCATCGGATGTCCTTGCGCGGGTCAATCATCATGCCGCGGACGACCGTCGGCTGTGGTGAATTTTTTACCACAAATCGGCGGGTCGGCCTAGCCTTCGATCACCCCGCGCGACCGGCGCGACCGCCAAGCCCCGCAAGATCCATACGCACTGAAGGATGAAAGAAAAGTCGATGTCGGGGGTGAGATTTGGACTTGGTCTTGCTTTTGCGGTAAGATGGAAATGTTGGGCAACCGGGGTCGTCTCCAGGAGGTGACCGGATGTTCCGTAACGGACTCCGCCGAGGGAGTGGGAACCGCCATCTGATGCGTCGCTAGGGGAGGCTTCGGGGTCACAATTCGGGGCAACGTGCCATGAAAAAGGTTCGTCGGAACCGTCAGCACGCCAAGTTCGCCCGTCTTCGCCGCCACCTGGAGATCAGCGCCGACCTTCTCCGGACCCGCCGGATCCGGACCCGGTCGGCCCGATACGCCGCCGCCTTGGCCGAGCAGCTCGGGCTGATCGAACGGCCCAGGTGCTGTTCCTGGTGCCGTCGTCGCCAGCGGCTGGAGCGGCACCACTGGGATTACGCCGAGCCCCTGACCGTGACTTTCCTCTGCGGCGACTGCCACGAGATCGCCGACTCGATGAATCATCGGGCAGCCACTGCCTAGCGGACCGGGAGAGCCCGGTGGGTCCTGGACCCGCCGGGCTTTTCCTCGGGGAGGGCCGCCGGAATCTCCGCGACGGGGTACGTCATCTGGAAGGTGGTTCCGTGTCCCGGGACCGACTGCCAGCGGAGTTCGCCCCCGGCCTGTTCGACGATCCGGGCGGCCCTTGGGAGTCCCAGGCCCAGCCCTCGACCGGCCTGACGACCGCAATAGAAGGGGTCGAAAAGGTGCAGGCCATCGGTCGCGCCAATCCCCCGGCCGGTGTCGTGGACCGACCAGCGGAGATTCCGGCCGTCGGACCCGGCGGTGAACAGGATCGACCCGCCGCTCGGGGTCGCCTCCAGCGCGTTCCGGCCGAGAATGTCGGCGATCTGGCGGAGCGGGTCGGGGTCGGCCCAGACCTTGGGCCCGCCCTCGCGGGCCTCGGCCACGACCCGGACGCCCCGGGCGTCGGCCTCGTCCTGGAGGTCGCGGAGGGAGGCCCGGACGATCTCCTCGGGCTGGCAGGGACGGGGCCGGGGCTCGGGCGGCCGGGCGACGTACATCAGGTCGCGGAGGATCCGGTGGGCCCGCTGCGCCTGGGCGATGATCGCCCGGAACGACCGGACCGCGTCGGGGTCGTTCTCGCGGGCCATCAGGAGTTGCGCCCGGCCAACGATCACGGCCAACGGGTTGTTCAGCTCGTGACCCGCCCCGGCGGCGAACTCGGCCAGGGCTTCGAGCATCGCCCGGCGTCGCGACGGTTCCTCGCGATCGACCCGCCCCCGGTGAGCGGCAACGACCTCGTCCAGCAAGCCCCGGAGCCGGACCCGCTCGTCGACCTCGCGAGCCCAGGCGCCCCAGGCGTCCAGGGTCGCCGGCGGCCCGGACGATCCCGAGGGATCCTCGGACGGGTGAAGCTGGACCCGGGCGCAAGGCCGGTCGAGCTCGCCGAGGGGGAGCCCGGCGGATTCCGGGCCGGGCTCGGGCGGGGAGGGCCCGGACGTCTCGGAGCCGATCCAGACGACTCGGGCGGCGGCGACGCCGGGTTCACCGCAGAGGGCCAGGCCCGCCCGATCGGCCCAGGCTTCGGGGCCCTCGGTCGGCGACGACTCGGCGACCGCCCGGACGAAGCGCTCGCGGGAGGCGTTCTCGGACCGGAGCCGGGCGACGGCCAGCCGGAGCCGGGCGTTGTCGCGGGTCAGCCGCTCCTCGCGGGGTGAGGCGTCGGGGTCGACGAACGGGCCGCCGCAGCGCGACTGGACCTCGGCGGTGAGGATCCGGACCCTCGGGTCGCCCGGGCCGAGTTCGCGGGCCTCCGCGACGCCGGGGGCCCAGGGGGTCCGGCGGGCCAGGGCGAAGGCTTGCTGGATGATCCCGAGCCGGTCGGGATCGCCCGAGCAGCCGTTGAGGTCGCCGTTGAGGTCCGCATGAAGCCAGGCGGCGTCAAGCACCAGCGGCTCGACGCCCCATCGGGCGGCGAGACGACGGCCGAGGGCCGATGCCTCGGCCCCCAGCCATCGCCGTTCCAGGTCCCGCCGAGCCGTTGGCCCGGGCGTGGCAAACCACTCGACCAGGCGATCAGGGGCGACCGAGGCCAGCGCCCAGATCCCCAGGCCGTGCAGGACCCCCGCGCGGGCGAAGGTCTCGGGGTCGCCGAGCCCGGCTTCGCGGGCCAGGCGACGGGCAGCGAAGCCGACGGCCGCGGAGAATCGCCAGAACCGCGTCAGGGCCTCGGCCGCCGGCCCGGAGGATCCGGAGTCCGGCCACCATCGGAGTTCGGCGAGCGCGGCCATCGGGTCGAGCGGCCGGCCGCCGGTCCGCGACCGGGCCAGGGCCCAGGCCGGGTCGGTCTCGACCGAAGGGGGGAGCCGTGTGGGCTCCAACGGCGCATCGGGGGATGGGTCGTCGTCGACCGGGGAGCCGGCGAGGACCTGGCGGGCCGAGGCGGGACGGACCGGAAGCGCATCCAGCCGGTCGAGGGTCCGGCGGAGGTCCACGGGTCCGAGTTCATGGGCGGGCGTGGCACGCACCGATCCGGGCTCCTTCCCGTCGGCGACGATCCAAATCGCGGAATCAGCCGGTCGGGCCGGTCTCTATATCCAAGAGTCGGCAGACGCGGCGGATCAGTTCATCGATGTCGAGCGGCTTGTGGAGAAAATCGTCGGCGCCGGAGGTCCGGAGTTCGGCGATCTTGTCCTCCTCGATCATCCCCGAGATGCAGATGATCTTGATATCGGCCATCGTCGGGTCGGCCCGGATCAGCTCGCAGACCGCCTGACCGTTGATGTCCGGCAGCATGACGTCGAGGATGATAAGGTCGGGGTGGTATTCTTTGGCGAGCATCCCGGCGCCGAAGCCGTTGTTGACGGTCTTGGTCTCGAACCGGGCGTCGTGGATCAGCACGTCGGAGATCAGGTCGACCACCGCCTGGTCATCATCGACGATCAGGACCCGCCGCCGCCCGCTCTCCAGGGCGTCGGTCGGGATGCTGTTTTCCTTCATGAAACGATAGAGCGCCTCCCGAGGGATGCGCCGGAACCGCGAGCCGGGCACGCGAAAACCCTTGAGCTGCCCCGAGTCGAAGCAGCGGATGATCGTCTGCTGGCTCACCTTGCAGATCTTGGCGGCCTCACCGGTCGTGAACACGGTCTTCATGGTCGAGTACGCCCCATCCCATCGTGCGTGCGCCTGGGCATCGCGATGCTCCGCCTCGCCCCCCGGCAAGTCCCAATCCATGGGGAAGCCCTCGCCGGACGCCCAACCCTCGTCCCGGTCCGAATCCGCACGGGAGGCCCGGGAAACCGGACCCCACGAAAATGATCGCCGCATCTGATCGGCCGAAAGGCCCGAGATGGCAAACCTTGCGAAATCTATCAGGTTTACCAGAATTGCCAACAGTCCCAATTATAAGAGGCCTGCCTATCCTGTCAACCCTAATGCGGCACCCGTTGAACCTCCCAGAGTCCGATCCCTCCGGAAGCCATACAAAGGGCCCAGCGTCTCGGCAGGGCGGGCCCGATGGGCGGTCGCCGTCCCGCTCATTCGTGGCCGAGGTCGTAGAGATCGCGCGGCGTGTCGTGGAGGATCTGGCGGAGCAGGGGGGGGATTTCGTCCTCCTCGAAGAATTGAGCCTCGACCAGCCGTGCGAGGGCCGCGGCCATCGCCTTGCGGACGACCTGGAGCTTGCCGTAGCTCCACTCTACATAATAGGCGTCGCAGAGGAAGCCGCCGACCTTGGTCGCCGGGGCGACCTGAACGCGGAGGCCGACATTTTTCTCGATCATCATCGGGAAGAAGTTGTGCCACCAGTAGCCCGAGGCGTAGACGTTGGGGAACTGCCGGGCCAGGATCGCCACGTCGTGGCTCATCGGGTCCGAGGCCATCATCAGGTCGAACCGGGCGCCGGAGAAGTGATGGAAGCCCCGGGCCATCTCCGAGGTCCAGGTCTCCTGGAACCGGGGGATGCTCTTGCCTCCGCAAATGAAGTACTCGGCCCCGACGGCGATCTGGAACGCCTTGCGGTTGGCGTGGTGCCATTTGAGGACGGTCCAGGAGACGAACCGGGCCAGCCCGTCGACCTCGGCGTCGGAAAGGTCCCAATCGTCGGCCGCCTGACCCAGGACGTACTGGGCGTAGGTCTCGTCGGGCGGGTTGAAGCGGTGCTCGATCGGCAAAAACGTGTTGGTGAACCGGACCCGGCCGGTGACGGTCCGGTCGAGCCAGTCGAAGACCAGGCGTTCGAGTCGATCGGTGGTCGAGGGCGTCTCGCCCAGCACGGCGGTCAGGGCCTCGAAATACTCGCCCTTGGTGGTCCGGCCGGTGAAGAACGGTTCGAGGTCGGTGGCGACGCCCGGGCAGAACAGGTAGTGGGCGTCCAGCATATAGTAGAAGTCGTCGGGGTTCCGGGCCGGGTCGGCGCTCCGGTTCCCCAGGCTGGTGACGACGGTCCGGATGTTCGACCGATCCCGGAGGACGCTCCGGGCCCAGTCCGGATCCCCGCCGGACCCGGCGACCTTGTCGAAGAGGTCGCGGTAGTTGGATTCGGTGAGCTGGGAATCCCCGAAGTCGTAGAGGTCGCGGAAGATCCGGAACAGGCACCAGGCCATGGTGGTGTTCCGCATCCGCCGGAGGTAGGGGATCGACCGGCGGACTCGCTCGTCGGCGGGGAGGACGGGGTCGAGGTCTTTCGGTGGCATCCCCACGGCGATCAGCTCGGTCCGGACCCAGTGATAGCCCATCAGGGCGGCGAGGTCGGGGGCGTTGGGCTGGTCGCAGCGGATGTGGGTATGGGGGTCGACGATCGGGGTGTCGCCGATCATCCGCTCGATCCGCTGGGCCAGGCTCGGTTCGCTGGTGAACATGGGCGGTCTCGGGGCGTGGAGGGATCCGAGGCCGGCGGGCCCGGGTCCGATCGTCCGATGATCGGAGCGGCGACCGATCCTGTCAATGAGCCGGGCGGGGCGATCCGGGACCGGACTCGTGGTGGCCTCGGGCCGGTCTGCTATAATTTCCCGAGCGAGCGGACGGGCCCGCCACCAGGCCGCCGGGGGGAGTCGACTGATGCGTCGGGATATCGACGAGGCGTTGCAGAGCTGGCCCTTTGACGCGGAATCCGGCGACGTGGCCGCGCGTCAGATCAAGGCCCGCGACGGCCGGACGGTCTTGCAGATCCGGGTCGAGCTGGGTTTGCTGCAACTCGAAATCGAGGCTCGGCCCGACGGCGTCCGGCCGCACAGCTTCGCCACCTTTCTCGACTATCTCCGCCATCGGGCCCGGCCCAAGTCCGGCTCGGCGGCCCGGTCGGGCGAGTCCTGGGCCATGACCCCCGAGCATTGCGCCGAGGCCGACCGCGAATTCGCCCAGTTCTACCATCGGCGGGTCGCCTGGATGAGCCTCCAGCGCTACGACCGGGCGCTCCTGGACGCGGACCACTCGCTGGCCCTGATGGATTTCGTCGGCAAGCACGCCGTCGACGTCGACTACGTCGCCTCGCACGAGCGGTTCCGAGGGCTCGTCCTGTTCCACCGGACCCAGGCCGCCGCGGCGCTGGCGCTGGAGCGGGAGAAGCCTGACGAGGCGGTCGACGCCATCCGGCAGGGAATGGAGCGGCTCGTCGAGCACCAGCAGGCCTGGGCCTCCGACCCCGACCGCGAGGACACCCCGAACGAGGCGCTGGTGGAGCAGCTCAAGGCCCTCGAACGCGAGATCCGCAAGACCTTCGACGTCGCCAAGACCCTCCACGAGCAGCTCGACGAGGCCGTCGCCGACGAGGATTACGAGCTGGCCGCCCGGCTCCGCGACCAGATCAAGGCCCGGACGGGACGCTGAGCGACACCCCCGACCTTCCGTCGTCGCCGGGGAGCGCATCGATTTCGGCACCGTTCGAAAAGGAAAACCCCGGGCTGTACCGGAGTTTGGGTCGTTCAGAGGCGCCGGGCGGATTCGAACCGCCGATGGAGGTTTTGCAGACCTCTGCCTTGCCACTTGGCTACGGCGCCCGGAGTCGAGCTAACGATCTTAGTGGCCGGGACCTGGCCGGGCAAGGTGACTTTTCGAGACCTGGGCACCGGAATCGGATCGCGAGGGTCGCCCGGATTCCAGCGGCGTCCGGAGTTCGTCGATGGTGCGGTGCCAGGCCGATTCCAGGGCGGAGACGTCCTCCCCGAATGCAGCCCGGAAGGCACTGGACGCCCGATCGGGACGCGATGATCCTTCGAGGGAAGGGGCCCGGAGGAGGTCGAGGAAGGTCCGGAACTCGTCGGGATGGACCTTCCGGAGGAAGTAGACGAGGGCCCAGGATTGGGCGTAGAGGTCGCGGCGATAGCCCCCGCCGAGTCCGGCGTCGCGGAGCAGGGGGGCGAGTCGGGGCTCGGGCCGGATCGCCCGCCAATCGGGGAGCCGGGAGTCGTGGACCCGGCCGAAGCCCACCCATCGACCGCCCCGGACCACCTCGAACTGGGCGGCGAGGCCCTCGTGGAGCCAGCTCGGGAAGTCGTCGAACCGGGGCGCCAGGCCGCCGAGGCCGCAGAGCTGGTGGACCTCCTCGTGCGCCGCGATCCCCAGGTCGATCGCCCGCCATTCCAGGTCGAGCAGGAGCGTCTGCCGGGCCAGGTCCGACGCCGCCGCCCCGAGCTTCGCCCGGTTCGCGATCGACCGGCGGGCGGCCCGCCGGCCCTCGTCGCTCCGGCTGTCGAAGGCGAAGACCACGCGGAGGGTCGGATGATAGTAGCCCTGGGTCTCGACGAAGGGCTCGGCGTCCGCGCTCCGGAGGAAGGCCGCGTAGTCCCGGCGATCGGCGAACCAGACCGAGACGAGCCGCTCCTTCGGGGGCGTCAGCTCGATCCCCTGGGCGGCCATGATCAGGGAGAAGGTGGTGAAGACCCGTTCCAGGACTTCGAGGCGTTCCCGGGCCTCGGGATCTCCGGCCTGATGGAACAGGACCACGTGATCGCCGCAAAGTTCGCGGAACCGCGAAGGGCGGAGCCTGAGCCGGAGGGGCTCCAGGTCCGGGTCGGGGCAGGGGGTGGCCAGCGCCCCGATGGCGGTCAGGCAGCGCCGGGTCGGCCCGTGGGCGGCCCCGATGGGGCGGGATCCAGCCGCCAGGAAGGCGACGGCCTCGGGGGTCAGACCGTTTTCGAGGGCCCACCAGGCCGCCGCGAATCGAGCCTCGGCGGTCCCCTCGGTCGAGGCGGCCTCGCGGATCGCCAGCCATTCCGCGTCGGGCCGGTGTCCGGGGACGATGGCGAGGATCTCCGATCGGGGGAAGAACCTCGGGCCGTCCGGGGTATCGAGCCGGACCGTCTCCCCCTCCATGGTGGCGGGGATTTGGACCTCTCCCCCCCGGGCGAAATAGACCAGCTCGCCCCGAGCCGGGCCGGTACTTGCCAGCAAGGCAATCCAGCCGATCGCATGCCTGGCCTTCATGCCGGTCCCTCCCCGCCGGTCGGGCCCGGTCGCTCGACCGGGAGGTCCGGCCCGGCCGTGCTCTACCGGAGAGTCGGAATCGGTCGGAGGCTCCGACAAGGATGGGGCGTCGGTTTCAAGGCTCCGGGGCCTTCGGGGTCCAGGGAATCGACCTCTCCCTGGTTCCGCTCCATCATCATTCAGAGGAACCCGGCCCACGAAAACCTCGCGACTGTCCACATTTCTAGAGTCCGATAATGGTCGTTATGTTACATTTGGGTTCTTTTTTAAAACAGTTCACGCTTTTTTATGTTGCGGATCGCGGGAGCGTCCCGATGAGCGATGGCGAGACGACGGTCGGTCAACTCAAGGCCCTCGTGCTGGAGTTCTCAAAAGAGCGGGACTGGGAGCAATTCCACCACCCCAAGGACCTCGGGATCGCCCTGGCCAGCGAGGTCGGCGAGCTGCTCGACCACTTCCGGTTCAAGGACGACGCGCAGGTCCGCGACGCGCTCGGAGACCCCCGGGTCCATCGCGAGGTCGCCCACGAGCTGGCCGATTGCCTCTGGGCCTTGCTCCGCCTGGCCTCGGTCTGCCGGGTCGACCTGGCCTCGTCGCTGGTCGAGAAGGTGGCGCTGGCGGCGATCAAGTACCCGATCGATCGCTCGTTCGGCCGGAACGACAAGTACACGGCCTATCGGGAGCCCGGGGCCGGCGACCCTGGCTCGGCTTGACCGACATCCGGCGAATCGCGAAATTCTCGATGATCTCACTTGACCCGATTACAAAGACTTGAGAGTTATCGTCCAATCAGATTTTGATGCACGTCGTCGTGCGAGACGAAGGACCACATGGAGGAAGGGTCATGCGGCAAGTCACGCGGATCGTGTCGTGGGGCCTGATGCTGGTCGCGGCCCTCTCCACCCTGGCGATCCGGGCGGAGGCCGAGGCGATCATCAGCTACAACAAGGTGATCGACGTCGGGCAGCGGTCGAATGGGACGCTCACGGAACAACCGAGCATTGACGAGAGTGGCCATGTGACTGAAATTCGCCCTTCGATCGCGGGCGATTACACGCTGGGGACGGTGTTCGATCCCTATCAGTACGGCGTGTCCGTCAGCCAATTCCTGCACCGGACCGGCAGCGACGCCAATCTGCTCACGCCGGCATTGCAAGACTCCGGGGCTTTTGTCATCGTCGGCTTGAATGCATCGGGTCATCTCGTCGGCTCCGGTCGAGACGGTCAGCCGTTCTACTTCTCCTCCGAGACGGGACAGATCCTCCAGCTCAAGCCGCTTTCGGGCTCGATCCACGGGGGCTCGGTCTTCGCAATCAACAACCTGGACCAGATCGTCGGTGAGTCGGACGGCAAGGCGACCTTCTACTCCAGCCCGACCGCCGAGCCCGTCGAGCTGTCCAAGTTGCTAACGACCACCAGCGGGTGGAATCTGTTACAGGCCACAGGCATCAACGACAGGGGCGAGATCGTCGGCTTCGGGGCGAAGGACCTCAAGACGTCCGACTTTATGTTGGAGCCGTCGCCAGTGCCCGAGCCGACGGCGTTGGTGGCCTTCGCCTTGGCCGGCGGGGCCCTCGCCGTCCGCTCGCGAGCCAGGCGGCACAAGCGACTCACGCGGATCGTGTCGTGGGGCCTGATGCTGGTCGCGGCCCTCTCCACCCTGGCGATCCGGGCGGAGGCCGAGGCGATCATCAGCTACAACAAGGTGATCGACGTCGGGCAGCGGTCGAATGGGACGCTCACGGAACAACCGAGCATTGACGAGAGTGGCCATGTGACTGAAATTCGCCCTTCGATCGCGGGCGATTACACGCTGGGGACGGTGTTCGATCCCTATCAGTACGGCGTGTCCGTCAGCCAATTCCTGCACCGGACCGGCAGCGACGCCAATCTGCTCACGCCGGCATTGCAAGACTCCGGGGCTTTTGTCATCGTCGGCTTGAATGCATCGGGTCATCTCGTCGGCTCCGGTCGAGACGGTCCGCCGTTCTACTTCTCCCCCGAGACGGGACAGATCCTCCAGATCAAGCCGCTCCCGGGCTCGATCCACGGGGGCTCGGTCTTCGCAATCAACAACCTGGACCAGATCGTCGGTGAGTCGGACGGCAAGGCGACCTTCTACTCCAGCCCGACCGCCGAGCCGGTCGAGCTGTCGAAAATGCTGTCGACCGCCAGCGGATGGGATCTGCTCCAGGCCACGGGGATCAACGACAGGGGCGAGATTGTCGGCTACGGGATCAGCCCTGCTTCCAAGGAGTCTGATTTTATGTTGGAGCCGTCGCAGGTGCCCGAGCCGACGGCCTTGGTGACCTTCGCCTTGGCAGGCGGGGTCCTCGCCACCCGCTCGCTGGCGAAGCGATACGGAAGCCCATCTTGAAGCAGGGATGGAATGACTGATATTGCCTGATTGCCTCCGCTCATTTTCCCCCACGGCCTATCGGGAGCCCGGGGCCGGCGACCCTGGCTCGGCTTGATCGGCCGGCGGCTTCCCCGGCCGGGCCCTGTCGCTACAATGGGCCCATGAACGTCATCGTCGTCGCCTGCAACAGCCTCCACCTCGGGTTCCTCGGCGCCTATGGGAATGGCTGGATCGAGACCCCCCACCTGGACCGGCTGGCCACCCAGGGGGTCGTCTTCGATCACCACTTCCCCGAGAACCTGACGACCCTTCCCACCCGTCGGAGCTGGTGGACCGGCCGCTACGGGTTCGCCGACCCCGAATCGGGCTGGACCCCCTTACGCCACGACGAGCCGATCCTGCCCGACCTGCTCTGGAACCAGGGGGTCCACTCGGCCCTGATCTCCGACGTCCCCCTGCTCCGCGACGCCGGCCAAGGGTTCGGCCGGGGTTGGGACGAGGTCCAATGGATCCGGGGGCAGGGCTACGACCCGCTGGTCCCCGCCGGCGACCCCCGGGTCAAGAAGGTCCGGATCGCCGACGAGCCAGGATTCCGGCTCCCCGAGAAGGACGACCCGGATCATGACCTCTGGAAGGGCCGCTGGGAGCAATTCCTCCGGAACCGGGCGGTGCTCCGGACCGGAGTGGAGGAGAATACCGGAGTCGCCCGGACGGTCCGGGCGGCGATCGACTGGCTCGACCGCCGGGCGTCGGAGCCGTCGCGGTTCGTGCTCTGGCTGGACCTGTTCAGCCCCCACGGCCCCTGGGACCCGCCCGAGCCCTACCGCGACCAGTACGCCGCCGCCGAGCCCGACGAGTTCGAGGCCGGCGAGGAAGGCGACCTCGTCGAGGAAGACGACGAGTCGACCCTGGAAGACGTCCGGGTCTTGATCGACGTCCCCGCCGGGGCCATCGGCGACGTCCTCTCCGAGGAGGAATTGCTCCGACTCCGGCGGACCTACGCCGGGACCGTGACCCTGGTCGACAGCTGGCTCGGCGAGCTTTTCGAGGCCCTCCGGCGGCTGGGCCGGCTCGACGATTCGCTGGTGGTCTTCACCGCCGACCAGGGGGAGCCCCTGGGGGAGCACGGCTACGTCCGCCGCTTCCGCCCCTGGCTCTACGAGGAGCTGATCCACACGCCCTTGATCGTCCGGATGCCCGGGGGCGAATACGGCGGGACCCGCCGCCAGGCGATTGTCCAGACGGTCGACCTGCTGCCGACGATCCTGGCGGCGCTGGGCCTGCCCGCCGACGAGCGGGCTCATGGGCACGACCTGCTCCCGGTGATCCGGGGCGAGCAGGCCAAGGTCCGCGACTACGCCTGCCTGGGGATGGACGTGGAGGAGTTCGCCATCCGGACCCACCACTGGCACCTGATCGTCCCGGTGGAGGTTGACCCCGACGACCCGCCCCGGCCGCCCGAACTCTACCGGAAGCCGGAAGACCGCTGGGACCAGAACGACGTGGCCGCTGAGAACCCCGAGGTCGCCGAGCACCTGGAATTGACCCTCCGCCGGTTCGTCGAGGCCGTCTCCCGCGACGCAATCGAGGAGGTTCCCCCGCTCCGCGACGTCGCGCGGTTCGACCGGACCGATTGACCGGGCCGGATCCGGCGAACATTGAAGGCGGCAGAGGGGTTGCCGGACCCCTCCCCCTCCCTCGTCCGTGATCGCGGCGAGATCGAGGTCAATGCCCCGCGGTCGAGGCGCCGGACTTGTGCTTGATGAGTCGGCAAAGCTTCCCCACCATCGACCGGAGACAGTAATGCTGGCAGCCCTGGGCCCCGCTGGTCTCGGCGACGCACGACCCCGCCGCTTGTGACGACGGCTTCACCTGCGGAGTCGGCTGGACTTGCGAAGCGGACTGGACCGGAGCCGATCGCTTCGCCTGGGGCGTGGTCCCGGCCTGGGGAAGCCCCGATTGCGGCGAGGTCAGGGCGGTCGTCGCGTGGACGTGCGGGACGGGACGGGACGCCGAAGCCTTGCGGCGGAAGAACGAAGTCAGGATGGTCGGCTCGGGCCGGTCCGGCGTCGGAGCCGGGCAGACGGGGGCGGCGGCGGGAGCGGGAGCGGCTTTCGCGGTCTCCGCGTCGGGCCGAGGGCTGCCGGTCGGTTCCTTCTCGGGCTCGATCGCCTTCGAGGGGGTCACGCTCGACGCGGAACTCGCCACTCCGACGGGATTGGCCGCGGGCACGCCGGGCATCCGGTTGGCGACGACGGGCACCGTCGGGGACGCCTCGGCGTCGGCCACGCCGAGCTCCGGGGACGAGGACTGCGCGTCGGCCGGGCCCTCGGGCTTCGGCGGCTCCGACTGGGCGAGGGGGGCCTCGGCATGGGTCGGGGTCACGGCGCGGTCGGAGAGATTTTCGGTGGGCAACTGGATCGCCACGGGGAGGGCCGAGGCCTCGGCCATTCCGCCGTCCAGGCCCGCCCGGGCGTCGGTCGTGTAGATCTGATTCGGCTTGGCCCGGCGGGCGAAGCCGAACCGGGACGGTCGGGTCTTCGTCGCGACGACGCCCGGGGCGTCGGCACCGCTCCGACTCAACCCGGGGAAGTATTTCGAGAGCCCGGCGGGGCTTCCGGCGGCGACCTTCGCATCGTCGCGTCCGGAGGGGAGCATCACCTGTCGCTGGGGCGGCGCTGGGGCGTCGGCCCAGGCCCGCTGACGAGAGGCCATCGATGTGCCGTTTCGCATGGCCGTCCCGGTGCAACCGGAAGCGGCGGCCCAGAGTGCCAGCGTCCCCACGATCCAGCATCGTCTCATCATGGCGAATCCCTCCGCCTCGGCGCCTCCGGCTCCCGTCCCGGTCCTCCCGGACTGGTTGGCGCGACCCTTGGTTTAGGAATCGGAGGAAAGCTCGGCGGGATACTCCCATTCCGGTAGTCCGGGAAAGCCGGGAGAAACAGAATTGATTTCTTCGCGAAAATCCGACTGATCCGCCGGGTCGACCGTAGAAGGGGAAAAGGCGGGCGCGGACCGGGGCCGGGGTCCGGCGGGCATGGGGAGCCAGGTGCGATGAAGATCGAGACCGAAGGGGCCGAAAGATTTCTGGCAGCGCCGCTGCTGGCGGGGGCGGACGACCGGGACCGGCTCGCCGTGTTCCGGGCGCTGGTCGAGGGCTCCGCCCCTGCCGGCACCCCCCTGCTGGTCCAGGGCCAGCCGAATGACCGGCTCTGGTTCGTGCTGGAGGGGTCGGTCGCGGTCGAGCGGAAGCAGCCGGGCGGCCGGGTCGACCTCCTGGCGACCCTCTCGGGCCCGGCGATGTTTGGAACCACGACGTTCTTCCGCTCGACCGCCCCCAGCGCGACCATCCGGGCGGCCTCGGGGCTGACCCTCGGGACGCTCGACCGCAGGGCCCACGACCGGCTCCGCCGCGAGGACCCCCGGGCCGCCGAGGCGCTGGCGCTAGAGGTCGTCCGGGTCCTCTCCGAGCGGTTCGACTTGCTCGATGGCCGCCTCGCCGAGATGATGGCCGAGCATGACGATGACCACCCCCGGGCGACCGAGTGGGCCAATTTCCGGGCCCGGCTGTTCGAGGAACCCTCCCTATGAATCGGCAAATGAAGCTCTGGCGAAGGGCGGTCGATTCGGCGATCGCCGAGGCACCAATGCGTTGACGGGGCCGGGTCCAGGCTTCACAATGGATAGGTCGGGGTCGTGAGTCCTCCCCAGATCGCCCCGAGCCGAGTCCGGTCGTCGAGGGCGGGACCGGGCACTTCCGCCCCCCTCGCGGCCACCGCCCGCACCCGCCTCCGGTCACCGCGTCGGGTCGCCTTGCCGGAGCACTCGCTCATGGATACCCCGTCGATGCCCTCCCGCTGCCACCACTGGCAAGCCTCGTTCGGAGACCTCCTCAAGACCGTCCAGGGGAGCGGCTCGCACGGCCAGTTGCTCGACATCCGGGACGCGCTCCGACCCCGGATCCGCGCCGACCGGCCCCTGGTGATGCTCTGCCCACACGCCGACGACGGCGCGATCACGGCGGCCTGCCTGCTCCACGAGTACGCCGTCCGCCGCAGCCTGCCGGTGGTCGAGGTTCTGGTCTTCGCTGGCGAGCGGAACGTCGCGGCTCCCTGGCTCAACGACCAGAAGAAGGTCTCGGTCCGTGAGGCTGAATTCCGCCTCGAATGCAACGTCCTGGGGGCCGAGGCCGTCTGCTGGGACCTCGACGCCTACCGGAACCTGGGCTACCAGCCCAGCCCCGTCGACATCGACAAGATCGTCGACTGGTTCCTCGCCCGGAGGCCCGGCGCCGTGATTATCCCGCCAGCCACCGACGCCCACCTGGCCCACCGGATGACCCGGGCGCTGGCGGCCGTGGGGCTCGTCGGTGCCGGGCTGGACGACACCCTGGTCCTGACCGGCTGGACCCCCTGGGGCCCCCTGCCCCGCCCCAACGCCTACTTCACCTACGACGGCGAGGCCGAGCGCACCAAGGAATGGGCGATCCACTGCCATGCCTCACAGGTCCTCCTGACTGACTACACCGAGTTCTGCTCGCACCTCGGCCGGGCCTACGCTGCCCTGACCCGGGAGTGGGCCGAGGGGCATAGTCTGAGCGGCCGGGCCCACCGGTCCGACGATCGATTCGTCGGCGTCGAGTTGTTCCAGGTCGAGACCTACGACCCCGCTCGGGCCGAGACCAACCCGTCCGACCCGATCCAGCTCGCCCTGGGGATGCTCCAGAACTGCCCGAGCCCGGATCGCCTCCCCGCCGCCGCCCTCTGATCCCGAGCCCTCGCATGGCCAAGCCCTTCCGCAGTCTCGAACTTGCCGGATCGTCGGTCAAGGTTTATTCCTCGGCGACGCATGCCTGCGAGGCCGCCGCCGACCGGATCGCGAAGACCATCCGGATCTGCGTCGAGATCCGGAGCAAGGCCGTCCTCGGGCTCGCCACCGGCGCGACGCCCGAGCCCGTCTATGCCGGGCTCGTCGAGCGGCACCGGGCGGGCGAACTGTCTTTCGCCCCGGTCTCGACCTACAACCTGGATGAATATTACCCGATGGGTCCGCTCGACCCCAACAGCTACCGCTCGTACATGGAGCGGCACCTTTTCGGCCACGTCGACCTCGCCCCGGATCGGGCTCACATCCTCGACGGGACCGTACCCGCGGCCTTCGCCGCCCAATCCGCCGCTCAGTTCGACCACTGGATCGCCGCCGACGGCGGGCTCGACCTCCAGCTCCTCGGCGTGGGACGCAACGGCCACATCGGCTTCAACGAGCCGACCGACCTGTCCGTCGCCGAGGCCCTCGCGCTCCCGACCCGGCCGGTGGATCTGCATCCGACGACCACGGAGGACGCGGCCGGGGACTTCGGCGGGGCCGATCGGGTCCCCCGGAGGGCCCTGACGATGGGGATCGCGTCGATCCTGGCCGCCCGATCGATCCTCGTCCTTGCCTTCGGCCCGCGCAAGGCCGAGGCCGTGGCCGGGTCGCTCCGGGGGCCGATGACCGCCCGGGTCCCCGGCTCGCTCCTCCAGGCGGTCGGCCCCAAGGTCACCTGGCTGGTCGACCGCGAAGCCGCCGCCGAGATCCTTTGATGGGGAGGCAAGCGGATGCTGACCGTCCACACTTTCGGCGACTCGATCCTCGATTGCGGCCACTACAATCCGCACGGGGGCGACCCCGGCCGGCTCCTGATCCGGAATGACGACCGACTCTTCCCCGAGTTCCGGGGTCGCGACCTGGCGGCGAAGGGGGCCGCTCGCCTGAGCCACCACGCCTCTGACGGTTCGGTCGTCGAAGACCTGCCCGATCAGATCGACGGCCTGAGCATCGAGGGACCATCTCTGGCCATCCTGACGATCGGCGGCAATGACCTCCTCTCGGGCCTCCTCGACGATCGGGGGCCGGGCCTTGAGGAGTTCGCCCGGAAGCTGAGCGACTTCCTCCGGACCCTGCCGATCCGCCCGGTCCTGATCGGGACGGTCTACGACCCGACTTTCGGCAACGACGCCCTCAACGTCTTCGGTGTCGACCCGGCCCGGGGTCGGGAGAACCATCGGCGGATCAACGCTCTGCTCGCCGACCTGGGCCGGACCTACGGCGCCGCCGTCGACCTCCACCGCCACTTCCTGTCGGGGAGGCCCGACTGGTACGTCAGGACCATCGAGCCCAGCCTGATTGGGGCCTCGGAGGTCCGGCGGTGCTTCCTGGCGGCGATCGAGGCCTGCGGCTTCGCCTGATCCGCGAGGGCCGGCCGGCCGCGAAGCTTCGGATCAGGCCCCCGCGCCGGGGCGGCCGATGACCTCGCGGGGCTGGTCGCGCTCGCGGCGGGTGGCGATAGCGTTGACGGCGTTGAGGTAGGCGACGGCGGAGGCCTCGATAATATCGGTGGAGGCGGCCCGGCCCCGGAAGGCCCGGTCGTCGCTGGTGACTTCCAGCTCCAGCGACACCTCGCCCTGGGCGTCCTTGCCGGAGGTGACGCCGCGAATCGAGAATTCCTTCAAGTTCGCGGCGATCCCGGTCACGCGCTCGACGGCCTTGAAGATGGCGTCGACCGGGCCGTCGCCGATGGCGGCGTCCTGGACGAGCTCGCCGTCGGGGCGGCGGATGCAGACGGTAGCCGTGGGCAAAATCCCGGTCCCGGCCGTCGTGTGCAAGCTGACCAGCGACCAGACCGGAGTCACGTCCTGGATCTGCTTCTCGATCAGGACGACCAGATCCTCGTCGAAGAGGTCCTTCTTCTTGTCGGCCAGAGCCTTGAAGTCGTCGAAGAGGATGTTCATCTGCGCATCATTGAGGTGGTAGCCCAGCTCGGCCACCCGGTCGCGGAGGGCGTGGCGGCCGGAGTGCTTGCCCAGGACGAGGTCGGTCTTGGGAACCCCCACGTCCTCGGGGCGGATGATCTCGTACGTCGACCGCTCCTTGAGCATCCCGTCCTGGTGGATCCCCGACTCGTGGGCGAAGGCGTTCCGGCCCACGATCGCCTTGTTCCGCTGGACGGCCATCCCGGTGATCGTCGAGACCATCCGGCTGACCGGATAGAGCCGCTCGGTCCTGATGTGGGTGTCCAGGCCGTAATAGTCGTGGCGGGTCTTCAGGGCCATCACGACCTCCTCCAGCGCGGCGTTCCCGGCTCGTTCGCCGATCCCGTTGATCGTGCATTCGACCTGCCGGGCCCCGGCCTCGCAGGCGGCCAGGCTGTTGGCGACGGCCATCCCCAGGTCATCATGACAGTGGGTGCTGATGACCGCCCGGCCGATGTTGGGGACGCGCTCGCGGAGGGTCCGGATCACCGAGGCGTACTGGGTGGGCGTGGCGTAGCCGACGGTGTCGGGGATATTCACGGTGGTCGCGCCGGCCTGGATGGCGGCCTCGACGACCTCGCAGAGGAAGTCAACCTCGGTCCGGGCGGCGTCCTCGGGGCTGAACTCGACGTCGGGGCAATAGCCCTTGGCCCGCCGGACGCTGGCCACGGCCTTCTCGACGACCTGGGCCGTGGTCATCCGGAGCTTGTGCTCGCGGTGGATCGCCGAGGTGGCCAGGAAGACGTGAATCCGGGGCCGTTGGGCGTACTTCAGCGCCTCCCAGGCGCGGTCAATGTCGCGATCGTTGCACCGGGCGAGCCCGCAGACCGAGGCTCCCGTGATCTCGGCGGCGATCGCGCGGACGGCCTCGAAATCGCCGGGCGAGGCGATCGGGAATCCGGCCTCGATCACGTCGACCCCGAGCGCCGCGAGGGCCCGGGCAACCTCCACCTTTTCGAGGTGGGTCATGCTCGCGCCGGGCGACTGCTCGCCGTCGCGCAAGGTCGTATCGAAGATCAAGATGCGATTCGGATTCGAGTCGGCGTCGGCCATGGTCGTGCGCTCGTCCGGTTCGGGGTTGGGGTCGGGAAACGAAGGAAGCCCCGGAGACTCGCCTGGGGCGGGTCTCGGGGCTTCGGTGGTCGGTCACGCCGGGGCGTAAAGGACGACAAACCCTAAGACCACGCCCGGCCAATAAGGCCGAGGGTCGACCGGAGTCGAAGGGTCGTCGGGAGGTTCGCCATCGATCACGCTCCGCGAGGCATCGCCTCGGATTGATGTACCGATCATAGGACTCTGGCCTGGATGGGTCAAGCCCCGGGGGGCGGATCGGCGGGCGAAGACCGAACTTTCGGGCCGACGGGGTCGTAGTGGGGAAAAATGGGGGAGGATCGCCCTCCGGGCTCGGCGCGGGCGGCTCCCGGCCGCAAGATCGATGGATCGGATCATCGCCAAGTCTGCCGGCCCTCGGATCCACTCATTAGCAGGAGTCTTCCCTTGAAGTGGCGAACCCCCCTCCAGCTCGGCCTGGTCGGCCTGGCCTCGATCCTGGCCGGCTGCTACGGGTCGAGGAAGCCTTCGGTCCCGGCCGACGACCTGCTGGCCGGCCCCCTGCCCTCGGCCCCGGGGCGGCCCGGTGAGGCGAGCCCGGTGGTGGTCTCGTCGTCGTCCGAGGCCCCGCCCGATGAGCTGGACCTCGAGATCCTCCGGCGTCGCGAGGTGATCCTCGGCAACATCATCAAGCTGATGAAGACCGCCTCGCTCAACCCCGGCGGTGCGAATTACGGGGTCGCGACCGAGAACATGAACGAGCTGTTCGCGCAAGGGACCAGGCCCTCGGACTATGCCCTGAGCCCAACCTCGCGCGACTTCCTGTCCCGACGGATCTACGAGTTCACCCGGAAGGACCCCGAGCCGGTCGTCAAGGCCCTGTCGTCGCCCAGGTTCACGAACCGCGATGCCCGTCACATCGAAGATTGCATGCTCTATCACGCCGTGGCGACCCGGGTCGCGGGCGAGGGGGACGACCTGACCAAGATCCGGCGGATCTTCGACTGGATCGTTCGCCAGGTCCAGCTCGTCCCGGCCGAGTCGCTGGCGGGCAACGGGCTCCGCCAGGCGCAGGCCCGGCCGGCCGACGTCCTGTTCCGGGGGATGGCCACCGAGTTCGGTGGCCGATGGTCCGAGCGGGGCTGGCTGTTCATGGCCCTCTGCCGCCAGGTCGGCGTCGACGTCGGCCTGTTGAGCTTCACCCCCCGCCGCCCGCTGGCCTTTGACGCGCCTCCGGGGCAGCAGCAGCAGCCGGTCATCTGGATCTGCGCGGCGGCCGTGGGGGACAAGGCGTACCTGTTCGACCCCCGGATCGGGATGGAGATTCCCAACCTGGGACGCTCGGGCGTGGCGACCCTGGAGGAGGCGATCGTCGACCCGGTGGTGCTCGACCGGCTCGACCTCCCGGGGCAGACGTCCTACGGGACCGCCGCCGCCGACCTCGCCGGGAGCCCCTCGAAGATCGGGGTCCTGCTCGACTCCAGCCAGGGCTACCTCGCCCCCCGGATGCGGCTCTTGCAGGGGCAGCTCCGGGGCGAATACCGGACCACCCTGTTCCGCGACCCCGCCGAGCAGGCGGCCAACTTCGCCCGGGCCCTCGGCTCGAGGCTGGGGTCGGTCAAGCTCTGGGACCTACCGATCCGCGTCGAGGAGGCGCTCTTCAGCGACCCCAAGTTCGTCGAGGCGACCCAGATGTCGCTCCAGTTCTTCGACGGCAAGCTCCCCCTGCTCTACGCCCGGACCGCCCAGCTCCGGGGCGAGCTGGCCGAGGCGACCGACAAGTACGTCGCCCTCCGGTTCGCCGAGAATGCCGTCATGTCGGACGACAAGAAAACTCCCATCCCCCCCGAAGTCCAGCGCGGCCTGGACGTCTACGCCACGTACTTCCTGGCCCAGAGCCACATGGACCAGGGCCACTTGAAGGAAGCCGAGTACCTGTACCGGAAGATGCTCGAACTCGTCCCCGAGCCCGGCCCCGGCCGGTACTCCTACTACATGCTCCGGTGGGGGGCCCAGACCAACCTGGGCCGGATCTGCGAGGCCAGGGGCGACCGCGCCGGGGCGATCGCATTCTACGCGCAGCCCGACGCCACCACCCAGCGCCACGGCAACCTCCTCCGCGCCCGGGATCTCGTCTGGGGCCATCCCCTGGACGAGCCGGCGGGCCCCCTGCCCCCCGCGCCCAAGGACGAGCCGGCCAAGGCGATGAAGGCCGCGGCCCGTTGACCGGCCGGGTACTCAAGATTCGCGGTCTTGTGGTAGATTGGTACGTCGCGTCGGCCCCGGGTCATCCCCGGGGTCGGCCATCGAGGTGGCTGACCCGCCGGGCGGGATCGGGTTTCCGAGGTATCCTCATGCGGAATGGTGATCTCGGGACCTCGGGCACGCGACGCCCGGGCCCCGATCGGGATGCCGCCGTCGACGACCGCGAAGGGCTGGGCCGGGTTGACCCGGGGGACCGAGGCTCGGTGATCGTGACCGAGGTCAGCCCATTTCACTGCCTCTATCAGGATGCGCTGGATTTCCATTCGCAGAGTCGGCTGATGCTCGGTCGATCCGTCGGCGCGTCGAGCCGGCTGGCCCGGGCCTCGCTCCTGCTCTACGTCGCCTCGGCCGAGTCGCTGGTCCATCAAGCGGCCGTCGAGCTGGGCCGGCCCGAATTCGCCCCGCTCCTGGCCGATCCGGCTCGGCCGATCCGGCTTGATGACACCCTGCGGCTGCTCCCGGCGATCATCGCGATCGGCTCGGGCCTCTCCGGAGACCTCTCGGTCGCCCCCTGGCCGCAGTTCTCCGAACTCCTGGCCCTCCGGGGGTCTTGGGCCTATCCCGGCCCCCCCTCGGATCGCCTGGCCTATTACCGATCCGCCGCCGAGGGGGCCGACTTCGAGCCGCTCCAACCCCACCAGGCCCCCCCCGGCCTGGGGATCGTCACGGAGGATCTGCTCCACCCCCGGACGGGGCTCCCCCGCGACCCTTACGCCCTCCGGCCGCACCATCTCGACACGACCCGGGCGCTCCTGGACGCCACCATCGAGGCCCTCGACCGCCGCCTCGACGGGGCGCTGACCCGGGGCAATCGGCACCGCCGCGAGCCGATCCGGATCATCTACCCGCCCGGCCAAAGCTGAGGGCTGGCGGACACGGGATTGGCGGTCTCCCAGGCGATCCGGGATCGAAAATGGTTGATGGCCAATGCGTCAAGGTCGAGCCGCGGTGCGGCATCCGATGCCGATGCCGGGGTAAATCTCCGGGGATTTCTCTCCTTTCAACCACCGCCCTTTAGTCATCACTCATTGCCAGGTCGAGGCAATGTTCCCGGATCGTCCCTCAGTCAAAGGTAGTCGTCCCGGACCGGATGGAAGACGTCCAGCGCGACGGCCGGCCCGTCGAGTGCGACCACGCGGTGGGGGACGTTGCCGGGGATCCGCCAGAGGTCGCCGGGGCCAAGGACCCGGGTGATGCCGCCGACGGTGAACTCGGCTTGGCCGGAGATCATCATCCCCATTTGCTCGTGAGGATGGCTGTGCTCGGGGACCGCGGCGCCGGGTTCGAAGGTGACCAGCGAGAGCATCAGACCCTCGCCGGCGATCGCCCGGATCTCGACGCCGGGGAAGAGGCGGCGATGGGTTCCGCACCCTGCGGGGATGAAGTAACGGCCGGCGTCGTCGGGGGCGGGGTCGCCCGCGACGACGGGCTCGGTCCTGGGTTGGTCCATCAATTTCGCCCGTAGTGCTCGCCGAACCACGCCCCGGAGGCGTTGAGAAAGTCCTCGCGATTCAGGTCCAGGCAGCCGCTGATCGCGTCGTCAAGCTTGCCCTGGCCTTCGAGCATGACGTGGACGAAGTTGGTCAGTGACGCGGCGGGCCAGTTGGCGGCCATCCACTCGAACAGCGAATAGCCAACGGCCCGGGTGGTCTCCACCTTGGCCTCGCCGCCAAGGGCCTCGTTGGCCTTGGGGGTCCAGCTAATCCGGACGTTCTCGGCGGTCTCGGCGCGGAGCCGAGTGTAGTAGGGGCTGCCCTTCTCCAGCTGGGAGGCGACGAAGGCCCCCAGGCCGAGCGAGAGCCATCGGGGGGGCTTGCCCGCCTGATTGGCGGCGGCGGCGACGAGCTGCTCGGTCAGGACGCCCGCCAGGGTCCGCTCGGGGCCACCGGGCGACTCCTCGGCCGCCTTCTTCTTGCGTGCCCCCTTGCGGGGGGCCAGTGCCTGCGCCGCCTCCTCGCCGCCGGCGGAGGGGTCCACGGCCACGAGGTAGGGGGAGTCGACGTTGAGCTTGGCCCGGGCCTGCTCGCCGGCCTCGACCTCCTGGTTCTCGTTGGTCCGGACGAACTCGACGAACGGGTTGGTCTCGTTGAAGACGTAGAGCCCGATCTTCTCGGCCGCCCCGAGGACCGGCGTCCGCCCGGTCGAGAGCAGACGGTTGACCTGGGTGTATTGCATCTCCATGGCCTTGATGAGCTTGTCGGCCCGAGCCTTGGGGAGCTTGCTCAGGAGGATGAAGTGAGGGCCCATGACCACGTCGGGCTCGACCTTGGTGGCCTTCTTCCAGCGTTCGCGGCCGGCCTGCTCGACGACTTTATCCCGCTCCTGGGGGCTGAGCTTGGCCAGTTCGGCCTTGCGGAGGTCGTCGAGGGTGGCGGCGTACTTGTCCATCGGGTCGGTCGCCGCGAGTCCGGCGTCGAGCCGGGCCCCCTGCTTGACCCACAGCTCGACCTTCTGCGCGGCCTCCTCGGCGAACCCGCGCTGGCCGTTGTTCGGCGGCATCTTGGGGTTCTCGTCGCCCCGGATCATCAGGACGAGGTGGCTGGACTCGGGGTCGCCAGGGGAGATATCCTTGCCACGTTTGCCGCCGGCCATCAGCTTCTCGAACGTGGTCATGTCGAGCTTGCCGTTACGGAGCCCGGCGCCATTGCCGGTGTGGCAGCCCCGGCAGTTGGCGACCAGGATCGGGGCGATGTCGCTCTTGAACGAGAGCGATCCGTCGCCCGGTGTCGCCGGAGCGGCGGACTTGGCGGCGGGCTTGGACATTTCGTCCATCCCGGCCATTCCGTCCTCGCCCTTGGTCGCGGCCTTCTTGCCGGGTCCGGCCTTCTTCTTGACGGTCTTCTGGGCCGCCAGGATCGCCCGGCCGGGTCCGTTGTCGGCCAAGATGACCTCGGATCCGACGACCAGGCAAAATGCCAGGCCGAAGACGACGCCCCACCGCCCGAGCCCACCGATCTTGACCGACATAGGCCCATCCCGTTTGAGGTCCGACTGCACGAATGGATGAGCCAATTGTCCCCGATCGCCCGGCGGATCGCAAGGGTCGACGGGCCGGTTCTCGGCGGACCCCGGACCCCGGTCGGCCCTCACTCGCGGGCGATGGCGAAGGCGACCTCGCGGGTGGCCGACCGGTCGGCGGTCAGGTCCTTGTGGGTGAGCCGGAGCCGGTAGCCGCCGGTGGGGAGGGACTTGGGGAGGATTAACAAATAAGCGATGCAATAATCCCGGCGGCGACGGCGGCAGACTTCATCGGCGGTCCCGAGCGCCCGGGTGAGGACGGGCGGGCCGCCGCCCTCGGGGACGATCTCGACCTGGGCGGTCAGCCGGGTCCGGAAGCCGGCGGAGGTCGGCTCGTAGTGAAGCCCGTCGACCTCGGAGTAGATCACCACGGCCTGGCCGGCCTTGCGGACCGGGGGATCGAAGGTCTCGAAGTCGCCGAACCGCTCAACCTTGGAGCAGAGGCGGAGGTCGACGATCTCTAGCGGGGCCCGGTCCTCCAGGACCATGACGGCGGTCCGGACCTCGTCGCCCCGGCGGGGGGCCTCGGCCGGGGCGTCTCCGAGGGCCCGGAGCACGGCCCGGACGCCATCGGCCTCGTGCTGGCCGAGGTCGGGGTCGATATCGGGCTCGGAGAGCCAGGCCAGGACCCGGGCCCGGAGCCCCCAGGTCGAGCCCGGCCCGTCGGGCTGATCGAGCCGGGCCCGAGCCAGCCCGGCGAGCTTGCGGACCCCGTCGCGCCAGAGTTCCTCGGGCCGGGGCGGCTCGGCGGGCCTGGCCTCGCGGGGGGCCTCGGCCGGGGCCGCCGCGACCGGCACGGCCCGGGGCGGATCGGCCGGGGGCGATGGCGATGGCGTCGCCGTCGGGTTCGGTGGCGTCGGGGGCTTGGCCATCTCCTCGGCGACCATGGCCTCGATCCCACGGGCCTTCTCCAGCGCCGCGTCGAGCAGCGGGGTCGGCGCTTGCGGGGCCGTCGCGACCTTGGGGAGTTCGAGGCGTCCCGGCGATGGCTCGGTGTTCGCTCCGGAGGACACCGGTTCGATCGAAGACATCTCGGCCGGGGGTTCCATCGCCACCGTCGCCGGAAGCAGGGCCGCCCGCCCCGCCGAGGCCAGCGCTGATTGGGGCCGGTTGGCCATCGGCGCGACCCGCGCGACCGGGCCCGCGTGGCACCCCGCCAGGGCGGCGATCGTCAGGGCCGCGAACCCCGTCGCGGTCCGCCGGTAAAGGCTGCCGGGCGTCATCGGACCTTTCTCCGGGTCGAGAAATGAGGACGGAGATCGGCTCGACCTGATACCGGATTTCGCCCAGTCGAACAAGCTCAACCGCTCCGCTTCGAGACTCGGCTTGGTCGCAAAGAGGTGCGGAAATAGCACAAAGGCACAAGTGGCTCGGTCGGGTTCACTGGAGGAAGCCCGGGGCCATCGCAGCGATTTTATCGAGGTCGGAGTGATGCGGTCGTGATCGCCTGTCCGGAGGATTTGCGTCGAGCCAGCTCAAATTGGTCAGCCGGGACATCCTCGGAATCGTCCATATCTCGCAGAGAATCACCAGATCCGTTCATGTTTTTGTGTCAATGTTGGCTGCCGCGTCACCCCTATTGATATGTGTTTATGATTCCGATCGGCTGGGGGCGGTCCGTCCACGCAATGCTCGCCTGTGCAACGCGATCGCGAGCCCGACCCCATTGTTCAAGACGAGGCATCCGTTGAGCGCGAGATAGACCCAGTTCCCGATCATCCAGCTGTAGACCACCTGGCCGCCGGTCCCGGCGAGGGCGAGGATGAAGAACCACGGGATCGAGCCCGAGGTCGGTTCGTCCTTGTTCTTCCACTGCTTGTAGGTCTGGATGCCGAAGGTGGGTAGCAGGATCAGGGCGCTGCCCCAACCGATGATTTCTTGCATGACACGATCCTGGTGATAATCGCGGACTCGGGGAGTCGAGGGCTCGTTCGCCTCGGGCCCTCAAGGATTCGCCCGACGGCCGGGCGGGGTTGCGTGCGGGCCGCCCGAGGCAGCGTCACGCTCGCCCGCGGTGAATTTCTCGTGGGCGATCAAGGGACGGATGGCTTTCTCGATCGGCCCCTCGGCGAAGGCCCGCTGCATCGCACCGTCGGCCAGCGTATTGGCGATCGCGGCCATGATCATCCCCTGGTCCAGCGCCAGCACGCAGTCGGAGACCTTTCCACTGGAGAGATTGACGGAGTCGTGGAAGCCGCGCGACCCGTAGATCGCGAATTTCCCGGTGAGCCCTTCGAGATTGGTCATCGCCTCGCGGGGGGCGAACGGTAAAGCCAGGAATGAGGCATGCGGCGTCACCACGCCGTTGGTGTAGGTGGGGCCCGGCGGGCGGCCCGGATCGTACTGGGTGTCGTCATTGTTGGACGTGTAGCCGTCGGGGAAAGCGCCGATCGCGTCGACGCCGTAAGTCCGGTAGCCGCCCTCGGGCTTCTCGGCCGGCGAGAACCCCCAGAAGCCGTAGCTCGCCTCGTCCAGGCCGTGCTCGATCTGAGCCCGCACGTAGAGCCGGTGGTTGACCCCCCAACTCTCCGGCGCCCATTGGGCCTCGGGCACGAAAAGCGGGACCATCAGGGCCTCGAACATGCTGCCACCCCAGCTCGGGACGATCTTCATCCCGCGATAGATGTAGTGACCCTCGAAGACCGAGACGCCCCCATGGGATCGCGCCTCACCCGCCGGTACCTGTTGCTGTCGGCCCAGACCGGGCGGGAGCGTGCGGAACATCCGGTCATAGTGCTCGGGTGGAATCTGTCCCCGCGCGATCCCGATGTAACTCGCGATCCGGGGTTCGGTGTTGAGCATCCCGTAGGGCGTGGTGTACGACCGATCGTCAAGATAGTATCCGCCATGCAACTGCCCGGGGTGCTTGAGGGGGTCGGCCGGGTCGTAGGGCTCGTAGAAGAAGCCGAAGTCCATCGGCCCCATCAACCCGTCGACCCGATCCCGAAACTGCGGGCGGGAGTTGCGGATCATGATCAGGGCGGCGGCGAGCCAGCCGTTGTCGACCGTCGATAGGAAGGGGCGGATCGAACTGCCCCCTGGCGGGAACTTCGTCAGACGCTCGCCGGTCCGGGGGTCGTATTTGTTGAGGAAAAATCCATGGGACCGTTCCAGGCGAGCGACGGCCGCGAGCGTCTTGTCGAGTCGGTCGCGGGCCGCGTCGGCGTCGATGATCTGGAGGTTCTCGGCGGCCAAGACGCTCCAGAGGTAGGCGGCGATGTCCGTCGGCGATGTCCGAGGTGAGGGAGCCCACGACCTGTCGGAACCCCGGCAGAGGTGGTCGGCCGGGATTCCACCCGGCCAGACCATCGCGTCGAGCGACCGCCAGGTGTTCTGGGCATATCCGAGCAACTTCTCCCGATCGGCGGGGCCGAGCTCGGCGTCCTCGTCCGGGGTCGCCGCTCGCAGGCCGATCGGCGATGAGAGGAGGATTGAGAGCAGGAATATCATCGAGATAGCGGCCATCCCAGGACGTCCCATTGTCGATTTCGCCTCCGTCGATGCACCAGACCTTGTCGTGAGGGGCCCGTCCTCGCAGCGCGAAATGGGCGTTGGCAAAACGTGGTGCAACTTCCGAGCCAGCAGGAAGCATCGCCCGAACATGATCCACCGTGGCGAATCGGGTTGCCTGTCGAGTGGTCGATCTCGCTGACCATCGGCCGATCCGGATCCGCTGACGGGAAGCGGCCGAGAGTGACCGGGCCGCACGCCCCCTTGACCGAACGACTCTCGAAGGATGACCATAGCCGATCCCGGCCGAGGCGGACAGACACACGATTCCGGCGGGCGGGGCGGATATCGATCCGGGGCGACCTCAACAACCAGTCGACGCATAACCCATGGCTACTCCACGCAATCGGAAGCAGTTGTCGGCGAAGCCATCCCGCCCCGAGGCTCGCCGATGGGCCTGGTTCGCGATCCTCGTGATCGCGGGCTCCGCGGGGTCGGCAAGCCTGGGAGCCCCTCCCGGGCCGGAGGTCGAGCGGCGGATCGATGCCTTGCTGGCGCGGATGACGATCGAGGAGAAGGTCGGCCAGCTCCAGCAGGTCGACGGCTTCCCGGACACGGGTCGGCCTCGCCAGGAGCACTTCGACCTCGCCCGGCGGGGCCTGATCGGCTCGCTCATGAATGTCCGGGGGGCCGGCAGCACGAACGGCCTCCAGCGGGTCGCCGTCGAGGAATCCCGGCTGAAGATCCCGCTGCTCTACGGCTTCGACGTGATCCACGGCTATCGGACGATCTTCCCGATCCCGCTGGGCCTGGCCAGTAGCTGGGACCCGGCGGCGGTGGAGCGGGCCTCGGCCGTCGGGGCGGCCGAGGCGAGCGCCTCGGGGGTCCGGTGGACCTTCGCGCCGATGCTCGCCGTGGCGCGCGATCCAAGGTGGGGCCGGATCTCCGAGTCCTCTGGTGAGGACCCGTACCTCGCCTCGGCCATGGCACGGGCGAGCGTCCGGGGGTTCCAGGGGACGAATGACGCCGACCCGACGCGGCTCGTGGCCTGCGCCAAGCATTGGGTCGCTTACAGCGCCGCCGAAGGGGGCCGCGACTACAACGCGGCCGACCTCTCGGAGCGGACGCTGCGATCGGTCTACTTCCCGCCGTTCAAGGCGGCGCTCGACGCGGGGGCCGCCACGGTCATGAGCTCGCTCAACGCCGTGAACGACGTGCCCGCGACGGCGAACCCGTTCCTCCTGACCGACGTCCTCCGCCGGGAGTGGAAGTTCGACGGCCTGGTCATCAGCGATTACAAGGCGGTGGAGCAGCTCATCGCCCACGGCGTGGCGGCCGACCCGGCCGACGCGGCCCGCCAGTCGATCGCGGCGGGGATCGACATGGAGGAAATGTCCCGCCTGTTCGGCCAGCACCTGCCGAAGCTCGTCGCCGACGGCAAGCTCCCGGTCGCCACGATCGACGAGGCCGTCCGGCGCGTCCTCCGGGTCAAGTCCCGAGCGGGGCTGTTCGAGCGGCCCTACGTCGACCAGGGGCGCGAAGGGAAGGAGATTTTCACCGCCGAGAACCTCGCCGCCGCCCGCGAAGTCGCCGGTCGATGCCTGGTGCTCCTGAAGAACGAGGGGCCCGTCCTGCCGCTCGGAAATCGTCCGCGCACGATCGCCCTGATCGGGCCGCTCGCCGACGACCGGCAGTCGCCGATGGGACACTGGCTCTCCGACGGACGGGCGGGCGACGTCGTTTCGGTCCTGGCTGCCCTCCGGTCCAAGGCTGCCAACCAACCCGGGGCGACGAAGGTTGCTTACGCCAAGGGCTGCGAGGTCGAGGGGGGGACGACGGAGGGGTTCGCCGAGGCCGTTGGGATCGCCCGCGAGGCCGACGTGGCCGTGCTCGTCCTGGGCGAGTCGTCGGAGATGAGCGGCGAGGCGTCGTCCCGGAGCTCGATCGGGCTGCCGGGCCACCAGCTCGGACTCGTCCAGGCGGTCCACGCGACGGGCAAGCCCACGGTGGTCGTGCTGATGAACGGCCGGCCGCTGGCCATTCCCTGGGTCGCCGACCACGTGCCGGCGATCCTCGAAGCCTGGCTGGGTGGGACCCAATCCGGCCCCGCGATCGTCGACGCGCTCTTCGGGGACGTCAACCCCGGGGGCAAGTTGCCGGCAACGTTCCCGCGAGCCGTCGGGCAGGTGCCGCTCTACTACAATCATGCGAACACCGGGAGGCCGGCAACTCATTTCCGTTACACGTCCAAGTATATCGACATCCCCATCGGGCCCCAGTTTCCCTTCGGTCATGGCCTGAGCTACACGCGGTTCCACTTGAAGGAGCTATCGCTGGATGCCCGTCAGATCCCGCCCGGTGGAAGGGTCACGGCGAGCGTCGTGGTGGAGAACCTCGGCGACCGGGCGGGGGACGAGGTCGTGCAACTCTACCTCCGTGACGAGGTGGCCAGCGTGACTCGACCCGTCCGGGAACTTTGCGGCTTCGAGCGGGTCACGCTCCGGCCCGGCGAGGCGAAGACCGTCCGATTCTCCATCGGGCCGGAGGAACTCGGGCTCTACGACCGCCAGATGCGGTTCGTGGTCGAACCGGGGGGCTTCCGGGTCACGGCCGGGACGAGCAGCGTGGGCGGCCTGGAGACCACCTTCGAGGTGGTTGAGCGGTGAGACCTTTCGTCGCGTGCGGACGCGGGCGAGGTCTCGGGAGCCCCATGGGAATGGGCGGCCGGGGCTCCCCGATCGGCCGAGTCGGGGGCGACCTCGCCGCGGCCGTGCTCTCCTGGCTGGCGGCGTGCGCGATCACCCTCGCCACCTGGCCGCTCCTGCGACCGGCGCCGCTGATGCCTTTCCTCGTCGCCGTGATGGTCTCCGCGTGGTGGGGGGGGCTGGGGCCGGCGCTCCTGGCCACCGCGCTCGCGACGGTCGTCGGGGTGGTCATCCTGGGCGGGCCGCTGGGCCGGACATCGGGCGAGCTCGCCGTCCTGCCGGTTTTCGTCGCCGCCTCCGTCGCCGTCGCCGCTTTGACCTCGGTCCGGCGCCAGGCCGTGCAGGCCGAGCGGCTCGGTCGCCTCTGGTTCTCGGACACGCTCTCCAGCATCGGCGACGCGGTGATCGCGACCGACGTCGAGGGCCGCGTCGCCTTCATCAACGGCGCCGCGGAATCGCTGACGGGCTGGCGGGTGGCCGAGGCGAGAGGGCAGCCCCTTGAGGTCGTCTTCCGCGTCCTCGACGGTCGGACGCGCACGACGCCCCCCGATTGGCTGGCGAAGATCCTCCGGGGCGAACCGCCCGTCGCCGACCCGGACAACCTGATCCTGATCGACCGGGACGGTCGAGAGGTGCCGATCGCCGACAGCGCCGCGCCGATCGTCGGGGCCGATGGCGCCGTTCTGGTCTTCCGCGACGTGGCCGCGCAAAAGCGGGCGGATACGGCCTTGCGCGAGGCCCGCGACCGGCTCGAGGCGAGGAATCTCGAGCGGGCCACCGCGCTCGAATCCGAGGTCGCCCAGAGGGCCCGAGCCGAGGCGGCGCTCCACGAGTCCAATCAGGTGCTGGACGCCCTGGTCCGGGCCTCGCCGCTGGCCATCATCACCCTCGACCCGCGGGGACGGGTGACGACCTGGAACCCCGCCTCCGGGCGGATCTTCGGTTGGTCCGGGGGAGAGGTGCTCGGCCGCCCTCAGCCCAACGTCCCGGCCGAACTACAGGAGGAGCATCGTTCCGGCCTGGAGGCGTCCTCACGGGGGGAGGCGTTCGCGGGATTCGAAACGCGGAGGCTGCGCAAGGATGGCTCGGCCGTCGACGTCGAGATCTGGACGGCTCCGCTCCTGGACGACCAGGGCGAGTTCTCGGGCCGGCTGGCCATCGTCGCCGACCTCACGGCCCGCAAGAATGCCGAGCGAGAGCGGACCGACTTGCTCCGCCGGCTGGTGACCTCGCAGGAGGAGGAGCGGCGCCGGATCGCCCGCGAGCTGCACGACCAGATGGGGCAGCACCTGGCCGCGCTGGTGCTGGGAATCCAGGCGTTGCGCGAGGGCCCCGACGACGGGCCGGAGGCCCGGGCCGTTCGGTTCCGGCGGCTCCAGGAATCCATCAACCTGGTCGGACGGGAGGCCCATCGGATCGCCCTGGAGCTGCGGCCCACGGCGCTGGACGACCTGGGGCTGCACTCGGCCCTGCTCAATCACGTCGAGGAATGGTCGGAGCGGTCGCGGGTCGAGGTCGACTTCCAGAGCACCGGCCTGGAACAGCGGCGGCTCGACCCGGAGCTGGAGACGGCCCTGTACCGGATCGTCCAGGAGGCTTTGACCAACGTCGTCCGCCATGCCCAGGCCCGCCACGTCGGCCTGGTCCTGGAGTGCCGGAGGGACCACCTGCTCGCCATCGTCGAGGATGACGGGGCGGGCTTCGACGTCGAGGCGGTCCTGGGCTCCTCGGCACCGGGGCCGAAGCTGGGCCTGCTGGGCATGAGGGAGCGAGTGGCGCTGGTGGGCGGGACGATGGAGGTCGAGTCGGTTGCCGGCCGGGGGACGACCGTCCTGGTCCGGGTCCCCCTGGTCCCGGACGCGAAGGGGACCTCGTGGCCAAGCTGCGGATCTTCCTGATCGACGACCACGCGGTTGTCCGCGAGGGCCTCAAGGCCCTGGTCAACGCCCAGGCCGACATGGAGGTCGTCGGCGAGGCCGGCGACGGCCGGTCGGCCCTGCCCCTGGCCCGGGCGAGCCGGCCCGACGTGGCGGTTGTCGACATCTCGATGCCCGGCCAGGGCGGGGCGGAGACGGCCGAGCAGCTCAAGCAGGCACTCCCGGCGGTCAAGGTGCTGGCCCTCACGGTCCACGAGGACAAGGGCTACCTCCGCCTCCTCCTGGAGGCCGGGGCCTCGGGCTACGCCCTGAAGCGGGCCGCCGCCGCGGAGCTGATCCACGCCATCCGGGTCGTCTCGGGCGGGGGAATCTACCTCGACCCCACCCTGGCGGCCAAGGTCGTGGGCCGGCTGATCCGGAGGCCCTCGGCCCGCCAGTCGATCCAGTCCGAGGAGCTGAGCGACCGCGAGAACGAGGTCGTCCTCGGCCTGGCCCGGGGCTACAGCGCCAAGGAGATCGCCTCGCAGCTCGAGCTCAGCGTCAAGACGATCGAGACCTACAAAGCCCGGTCGCTGGAGAAGCTCGGCCTGAGCAGCCGCGCCGACCTCGTCCGCTACGCCATCCAGCGCGGTTGGCTCCAGGACCCTTGACCCCGGCGAATCCCCCCGACCGCCGGGCCACTCCCGGCGAAACGAACCCGGGGTCAGCCCGACCTTGTCGGGAGAAACCCTGACAAGGGTCGCCGATTTTCCCCGATGGTCCGCCTGTCCTGACCGTCCATGATAACCCTGGCGGCGGGACGATCGGGAGGGCCGGGCGGGGCGCGTCGTCGGGAGTCGAGCCATGCCATCGCCCGATCCCCCGAGCGCGGTCCAACCGGACGACCGGGACACCTCGCTCGCCGAGGCGATCGTGATCGAGGACCTGGCCGAGGCTCGGCTGAGGCGGGGCCCCTACTCCGCCCTCGGGGACGTTCGATGTGACTATCGCGACGGGGTATTGACCCTCCGGGGCCGGCTCTCGTTCCAGCACCACAAGCAGGTCGCCCAGGAACTCGTCGCCGGGGTCCTGGGAGTCCGCGAGGTCGTCAATCGGATCGAGGTCATCGAGCCGCCGGATCACCCGGCGCCTTGAGTGGCGGGACGATCAACAATGATCGGTACATCGATTGCAGGATTCGACCCGGCCGGGCGGTATTCCGCCGATCGCTGGGGATTGCGGCCGGGCGACCTCCTCGTCGGCCAGGACACGGGGCCCGGGCGGGGCCCCCATTGGAGGCAAAGATGGCGAAGACGACGTCGGATATCCTATTCGAGCGGCTGGCGGAGTGGGGCGTCGATACCATCTTCGGCATGCCCGGCGATGGCATCAACGGCTTCATGGAGGCGCTCCGGACCCACCAGGACCAGATCCGCTTCATCCAGACCCGGCACGAGGAGGGGGCGGCCTTCGCGGCCTGCGCCTACGCCAAGTTCACCGGCCGGCTCGGTGTCTGCATCGCCACCAGCGGCCCGGGCGCGATCCACCTGCTCAACGGCCTCTACGACGCCAAGCTCGACGGCGCCCCGGTCCTGGCCATCACCGGGCAGACCTACCACGACCTGATGGGGATGCACTACCAGCAGGAGGTGAACCTCCTGAACCTCTTCTCCGACGTCACCGTCTTCAACCAACAGGTCATGGGCCCCGGCCATGCCCACGCCCTGGTCGACGCCGCCTGCCGGGCCGCGCTGGGGGCCAAGGGGGTGGCGCACATCAACTGCCCCAATGACTGGCAGGATCTGACCGACGCGAAGCTCTCGGCGATGAACGTCAAGGGGCACACCTCGAAGGCGTGGACGCCCCCGATCGTCGTTCCCCAGCAGGAGTCGCTGGAGAGCGCCGCGGCGCTGCTCAACGCCGGCAAGAAGACGGTCATCATGGTCGGCCAGGGAGCCCTGGGTGCCGGCGACGAGGTGGAGCAGGCCGCCGAGATCCTGGGGGCGCCGGTGGTCAAGGCGCTGCTGGGCAAGGCGGTCGTTCCCGACGACAGCCCGTACACCACTGGCGGCCTGGGCCTGCTGGGGACGCTCCCCTCCGAGATGGCGATGGAGGAGTGCGACAGCCTCTTGCAGATCGGGACCAGCTTCCCCTACATGTCCTACCTGCCCAAGCCGGGCCAGGCGAAGGCCGTGCAGGTCGACCGCAACCCGGCGCGGCTGGGCCTGCGTTATCCCATCGACATCGGCCTCTGCGGCGACGCCCCGGCCACCCTCAAGGCGCTCCTGCCGCTGCTCAGACGACGCCCGGATCGGTCGTTCCTGGAGTCGGCCCAGGGCCGGATGAAGGAGTGGTGGGAGCTGATGCGCAGCCGCGAGGAGCGCACCGAGATGCCGCTGAAGCCGCAGGTCGTCGCCCGCCACGTCAACGACCTCCTCGCCGACGATGCCATCATCACGACCGACTCGGGCACCATCACCACCTGGGCGGCCCGCCACCTCAAGATCCGCCGGGGGATGAAGTTCTCTTGCTCGGGGACGCTGGCGACGATGGCACCAGGCCTCCCCTACGCCAACGGGGCGCAGGTCGCCTACCCGGATCGCCAGGTGGTCGCCTTCGTCGGCGACGGCGGGTTCACCATGCTGATGATGGAGTTCATCACGGCGGTCAAGTACAAACTGCCGATCAAGGTGATCGTCATCAAGAACAACACGCTCGGGCAGATCAAGTGGGAGCAGATGATCTTCCTGGGCAACCCCGAGTACGGCGTGGAACTCCAGCCGATCGACTTCGTCAAGTTCGCCGAGGCCTGCGGCGGGACCGGCTTCCGCTGCTCGACCCCCGACGACGTCGGCCCGGCGATCCGGGCGGCCTTCGCCCATCCGGGGCCGGTCCTGGTCGAGGCGACGGTCGACCCGTTCGAGCCGCCGATGCCGCCGAGGGCCAACGCGGCGCAGGCGCTGCACCTGGCCGAGTCGCTGGCCCGGGGCGAGCCCAACCGCGGCAAGATCGCCACCACGATCTTCCGCGACAAGGTCGACGAGTTCTTCAAGGTGCAGTGACCTGGACCGTCCCGACCCCGATCCGAGATCGGGAATCGCAGATCTCGGATCGGGATCGGGATCGGGATCGGGGAGAGGCCGGCGCGAGGGACGATCATGGGCATCCGATTCGGCGACAAGTCCATACCGATCGAGCGGGTCGAGGTCGCGGCCTATCGCGTGCCGACCGACGCGCCCGAGTCCGACGGCACGATCGCGTGGGATTCCACCACGCTCGTGCTGGTCGAGGCGACCGGCGGCGGCGAGACCGGCCTGGGTTACTCCTATGCCGACAAGGCCACCGCGGAATTGATCCGCGAGTCGCTCGCCGACGTCGTCCAGGGCCGGGACGCGATGGCGGTCCCGGGGGCGTGGTCGGCCATGGTCGAGGCGATCCGGAACCTCGGCCGGCCGGGGATCGCCTCGATGGCGGTCTCTGCGGTCGACGCGGCCCTCTGGGACCTGAAGGCCCGGCTCCTGGGTCTCCCCCTGGTCACGCTCCTCGGCGCCGTCCGCGACGCCGCCCCGGTCTACGGCAGTGGCGGGTTCACTTCCTATTCGATCGAGCGGCTGAAAGATCAGCTCGGCGGCTGGGTCGCCGCCGGAATCCCCCGGGTCAAGATGAAGATCGGCCGCGACCCTGCCGCCGACCTCGGCCGGGTTCGCGCCGCCCGCGAGGCCATCGGGACCGACGCCGAGCTCTTCGTCGACGCCAACGGCGCCTACGCCCGGAAGCAGGCCCTGGCCCAGGCCAATCGGTTCGCCGAGTTGGGGGTGTCCTGGTTCGAGGAGCCGGTCTCGTCGGACGACCTCGAAGGGCTCCGCTTGCTCCGCGACCGGGGCCCGGCCGGGATGGAGATCGCGGCGGGCGAGTACGGCTACGACCTCCCGTACTTCCGCCGGATGCTCGAGGCCGGTGCCGTCGACGTCCTCCAGGCCGACGCCACCCGCTGCGGCGGGATCACCGGCTTCCTCCGGGTCGGCGCCCTCTGCGAGGCCCGGTCGCTGCCCCTCTCGGCCCACTGCGGACCGTCGGTGCATGCCCACCCGGCCTGCTCGTTGCCCAGCTTCCGCCACCTGGAATATTTCCACGACCACGACCGGATCGAGCACCTGCTCTTCGACGGCGCCCTGACGCCGGTAGGCGGCGCTCTGACGCCCGACCTCACCCGGCCCGGGCTGGGCCTCGAATTCAAGAGAAAAGACGCGGCCCGATTCGCCGTCTGAGCCGCCGAACACCCGAACAGGATGACACCGATGGCGATCGCGACCAACCCCCAGCAACGGCACCGCGGCGAAGTGGCGGGCCTCCTCTTCGTCGATGCCAGAGCCCTGGAGGCCGACCTCAAGCGGGCGATCCGGGGCGAGGTCCGGTTCGACGCCGGCAGCCGGGCCCTCTACGCCACCGACGGTTCGAACTACCGACAGGTGCCCATCGGGGTCGTGATCCCCGAGGACGTCGACGACGTGATCGCCACCGTCGAGGCCTGCCGCAAGCACGGGGCGCCGCTTCTCTCGCGGGGCGGCGGCACCAGCCTGACCGGCGGCTGCTGCAACGTCGCCGTGGTGATGGACTGGTCGAAGCGGCTCAACAAGGTTCTCGAGGTCGACCCCGCCAAGAAGCTGGCCCGCGTCCAGCCGGGTACCGTCCTGGACCACCTCCGGATGGAGGCCGAGCGGCACCGGCTGACCTTCGCCCCCGACCCCTCGACCCACAACCACAACTCCCTGGGCGGGATGATCGGCAACAACTCCTGCGGCGTCCACTCGCTGATGGGGCTGGGATCGGGGCGGACCTCCGACCAGGTCGACGAGCTAGACATCCTGCTCTACGACGGCACCCGGATGACCGTCGGGGCCACGTCCGACGAAGAACTGGAGCGGATCATCCGCGAAGGCGGGCGCAAGGGCGAGGTCTACGCCAAGCTCAAGGCGTTGCGCGACAAGTATGCCGACGAGATCCGCCGCCGCTATCCCGACCTCAAGAAGCTCCCCCGCCGGGTCTCGGGCTACAACCTCGACGACCTCCTGCCGGAGCGGGGATTCCACGTCGCCCGCGCCCTCTCGGGAACCGAGGGGACGTGCGTCACGATCCTGGAGGCCCGCCTCCACCTGGTCCCCAGCCCGCAATTCCGCTCGCTCCTGGTGCTGGGCTATCCCGATGTCTACAGTGCCGGGGACCACGTCAAGGACGTGCTGGAGTCCAAGCCGATCGGCCTGGAGGGGATGGACGACGTGCTCGTCCGCGACATGAAGAAGAAGGGAGTCTATCCCGACTCCATCAAGCTGCTGCCCGAGGGGGGCGGCTGGCTCCTGGTCGAGTTCGGCGGCGAGACCAAGGACGAGGCGGACGACAAGGCGAAGAAGCTGATGGACCGTCTCAAGGGGGTGGAAAACCCGCCGTCGATGAAGCTGTTCGACGACGAGGCCGAGGAGCAGAAGCTCTGGGAGACCCGGAAATCGGGCCTGGGCGCCACCGCCCGGATCCCCGGCGAGAACGACGCCTGGGAGGGGTGGGAGGACGCGGCCGTCCCGCCGGAGAACGTCGGCCCCTACCTCCGCGAGTTCCGCAAGCTCCTGGAGAAGTTCGGCTACGCCTGCTCGCTCTACGGCCATTTCGGGCAGGGCTGCATCCACACCCGGATCGACTTCGAGCTGAAGACTTACGAAGGCGTGAAGCACTACCGCAAGTTCCTCGACGAGGCCGGCGACCTGGTCGTCCGGCACGGCGGGTCGATCTCCGGCGAGCACGGCGACGGCCAGTCCAAGGCGGCGCTGCTGCCCAAGATGTTCGGCGCGGAGATCGTCCGCGCCTTCGGCGAGTTCAAGGCGATCTTCGACCCGACCAACAAGATGAACCCGCACAAGGTGGTCGACCCCTACCTGCCGGGCGAGAACCTCCGGCTCGGGCCCGCCTATAACCCGCCGCAGGTCGAGACCCACTTCAAGTTCCCCGACGACCACGGCTCCTTCGCCTACGCCATGGAGCGGTGCGTCGGGGTCGGCGAGTGCCGCAAGGAGGAGAACGGCACCATGTGCCCCAGCTACATGGTGACCAAGGAGGAAATGGATTCGACCCGGGGGCGGACGCACCTGCTCTTCGAGATGCTCCAAGGCGACCCGATGAAGGAGGGCTGGCGGAGCGACACGGTCCGCGAGGCGCTCGACCTCTGCCTGGCGTGCAAGGGATGCAAGACCGAGTGCCCGATGAACGTGGATATGGCCACGTACAAGGCCGAGTTCCTCTCGCACTACTACGAGGGGCGGCTCCGGCCCCGGCATGCCTACTCGATGGGCCTGATCTACTGGTGGGCCCGGCTAGCGTCGATCGCGCCGGGGGTGGTGAACCTGGTCACGCACCTCCCGGTCGTCGGCAAGGTGTTCCAGGCGCTGGGGGGGATCTCGACCAAACGCAACATGCCGTCGTTCGCCCCCGAGACGTTCAAGGCGTGGTGGAGTCGGCGGGCGACGAGGAACCTGGGGATGCCTCGGGTGATCCTCTGGCCCGACACGTTCAACAACCACTTCCACCCGCAGACGCCCAAGGCCGCCGTGGAGGTCCTGGAGGCGGCCGGGTTCCAGGTGATCGTGCCGTCGGCGTCGCTTTGCTGCGGCCGGCCGCTCTACGACTTCGGGATGCTCGACACGGCCAAGAAGTTGCTCCGCGAGATCCTCGACACCCTCCGCCCGGAGATCGAGGCGAGCACGCCGGTGGTCGGCCTGGAGCCGAGCTGCGTGGCCGTCTTCCGCGACGAGCTCATGAACCTCTTCCCGATGGACGAGGACGCCAAGCGGCTCTCGACCAGCACCTACATCCTGAGCGAGTTCCTGGAGAAGAAGGCCCCCCACTTCCGCGTCCCGCCGCTCAAGCGGAAGGCCCTGGTGCAGAAGCACTGCCACCACGACCACGTCATGGGCTTCAAGGAGGAGGACGCGGTCCTGAGGAAGCTGGGGTTGGATTTCGAGATCATGAACTCGGGATGCTGCGGGATGGCCGGCTCGTTCGGATTCGAGGCCGAGAATTACGACGTGTCGGTCGCCGTCGGCGAGCGGAGGCTTCTGCCCGCGGTCCGGGGGGCCGACACCGACACGCTGATCATCGCCGACGGGTTCAGTTGCCGCGAGCAGGTGGCCGACCTCACCGGCCGGGGCGCTTTGCACCTGGCGCAGGTCCTCCAGATGGCGATGCACGAGGGCCCGGACGGGCCGAGGGGCCACGTCGCCGAACAGGCGTATCAGCCGCTGGGCAAATGGGAGCCCCGGCCCTCGCCGGCCGCGGTCGCCGCCGTGGTGGGCCTTGGCCTGCTCGCGGGGGTCGGATTGGCCTTCGCCCTTAGGCGGGGGCCCGGGACCCGGTCCCGGGCCTGACCGACCCGAGTCGTTCGAGGATCGCGAAAGAACACCGGGCGCGGGCCGATCGCGCCCGCGCCCCAGGGGAGACCGCCCATGTCCAAGCAATCCGCGGAGCCCGGGTCCACCCCGACCGAGTCCAAGGTCCACAAGCTCCACGACATCCAGATCTACGGCCGCAAGGCCCCCGACGGCAAGTTCCACAACGTCGACGCCATCGACGTCGACGAGGGCAAGATCCGCGACATCGCCGACCGGCTCCAGCGCCGGGGTTTCGGGGTGATGCGGCAGCGCGAGGCCCGGGCCGGCAAGACCTATTTCCTGTTCAAGGCGACCTGGGCCGGCCCCGGGGAACCGCCGGACGACCCGTTCGCCTGAGGAAGGATGTCGAGATGGGTTACGGTAGTCGAGGGATGATGACAGGTCCGATCCGGCCTGGCGAGCCGGGGGACGGCCTCCGCGACGCGGCCCTGCTGGGGGCGGGCGTCGCGGTGATCGGGGGCATGCTCTGGTGGGGCCGGAACCGGTCCAAGGCCCACCGCCGCGAGGCCCCCGGCCGGCCCGGTGACGTCCCGCACTGGAACTTCTCCTCCAAGGAGGGCGTCGGGACCGCCCTCGGGCCGGGGGGTCGGGCCGAGAGCCGGGTCTGGTTCACCCTCCGCCGGGGCGCCTTCACCGAGGTCTTCTACCCCCGCGCCGACCGGCCGGCCGTCCGGGGTCTGGGGCTGATCGTGACCGATGGTCACGGCCTCTGCTCGGACGAGCGGCACGACGCCGACCACGAGATCCGGATGGTCGAGGAGGGCGTTCCCGCCTTCGAGCTGGTCAACACCTGCCGGCTCGGCCGCTACCGGATCGAGAAGACGATCCTGGCCCACCCTCGGCGGGATGTCGTGCTCCAATTCACCCGGTTCGTCCCGCTGGTCGGGCGGCTGGAGGACTACCGCCTCTTCACGCTCCTGGACCCCCAGGTCGCCGACCAGGGGGAGCACAACACGGCCTGGATCGGCGACCACAAGGGGATGCCGATGCTCTTCGCCGAGCGGGCGGGCAACGCCCTGGCCCTGGCCTGCTCGGTCCCCTGGGCGGACGCCACCGCCGGTTTCATCGGCCGGTCCGACGGCCGCCGCGACCTCCGACGCCATGGCCGGCTGATCCGGACCTACGAGCGGGCCGAGGACGGCAACGTGGCCCTGATCGGCGAGGTGGGCCTCGCCGCCTCGGGCGGCCGGTTCGTGCAGGCCCTGGGCTTCGGGGCGTCCCCCTCCGAGGCCGGCCACCAGGCCCGGGCCGCGCTGCTCGACGACCTGGAAGCCGTCCGCGAGGAATACGCCCGCCAGTGGCGGGACTGGCAGGCGTCGCTGACCCCGACCAGGCCGGTCGACGGTGGCGGTCGCGACCTGTTCCGCGCCAGCGCGATGGTCCTCCGGGCCCACGAGGACAAGGGCTTCGCCGGGGCCGTCGTCGCCAGCCTCTCGACCCCCTGGGGCCAGGCCCGGTCCGACGAGAAGGTCGGGCCGGTCGGCTACCACGTCGTCTGGCCCCGCGACCTGGTGGAGGTCGCCGGCGGACTCCTGGCGGCCGGGTCGGCGCCCGACGCGGTCCGCGTTCTCCGGTACTTGCAGGCCACCCAGGACGCCGACGGCCACTGGCCCCAGAATCAACTGGTCGACGGCTCCAAGGTCTGGGACTCGATCCAGATGGGCGAGACGGCCTTGCCCGTCCTCCTGGTGAACCTCCTGCTCCGGGAAGGCGCGATCCCCGCCGAAGACCTGGACCGCTACTGGCCCATGGTCCGCTCGGCCGTCGCCTACATCCTCCGGGCCGGCCCCTCGTCGCAGGAAGACCGCTGGGAAGACGCCCGGGGCTTCACCCCGTACACGCTCTCGGCCCTGATCTCGGCCCTGCTGGTGGCCTCCGAGATGGCCGACGCCCAGGGCGAGGCGGGGGTCGCGGCCTACCTCCGCGAGTCGGCCGACGCCTGGAACGCCAACATCGAGTTCTGGACCTATGTCGAAGGCACCGAGCTGGCCCGGAAAGTCGGCGTCCGAGGCTACTACATCCGGATCGCCCCGCCCGACGACCACGGCGAGCCCGCCAAGCAGGGCGGGAATCTCAAGTTCTGGTATCGACCCGAGGCGGAGCGGGACCACGACCCCGCCGGGATCGTCAGCCCCGACGCCCTGGCCTACGTCCGGTTCGGCCTGAGGGCGGCGGACGACCCGCGGATCCTCGACACGGTGAAGGTCATCGACGCGATCAACAAGGTCGACCTGCCCCAGGGCCCCTGCTGGCACCGCTACAACCACGACGGCTACGGCGAACAGCGCGACGGCTCGCCCTTCGACAACCACCTGGGGATCGGCCGGGCCTGGCCACTCCTGAGCGGCGAGCGCGGCCACTACGAGCTGGCGGCGGGCCGCCCGGACGAGGCGGCCCGAATGCTCCGAGCCATGGCGGGCTTCGCCAACGAAGGCGGGATGATCCCCGAGCAGGTCTGGGACTCCCAGGCCATCCCCGCCAAGGAGCTTCAGCCCGGCCGCCCCACGGGTTCGGCCATGCCCCTGGCCTGGGCCCACGCCGAGTACCTCAAGCTCCGCCGGTCGCTCGCCGACGGCCACGCCTTCGACACGCCGCCCCAGACGGTCCAGCGCTACGTGGTCGAGAAGGTGCAATCCCCGTTCGTGATCTGGCGTCCCGATCACCGTCGCCGGGTCATCCCGGCCGGCAAGACGCTGCGGGTCGAGGTCGCGGAGCCCGCCGTGGTCCGGTGGGGCCTGGACGGCGGCCCGGCCGGCGGGGAGTTGCCGACCCGCGAGACCGGGCTGGGGGTTCACGTCGCCGACCTGCCGACCTCGTCACTGCCATTTGGGGCCTCGATCCGTCTCGCCTTCTCGCGGGCCGGCGGAGGGCACCTGACCGGGAAGGAGGATGGCCGGTCCATCGGAGCGGCCGTCGTGGTGATCGAAAGGCTATCCGGGAACGGAAATGGTTGATGGAAAATGGGTTATGTTCGATAAGCGGGACGGCATGCGATGTCGGTGTCAGGGAAATCTCCGGGGATTTCTCACCCATCAATCATCGTCCATTGGCCATAACTCATTGCCAGGTCAAGGAAATTTTTCCGGATAGCCTCTGAGTGACGACGAGTGGCAACGGGAGGCGCCGGGGCGATCCCGCGCGAAGGATGATGATGAATTCGCCGACAAAAGGCAGGGTCGTGGCGATCACCGGGGCCTCGGCAGGCGTCGGCCGGGCGGCGGCCCGGGCATTCGCGAAGCGGGGGGCGAGCGTGGGCCTGCTGGCCCGGGGTCGCGACGGCCTGGAAGCGACCCGCCGCGAGGTCGAGGAGCTGGGGGGCCGCGCCCTGATCGTGCCGACCGACGTGGCCGATCCCGACACCGTCGAGGCCGCCGCGGAGGCCATCGAGGGGGCGTTCGGGCCGATCGACGTCTGGGTCAACAACGCGATGGCCTCGGTCTTCTCGCCGGTCAAGCAGATGAAGGCCGAGGAATACCGCCGGGCCACCGAGGTCACCTACCTCGGGACCGTCTACGGCACCCTCGCCGCGCTCCGGAGGATGCTCCCGCGCGACCGGGGGGCGATCGTCCAGGTCGGCTCGGCCCTGGCCTATCGGGGGATCCCGCTCCAGTCGGCCTACTGCGCGGCCAAGCACGCCATCCAGGGCTTCTGCGACTCCCTGCACGCCGAGCTGATCCACGACAACAGCAAGGTCCGGCTCACGATGGTCCAGATGCCGGCCCTGAACACCACGCAGTTCGGCTGGGTCAAGAGCCGACTGCCGCGCAAGGCCCAGCCGGTCCCGCCGATCTTCCAGCCCGAGGTCGCCGCCGAGGCGATCGTCTACGCCTCGGAGCACGACCGCCGCGAGATCCGGGTCGGCTGGCCGACCGTCGAGGCGATCCTCGGCAACTTCGTCGCACCGGGCCTGCTCGACTGGTACCTGGCGCGGACCTGCTACGAAGGCCAGATGACCGACGAGCCCGAGGATCCGGGCCGGCCCGACAACCTCTGGGCCCCCGTGCCGGGCGACCACGGATCGCACGGGCCGTTCGACGACCGATCGCGGGCGTGGAGCTGGGAGCTCTGGGCCGACACCCATCGGGGCTGGCTGGCGCTGGCCGGGGGCGGCCTGGCGTGCCTGGCCCTGGCGGCCGTGGCGAAGGGGGGTCGGCGATGAGTCGCGATCCGTCCGCCTTGCATGATCGGTGGGGGCCGAGGCGGGGCAAGTCCCTGGCACGCCGCCGGGGGGTCGCGGCCCTCTCGTTGCTGGCCGCCGGGTCGATGGGGATGGTCGCGGCGTATCAGCTCGGCCTGATCCGAGACCTGCCGGATCCTCCCTTGCCCGGCTTCGATTCGGAGAAGGTCGCCGGCTCGACCGAGGCGTTCGCGACGCTCGGGATGCCCGACGCGGTCCTCGGCCTGGGCAGCTACGCCGTGACCCTGGGCCTGGCCGCGATGGGCGGGGGCGACCGGGCGGCCACGCGGCCCTGGCTCCCGCTGGCGCTAGCGGCCAAGGTGTCGCTCGACGCGGCGATCGCGGGTCGGAAGGCGCTCGGCCAGTGGCCCCGGCATCGGGCCCTCTGTTCCTGGTGCCTGGTGGCCGCCGGGGCGAGCTTCGCCTCGGTCCCGCTGGCGTTGCCCGAGGCCGTCGAGGTGCTCCGGGACCGCCGGGCGTGACGGTCGGAGCAAGGGTCCGGTCACGAATCGAGGGGAACATGAGCCGATCTCCCGAGGAAATGCGGCGTCGCCGGATCGTCGACGCCCTGGTCGAGGCGGACCTGGATGCCGTCGTCTGCGCCTTGCCCGCGAACGTCCTCCTGCTCACCGGCTACTGGCCGGTCGTCGGGGACGCCCTGGCCCTGGCAACCCGCGAAGGGCGGATCGCCGTGATCGCCCCGGAGGACGAGCGGGTGCTGGCCGAGGCGGGATGGGCGGACGACCTCCGGACCTTCCGGCCCGGCTCGCTGGACGCCATCCGGCGGCTCGACGAGGTCGTCCAGGGGCCCCTGGAGTCGCTGCTCCGCGAGCTGGGCCTGAAGCATTGCTGCGTGGGATACGAGGGCGGGCCATCGAGCGAGCCGGCCTCCTACGCGGGAATGGTGCTCTACGGCCCGGCCCTCGGGGCGATGCTGGCCCGGGTGCTGCCGACGTCCCGGAGGGAGTCAGCCGAGGAGGTGCTCAAGCGGCTCCGCGCCTCCAAGACGCCGGGCGAGGTGGACCGGATCCGGGCAGCCTGCGAGGTCGCGGGGGACGCCTTCCGGATCGGCTCCGGCCAGCTCCGGCCCGGTCTGAAGGAGACCGAGGCGGCGGCCGGCTTCCGGACCCCACTGAGCACCCTGGGCACGGGCTCGCGCGGGATCGCCCGCGGCGACGGTTTCGCTTTCTGCATGTCGGGCCCGAACTCCGCCGAGGCCCATGGCGCCTACGCCCGATCGCGCGACCGGGCCCTCCGGGTGGGGGACCTGGCGCTGGTCCACTGCAACTCCCACGGGGATGGCTACTGGACCGACATCACCCGGACGTTCTCGATCGGCGAGCCCGGCCCGAGGCGACCCCTGTACGACGCGATCTTCGAAGCCCGCGAGGCCGCGCTGGCCTCGATCCGGCCGGGCACGCGGGCCGCCGACGTGGACCGGGCCGCGAGGGACGTGCTCGTCGCCCGGGGCTTCGGCGACCAGTTCAAGCATGCGACCGGCCACGGCGTGGGATTCGATGCGATCGACCCGCACGCGCGGCCCCGGATCCACCCGAAGTCGGAGGACGTCCTGGAGGTCGGGATGGTCTTCAACGTCGAGCCGGCAATCTACCTTGATGGCGACTGCGGCCTCCGCCATTGCGACGTCGTCGCCGTGACCGAGGGCGGCGTCGAGGTCCTGACCCCGTTCCAGACCCGCCTCGATGAACTCATCATCGCGTGATCCGTCGCGAGTCACTCCGTCCGCCCGCGGAACCCGATGGAGTCGGGCTACTTGAGAGGAACATCATGAGCGGCATCGAGCTTGGCTTCCCGATCTGGGTCCGGGCGACCCACTGGTTCAACGTCCTGTTCATGACCCTGCTGATCCGCAGCGGGATCGCGATCCTGGCCGGGCACCCGATGCTCTACTGGAACCAGGACTGCCGGCCCGGCAGCGAGTGGCTGAAGCTGTCGCGCAAGCAGATGCCCAAGGACCGGCTCTGGACCTCCACGGACGAGGAGGTCGGCTATCCCTCCTGGCTGGCACTGCCGGGCGGGCACAGCCTGGGCCTGGGGCGGTACTGGCACTTCGCCGCGGTCCACGGCTGGATCTACGCCACCGCGATCTACGTCGTGCTGATGCTGGCGATCCCCCCGCAGTGGCGGCGGCTGATCCCGTCGTCCTGGACCATCATCCCCGACGCCTGGCGCGACTTCGTGGCCTACCTCACCTTCCACCTCCCTCCCGCCGGGACCACGGCCAACCCGGACCACCCCTACAACGCCCTCCAGAAGCTCACCTACTTCGCCGTGATCTATCTCCTGACGCCGTTGCAACTGATGACCGGCGTGGCGATGTCGCCGACGATCGAGTCGCGGTTCCCCTGGTATCCCAGGCTGTTCGGCAACCGCCAGGCGGCCCGGAGCATCCACTTTCTGGGGATGGTCGGCTTCGTGGGCTACCTGGCGATCCACGTGTTGATGGTGGTCCTGCACGGGTTCGGCAAGGAGATGAACAAGATGGTCATGGGCCACGAGGACGCCGGGTGGTGGGGGGCCGGGATCGGCCTGGCCATCCTCGGGGCCATCGCCCTGATCCACGTGGCGGGCAATCTCGCCTCCAACTCGGCCCCCCGGCTCGTCCACAACCTGCTCTCGCCCTTGGTTGACCCGCCCCGGCGGACGCTCCTCCATCGGCCGATCGCTGTGGCCGACTACCCCGAGTCGGAGATCTCGAACTACTTCCGGGTCAACGGCTACCCGCCGATCGCCAAGTACCCGGCCGAGAACGGCGGCGACGAGACCTACGAGCGGCTCCGACTTGGGGGATTCGCCGACTACCGGCTCGAAATCTCCGGGCTGGTCGAGACGTCCCTCTCGCTTTCGATGGACGACCTCCGGGCGATGCCCCGACATCAGCAGATCACGATGCACAACTGCATCCAGGGCTGGACCGCCGTGGGGAAATGGGCGGGGGTCCGCCTCTCCGACCTCCTCGACCACTGCAAGCCGACGCCGGAGGCCCGCTACCTGGTCTTCCAATCCTATCAATTCCACGAGAAGAGCGGTGTCCGCTATTACGAGTGCATCGACTTGGTCCAGGCCCGCCTGCCGCAGACGATCCTGGCCTACGCGATGAACGATGTGCCGCTGCCGGTCGAGCACGGGGCCCCGCTCCGGCTCCGGATCGAGCCCAAGCTGGGCTTCAAGATGGTCAAGTACCTGCGCTCAATCGAGGTCGTCGCGGACTACCGCGACATCGGCCAGGGGATGGGCGGGGTCCGCGAGGATCACCAGCAGTTCGACATGGGGGCCGAGATCTAGCATCCCGGCCGGGCGACGATTCCCCAGGAGGTCACATGTCCGAGGCGAATGACGGGTCGCGTGATCGCGAGCGATGGACCGGCGACGGGCTCTATTACGAATATAGCAAGGCCGCCAATCCGATCGGCTCGGGCCTGATCAGCGGGGTCCCCCTGGCCGACTTCCCCCACCACCTCCACGAGGAAGGGCCGACGCGGGTCATCCCGTTCGACCTGAGCAAGGAACTGAAGTGCACCGGCCCGGCCACGAGCCCCGCGCTCTGCGCCAATTTCATCCGGATTCTGCCGGGGGAGGCGATCTCCACGCGGCCCAACGCCACCTCGGAGCTTTACCACGTGATCCGGGGAAGGGGCCGGACCCGGATCCGGGATGGCGAGATCTCCTGGGAGCGGGGGGACTTCTTCGCCCTGCCCGCCGGTTCGGAGGCGGAGCACTTCGCCGAGGACGACGCGGCCTTCTACTGGATCCACGACGAGCCGCTCCTGACCTACCTGGGAGTCAACGCCGGCACGCCCCGCTTCCGGCCCACGCTCTACCCGAGCGACAGGGCACGCGACGAACTGCACAAGGTCGAGGAAAATCCCGAGGCCCGAAAGAAGAGCCGCGTGAGCATCCTGCTCGCTAACAAGAATTTCGATCAGACCCGGACGATCACCCACGTGCTCTGGGCCATGTTCGGGGTGCTGCCCTCGGACACGGTGCAACTCCCCCACCGCCACGAGTCGGTGGCCCTGGATTACATCATCGAGTGCGAGCCCGGGTGCTACAGCCTGATCGGCGAGGCCATCGACGACCGGGGGCAGATCAAGGATGCCAGGCGCGCGGACTGGTCGCCGGGCTCGGCCTTCGTCACCCCGCCTGGCCTCTGGCACTCGCACCACAACGAGTCGGGATCCCCGGCCCACCTGATGCCGATCCAGGATGCGGGCCTCCACACCTACCTTCGCACCCTGGATATCAAATTCTTCCACAAAGATCACCGCTCTTACATCTCGCAGAAGTAAGAGTCTATTCGGAAACATCTCCTTGAAGTGGCAACGATTGATGACCAACGGACGATGGTTGATGGGCGAGAAATCCAGGACAATTTCCCCGGAGCCGGCATTGTATATCGCCCCCCTGATCGACCATCACTCATTGGCCATCAACTATTTTGATCCCGGATAGCCTCTGACTGGTCGGTTGTCAAGAACACATCGAGAACTGGAGGTTCTTTCCATGACTTCCTCGGATACCCTGGTGACCCCGGCCGACCGGTTCAACCCGCTGATGACGGCCGCCGACATCATGACGCCCTCGCCCCGGACCTGCTCGAACTTCAGCTCGGTTTTGGAAGCCACCATGATCTTCCGCGATGCCGACTGCGGCCTCGTCCCGGTGCTCGACGAGGGCAAGCCCGTCGGCGTCCTCACCGACCGCGACGTCGCCCTGGCCCTGATCGAGTTCGGCGATCGGCTGCCTTCGATGAGCGTGGCGGAGGTCATGACGAAGGGCATCGCGAGCATCCCCCCCGGGGCGAATCTCGACGCCCTCAACGCCACTTTCGGCAAGCATGGGGGCGTCCGCCGGCTTCTGGTCGTCGATGACGGCGGGAATCTGCTCGGCGTGGTTTCCTGGGCCGACCTCGTCGCCCACTCTTCCCAACGCGGCGTCGTCGAGTTCGTCCAGAAAATCATCGAGCGGCCATGAACGTCCGCGCGGAGTCCGGCCCGCCTGGACACGGGGCCCGGAAACTGCGACTCCCGTCATATAGCCCCTCAGTCCCACGCGGTGGACAGGGCGATCAGGGCCAGCCATCGGGAGCGGGACCGGCGATCGAGGCGGTCGGACCGGCGGGCCTCCTCGACCTCGACCCGCCGGAACCTGAGCGGGTCGCCCGGCCGGAGCTGGGCGAGGCGGTCGAGGTCGGCGGCGATCACGTGGGCCAGGTGGGGATAGCCCCCCATCGTCCCGGCCGCGACACCTAGCACGATCGGCCGCCCGCCCGCGATCTGGACTGCCCCCGGCGCGACCGGCGCCGAGGCTCGATCCGCCGGCGAATCGCGATCGATCGCCGGCCCTTCGAGCCTCAGCCCCATCCGGTCGGATCGAGGCGTCACCCGGTATTCGCCCGACTCCAGGAGCCGCGCATCGCCGGTCCCCGGGCGGGCGTCGGAGCCGTCGACGACCCGGATCGGCCCGACCGGGTCGGGGACTTTCCCGGGGAAATCGACCGGCCGGCGCGACGCGATCGAGCCGGTCCGGGCGGGCAGAACCTTGCCGGCTCCGAGCCGCTCCTCGCTCGACCGGCTCCCCAGGATCAGCGGCGTCCGCCAGCCACCCCGGACGGCCAGGTAAATCCGGGCGCCGGTGTCCGAGCCGCCCAGGGCCAGCTCCTCGCCCGCCCGGAGCGTGGCCGATTGGGGGATCCGGAGCGTCCGCTCGCGGCCGGAGGGCTCCCGGATCGTCGCCGCCATCGGGGCCCCGGCCAGCGCGATCGCCAGGTCCACCTCGGCCCGGTAGAGGCCGCCGATCAGCGTCAACTCCAGCGCGGCGGCATCGAGGTCGTTGCCGAGCAGGGCGTTGGCCAGGCCGAGCGAGCCCCGGTCGAACGCCCCACCGAGCGGGACGCCGAACGACCGAAAGCCCTCCCGGCCCCGGTCCTGGACCGTCGCGCACAGGCCCGGTCGGATCACGATCAGGGCCACGTCAGGCGAAGCCCCTCGGCTCGATCCCGGCGCCCTTCAGGGTCGCCAGGACGAGGTCGGCCAGCACGACCGAGCCGGGGTCGTCGCCGTGGATGCAGATCGTCCGGATCCCCCGATCGACCAGCCAGAGGACCTGGACGCGGATCTCATCCGGGGCGCGGAGGAGGGCGTCGGGCTCGGTCCGAGGGACCAGGCGGCCGTCGGGGCGGTAGCGGCGATCGGCGAACCCCTCGGCGATGAAGGGCACGGGGAGACTCAGGCCCCGGGCGATCCGCTCGACCTCGCCCCCGGACTGTCCCAGGATCGGGATCGGACGAGCGGCGGGGTCCGAGACGGCTTCGAGGAGGGGCGAGGCGATCTCCGGGTCGACCTGGGCCTGATTGTAGAGGGCCCCATGGGGCTTGACGAAGCTCATCGTCGTGCCTGCTTCACGGGCCCATCGACCGAGGTCACGGAGCTGCATCCGGATGGACGCGACGAGCTTCGCCGACTCCAGATGCTGATCCCGGCGGCCGAATCCTTCGCGGTCCTCGTAGCCGGGATGGGCGCCGACGACCACGCCCCTCTCGGCCGCCCATCGGAGCGTCCGCGCGATCGTGCCGGAGTCGCCGGCGTGGGCCCCGCAGCAGACGCTGGCCGAGGTCACACGATCGAGCAGGGCTTGATCCCAGGGGAAGCCTTCGCCGAGGTCGGCGTTGAGGTCGATGGTCTGGGGCATCGTCGGGTCCTCCCAGGATCCATCATGATCGAAGCGGGCCGCCGGGTCGACCGGGGCGTCCGTCCTGGTCGCTCGGGGGTTCCGGGTGGTTTCGGCGGGAGAGGTCCGGCGGCGCCCTACCCGATGGTTTACAATTCGCTCATCGAAGTATGCCGCGGGCCGGGCTCGCGGGGTCCTCAAGACGGCGAGGAAGTCCGTGCCACAGGTTGCCCCCCATCCTCCGAGCCCGACGATCGACCGGCTGACCCCCTCGGCGGACCGCGATCGGGTCGACCTCGAACTGGCGGCGTTCTTCGAGGAGACCCGCCGGAAATACGCGGCCAACCCGCACCTGATCCCGCTCTACGGGCGTCTGTCCGAGTTCGTCCTCCGGGGCGGCAAGCGGCTCCGGCCCCGGCTCTGCCTGGCGAGCTACCGGATCCTGACCGGCCGGCTCGACCCGCCCCCCCGGCCGGTCGTGCTGGCATCGGCGAGCCTGGAGGTCTTCCACGCCTTCATGCTGGTCCACGATGACCTGATCGACGGGAGCGTGGTTCGTCGGAACCGGGCGACGCTCCACGAGGCGATTCGCCTGGACGCCGACCGCCCCGACGACCCGGCCGGCCGGAAGCGGGCCTGCGACCTCGGGCTGATCGCCGGCGACCTCCTGTTCGCCCTGGGAATGCGGATGCTCGGCCGCTCGGGGCTCGACGACCGGGCGCTGGGCCGGGCCAACCGGCTGGTCGCCGACATGCTGTTCGAGACCGGGCTGGGCGAGGCCCTGGACGTCCTGTACGACGACTGCCCGCTGGAGGAGCTCAGCGAGGACCAGGTCGTCGAGTCGTACCTCCGGAAGACCGCCCGCTACAGCGTCTCCGGCCCGCTCGTCCTGGGGGCCAAGGTCGCCGGGGCGCCGGCGGCCACTGCCCGGGCGCTGGACCGGTTCGGCGACCTCCTCGGGTTTGGCTTCCAGGTCCAGAACGACCTCGACGCGATCGCCGAGGATCCCGAGTTCGGCGACCACCCCGACCTCGATGGCGGCAAGCGGACGTTTGTCCTCTGGAGCGCCTATCAGGGCCTCCCCGAGTCCGGCCGCCGGGCCCTGGCTGGGGCCCTGGACGGGCCGCCGGGCGTGGAGCGTCGGCGTCGCCTGCTCGCCCTGATCGCCGAGGGAGGGGCCGTCCCATCGTGCCGGGCCCGGCTCGAAGCGGTCCGCCGCGAGGCCGTCGACGTCCTCCGCGAGTCCCCGATCGACCCGTCCCAGCGCCGCCAGTTCGTCGCCCTGACCGAGCTGTTCCGGAACCCCCGGCCTCGCGAGGCCCCCGGCTTCGTCGTCCACCCGATCGAGCCCGAGGACGTCCCGATCGCGGATCGCGGGATGGTCGACGCATGACCGCCCCGAAGCCACTCGAGTCCCCCCGAAAGTCGCCCGCCGAGCCCGGCTCGAAGGGGCGAGCGGTCGTCATCGGCAGCGGCTTCGGCGGCCTGGCCGCGGGGATCCGGCTCGCGGCCAAGGGGTACGCGACGACGATCCTGGAGATGCGCGACAAACCGGGCGGTCGGGCCTACGTCTACAAGGACAAGGGCTTCACCTTCGACGCCGGGCCGACGATCATCACCGTCCCGTTCGTCCTGGAGGAGCTGGCCGCGCTGGCGGGGAAGACGATCGCCGACTACGTGACGATTGTCCCGTGCGACCCGTTCTACCGGATCTATTTCGCCGACGGCCGAGAGTTCAATTATGTCGGCGACCAGGACCGGCTGGAGGCCGAGATCGCCCGGTTCAACCCCGACGACGTGGCGGGCTACCGGGCGTTCCTTGCCTACTCCGAGAAGGTCTTCGACCGGGCCTTCACCGACCTCGCCGACCACTCGTTCCACAGCCTCTGGGAGATGATCAAGGTCGCCCCCGACCTCTTCAAGCTCCGCGCCGATCAGTCGGTCTACAAGCGGGTCTCGGCGTTCATCAAGGACCCCAGCCTCCGCCAGGTCTTCTCGTTCGAGCCGCTCCTGATCGGCGGGAACCCGCTCCGGTCGTCGTCGATCTACTCGATGATCCACTACCTCGAACGGACCTGGGGCGTCCACTTCGCGATGGGGGGGACCGGGGCCCTGGTCTCCGGGCTGGTCCGGCTCTTCGAGGACCTGGGCGGGACGCTCCGGCTCGACGCCCGGGCCGAGGAGATCGAGGTCGCCGGCGGGGTGGTCCGGGCGGTCCGGCTGGCCTCGGGCGAGCGGTTCGAGGCCGACGTCGTGGTCTCCAACGGGGACGTCGCCAACACCTACCGGAAGCTCATCAAGCCCGAGCATCGCCGAAAGTGGACCGACCGCCGGCTGGAGCGGATGCGGTACGCGATGTCGCTGTTCGTGGTCTATTTCGGGACCGACCGGACCTATCCACACCTCCCGCACCACTCGATCATCCTCGGGTCCCGCTATCAGGACCTGCTCGGCGACATCTTCGATCGGAAGGTCGTGGCCCAGGACTTCTCGCTCTACCTCCACGCCCCGACCCGGACCGACCCCAGCCTGGCCCCGCCCGGTTCCGAGTGCTTCTACGTCCTGAGCCCGGTCCCGCACCTCGGCGGCGGCCAGGACTGGGACGCAATCAAGGACGAATACGCCGACCGGATCCTGGCCTCGCTGGAGAAGGACCACCTGGTCCCCGGGCTCCGGGAGCACCTGGTGAGCCTCCGGATCTTCACGCCCAAGGACTTCGAGACCGACCTCGACGCCTTCAAAGGCTCCGCCTTCCAGTTCGAGCCCGTCCTGACCCAGAGCGCCTGGTTCCGCCCCCACAATCGGTCCGAGGACGTGGGAGGGCTGTTCTTCGTCGGCGCGGGGACTCATCCCGGGGCCGGCCTCCCGGGCGTCATCAGCAGCGCGAAGGTCCTGGAGAAGTGGCTGTGACGACCGGGGCGATTGGGTCGATCTCATCAAGCTCCCACCTCCTTCTGGCCCCCTCCCAATTCGTGGGGGAGGGTTGGGAAGAGGGGGCGTCCCGCTCGGGCCTCGCCATCAGGCCCAAACCCCTCGGCTCGCGCGGGGCCCGCCTCTGCCGCCGGATCACCCGCCACCACGCCCGGACGTTCTCCTTCGCCTCCGCCTGCCTCCCCCGCCCGACCCGCCGGCACGCCTACGCCGTCTACGGCTTCTGCCGGTGGGCCGACAATGGCGTCGACGACGCCCGCGACCGCGCCGAGGCCGCCGGACGGCTCGACCGGGCCCGGGAGGCGCTCGACCTGGCCTATTCCCGGGCCCCGGCGCCGCCCGGACTCGCGGAGTTTCGCCGGACGGCCCGGCTCCGGTCGATCCCCCGCCGCCTGTTCGACGACCTGCTCGACGGGATGGAGATGGACCTCGACATCACCCGATACGCCGACTTCGCCGCCCTCGATCGCTACTGCTACCGGGTGGCCGGCGTGGTTGGGCTGATGATGACCCACGTCTTCGGCTACCGGTCGGATCGCTGCCTGCCCCACGCCCTGGCGCTGGGGACGGCCATGCAGCTCACCAACATCCTCCGGGACATCGCCGAGGACCACCGGATGGGCCGGATCTATCTCCCGCTCGACGAGCTGGCCCGTTTCGGACTGACCGAGGCGGACCTGGCCGAGGGCCGGGTCGACGACCGGTTCCGGGCCCTGATGCGGTTCCAGGTCGACCGGGCCCGGCGGTATTATGCCGAGTCGGAGGCCGGAATTCCCTGGCTGTCCGGCGACTCCAGCCGCCTGACCGTCCGGGTGATGGGCCGGCTCTACGGCGGGATCCTCGGGGCGATCGAGCGCCAGGGCTACGACGTCTTCCGGGCCCGCGCCCGAGTCTCAACCCCGAGGAAGCTCGCCACCCTCGCCGACTGCCAGCTCCGGACCGGCCGGGACGCCTGGCGGCGGTTCTGGGGATGAATCTCCCTCCGGTGGGCGCTGAGAGGCTATCCGGGATCCAAGATGGTTGATGGCCAATGAGTGATGGTCGATAAGCGGGGCGACATGCAATACCGGCTCCGGGGAAAACGTCCTGGATTTCTCGCCCATCAACCATTGGTCATCAATCGTTGCCACGTCAAGGAGATGTTTCCGGATTGCCTCTGACCGACGGCCGAACCGAGCGATCCGGATCCTCCATCACCCATCACCGATCCAACTATCCCGACGAAGGCCCCGCACCGTGACCGGACCCGCCACCGACCCTGACCGCTTCTTCGACCGGACCTCGCCGGGCGCGCACGAGTGGTGGTACTTCGACGCGATCAGCGACGACGGCCGCGACGCGCTGGTGATCGTCTGGTATGCCGGCCTCCCGTTTGACCCATCCTTCGGGGTGGCGACGCTCCGCCACCTCCGCGACCCGGGCAAGCATTCCGCCCCCCGGGCGTTGGACCATTCGGCGATCGGATTGAGCTGGCACCGCGACGGCAAGCCGACGGCCTACGCCCTGAACGGCCACCGGGCCGACTCGTTCCGGCACCAGGCCGAGCCGTTCTCGGTCGAGATCGCGACCAGCCGGGTCGAGCGGGACGCCGAGGGCTATCGGCTGACCGTCGCGACGCCCTCGGTGGAGGGCCGGCCGATCCGAGCCGAACTCCGGTTCCGGCCCGCCAGATCGACCGAGCCGTTGGAGCGCGATCTCGGGACGCCCGGAGCCTCCCACAACTGGATTTTGGCCGCCGCCGACTGCCGGGTCGAGGGTCGGGTGGCGATCGGCGGCGAGGCTTTGGCCTTCGCCGGGCGGGGCTATCACGACCACAACGCGGGGGCCGAGGACCTGTCGGTCGCCATGAGGCGGTGGGAATGGGGGCGGGTCCACCGGGGGCCAATGACCCAGATCTATTATCGGAGCGAACCGAGGCGAGGCCCCTCCCGATCGCTCTGGATCTCCTGCCGCGACGGTCGGCCCGAGGTCGTCCGGGAAGAGCTGGACGTCGCCGGGAGCGGCCGGCGGCGGAACGTCTTCGGGGTCCGCCACGAGGCCGAGTTGCGCCTGACCGGGGGGACGTCCTGGATCGCCCGGTCGACCGGGGCCTGCCTGGACGACGGGCCGTTCTACCGGCGGTGGCTGGCCGACTTCACCGTCTCCGATGGCGAGGAATGGAAGGATCCAGGTCAAGAAGTCCCGGGAATCGCCGAGCTGCTCGACACCGGAAACCTGCACAGCCGCTGGTTCAACTGGATGATCCCCTACCGGCTCAAGTGGCCGCAATCTTGACGGGGTCTCGGCGAATGTCCCTTGGATCTGTCGGATCGACGGCCCGGTTTCCGACTAGCCTGGAGAGAGGCCCGCGTGGCGGGCCCGGAACCGGGAATCGGACATCCTGATTTCATGGAGGAAATGGATGCTCGTCTTGAGTCGCAAGCAGCTCGAAGGGATCCAGATCGGCTCGGACATCCGGATCAAGATCGTCAAGATCGACCGGAACCAGGTCCGGCTGGGGATCGAGGCCCCGCCCGATGTCCTGATCGTCCGCGACGAACTCGTCACCGACCCCGAGACCCACGAGGCCCGATCGGCCTGGGAATCGGCCGAGCCGAAGTCCTGAGGACCGTCGGACCCCGGAGTCGAGCCGACATGAGTGCCCGCCCCGTCGCCGGGGCGGGCACCCGTGCCGGCCCGGCCTCGGACCGGCGCCGAGGCAGGACCCTCCCGAGCGGGGGGCCCTGATCTCAGAGCGGGACCGGGGCCGCGGCGTCGGCCTCCTCCTCGGGGGCACCGCCGGAGGAATAGCGGCGGCTCGCCTTCGGGCCGACGGCGAACGATTCCAGGCAAAGGTCGATCTTCGAGGCGATCGCCCCCTTGAGCGCGGGGGAGTAGACGAAGATCAGGGCCACCTCATGGTTCCCATCCTTGAAGGTATAAAGCTTCACTTCCTTGTCGTTCGCGGTGAAGATCAGCCGCTTGAACCGGTTCCCGCGCTTGACTTCCTCGCCAAACTTGGGGGCCTGCAACCCTTCGGCCGTGCCGAGGTTGTTGTTGACGAGGACCCCGAGGACGTCGTTGACGAACTCCCCGCGCTGGGCCGGCGGCGGGGGCGGCGGGGCCCCCTTGGTGGGGGGCTTCTTGGGCATCTTGACCCGGGCCAGCAGGTGGAGCGCCGAGTCGGTCTTGTCGTTGAACGAGGCGTCGAGGTCGAACTGGCCTTCGCCCACCGAGAGCTGCCCGACCTTGGCCGGGGCCTCGTCCTTGGGCGCGCGGATGAACAGGGCCAGGTCCTTGAACTTCTTCTCGTCGGGGGGATCCATCAGTTCCTTCTTGAGCCGACGTTCATACTTCAATTGCTCGATGGTATGGGCCAGACGATCCTCGTACGATTTCCGGCCGCAGCCGGCGAGGGCCGCCAGGACCAGCAATGCCACGACCACCCGGACCCGACGCATGAAGCACCTCGCAGCGACCAGGAAGGGGCGTCGTCCCTCCCCCGAAATCGAGGGCCGGGACGCTTCGGCCGGCGGCCGGGACTAGGCCGGGCCGCCACGATCGTTTAATGTCCGGCGGGAGCCCGGCGTTGTCAAGCGACCGGCGACGGGTCGGAGCGGGAGGCGGCCGGATCGGGAGGGTCGGGGCGATGGGGGTGGTCCGGATCGTCGCGCTGGTCAAGCCGTTCCGCGCCGGGGCCGTCCTGGCGGCGCTGGACTCGATCGAGATCCTGGGCGGGACGGTCCGCGAGGCGATGGGCTACGGACGGCAGAAGAACCGGCTCCACCGCTACCTCGGGAGCGAGTACAACGCCTCGTTCCTGCCCAAGGTCGAGCTAACCCTCTTCGTCCGCGAGCAGGACGCAGCCGCCGCGGTCAAGGCGATCGTGGGACAGGCCAGGACCGGTCGGATGGGGGACGGCAAGATCGTGGTCACGCCCTGTCTGGAAGACTTCGTCTCGTGGTGATCGGTCGGACTTGCCGGCTCAGAGGCGATCCGGGATCGAAGATGGCTGATGGTTAAGGACGGACAAGCGCAGATACATCCGAAGTTTCTTCGACTGATTTCCCGGACTTCCTTCACCCATCAACCATCGTCCATTTTCCATAACCCATTGCCGCGACCCGGAAGAATTGCCGGATAGCCGCTCAATGCGGCGTGCTGATCCAGAGAACCCGGTGGAAGGTCCGCGGCTCGCCCCCTTCCAGGTCGACCAGGATCGATGGCTCGGCGGCGGCGGGGTTCTCGGCCCGGAGCAGCGCGTACCGGCCGCAGTGCTGGAACCACCGGACGATCGGCGGAGATGAGCCGTCGCCGACCCGGGCGACGACCAGCCGGTCGTGGAACGCCGGCGAGGCGGGTTCGGCCTCGGCGTAGGCGACGTGGGCCCCCTCGGCGACGATCGGCGACATCGAGTCGTCGCCGACCCGGAGGTGCCGGGAGGAGCGGCGGGCGTCGAGCCACTCACGCCGGGCGGCGAGGTAGCGGGGGCCATCGGCCGGCGTCAGGAGGCAGCCGTTCTCGCCGTCGACGCCGAGGAGGTCCATCTCGGGGTCGTCGAGGTCGTCGCGGCGGGCGAAGATCGGCGGCCCTGGGTGCAGGCTCGGCCCCTCCCGCTCCCGCCTCTCCAGCCGCTCCAGGGCCACCCGGAGGAGGGTGGAGACCGACGAGTTGGCCAGGCCGCCCGGTGTCGCCTCGGCCGGGGACGCCGACGGGTCCAGGGCCCGGGGGCGGAGCTTGGGGCCCTCGCCCCGGAGCAGCCAGATCGGCTCGACCGAGGTCAGTTCGACGATCCGGAGGATGATCTCGGCGGGGACCGTCACCCCGTTCTCGTAATTGTACCAGGTCCGGACCGGGATTTCGAGCGTCCGGGCCAGGACGGGGCCGCCCCGCTCGCCGTAGAACTCGGTCCGGAGGCTCCGGAGCCGTTCGGAGAGGCCCTGCTTCACGCGGATCGATTCGGGGGCATTCTTGCGGCGGGCCATGGGGCAGCGTCCCGGATGGGGAGGACCGTGGGGATCATTCGGTCTCGCGCGACATTCGGAACGGTCGTTTCGAGTGACTGGCCCATGTCGCGGTCGATAGCTATCTTTAGCACGAACCGGGCGGCGACACCAAGGTTTTTCGATAAGAGTCTTATCAAGACCACTCATGATGCCGCCCGGCCACGAGCCGCGACCGGTCAGTCGTCGTCGTCGAGCTTGAGGTCGAGCAGGAAGTCGGCGATGGCGTCGTCGGCGATCGGCTCGTCGGTCGTCGTCATCTCGGAGGCGGCTGTGTCGGCGGCCGGTGCCGGCTTGGCGGCGGGCTTGGGCCCGGGCTTGATCGCCACGGTCTTCTCTTCGGAGGCGGGCTCGGGGACGTCGTCGAAGTCGATCTCGAACTCGTCGGAAGCCGCGCCCGGGGTCACGTGGGCGGTGGGGACGGCGGTGTCGCCCGGCTTGGGGCCGGCCGAGGCGGCGGGGGCCTTCGAGACCGCCGGCTGGCCGGCCTTCTCGACCCGGAGCTTGACCGGGCCGATGGTCAGCTCGTCGCCCGGCTCCAGGACCCGCTGGCCCTCGATCTTCTTGCCGTTGAGCAGCGTCCCGTTGGCGCTCCCCATGTCCTTGACCAGCAGCATCCCGTTCTTCTCGAAGAACTGGCAGTGCCGGCGGCTCACCTCGGACGACTTGATCCGGAGCTGGCATTCGTCGTGGCGGCCGGCCGTGGTCACACCTTCGCCGAGCTTCAGGGTGGTCGTGGCGCTCCGGCCACGGAGGACGACGAGCTGGTAATCCATGGCGATCCGGTCCTGATTCTGATCGTGCCCAGCTTCGGGATGGGGGCGTCGGTCCCGACACAACACGCCCCCCCCAAAGCTACCGCGTTGGCCCATTTCCCGCAATGCTGGACCCGCCGCGCCGGCCTCTGGGCCGCTTGACGCCCTCCCTCGCCAGGGGGTAAGGTGGACCCGATCCCGGACCCGGCCCGAGCGCAACCCTCCCAGGCGGCTGACCCAGCGACGACCATGCTCAAACGGACCAAGACCTGCGGTGAGCTGACCCGCGACCACGTCGGCCAGGAAGTCATCCTCAACGGCTGGGTCGACACCCGCCGCGATCACGGGGGGCTCGTCTTCATCGACCTCCGCGACCGCTACGGCCTGACGCAGGTCGTCTTCGAGCCTGGCTCCGGCCCGCTCCACAAGGCCCAGGACCTCCGGAACGAGCACGTCATCGGCGTCCGGGGGACCGTCGCCCCCCGGCTCCCGGGCAAGGAGAATCCCCGGCTCAAGACCGGTGCCGTCGAGGTCCAGGCCCTGGAGCTGGAGGTCTTCAACGCCGCCCCCACCCCGCCCTTCGAAATCCACGGGGCCGAGGCCAACGAGGAACTCCGGCTCAAGTACCGCTACATCGACCTCCGCCGGCCGGCGATGCAGGAGGTCTTCCTCCTCCGCCACCGGATGACGCAGTTGATGCGGAACACGATGTCCGACCTCGGCTTCATCGACGTCGAGACCCCGATCCTGGGCCGGAGTACCCCCGAGGGGGCCCGCGACTTCCTCGTCCCCAGCCGGGTCCACCCGGGGCACTTCTACGCGCTCCCGCAGTCGCCGCAGTTGTACAAGCAGGTTCTGATGGTCGCCGGTTTCGACCGCTACTTCCAGATCGCCCGGTGCTTCCGGGACGAGGACCTCCGCGCGACCCGCCAGCCCGAGTTCACCCAGCTCGACGTCGAGATGTCCTTCGTCGAGGACGAGGACGTCATCGGGACCATGGAGAACCTCGTCGCCGCCCTGGCCCGGGAGTTCACCGGCCAAGGCTTGACCCTCCCCCTGCCCCGGGTCGACTACGCCGACTCGATGGAGCGGTACGGCAACGACCGGCCCGACCTCCGCTACGGGATGGAGCTGAAGGACGTCGCCGACGTCGCGGCCGGGACCGAGTTCAAGGTCTTCCAGCAGGCGGCCTCGGTCGGCCACCGGGTCCGGGGGATCTGCGTCCCCGGCGGCGGCCAGGCGTACAGCCGGAAAGACCTCGACGGCCTGACCGAGTTCGCCAAGACCTTCGGCGCCAGCGGCCTGGTCTGGCTCAAGGTCGAGGCCGGGGCCCTGGCCGGCCCGACCGCCAAGTTCTTCCCCGCCCCGACCCAGGCCGCCCTCCGCGAGCGGTTCGAGGCGAAGGCGGGTGACCTGATCCTGATCGTCGCCGACAGCCAGGCCGTCTCCAGCCAGGCGCTCTCGAACCTCCGGATCCGGCTGGCGGCCGAGCGGAAGCTCTACGACCCCAAGGGGTTTCATTATTCCTGGGTCGTCCGGTTCCCGCTCCTCCACTGGGACGCCGAGGAGGGCCGGTACGCCGCCGAGCACCACCCCTTCACCATGCCCCTGGCCGAAGACCTGCACCTCCTGGAGACCGACCCGGCCAGGGTCCGGGCCCAGGCGTACGACCTCGTGGTCAACGGCGAGGAGTGCGGCGGCGGGACGATCCGCTGCCACGACCCGAGGATCCAGTCGAGGATCTTCGAGTTGCTGGGGCTGACCCCCGAGCAGGCCGAGGAGAAGTTCGGATTCCTGCTCTCGGCCCTCAAGAACGGGGCCCCGCCCCACGGCGGGATCGCGCTGGGGGTCGACCGGCTGGTGATGCTTTACGCCGGTCTGACCAACATCCGCGACTGCATCGCCTTCCCCAAGACCGCCAGGGGGGCCGACCTGATGACCGGCGCCCCGGGGACGGTCGACGCCCGCCAGTTGCGGGAACTCCACGTCCGTCTCGCCGAATAAACCACGCGAGGTTGAATCGTTGGCCGGGCGCGACGACGATGAATTTCTCGCGAAACGGCCGGCGGTTTGCGTGTCAATCGGTGGTCCGGTCGGAGTAGAATGGGATCGGGCGTGGTCGGACCCCGGCGCGACGGGGGCTGTGCCCGGTCGCTCGCGCGACACTCGGATCGCCTCGGCCAGTCGCTCCTTGATGGGGGTCCGATGCTCGGGAAAATCAAGGGTCTCTTCGGGCCTCCCGGTCGGGTTAACCTCGACCGTCGGTTCTCGATCTCCTGCGAGACACCGCAAGGGAGCATGTCCCGCGTCTTCCGGGCGACCGACAAGGAGTCGGGCCGGACGATCTGCCTGAAGATCCAGCTCCCCGGCAAGCAGGCCGCCGCCGAGGCCCGGGCCCAGCGGCTCTCCCGCCCGCCCGAGGGGGAGATCGCCATGAAGGTGATCCACCCCAACGTCGTCCGGACCCTGGAGCACGGCCTCTCCACCGAAGGGGCCCGCTACATCGTCATGGAGTTCGTCGACGGCGTCAGCCTGAAGTTCGTCCGCGAGGCCACCAAGGTCGGGGTCCGGGCCAAGGTCAAGCTCCTGGCCGAGGCCGCCGACGCCCTGGCCGCGGTCCACGCCGCCGGCTTCATCCACCGCGACATCAACCCCAACAACTTCTTGGTCGACCGCGAGAATACCGTCAAGCTGATCGATTTCGGCCTGGCCGTGCCCAACACCCCGATCTTCCAGCGCCCCGGGAACCGGACCGGGATGCTCCAGTACATGGCTCCGGAGCTGATCCGCCGCGAGTCGACCGACGAGCGGATCGACATCTTCGGCTTCGGCGTGATGGCCTTCGAACTCCTGACCGACAAGCTCCCCTACGGCGGGGGGAACTCGCTGGCGCAGATGACCCAGAAGATCAACGTCGACCCGATGGACCCCGCCCTCGCCAATCCGAGGCTCTCCGAAGAACTCTGCGAGATCCTCCGGAAGACCCTCGCTCGGAAGCCCGGCGACCGCTGGCCCAAGATGGCGACCCTGGGCGATGCCCTCCGCGAAGTCTCCCCCAAGCGTGAGGAATGAGCCGGCCCGTTCCATCGCCCTACCGCCCTCCGGACTGGGTGGACCCCGAGACGTCCCAGAGCCGGACGGTCCGGTCCTCGCCGCCGGAGGCCAGGAAGCGGCCTCCGGGCGCGAAGGCGACGGCCCAGACCTTCCCCCGATGACCTTCGAGCCGCGCGACGGCTTGCCTCGAAGCCAGATTCCAGAGGAAGATGGTCCCCCCGGCGTCGCTTGAGGCCAGAAACCGGCCTCCGGGGTGGTAGGCCACGCCGAAGACCCCCTTCAAGTGGCCCTTCAGGACGCCGCGATCGGTCCCGGTGGCCACGTCCCAGAGCCGGATTTTCCGATCCTCGGAGGCCGTGGCCAGGGTCAGGCCGTCGGGAGAGAAGGCGACCGGGGCCAGGTAAGCCCGCGAGGCCGCAAGCCGGTTCCGGACCCGCCGGATGGCCGTGTCCCAGAGGTCGACCGACCCATCCATCCCGCCAGCGGCGAGGGTCCGCCCGTCCGGGGCGTAAGCAACCGTTGAGACCGGCGATCCGTAGGAGCCGAGGTTCGATCCCTCGCCGCCGGAGGTGTCCCAGAGGGTGACGTAACCGTCCGCCCCCTGGTTGCTCCCGCCCCCGGCCAGCGTCTTGCCGTCGGGGCTGTAAGCTAAGCCCCAGCCGTAAGTCACCGAATCGCCAGCGAATCCTTCCGGGAGGGGGGGCGAGCGATGGAAGGTCCGGGGATCTCCCGAGGGCACGTCCCAGGTCTTGACCCCGGCCCCGGCGCGGTTCTCGGCGAGCGTCTTGCCGTCGGGGGCGAAGGTCACGGCGGCGAAGCTCGACCCGTCCGACGGGAGCGACTTCCGCTCCGTCTGCCCTTCGACGTCCCAGAGCTTGACGGCGTCGGACGACCGGGAGGCGAGGGATTTCCCGTCCGGCGAGAACGCCAGCGAGACGACTTCCTTCTCGTGCCCCTTCAGAAACATCGCCGGCGCGACGGTCGGAGGGGGGCCCTCGCATCCGCCGATCAGGGCGAGGCCGATTGCCAGCGGTCCCCAGACGATCGGGCAGGTCCGGGGATCATCCGACATGGCCGGCGGGCCTCCGGGTGGCGCGGATGACCCGCGGGTGGTTTGCGGCGTCGCGAACGGTCGGGGCCAGCTCCAGCTCGGGCCGGGCGGCGATCAGCGACCGGACGGGCGCCTCCTGGTCGCTCCCGATCTCCAGGATCAGGTGGCCGCCCACCTTCAGGAGCGGGATGGCCTGGGCGACCAGGCGGTCGACGATCCGAAGGCCGTCGGCGCCGCCGTCGAGCGCCAGATGGGGTTCGTGGTCGCGGACGCCCGGCTCCAGGGTCGGGATCACGGCGGTCGCGATGTAAGGCGGGTTGGAGAGGATCGCGTCGAACGGCCCTTCGCCCGATGCCGGGGCGAGGAGGTCCCCCTCGCGGAACTCGACCCGGTCGGACAGGCCGAGTTTCTCCGCGTTCGACCGCGCGACCGCCAGCGCCCCGGGGCTGACGTCGATCGCCAGGAACCGCGCCGACTTGTGATGGTGGGCGCTGGCCAACGCCAGGCAGCCCGACCCGGTCCCGACGTCGACGCAGAGGGGCGATTCGGACCCCTTGAACCGGGCAAGGAATTCGACCACGACGAACTCGGAGTCCGGCCGGGGGATCAGCACGGCCGGCGAGACCGCCAGGCTCAGGGAGTAGAATTCCTTCTTGCCGACCAGGTACGCCACCGGGGTCCCGTCCGCCCGCCGCTTGAGCAACTCGCGGAAGGCCGACCGGTCGCGATCGACGACCTCCTCCTCGTACTGGGTGTAGAGCCGGACCCGCTCGCACCCCAGGACGAACGCCAGCAGCACTTCCGCGTCGAGCCGGGGGCTCTCGGCCCCCTTCTTCTTGAGGAAGTCCCGCGTCCAGGTCAGCAGTCGGCCGACCGTCCAGCGGTCATCGGGATCGGTGGGCATGGTGCTTCGCGTGGCCCAAGGTTGCGTGGGTAATGGTCGGTGGTCGCGTGGTCGCGTGGCGGAGTGGTCAGTGGTCAGTGGTCGAGTGGTCGAGTGGTCAGTAGGGAAAGTGGTCAGTGGTCAGTGGTCAGTAGGGAAAGTGGTCGGTAAACCAAGAGATCGGCGATTGCGTGGGCAGCGTGAATAGTATCGCTGAATCGACGTCCGGTTTAGCACATTCTTTTTGACTGACCACTGACCACTGACCACTGACCACTGACCACTGACCACTGACCACTGACCACTGACCACTGACCACTGACCACTGACCACTGACCACTGACCACTGACCACTGACCACTGACCACTGATCACTGACCACTTTCCCTACTGACCACTTTCCCTACTGACCACTGACCACTTTCCCTACTGACCACTGACCACTTTCCCTACTGACCACGGACCACTCAGAGGTCCCCGAGCTGTTCGCGGCGGTCGTGGTCGATCAGGGCGGTGGCGACGGTGTCGAGTTCGCCGACGATGATCCGGTCCAGGTTGTACCAGGTCTGGCCGATCCGGTGGTCGGTGACGCGGTTCTGGGGAAAGCTGTAGGTCCGGATCCGCTGGGAGCGGTCGCCCGAGCCGATCAGGGTCCGGCGCTGCTCGGCGCGCTGGTCGTGGGCCTGCTGGAGGGTCAGGTCGTAGAGCCGGCTCCGGAGCAGCCGCATCGCCTTGGCCTGGTTCTTGTGCTGGCTCCGCTCGTCGCGGCAGAGGACCACGATCCCGCTGGGCCTGTGGGTCAGGCGGACGGCGCTCTCGGTCTTGTTCTGGTGCTGGCCGCCGGGCCCGCCGGCCCGCATCACGTCGCGGTCGATGTCCTCGGGGCGGATCACGATCTCGACGTCTTCGGGCTCGGTCAGGACGGCGACGGTGGCAGCCGAGGTGTGGATCCGGCCCTGGGTCTCGGTCGCCGGGACGCGCTGGACCCGGTGGGTCCCGCTCTCGAACTGGAGGTGGCGGAAGGCCCCCTCGCCGGTGATCCCGAAGGACGCCTCGCGGAAGCCGCCTAGCTCGGTGGGGACGGCGTCGAGGACCTCGAAAGTCCAGCGCTTCGATTCGGCGTACCGGCGGTACATCTCGAAGAGGTCGCGGGCGAACAGGGCGGCCTCGTCGCCGCCGGTTCCGGCCCGGACCTCGACGATCAGGCCCGCGTGGTCGGAGCCGGCGGCCTTATCGTAGAGGAGGTCGCGAAGCGACTCGCCGACCACCTGCTGGCGGGCCCGGAGGGCGTCCAGCTCGGACTCGGCGTAGGCCCTCATGTCGAAGTCGGCCTCGGCGGCGACCATCGCCTCGGCCTGGGCAATCTCGCGGCTGAGGTCGAGGTAACGGCCGTAGGGGACCGCCAGCTTGGCCAGCGAGCCCCGCTCCTTGGCCAGGGCGGCGTAGCGGCCCGGGTCGGTCGCGAGAGCCGGGTCGAGCAGGGCGGCGTCGAGCTCGACGAACCGCTGGTAATCGGCCTGGAGCTTGTCGAACACGAGCGGACTCCCCCGACGGACCCGGACCTTGCCTGACCCATCAAACGACCGACGGCCCGGCCGGACCGCGCGAGTCGCGCCGTCCGACGGGCCGTCCGAGGATCGCGAGGGCGACGGTCTAGGACTTGGCGGGCTCCTCGACGGCGGCCTTCTTGGCCTTGCCGTAGGTCCCCTGGAACTTCTTGTTGAACTTATCCACGCGGCCGGCGGCGTCGACGAACTTCTGTGACCCGGTGTAGAACGGGTGGCATTTGGAGCAGACCTCGACGGAGATCTTCGGCTTGGTGCTCCGGGTCTCGAACGTGTTGCCGCAGCCGCAGGTCACGGTGGCGTCCTGATACTTCGGGTGGATGCCGTCCTTCATCGTCGCCTCGCCTTCGTCGTTCAATGCTCGCGCCGCCCGCCGGAGCCCGGATGTCGGGCCTCGGTGCCGCGCGACAGGGGTATTACGATACCCGATCGCTCGGGGATCGAACAATATCCCGCGCCGGCCTCATTTTCCGGCCAGATACTCCTGGACGAACGCCTCGACCTGGTCGTAGGTAAACTGATTGTTGACGTCTTCGAGGGTAAACCGCCGGATCTCCTTGCCGTCGGGGCCGAACAGGAAGACGGCGGGGATGGCGGTGATGTTCAGCTTCTCGAAGGCGTCGTCGGCGGTCTCGTCGAGCAGGTAATTGGCGAAGGCGGCTTTCTGGCTCTTGAGGAACGCGGCGGCCTCGGCGACCTCCTTGGGCTTGCTGGGGTCGTCCAGAGTCAGCGAGATCACCGAGAGCCCCTTGGCGGCGTATTTCTTGTGCATGGCGACGACGTGCGGGAAGTTTTCCTTGCACGGGCCGCACCAGGTCGCCCAGGCGTCGACCAGGGTAAGTCGGGGCTTCTTGTCGGCGGCGATTGCCTTGAGGAGGTCGGCGTGCTTGACCGGGACGAGCTTGACCTCGCCGGTTTCTTCCCCGGCCCGGGCGGTCGCGAGGTGGGCCCCGATCCCGAGGGCGAGCGGTCCGATCAGGGCGAACAGGCTGCGGCGGGCGGTCGCGGTCACGGTCCGAGTCCTCCGGCGGGGTTCGGGGGTGGCGGGCCCTCGGTGGTGGGTCCGAACGACAAACGAGCACGCCGCCGGGGGATGGCCCGGCGGCGTCGGTTTCGGGACGGGCAGGCTCCGCGGAGGGCCCGGATCCGGTTTACTTCTTGTAGGGGATCCCGCAACCCTGCTGGCGGGTCTCGGTCACTTCGATGGTCTCGTTGGCCAGGAGGGAATCGATGGCCTTCTTGACGTAGGGATTGGCGATCTTGGACTCGTCCCGGCCGCCGTCGTCCAGGAGGCCGGTGTAGCGGACGGTCCGATCCTTGTCGAGGACGAAGAACTGCGGGGTCACGGTCGCGCCATAGGACTTGCCGATCTTGCCCGACTCGTCGTAGGCGTAGTCGATGTTGTATTTGCCGGCCTTGATGGCGGTCTTGATGGCGGGGATCCCGTCTTCCTCGGCGTAGCCGGGGGCGCCGGAGCAGCAGACGCCGATGAACTTGACGCTCTTGCCCTTGTAGGCGGCGACGGTCTCGACCAGGCGATCCTCGCAAAGCTTGACGGCCGGGCAGTGGTTGGCCAGGAAGGCGACGACGACCACGTCTTCCTTGATGGCGGACAGGTCGAGGGTGGTCTCCTTGTCGCCGGAGACGGCGGGGACGCCCGCGATGGCCGGGGCCTTGTCGCCGACGCTGATGACCTTGTTGAACTTGCCGGCGAAGACGGTGCCGGAGACGAGGGCCACGGCGGCCAGGCTGAGGATCCACTGACGCATGAGCAATCTCCTGGAAGGTGTCGTCTGGGTGATTCCGGGCGGGCGGGTGCTGTCCTTCGGACGACCGCTGGGTTTTTGGCCGATCGGAGCCTACCGGGCCATCCCCCCCGCTCCGAGCCGCCAATCCCGAAGGACTCAGGTAGGAGTGATAGCGGCGAAATCGGCCTCCCGGTCCTCGAAATCGCGGAGACCGGGCTCGATTCCGAACCCGATTATAGGTCCATGCCCCGGCGAGTCAACCATCCGCGCGGTCGGCGAGGGGTCACGCCCCGGTCGGGGCGGCCCACCGAGCGGCGTTGGCGATCACCTTGCGGACCGAGGGGTGGAACAGGACGGGGAAGGCGTCGTGGCCGGGCCGGAAGTAGGCGACCCGCCCCTGGCCGACGGTCCAGGTCAGGCCGCTCCGGAAGGTCTCGCCGCCCTCGAACTTCGAGAGCAGCACGACCGTCTCGGGCTGGGGGACCTGGAACGGTTCGGCGTACATGGCGGTCCGGGAGATCGTGAACGGGGCGACCCCCCGGGCGATCTCGTGATCGGGCGAGAGGACGGTCACGCGCTCGGGGCGGCCGTCGTCGCGCCAGCCGCCGGGCTCGCAGGTGCAGCCCATCAGCTCCTGGAACGGCTTGCTCCCGCAGGAGGCGTGGAGCGCGACGAAGCCGAGCCGGCCGGCCCGGACGCGATCGGCCACGGCCCGGGCCCGCGATTCGGGGAGGTCGGCGTGGCGGAGTCGGCCCCACCAGATCAGGACATCGGTGGCATCGAGGGCCCGGTCGGAGAGCCCGGCGTCGGGGTCGGTCAGCCGGGCCCGCTCGACGCTCAGGCCGGGGAGGCGGCGGAGGTGGTCGCCGATGGCGGCGTCGATGTCTCCGGGATACACCGAGCGGGGGGCGGTCCCCTCGCACCAGACCCGGACCCGGAGCGGTCCCGGACCGGCCAGCGTCGGCGCCGGCTCGATCAGCGCGATTCCCGTCGCCGCGGCGGTCGCGACGGCAACCCGACGCGCGAACGACCGTCGGTCGATCCGATCCCAAGACTCGCAATGGCTCATCGTCGCTCGTCGCCCGGGGGGCGTTGGGACTGAGATCGGCGGGTGGCACCGGCTCGTGGGGCACGACTCGTGGCAGATCGTCTGGCAGGGAGTGATATCTTAATGCAACCCCAACGCCCCGTTCAAGACGATCGTTTGCGAAATGTTCAACGAAACCGGAAGGCCAATGGCAGGAGGTCGGCCAGGGTCATCCGGCCGACCCGGTCGACGAGGACCGGCGTCTCGGGACTGGCGAACTCGGAGAGGACCTGACGGCAGGCGCCGCAGGGCATCAGGAGGCCGGGGTCCGAAGCTTCGGGGGCGTCGACGCAGGCCACCGCGATCGCCTCGAACCGGCCGGCGCCGGCGAGGACCGCCGCGAACGCCGCCGTCCGCTCGGCGCAGACGGTCAGGCCGTACGAGGCATTCTCGACGTTCGCCCCCGAGAAGATCCGTCCCCCGGCGAGGATCGCCGCGCCGACGTGGAACTTCGAGTACGGACAATAAGCCGCCCGGCTGGCCTGCCGGGCGGCTTCGAGGAGTTCGTCGAACGGGTCGGTCATGGCGGTCGGCCCCGACGATGGCGGTTGCTCGGTCGGTCGCCGGTCGTCGGCGACTGACTCCCAACGGCCGATCCGATCAATAGTTGGGGTTGAACTTCACGTCCTGGATGTCGTCGCCGGGGGCGTGTTCGATGAAGTGCCAGGAGAGTTCGGTCCCGACAAGCTTGAGAAACTTGATCCGGAACGAGGAAGGGGTGACGCCGCTGTCGCGGGGGACGGGGCCCCGGATGGGAAAGGTGGTATCGGCCTGCTCCTCGTAGATCTTGCTGGCCTCCTTGGGCTGGCTCTTGTTCTCGTGGCCCCGGGAGTTCTTGGGATGGGCGATCTCCCAGACCTGGATGTGGATGTTGGAGTTCCCCTCCATCAGGTCCTGGCTCCGGGGGTCCTCGGACTCGAACTTGGAGACGTCGAGCATGATGGCGATGTCGGCCTCGAACGCCTTGGCCGCCTCGGAGGGGTCGGTCCAGGTGGGATGGGCCTCGACCCAGCCGGCGACCTTCTCGGGGTCGACGATCTGGATCTTCTTGGTGTTCTTGCGGAGCGAGGCGATGAAATCGCGGGTCAGATCGCGGCCGAGGTCGCCGTACTCGGTGCCGGTCCCCGGCTTGACGTGAGTGAGGATCACGACCTTTTTCCCCTTGAGCGAGGGGCCGGGGGCCGGGATCGACGGCTCGAACGGCTGGAGAAAGTAGAACAGCGTCATCGGGTTGCACCCGGGCAGGCTGAGCAGGCATGCGGCGGCGAGAGCGATCGCCAGGCCGGCCCGACGCGTCCTTGCGTGCGGCCGAGGGGTCATCCTAACTCCCTCCAAAGGTCATTCGAACGGTCCACGAAATCAGGGTCAGGGCCACGACGGCCACCGCCAGTACGACCAGGGGCTGTTCCAGCGACCGGAACGGGGCGGGTCGGCCCCGGGCCGAGGCCAGCAAGAGCCAGGGGATCAGAGCCAGGCAAGTCGGGGCCAGCAGGCTCCCGGCGGGGTTAGCCCGCCAGGACCGGGCCGGCTCCAGCCGCGTGAACCAGGCGAAGGAAGTCGTCATCCCGCAGGACGGGCAGGGTCGCCCGGTTGTCGCCTTGAACGCGCAAGGCCAGAGGCCCAGCCGCTCGTGCGTGCCATAGCCCCGGGGGTCCGGCTCCAGCCGGCGGGCCACGACCAACATCGCCAGCAGAACCAGGGCGAAGGCCACCAGGAGTCCCCGGGTTGCCCAGCCCAGCCGATCGACCGTTCCGTCCTGCAAGATCATGGTGCGGGAATGGTCCGACAAGGTGATGTGTGGCGACACCCTAACCCCGACCGCCCGAACCGGCAACCCCAGTTCCGGCGGGCGTTGGCTTCGTTCGGCGATTCGCGTTGGCTTCGTTCGGCGATTCCCGTTGGCTTCGTTCCAGGATCCATGTTGGCTTCGTTCATCCGTCCCACGACGGGAGCTCTCCCGTTTGCCTCCTCCTCCCCCGTTCCAAGGTCGATGCATCGCCAAGATCCTTGGAATGACCCAGTCCCCCGGACCCGGGGGGGGATCGGAGGCGGGAATTCGCCCGGCGGACCCGAAGAGATCGTCAGGCCCGGAGGTGTTCAAGCCTCCGGCGACGGGCCTGGCGGCGGGCTTCGGCGGCTTTCCCCTTCTTCAGGCGACGGCCGGCCAGGATCGCGGGCAGGTCGACTTCGACCCCCGGCTCGGGGCATTCCTCGGGTTCGAGGTCGAAGGGCGGGTGGGGCGGCTGGCACTGCCAGGCTTCCAGGGGCCGGGCGGGCGGCGCGGCTTCGGGCGCGGGAGCGGGGGCGGGAGCGGGGGCGGGAGCGGCTTCGGGCGGGGCCTCGGGCTCGGCGACCCACTGGGGTTTGAGATCGGGGTGGGGCTTGAAGTGGGGGGACTCGTGCTTGAGCTGGGCCAGGCACCAGCGGATCCGGCCGTGGAGGGTCGCCTCGTGGCGGCGGAGCCGGCGGATCTCGGGGGAGGCGTCGTCGAACAGGTCGGCCTCGACCAGGGACCGGTCGACCTCGTCGAGGTCGGCCACCCGCGCGCGGCGGTCACGGAGCGCGGCGATCTCGCGGCGGGCGACGGCGGCGGAGTCGTTGGCGAGGTCGACGACCCGGCCATCGGCATCGACCTCGGCCCCGGGCCGGCCATCGCGGAATTCGGGTGGGGTCGCCAGCAGGTCGAAGGCCAGCCGGCGCTGCTCGGGCGACCAGTCGCCCCGGGCGTCGGCGGCCTGGGCCAGCAGCGCCCATCGGCGGATCAGCCAGTCGCAGCCCAGAGGGGTCCCACGGAGCTGCTCGGAGACCTCGGCGGGCCTCCGGGCCAGCCGGCCGCCGAGGGCCTCGACCTCGCGCTTCCGGTCGTCGTCCCAGGCGACCTCGGCGTGGAGGGATGCCCGGTCGCGGAGCCTCCGCTCGATCCGCTCACAACGGTCGATCCGGAGGCTGAGCACGGCGACCTGATCGACCAGCCAGGAATGGAAATAATTCTGGGGCTTGAGCGAGTAGTACCAACGCGAGGCCCGAGCCTGGACGAGGTGGACGTCCTCGGCCAGCACCTCCGATTCGCAGAGCCCGCGCTTCAGGCCCTCGGCCCGCGATCGGGGACGGGCCCCGGTGGCCTTCGAGTCGTGTCCGCCTGTTGCGATCCGGGGATCGGCCTCGGTCCGGGCCTCGCTGGATGTCATCGGTGATTCTCGCGTGGCGATTTGGTGTCGGATCTCAAAGTCATCTCCGACATATCGCTCGCAAGGGCCTTCTCTTAGCAGACTTTCTCGGCGCGTTGCCGATTATTGGACCCGGATCCTCCGTCCTCCAGGAATGGCTGTCAAAGCTGTTCGACCCACGCCTCGGCTTCCAGCGTGGCGGCCTGCATCCGGCGCTCGACCTCCAGGCGGCAGGCTTCGAGCGTCTCGCGGTCGGCGTCGGGGGGGACCAGGAGCGGCTCGGGGACGACGCATGCGGCGGCTCGATAGGGGCGAGGGACGGCGAATCGGTCCCAGCTCCGGGCCCGCCAGGGATCCCGGAAGGCCATCCCGGCGCCCACGATCGGCAGACCGGTCCGGCTCGACAGGTAGGCCAGGCCCTGATGGACGTGGCGGCGGGGTCCCCTCGGGCCGTCGGGGGTGACGCAGAGGTGGCCCTGGTCGACCCGGTGCGTCATCTCCCGGAGGGCGCGGACGCCTCCGCGCGTGGTCGAACCCCGGACCACGCCGAAGCCCAGGCGGCGGACCACCCGGGTGATCAGCTCGCCGTCGCGGTGGTCGCTGATGAGGATCTGCATCTCCGGCCAGGCCCAGTAGTAGGCCGGGAAGAGCATCACCTCGTGGAAGAAGGCGTAGATGTAACGCCGCCCGTCACGGCGGGCGACCTCGGGGTTGACCGAGGGGTCGGCATACCGGAAGTGATAACGGCAGGTCCCCGAGAGCCGGCGGATCAGCCAGGCCCCGGTCACTCCCACGGATTCGACCAGAAGCGGATGCTGAATCTTCAACGGACCGGCCCTCCCTGGCCATCGCCCGGCGTCCCAGCGTCGGGAGGGTCCGGATCGTCCCTCCGGCGGGGGTTATAACCCGATCGCCGGTCCGATGCCAGACGGGAAGGAGCTGAGCCTGGCCGCCTCGATGGGTGCGAGCCTTCCTTCGAAAGCGAAAGGCCCGATCTCGCAACGGGTGCGGGATCGGGCCAATCGGGAGTTCCACCCGCAACCGAGGACGACGCGGGGCGTCGCCTCTGGGCTGATGGGAAATCGATTACATGCCCTGGTGGGAACCCTGGGGCGAGGCGTAACCCTGGGGCGAGGCGTAACCCTGCGGGGCGGCGTAACCCTGCGGGGCGGCGTAGGCGGGGGCGTAGGCGGGAGCCGCCTCATAGGCGACCGGAGCGCAGGTGGCGGCACCCTTCTTGTGGCAGCCCATCTTCACCTTCGGCAGCTTGGGGGCGTGGCACTTCTTCTTGGGGGCCGCGCAAACCACGGCCGCGACCGGGGCCGGGGCGCAAACCGCAACCGGGGCCGGACAGGGGCACTTCTTCTTGTGGCAGGCGCTGGCGTCGCTGGAGAGGAGGAGGCCGCCGAACAGGCCGGCCAGGGCGAGAGTCGTGAGATGGCGCATCTAGGTCAACTCCGAAATTTGGGGGCGTTGCGGAGAGTCTCACGAGAGACCCGGTCTGTCACGGTCGTCCAGACCTGGCAATCACGATGCCAGTCGAGGATAGGATAGATAAGATACGGGGAATTGCAAACCATTTTTCCCAAATCCGATTCCGAAGTTTGCGTAAAAATCGATCGATCCAGGGGATTCGGCACATTAGATCAAGGCGCTGGAGCTTCTGGCGGCTCAGGCAGGCCATTCTCCGGAGTAAACCTCGGTGGCCGAGCCGGTCATGAAGACGGGTGAGTCGGCCCCTTCCCAGGCCAGTTCGAGGTCGCCGCCGGGGAGGTGGGCCAGGAGTTTCGAGCCGGTCCGGCGGTTCAGGACGCCCGCCACGGCCACGGCGCAGGCCCCGGTCCCGCAGGCCAGGGTGATCCCCGTGCCCCGCTCCCAGGTTCTCATCCGGACCTCGGCGGGGGAGATCACCTCGACGAAGTGGACGTTGACCTTCCGGGGGAAGCTGGGATGCACCTCCAGCGCCGCGCCCACGGCCTCGACCGGGAAGTGGGCGAGGTCCTCGACGTAGACGACCGCGTGGGGGTTCCCCATCGAGACGGCGGTCACGGCCAGCGAGTGGCCGGCGGCCTGGACCGGGGCGTCGACCGGCGGGTTGCCCGGGAGGGTGGTCGGGATGTCGGACCCCCGGAGGATCGGGGGCCCCATGTCGACCCGGACCCGGCGGGCCTTGCCGCCCTCGACTTCCAGGTCGAGCGTCAGGACGCCCCGGCCGGTCTCGACGGTCACGCGGGGCCTGGCGGCGATCCCATGATCGTGGATGTACTTGGCCACGCACCGGACGCCGTTGCCGCACATCTCCGACTCCGAGCCGTCGGCGTTGAACATCCGCATCCGGGCGTCGGCCGACCGGCTCGGCTCGATCAGGATCAGGCCGTCGGAGCCGACGCCGAAGTGGCGGTCGCTGATGGCGACGGCCAGCCGGGACGGGTCGGCGGGGGCGGGCTGGTCGAAGGTGCTGACGTAGACGTAGTCGTTGCCGATCCCATGCATCTTGGTGAATCTCAAGGCTCAGTCCTCTCGACGGTTTCGAACCACTCGACCCCCCCGGGCAGGGGGCCGGCGGCGTATTCCAGGTGGACGACCCGGCGGCGGCGGGGCTCGGTGGCCGCCGACGAGGCGTGGAGCAGGAGCGGGCGCATCAGGATCACGCCGCCCCGGGGGACCAGGCAATCCACGGCCGGGCCAGATTCGAGCCGGGCCCGGATGGCCTCGGCTCCGAGCCGGCCCGATCGATTGGATCCGGGAAGGACCCGGAGCGGGCCCCGGCCCTCGCCGCAGTCGTCCAGGTGGACCCGGACCGTGAGCATCCCTTCCAGGACCCCCACAGGCGGCCGGACGTGGGTGATCCCCGCCTTGACCGTCCAGGGCCCGAAGCCCGGAGCGGCGACCCGGCGAGCGACCGCGATGGTGAGATCCTGGTGCCAGGGAACCGCCCAGTTGGCCCCGGCCGTCTTGTCGAACAGGAGCCCACGGACCGCGAACGAGCCGGGGCCGAGGACCGGCTCGACCAGTCCGAACAGCGCCGGGGATCCCGCCAGGCAGCGGACCTCGGGGATGGCCCGGAGGAGGTCGCGCATCCCGTAGACCTCCTCAACCCTCCGGAGCAGGGCATCGGAAGGCCCGGCGCGGTCGACGGCCTCGACCAGGGCATCCACGACGGCGGGCGGCAGGACGCCCGGGACCACCGCGAAGCCGTCGCGTCGGACGGAGCCGGTCGGGTCGGCGATGGCCTCGATCATCGGCTCGGACTCGTCGGGGAAAGGGGGCCGCCTCGCCGATCCACGGTAAACCAGACCGGCGGGCCCGTGCAACCCGGGCTTCGGGGGTCTCCGGACTTGTGGAGCGGGGCCCGGAGGCCCTACCCTGGAACGGTCCCGACGCACCCCGATTCCCCCGAAAGGGCCCGAGAACCTCATGCTGGGAATGCCCGCGACGACCGAGTTCGACGTGAAGTTCCGCCTCCTGGACATCCCGGTCCGGATCCATCCGTTCTTCTGGGTGCTCTCCGCGGCCCTAGGATGGCAAGCTCGGAGCGGGCTCGAAGTCCTGACCTGGGTCGCCTGCGTCTTCGTCTCGATCCTGGTCCACGAGTTCGGCCACGGCCTGACAGCCCGGGCGCTGTCGCGGGCCCGGCCCTCGATCGTGCTCCACGCGATGGGGGGGCTCTGCTTCACCGACCGCGAGGACCCGTCCCCCTGGCGGCGGATCGCCATGATCCTGATGGGGCCCGGGGCGGGGTTCCTCCTGGCCGGGCTGGTCGGGGGAGCCGAGGCCGCCCTGCTGGGCTCGATCGACTTCGGCCCGATCAACCAGTCGTTCCACCGCGCCCCGCCCTGGGCCGAGCCCTGGATGTATCGAGTTTTCGGCGAACTCCTGTTCATCAACCTGTTTTGGGGCCTGGTGAACCTGTTCCCGATCTACCCGCTCGATGGCGGCCAGATTGCCCAGATCCTGCTCAAGATGCAGAATCGACGCGAAGGGGCCCGCCGGGGCTACATCCTCGGCCTGGTCACCGCCGGCCTGCTGGCGATCTACCTTTACCAGCAGGATCAGGCCATCAACGCCTTGCTCCTGGCCTACCTCGGCCTGATTAATTTTCAGATGCTCCAGGCGGCCCAGGCCCAGGGCCGGTATGGCGAGCCCGAGGAGGACGACAACTGGTGGCGGCGCTGAGGCCCTCGGCTGAAGTGGCTCGCACCGAGCCGGTTGCGCCAATCGGGGCGGGAAGGCGGAGTGGACCCTTCCCTTCGGGGGCGGCTTGCCCAACAATCGCTTGGTAAACCTCGGAAATCGACCCAGGCTCCTCCGGACGGGCCCGTCGCCGCCCCAACGCTTTTCCGATCAAGAGCATGAGCAAAAAACCCAGGACACGAAGCCCCAAGCCCGAATCGGCCGAGTCGCCGTCGACCGAGCAGGACGCCCGCGAGCGGGTCTCCGAGGAGGCGGCGACCGGGCGGATCCTGGTCCTGGCCGGGAATCCCGAGCCGGTGGAGGCGCCCGACCGCGTCCCGCTCCTGCCGCTCCGGTCCGACGTGGTCTTCCCCCAGACGGTGGTCCCCCTGGTGGTCAACCGACCGGCCGGGATCAAGCTGATCGACGAGATCATGGCCGGCGAGAAGTCGCTCGGCCTGGTCGCCCAGCGCCACCCCGACGTCGACGACCCGACCATCAGCGACCTCTACCCGACGATCTGCGTCGGGACCGTCCTGAAGATGCTCAAGTTCCCCGACGGCTCGACCCGGGTCGTTTGCCAGGGGCTGGTCCGCGCCCGGCTGATCGAGATCGTCCAGACCGAGCCCTTCCTCATCGGCCGCCTGGAGCCGCTGGAGGACGTGATCCATGAAGGCGTCGAACTCGACGCGCTGGTCCATCACGTCAACGGCCTGTTCCAGCGGATGATCGACCAGAGCCAGCAGGTCCCCGAGGAACTGCAAGTCGCCGCGATGAACACGCGCGAGCCGGGGCGGCTGGCCGACCTCCTGGGCTCCAGTTTGCCCTTCACCATCGAGGAGAAGCAGCAGCTCCTGGCCGAGACGGACGTCAAGGTCCGCCTGGAGAAGCTCGGGGCCTTCCTGACCCGCCAGCTCACCGTCCTGGAGCTCTCCAGCAAGATCCAGGCTCAGGTCGGCTCGGAGATCACCAAGGCCCAGCGGGACCACTTCCTCCGACAGCAGATCAAGGCGATCCAGGACGAGCTGGGCGAGGCCGAGTCGGACAACCCCGAGCTGGACGAACTCTGGGAAAAGCTGGAGAAGGCCAAGCCCCCCGCCGAGGTTCTCGCCGAGGCCGAACGCGAGATGGACCGGCTGGCCGGGATGCACCCGAGTTCGGCCGAATACTCGATCGTCCGGACCTATCTCGACTGGCTGGCCGTGCTCCCCTGGGAGAAGTCCAGCCGCGACCGGCTCGACCTCCGGCGGGCCCGAAAAGTCCTCGACGCCGACCACTACGACCTGGAGAAGATCAAGGAGCGGATCCTCGAATACCTGGCCGTCCGGAAGCTCAAGAAGGACATGAAGGGGCCGATCCTCTGCTTCGCCGGGCCCCCCGGGACCGGCAAGACCAGCCTGGGCAAGTCGATCGCCAAGGCCCTGGGCCGCCAGTTCGTCCGCGTGAGCCTGGGCGGGGTCCACGACGAGGCCGAGATCCGCGGCCACCGCCGGACCTACGTCGCCGCCATGCCCGGCCGGGTGATCCAGGGGATCCGGAAGTCGGGCACCAATAACCCGGTCTTCATGCTCGACGAGATCGACAAGCTCGGCGCCGACTTCCGGGGCGACCCCTCCGCCGCGCTCCTGGAAGTCCTGGACCCCGAGCAGAACGCGACCTTCCGCGACCACTATCTCGACGTCGATTTCGACCTCTCCAAGGTCATGTTCATCGCCACCGCGAATATGCTGGAGACGATCCCCGCCCCCCTGCTCGACCGGATGGAGGTCATCGAGCTCCCCGGGTACAGCGAGGAGGAGAAGGTCCTGATCGCCAAGAAGTACATCGTCCCCAAGCAGCTCGACGCCCACGGCCTGACGCCCAAGCAGGTTGAGTTCGAGGACGAGTCGATCCGCCGGGTGGTCGCCGACTACACCCGGGAGGCGGGGCTCCGGAACCTGGAGCGCGAGCTGGCCACGATCTGCCGGAAGATTGCCCGGAAGCATGCCGAGGGGAACAAGGCGGCCACGACCGTCCGCCCCGAGTCGCTGGCCGAGATGCTCGGCCCGCCCCGGTTCTTCCGCGAGGTCGCCGACCGGACCGGCACCCCCGGCGTGGCCACCGGCCTGGCCTGGACCCCCACCGGCGGCGAGATCCTCTTCATCGAGGCCTCGGGGATGCCCGGCAAGGGGACGCTCACCCTGACCGGCCTGCTCGGCGAGTCGATGCGCGAGAGCGCCCAGGCGGCCCTGAGCTACCTCCGGAGCCACGCCAAGGAGATGCACCTGGACGTCGCCAAGATCACCAAGACCGACCTCCACATCCATGTCCCCGCCGGCGCCGTGCCCAAGGACGGCCCCTCGGCCGGCGTGGCGATCGCCGCCGCCCTGATGAGCCTGTTCCGCCACCGGGCGATCCATCAGGAGATGGCGATGACCGGCGAGGTCACCCTGACCGGTCGGGTCCTTCCCGTCGGCGGGGTCCGCGAGAAGGTCCTGGCCGCCCGCCGCGCTGGGATCACCACCGTCCTGATCCCCCGGCACAACGAGAAGGACCTGATCGAGCTCCCCGCCGAGGTCAAGGCCGACGTGACTTTCCACGCCATCGACACCCTCGACGACGTCGTCGGCCACCTCTTCCCAAATTTACCCAAGCCCAACGCCGCCAAGCCCCACCCCGGCCAGGCCAAGGCCAAGCGAGCCCCCCGGAAGCCAGGCCTGCCCGCCCCCCCCCCCGCCACCAAGCCCGTGCCCCCCGGCAAGCCGACGAGGCGGCCGAGGTCGGTCTGAGGCGATCGCGACGGAGGCGAGGATGAGGAATCCGTCGATCCCTCCGCGCCCCTCAACCCTGGCTGATCTGGCCCTCCTCGTCGCTGAATCGGCCGTGGGCCTGTCATTCTTGATCCCCGATACATCCCGAGGCCAGACTCGCCCCTCATTCGCCTTGCCATCCCGAGGGCCTTGGGCTACCCTGCCGATCCCTCGGACCGGGCCCCGGATGATGGGTCTCGCGACACCCCCAGGTTTCCCCCCTCGGAGCGAGCAAGGATGCGCGCACGCCAGGCGAGACACCACGCCCTGATTCTCGGCGGCCTCCTGACCGCACTCCCCGCGCTGGCGGACAACCCGCCGGCCCCCTCGGGCAAGGTCGCCAGCAAGTCGCCAGCCGCAGCCCCGGCGAAGAAAGCCGAGGCGCCCCCGGTCCCGGCCGGGCCGACGGTCGCCCCGGCCACGCCGGCCGATGTCGCCCGCGAGCGGCTCTCGACCGACGTCCGGCTCAAGGAGCTGGCCGCCCCCGAGGCGAAGGACAAGCCCGCCGCCAGGGCCATCGGCGAGTTGCTGGCCGAGCGCAAGCGGCTCCTTTCCGAGTGGGAGAAAGCCGCCCGGGACCGGGCCGGGGCCGAACACCCCGAGCCTAGCCCCGAGCATGAGGCGGCCCAGAACAAGGCCGACCTGGAGAAGACCCACGCCCTGCTCGAACAGGCCGCGAAGTCGCCCGACTCGCTCCTGCCCGAGGTCTTCCAGGCCCAGGCCCAGGCCCAGGCCCAGGCCCCGGGCGCGGGGATCGCCCCGTCCGAGGCCCGGCTCGGGGAGATGAAGGAGGCCATCGACGCGGCCCGGAACGAGCTGAAGGACCGGGCCGCCGAGCTGGAGACGCTCCGGGCCGATGGGACCCGGACCCTGACCTCGCAGGTCGCCAAGGAGCGGGCCGAGCGCGACAAGGTCCACCAGGAGTTCGTGGCCCTGACCTCGCGGCGGGGCGAGCGCTCGGCGGCAATCGCCTCGGCGAGCTCGGTCGAGGCCCGCGACCTGGCCCGCGATCGCCTGATCAACTTCGACTGGGAGGCCCGGGTGGTGGCCGAGCGGCTGGCCGCCGTCGAGGCCCGGATCTCCCTGGCCGGCAGGCGGCTCGACCTCGGGACCATCCAGGCCCAGGCCCGGTCCGCCCGGGTCCAGCTCGCCAAGGGGGTCCTTGAGCGGATGGAGAACCGCTACTCGGCGGTGGCCGAGCGGCAGCGGAGCGAACTGAAGCGGGCCGTCGCCAAGGAAGAAACCCGCGCCGCGGAGTCCGACGACCCGCTCGAACGCCGCCGGGCCAGGCGGACCGCCGAACTGCTGGACCTGGAGTCGCAGGTGGTCGCCTACGAGAAGGCTTATGCGACGGCCGGCGTCGTCTCGCTCGGGGAGCAGACCTCGCTGGCCGACGAGGCCGAGGGGGGCTATGCCCAGCTCCGCAAGATGGTCGACGACGGCAACGTGAGCCCGCTCGACGCCCTCCGGCTCAAGAACGACTTCCGCCGGATCGCGCCCGAGCGGGCCCAGATCGTCCGGACCGACCTGGCCGCCTCCAACGCCGAGCTGATCGGCTACGAGAACGCGCTGACCGATGCCGAGATCGACCTGGTGAACGACTCGCGCGACGACCGGTACGACCGCGAGTCGCTCCTGGAACAGGTCCCCGAGGCCAGGCGTGCCGAGGCGTTCGCGATGCTCGAAGGGCTGGAGACGCGGCACCGGGCCCTGCTGAACCGGCGGCGGAACGTGCTCCAGAAGCTGGCCAGCCGGGCCGAGGAGACGCAGAAGCAGGTGGCCCGGCGGCTGGACACGCTGGACCAGCAATACGCCTTCATCCGGACCCACATCTTCTGGGTCCGCGACGCCGAGCCGCTCGGAGCCGCGACCGTCGCCCACGCCCGGGACGAGTCGATCCGGACGGCCCGGGCCCTGGCCCACCTGGCGCTGGAGCCGGCCGACCGGTCGCTCTGGGGCCGGACCTCGGCCGAGTTCGTCCTGGCGGTCCTGGGCCTGACCGTCCTCCCCTGGCCCCTTTTAATGGGCCAGCGGGCGCTGGACCGGCTCCGCCTCGGCGCCGTCCCCCCGGCCGCTCCGGGCCCGGGCAGCTTCAAGGCGGCCGGGACGAATGGCTGATCGCTGATGGATCATGGCCGATGCACGACGGGCGACGTGGCCCGCACGCCCTCCGTCGAACGACCCTCGCCGGGCGCTGATCCGCTCGCTATTGGTGAACCATTCACCAGATCCCACGACCCATTTGCTGAACTCCGCGATCCGAGACCTCTAACCGGGATCCACCACGGGAGCCGCCATGCGGGAACTGCGACGACTTCTGATCGGACTCGCCTCGGCGGCGACCTGGCCGGTCTACCTGATGCTGGTGGCCTACGCCGCGAGGGTGGCCCCGTGGCCCCGCGACCTGGCCCGGCCCTCGTGCGTTGCCCTGATGGTGCTGGCGGGCGGCCTGTTCGTCGCGAACGCGGGGCGGATGGCGTTCCGGCGACGGGGCTGGGCCGAGGAGTTCCTGCATGCCCCGGCGGACGTGTGCCGCCAGCTCCGCCGGGTTGTCCTGACGCTGGGGATCGGGGTGTTCGCCCTGCTGATGCCCGTGGCCCTGCTCGACGGCGGGCTGATCGCGCCGGGGGGCCGACCGATCTCGGCCTCGGCGCTGGGGCGGCTGCTGGTCTTCGGTTTCGAGCTGACTTGCTGGGTCCTGGCGTGCCGCCTGCTCCGGCCGAGGTCGCCGCTCCTGGCCTGGCTCATGGAGGACCCGGCCCGGCTGGGCTGGGCGGGGCGGTACCGTCGGTCGCTCTCCGCAGCGATCCTGGCGGGCCTGGCGCTGGTCCTGGCCCTGGACGCGGCCGGATTTCGATTCACGTCGAGGCGGCTGATCTCGGCCGGAGTCCTCTCGGTGGTGCTGGCCGGGGCCTGCTGGGTCGCCTACGTCCTGCTGCTCCGGGCGATCGACCATCACGCCTGGCGGTGGAAGAAGGCCGCGCCCGACCCGGCCGCCGGGGTTTCGACGGCCGAGCCCCAGACCCCCGGCGACGACGACGCGGGCGCGAAGCTCCGGACTCTGGCCCGGGTGGTCGTCATCCTGGCCGGCGTCCTGGCTGGCGCCTGGGCCTGGAACGTCGACCTCGCCCTGTTCCGCTACATCGGCGAACAGCCGCTCTGGACGATGGCCGAGAAGCCGGTCGTCGTCGGCGACGCGGCGAAGATGGCGCTGATCTTTTTCGTGACCATCGGCCTCTGGCGATACCTGAACACGTTCTTCACCGTCGCCATCTTCCCGAGGATGATCGACGACCCCGGAACCCGGTTCGCTGTGGTCACGCTCTGCCGGCACGCGGTCCTGGCGATCGGGCTGCTCTCGGGCCTCTCGACGATCCACCTGGGGATGGAGCGGATCGGCGTGGTGGTGGCGGCGCTGGGGGTGGGGCTGGGGTTCGGGTTGCAGGAGATCGTCTCCAACTTCGTCTGCGGGATCATCCTGCTGCTGGAGCGGCCGATCCGCGTGGGCGACCTCGTCTCGGTCGGGGGGATGACCGGACGGGTCGACCGGATCGACATCCGGGCGACCACGATCATCAACGGCGACAATCAAAGCATGATCATCCCCAACCGGGCCTTCATCACCGGCAACCTGGTGAACTGGACCCACAAGGACAAGGTCGTCCGGGTGGTGATCGCGATCCACGTCAGCCACGGGACCGACGCTGACAAGGTGTCCGACCTCCTGCTGGCGATCGCCCACGACGACCCCGACGTCCTGAACAACCCGGTCCCGACCGCGTTTCTGGACTCGGTCGCCGAGTCGGCCCTGCTGTTTCAGCTCAACGTCTTCGTGCCCGACCCCAGTCTGATGGGCCGGGTCCGGCACCGGCTTTACGCCCAGGTCCAGCGCCGATTCGAAGCGGCCGGGATCTCGATCCCCCTGCCGACCCGCGAGCTTCGGGTCCACTCGATGGACGAGGGGCCCGACGGCCGGGGGATCCCCCGGCCCCACATCCGGAGGCCCGACGCCCGGGCCCACGCCACGCCCCCCGCGCCGGCCCTCCCCAGGGCCCTCCTGCCCGTCCCTGCCGAGGAGTGCCACCGGGGGGTGGACGAGTGATCGAATCATCCCGGATCGCCGCTCCGTGGAGCTTTCCGGCATGGGAAATGGTGGTTGGTTGATGCGATGGGGCGACGAACGAGTTGGCTAGGGGATGTCTTCGGGGATGATTGACCCATCACCCATCGGCCATCGACCATGAGCCTTCGCTGGCATTATCACCGCCCGGCCTTGGCGGGCTCGGCGACCGCCGGGGGCTCGGTCGCCTCGGGGATGTCGGCGTAGAAGACCTCGCAGAGCTTGCCGAGGCGGCGGCCGGCGGCGGCGGCGGCCTCGGGGATGGCCGCGCCGAGGGTGTCGGCGGGGAGGTTGTTCAGGAAGAAGGCGAAGGCTAGCTTCCGGCCCGAGGCGGTCTCCAGGTAGCCGGCCAGGGCCTTGCTCAGGAGGATCGGGCGGCCGTCGAGGGCGTTGTCGATCCAGAAGGTTCCGGTCTTGGCTCGGGCGTGGCCCCGGGCGGGGCTCTCGGGCCCGACGGCCCTGGCCAGCGTCCCATCGCGGCCAAGGACCGGCAGCGCGGCATCATAAGCGGCGAAGTCGGGCCGGGCGGCCATCGCCCGGAGCAACGCCACCGTTGCCCTCGGGGTGACCAGATCGGAACGCGAGCCTCCGGCGCCCCCGCCGAACGTGACCGACCGCGAGTCGACGCCGAGCTTGGTCAGGATCGCCCCTTCCCGCCTCATCCCGTCGGCCAGGGTCGTCTCCCCGTGATGCGCGGCGACCAGCAGGGGCAGCGTGCTGGCGTGCAAGTTCTGGCTGACCTTGAGGATCACCTTGACGTATTCGCGGAGCGGCGGCGAGTTGTACTCGGCCACGACTGGCAGCGCGGCGACCTCGGCCTTGGAGGGGAGTTCCGACCCGGGATTCGGGCCGAGCGGCGAGGCCCCGACCTTCACGCCCCGGTCCCGGAGGGTCTCGATGAACAGGGCCCGGGCGAAGGCCGCGGGCTCCTCGACCTCGTAGACCCGGAGCAGCGGCCGGTGGCCGACCGGGACCTGACCCCGGACCGAGAACCGGCGAGGGCCGACGGCGTGGACCTTCACCGAGGCATCCTCCCCGGGCGTCGTCTCGACTCGCGCGTCGACCGAGACGAATTCCGTCTCGGGCACGATCCGGACCCGTGCCGGGTCGCCCGCCTTGGCCCCCGGCGTCACCAGGACGTCGACGACGTTGTCGTTGATGACGATGGGGGCGACCTTGGCGGGCCCGCTCCCGGTGCTGGGCGCGTGCTCGAACATCCGGTCGTCGACCAGGACGTCGCCGGAGATCGCGTTGATCCCCGAGGCGTGGACCTCGCGGGCCAGGTGGACCAGACCGGCCAGCGGGTCGCCCGCCCCCAGGGTGGCGTCGGGGTTGCCGCCGGCATAGGAGTGGTCGTTGTCCTCGAACAGGAGCGAGCCGTCCGGCCCGGTCCGGCCGCCCAGGCTGAGGTCGCCCCGGGCCACCAGGATCAGGTCGCCCCGGAGGGTCCCCCCCCTCACCTCACCCCGACGGACCGCCGGCGTCTTGAACCGGGAGTCGACCCCGAGGTCGACCATCGCGGCGGCCGTCGAGAACAGCTTGGTGACCGAGGCCGGGCAGAACATCCGGTCGGCGTTCCGCTCCAGGACCACCTTGCCGGTCGCCGCGTCGACCACCAGGATCCCCCAGTGCGCCCCCTCGTACCCCCCGGCGTTGACCACCGCGTCGACGCGCCCCTCCAGCGGCGAGCCCGCCCACGCCGTGCCGCTCCAGGCCGCCACCAACCAGACCCACCGCTTCACGCCCAGGGGCATCCGAGACTCCCTCCAACTCCGACCCGAAGGACCGACGACCGGGCCATCCCGGACCTCACCCAGGATACGGCCTGGGCCCAGGAGACTTCACCACATAATTCCCGTGTCGGGGGAAAAAGTGAGCCCGGGTCCAGCCTTCGCGGATTGCGGGGAATAGTTTGGAAGCGCGACCGGAGGACTGCTAGACTCAAACCCATCGAAGACGCCTAGCCCCACCCGATTCTCCTCGATCGACCCCGAAGCTCGGGCCCCGCCCGCGTTGGAGTCTCGCCCGTGCCCCAGCCCGAGGCCCCGAGCCCGACGGCCGACTCGCCCGGTCCATTCCGTCGCCTCGGCCGGGTCGACGCCTGGTCCGTCGGCCTTGCCCTCTGCCTCGCCTCGACGCTCGCCCCGGCCTCTGGCCACGCCTCGCCCGCGACCCCTCGGATCGGAGCCCCCGGCATGCTACAGCCCCACACCGGGTCGCTGCTCGTCGACTATTATGAGGCGTTCCTCCGGAACCAGGACATCGAGTCGTTCCGGGTCAACGTCTCGGCCCGGTACAGCGAAGGGACGCTGGCGCGCCTGCTCCACTCCGGCGACGCCCAGGCCCGGCGGGCCTCGGTCCTGGCGCTGGGGCTCGCGGGCGGATTCGGCAGCAACGCCGCGGTCGCCCGAGCCCTCCGCGATCCCGACCCCACCGTCCGGACCCTGGCCGACAACGCCCTCTGGGCGATCTGGTTCCGCGCTGATAGCCGCGAGAATAACGAGGCTTTGGAGCGGGTCCACAACCTGATCACCCGCGGCCAATACGCCGCCGCGATCGAAGGGGCCGACCGCCTGATCGACCGGGCGCCGACGTTCGCGGAGGCCTACAACCAGCGGGCCATCGCTCGGTTCTTCCAGGGCGAACTCGCCGGGAGCGCGGCCGACTGCCGGAAGGTCCTGGAGCACAACCCCTTCCACATCGGCGCCCTGTCCGGGATGGGCCAGTGCCAGATCCGCCTCGGACGGCTCGCCGAGGCCATCCAGACATTCCGCCGGGCCCTGGAGATCCAGCCTTACAACGACGGACTCCGCGGGATGATCGCCGACCTCGAAGCCCGCGACCGCTGACGGGTCTTCCCGGTCCGAGGTCGGAAGCTGGATCCTGGATGATGGGATGTCGATCGGGACGGCGCCGGGGGATCACTCGGGATCCTCGACCCAGGAGTCATCGGCCATGGATCATGGGTCATGACCCGTGGCCAACGGTGACCTGCGCCCCGGAGGCGAGCCGGCCCGGCGGTCCCGGCCCGCGACTGACACCGCGTCTTCCCCCCCGGGGACGCGATGCCAAGCCACGGACCGGGGCCGCCGGGCCGGCTCGCCTCCGGCCGCTCCGGGCCGTCAGTGGGCGGGAAAGGTCTTCATCAGCGCATTGGCGATCTCGATATAAAGCGGGATGCCGATCGTCACGTTGAAGGTGAACGTCAAACCGAGCGAAGCGGCCAGCGGGAGCGTCGGGCTTGCCTCGGGGATCGCCAGCCGCTGGACCGCCGGCACGGCGATGTACGAGGACGCACCGCAAAGGACCGAGAACAGGACGTAGGTCCCCAGGGTCAGATCCTGGTGGATGGCCATGCTGAAGAGGTGGGCGACGACGATCCCGATCGTCGAGAAGAGGATCGGCATCGTGATCCCCAGGATGATGAACGGAACCCCGCCCCGTTTCAGGTCCTTGAGCTTGCGGGAGGCCGTCATGCCCATTTCGAGCAGGAACAGGCAGAGCAAGCCCTGGAAGAGGTTGAGGAAGACCGGGTCGTCGACCTCGACCACCTTCGACCCCTGCTTCTGGCCGACGAAGCCGATGATGATCCCGCCGAAGAGCAGGAACAACCCCGGGTTCAGGAAGACCTCGTGGAGGAGCTGGGGGCTGAAGATCCCGGGCGGCTTCCTGGTTCCACCAACCTCGTCGCCGTGCGTCGCGGTCGTGCGAGCCGAGCGGGCCTCGCCCGTCTCGGACGGCGGGGCGACGGCGTTCTTGTCGAACCCCTCCTCGTCGGGCATGTGCCCCAGCGCGTCCATGCCGTCGGCGCGGAGCCGGGAGACGAGGTAGAGGGCCACGAGACAGCCCGGGATCTCCATCACGGCCAGCATCACGGGCATGTAGGGGGCGTATTTATACTCGAGCTGGCCGGCGGCGACGAGGCCACTGAGGACGCCCACGCAGGTCGCGAAGGTGCCCGCCGAGTCGGAGCCATAGTATCCGGCCACGGTCGCCGCGTCGACCTTCCGTAGCTTGGTCAGCGATCGGAGCAGCAGGTAAGCAATGATGCCGATGAAGAAGTTCGTCACGAAGCCGACGCCCATGAACTCCAGGGCTTGGGTCAGGATCGTGTTGTCCAGCTTGGCGAGTTCCTCGCCGCCGTGCCAGCCGATGGAGACGAGCAAGTAGATCGTTAGTCCTTGATAAATCATATGCGGGAATTCAAATTCGACCCGGAGGATGGGGACGAGGAATCCCATATAGAAGAAGAGGAGCAGGGGTTTGAACAGGTTATGGCGGACATTATCGAAGAACGTATGGAGGTTGATCATGAATTGTTCCTTCCTCTGATCTGGGCCGACTTGCGGGGTCGAATTCCCGGGCCTTGGCCCGTGGGGTCGGTGATGGGCCGTGTCGTGGGCAGGGCCGCTCTCGGCGACCGGTCGGGATCACCGACGGACCGAGCCTGATTCGGTTGCCGCAAAGCGGACGAGCGTCGGATGCGATCCACGCCCGAGGGGCGCCGATGGTCGCATCGGATCGAGGGCCGGAGGAGAGGACGGCCGCGATCCTGGCTCGAAAGATGGGCAAAACGATGGGATCGCGAGTTGCCAGCTACCGATTCAACAGAGCAACCGGGGTGAGCGGGCCTCGGGAGAGGGAGGGGCCGAGATGACGGACGAAGAAAGGAAGCGCGAGACGCCGGAGGACGCGATGAGATCGCGGGGATAGGTGGAGGGAGTCGCGGTCGAATCGAGATCGTCGACGGTCTCGTTCTCGTCGGCGACGACTTCATGCGGCGATTCGGGCGTCGAGGTCGGCGCGTCCGGGAATTCCCGGGGATGACTTTGAATGGAAGGGATGGATGGCGAGATGAAGCCAACCCACGGGTCTTCGGCCGCCGACCCGGAGGGGATCGAGAGGGTCGCCGTCCAGCAGTAGATGAAGAAGACAACCGGCCTCAACATCAG
>JAABUJ010000223.1_pt1 | contig 125710 bp, 116 predicted proteins | sample 5559131 | NCBI WGS metagenome assembly JAABUJ01 (sample SAMN10711875, study PRJNA513366) | rock metagenome | isolation source: Antarctica rocks | place: Antarctica: Victoria Land, Mt New Zealand nord | collected 2016-01-07 | reverse complement strand
CGCGCATGTCACTGGCCGGGTAGAGCGCCATGTCGGCGATGTTGACCCCGGCGCGGCCCAGCTCGAGCGAGAGCTGCGCGATCACCCCGGGCCGGTTGGGCACCGAGGCCCGCAGCTCGAACAGCGGGCCGCCGGCGAGCTGGGCCTCCAGCAGGCGTTGGCGATCCTCGGCGGCGGCATCGTTCCAGGCGGCGACCGCCGTCCGGTCCCCCGCGGCCAGCACGGTCCGGATCGCCTGCAGCCGGGCCAGGGTCTGATCGAGCTCGGCGCTCAGCGCGTCGGCGTTGGACAGATAGATGTCAGTCCAGATCGCGCTCGGCGCGCCGGCCACCCGGGTCGCGTCTCGAAAGCTCGGTCCGGTCGCGGGCAGCCGCTCGTCACCGGCGGCCAGCGTGCGGGCGGCCTGGGCGACGAGCACGTTGGCCATCACGTGGGGCAGGTGAGAAACGGCCGCGAGGATCCGGTCGTGGGTCTGGGCGTCGATCGCGGCGGGGCGGGCGCCCAGCCCGCGCAGCAGCCGGTAGAGCCGCTCGTAGAGCATCCCGGCCGCGTTCGGATTCGGGGTCAGGTACCACGTGGCACCCTCGAACAGGTCAGCTCGGGCGTGCTGCACCCCGGCCGTCTCGGCGCCGGCCAGCGGGTGACCGCCGACGAACCGGGGATCATCGTGAGCCGCCGTCACGGCGCGCTTGGTCGAGCCGACGTCGGTGATCACGCAATCCTCCCCCGCCGCCCCGAGCACCTCGCCGATCGTCTCGGGCAGGGCTCCGACGGGCACCGAGACGAACGCCACCTCGGCCCCGGCGAGCGCCTCGGTGACCGTCTCGCAGGCGCGGTCCAGGGCGCCGTGCGCCACCGCCGCGCCGCTCGCGTCGTGAGACCGGTCATAGCCCTGGACGGTGGCGCCCAGCCGCTCGCGGGCCGCCAGCGCCACCGAACCGCCGATCAGCCCCACCCCGATCACCGCGATCCGCATGTCACGGGGTGGCTAGGCCACGCCGCGGCGTGCCCTGACCGCGTCCGCCAGCCCGTCGAGCACCTCGACGGTGCTGTCCCAGCCGATGCAGCCGTCGGTGATCGATTGACCGTAGGTCAATGGGCGGCCGGAATTGGCGTCGAGGTCCTGGCGGCCCGCGACGAGAAACGATTCGAGCATCACCCCGACGATCGTCCGGTTGCCGGTGGCGACCTGATCGGCCAACGCGGCCGCGACCGCCGGCTGACGCTCTGGATCCTTGCCGCTGTTGTCGTGTGAGAGGTCGATCATCACCCTTTCGGGCAGGCCTGCGGTGCGCAGCAGGCCAATCGCGTCGGCGATCGGCTCGGCGCCGTAGTTGGGCGCTCCGCGGCCCCCGCGCAGGATGATGTGGCAGTCACGGTTGCCACTCGTGTAGAGGACCGCCGGGGTTCCGTTGACATCGATCCCGGCAAAGGCGTGGGAGACGCCGGCGGCGCGCACCGCGTCGACGGCCACCTGCACGTTGCCGTCGGTGCGGTTCTTGAAGCCGACCGGCATCGAAAGGCCGGATCCGAGCTGGCGGTGGATCTGGCTCTCGACCGTCCGGGCACCGATCGCCCCCCAGCTCACGACGTCGGAGATGTACTGCGGGGTGATCGGGTCCAGGAACTCGCAGCCGACCGGCAGGCCGAGCGCGAGCACCTCCAGCAGCAGCTGCCGGGCCATCCGCAGGCCGGTGTTGACGTCACTCGAGCCGTCCAGATGGGGATCGTTGATCAGCCCCTTCCAGCCGATCGTCGTTCTCGGCTTCTCGAAGTAGACCCGCATCGCCAGGCACAGGTCCGGCGCCAACGGCTTGACTTGGGCGCTTAGGCGTTCGGCGTACTCACGCGTCGCCTCGAGGTCGTGGACGCTGCACGGTCCGACGACGACGAGCAGGCGGTCGTCGCGCCCGTCGAGGATCGCCTGGACCTCCGAGCGGCCCCGCAGCAGGACATCGGCGTGGGCATCGCTCAGCGGCAGCTCTTCGATCAGCACGCGCGGCGACGCGAGCGGGACCAACCGCTCGATCCGCTGATCGCGGACCGAGTCGCTTCGCCACGTACCGGTGAGGGCCACGTCAGCCAAAGCTCCCGGTCGTCATCGGCGCCTCCCACAGCGCCTTGCCGGCGACCGCGGCCGCCGCCTGGACGCGCTCCACGTAGTCGGCAAACTCGTCGGCGGGGAGCTGCTGAGCGGCGTCGCAGATCGCCTCGTCGGGACGCGGATGGACCTCGACGATGATCCCGTCGGCGCCGGCGGCCGCGGCGGCCAGCGACATCGGCATCACCAGGTCTCGCCGGCCCGCGGCGTGGCTGGGGTCGACGATCACCGGCAGGTGGGTCATCTGCTTGAGGACCGGGATCGCCATCAGGTCGAGGGTGAAGCGATAGGCGGTTTCGAAGGTGCGGATCCCGCGCTCGCACAGCATCACCGACTCGTTGCCCTCCTTGAGGATGTACTCGGCCGCCATCAGGAGCTCCTCGAGCGTGCTCGAAAGGCCGCGCTTGAGCAGCGCCGGGCGCCCGGATCGACCGACCTCCGACAGCAACGCGTAGTTCTGCATGTTGCGGGCGCCGACCTGGATCACGTCGGCGACCTCGAGCACCGGCTCGAGATCGCGCGCGTCCATCACCTCGGTGACAATCGGCAGGCCGGTCTGCGCCTTGGCCTCAGCCAGCAGCCGCAGCCCCTCCTGGCCGAGCCCCTGGAAGGCGTAGGGCGACGTGCGGGGCTTGTAGGCGCCGCCGCGGAACATCGTCGCGCCGGCCTCGTGGACGATCCGGGCCGTCTGGAGGGTCTGCTCACGGGATTCGACCGTGCACGGTCCGGCGATCACCGCGAAGTGCGGGCCGCCGAGCTTGCGCCCGCCGATCTCGAGCACGCTGCGCTCGCCGTGCTTGATCTGGCTCGAGGCGAGCTTGTAGGGCTTGAGGATCGGCACCACCCGGTCGACGCCGGGGGTGCCCTCGAGCTCGAGCCGCGCCACGTGCTCTCGGTCGCCGATCGCGCCGATCACGGTGAGCTCGTCGCCGCGGATCATGTGCGTCCGCGCGCCGACGCTCTGCACCCGGGCGATGACGGTCTGCAGCTCCTGCTCGGTGGCCGTCGCTTTCATCACGATCATCATCTGGAGGTCCTTTCTACGCCTGAAGACTGTAGGGAACGTGAAATCCGGGGCCGGGGCGGGATTCCTCCTGCGAGCCGGTTGACGGCTCCGGATTTGCGTCTGGGTGCCGGTTGGGACGGCTCCGGATTTGCGTCTGGGGGGGCCGGTTGCCGGCTCCCGGCGAGTACGGCGCCCGGCCTCCGAGTCAGCCCGCGTATACCGGGCGCAGGGGGTATCGGCCGAACGCCTAGCTAAATCGCCAGGCGGAGAAGGGCGCGTAATAGGACCAGCCGGACGCGGCGAGGGTGCTGCAGGCGGGCGTGGGGCTGAGATCACTCATGCGCTCTACGGTCCTGGTTCTACCAGACATCGCCACTGCTGCCAAGCGTTGCCCGCCCCTCGCGCCGACTCCTCCCACGGCTGACCGCACGGCCGCCCGGCAACCTGGTCCAGATCCCAAATCGGCAGCCGGCGGTCGAGTTTGGGAGATCGACCCGGACAGTCACGGTGCAGTCCCCGAATCTCGTCGCGTCATCCTGATTTGGGTTCCGCACCAGGTGCTCGCGGCCGGTCTCGGTTCCGCTCCGGGCGTTGGCGGCCGGCGTGGGTTCCGCGCCCGGCGTCCCCGCCCGGTCAGGCCAGCTCGGCCATGACCCGCAGGAAGCGGGCGTTCTCGGCGTCGGTCCCGACGGTGACCCGCAGCGAGCCCTCGCGCCCCAGCGCGGCCCCGGCCCGGACCAGCACGCCCCCCTCGCGCAGGCCGCGCACCACGTCGGCCTCGACGCGGTCCTCGGGCAGATGGGCCCAGACGAAGTTCGCATCGGAGTCCGCGGTCCACAGGCCGAGCTCGCGCAGGCCGTCGATCAGCTCCAGGCGGGCGGCGACCGTATGCGTGACCCGCCGCTCGACCTCGTCCTGATGGCGCAGCGCCTCCACCGCGGCCGCCTGGGCGGCCATGTTGAGGTAGAAGGGCTGCCGAACCTGGTCGACGGCGGCCCGGAAGGCCTCGGTCCCGCACAGTGCATAACCGACCCGCAGCCCGGCCAGGCCATAGACCTTGGAGAAGGTTCGCAGCAGCACCAGGTTGGGCCAGCGGCGCAGCAGCTCCACAGAAGCATAGGTGTCGCCGAGGGCGAGTGAGAACTCGCAGTAGGCCTCGTCGAGGATCACGCAGACGTGGTGGGGCACGCGGGCCAGGAACTCCTGCACCGCGGCCAGGGGGAGCGAGGTCGAGGTCGGGTTGTTGGGGTTGCAGATCAGGATCAGACGGGTGGCCACGGTGATCTCGGCGGCGATCGCGTCGAGGTTGTGACGGTCCTCCGCGTCGAGCCCGACGGCGATCGCCCGCGCGCCCGAAGCGGCGGCCAGATGGGGGTAGACGCTGAACGCCGGCCACGCGTAGATGACCTCAGCCCCGGGCTCGAGCAGCGCTTCGCCGGCGGCCAGCAGGATGTCGCAGGAGCCGTTGCCGAGCGCGATCCGCGGCCGTGGAATCCCGTAGCGCTCCGACAGGGCGCCGCGCAGGGCCGCGTAAGCCGGGTCGGGATAGCGGTGCGTGCCGCCGAGCGCACGCTGGGCGGCGTCGATCACCCCCGGTCCGGGGGGGAAGCAGGACTCGTTGGAGGCCAGCATCGCCATCTCGGCGCCGAGGTCATAGCCGGCCGCCAGCGGGTAGGCCGGGATACGCCTGATTCGCTCGCCGAACTCGATCGCCATCGCGTTGCCTATTGTGCCGACTCGAGGTCGCGCCGCAGCACGCGGGCCTCGCCGAGGTAAACGTGCCGGGGCTCGTGGCCGTCCTGCGCGTAGTAGTGGACCAGCGTCCGGATCACGCGCGGCAGCGACCCAGGCACCGGCACCTCGCGGGCGCACAGCAGCGGCACCCGGTCGAGGCCGAGCCGGCGCGCCGCCACGGCCGGGAACTCAGCGTTCAGGTCATCGGTGAGGGTGAAGATGCAGCTCACCATCGCCTCGACGGTCAGCGAGTTTCGCTGCATCAGCTCGCGGATCAGGGCGTCGGTCGCCGCGAGGATCGCGTCAGCGTCATTGGCCTCGACGCTATTGGCCCCCCGAAGCGCGAACAACCGCATTGACCGGTAAGTCTGACAGAGGATCCTCGGCCATACCGGGCGGCCCGAGGTCATACACCTCGGCGCAGCCGAAGTGCTTCACCGAGACGATCAGCGGCGCCAGCTCGGCTTCGAGGTTGGCGTGCTTGACGCAGCTGAAGAGCACAAAGCGCGCCCCGGTCCGGCGCACGAAGGACTGCGCCGCGGCCGGCGACAGCGTGCCGTCGAACAGCGCATCGGCCGACAGCGAGCGTGGCATGCACTGGGGCTGAGACCACAGGCAGTCGCCGACGAAGGTGTGCCGGCCGGTTCGCGCGGGGACGGCCTCGCCCAGATAGAACTGGCTCAGCACTCCCCCCGGATCGCGGTCGCGGTCCAGGTAGGCGAGCGCGTCACGCTCGTCCCGGGTGATGAAGTTGGCGTTGTCGGGCGTCGGCCCGGTGTAGGTGTGGGCGATGACCAGCGCGTAGGCGTTGGCGGGGATCGTCCCGAGCGCGATCACGATTCCCCCGATCAGTCGCGCGCGGGGGAGCCGCGCCGCGCCGATCTCGCGGACGCCGCGCACTGCGAGCACGGCCAGCGGCAGCGTGATCCCGTCGAAGGCGTGCAGCGGGGTCGCGCTCAGCGCGGTCGCGGAGAGGAGGTAGATGACGATCGCGGCCGGCGGCCACAGCCGGGTCATCAGATCGAGGAAGTCGCGGGGCGGCCGTCGATAGCCCAGCAGGGCGACGATCGCCAGCGGCGCCGCGGCGAGCGCGATCGCCGCAAACGGGAACTCGTGCTTTGACGCCTGACGGGCGTAGCCCCAGGAGAGGTCGACGTGGCCGAGGACCAGGTAATACAGCAGCGGCAGCGCGGTCAGCGCGATCGTGGCCAGCGGGAGCGTGAGCGTGCGCCGATCGGGCCAATGGTCGCGCCAGCGGATCAGCTCGGCGCCGGCGACGATCAGGATCATCAGCTCGCCCTGCCACGGGTGCAGCGTGCTGGCCACCGCGCCCAGCAGGCCCGGCATCCAGACCAGCTGCCCGGCGCTGCGGGCTCGGTCGTACTTCAGCAGCGCCACCACGATCAGCGCCAGCGCCATGAGCCCGAACGGGTAGCCCCACGAGAGCCAGTCGGGCATCAGGTCTCCGACGATCCCGAAGGAACCGTAGATGACGCTGAATGAGGCGAACAGGAGCCCCAGCGTCAGGGCTGCGTTACGTGCGAAGCGGCCGTCCAGGCTGCGGTGGACAAAGGCGCGCATGGCCAAGAAGATCCCCACGACGGCCACCGGCTTCCACAGCAGCAGCGCCAGCCAGGGCGCCACCCCAAGCGCGGCGACCACGCCGGAGATCGCCACCGCGGGCTGAAAGTAGTCAGACGCCGTCGGGCGCAGCACGAACAGGTTGGAGGACAGCAGGTGGTGCGAAGCCGACTGAATCCAGGCCAGGTACTGCATCTGGTCGACGATGTAGAAGCCGTCGGTGCCCGTCCATACCCGGTCGTGGATCACCACCTGCCAGAGATCGAGGGCCACAACCCAGCTCGAGAGCGCGGCGAACACGATCAGCAGCCCCAGCTCATAGCGCTCCAGCCGACTCCGTGACACGACCGGCTCGCTCGGCACGGGCGCAGACATCACCGGTTCCAGCGGAAGTTCCACTTGCACGCCAACCGACGTTACAACTTGGACTCCACGTTCACCCGCCGCTACTGCGCGAGCTTATTCTGACGTGACGTGGAGGCCTGGCCGACCGAGCTGGCGAGCGGGTTGATGTTGTGCTGGCTGAAGTACTGCGCCGTGGCGGGGGCAAACGTGATGACCAGGAAGACGGTCAGGGCGAGCGCCGCGCGACGAAGCCTGACGCTGGTCCCCAGCGCGGCCAGCGGCAGCAGCCAGATCACGTACCAAGGCACCAGCCAGGCCAGGCTGGCGATCAGCGCAAAGGTCGACCAGCCGGCGCCCGAAAGCCAGTCGCGCCGGCGGTGCACCTGGTGCGCGATGACGAGCACAACCGCGATCGTGGCCATCCGGAGCAGCCCCGGTGTCCCCCCGCCGAGCCCGATCAGGAGGCCGAACAGGTTAGGCAGGCTGAAGTCGGTCAGCAGCGAGCTCTGATCTGACAGGTTGGGGATCGAGAAGCCGTACAGGATCAGGCTCATCGCGATCAGCGGCGCGGCGGCGAGCGCGCCACCGACGAGGATCTGGATCCGGCGTCGTCGGGTCCGCGCCGCTACGAGCAGGAACGGGAGAATGACGACGGCGGTGAACTTGACCGCGATCGCCACCATCAGCGCCGCTCCGGACAGCCGGTCACGACGCGCCAGCAGAAAGGCGATCGCCGCCATCGACGCCGCCAACATGAAGAAGTCGTTGTGGAAGCCCGCCACCGCATAGATCAGGAAGATCGGGTTGAGCGCCACGAACACGACGGCGAACCGCGGGTCGCGGCCGAGCTGGCGCGCGCAGTGCCAGACCAGCGCCACGAAACCAAGGCTGAGCAGCACCGTGATCACCTTGATCGTCCAGTAGGCGACGGGCAGGGAGACAAAGGCCAAGGGATAGGTGATCGCGGTGAACAGCTCCCCGTACGGGCTCTTGAGGTTGTGCCAGCTGGTGAACCGGTACACCGGATCGAAGAACTCCTGCTTGATCACGTGGGTGTACGGGTTCAGGTCGTGCAGGGCTCCCAGGCGCCCGTAGCCGAGGTAGTTGAACAGGTCGGTGAGCTGCAGCGGCGGGCTGAGCAGCAGGATCACGTGCAGCGCCACCACGCAGATCGCGATCGTCCGCATCGACAGCGTCCGCACCGAGGCCAGCACGATCACGTAGGCGAGGACCATCGCCACCAGCACGCCGCTGAACACCAGGCCGAGGGTGTTGGGATTCTCGATGTAGCTGCCGAGCAGGTTGTGCAGTGGCCCCGCCTCCCAACCGGGAAACGTCTGGGTGCTGCGGGGCACCAGCACCGACGGACCAGCCGACGCGTAGGCGACGATCGCGAATGTGGCCAGGACCAACGCGGCCAATGCGGCGCGGGCGGCCCTGGGGCCGAACCGGAGCGTGAGCCGCGGCAGCCGCGCGCGGAGGCCGAGGGGGCCGAGCCGCGGTAGGCTGATCGCCGGCTCCGCCGGCGCGGTACTCGCCGGCGTGACCGCCGACGAAGCAAACGCGATCGGAGTCTCGGCGTGGCTCGGATCGGTTCGCATGAACTGAAGATAGTGCCGTTCGGGGCGTTTTTCCGCCGGCCCGAGAGGGTTGCGATCATGTTAAGGAGGACCGGCCGGCGGGGCTCGGGCGCGGTGGCGGAGTCCCGCACCTCGGTTAGCCTCGAGCCGTGAACGCCAGTTCGCTATCGCACGGCGGCTCGATCAGCGCTTCGGGGCGAGCGGCCGCGCTGCGGCTTCGGGGTCTAACCACGCCCACCCACCTTGGGGTGATCGGTCTCACCGCCGGAGCGGGGGTTCTGCGCTTCTACGGTCTGGCGCGCCAGGGCTTCTGGTTTGACGAGGCCAGTACCGCCCTGCTCGTGCATCTGTCGCCGGGCCAGATGCTCGGCCTGATTCCTCAGACCGAGTCCACACCACCGCTCTACTACCTGGTCGCGTGGATCTGGACTCGGGGGTTCGGCTTCGGCGAGGCCGGGCTGCGCTCGCTCTCGGCGCTGGCCGGCGTCCTCGTCGTGCCCGTCGCCTACGGCGCCGCGGCGAGGCTGCTGGGCCATCGGGCCGGTTTGATCGCGGCGGCGCTGACTGCGTGCAACCCGCTGCTGATCTGGTACTCCCAGGAGGCGCGCTCCTATGAGCTGCTGGTCCTGCTCACCGGCGTGGCGCTGCTGGCCTTCGCCTACGGGCGCGAGTCGCCGTCTGAGCGCAACTTGCTCGTCTGGACGATCGCCGCGGCGCTGGCCCTGGCCACTCACTACTACGCCGTCGTGGCGATCGCGCCCCAGGCGGCGTGGCTGGCCTTCGAGCACCGCCGCCAGCGCCCGGTCAGGATCGCCGTCGCAACCGTGGTGGTGTGCGGCCTGGGGCTGATCCCGCTGGCGCTCTCCCAGCACGCGACCGGACACGACAGCTGGATCGCCAACTCCCCGCTGCACCTGCGGTTGGCCCAGATCATCCCGCAGTTTGAGATCGGCACCGGCGCGCCGGCGCGTCCGCTGCTGAAGTTCCTGGCCATGGCTCTGGTGCTGATTGCGCTGGGGCTGCTGGCGATCCGGGGGCGGGCGGCCGAGCGCCGGCCGGCGGCGTTGGCCGGGGGGCTGGCGATCGCCGGATTCATCCTCAGCCTGGCGTTCGTCGTGGCGGGCAGCGACGCCCTGATCACCCGCAACATCATCTCGCTGCTGCCGCCCCTGACTGGCGCCTGGTGGCACGCGCGCTGGGGGCTCAGCCGGCGAGCGCTCCGAGCCGGGTGATCCTGATCCAGCACTACCGCACCCTGCTGCCGCTGTCGCTCTACCTGCCGGACCTGAAGGTGTTGGGCGACCACGACGCTCGGGTCGGCGAGCTCGACGTGATCTCGATCAGCTCACCCGAGCAACCGCTGTGCTGGTGGGGCGCGGCCTGCAATCTGATCCCGTCGCAGATGCAGAGCGGCTACGCGATCGCCGGCTTTCACCTGCTCTGGCGCCGGCGCGTGGCGCAGTTTGAGATCATGCGGCTGGTGGCGAACCGGCCGGTGCCGCTGTCCCGGCGCACGGTCGCCGCGGCGTTGCGGACCACTAACCTGGGCCGCGACGACCTCCTGGTCCAGCCGCCGACCGCAGGCGCGCGACCTCCTCGGGGCTGAGCCTGCGGTGAGCGCCGAGCGCGAGCTCGCCGAGCTCGAGCGGTCCGAAGGCCACCCGCTCGAGGCTGCGCACCCGATGGCCGACGTGCTCGCACATCCGCTTGACCTGACGCTGGCGCCCTTCGTGAATCGTCAGCTCGATCGTGCTCGGCTTGATCCTCCGCACCCGCGCCGGAGCGGTCAGACCGTCCTCGAGCTCGACGCCGCGGCGCAGCGCGCGGACCGCGGCGTCGCCCACCGGCGACCCGTGGACCGCGGCGCGGTAGGTCTTGGGGACCTCGAAGCTCGGATGCGTGAGCTGATGAGCCAGCGCGCCGTCGTTGGTCAGCAGGATCAGTCCGGTGGTATCGATGTCCAGTCGCCCCACCGGATACAGCCGCAGCCGCGACGAAACGATTGACACCACGGTGCGCCGGCCCTGTGGATCGCTGGCCGTCGAGACAACCCCGGCCGGCTTGTTGACCGCGTAGACGACCAGGTCCGGGGCCGCCGTCACCGCCGCACCGTCGAGCCTCACGTCGTCGCCGGGTTGCACGCCGTGAGCGGGGTCCAGCACCGTCACACCGCCGACGGTGACCCGGCCGGAGCCGACGATCGTCTCCGCGGCGCGCCGGGACGCGATCCCGGCGGTGGCGAGGAACTTCGCAAGCCGCATGGCTCCTGGCACCATAGAGAGCGTGGACCTCGATCTCCTCCAGGACACGCTGCGCCGGCTCGGCCAGCCCGGCTACCGCGCAGGTCAGATCTGGCGCTGGGCGGCCCGCGGCGCGGCCGGCTTTGAGCAGATGACCGATCTGCCGCTGCAGCTGCGCGCGGCGCTGGGCGAGGCGGTCCCGTTCTCCAGCCTCACGCTCGAGCTCGAGGGGCGGGCCCGGGACGGCACCGTCAAGGCGCTGCTGAGGACTCGGGACGAGCGTCCGGTGGAGGCGGTGCTGATGCGCTACCGGGACGGCCGGCGCGGCTCCCGGTCGGTGCCGGGCCGGCGCTCGCTGTGCCTGTCCTCGCAGTCGGGCTGCCCGTTGACCTGCACCTTCTGCGCCACCGGCCAGATGCGCTTCGGGCGCAACCTGACCGCGTCGGAGATCCTTGACCAGGCCCTGCACTTCCGCCGCGCCGAGACAGTCGACCACGCGGTGTTCATGGGCATGGGCGAGCCGATGATGAATCTCGACGCCGTGCTCGAGGCGTGCTCGAGGCTGCCCGAGATCGGGATCAGTCACCGTCACACCGCGATCTCCACCGTCGGCTGGATCCCGGGTATCGAGCGCCTCGCCACCCAGCCGATGCCGATTGCGCTCGCGCTCTCGCTGCACGCCGCCGACGATGCGCTGCGCTCGGAGCTGATGCCGGTCAACGAGCGCTATCCGCTGGCCGACGTGCTCGCCGCCTGCCGGGCCTACCACGCCCGCAAGCACCGGATGGTGTTCGTGGAGTACGTGATGCTCGCCGGCGTCAACGACTCCTGTCTCCAGGCGCGCCAGCTGGCCGGAGCGCTGGACCCGAGCGCCTTCAAGGTCAACCTGATCCCCTACAACCCCACCGACTCGCCGTTCGTCGGCTCCAGCCCCAAGGCGATCGAGGCCTTCCGGGCCGAGCTCGAGCGCCACGGGATCGGCGCTACGGTTCGACTCACCCGGGGGCGTGAAATCGCCGCTGCCTGTGGCCAGCTCGCCGCTGCCCGTTCGTGAGCGACACGGTGAAAGGACCTCGGCTCTGCGCCGGGAGCTGACGGTTCTCCCCGCGGAGCGGATCCTCGCCCGGCGCCTGACCGCGCAGCTGCTGGCCGGGTCGCCGGCCCGCGATCCGCTCGCCGTGACGGAGCGACTGCTGGCGATCCAGGGTCAGGACCCACGCGGGGCGCGGCTGGCGATTCGAGCCCGGACGCGCGGCGTGACCGCCGCCGACGTCGATCGCGAGCTGACCGAGCAGCGTTCGCTGCTGATCACGTGGCTACATCGCGGCACGCTGCACCTGGTCGCCAGCGAGGACTATTCGTGGCTGCACGCGCTCACCACTCCGCCGCTGATGACCTCCAGCCTGACGCGCCTGGCGCAGGTGGGGATCAATCCGTCCGAGGCGCGGCGTGGCGTCACCGTGATCGAGCGCGCGCTTGCCCACGAGGGGCCGCTGACCCGGTTGGAGCTGCGGGAGCGACTTGACCGGGCAGGCCTGCCGACCGAAGGGCAGGCGCTGATCCATCTCCTCTACCGGGCCGCGCTGGAGGGGATCACGGTCCGCGGTCCGATGATCGGCCGCGAGCACGCGTACGTGCTCGTCTCAGACTGGCTCCCCCGTCCTCCGCCGTTCGAGCGCGACCGGGCACTGGCGGAGCTCGCCCGCCGCTACCTGGCCGGCCACGGCCCCGCCGGCGAGCGTGACCTGGCCCGCTGGGCTGGTCTGTCGCTGCGCGACGCCCGAGCCGGATTGGGGGCGATCGCCCCGCTGCTGGACCAGCGACCCGATGGCCTGCTGGACCTCGTCGGTCGGCCGCGCGCGGCGCGTCTCCCGGCGCCGCGCCTGCTCGGCGCCTTCGAGCCGCTGCTGCTCGGCTGGCGCTCGCGCGAGCAGGTGCTCGGCGAGCTCGAGCCGACGCTCGTCTCAGGTGGAGTCTTCCGGAGCTTCGCGCTCGTTCGCGGACGGGCCGTCGCCGGCTGGCGGTTCGCCGGGGGCGGCGTCCAGCTCGATCCGCGCGCGGCGCTGTCAGACGCGGACTCGGCTGCGCTCCGAGCCGACGCGGAGGCGGTGCTCGAGTTCCTCGGCGGTCCGAGGCCCTGACGCCCTCTCAGCCACCGGACGGGGGCGCTTGCGGAACCGGCGCACCGAGTATCCCGGCGCGGGCCTCACCGGCCCGCAGCAGCCGCTCGCGCAGCTCCTGCTCGAGCTCCGCCGAGGGATCGAAGCCCTCCAGCTCGGGCAGCTCGTCCAGCGATCCGAGGCCGAACAGCTTCAAGAACAGCTCGGTGGTTCGGTACAGGGCCGCTCCGAATGGAGACCGTCCGCCCTCCTCGATCACGCCGCGCTCGAGCAGCGCCGCGGCGGCCGACTCGGCGCTGACTCCGCGGATGCGGGCGATCTCAGGGCGCGAGACTGGCTGCAGGTAGGCGACGATGGCCAGCGTCTCGGCCTGGGCCGGGGTCAGCGGCGGCGTCCGGGGCTTGGCCAGCAGGCGCCGGGCGCCGTCCTCGGTGTCGGGGTGGGTGCTGAGCGTGAACCCACCGGCGAGCTCGCGCACGACGAGCCCGCGGCGTTCGAAGTCGTACTGCTCGCGCAGCCGCTCCAGTGCCTGCACCACCTCGTGCAGCTCGGCCTCTGAGGCCTCGGCCAGCGCCTCGGCGCTGACCGGATCGGCGCTCAGGAACAGCAGCGCCTCGATCGTCCGGTCCAGCTCGGCGGTCACGCCACCCGCTCCCGCCCAGTTTGCGGGTCAAGCAGACCCCGGGGGCTGGCGAAGCCAAATCCCAATGGCAGCGCCCCCTGGGGCTGGGGCGACGCCACCGCCGTCTGGGGCGAAACCGTTATCTCCGCGAACGGCTCCTCTTGGGTCCAGGTGGCTTCGCCCTGCTTGTAGAGCTCGAGCAGCGCATACAGGGTCACCGCGACCGTGACCCGGTCTGACCGGGCCACCGCCTCTGAGAAGGTGAAGCTCCCGGAGCGCAGCAGGGCGCGCAGGTGCGACAGCCGCTCGGCTACCGTGACCCGGGCCGCGGTCAGGTGGCGCACGTCCAGCGGCGCCGGCATCGCCGCCAGCTCGGTGATCGCTCCGGCCAGGACGGAAGGGTCATAGACGGCCCGCGCGTCGATCAGGGTCGCCTTGCGCAGGTGGGCCGGTGGCGCGGCCGAGCGGAAGCGAAATCCTTCCTGCCCCTCCAGACGGGCTCGCAGGTGCCCGGCGGCGGCGCGGTAGCGGTGCGCGGCCAGCAGCCTTGCGAGCAGCTCCTCGGCCGCCTCGCCTGGATCGAGCTCGATCTCCTCGATCTCCTCTCCGGGCAACAGCAGCCGGGACTTGAGCTCGAGCAGCGCGGCGATCAGGACCAGGAACTCGGTCGCCGCATCGAGGTCCAGCTCCTCGCTTTCGCCGCGCGCTCGGCATCCAGCCTCGCCCTCGGGCTGACGGCCCGCTCGGCTTCCGGCCTCGCCCGATCGGGCCGAGCCCGAGTCATCCGGCTGCGCGGCTCGCGAGTTATCCGGCTGGCACTCGAGGTGATCTATGTAGGTGATCACCACATCGGCCAGGTCGACCTCGAGCAGGTCCACCTCCTCGCGAAGGATCAGCGTCAGCAGCAGGTCAAACGGCCCCGCGAACACGTCCAGGTCGAGCTCGAGATCCACGAGAGCCATGACGCAGACGTTATCTCGGGACCCGGACCGCTCCCACGCCCATCACCGCACGCACGTCTGACAGCGTCTCCGCGGCAATCGCCCGCGCCTTGCCGGCGCCCCGGGCGAAGATCCGCTCCAGCTGGGCCTCGTCGGCCCGCAACCGCCCGTAGCGCTCGCGCACCGGCGCCAGATAGCCGGCTACGGCGTCGGCGACGGCCGCCTTGAAGGCGCCGTAGCCCGAGCCGGTGAACTCGCGCTCGATCTCGGCAAAGCCGGACCCACGGACGGCGGCGAGGATCTCGATCAGGTTCGAGACGCCCAGCTTGTCCGGCGCGCGGACGATCTCCAAGCCCGAGTCGGTGACCGAGGAGCGGAACTTCTTGGCGATCATCGCCGGCTCGTCCAGCACGTACACCGTCCCCTGCGGGGTGCCGCCGGTGGTCGACATCTTGCGCTCGGGGCTCTGCAGATCCATGATCCGCGCTCCGATCTCCGGGATCCGGGCCTCGGGGACCACCAGCGTGTCACCGAAGCGGGCGTTGAACCGGTCGGCGATGTCGCGCATCAGCTCGACGTGCTGGCGCTGGTCATCACCGACCGGCACGTCGGTGGCCCGGTAGGCGAGCACGTCGGCGGCCATCAGCACGGGGTAGGTGAACAAGCCGGCCGAGACCAGCTCCCGCTGCGTGCCGGACTTGTCCTTGAACTGGTGCATGCGGTTGAGGTCCCCGAACGAGGTCACGCTGGACAGCAGCCAGGTCAGCTCGGAGTGCTCGAGCACGTCGCTCTGGCGAAAGAACACGCACCGCTCCGGGTCCAGGCCGGCCGCGAGCAGGGTGGCCGCGGTGTCGTACACCGATTCGCGCAACCCCTGAGGCTCATAGGAGACGGTGGTGGCGTGCAGATCCACCACGCAGTAGATCGCCTCACCGCGATCCTGCCCCGCGACGTACTGCGTGATCGCCCCGATGTAGTTGCCCAGGTGCTTTTGACCGGTCGGCTGGATGCCGGAGAAGATCCGCACCCCCAGCAGGCTACTTGGGGAGCGGCCAGGCCAACGGCCGGCCGACTATTCGGCGAGCGAGCGGGCCTCCGGTCGTCCCGCCGGGCGGGCGGGTCGGGATCGGAGGGCGCGTCGGGATCGACTGGCAGGTCCGGATGGGCGGGCCGGTCCGGATCCCCGGGCGCGATCACCCGCCATCAGCCAGGCCGCGATCACTCCGGCCACCGCGCCGCAGGCGTGGGCCTGCCAGGAGACTCCGTGCTGGGGTACGAGGCTGGCCAGCAACGCCCCGCCCCAGACCACCCCGACCACCAGCCCGGTGAGCAGCTCGAGCAGGCGGCGGTTGAACAGCCCGCGGGTCAGCAGATAGGTCGCGTAGCCGAACACGACGCCGCTGGCGCCGATCGTGTCAAAGCCCGCGGGTGCGATCAGCCAGGTTCCGAGCCCCCCGATCACGATCACGATCACGGTGACCACAGCCAGCCGGGCCGCGCCGCGCAGCGCGATGATCACGCCCATGAACACGAACGGAATCGTGTTGTCGATCAGATGCGCGAAGCTGGCGTGCAGAAACGGCGAGGTCAAGATGCCCCACAGGTGCCCGACGCTGCGCGGATAGATGCCGTCGCTGTTCAGCGCGTTGTGGTCCAGCGAGTTGATCACCTCCACCACCCACATCAGGCCGACGATCACAGCCAGCAGCGCCAGTCCCTCGATCGGGGCACGCCGTCTTTGCGCCGAGGTCACTGGAAGGCTCACATGACAAGGATGGCAGGTGCGGGGCGTCGCCGATCCGGCTTTCGCGGCAATCTGATCGAACTCTTACGCTTCGAGCACCTGGCGCGCCAGCGCCAGCGCGACCTCGGCCCGCTCGCGCAGCGACTCGCGCAGCACGAACTCCTCCGGGGTGTGCGCCCCTCCGCCCCGCGGGCCGAGACCGTCCACGGTCAGCGCGATCGTGTCGGCGAAGTGGCTGGCGTCGCTGGCGCCGCCCCGGGGGACGCCCGCGATCGGCCGCCCCAGCCGCGCCGAGGCGCGCTCGATCAGGGTCGCCGTCGCGGCCTGGGAGTCCATCCCGGGCCAGCGCCGGTCCATCCGGGCGTGCAAGGTGACACCGTCGAGCTCGGAAGCCACGGCGGCCAGTGCCGTGTCGAAGGCGGGCAGGCTCCGGGCGCGCAGGTCGAAGATCAGCTCGCCGGCCGCGGGCACGATGTTGAACGCCTCGCCGGAGCGGATCACCGTCGGCACGACGCTGAGCTGATCGGGACCGCCCGGATCGTGCAGCGCGGCGACCGCCTGCGCCGTCTGGGCCAGGGCCAGCAGCGCGTTGCGCCCGCGGTCCGGCGCGCTGCCGGAATGCGACGCGCGCCCGCTGGCCGTGACCCGGAGGGTGCCCGCCGCCTTGCGCCGCACGACCACGCCCTCGCCGCCGCCCTGAGCCCGCTCGCCGGCTTCGAAGCACAGGCAGGCGTCATAGCCGGAAAAGGGCCCCGTCCGCCCGGCGTGGACGAACGGCGCCGTGCGCCACTCCTCGTCGCAGACCAGCAGCACGGCCAGCTCGGCGAACGCCTCGGGCGCAGCGGCCAGAGCCCGGGCGACGCCCAGCGAGAGGATCACGCCGCCCTTCATGTCGGCGGTCCCCGTGCCGTAGAGGCGCTCTCCCTCGGGCCGCAGCGGCTGATGAGCGGCGTGCCCGATCACCGTGTCGACGTGTCCGAGCAGCATCAGGCGCCGGTGACCGCGCCCGGCCAGCTTGGCCAGCAGGTCGGGTGCGCTGCCCTGCGTCGAGCACGCCGGACGTTCGATCCGGGCCCCGTGAGGCAGCAGCTCGGCGCACAGCGCCAGCGACCGCTCGGCGCCGTCTGAGTCCCCCGAGGGCGAGGAGATTCCCACCAGCTGCTCGAGCTCTGACTCGGCGCGCCGCCCGATCGCCGCCGCCTCGGTGGCGATCGACGGGTCGGCGGTGGCGCTCATCGCGCAGCGGCCATGATCTCGGCGGGGTCGGTCTCACCGGGGCGCGCCCCCGAGTGGGCCTGGCGGCCGGCAACCCGGCACAGCGCGACGTTGACCGGAGTGTCAACCCCGTTCAGCCGGCCCAGCAGTGCGATCTCGCCGTTGAGGTAGTCGGTCTCGATCGCTCCCGTCCCCCGGGCCAGGCTCTGCCAGCTCGAGGATCCGGCGCGCTCACGACCGTCGATCTCGCGCACGCCGATTCGCTCCCAGCGGCCCTCCATGTCGGCGACCTCGGGGGCCTCGAAATCGATCCCGGCCGCCGTGAGCGCTCGCCGGCCCTCGTCCCGCGCCGTCTCGGTCAGCTCCTGGCTGGCCGCGCCCGGCCCGCACAACGCGCCGACGGCGTTGCCAAGGTTCATGATCAGCTTGGCGTACTTGAAGCGCATGATGTCGGGATGGGTGCGCGAGCTGAGCTGCGAGGCCGCCAGCGCGCCTGCCATCTCCTCGGCGCGCCGATCCAGCCCGCCGGGGAAGCGGCCGAGGTCGACGATCCCGGTCAGCTTGGAGCCGTAGGCCTGCACCACCCCGGGCTCCAGGTGGGCCGCCGGCAGCATCACCACGGCGCCGTAGACGGTGGCGAAGCTGCGCAGCGCCAGGCGCTCGTTCTCGACCCCGTTCTGCAGGCAGACGATCGGCACGTCGACGGCCTCGGCCCACCGCAGCGCGTCCAGCGCCCCCGCGGTGTCCTGGCTCTTGGTCGCCAACAGCACCACGTCCTCTCCCCCCACCCCCAACTCGGCCGGATCCTCGGCCGCCGGCAGCTCGATCGCCGAGCGGTCGACCGGTGTCTCGAGGGTCAGCCCCGCGCGACGGATCGCCTCCAGGTGAGCGCCACGGGCGATCAGCGCCACGTCGTGGCCGCTCTGATGCAAGCGCGCCCCGACCACTCCGCCGATCGCGCCGGCGCCGTAGATCACGAATCGCATCGTCTCAGCCTAGAACGGCCTCCCCGGGGGACGAGCCTGAGGCGCACCCGTGACTGACGCTAGAGCGACTGGCGGATAACCGGCCGGCGGGCCGCGCCGGCCTCGTCGAGGCGCCGGACCGGTGTCGTGTAGGGGGCGCCGCGGGCCACCTCGGGGTCCTGCCGGGCCTCGCGCAGCACCTCGGCGAGGATCGAGGCAAACCGATCCAGGGTCTCCTTGGTCTCGGTCTCGGTCGGCTCGATCAGCAGCGCCTCCTCGACCAGCAGCGGGAAATAGACGGTGGGCGGGTGGACTCCGTGATCGAGCAGCCGCTTGGCCAGGTCCAACGTGCGGATCTTCAGCCCGCGCTTCATCGGCGCCCCCGAGAGCACGAACTCGTGCATGCAGGCCCGCTCATAGGCGGCGGGCAGGTACTCGAGCACGCCCTCCTGGCGCAGCCGGGCCAGCAGGTAGTTGGCGTTGAGGACAGCGGTCTCGGACACGTCCCGCAGCCCGGCGGCGCCGAGCGAGCGGATGTAGGCGTAGGCGCGCACGAACACGCCGTAGTTGCCCTGGAAGCCGCGCAGGCGCCCGATCGACCTGGGTCGCTCGTAGTCGAGGTCATAGCGAGGGCCGCCGTCGTCTCGCCGCACCACCTGCGGGCGGGGCAAAAACGGCTCGATCCGAGCCGAGACCGCGATCGGTCCCGCGCCCGGCCCGCCACCGCCGTGAGGCTGGGTGAACGACTTGTGCAGGTTGAAGTGCACGATGTCAAAGCCCATCTCACCCGGGCGACAGATGCCCATGATCGCGTTGAGGTTGGCACCGTCGTAGTAGAGGGTCGCGCCGATGCCGTGGACGATCTCGGCGATCTGGGCGATCTGGGGCTCGAACAGCCCCAGGGTGGAGGGATTGGTCAGCATCAGGCAGGCCACGTCCTGATCGGCCTTGGCCCGCAGATCGTCGAGGTCCACGTTGCCGCGGGCGTCGGTGGCGAGCTTGACCACCTCATAGCCGGCCATCGTCACCGTTGCCGGGTTGGTTCCGTGCGCGGTGTCGGGGGTCAGCACCTTGGTGCGCCGCTCGCCGCGGTCCTCGTGAAAGGCCCGCGTGAGCAGGACCCCGGCCAGCTCACCGTGCGAGCCCGCCGACGGCTGCAGGGAGACGTGCGGCAGACCGGCGATCTCGCCCAGCGCCCGCTGCAGGTTGAACATCAGCTCGAGCGCTCCCTGGGCGCGCCGGGGATCCTGGAGCGGGTGCAACCGCGCGTGACCGGGCAGCGCGGCCACGCGCTCGTGGAGCTTGGGGTTGTGCTTCATCGTGCACGAGCCGAGCGGGTAGAAACCCGTGTCGAGATCGAAGTTGCGCCTCGACAGTCGGTTGTAGTGGCGCACGATCTCGGGCTCTGAGACCTCGGGCAGCCGCGGCGGTGAGGCGCGGCGCAACCGGGGCGCGAGCAGCTCGTCGGGCGGCTGCTCAGGCACGTCAAGCGTCGGCGCGACGAACGCCCGGCGGCCGGGCCTGGAGCGTTCGAAGATCGTCAGCTCGTCCTCGGCGGGGGAGCTGGCGGGCGAGCTCATGCCCGCGCCTGCACGTATGCGGGCTTACGCTCGGCGGCCATGGCTCGCCCCAGCGTGTCGACCAGGCGGTCGATGTCAGCCCGGGTGCGCAGCTCGGTGATCGCCACCAGCAGCGCGTCGCCGTAGCCGGGATAGTCGCGCGCCAGCGAGTAGCCGGGGTTGACGCCCTCGGCCAGGCAGCGGTCGATCACCCGCCCGACCGGCGCGTCGAGCGCCAGCGCGAACTCGCGCACGACCGGCTGCTCGTGCAACGCCTCCACACCCGGCAGCTCGGTCAGCCGGCGGCGGGCATAGGCGGTGCGCTGGAGCAGCAGCTCGGCCAGCTCGACCAGCCCGCGTCGGCCCAGCCAGCTGAGGTAGATCACCCCCGCCAGCGCGTTGAGCGCCTGCGCGGTGCAGATGTTGGAGGTCGCCTTCTCGCGCCGGATGTGCTGTTCTCGGGTCTGGAGCGTGAGCACGAACCCGCGCCGGCCGTCGAGGTCCTTGGTCTCCCCCGCGATCCGCCCCGGGATCCGCCGGATCAGCGCCTCGGTGCTGGCAAAGAAACCAAACGACGGGCCGCCGAAGTCCAGCCGGTTGCCGAGCGTCTGACCTTCGCCGACGGCGATGTCAACCCCACATTCACCGGGGGAGCGCAGCAACGCCAGCGGGATCGGGTCACAGGCGCAGATCATCAAGGCACCGGCCGCGTGGGCGGCATCGCTGAGGGCCTCGAGATCCTCGACGGCGCCGAGGAAGTTGGGCTGTGAGACGATCACCGCGCTGACCTCCTCGGCGAGCTCACCCAGCTCGGTCACCCCGTCGCGCAGCGCGACGGTCTGCACCTCCATCGACCAGCCGCGGGCGAGCGTAGCCAGGGCTTCGCGCGAGTGAGGGTGCACGCCCTCGGAGACCACGAACCGGCGCCGGGCGCCGTTGGCGTGCTTGGCCACGTATCCAGCCGCGGCGACCGCGCTCGGCCCGTCGTACACCGACGCGTTGGAGATCGGCAGCCCGGTCAGCTCGCAGATCGCCGTCTGGTACTCGAACATCGCCTGCAGGCCGCCTTGGGAGACCTCGGGCTGATACGGCGTGTAAGGGGTCAAGAACTCCGAGCGGCTGGTGATCGCGTCCACCAGGGCCGGCACGTAGTGGTCATACATACCGGCGCCCAGAAACGAGAGCTCGTCCTCGGTACTCGAGTTCAGCCCGGCCAGCGCGCGCAGCTCCGCATAGACCTCCTGCTCAGACAGCCCGCGATCGCAGGCGGCCGGCTCGGGCAACCGCAAGGAGGCCGGGACATCGGCGAACAGCGCCTCGATCGAGTCGACGCCGATCGCGGCGAGCATCTCTGACCGGTCGGCATCGGTGACAGACGTGTAGCGGCTCACGCTGGCCTCCGCTCGCCATCCGGGCTCGCCTTTATGTCGGCCGCGTGAGTCATCCGGCTGTAAGCGTGGCCTCGTAGGCGGCGGCGTCGAGCAGCGCCTCCTGCTCGCCGGGTTCCGACAGCCTGACCCTGACCAGCCACCCCTCGCCGTAGGGATCTGAGTTGATCGTCTCGGGCTTGTCGGCCAGCGCCTCGTTGACCTCCACCACCTCGCCCGACAGCGGCGAGATCACGTCAGAGACCGCCTTGACAGATTCGACCTCGGTGTAGGAGGAATCCTTGACCACCTGGGTGCCGATCGCCGGCGGATCGAAGAACACCACCTCGCCGAGCGAATCCTGGGCATACCAGGTGATCCCGAACGTGGCCTGATCCGGGTGGGTGGGGTCGATCCGGGCCCAGTCGTGCTCGGGGTGATAGAGCAGCTCGTCGGGATAGCCGGGATCGGCCACGGCTCTCAGGGCTCCTTGGAGGAATAGAGAGGTTTCGGTCTGACCACAGCCAAGCGGGGCTTGCCGCGGACGTCGATCTCGAGCCGCTCGCCGGGCCGCGCCCGATCGGTGGGTACGTAAGCCATCCCGATCCCGCGCTCCAAGGTGGGCGAGAAGGTCCCGCTGGTCACCTCACCCCCGCCGGCCACCGCGTTCCCGGCGCGCGCGATGCCGGCGCCGTCGATCGTGAACGCGACCAGCCGCTGCGCGGGGCCGGCGGCGCGCACGGCGGCCACCCGGTCGGCGCCTATGAACCCGGTGGCCTCCCGGCAGCACCAGCCCAACCCAGCCTCGATCGGGCCACCGCGCTCGCTCAGCTCGTTGCCGTACAGGCACAGGCCCGCCTCCAGGCGCAGCGTGTCACGGGCGCCGAGCCCGGCGGGCGTGCACCCGGCGCTCAGCAGCGCGTCCCACACGACCGGCGCCTGCTCGGGGGCCAGCAGCAGCTCGGCGCCGTCCTCGCCGGTGTAGCCGGTCCCGCAGACGAGCATCGGCACCCCGGCCAGAGTGCGCTCACAGCAATGCTGGCGCGGCGGCAACGGGCCATCGGCCAGGGACGCGAGCACGCTTCGAGCGCGAGGACCCTGCACGGCGAGCATCGCGAACTCGTCACGGCGATCGATCACGTCGACATCGAAGCCGGCAGCCTGACGCGAGAACCAGTCGAGATCGCGCTCGTGGTTGGCCGCGTTGGTAACGGTGAGAAACCGGCGTTCGGCCAGGCGGTAGGTGATCAGGTCGTCAATCACGCCGCCGCTCTCGGTGCACATCACGCTGTACTGCGCCCCGCCCTCGGGCAGCCGCCGCAGATCGCTGGAGAGCAGCCGCTGCAGCAGGACGAGCGCGTCAGGCCCGCGGGTCTCGATCTGACCCATATGCGAGACATCGAACGCGGCCGCCTCCCCGCGCACGGCCAGGTGCTCAACGCCAATGCCGGCATACTGGATCGGCATCGAGAAACCGGCGAACGAGACGAGCCTTGCCCCGGCGGACTGATGACGTTCGTGCAGGGGGCTGTGGCGAAGGGTCTCGACGACCGAGGACACGCCCACAGGCTATTACACGGTCCCCTCGGCCGCCCCCGGTCCCGCCGGTGCTGCTAGCGGTTCTTGAGAAACGACGGGATGTCGATGTCGTCGTCGGAGATCTCCAGCGATGAGCGCTGCCGATCGTCCATGGTCACGTCTCGGTCTCGACGCTCGCGGCGGGTCGTCTCACGGGCCGTGCTCGGACTGCGCGAACCATGATCGAAACCGGTGGCGATCACCGTCACCCGGACCTCATCGCCGAGGTCGTCGTCGATCACCGCTCCGAAGATGATGTTCGAGTTCACATCGGCCGCACCCTGCACGATCTCCGCCGCCTCGTTGACCTCGAACAGTCCGAGGTCGTGGCCGCCGGTCATGTTGAGCAGGATCCCCATCGCACCCTCCACCGACTCCTCCAGCAACGGCGAGGAGATGGCGATCTTCGCGGCTTCGGCAGCCCGATTCTCCCCGGCGGCGGTCCCGATCCCCATCAATGCGCTGCCCGCGTCCTGCATGATCGTCCTCACGTCGGCGAAGTCCAGGTTGATCAGGCCCGGGATCGTGATCAGGTCGGTGATCCCCTGGACGCCCTGGCGCAGCACGTTGTCGGCTTCCCGGAATGCGTCCAGGATCGTCGTGCGACGCTCGACGATCGTCAGCAGCTTCTCGTTCGGGATCACGATCAGGGTGTCGACGTTCTCTCGCAGGCGCTGGATGCCCTCGGCGGCCTGGCGCGCGCGCTGTGAGCCCTCGAACGAGAATGGCCGTGTCACCACGCCGACGGTCAGCGCACCGATCTCGTTCTTGGCGATCTCGGCGATCACCGGAGCCGCGCCGGTGCCCGTCCCGCCGCCCTCGCCCGCGGTGACGAACACCATGTCCGCGCCCTTGAGGGCCTCCTTGATGTCGTCCCGAGACTCGGCCGCCGCGCCGTGCCCCGCCTCAGGGTTCGAGCCGGCCCCGAGCCCCTTGGTCAGCTCGTGGCCGATGTTCAGCTTGATATCGGCATCGCACATCGCCAGCGCCTGGGCGTCGGTGTTGCAAGCGACGAACTCGACGCCTCGCAGCCCCGCGTCCACCATTCGGTTGACGGCGTTGGTGCCACCGCCGCCGACTCCGACGACCTTGATGACCGCTAGGTAACTTCCGCTTTCCATTGTCTATCGTCCGACCCTCTAAGTAGGGTTGAGAGTTTGTCCCCGGTGGTCCGAAGCAACCAGTTTGGCACGTTACGCGCTGGCGTTAGGAGAAGTCAACGGGACCGATGAATTCGCAACGTGCGTTGCAGAACGAGGAATTCTAGATTCGGAGCAGAGAGTTGAGCTTCGAGTCAGCTAAGCCTCGAGTTGAGGGTTAACCTTATCCGGCGGCCGGTGTCGCCCCGGCCGCCAAGCGGGCCGATCCGGATCCCCTTGGCCCTGTGTCCCCGGGTGCGGGCGGACTGCGGGAGTCCGGACCCCCTCCGGCGGCGGGGCGGCTGGGATCGGTCACGTCAACGTAGGCGGCGCCGGCCGAGCCGGGATCGGCCAGCACCGCGGTTGCCGCGGTCCACTTACCGGCCAGGCGGTCTGGGTCGCCGAAGTAGATGCTGGGTCCGTTGCGCAGCTGCACCGTCAGTCCGTGGGCCGGGCCGTCGGCGACGGCGCCGACCCGGGCGAGCAGCTGGTAGGGAGCGTCGGCGAGGAGCTGGGCCTCGGTGAGCGGGTACCCGCTGAGGTGGGTTCCCCCCGGCGCGATCCGCAGCGGGATGATCGGCAGCGCGGATGCCGGGGTGCCGTCGTGCAGCAGCGTGCCGTCACCCGAGACGGCGATCCGCCGACCGCCGGCCGTGACGAGCGCGACCGGCACCTGCTCGACGACTCCGATCGTCAACCCGTGGGGAAACTGGGTCTGCACGTCCAAGCGCTTGACCACCGGATACGGGGCAACCGCCGTCCGCAGCTGATCTCTCCGCACGTCCAGGGTCGTCATGTTGCGGGCCGCCGTGCGCAGGGCGGCTCGGATCTGGGCCGCGTCCGGGCCGCTGGCGCCGGCGACCCGAACGCGCCGCACGGCCACCAGCGACGAGTCCCGGACCCAGAGCCAGCCGCCAACCAGGGCGGCGGTCAGGAGCAGCGCCGCGATCAGCACCCGCGGACCGGGTGTCCGCAGGGCAATCGCTCGGCCGCCGTGGCGCCCCGGAGCCCGAGGCCCTCCCGCGGTCACCCGCGGCCCCAGTCAGCCGGGAATTGCACCGGACCAAGCGCCTGCACCTCGGGTTCGAGCACCACGCCAAATCGCTCCTTGACCCGCCGGCGGCCCTCCGCCATCAAGGCAACGACATCGGCGGTGCTGGCCACGCCACGGTTCTCGACGAAGTTGGCGTGCTTGTCGGAGAAGCCGACCCCGCCGATCCGCAATCCGCGGCACCCGGCCGCCTCGAGCAGCTGACCGGCGCTGCGCCCGCGCGCTCGGGCGTCGGTGGGGTTCTTGAACGTCGATCCGAAGGTCTTTATCCCCGACGGCTGAGCCTCCTTGCGCCGGCGGCGCAGGTCGGCGAGGGTGCGCTTTACCTCCTCGGCCGATGCTCGCCCGAGCGAGAAGCCGGCTCGCGCCACGATCTCCCCCGCACCGAGGGACGAGCGCCGGTAGGCGAAGCCGAGCCGATCCGGGGTGCGGCGCTCGGTGCCGGCCGCGCTGACCACGTCCACCCACTCCAGCGCCCGGGCGAGCTCACCTCCGTAGGCGTTGGCGTTCATCCGCACCGCCCCCCCGACGGTGCCCGGGATGTTGACCCCGAACTCGATCCCGCTCAGTCCGGCTTGCGCCGCACGAGCCGACACGGCGGGCAGGCGCGCGCCGGCGCCGCATCTGATGCACGCACCGGCCAACTCGATCTCGCTCAGCTCCTGGTCAAGTTTCACCACAAGTCCGCGGACCCCCACGTCCGCCACCAGCAGGTTCGACCCCGACCCGACGACCCCTACCTCGAGCCGCTGACGAGCGGCCCAGATCAGCAGCCGCTCGAGCTCGGCCACCGTGCCCGGGCGGGCGAACAGCTCGGCGGCGCCGCCGGTGCGAATCGTGGTCAGCCGCGCCAGCGGGTAGTCGCGGATGACGCCCTGCGGTGGTTCGGCCATCAGACCCGGAGCGTAGAACCCGCCCCGGAGGAAGCCAGGGCCGCGGCGGCCAGGGCGTCAGGCCTTCACCAGGGCGCGGCCGAGCTGATCGATGTTGCCGGCCCCCATCATCAGGCACACGTCGCCCGCCCGCAGCCGGGCGTCGAGGTAGCGCCCGGCCTGATCGAATCCCGGCATCCAGGCAACCGGCCGCCGCTGCCGGGCGTCCGCCGCGGCGGCGGCGATCAGGTGCCCGTCGACGCCGGGAAAGTCGGCCGCTCGCTCGCGCGCCGGATACACGGGGAGCACCACGATCAGGTCGGCGGCGGCCAGCGCGGCGCCGAAGGACCGGGCCAGAGCTCGCGTACGCGAATAGAGGTGGGGTTGGAAGACCGCGACCACGCGGGCGCCGCCCAGCGTCCGCGCGGCGGCGATCGCCGCCGCGACCTCGGTCGGGTGATGGGCATAGTCGTCGTAGACGACGGCGCCGGCCGGCGTCTCGCCGATCGGTTGCAGACGTCGGCGGGCCCCGCGGAAGTCGGCCATTGCGGCGGCCGCGCGCTCGGGGTCGGCGCCGGCCAGCGCGCAGGCGGTCAGCGCGCCGGCGGCATTGATCGCGTTGTGGGCCCCGGGGACGCTGAGGCGCACCTCCAGGCCGCGCCAGCCAAACCGCGATCCGCCGGCGCCGAGCTCGACGCCGGGCGCGTCATACGGGATCGCCCCGGCCGGGCACAGCGCCCGCAGCTCCGGACGATCCCAGACCACGGAGCCGAGCTCGGGCCGTCGCATGAACTCCCGAAACGTGTGCTCGAGCTCGAGACGCGAGGAGTAGGTGCAGTGGTGATCGAGCTCGGCGTTGGTCAGCACGGCGATGTCGGGGGCGAGCTTGAGCAGCGAGCGATCCGATTCGTCGGCCTCGATCACGATCCAGCTCCCCGTCCCCCAGCCCGCGTTGTCGCCGGTCTGACCAAGCTCGCCGCCCACGACATAGGACGGGTCCAGTCCCGCCCCCTTGAGCGCGTGAACCGCCATCGCCGCCGTCGTCGTCTTGCCGTGGGTCCCGGTGACGGCCAGGCAACGCCGCAGCGCGGCGATCTGCGCCAGCAGGTCGGCTCGGTGCAGCTCGCGCTCGGCCGCCTGGCGCTCTACATTCTCGGGCCCCACGGCAGTGGAGTAGACGACCTCGGCCTCGGGAGGGACATTGGCGCTCGCGTGGCCGAGGATCGGCTCGATCCCGTGCTCGCGCAGGCGCTCGGTGTAGGAGGACCCAGCCCGGTCAGACCCGGTGACCTGGGCGCCGAGGGCGGCGGCGATCAGCGCCAGCCCGCTCATCCCGGCTCCGCCGATGCCGACGAAGTGCAGCCTTCGAGCAGACCAGTCAGAGGCGCTCTCGGGCGCGGCTGTCTCAGGCCCTGAGAGGTGCTCCTCCTCGCCGAACAACATCACCCCGCTTCGCTCGCCGGATTTCTCGCTCCCCGGGTTCTCGTGAGGTGGCGAGGCTATACGACGGCATCGGGACGGTGCGTCCAGGGGCCCTGGACAGACCGACGGCGTTTCTCTATAAATCAGTCGTCAAGCCGATGGCCTCAGTCATGCCGCCGATGACAATGCTTCGGGGCGCCATGAAGCTCACGCGGTGCCTGGGTGTGGGAGTCGCCGGGCTGGTCGTGCTGGCGCTTGTCGCGACCCTTGGCGTCGCCGGCGCGGCCGCTCGAGTGGCCAAGGCTCACGCCGCCGACGCGCAGCAGTGCTCGGAGTCCCTCCCCGCCAGCCGCGATCCGGCTAACCCGCTCGATCTGCCCCAGGCGCCCGGCGCCAACCCGCTCAACGGCGCGCGCTTGTTCGTCGACGGGCCTGCCCACGGCGCCGCCGCCGGGGCGATCGCCACGCGGCTTGGCGTCAATCCGGCATCGCTCTCCGACGGCGAGTCATGGGCCGGCTTCGCCAGCGAGATCGCGGGCGGCCCCCTGCACGCCAAGGTGGTCGGTAATCCGCGCGTGGCCCATGAGGTCCAGGAGCTCTCGAAGATCGCCTCCGAGCCCGAGGTGCAGCGGCTGAGCGCCTTCTCGCGCGGCGGCGGTCCGGGTGCGATCTTCCTGCAGGCCGAGAAGCTGCTGTGCCACAACCTGACCGCCGACCGCGGCTCGGTGCCGATCCTCAACGCCTACTTCCTGCACCCGGCGGCGGGCTCCTGTCCCAAGCCGGCAGCGCTCGCTGCCGCTGGTCCTGTGTTCCGCCGGCGCGTGGACGAATTCGCCCAGGCGATCGACCGGCGCCCGGCCGTCCTGTTGCTGGAGACCGACGCGCTCGGCACCTCGAGCTGCGTCAAGCGCGTCGGCTCATTACCGCTGTGGGAGTCCTATCTGCGCTATGAGATCGAGCGGGTCTCGGCACTGCCCCACACGGTCGTCTACGTGGAGGGCGGGTACTCGGACGCCAACTCGGTCAGCTATACGGCCAAGGCTCTCAACGCGATCGGCATCCGGCGCATCCGCGGGTTCTACACCAATGACACCCACCTCAACTGGACTGCCAACGAGGTCAGGTGGGCGACCAGGGTCTCCAAGCTCACCCACGGCGCGCACTTCATCGTCAACACGGCCCAGAATGGCCGCGGGCCGCTGCTCAACAAGCATCCCGTCACGCAGGGCGTGGAGGATCTCTGCAATCCGCCCGGCCGGGCACTGGGTCCCCGTCCGACGACCAACACCGGCTTCCGGCTCGCCGACGCCTGGCTGTGGACGTCGCCGCCGGGCAACAGCAGCGGCTGTGGCGGCGGCCCGAAGGGCGGCGTGTTCTGGGCGGCGCGGGGCACCTCGCTCGCCGGTCGCGCCAACGGCCGCCGCGGCCCGCATGACCGCAGCCGGCCCTACTGATCGACCGGCGAAGCAGCAGCGGGCGTCGCGTGGACGTGTGAGGGACTGAGCAAGTGCCGGTCCGGCTGTGAGACGTCCTGCCGGGCCGGGTGCGACGCCGGTGGCTATGTGCCGCGAAGGTCTTCGAGCTGGCACGGGGAATCGACGAGGCCCAGCAGTTCCGGGTCGCCGGTGAGCAAGACGACGCCGTGTGCCGCGGCCGTCGTCGCGGCAAAGCAACCTGCCAGGGCGATCGCGGCGCGCGTCTTGAGCCGCGCCGCGCTGATCATCCGCGCCGTTCCGGGAAGATCCGGGGACAGACTGCCTCTGAGCGACGTCAGCGTCTGATCGGCTTGCTGGCGACCGTGATCGCGCTCGACCCGGTAGTACACCTCGGCGAGGTTCACCCAGCTCACGACAGGACGCGATCCGATCAGAGCGTCGAGTCGCGACACGGCGGGTTGCTCACCGTCGAGCCAGGCCAGGATCGCCCAGGAATCCAGGCACACGCTCATCGCGGCTCGCGACCGCGATCCTCCAGCAAACGGGCGGCCATTCCGCTCTGACCGAAGTGTCCGCCGAGTGAGCCGGCCCGACGCCGAGCCACGATAACGATCTGATCGTCCTGAAACTCGAAGTCCACCTCGTCTCCGGGGTGCAGCTGCGCTTGGTCTCTGATCAACTTCGGGATCACGACCTGCCCCTTGGCACCAACGCGACCAGTCATACCGACTGAGTAATAACGCGGGGCCGGTCCCACGATCCGCGAGGTCCCAGATCAAGCGGCCTCCCGGGGAGCCTTCAGCGCGCGCCGCCTTCGTCGACCGCTAACGGCGCCCGGCAGCGGCGAGGACCTCGCCGGCGACCTCGACGGCAGCCTGGGGTGCAGCCAGCCCCGCCGCCGCCCGCCCCATCGCGGCCAGGCGGCCGGGGTCGGCGAGCAGGCTGCCGACCTCCTGCGCGAGCCGGGGTCCGCTCAGCTCGGCGTCCTCGATCAAAGTCGCGGCTCCCGCGCGCTCGAAGAAGCGGGCGTTCTGCACCTGATGATCGGCCGTCGCGTGCGGGTAGGGGATCAGCACCATGGGCCGTCCGTGGGCGGCGACCTCGAACGCCGAGCCCCCGGCCCGCGCCACCACCAGGTCTGAGGCCAGCAGCGCCTCTCCGAACGGCGAGATGTAGCCGCGCAGGTCGTAGTGCGGCCCGGGCGCGGCCAGGTCAGGCAGATCACGCTCGCCCGCCGCGTGCAGGACGTGAAACCGGGCTCCGGCGAACGCCTCGATCGCGGCCTGATTGATCGACCGCGCGCCCAGTGAGCCGCCGAACACGAGCACGCATTGCTCATCGTCGGCAATGCGAAAGCGCCTGCGTGCCGCCGTCCGATCGATGGCCGGGGCCGGTCCGGGACGTCCGGTGACGCGATAGCGGCCGCCCGTGCGTCCCTCGATCGGAAAGGCCAGACAGACCCGGCGCGCGAGCGGCGCGAGCAGTCGGTTGGTCAGTCCGAGATGACTGTCGACCTCCAGCACCACCAGCGGCACGCGCGACAGCGCCGCCGCCAGGCCGACCGGACCCGCGACATAGCCGCCTGCCCCGAACGCGGCAGCGGGCCGCAACCGGCGCACCAGCCCGCGGGCGGCTCGCAGCGCGCCGAGGTCCACGGCCACCGCACGAGCGGCGCGCGCCGGATCACCACGGGGCAACGACCGCACCCTCAGCGTGTGCAGGTCATAGCCCGCGGCGGGGACGAGCGTCTGCTCGGCCCGCTCGCCGCCGATGAACACGACCTCGGCGCCTTCAGCCCGCAGCGCGTCGGCCACCGCCAGGGCCGGCACGACGTGCCCGGCGGTCCCGCCGGCGCCGATCACGATCAGCGGCGTGTTCACCCGCGGGCGCCTCGACCACCTTGAGCCTCCGCGCCCCGGGCCGCGAGATGTTGAGCAGCAGGCCGACCGAGGCCAGCATGATGCACAGGTTCGTCGGGGCGTAGGAGATGAACGGCAACGGCACGCCGGTCAGCGGGGCGATCCCGAGCACGACGAAGATGTTGAGGATGCCCTGGCACAGGATCAGCGAGGTCAGGCCGGTGGCCAGCAGCTTCGCATACCGGGTGGCGGCCCGGCGCGCCGTGCGCAGCCCCGCGTAGGCGATCATCCCGTAGAGGACCACGACCCCGCCGATCCCCAGTACGCCGAGCTCCTCCCCGATCACCGCGAGGATGAAGTCGGTCTGGGCCTCGGGCAGGTAATACACCTTCTGCACCGACTTGCCGAGGCCGACCCCGAGCAGTCCGCCCGAGCCGAGCGCGATCTGCCCCTGGACGGCCTGAAAGCCGCCGGTGGCCTTGTGCGCCCACGGGTTCAAGAACGAGGTCAGCCGGGCCTGCTGGTAGGGCTGCACGACGGTCAGCAGCAGTACCGCGACGAGGGCGATTGCCGCGGCGATGCCCAGGTACCGCATCGGAATCCCGGCCGCGAGCAGCAACATCGCGAGCGTGAGAGCCAGCACCAGCGTGGTACCGAGATCGGGCTCGACCACGATCAGCAGGCAGGCCGGAGCCGCCACCACGGCGATCGGCGCCAGCGCCTGGCGAAAGCCCCGCATCCGCTTCGGGTGGTCGGCCAGGTAGCGCGCCGCGTAGAGCACCAGCGCGATCTTCATCACCTCAGAGGGCTGAAACTGAATCGGTCCGGCCGCGAACCAGCGGCGGGCGCCGTTGATCTGCACGCCGAACCCGGGCACCAGCACGACCAGCAGCAGCGCGAAGGACCCGGCCAGCAGCAGGTTGACCAGCCGGCGGTCCAGCAGCGAGAGGCCGCGTCGCTCGAGCACGTGCATCGCGCCGAGCCCGACCCCGCCGAAGACCAGGTACCGGAAGAAGGCCCCCGTGCCGGTGCCCGAGCCGTTGAGCACCCCCAGCGGCGAGGAGGCGCTGTAGACCATCACCGCGCCGAAGGCCAGCAGGCACAGCGTCGCCGTCATCAGGATGCGGTGCTCGAGCGGCGGCGCGACCCGCCGGCCGGTCGCGCGCCGGCGCAGACCGGTGGCGGCCGCCGAGGTACGAGAGGCTCTCGGAGACCTTGGAGCGGCAGCGGTGGCCATCAGAGCGCCTGCACGAGGGCGCGGAAATGAGCTCCGCGGGCTTCGAAGTCGCGGTACTGGTCATAGCTGGCACAGGCGGGCGAGAGCAGCACGGTGTCGCCGGGCCCGGCGGCGGCCGTCGCGTTGCCGAACGCCCGCTCGAGGTCGCCGCACTCCCTGATCGCGACCCCGCTCGCCGCCAGCGCCGACGCCAGCTGTGCGCTGGCCTCGCCGATCAGATAGACCGCGCCGCAGCGCCGGGCGACGACCGGCGCCAGCGCCGAGAAGTCCTGACCCTTGCCCCGCCCGCCGGCGATCAGGTGGACGCTGCCGGCGTAGCTGCGCAGCGCCACGATCGTGCTCGCGATGTTGGTCGCCTTGGAGTCGTTGACGAACGCCACGCCATCGGCGATCGAGATCAGCTCGAGCCGGTGCGCAACTCCGGCGAACGTGCGCAGCCCAGTGGCGACCGCGTCGGCTTCGATCCCGCGGGCCAGGCAGACGGCGGCGGCCGCCATCGCGTTGGCGCGGTTGTGCCCGCCGGGCAGGGAGATCTCCCCGGCGGCCAACAGCGGCTCGTCTCCCCACCAGATCTGCCCGGCGCGATCGGACAGCTGCGCCCCGACTCCGGCGCCGAAGGTCAGACGGCGCCCGCAGCCGCCCAGGTCCTCGACGCCGAGGTCCTCCGGAGCGACCGCCACGTCGTCATTGCCCTGGTTGGCGAAGATCCGCAGCTTGGCCGCGACGTACTCGGGATAGCTGCTGTGACGGTCCAGGTGGTCGGGCTCGAGGTTCAGCAGCACGGCGACCTCGGGGGCGAAGGCCCGGGTGTCCTCGAGCTGAAACGAGGAGGCCTCGCAGACCACCGTCGCGTCGGGGGAGACCGAGCCGGCGAGCGAGGTCGCGGCCGTGCCGACGTTGCCGACCACCACAGCGGGCAGCGCGGCCTCACGGTGGATGTGGCCGATCCATTCGGTGGTGGTGGTCTTGCCGTTGGTTCCGGTCACGGCCACGAACTCGTTGCCGACCAGCCGCCAGGCGAGCTCCAGCTCACCCAGAACGGGGACACCACGGGCTCGCGCCGCCGCCACCAGAGGGGCATGCTGGGGAACGCCGGGGCTCTTGATGAGCGTCCCAGCTCCGCTGAGGGCGGCAAGGGCGGCACCTGACGCATCGAGGTGGACTTCGACACCGGCATGGCGAAGCCTTCCGGCCGCCGCGGCGAGTTGCGCATCCTCGGGCGAGCCCGCGTCGCATCCGATCACCTCCTCTCCCCGGGCCCGCAGCGCCAGCGCCGCCGCGACGCCGGAACGAGCGAGGCCGACGACCAGGTAGGGCCCAGACGGAAGGGGCGGCCGCGGCTTCACGGCCGCCCCCGCTGCGCGCCACCGACCGGCTCAGCCACGGACGTTCTCACCGCGCGCAAGCGCATCGCCGCCGGACAGTACACCTGACGGGGCGGGCCCCGCCGGCTCCGGCGGCTGTCGTCAGGCACGCCATCATGTGCACATGACCAAGCGACGCGAGCAAGCTGTCGTTCCGGGGGTCGACGAGCCGACGCGCGCTCGTTTGGCGCACGCGCTCGATAAGCCCGGGGTCGTGGCGGCCGCCCTTATCGGCTCCCAGGCGAGCGGTAAGGCGGGCCCACTCTCGGACGTCGACGTCGCCGTGGGGATCGCGCCCGACCTCGAGCCACGCGAGCGTCACGAACGTCATCTCAAGCTTCTGCGAGCCGCCTCGGAGGCTGTGGGCACCTGCTGGATTACCTCGACACCGCACCGCTGCGAGCCACGCTCGCCGAGGGAGTCAAGCGCCGAATCGCCAAGGCGCTTTGGTCGACGGTGAGCGACAGGCCCGGCTGCGCAACTTGCTGGTCCACCTCTACCTGGAGATCGACGATCGCCGGGTGTTCGCGTCGCTGGAGCGTCTCCAGGACCTGCGGGAGTTTGCGGCGGCGTCAGCGGCTGGTCGCCGAGCCGGACCAGTAGCAGCGGTCGCTGACCCGGACCAGTGACAGCGGCGCATCAGCCACGGATGCTGAGCTGGTACACCACGAACCCGATCGCCCCGCAGGCCGCCGCGACGATCCAGAAGCGCAGGATGATCTTCGTCTCTGACCAGGCCTGCAGCTCGAAATGGTGGTGGATCGGAGCCATCAGGAAGACCCGCTTGCGCAAGACCTGAAACGAGAACACCTGGATCACCACCGACAGGACCTCGATCACGAAGATCCCCCCGAGCAGGATCAGCAGGACCTCGGTCTTGGTCATCACCGCCAGCCCCGCGATCGCGCCGCCCAGCCCGAGCGACCCGGTGTCGCCCATGAAGATGCTGGCCGGGAAGCTGTTGAACCACAGAAAGCCGATGCAGGCGCCGACCAGGCACGAGGCCAGCAGCGTCAGGTCGTGCTCGCCCGGGCTGATGAAGGTGATGCCGATGTAGGCGAGCAGCGTGATCGCCGTGCAACCGGCGGCCAGCCCGTCGAGTCCGTCAGTGAAGTTGACCGCAGTGGTGGTGCCCGCCACGACCAGGAAGATGAAAACCGGGAACAGCGGCCCGAGGTCGATCGACACGTCGGCGAAGCTGAGCGGGACGGCCGAGGGGATCCCCGCCTTCTGGGTGGCCACCCACCACAGCCCGAGCGAGATCGCGATCGTGATCACGAGCTTGGTGCGCGCCCGCAGACCCAGCGAGCGACGCTTGATGATCTTGGTGTAGTCATCGGCGAAGCCGAGCAACGCGCAGGCCAGGCCGGCTCCGAACACGCCGAGCGCCGCCCAGCCGCGGTGTGACAGGGCCAGAAACGGAACGATGATCGCTGCGAAGATGATGATCCCGCCCATCGTCGGCGTTCCGGCCTTGGTCTGGTGGCCCTGCGGTCCATCCTCACGAATGTTCTGGCCGAATTCGCGCCGGCGCAGGAACTCGATGAACTTCGGGCTCAGGAACAGGCACATCAGCAGCGACGCGGTGCCCGCGATCAGGATCGGGCCCGAGACCGAGCCGTTCAAGCCACCACCCCGACGCCCAGCGCGAGGCAGACCGCCTTCAGACCGACGCCCAGCGAGCCCTTGATCAGCACCACGTCGCCGCTCTCGATCAGCTCCGGGACGGCTTGCGCGGCCTGCGCGGCGTCGGCGAGCGACAGCGTCTGCTTGCCAAACCGGCCGGCGATGGCTTGCGCGAGTGGCCCGACAGTGACCAGGAGGTCGACTTGTGCCTCGTTGGCGAGCTCCCCGAGTCGCTCGTGATACGCGCGCGCTTGCGGGCCGAGCTCGAGCATGTCGCCGAGCACGGCCACCCGGCGGGTGGCGCCGGTGCGCGTAGCGGTGGCGGCGAGATCGGATAGGGCCGCTTGCATCGACATCGGGTTGGCGTTGTAGCAGCCGTCGATGACCGTCACCCCTCCCGGAAGCTGCACCGTCTCGCCCCGGCCGGCGCTCAGCACGAGCTTGACGCGGCCCTGAGCGGTGACGCCGACCGCCCGGGCCGCGGCCACCGCGGCCAGCAGATTTCGGCGCAGATGGTCCTGCGGGAACGGGACCTCGAGCTCGATCCGCTCGCCTTGTCCCTCGATCACGACGTGGCTGTCGTCCTGGCTGAGCAGGCGCACGTCCCCCCCGTCGCCGAACGTCACGATCCTGATGTCGGTGCGGCGGTGGGGTTCGAGCAGGGGCTCGTGCGCCGGGATGATCGCGATGGCATCCGCCTTCAGGGCGGCGATCAGCTCCGCCTTGGCCGCCGCGACCGCCTCAACGGTGCCCATCAGCTCGAGGTGCACCGGCCCGACGCTGACGATCACCGCCACGTCCGGTTCGGCGATCTCCGCCAGCTCGGCGATCTGGCCGGCGCCCCGCATCCCCATCTCGAGCACCAGCACCTCGGTGCCCGGCGGGGCGGCGAGGATCTCCAGCGGCAGTCCGATCTCGGTGTTGAAGTTGGCCCGGGAGGCGACGGTCCGCCGCTGCGGGGCGAGCAGCGCGAGCAGCAGGTCCTTGGTCGAGGTCTTGCCGGTCGAGCCGGTGATGGCGATCACCTCGGCTTTGAGCTCGCGCCGCCACGCGCCGGCCAGGCTCTGGAGCGCTCTGAGCGGATCCGGGGCGATCAGCACCACGCCGGCGGCCTCGCTGCGCGCCGCCGTGCGGGCGTGCGCGAGCGTGGTGAGAACCCCCCACGCACCGGCCGCGAGCGCCGGCGCAGCGAACGCGCCCCCGTCGCGGTGGGCACCCGGGAGTCCGACGAACAACGCTCCCGGTCCGGCTTCCCGCGAATCGATCGTCACCCGCTCCGGGCCGCTCAGGATGGACGGGGTCCCGATCAGGCTCGCGCCCGCGGCCTGGGCGACCTGCTGGGGTGTCCACTGCTTCATCTCGCGGAGGCGCCAGCGTCGACGATCGAGCCACGCAGGATCTCATGCGCGACGGTCACGTCGTCGAACGGCAGCTTTCTACCCGCCTGGAACTCCTGGCCCTGCTCGTGGCCCTTGCCGGCGATCACCACCACATCGCCCGGTGCCGCCTCGCCGATCGCCTGCGCGATCGCGTTGCGGCGGTCCGCGTCATGCGCCGCCTGCGGGCCGGCTCCGCTGAGGACCTCCTCGATGATCGCCTCCGGATCCTCACTTCGCGGGTTGTCAGAGGTGACGATCACGCGATCGGCCAGCCGGCGGGCCGCGTCGCCCATCAGCGGACGCTTGCTCCGGTCACGATCTCCGCCGGCGCCGAACACCACGATCACGCGGTTGTCGGTCAGCTGCCGGGCGGTTCTGAGCACGTTCTCGAGCGAGTCCGGCGTGTGGGCGTAGTCGACCACGACCGCGAACGGCTGTCCGACGTCGATGGTCTCAAACCGGCCCGGGACCTGTCCGGCGGTGGCGATCGCCCGGAGGCACGTGTCCGCGGGAACTTCGAGGGCGCGGGCCGCGGCCAGGGCGCCGAGCACGTTGTAGACGTTGAACTCGCCGCGCAGCGGTGAGGTCAGCTCCAGCTCGCCATCCGGCGTCTCGACGGTGAACGTAGAGCCGTCCAGGCCGGTCTTGACCGCGGTGGCCTGGTAATCGGCTGTGTTGCGCCGGGCGTAGGTGATCGGCTGGTTGATTTCGGCGGCCAGCCGGGCGCCATAGGGATCGTCGAGATTGACGATCGAGTTGGCCGGCGGCGCGGCGCCTTCGAACAGCATCCGCTTGGCGTCGAAGTAGTCCTCCATCGAGGCGTGGAAGTCCAGGTGGTCCTGGGTCAGGTTGGTGAAGATCGCGGCGGCGAAGTGGATCGCGTCGGCGCGGTGGAGCTCCAGCGCGTGCGAGGAGACCTCCATCACGCACGCCTGATCGCCCTGGTCGAGCATCACGCAAAAGGTGCGTTGCAGGTCGATCGCCTCCGGCGTCGTGCGCTGCACTCCGTGCTCGACGCCGCCGATCACGCTCTTGACCGTCCCGAGGAGGCCGGTAGGACGGCCGTCGGCTTCCAGGAGCGCTCGGGTCAAAAATGCGGTGGTGGTCTTGCCGTTGGTGCCGGTGATCCCGATCGTCTGAAGCTCCGACGTCGGGTCGCCGTAGAAGGCGGCGGCGGCCGGCGCCATGGCCGCGCGCGCGCTCGAGACCTGAATCTGCGGGACGGCGAGGGCCAACGGCCGCTCCACCACGAGCGCGACCGCTCCGCGGGCAACCGCCTCGGCTGCGAAATCGTGCCCATCTCGGGTGAAGCCGGGCACGCAGAAGAACAGCGTCCCGCACGCGATCTCACGGTTGTCATACGCGAGGCTGGTGATCTCGTAGTCGCACCCGCCAGCGACCTGAGCCCCGGGCAGAACTTGGTCCAGCCGCATCGCGGACAGCCTAGCGGCGCAGGCGCTGCGGCTCAGCCCGAAATGGGACGCGCCGGCCGGACCGGCCGAGGCTCAGCCAGACCCAAACCCCCGCTCCCCACCCCGCCGCTCGCGCCGCTCGATCACCCGGTCGACCATCCCGTAGGCCAGCGCTTGCTCCCCGGTGAAGTAGCGGTCGCGCTCCATGTCGGCGTGGACGCGCTCCACTGACTGAGTTGTGTGCTTGGCGTAGAGCTCGTCGACCCGGGCGCGGAGGGCGAGGATCTCGCGGGCGTGGATCTCGACCTCGGTGGACTGGCCATCAAAGCCGCCAGAGGGCTGGTGGATCAGGATCCGGCTGTTGGGCAGCGCCATCCGCTTGCCCGGCGCGCCGCCGGCGAGCAGCAGCGAGCCCATCGACATGGCAATCCCGTAGCAGATCGTCTGCACGTCAGGGGCAATGAACTGCATTGCGTCGTAGATCGCCAGGCCGGCGTAGATCGAGCCGCCGGGCGAGTTGATGTAGAGGTGGATGTCCTTGTCTGGATCGTCTGATTCGAGGTGGACGAGCTGGGCCACGATCAGGTTCGCCGTCTCCTCGTCGACCTGACCGCCGAGGAACACGACGCGGTCGTTGAGCAGCCGGGAATAGATGTCGAACGAGCGCTCGCCACGGGCGGTCTGCTCCACGACCATCGGTATGAGGGGCATCTGGGCCTCCTTCATCGGATCGTTGCTAGGGTGCAACCGAATGGTTGCGGAGAACGTAGCAGATGTGCAACTGATAGGTTGCTCTGCTTGGACCCTCCTGGAGGCGAACTGATGACCGACTGCATCGAACGCGAGCTTGATCTTCCCGCCACCCCGATCCGGGTATGGCGGTCGCTGACCGATCCGCAGCTCCTGTCTCGATGGCTGGCCGACGAGGTGACGCTCGAGCTGCGTCCGGGCGGCGAGGCCAGCTTCCGGATCGGAGACGAGCTGCGCTCGGGCTGGGTCGAGGCGGTCCTTGCCCCCGCCGCGGAGCACGAGCCGGCTGCGCTGACCTTCTGGTGGGCGCAGGACGGCGAGCCCGCCTCACGCGTCCAGCTGACCCTGATCTCCACCGAACCCGGGACGACGAGGCTGCGGATCGTCGAGACCAGGCCCCTCGAGATCCTCGACCTAGTCGGGATGCCGCTGCCCGGCTACCGAGGCGCGCGCTCCGGACCGGAGCTGGTGGCCGCCTGATCATGCCGGCGGACCCCGCAGGCGCCGTGTTCGGCGCGCTGGCGGAGCCGATGCGGCGAAGGCTCCTGCAGTCGATCGCGCAGCGCCCGGCCACGGCCACCGAGCTGGCCGGCCAGCTGCCGATCTCGCGCCAGGCCGTGACCAAGCACCTCAGCTCACTCTCCGCGGCCGGCCTGCTCGAGCGGGAGCGCTCGGGCCGCGACATCCGCTACCGCGTCACCGCCGCCCCGCTGTCGGACGCGATGTCGTGGATGGCGGCGGTCGGCGGTCAGTGGGACGATCGGCTGGCCCGGCTGGCCCGGACGCTCGACGAGCCCGCCGATGTGGGCTCGTGATCTCCCGGGCCGTGGGTCAAGCCGACCAGATCGTCAGACGCAGGGCGGCTGACTTCCCGCGGGGAGTGCGGTCAGGCGGCGCGGGCTTACCCGGTACCCCACCGGATTAGGGCTCGCGGGGATCGCCCGCTCGCGCCCGTTGATCCGCAGTCTGACCGCGCTGTTGCCCAAGAAGATTCGAAACGCCGTGCCCAGGTACAGATGGCTGGCCTCGCCGGCAGCCATGATCTGCCCGTTGATCAGACGATGCGCCGTCTGATCCTCCAGGCAAACCCATACCGGGGCGGTGGCGGTCACACCCAACCTGACATCAGTCGGCTTGGACTTCGGTCGCCGTCGGTGCGTTGCCACCGGCGCAGGTGAGCGGGATGGCCCCGAGATGGCAGGCGTCGGGACCGGAGCCGAGGCGGACTGCTGGCGGATCGCGGCGGCGGCGGTTGTGGCGGTGGCGCTCGAGCGCGCCGATCTGTGCCGCGGCTTGTCAAACACCAGCAGCACCAGCAACACCGCGATCGCGACCGCGCCGAGGATCAACACGGACATCGCGGCGAGGCGCCGGCGCTGCATCCGGCCACGTCTCGATCCCCCGGGGGGCCCAGGACGATAGTGGGGATTGACGACGCAATGGCTCGTCGGAGAGCCGGTGCTATCGACCTGCCAGGCCCGGCTGATGCGTTCGGCCGGAACCGGTCCGGTTTCGGTGAACGTCGGATCCACCTCGTACACCCACCCGCCTGGGGCTTTCGCCGCGTCGGCCCGGAGCCGGTCGGAAAACGGGGGATCGACGACGGGCTCGTCTACCTCCGGCGCGGGCGCCGCGGGCAAGCGGACCTCGGGCTCGTCTACCTCCGGTGCGGGGGCCGCGGGCAAGCGGACCTCGGGCTCGTCAGTCTCGCTCGGCACCCAGGGCTCGTTCTCCACCCCGTATGGCAGTTGATCGGCATGCTCGGGAGCCTCTCCAGGCGGCTGGACCGGAGCAGGCCCCTGGCCCGGAGCAGACGCCTGGACCGGAGCAGGCCCCTGGCCCGGAGCAGACGCCTGGACCGGAGCGGTGCGCTCGGCAGCGGCGTCGGAAAGCCCCTGTTTGCCCTTGGACGCGGGAGCTGTCAACGGCCAGGGCAGCAACCGCCCGGGTCGCTGCTTGCGCCCGTGTGGTCGGTTAGCTTTGCCAGCCAGGCGAAACGGCCGTGCCAGCCAGTTCACCGAGACGACGCTAGCATCTGAGCCGCGGTACAGCAGCGAGTTTTCACGCCGGCCGCGATCGGGGGGCGATCAGCTGGTGAGCGCTTGATTGCTGGCGTAAACCGGCCCATCCGCGCGGGTGCCCCCGTTGAGCACCGCCCCGAGCACCCGCGCATCCAGCGCCTGCAGTTGGCCCCGCAGGTTCTCGGCCTCAGGCCCCCGGGTCGAGTTGGTCGACGCGACCACCAGCACGCCGTCGACCAGGCGCAGCAGCGGGATGGCGTCCGATACCTGCGCGATGGGTGGGGTGTCGACGATCACCAAGCTGTAGCGCTGGCCCAGCGAGCGCAGCAGCTCGGGCAGCCGGGGAGACTGCAGCAGCGCCGACGGATCCGGCGGCGCCGCGCCGGCCACGAGGACACTGAGCGTAGGCCCGTGTCCATTCTGGGCGCCGTGTCCGTTCTGAGATCCGGGCTCTGGCGAGAGACGCACGGACTGAATCGCGCTCTGGTCCGACACCACGCCCCGGAGCACCTCGGCGAGGCCCGGGAAGGGCAACAGCTCATAGCGCGACGCGATGCTCGAGCGGCGCAGGTCCGCGTCCAGGAGGGCCACCGGGATTCCGGTGGACGCGGCGGCGACGGCCAGGTTCCAGGCCACCGTGGTCTTTCCCTGATCGCTTCGAGAGGAAGTGACGAGCACGCTGCGCACCGGCTCGCTGTGCCCGTAGCGCAGGTTGGCCTGCAACATCTGGAAGGACTCCGCGACCGCCGGCGGCAGCTCACTCAGGGGCACGCGCTGGCCCAGCGCACGGTTCCGCGGGATCGTGGTGAGGACGGGCGCGTCGAACGCCGCAGATACCTCCTCCGCGTGCCGCAGCCGTGGGTCGGTCTGCTCGCGCAGCAATGCCAGCCCGATGCCCAGGAGCAAGCCGAACAGCGTTCCCAGCAGGACCGTCGCCAGCGGCTTGCCGCTCTTCGTGGTGGGCGCGTAGCCCGCCTGGATCAACTGCGGACCGGCGATGCCGGCCGTGCCCGCCGCAACCACTGTGGCGATCCGCGCTCGGATTCCGATCGTCGCCGGATCGCGCCGGCCGAGCCGCTTCAGCTGCGCCCTCAGGGCGCCAACGATCGCGTCGGTCTGCCGGGTCTGATCCTGCTGAGCGAGCTGGACCGCAGCGGAGGCGTAGGCATTCGCCAGGTTGGCTGCGCGCTGAGCCGAACCACCGCTCGCCACGATATCGACGACATCCGAGGTCTTCGGAAGTGGCACCGACACGTCTTTCTGCACCGAGTCGACCGAAGTTCCGTCGTGCAGCTTCTGGACGGTGAGCATCGCCACCCGGCGCGAGCCCACGAGAGCCTGGTTGTCGGCGGCCAGCTTGTCCGGGTTGGGCGTCGGCGGAATCAAGCCGAGCGCGTTCAGCTGGGTGTTGATGGTCTGACTGAACAACAGCTCGGCGGTCGTCTGGTACGTGCCGCCGAGGAGGTAGGCCGCCGCGGCCGCCGCTCCGCCAACCAGCAGGGTGGTCACGACGATGACCAGCGCCCGACGGCGCAGAGTCGCCAGCAGCGAACCGCCGGCGGCGGCGGAGTGACCCGAGCTGGTCCTGCTAACCGGATTGCTCTGTTCGGGGAGTGACAAGAGCCGCCATGGTGGCAGAGCCGGCGACCGATTGCTCCGGTCGTCAGCCTGAGAGCGCGCGCAGGCGGCTCGGAGTCGGCATGAACCACCGCCAGGGCATTCCCGTCACCACCTTGTAGGCGATCAGCGCCGCCGCGAACGCGGTCGCGTACGAGGCGGTGGAAACCAGGGCGGCGGCGGTGATCCCGCCGCTGCGCAGGAACACCAGCAGTCCGATCACCGTGACCACCAGGCCGAGGGCCTGGGACACCGAGGCGATGAATGGGTGCCCGGCGGCGTAGACGCCGGCGCTCAAGATCGAGGAGCCGGCGAACAAGACCGCCCCCGGGAGGATCAGGCGCAGGGTGAAAGCGGCCTGGCGGAAGTCGCTCCCGTATACGAGCCCGAGCAGGGGCCGCGCAAGCGCTCCGATGACCAGAGCCAGCGCCCCAGCGATCAACAGGGAGGCGTACAGCGAGCCGACGATCTTCGAGCGCCCGCGCTCAGGCTCGCGGGCTGCCGCCGGGACGAGCAGCGCGGCCAGGGTGTTCGAGAGCTGGTAGACGATCAGCGAGACATTGGTGGCCACGGAGTACAGCCCCACGCTCGAGGCGATCACGTACGCCGGCAGCATCGCGACGTCGAGCCGCGCGTTGAGGTGAGTGGCCACCAGCGTGCCCTGCCCGCGGAGCCCGTACCAGAGCGTCGTGAGCCCGAGCCGGAGGTTCGGGCGGCCAAAGCCGATGCGTCGAATCGAGCGAGCCATGCCCAGCGTCACGACGATGGCGCTGGACCCGGCGGCCGCGATCAGCGCGCTCGTGACGTGCAGCGCCCCCAAGCGCCAGAGGACGAGGAAGCTGGCCGCCATGATCGCCGGCTGGGCGAGGCGCAGGCCGTTGTAGACCGAGAAGTCGTGCTTGCCGAGCAGCAGGCCGTAGTTGAGCTCGGATCCGATCACCAGGACGACCGTCAAGACAAACCAGTGTCCGGTGGCGACCGCTCCCGGGCTGTGGGCCGAGAAGACGGCGGGTAGCAGGGCTTCCCCGGCGACCAGCGCGACGGCCGTGCACGGGAGCAGGATCAGCATCCAGGTGGTCAGCAGGCTGGGCGCATCGTCGGGATCGCGCGCGATGAAGTAACTGAGGCTCTGCGCAACGCCCATGGCGAACAGGAAGCCCCCCAGCTGCGTGACGGTCACCAGGGCGACGGTCACCCCGCGTCCGCTGGGGCCGAGCGCGCGGGCGCTGACCACGCCGCTCAGCAGATTGACGCCCAGCGTGAGGGCCGAGTACAGGTAGGTCAGCAGGCCCGTACGCATGAGACCCGGGGCGGCGAACATTCCTCGTAGGCCCACGACTGGCCCGCTCGAGGCTGCCTCCGGCGTCAGCGGCGCAGCCGTCGCAGACTTGCGGTGCACGCGGCAAACCATAGTTACGTGCGATTGGGCCGGTGTCAGCGGAAGCTGACCAGAACCACGTCGCCGCCGAGCTCGAGCCGCAGCCGATGGAGCTCTCGGTGGCGTGCCAGCGGAGCCGCGGTGAGGCTCGGACGCCAGATGACGATGTCCCGGGCGCCCCGGGCGAAGCTCAGATCGACGGGCTGGACTGTCGGAGTCAGCGTCTTGCGCGTGCTCTGGTCCCATACCGAAACCGGCCGCCACAGGGCCAGCACTTGGGACGCGTCAGGCCTCACAAGGCGAAGCTGCCAAGTCGGGTTGCCGGCCCGAGACTGAACCCTGGGCCAGGGCGCGTGACCGGAACCGGGTGAATCCCGCAGGGCCGCGATCAGCGTCTGGATGGCCAAGAAGGCTGGCTTGGGCGAGAGGTCGTTGCGCAGCAGCCCGAAGTGCTGCTCGGGGTCGGCGAGGTTGAAGTCCGGCTTCTCGTCCAGGAGCTCATAGATGAAGGTGGCGCGAATCCCGGCGGCGAAATTGGCCAGCAGCAGTCGCGGCAGGTAGATTCCCGCCGCCTGCTCGGACACGGGTGGCGGTCCGACACTGCTATGAAGCGCGTTGTGATAGCCGGTCTCGGTGAACACCACGCCGGTCCTGCGCGCGTTGGGCGGCAGTTCGGAGATCGCCCTGCCCAGCGCCGGCTCGGGCGGTCCGCCCAGGGGATAGGGATGCTCGTTGAACAGCCCGGGGAGCCCGGACACGAGCCGGCGATTGCTCGGATACAGCAGACTCGGGCCGATCACCGCAACCCCAGGGGCCTGCTGGTGTACGGCCGCGGCGAGCGCGGGCATGTAGGCCTCGACGATCTGCGGCCAGTTCGAGATGCCGCTGTTGTCGATCTCGTTGGGGCCCTCGAACGCGTCAATGCTTCCGCGCAGGACGCGCAGAGAGTCTGCGACCGATTGACTGGGCGGGACCCCCACGTCGCTGGTCGCCAACGTGGCGGTGATGCCCTGCCCAGCCGCAGCCTGCAGCCCGGCGGCAAGCTGGCTACCGGGAGCGGCCACCGCGTCGCGTATGTGATGCACCCCCAGCCGGCCCAGCATGGCGATGGCCTGCGCCTGTCGCCCGTACGCCGTGTCGGCATAGTTGAAGTGCACGACGACCCCGACCGAATCGATCAGCGCGAGCGTGGAGCGAGGCGTCCCGGCCAACCCCGGCAACCGGTTGACCGTCGGCGCCCGGCGCTCGCCGCCTGTGACCAGCAGCCCGGTCAGCGCGGCCGCGACGGTCAAGATCCCGACCGCGGCGAGCATCCGGCGCCGCCCTCCCCCACCCCGGGCCAGGCGAAGCCGTCGGCGGGCCCCGATGGCCGTCGTCCTCATACCGCCCGCCCAAGTCCAGCCGCGACGGCCGCCTTCGACGCTTGACCGCCTTGCCTGCCAGGGTCAGGAACTGGGCCGGCGCCGCGGTCAAGCGCGCCGGCGAGCAAGCCGGTCTCGAGATCAGGCGCTATCGCCCACCTGCGCTCCGCCGGACAGAGCTCCTGCTCGCCCATCAGATCGAGTTGGTGATCGACGTTGGCGCTAACCGTGGGCAGTACGCGCAGGAGCTGCGAGCGCATGGCTACCGGCACGAGATCGTGTCGTTCGAACCTGCCGCGGCAGCGTTTGAGACCCTCCGGCAGCGTTCGACGGCTGACCGCCGCTGGGGCATCCGGCAACTGGCCGTCTCCGACGAGGATGCGATCGTCGAGCTGGGCGCCGCGGATAACTTCAGCTCCCTTCTGCCCGTCGCAGGGCGTCTGTCCGCCCTGTTCCCGGAGGCCACCCCGCGCCGCCGCGAGCGCGTGCGCTCATGCCGTCTGGACGCCGCCGGACTCGAGCTGCCGGAGGGCAGCAGGACCTTGCTCAAGCTCGACGTCCAAGGCTTCGAGCGACAGGCTATCGCCGGTGCCGGCGGCATCCTCGAAGGGGTGGCGATCATCGAGACGGAGCTCTCGGTCGCCCCGCTCTACGTGGGGCAGGCGCTGCTGGCCGAGATCGTCTGCCTGCTCGAGCGCCACGACTACCGGCTGGTCGAGCTGGATCCGGTCCTGAGGGATCGCACCACAGGTCAGTATCTGCAATTCGACGGCCTGTTCGTGAAGCGGTGAGGGCGATCACCCGCCGTCGCCTGAGGCCGTGTTCACGATCTCCAAGATGCGCGCCTGGAACACCTGCCGGCTGAACAGCTGCGCGTGCGCCTGGATCTCCAGCGGGTCAAAGCGAGTCAGGTCGCTCTGAAGCGCCCGCGCCAGCGCCGGCCGATCATCAGGTGGGACAAGGATGCCCGTGCGGCCGGGCTCGACCGTCTCACGAGCCCCTCCGGCGTCGACGGCGACGACCGGACGGCCCGCGGCCTGGACTTCGACCGCAGCGATCCCGAACTCCTCGACATTCGGTACCACCAGCGCGGCGGCGTGGGAGTAGAGCTCTGCCAGCTGCGCATCGCTGACCCGTCCCATGAATTCCGCCTGGGCCGCGAATCGCGTCCGGAGCCCCTTGAGCTCCGGGCCGTCGCCGACCACCTTGATCTTTCTCCCGGCCTCGGCCGCCGCCGCGATGGCGAAGTCAACCCGTTTGTGCCTTACCAGCTCACCGACATAGAGGACGTAGTCCTGCGGTCGGCCGAGCCCGAAGCGATCGACCTCCACCGGTGGGTGAACCACAACCGACGGCTGCCCCCAGAAGTGCTCGATCCGCCCGGCGGTGAGCCTCGAGTTGGCGATGAACTGGTCAACGCGCGCGGCCGCCCGGCGATCGAAGCCGCGGTGGCGCCGCAGAGCGAGCGCCACCGGTCCGCGCAGCGGGGGCGGGACCGAGGTCGGCTCTGCGTCCATCCACGCGTAACGAAAAGGCGAGTGGCAGTAGCAGATGTGACGCGCACCTCGCGGCACCCGCACGCCGTGGGCGAAAGCGCTGCTGCTGGTCAGGATGCAGTCGTGGCCGCCCAGGCGCAGGGCGCGAATTGCGCTCGGAAACAGAGGTAGCAGCGCGCGGAAATTTCGCTGACGCGCCCCCAGGCGCTGCAGCGGAGAGGCGATCACCGTCCGGCCGGCGAACCGGCCTTGGGTGCCATCCTCGTCGTAGAGGAGCGTGAAGATCGGCGCCTCCGGCCACAAGTCGGCCATCGCGGCGAAGGTTCGCTCGGCACCGCGCATAACCAGCAGGTAGTCGTGCACCAGGGCGAGATCCATCGCTTCGCGGAGCGTACTGTCGTGGGCGTCGATCTCGGGTGGTGGCGCCGTACGCCATGCCTGGTGACGCTGGTCGGGCTGACGCCGGATCGGCCGTCGACGCGCGATAGTGCGCCGATGCCTCGGTATTTCCTGGACCTGGCGGAGAACGACGCGCCAATACGCTGGGATCCGTTTGCCGGGCCGCGGCCCGAACGCAAGGACACTCGTTACTGGGGTGGCGTGTTCCGAGCCATGGAGCGCACGATCCGAGACCGTGGGATCGATGTCTACCTCACCTTCGATCCGGAAAAGCTGCCCCGGTATGGCGAGACGGTCGTCGCGGTGATTCTGGGCGACGAGGTGGGCCGCATCCCGCGCTACGTCGATCGCGTGCGGGCGGTGTTCAAGTGCTACGGGACCCGTCCCGTCCTCGGCACGGGTCCTCTTCGCCACCCCGGCATGACGGGCGCCGCCGAGCTCGCCCAGTACGCAGTGCGCTGGCTGCGCTGGCTACCGGGGGCGGCTGCACACAGCCGGCTCGTGCTCGGCCAGGCGCTCCGGGGGCAGTCCCGTGCACCCGCGGTTTCGACGGTTCCGCTCGGGACCTTCAACCAGCTCGAGCTCCCGGTGATCCCGCCCGAGGACCGCACGGTTGACCTGTTCTTCGCCGGGAGCGTCGAGCACCACGGGTCACTTTCGCACCGGCTGCTGTCAGCGAAGGTTCGGTCCCGGCGGGAGATGGTCGCGGCCTTGGAGCGACTCGCGGGCTCTCACCCGCACCTTCGAATCGATCTCCGCGTGACCGACGGATTCAAGGCATCCGAAGGGTCGTCGTCCTCCAACTACTCCGAGCGGCTCATGGCGGCGCGAATCTGCCTTGCCCCGCGCGGCACCTCGGTCGAGACTTACCGATTGCTCGAGGGCCTGCGCTACGGTTGCCTGGTCATCTGCGAGCGGCTTCCGCCGCATTGGTTCTACGAGCGCGCCCCGTTCCGGCAGCTCGACCGCTGGGAGGACCTGGAGGCAGCCGTGTCGCCAGTGCTGGATGATCCTGTCGCGCTGCATCGCGCGCACTCCGAGGCGCTCGAGTGGTGGCGCCAATGCTGCTCGGAGTCGGCGGTCGGACGGTTCATGGCCGATCGGCTCAATGGCCTGGCTGGTCGCCCGGCGAGAGCGCCTCGCGCGTTAGCCGTCCGAACTCGCGGACCTGCTCCTCCGTGAGCTCGGCGCCGCCGACGAGCGCGGTGTTGCCACGAACCGTGTCCTCGTGCGTGGAGGAGAACAGCACAACGCCTCCAGCGTTTGACAGCAGCGCCTCCGCCAACAGCAAGCGGGCGAGACCGCCTGACTGCGCGCAGTCGATCGCCAGCGCCCGAGACCATTGCGTGCGGCGCGCCTGATCGCGCATCAGCTCGAGCAGCGGCGGCAGCCCGAGCCTTACCGCTGAATGAGTGATCACCGGCCGGCCGTCGAGCGGCAGCCGCGCCAGCGACGGCTCGACGACGCTGTGGGCCAGCTGCACCACGGACGCGAGCTCGGCGCGGCGGCTCAGCGCGTAGCCTGTCGATTCCCGGTCCGTGGCCAGTCCGAAGTGACGGATCTTGCCCTCTCTGACCGCCTGCTCGAGGAACTCCAACAGGCCCTCGCTCTCGAGGTCGGCCGGGCGGCACTCGTGCAGCAGCAGGAAATCCACGGTCTCGACGCGCAGCTCCCGCAAGCTCGTCTCCAGGCTCGCACGCACCTGCCCTGGCTCAAAGCAAGCCGGCCTGACCATCGCCTGCGCCCGCCGGCGAAGGATCGGGCGCAGCCCTGGCGCGCGCTTGATGACCTCCCGTCCCGCCGTCTTGGCGGCGCGCATGGTCGCTGAGTGCCGGGGAGGTTCGAGGCCCAGCTTGGTCGTGATCGTGACGCCGTCCCGCCGCCCGGCGAGGAACTGCCCCACCGCACTTTCGGCCTCGCCGTATCCATATGATCGCGCGGTGTCGAAGTGCGTGATCCCGCTTTCGTGGGCGACCTCGAGCAGCCGGATCGACGCTCGGCGTCCGAGCCGGGCCATCAACGCGGCCGAGCCGAAACCCAGGCGGGAAGGGGTCAGCCCTGTGCCTGCAAGCGAGACGGTCTCCATCACTCACCCCCCGGAGGGGCGGCCATGATAGTCGATCTGCGCCGGAGCCACGAGAGCACCGAGCTCGAGACAGACCTTTGCGTGATCGGAGGCGGTGCCGCCGGGATCGCGATCGCGCTCGAGTTCCTGGATGCCGGCGCCGAGGTGATCGTGCTGGAGAGCGGCGGCCTTCGTTTCGGTCGACAGGCTGAGCGCTTCAACGACGGCGACACGGTCGGCATCGATCGCCGGTCGTTGACGAGCGGACGGGCACGGGGGCTCGGGGGCGCAACGTCGCTATGGGCGGGACAGTGCCTTCCTGCCGATCCCGAGGCGCTCAGCGAGCGGCCCTGGGTGCCGCACAGCGGCTGGCCCTTTCCGCTGGCCGAGCTCGAGCCCTTCTATCGGCGAGCGGAGAAGGTTCTGCAGATCCAGGGCTGCCACTACGACGAGACGGTCTGGGACGAGTTCGGCGTGGAGAGGCCGTCCTTCGACACGAGCCGTCTCGCACACCGGTTCAGCGTCTGGTGTCCCCGGCCCCACCTCGGGCGGCTGTACCGGCGAGCGTTGTCGGATTCCCCGAACGTCCGCGTGCTGCTGGACGCAACCGTAACCGAGCTCGTCACCACCCCGGGAGGGCAGCGCTTCGATTCGGTGCTCGCCGCGGCTCCGGGGGCAAGCTCGGTCCGCGTCCGGGCGCGAGCCTGCGTGATCTGCACCGGCGCGATCGAGAACGCGAGGCTGCTGCTGGCCTCGACCGGCGCCAACAGGGATGGCATCGGCAACCGCCATGGCCTGGTGGGCCGATTCTTCTCAGACCACCCCAACGGCCATTCCGCCGCGATCCTCGGCGGCGACGTCGCGCGATTGCAGGAGCTCTATGGACTGTTCTACCGGGAGCGGGTCCGGTATCTGCCGCGGCTCGTCCTCAGTGCCCAGGCGCAGCGAGCTGAGCGGGTGCTGTCATGCGCCGCGCATCCGGTGTTTCACTTTGGCGAGGACTCGGGAGTCGAGGCAGCACGTCGCGTCTACCGCTCAGCCCGGAGCGGTAGACGGCCCGAGACCTGGCCGCAGGACCTGCGCCTGATCGCGCGTGACCTCCCGCGGGTGGCCGCAATCACCCGCCGGCGCTTCACGGCCGGACGATCAGCCGGCCTACGGCCGATCGCCGTGACCCTGCAGACTCACGCCGAGCAGGCGCCGAACCCCGACAGCCGGGTCACCCTGGGCCGACGCCGCGACGCGCTGGGCGTACCGGTGCCCGCCGTCTCCTGGAGGCTCACCGAACTCGACCGACGCACCGCCTCGGCGATGGTTGCGACCGTAGCCGACGAGTTCAGCCGCCGGGGCCTCGGTGAGGTCCGGCCCGCGCCATGGCTGACCGAATCGAATTGGCGCGAGCACTTGCACGACTCAATCCATCAAATGGGCACGACCCGTCTGGGCGAGGCTCCCGAAGCGAGTGTCGTGAGCCCGGATTGCGAGATCCACGACGTCTCCGGGCTGTTCGTCGCCGGCGCTTCGGTCTTCCCGGCCGCCGGGTACGTCAACCCGACGCTGACGATCATGGCATTGGCGATCAGGCTCGCCGACCATCTCAAGCGCGTGCTGGGCAGCCCCTGACAGATGCACGACCGTCACACTGGGTCCCCGATGAGGGTGTTGTTCGCCAACCACACCGCTTCCATGAGCGGCGCAGAGCACGCGATGCTCCGGCTGCTCGAGGCCGTGCGGGACGAGCACGAGGTCGCCGTGGCCTGCCCGGAGGCGGGGGCCCTACCCGAGGCGCTAGAGCGGGCCGGAATCCGCCGGCTGGCGCTTCCGGCCTTCGAAGCGAGCTTCCGGCCGCACCCGCTGCACACCCCGCACGGAATGGCGCGCCTCGGCTGGGGTGGGATCGTCCTGGCCGCACTCGCCCGCCGCCTGGGGGCGCAAGTGCTGTACGCCAACACGACCCGGGCCGCGCTGATGGGAGGGGTCGCACGCCGGCTGGGTGGCCCCCCGCTCGTGGTCCGGGTTCACGATCTGCTCCCCCGCTCGGCGTTCGGACGGGCGGTGCGGGGGGCGATCGCGGCCAGCGCAGACGCCGTACTGGCGGTCTCCGATTACACCGCCGAGCGCTTCAACGACGGGCTCCGGCATCCGCTGGCCGCGAGGGTCTACAACGGCATCGACCTGACCCGATTCGATCCGGCGCGGGTGGCGCCGGCCCGCCTTGGCGAAGAGCTGGGGCTCGGGGCTGACGCGCTGCTGCTCGGGCAGGTGGCGCAGATCACCCCCTGGAAAGGACAGGCCGAGGCGATCCGCATCGTCTTCGAGCTGAGACGCAGGGGGCTCGACGCGCACCTGGTGATCGTCGGCGAGATCGCCTTTGCCGGGAGGCAGGTGCGTTATGACAACACCACATACCTGCGGAGACTGCACCAGCTCGTCGACGAACTCGAGCTCGCCGACGAAGTCCACTTCCTCGGCTCCCGCCAGGATGTACCGGCGCTGCTGCGGGCGTTTGACCTCTCGCTCCTGCCCTCGTGGGAGGAACCCGCCGGCCTCGCCGTGGTCGAGAGCCTGGCCATGGGCACGCCGGCGTTCGTCTCGGTTCCCGGCGGCGCGGCCGAGATCGTCGAGGACGGAGTGTCCGGTAGGACACTGCCGGTCGGCCAGCCTGAAGTCTGGGCCGCGGCGATCCACGAGACGCTGCGCGATCCCGAAGCCGTGGCCCGGATGAGCACACAGGGGCCGAAGTCGGCGGCCCGATTTCGCCAGGAGGCGCACGCCGAGGAGATCGTGGGCCACCTCCAACGAGTGGCGGCGGCTCCTGCGCCCCCCCGCTACGGGTTGGGGAGGGTTGAGGTCGGCTCCGACCCGATGGCCGGCCAGGCGCGATGGCCGAACTGACGGCAAGGCTGTCGCAGTCGTGGCTGTCGATGCGGATACGCAGGAGCGACCTGGCCTGGACACTCGCGATCGGAGGCCTTGGTGCGATCGTCGTGGTGGCCGCGCTGAAGTACTCGTTTCAGGCCTCCTGCGCCGTGGTGCTGATCGTGCTGGTGGTCGCGATCTACCGTCACGACCGCAGCTGGGGCATCGTCGCGCTGTTCGCCTTCTGGTTCCTGGCGCCCGAGATTCGCCGGCTGCTCGAGCTTCTGACCGGCTACGTGAGCACAGATCCGCTCTCGCTCGCCCCGTTTCTCGCCACCGCCGCCCTCGCCGGCGTCGAGCTCTCCCGCTCCAAGCTGCCGCCGACGGCCCGACGCGTCCTGCTGCTCGCCGCGGCGGGCTTTGCCTTCGGGCTGCCGGTGGGCGTGCTTCACCCCTCGGCGGCGCTGTACGCGTTCGTCGCCTACCTGGCCGGCGTCTCGGGCGCCGTGCTGGGCTTCTGCGAGCCGCGTCTACTGCAGCGCAGCGGCCTGCGTCGGATCGTGCTCTTCGGAATGGTGCCGATCGCGCTCTACGGGCTCGTTCAGCATGTCCTGCAGCTGCCGAGCTGGGACCAGGCGTGGCTGGACGCCACCGGCGTGACGAGCATCGGAACCACGAGCACCGGCACCGTGAGGGTGTTCGCCACGCTCAACGCGCCAGGCGCACTGGCCCCGCTGCTCGGACTTTCAGTCCTGTGCTACCTCACGGTGAGGGGACACCGCTCACTCGCGGCGATCGGCTTCGCCGTGGTCGGCGTCACCCTGGCGCTGACCTTCGTGCGCTCCACCTGGGTCGCGCTCGCCGCCGGCGCGCTCGCCCATGTCATCGCCTCCCGCGGGACCAGCGCGCGGCGGGTGCTCGGAGTGGCGGCGATTGCGCTCGCGGCGACGCTTGCCCTCTCGCCGGTCAGCCACACGGCGCGAGACGTGGTCAACCGCTTCACCACGATCGGCTCTCCAGGCAGTGACACCTCGGCCACCGCTCGCACGGCGACGCTCGGGGCCACACTGCCCACGGCCGTGACGGCTCCGGTGGGTCATGGGCTCGGGAGCGCTGGAGAACCGACGAAGCTCACCGCCGACACCTCGCTTCGGGCGCCGGACAACGGCTACCTCTCATTGCTGTACCAGGTCGGCCCGGTCGGCTTCATCCTCGTGGTCTTGGCCATCCTCCTGATGCTGCGCGCGGCGTGGAACGGCGCCCGTGCGCGTGCGCCGGGGCAGGACCTCCGCCTGTTGCTGTTTTCGATGTTCGTGCTCCTGCTGGTCAGCCTGGTCTCGGGCGATGACTTCTACGGCAGCCTCGGAGTCATCTTCTGGTTCATCGGTGGCCAGGCGCTGGCCTTCCAGCACGCTCAGCGAACCCGCGGGGCCGCGACCGCCTCGCTGTAGATGCCCTCCAGGCGATCGATCACGCGCTCCCACCCGTACCGCCGCTCCACCACCATGCGGTTGTAGCTGCCCATCTGCCGCCGCAGCTGCGGTGCGATCAGCAGCTCGCGCAGCGCACCCGCCAGCGCCCGGGCGTCGCCCGGTGGGACTCGGCGCCCACCCCGCTCGTCGACGAGCTGGCCCAGACCGCCGGTGTCAGTCACGACGAGCGCCCGGCCGCAGGCCATCGCCTCCAGCGCTGTCATCCCGAACGGCTCGCCGAACGAGGGAAGGCAATAGACGGCGCACCGGCCCATCAGAATCGGGGTCTCCTCACGGGTCACGTGCCCAAGGAGCTCGACGCGGCGCAGCAGCGGTGACCGGGAGAGGCGTCGGCGAACCACCTCGGCTTGACTTCCGTCGCCCGCCACGAGCAGCCGCGCCTTGGGCAGCTCCTCAATCAGACCGGCGAACGCGTCAAGCAGCACCAGGATGCCCTTGCGCGGCTCCAGGTTGGCCAGGAACAGCACGTCCTGCCCCGGCGCTTCGCGGTCACACGGACGCCACGCCCGCTCGTCGATTCCCGGCGACAGCTCCCGAACCAGAAGGCCGCGGGAAGGAGGATTGCGCAGCCGCGAGGCGGCCGCCGGCGTCGATAGCAGCACGACGGTTGCCCGCTGCTGTTGTGCGGCGCGCACGACGACCCTGACGTCGTCGACCAGGCCGCGGATCACCCGCTCGCGAGTGCTCCCGCCGGGAGGCCAGGCCGGTACGTACGGACCCAGCACCACCGGCACCCCGACCTCCGGGAGGGCCAGGCTTAGGCCGACGTCGACCGGATTCAGCTGATGAACGAGGTCGAACCTCGTCGTGCGCCGCAGGCGCACGAACAGCCGGCGCATCCGGCGCATGTACTCCAACCGGGGGAGAGGCTCCGGCAGGCTCGACTCGCCCAGCTCGTGCACGTGGACGTTCGGCGGCAGATCATGCTGGAGCGAGACCCGCTGCGCGGCTACGTGCAGCACGTGATTGCGCGCGGCTAGGCCCTGGATGAAGCCGTGCGCCACCAGACCGTCTCCGTGGGGCTCGTGGTCGGTGAGGAGCGCCGACGGATGCGCGACGAAGATCGAGAAGGTCACGGCATGCTCCTCAAAACGCTCGAGGGACGCGATCAAAGCCCCGCCGGTCTCGGCCCCCACCGGCAGAGCGGCGCGCCAGCCCAGGCCTGATGTTACTCTCGGCGCATGCGCCGCCTCCTCGTCCACCGCCCCCACGCCCCTGCACCCCTGCTGAGCCTGGTGATCCTGGTTCTGTCCGTGGGCCTGGCCGCCGCGGGACCGGCGCAGGCGGCCAAGCGTCATGCCCCTCGCGCCACCCGTCATGTCCACCGCGCCAAGCGCCATGTTCCCCGCGGCTTCTTCGGGACCGTCTTGGACCCGATGATGACCAACCCGGCCTACGTCTCGGATCGTGCCCTCGACGCCCAGACGGCGCTGATGGCGCGTTCCGGCGTGGAATCTCTCCGGGTCACCTTCGACTGGGGGGCGATCGAGCCAGCGCCCGGCAAATTCGACTTCTTGGCCACGGATCGGATCGTGCTCGACGCCGCTCGACACGGCCTCCACCTGCTGGCGAACCTGATCTATACGCCAGCTTGGGCGTCGACGCATCCTTCGGGCTCCTACCCCTTCCGCTACGCCCCCCGCAGCCCGCAGTACTTCGCAACTTTCGCGAGCGCGCTCGTCCATCGCTACGGCCCGCGGGGCAGCTTCTGGAAGCTCCACCCCGGCCTGCGCTCCGGTGCGGTCCGCGAGTGGCAGATCTGGAACGAGCAGGGGTTCGACGTCTTCTGGGATTCGCTGCCTTGGCCACCGCGCTATACGCGACTGCTGCGCGCGGGCTACCTGGCCATCCACCACGTCGACCGCGGCGCGCAGGTCGTCGCCGGCTCGCTGGTCGCCACCGGCAACTACACGCAATGGGCGCAGATGTCGGCGCTCTACCGCGCTGGGGCCAAGCGCTACTTCGATGTGGTCTCTGTCCACCCGTTCACCGACGGGTCGATCCCGGTGAGCCAGAGCGTGGACCGCGCGATCACGATCGTGCGCTACGTGCGCAACGTGATGCGCCGACACGGCGACGGCCGCAAGCCGATCATCCTCACCGAGCTGACGTGGCCGGGCGCGGTGGGATTCGTCAAGCCAAGTCGACTGCTCGGCCTGGAGACCACGCCTCGCGGCGAGATGCTGCGCCTGACCGCGGCCTACAACTACCTCGCCACCCACATCCGGCAGACCGGCGTGACCCAGGCGTACTGGTTCGACTGGGCCTCCACGTTCGACCGCAACGATCCTCAATCCGACGTGGGCTACCGGTTTGCGGGCCTGACCCGCTTCGACAACGGCGCGTTCTTCCCCCAGCCGGTGCTGCGCACCTATGCGCGGGTCGCCACTCACTACGAGGGCTGCGCGAAGCTCGGCAACGGTCGCTGTCGGTGACCGCTGAGCTCGCTACGCGGTAACGGCTGCCTCCGCCAACCCGCCTCTAGCCGCCAACGCGCCTCTAATCGCTCAATTGGCCGGGCGTGAGCCTTGGATCATGTACCCTCCCGCTCCGAAATGATGCAGAAGGTCCCGGGCAACGCCCTTCCCCCTGAGCCGCAAAACCCGGGTTCAGGCGCCGAGGCGACCAGAGCGTGAGCTCGACCTCCGGGAGCCTGCGCGCACTGGTCGCCGGCGAGCTGTTCGTCGAGGAGATCGAGCAGTCGCCTCATAGCAGGCTTCGTGATGTGATCGGCAGGATCGTCCTGGTGATCGCTGACGCGATCGCCGTCGCTCTGGCGGTCCTGGCAGGAGCCGCCGTGAGCCGATCGAGCTTCACGCCCTGGGTCTTCGCGCTACCCCTGCTCTACTGGGTCCTGGCCAGGATGGCAGGGCTCTACAGCCGCGACGAGTACGTCCTCAACAAGGCGACTCTGGACGAGGGTCCAAGATTGGTCAGTGTGGCCGCGATCTTCGTCGTGATCTTGGCTGGCTCGATGCAGGTCTGGTTTCGCCATCCGGTGCAGCCGCTGGTCAGTTGGATCGCGCTGAGTGTGTGCTCGTTGGGCGTCCGCGCTGCTGCTCGCTTCGCACTGGCACGGTTCACCCCGCCGGAGCGACTGCTCGTCATTGGCGACGCTGCGGCTACATCGCGAATTCGGGTGGCCTTCGCGCGCAATCCTGGTCTGAACGCGATCGTGGCAGGGCGAGTGGCGTCACGTCCCAGCCTCTTGCGCCGCGACCACGACGAGTGGGCGCTCGGTGCTGTGAACGACTTGAAGGCAGTGCTCCGGGAGCATCGCGTCGAGCGAGTGGTCGTGGTTTCGGCCGAGGCCGGTGACGAGCACGGGGTCGAGGTCGTGAGGCTGGCGAAGGCGTGCGGTGTCAAAGTGGCGGTGCTGCCACCTCTGCTCGAAGTCATGGGCTCGTCGGTCGAATACGACGACATCGGCGGCCTGGCCCTCCTGAGCATGCGCCCATTCGGCCTGACCCGATGGTCTAGGACCCTGAAGCGACTTCTTGACGTAGTCGTCGCCGGGACCGCGCTCGTAGTGCTCTCGCCGATGCTGGGGGCGATCGCTGTCGCGATCAAGCTCAGCTCCCGAGGCACGGTGGTCTTCCGCCAGACCCGTGTCGGTCGCGACGGACGGGCCTTTCAGATGATGAAGTTCCGCACCATGGTCGCGGGAGCCGAGGAGCGCAGGCACGAGCTGTTCGAGCACAACGAGGCCGCGCCGCTCTTCAAGATCGCCAACGATCCGCGGACAACGTCTGTGGGTCGCTTCCTCCGCCGCCAGTCCCTCGATGAGCTGCCGCAGCTGATCAACGTGCTGCGCGGTGACATGAGCATTGTGGGGCCCCGTCCACTCGTGGCCGAGGAGGACGAATTGTTCTCGGGCTGGCAACGACACCGCAACCAGGTTGCCCCAGGCATCACCGGTCCCTGGCAGGTTCTCGGCTCGACCCGGGTCCCGTGGGACGACATGGTCACCTTGGACTATCTCTACGGTGCAAACTGGTCACTCTGGCTCGACGTCAAGATCATGCTGCGCACGATTCCGGCAGTCATGAGCCAGCGTAGCGGCGAATATCCCCCTCGGCCCTGATCGGCCCCAGACGCGGGGTCCGGCGCCTCGCTCACCGCGGCGAGATGCCCAGGTACGGCACCGCCCAGCCCACGATCTTCTGAAACGCCGGCGCCGCCACCGAGCCCCCGTAGATCGCACCCTGCGGCTCGTCCACCATCACCGCCACCACCAGCTTCGGCGCGCTCGCCGGAACCATGCCGATGAACGAGGCGATGAACTCGCTACTCGAGTAGCGGCCGTTGACGACCACGTTCGCCGTGCCCGTCTTGCCGGCCAGATCATAGCCCTTGATCGCCGCCCCCGAGGCCGTCCCGCCGTCGGCCAACACGCCTCGGAGCATGTCGCGCAGCTCGGCCGCCGTGGTCTGGGAGATGATCCGATGACCCCTCGGAATCGGAACCGGCTTGCTCCCGACCTGCTGCACGATGTGGGGCGGCCTGAGCGTCCCGCCGTTGGCGATCGCCGAATACGCGTTGGCGATCTGGATCGGCGTAACCGACTCGCCCTGCCCGAACGGCAGGTTGCCCATCGAGGACCCCGAGTACTTGGACAGCGGCAGGATGATCCCCGAGTCCTCGCCAGGCAGATCGATCCCGGTGCGTAAACCGAAACCGAAGCGACGCACCCAGCCGCTGAAGCGCGTCGCGCCCATCTTCAGCCCGATCTCATCGGCGCCGATGTTGCTCGACACCTTGAGGATCTGCGCTACCGACAGAGTCTCGTTTCCGTGGACTTCAGCGTCGTGGATCTGACGATCAGCGACCTGGAGCACCGACGGGACGTTGAACTGCGTGCTTGGTGTGACGACACCGTCCTGCAGCGCGCCGGCGACGGTGAACGCCTTGAACGTCGAGCCCGGCTCGTAGTTGTAGCCGACGGCGCGGTCCTGGGCAGCCCAGCCCGGCGAGCCGGCCGGATCATTGGCATTGACCCGCGGCCAGTTGGCCAGTCCAAGGAGCGCTCCCGAATTGGGGTCCATCGCGATTGCCGTTGCGCCGTGCGGCGAGTACTGGGCGCCGACGCCGGCCAGCACCTGCTCCATCTCGTCCTGGAGTGCCGCGTCGATGGTCAGCTTCAGCGTCTTGCCTGGCCGCATCGGCCGCAGGTCGTTGATCGAGATCGGCTTCCCAATCGCGTCGTTGACGATCCGGCGCACCCCGTCGGTGCCTCTCAGGACCCGGTTGTACCGGTACTCGAGTCCGCTGTCGCCCTGCCCATCGGCGTACAGGCCACCGAGCACCTGCGAAGCTGTCCAATCGCGGGGATACACGCGCATCACCTTGGGCACCAGCGAGATGCCGCTGATCTGCAGCTTCTTCTGCAGCTCCTCGATTTGGGTTCCGCGATCGGCCGGGAGCAGGTGGGCCAGGACGACATATCCGGTGTGGGGCTTGGTCAGCCCGGCCAGCACCGGCAGCATCGGCTGGCCCAGCAGCGGCGCGAGCTTCTGAGCCAGGACGACCGGCTGCTTGATCAAGTACGGATCGGCCACCACCTCATCGGCCGACTCGGAGATCGCCAGCTCGATGCCGTTGCGATCAGTGATCGTGCCTCGCGCAGCCGGTACGGCGTTCTGCGTGATCTGCTGGCTGACCGCCGCATGCTGGAGCGTGGCGGCCTTGACGGCGCCAAGGTAGGTGGCTCGCGTCAGGGCAATCCCGAGCAGCGCCAGGAAGACCAGAAAGATCCAACCGATCCGGCGATCGACAGCAGCCATCGAAAACGGCTCAGCCGCCGTTGGAGGGCGAGGACGAAGTGGCCCCGACACCGGTGGCCGCCGCCGCGGCGCCCGGCGCACTCGAGGCTCCCGTCGTACTCGAGGGGGTGCTCGCAGTCCCAGCCGGAGTAGCAGTCCCAGCCGGAGTCGCAGTCGCGGCCGCGCTCCCGGCCGCGGCGGTACCGGCGGCCGAGGTGGTGCTCGAGCCGGTCACGGTGTTGCCGACGGGCAGTGACGCGACGAACGCCACCGAGTTGGGCGGATGGAGGTTCGCCGCGGCACGCTGGGCGATGCCCGCGGCCGAGGAGGAGAGGAAGTTGATCGCGTCGGGAGCCGGCATCACCATGCCCATGCCGGCGGCGAGGCTCTCGATGCGGTGATCGTCGGCCAGCGATGCCACGCTGGCTCTCAGCAGCTGGTTGCGGCTCTGCAGCGCCGTGCCCCGGTCGATCGAACGGCCGATGCCGGCGCCGAGCTTGAGCACCTCCACCTGCATCGCGACGATCCCGGCCAGCAGCACGCCGAGCAGCGGTATCCACGCGCGCCCGCGGACGATCCGGTCCAGCAGCTGATGGTCGGGGATCGTTCGGGCGTAGCCCGCGGCGCGGGCGGCGAGCGAAGCGCTGGGACGGGTCAGTGCCGCGCGCGGGGGCCGACGATGCTGACGCTGAGGTTGAGGCTGCGCCCTAGGCCGATCCCAAGGCTGAGCCCGAGCGCGAGGCTGAGAGTGAGGTTGAGGACCGGTGGCCGGCTTGGCGGGGCCTGAAACCCGCCGAGGTCGCGGCGTGGCGACGCCGCCACCGAGAGAACGGGAGACCCGGCGGGGCGCTTTGGCACCGGCCTTTTTCTTCGCGCCGGCCGAGGTGACTGCAGTAGGCGTCATGCGGGCTTTACCTCCAGCTTGCGGGCGGCGCGCAGGTGCGCTGATCGGGAACGGGGATTGCCGGCGATCTCTCCCGGCGTGGGTGCGACCGCGCGCCGGGTGAGCAGCTCGGCCTCGGGCTCATGACCGCACACGCAGATCGGCAGCTCTGGCGGGCACACGCATCCCCGCGCGCGGGCGGCGAGAAATCGCTTGACGATTCTGTCCTCGAGCGAGTGAAACGAGATCGCGGCTATCCGTCCACCGGGGGCGAGGACCTCCCAGGCCGGCGGCAGCGCCTGCTCCAGCTGCGTCAGCTCATCGTTGACGGCGATCCGCAGCGCTTGGAAGGTCCGCCGCGCGGGATGGCCTCCGGCGAATTGCGCCGGGATCGGAACGGCGGCCTTGATCGTGTCGACCAGCTGCTGGGTGGAGTCGAGTGCCTCGCGACGCCGGGTCCGGACGATCGTTCGGGCGATCTGGGTCGCGTACCGCTCCTCGCCGTACTCCCGCAGCAGCCGGGCCAGTCGACGCTCGTCCCAGGTGTTGACGAGCTCCCCAGCGGTCAGGTCCTGCCCGGGATCCATCCGCATATCCAGCGGAGCGTCGTAGGCGTAGGAGAATCCCCGCTCCCAGGTGTCGACCTGCATCGAGGACATCCCCAGATCGAGATAGAGCAGGTCGACCCCCAGACGCTCCTCCTGCAGCTCTGACAGCGCGCTGACGAAGTCCGCCCGGATGAACCGGGTGTGGCACGGCACCTCGGCGGCGAGGGCCGCGAAGCGCTCCTCGGCGACCGGATCACGATCGACGCCGATCAGCGTCCCGGCCGGGCCGAGGCGTTCGGCGATCAGGCGCGCATGGCCGCCGCCCCCGACGGTGCAATCCACCGCGATCTCGCCGGGACGCGGATCGAGCAGGTCGATCAGCTCGCCGGCCAGAACCGGGATGTGCGTCCTGGTCATGTCAAGCAGTGTCGCCAAGGCTCGCTGCCAGGTCGGGGATCCGGGTCAGTACTTCCTCGAAGTTCTGGGTGTAGCGAGAGCGATCCCAAACCTCGAGGCATTCGCCCGAGCCGGTGACGACGACCTCTTTGCCCAGGCCGGCGTAGCTCATCAGGAAGTTGGGGATCATCACGCGATTGGCGGCATCGAGCTCGGTGTCAGCGGAGGCGTTGTAGAAGAAGCGCTTGAGCTCGCGGGCCTTGGGCGACGACGGGTTCAGGCCGGCGAGCGTTGACTGGGCGAACTGGTCGTAGGCGTCCGGCTTCCAGATCGCGACGCAGCGGGGGGCGCCCGGCTCGGTCTCGTGCGAGGCCGCCAGCACCACTCCGCTGGCCAGGGCGCCGCGAAACTTGGCGGGAATCGTCAGCCGGTGCTTCGCGTCTAGCGCGTGTTCGAAGGTTCCACGAAAGGTCAAGGGGTCTCATGCAGCGAAAACCAAAGTTCAAAACCCGGGTGGCTGGGTGGGAGGAGCCCTGCCACCCGGGTTCCGCATGGCCTGGCCCACAGTATCCCACAATCCCCCACGATGCAACCCAAGACCCACTCCGCCCCCCACTCCGGTCTCGGCGCGCCCCTCTCAGGACGCTAATCGCCCACCTGGCAAGGCGATCCGCGGTGGGAGGGTCAGCTTTCGAGAAGCCGCTGATCCTGCACGATCCGGTGCACGATGAGCAACTGACCCCTCGTTTGCACTTGGGCTGCGGTTCCGTCCGAGCGGTGTGCGTGGACCGGGAGGCTGGCCTTCCGAGTGGTGTGCGTGGACCTGGAGGCTGGCCTTCCGAGCGGTGTGCGTGGACCTGGAGGCTGGCCTTCCGAGCGGTGGGCGCGGGCCGAGGTGGTCAGCCGTTCGAGCGATGGTCTCGCGGCCGAAGTGGTCGACTGCCTGAGCGGAGCGCGCCGAGATCTGGTCGATCTCCCAAATGCCTCAGGCCCAATCGGATTTGGGTGCGGGGACCCGGTCAGGCAGGTTCCAATCCCCATATCGCCGGCCGCTGTGCCCGTTTGGGAGCTACACCAGGTCAGTTCGACCCGTCGTCGGAAGGGCGGCCAAGGCCCCCGGTGACGGGCAGCTCCAGCACCAGCCGCGCCCCACGATCGGCCGGGGCAGCCCGCAGGCGACCCCCATGGGCTGCCGCGATGCTCACCGCGATCGCCAGTCCCCGGCCGCGTGACCCGCGTCCGTTGCGGGCCCGGCGGGCGAGCTCGCCGACCGGCGCGGGCAGACCGGGGCCGTCGTCGACGACCTCGATCCTCGCGCCACGGTCAAAGCTCGCGCGCACGTCCACCTCACCCCCGCCGTGCTCGATTGCGTTGGCGATCAGGTTGCCGGTGGCCTGAGCCAGCCGCAGTCGATCGCCCGACACATAGCCGACGGCACTCGGGCAGCGCAGCCGCACCGTCTTGCCGGCCGCGGCGGCCGCCGGACGCCACGCCTCCACCGAGTCGCTCAGCAGCCCGACCAAGTCGACCGGCTCCACGCGTCCCAGCCCCGGCGGCTCGGCGCACGCGCCGAGCCCAGCCAGACCGCGCAGACCGAGCTCCGGCCGCCTCATTGGTCCGCGCACGCGGGCGAGGTCATCGAGGGCCAGCGCGGCTCGACCCAGCTCTGAGTCGATCGCCCGCAGCCGCGCCGGCGACAGCTCACCGGCTCGGGTGCCGAGCTCGAGCCCCAGCCGCGCGGCGGTGATCGGCCCCCGGAGCTCGTGACAGGCCCGCGCGACCCGCTCCATCCTGGTGCCCAGGGTCCGGCGGGCCAATAATGCCATCACCGCCGTCAGCAGCGCCGCGATCCAGCCCGCAAGCTGCGCCGGTTCGGTCATCCGTCCACCGCCCCGTCGACCAGCCGATAACCTACCCCCCACACGTTGACCACGAAGGCGCTCCCGCCGCCGGTCAGCTTGCGACGCAGACGCGAGGCGTGCGAATCAAGCGTCCGCGTGGTCCCGGGCGACAGGTATCCCCAGACGCCGCGCAGGAGCTCGTCCCGCGTGAACACCCGGGTCGGCTCTTCGGCCAGCGTCCGCAGCAGCGCGAACTCCTTCTTGGACAGGTGGACCAGCTTGCCGCCGAGGCGCACCTCGCGGCCGAGCGGATCGACCTCCAGCGGCCCGACGTGAAGCCGGCTCGCGCTCGGCGAGCGACGAGCACGGCGCAGCAACGCCGCGATCCGCCCTCTCAGCTCCGGATAGGAGAACGGCTTGACCAGGTAATCGTCAGCCCCGCGTTCGAATCCCCGGACGCGATCCAGCTCGCCCGCCCGCCCCGATAGCACGATCACCGGCAGATGGCGGTCGATCCGGCTGACCAGCTCGTCGGATTGGCGCACGTCCCGGAGCAGCTCGAGTCCGTCGCGGTCTGGCAGGCCGAGGTCGATGATCGCCAACTGCGGTGAGTGGCTGGCCATCAGGCGTCGCCCGTCCCGGGCGGTGTCGGCCTCCACCGGCTCATAGCCGTCGGCCGAGAGGTTGTCGGCGAGGAACCGCCGGGTGGTGACGTGATCCTCCACGATCAGGATCGTCGCTGGTCTCGGGTTCATGGCGGCAAGAGCCTCGGGAGCCCGTACTTCCGCCCCCTGCAAATTCGCGTTCAGGCGCCGGGCGCGGGAGGATTCCCACATATGATGCCGACGCTCATGTACCGGCGCGGCAACTACAGCTCGGGCGACGACTTCGTGCTCGAATATGGCGAACTGCGGTTCACGTTCAACGAACGTGACTTCCGTGAGCGCTGCGAGCAGGCGGCACGCAAGCTCGGCTTCCTGGGCGGCGCGGTCGAGGAGGCCGAAGCCGAGGACCTGATCAACCTGGTCGTCAACGGCGAGGTGACCGACCCGGCCTCGGCGCTGGGCGAGCATGTCAACGAATGCTGGGCCGAGCTGGTCGGGCCGTCCGAGCGCTCGCTGGTGCACTGGCTGCGCCGGCTGATCTTCCGAGGTGCGTGGCTGGATCAGCGGGTCAAGGAGGGAGAGCTCGACATCTCCTTCAACGAGGACAACAACATGTTCGTCTATGTACAGCCTGATCGCGGCGACGAGCCGATCGAGCTCGCGCCTGAGCCGAGCTGGAACCGCGTCGCCTACGTCCGCCGCTAGCCGCCGGCCCCGGCCAGTGTCGCCACGTCCTGGTGACGGGGCGGCGGATTGTCCAGGATCAGCCGCGGGACCGTGACCAGCTTGTAGCCGCGCACGCGAAGCTTGCGGATGATCTGCGGCAGCGCCGCGACGGTCTGGGAGCGATCGCCGCCGGCGTCGTGCATGAGAATGATCGCGCCCGGCCGCGCGCCGGCCAATGCGCGCTGCAGGATCACGTCGGAGCCGGGCATCAGATAGTCGCCCGTTTCCGCGCTCCACAGGATCATCAGCATCCGGTCCTTCTTCAACAGCCCGAGCGTGGTCGAGTCCCACAGGCCGTAGGGCGGGCGGAACATGCGCGGGAAGGGGGCCCCGTAGTCGCCGATCGCGGCCGTGTCCTGCAGCAGCTGGCTCTGCTGATCCTTGGCTGACAGCTTGGACATCGGCGCGTGGGTCTGGGTGTGATCGCCGATCGGATAACCGCGGGCGACGATCGCCGCGGTCGAGGCGTGAAAGTAGGTCTCCGCGAAGCCAACCTCGAAGAACGTCGCCGGAGCGTGCAGGCGCTCGAGCACGGAGAGCACCTGCGGCGTGTACGGGCCGGGACCATCGTCGAAGGTGAGGGCGATCTCCTTGTGCTGACTGCCGGCCACGCGGACGTACGGGGTGTAGGCCATTGTCCGGGTGATGGCGGCGTTCTCGGCGCTCCGTTCGGAGACCGCAAACGACCCGGCGCCGCTCCCGGCCAGTGTCCGCAGCCGATTGAAGTAGCCGCTGGGGTGGGCACTGACGCGGTGGGTTGAGCTGGCGCCTCCGCCGGTCCCGAGGCCGAGCCCGATGACCAGCGCCAGCACCGCCAGCACCGTCAGGGCGGCCAGCCGGCGGCGCCGGTGGCGCGCCGCCAAGCGCGCGCGGGCGCTCCCACGATGAGGCGGCCGCTGTGAGGAGCGCGGCCGCAGTCCCTCACGCCTTGCTGTGTGGCCGGAGTTCATCCAGGGATCCCTGCGCACATGATCGCGGCTGATGCGGCAGTCTTGCAGCCCGAGCCACCGCCCGGTGTGACCAATAGGCTTCGAGCCGATGAACGCGGCGGTCTGGCTGATCATGCCCACCTACAACGAGCGGGCGAACCTAGACGGGATCGTGCGGGCGGCGGCAGCCGAGCTGCAACGGGCCGCGCCCGACGCGCACCGGATCCTGATCGTCGACGACAACTCGCCGGACGGCACCGGTCAGCTGGCGGACGCCCTGGCCGCAGAGCTTGAGACGGTGCAGGTGCTGCACCGGCCGGCCAAGCGCGGGCTCGGACACGCCTACCTGGCAGGCTTTGCGCACGCGCTGGCTGGTGGCGCCGAGTTGGTGATCGAGATGGACGCGGACTTCTCGCACGACCCCCGATACCTGCCGCAGCTGGTCGCCGCGGCGCACGAAGCCGACCTGGTGCTGGGCTCGCGCTACGTGCCGGGCGGAGGGGTGCGCGACTGGGGGCTTGTCCGGCGACTGATCAGCCGCGGCGGCGGGCTCTATGCCCGTTTCATCCTGCGCGTCAGCGTGCGTGACCTGACCGGAGGCTACAAGTGCATCCGACGCTCGGTGCTGGAGGCGATCGACCTCGACAGCGTGCGGGCCGAGGGTTACGTGTTCCAGATCGAAGTCACCTACCGGGCGCTTGTCGCCGGCTTCATCGTGCGCGAGATCCCGATCGTGTTCGCCGACCGCGCCGCGGGTAAGAGCAAGATGTCGTCCCGGATCGCTCTGGAGGCGATGTGGGTGGTGCCCGTGATCAAGCGAGGCGCGGTCGCGGCGCTGGCCCGAGCCGCCGCGCGTAACGCCTCCCGCAACCCCGATGAAGCACCTGCCCAACGTCCCCCACTACCACGATGAAGCAGCTGCCTAACGTGATCCCAACGACGCCCAAACCGCAAGCGGAACGCCCGCGGGCATCCTCTGTTCGATGAGCGTGCGCGGCCCGCTGGGCGCTACTCCCCGGAGCGCCGGCTTTGAGTTCTCACCCCCGGCGCTTGACGTCCGCGGCGTGTCGCGCAGCAGTCGCAGGGCGCTGCTCGGCATCGCCGGCCTACTGAGCACCGGCCTGCTGATCACCGTCTCGGCCCCACAGACCCAGGTGCTGCTGCCGGAATCCATCCGTCCGGCCCCGACGTGGCTCGCCGGCGCCTTCGCCTCGGCCGGCCTGAACCTGCACGCCGGCGGCGCCGCGGCGGTGCTGATCGTGATGTTCATCTCCTACGCGGTGGTGGTCGCCGCCGCGGGCCAGCTCTCGGCTCGGCTGGTGCTGATGTGCATCGCGGCGTTGTACGCGATCGTGCTGCTGGCGCCGCCGCTGATCTCGACCGACATCTTCAGTTACCAGGCGTACGCGCGGATGGGCTCCACGTACGGCACCAATCCGTACCTGACCGGTCCCAACGCCATCCAGCTCGATTCGGTCTTTCCCTACATCGGCGCCAAGTGGTCCTACATCCCGAGCGTCTACGGACCGCTGTTCACCGGCCTGAGCTATCTGCTGGCACCGCTGTCGATCGCCGCCAGCGTGATCGCCTACAAGCTGGTCGCCGTCCTGGCGAGCCTGGGGGTCGTCGCGATGGTTTGGAACTGCTCGCGCCTGCGCGGCGTCGACCCGGTTCGTTCGGTGGCGCTGGTCGGCCTCAATCCGCTGCTGATCATCTACGGGATCGGCGGCGGTCACAACGACATGCTGATGCTGCTGGCGCTGGTAGCCGGCATGTACGCGATCCTGGCCGGACGCGAGCGCCTCGGTGGGGGGCTCACCTCGCTGGCGATCGGAATCAAGCTGACCGCGGGACTGATGCTCCCGTTCGCGATCGCCGCGCGGGGCCCGCGCCGCGGGCACACCCGGCGACATGACCTGCTGACCGGAGCCGGATTGGTCATGGCGCTGATCGCCTCGCTTAGCTTCGCGCTGTACGGGACCGGAGCGCTGAGCCTGTTCGACACCGTGCGCAAGAGCCAGAGCAAGGGCGACTGGCACAGCATCTCGGGCTTCATCTCCACCCGGCTCGGGCTGGTCACCGTGGGTCATGTCGTCGGCTACCTGCTGATCGTGGCCTTCGTGGGGATCTCGGCCTGGCTGCTGCGCCGCGTCTGGCGTGGCCAGAGTGACTGGATCGACGCCGCCGGATGGTCGACGGTCGCGATGCTGATCGCCGCCAACTCGCTTCTGCCCTGGTATGTGGCCTGGCTGCTTCCGCTGGCCGCGCTCGGGACCAGTCGCCGGCTGGTCCACACCTCGGTCGTGCTCACGGGGGTGGTTCTGGTCGTCTCGGTGCTTGGTTACATCCCCGCGAGCTCGCTGTCGGGACTATGAGCCGGAGCCACTCGCCGCTTTCGTAGGATGGATCGATGACCGCAGCCTCCGCCGCCCCCCGGACTCTCGAATTGGTCAGCGTGGTCGCACCGGTGTACAACGAGGAGGCATCGATCGATGAGTTCTACGCGCGTGTCTGCTCGGCGCTGGACGGAATCCCGTTCGAGATCGTGCTCGTCGACGACGGTTCCACCGACGGTTCGCCGCTGCGCCTCGAGCGCCTGGCCGAGGCCGATGAACGGGTGCGGCTGGTGTATCTGTCGCGCAACTTCGGTCATCAGACCGCACTGACCGCCGGGCTCGACCACGCCCGCGGGAACGCGGTGGTGATGCTCGACGCCGATCTGCAGGACCCGCCCGAGCTGATCCAGACGATGCTCGATCACTGGCGCGCGGGCTGCGACGTGGTGTATGCCGTTCGCGAGCAGCGCGACGGTGAGTCGCGCTTCAAGCTCACCACCGCCCGGTGGTTCTACTCCCTGTTCGACAAGCTCGCCCAGGTGGAGCTGCAGCACAACTCGGGCGATTTTCGCCTCCTGGACCGCCGCGCGCTCGACGCGCTGCTGTTGATGCGCGAACGTAACCGGTTCTTGCGGGGCATGACCGTGTGGGTCGGCTACACCCAGGCCGCGGTTCCCTACCGCCGCGACTCGCGCTACGCCGGCGAGACCAAGTACACCGTGTCGAAGATGCTGCGCTTCTCCTTTGACGCGATCTCCTCGTTCTCTGAACGCCCGCTCCAGCTCGCCACCCTGTTCGGGTTCGTGATCTCGACGCTGGCCTTCATCGCGATCCCCGTGGTCGTCGTGCTGCGCATCCTGGGCTCCTATCTGCCGGGCTTCAGCGCGTTGACGATCCTCGTGCTGCTGCTCGGGGGTATAGAGCTGATCGCAATCGGGATCATCGGCGAATACGTCGGCCGGATCTATGACGAGGTCAAGGGACGCCCGCTGTACCTGGTCCGGGCACGCCGCAATTTCGCCGAGACCGATGAAGGGGCGCAATCTGCGGGCGAGGCTGGGCACGAGCTGCCGCTGGGCACCGACGCGAGTCGCCGGCTCTAGTCGCGCGGGCATTCGATGGCCGTCTCGCTGTTCGACACCGTCACGCCGATCGCGCCGCTGCGCGCCGAGCTGCGGACCGCGGTGGACCGCGTGCTGGACTCCGGGGTGTTCGTGCTCGGTCCAGAGGTCGAGGCGTTCGAGCGCGAGTTCGCCCAGTACCTGGGTGCCGAGCACGCGGTCGGGGTCGCCAACGGCACCGACGCGCTGACGATCGCGCTGCGCGCGATGGGGGTCGGCCCCGGAGACGACGTCGTGGTGCCGTCGTTCACGTTCTACGCCAGTGCCGAGGCGATCCCGCCGACCGGAGCGCGACCCGTTTTCTGCGACATCGATCCTGACACCTTCTGCGTCACCGCTGACACCGTCCGCGCCGTCCTCACACCGCAGACCAAGGCGGTGATGGTGGTGCACCTGTTCGGCAACGTCGCGCCGGTCCGGGAGATCGAGGCGCTCGGGGTGCCCGTGCTCGAGGACGCCGCCCAGGCGGCCGGCTCCCGCAGCCCGGACGGTCGGCCGGGGGCGATCGGGACGGCGGCGACGTTCAGCTTCTTTCCCTCCAAGAACCTCGGCGCCTTCGGTGACGGCGGCGCGGTGACCACCTCCGACGGCGAGCTGGCCCAGCGGGTCCGGACCCTGCGCTTCCACGGCTCGCGTGACAAGCAGACGTTCGAGCAGATCGGCTACAACTCCCGCCTGGACGCCCTGCAGGCTGCTGTGCTCCGCGTGCAGCTTCCCCACCTCGATGGCTGGGCCGAGGGCCGAGCCGGCGGGGCCGAGCACTACCGGCGCCTGGGACTGGATGAGCTGGTCACGCTGCCGCGGGTGATCGACGGCGCGGCGCCGGCCTGGCACCTGTATGTCGTGCGGGCCCAGGACCCCCGGCAGCTGGCCTCAGACCTCGCGGCCCGGGGGATCGGCGCGCGGACCTACTACCGGGCGCCGGTGCACGAACAGCCGGCGATGCGCGAGTACGCACCGCGCGAGCCGCTCCCGGGCACCCACCTCGCCGCCCGGACGAACCTGGCGATCCCGATCAGCCCGGTGCTCGCTTGCGAGCAGGCGCGCGAAGTCGTCCAGGCCGTGCGGATGAGCACGGCCGTGGCAGCAAGCGAGCGTCCCCGCGCGGACAAGACTGCTGCCACGCCGTGAGGGCCGACGATGCTGGCCGCCCCTGAGCCTCGCCGGCGGCTAACCGCCGGCGGGGTTGGGGCCGATCGACGGATTGGCGCGTCCGTCAGGCTCGCGCCCGCGTCCGTCGGCCTCGCGCTCGGCTGCTGCAGCCTCGAGTGGGACGATTCGGCTCGAGAGCCCCTTGATCGCGTCTGCGACCGGGTCCGGAAGGTGGATCCAGTCCGCATCGGGACCCTCCGGGCGCCGACCTTCGATCCGGACCGGATGACCGGGGTTTCCGACCACCGTCGAATTGGGCGGCACGTCGTGGATCACGACGCTGTTGGCGCCGATCTTGGCGCCGTGGCCAACGGTTATCGGCCCGAGCAGCTTGGCGCCGGATCCGATCGTGACGTTGTCCTGGACGGTCGGGTGGCGCTTGCCGGTCGCGAACCCCGTGCCCCCGAGCGTCACGCCCTGATAAAGCGTCACGTCATTGCCGATCTCGGCCGTCTCGCCGACCACCACGCCCATCCCGTGGTCGATGAAGAAGCCGGCTCCGATCGCCGCCGCCGGGTGGATCTCGATCCCGGTCAGTGAGCGGGCCGCCACCGCGATCAGCCGCGGGAGGAGCGGCATCCCCGCGGCCTGGAGGGCGTGGGCGACCCGGTGAGCCAGGAGCGCGTGGACTCCCGGCCACGCGGCGAGCACCTCGAGCAGGCCGACTCCCCGGGCGGCAGGGTCCCGGGTCTGCGCGGCGTTCACGTCACGGCGAATCTCCGCTGCCGTGCGCGTGATCTGCCCGAGGCCGAGCATCGAACAAGCCTAGCGAGGTCGCCCGGCCGGGCTATTAGGGGGCGAAGAACGGAGTCGACACGTAGCGCTCGCCCGAGTCGGGCAAGATCGTAGCGATTCGAGCCGCCCGAGATTCGGGCCGGGCGGCGATCTCGAGCGCCGCCCACACGGCCGCCCCGCAGGACATCCCGGCCAGCACGCCCTCCCGCTGGGCGAGCGTGCGCGCCATCGCGATCGCGTCCTCGTCGTCGACGGCGATCACCTCGTCGAGCAGCTCCCGGTTGAGCACCGCCGGGACGAAGCCGGCGCCGATCCCCTGGATCTTGTGCGGGCCGGGCGCTCCGCCGGACAGCACCGCGGAGCTGCGCGGCTCCACCGCCACCACCCGACAGCCCGGGTTGCGGGCCTTGAGCACCTCCCCCACGCCGGTTATCGTCCCGCCTGTTCCCACCCCGGCCACGAACACGTCAATCTCGCCGTCCAAGGCCTCCCACAGCTCCGGGCCGGTCGTGCGGCGGTGGATCTCGGGGTTGGCCGGGTTGGAGAACTGATCGGGCAGGAACACGTCGTCGCGTGCGGCCAGGGCCCGGGCTGCCTCCACGGCCTCGGTCATCCCGCCCAGAGATTCGGTCACATCGACCCGGGCCCCGTACAGGCCCAGCAGGCTCTCGCGCTCGCGGCTCATCCCCTGCGGCAGGGTGAGGATCAGGTCATAGCCCTTGGCGGCGCACACGAAGGCCAGCGCGATGCCCGTGTTGCCGCTGGTCGCCTCGACGATCGTGGTCTGACCGGGTTCGATCCGTCCCTCGCGCTCGGCGGCTTCGATCATCGCCACCCCGATTCGGTCCTTGACACTGCCGCCCGGGTTGAACGCCTCGAGCTTGGCGAACAGCGCGACGCCGGGATCGTCGACGAGCCGGGTCAGCTGGATGATCGGAGTCCGGCCGACCAGCTCTGCCACGTTGATCGGAATCCGGGTCATGTTTTGACCCTACCGCACCAGATCATCCTGCTCACGGGGGATCGACAGCACTCTGCGTCGGCGCTTGAGGTCCGGTCGTCCGGTCTGTCGCGGACGCGCCGAGCTCCTCTCAAGCTCCCGCTCCCGCTCGGTGACGGTCGCGTCGCGGGCGGTAGTTGGGGGCACGGAGCCACCACTTCGGCAGCCGGCAGGAAATGTCGCCGACCAGGTCACGGCGGACAAAGGGAGGCATTGATCCCGGTCAGGTCACAGTGGACGAGCTGCTAGCCCTTCTCCTCGCCCAGACGTCGCAGCGCGCCCAGCGAGGCCCCGCAATCGGCGCGGTTTCGGAGCAGATTCACATCCTGAATTTAGAAATGTGACCCCGTCCTGGTGCGCTCACCATTGAAGGGGTGGGCACGCAGCGTGGCTTCCCGCAGTTCTGCGACCGCCTCGGCGTTGATCTCGCGGCGTTTCAAAGCAAGATCGTCCGCGCCGTGTTCGGATCCGGCCGCGTAAGCGTGTGTCTGCTCCCACGTCACGATCGGCGAGGTTGCGTTCGACCCGTGGCGCTACAAGTCAGAGGCGCTGCGCCACGAGGCGAAGGCATCGGCCCGATGGTGGACTTCTCGCAGTCCCACGCCCGGATGGCTTCCGGCAGCGAGGGACTCCAAGGTGTTGCGGCCAGGATCGGTTTGCTGAGACACGCTCACGTCCCGAAGGCTCGTCCTCGAGCGCGGTTCCTTGAGTCGAGGGGCTCGGATCGCGATTGAGCGACACCACGATGATCTCGGAGATATCACTATCCCACAGGTGTTGGTCAAACCGCCTTCGAGCCCGCGTGGCGCGAATTCTGGGGCACAGCGTCGCCGAAACGACGAAAGTCCTGCAAAGCAGGGCCTCGTCGTCAGATGTGGTACATCGGCGCGCCGATGGCGCGTATCTCCTGCTCGGCCACCGAGGCCACCGTGGCCTCCTGGAGCACCGCGGCGGCGGCACGCGCGGCGGCGGCGAACACGCCTTCAGAGCCGCGGCCCATGGGGCCGTCGAGCAGCTCCACCAGCTCGAGCACGGTGACCTCGGCGGCAGGACGGGCGAAGCTGTAGCCGCCCTTGACCCCCCGCTGTGAACGCAGGATTCCGGCCCGGCGCAGCGTGGCGAACAGCTGCTCGAGGAACTGGACCGGAATCTCCCGGCGCCGGGCCAGCTCGGCGATCGGGACGGGGCCGCAGTCGCCATGGTAGTGCAGATCGGCCAGCGCGCTGAGCGCATACGGCGACTTGGAGGTGATCGAGATCATGGCTCCCGATCGTAGGCCAACGCAGCCGGTCTGAGTCCCTACACCAGGCGCAGCACGGTGCTGGGGACTTCAGATCCAGCCGCGCTCGGTGGCGATCAGCACCGCCTGGGCGCGGTCCATCGCCCCCAGCTTGCCGTAGACGTTGTGCAGATGGGTCCGGACCGTGCTGGTCGACAGTCCCAGCTCGCCGGCGATCTGCTTGTAGACCATCCCGCGGGCAAGCCGGCGCAGCACGTCGATCTCGCGCCCTGACATCGGGCAGGGGTCGACCTGGCGAGGCCGCCCCGAGGGGGCGGGCAGCGGCAGCTCATACATGACCGTGCGCAGGTTGGTCGGGCTGACGCCGACCGTGCGGGCGACCGCCAGCAGCTCCGAGGGCGTGATCGACCCGCCGAGCACGTAATGGGCCAGCATGTCGGCCAGGCGCACCAGGGCGGCCTCGCCGTCGGCGTCGTCGGCGTGGTGGCGTTCGATCACGCTGGCCATCGAGCGGGGCATCCCCCACCGGCGGGCCAGCACACCGCCGACCAGGGCGTGGTCAACCCCGAGCTCGCGGCGCTCGCGCTGAATGCGCTCTTCGGGGGTCCGCGCGTCCCCGTGGACCTGCACAGGGTATCCGGAGTAGGCGTGGACCAGGACCAGCTTGCCGATGTCGTGCAGCAGCGAGGTGAGGATCAGGCGGTCACGGTCCTCGTAGCCGATCTCGCGGGCGAGCCGGTCGGCCGCGCGCTGGGTCGCCACCGCGTGCAGCCGAAAGCGCTCCGGTATCCCCTGCCAGACGGCCGTGCGCTCAAAGAAGTCAAACGTTCGGGCGCGGCTCGCGATCGCGTGCACTGTCTTGAGCGACAGGGCCTCGATCCCGGCTACCGCGCTGTCGACGCGGCCGGCCATCGGGCCGTCCAGCTGGTTGGCGAGCCTGATCACAGTGACCGCGAGCGCCACGTCGGCCTCGACGGCGCAGACCACATCGGCCGTCGGAGGGTCACCGTTCTCGAACAGGCGCAGAATTCGATTGCGGGACTCCACCAGCACCGGATAGGCCTCGAGGGCCTCAAACGCGGCGGTCAGGCGGCGGCCATGCCCTTCGTTGTGGTGTCGCTCGCGTACGGGATACGGTTCGGCGGGGCCGGCCTTCACGGCGGCCAGGCTGCCCACCGGTTCGGTGCCCACCTTCGCTGCCCGAGGTGGGCTCACCAACCGCGACCGTGGTCGATCTGAGCCATCCGTCCGGTATCGGCAGATACTCGGCTCCGGTTTAGCCCTCGGGCGCACGCTTGCCGAGTTGCGCCCTCGGACGCCGGCTTGCCGGGCTCAGCCGTCGGGCGCCGGCTTGCCGGCCCGGCTCAGTGCCCGGTCGATCCGGGCCAGGGTCTCCTCACGTCCGAGCAGCGCGACGCTTTCGAAGATGCCGGGCGATACGGTCTGGCCCGCGATCGCGACCCGGACGGGTTGAAAGACGTCGCCGGGCTTGCGCCCGCTTCGCGCGACGACTTCGCGCAGCGCCGCCTCCACCGCCCCGGCGTCAAAGGGCTGTACAGTCGCCAGCGCCTCCCGGGCCTGCGCCAAGGTATCCGCGGCGCCGTCGCGGCCGATCGTCTTGGCGAACGCCACGGGGTCGTCAACCGGCCCGTCGAACAGGAACGAGACCAGCGGCCAGAAGTCAGCCAGCGTCTGGATCTTCTCGGCCGAGATCTCGACCGCCGGGCGCAGCCCTTGCCGCCCGGTGAACTCCTCCAGGCGGCGGGTGAGCTCGTCCAGCGACAGCTCGCGCAGGTGGCGGCCGTTGAAGTGGCGCAGCTTGCGCTCGTCGAACACGGCCGGGTTCTTCGACACCCGCTCGAGCGCGAAGCGCTCGGCCAGCTCGGAGAGGCTGAAGTGCTCCTCGTCGGAGGCAAAGCCGGCGCCCAGCAGGGCGATGTAGTTGTCGACCGCTTCGGGCAGATAGCCGTCGGCTCGCAGCTCCTGGACCGAGGCGGCTCCGTGGCGCTTTGACAGCTTGCGGCCGTCGGGACCATGCAGAAGTGGCAGGTGGGCGTACCGGGGGGGCTGCGCGCCGAGCGCCTCCAGCACCAGCAGCTGCTTGGGGGTGTTGGACAGGTGGTCCTCACCGCGCACGACGTGCGTGATCCCAGCGTCCAGGTCATCGACCGCGACGGCGAAGTTGTACAGCGGCGACCCGTCGGCGCGGGCGATCACCGGATCGTCGAGGTTGGCGTTGGGGAACCGCGTCTGGCCGCGGATCACGTCGTCGACAACGGACTCACCGGCGTCGGGAACCCCCAGGCGGACGGCTCCGGTCGGCTCGGGCTCGCCGCGAAAGCCGCGTTCGGAGCCGTGCTGCGCCTTGAACGCCCTGACGTCGTCGGCGGTCGCGTTGGAGTGATAGGCGTGACCGCTCTCGAGCAGCGCCGCCAGCGCCTGGGCGTGGCGATCGGAGCGCTCGCTCTGGAAGATCGGACCCTCGTCCCAATCCAGGCCGAGCCAACGCAGGGCGTCGAGGATCTGCTGCACGTTCTCGGGCGTGGAGCGCTCGCGATCGGTATCTTCGATCCGCAGCACCAGCGTGCCGACCTGGCCATCCGGGCCAGGTGCCCGACCGCGGGCGAGCAGCCAGTTGTACAGCGCGGTACGGGCGCCCCCAATGTGCAGCGCCCCGGTGGGGGAAGGAGCAAAGCGAACTCGCATGGACATCGTCAACGGATGCTAATCGGCGCTCACGTCTCACCGGCCGGCGGCCTCGCCAAGGCGATCGAGCGAGGCGAGCACAAGGGCTGCGAGGCGATCCAGATCTTCAACCAGTCGCCCCGGATGTGGCGCCCGACGGCCTACGCCGAAGATGACTTCGCCGCCTTTCGCCGGGCGATGAAGCCCAGCCCGATCAAGGCCGTCCTGATCCACGCCGTGTATCTGCTCAACTGTGCCTCGGAGGACTCAGAGATCCGTGACAAGTCCCGCATGTCGCTGATCCAGTCACTGCGAGTCGGGGCTGGGATCGGCGCGGCCGGCGTCGTGCTGCACCCGGGGTCGGCAAAGCTCGGCGACGTCGACGCGGCGATCAAGCGGGCCGGGCGGGTGATCGGCGAGGCACTGTCGGAGTCCGACCGCTGCCCGCTGCACCTGGAGGACACGGCGGGCGCCGGTGGCACGCTGGGACGGTCATTCGAGGAGCTCGCGCGGCTGATCGACGCCTCCGGCGGCGGGCCGGGGCTCGGAGTCTGCCTGGACTCCTGTCACCTGCTCGCGTCGGGCTATGACATCCGCACCGCCGCCGGGCTCGGCGAGACCCTTGACCTGTTTGCCGGCACGGTCGGGATGGGCCGACTCGGGTCCCTGCACCTCAACGACTCCCAGACGCCGCTGGGCTCGAACCGCGACCGCCACGCCAACGTCGGGAAGGGCGAGCTCGGTGAGAGGGGCTGTGCCGCCTTCCTCTCTGAGCCCCGGTTCGAGAAGCTGCCGCTGATCCTCGAGACCCAGGGCGCCGAGCGCCAGGGACCCGACCGCGAGGAAATGGAGCTGTGCTTTCAGTTGCGACGGCAGGGGAAGGCCAGCCGAGCTCGTGCGGCGGGTGCGGCGGGTGGCAAGTCCAAGTCCAAGGCCAAGCCCAAGTCCAAGTCCAGTAGCGTGCGGCACCGATGAGCACGAGCAACGTTGCGGCCGACGCCCTGGTCGTGTTCGGGATCACCGGCGATCTGGCCAAGCGGATGACGCTGCTGTCGCTGTATCTGCTCGAGTCACGCGGGCGGCTCGACGTCCCGGTGATCGGCGTCGCGGTCGACGACTGGTCCATCGATCAACTCCGTGCCCATGCCCGGAAGGCGATCGAGGCCGCGGGTGCCTCCGTGGACGACCAGGTATTCGACGCCCTGGCCGGGCGCCTCTCGTATGTCAGCGGGGACTTCGGCCATCAGCAGACCTATGAGGATGTGGCCCGCGCGCTCTCAGGCGCCAAGAACCCCCTGTTCTACCTCGAGATCCCGCCGTCGCTGTTCGAGACCGTGGTCGAGGGTCTGGTCAAGCGCCGGCTGATTTCCCACGGGGAGCGGGTGATGGTCGAGAAGCCGTTCGGGCACGACCTCGCCTCGGCCAAGCAGCTCTCGGCCCAACTGCACCAGTTCCTGGACGAATCCCAGCTCTACCGGGTCGACCACTTCCTGGGCAAGATGGGGCTGCAGGAGATCCTCTACCTGCGGTTCGCCAACACGATGCTCGAGCCGGCGTGGAATCGCAACTTCGTGGCCGGCGTCCAGATCACGATGGCCGAGAGCCTCGGCGTCTCGGATCGGGGCCACTTCTACGATCCGGTCGGCGCGCTGCGCGACGTGGTGGTCAACCACATGATGCAGCTGCTGGCCGCGGCCACGATGGAGCCGCCGGCCGGCGGCGACCTCGACACGCTCAAGGACGCCAAGTACGCCCTGTTTCGCGCCATGCCCGAAGCCGAGCCCGAGCACTATGTGCGCGGCCAGTACGAGGGCTACCGGGACATCGACGGGGTCGCCTCCGGCTCACGGACCGAGACCTACGCCGCCCTTCGGCTCGAGGTCAACAACTGGCGCTGGTCCGGCGTGCCGTTCTTCCTGCGCACCGGCAAGCGCCTGCCGGTCCACCAGACCGAGCTTCGCGTCGTCTTCAAGCACCCGCCGCCGATGCATTTCATCCCGACCGCGCGGCGACGGCCCGAGCCGAGTCAGATCATCTTCCGGATCGATCCCGCCACCGGGATCCGGATCGTGCTCGACGGGCAGCGGGCGGATAAACCCGGCGCCAGCGAGATCGATCTCGACATGGAGTTCGCCAAGGAGGGCGGCGCCGGCGCGACCCCCTACGAAGTGCTGCTGCAGGCTGCCCTGACCGGCGACAGCAGCCACTTCACCCGCCAGGACGCCGTCGAGGAATCGTGGCGGGTCCTCGGCCCGCTGATCGACTCACCGCCGGCCGTTCACCCCTACGCCCAGGGATCGTGGGGCCCGTCTGAGGCCGACGCGGTGACGCGCGGCTTTGGTGGCTGGCGCTCGCCGTGGCTGGCGAGCCCTGAGCTCATCATCAAGGAGCGCAGCGCATGAGGATCAGCCTGAGCAGCATCGTCTGGTTGGTGGTGGGGGTGCTGCTCGCCTCCGCCCGTCACTACCTCGAGCACGTCGACGCGCTCCGGCCCGTCGTCTCGGCCGGTTTGGCGATCGTCCTCTGGCCGCTGCTGCTGCTGGGCATCAACCTCCACGTCCGCTAGCTGGGTTCAGCGGCGTCCACCGGCTCTTGGGTTGAAAGCGCCTCCCGGGATGGAGGTCAGATGACGCCGGCGGCGGCGGGAGAAGCCGTGGCGGCCTCGTCGATCAGCGCCCGGCCGAGGAGTGCGTCGAGCTCGGCGTGCAGACCGGCGGCGCACCGCTGGACCCGGAAGCTGGGGCCGAGCCTGAGCCGGCGGTGTCCGAGGGTCGTCGCCAGCTCGATCACCACGTCTGAGTCGCCCGGGAACCCGCTCAGCACATCCTTGAGATCACCGAGCACCGTCGCCGGGAGCGCCGTCGCGTCGAGGCGCAGGCGCAGCGCGCTCGGCGCCACCACCTGCTTGGTCGCCTGGATCTGGGCGGCCGTCACCTCTTCGTGACTGGGCTCGAAGCGCTCGACCTGCTGAGCTACGACACACGTCTTGTCACGGTCCTTGTGGTCCACTCGCCCGCGGATCACGACGATCGAGTCGGTGGCCAGCGCGTCCTCGCTGGCCGCCAGCGCTTTGCCGAAGACGATGATCTCCACCGACGACTCGAGGTCGTAGAGCGTGGCGAACATCATCCAATCGCCCTTCTTGGTCTTGATCCGCTTGGCCTGGGTGACCATCCCGCCGATCGTCACCCAGTCGCCGTCACGTCGCGCCGACAGCTCGGCCAGCGAGCTATCGGCCCGAGCCCGGAGCGCCGGCCCCACGTCCTTGAGCGGGTGAGCCGAGATGAACAGCCCGATCGACTCCTTCTCGGCCGCCAGCAGCTCCGAGCGGCTGAACTCCTCGCCGGGGATCGGCGCGTGGCTCGGGCCGACAAAGGCGATCGCCGGCGCCGCGGCGCCGTCCTCGGCGCGGGTGGGCGGGCTCAGATCAAAGATCGAGCCCTGACCGATCAGGGCATCCTGCTGGGCCTTCTGACCGGCGCCCTGGGCCTGTTCGAGCACCGCGAGCATGCCCTTGCGCGAGGCCCCGGTGGAACCGAAGGCACCGCACTTGACCAGCGCCTCGATCGCCTTCTTGTTGACCGCGCGGTTGTCGACTCGCTCGCAGAAGTCAAATAGGCTGGCAAACGGGCGGACGGGGTGGTTGGGGGCTGGGTGGGTGGGATCGGATTCCCCCCGAGCGCGCTTGATCGCCTCCACGGCCTGATAACCGACGCCCTTGACCGCATCGAGCCCGAAGCGGATGTTGCCGTCATCGACCACGAACTCGTGGTCGGACAGGTTGACGTCGGGCGGCAGGATGGCGATCCCCATCTGCTCGGCCTGGGCCACGAAGAACGGGACCTTGTCCTTGGTGTCCATCACCGACGAGATCAGCGCCGCCATGTACTCGGCGGGATAGTTGGCCCGCAGCCAGGCGGTGCGGTAGGAGATCAGCGCGTAGCAGGCGGCGTGACTTTTGTTGAACGAGTAGTCCGCGCTGCGCTCGTTGGTCGCCCACAGCAGGTCTGTCACCGACTCTGTGGTGCCCGAGGCGCGGCAGCCGGCGAAGAACTCGGGCTTGAGCTTGGCCATCGCCTCGCGATTCTTCTTGCCGATCGCCTTGCGTAGGTCGTCCGCCTTGGCGCCGCTGAATCCGGCCAGCTCCTTGGCGATCCGCATCGCCTGCTCCTGATACAGGATCACGCCCTTGGTCGGCTCGAGGATCGGCCGCAGCCGCTCGTCGGGGTAGGCGATCGATTCGGCGTCACGCTTGCCCCGCGCGTAGGCGGGGATCTGGTCCATCGCTCCCGGCCGGTACAGCGCGCCGAGCGCGACCACGTCGTCGAACTCGGTCGGCCGGACCTTCTTGAGCGCTTCGCGCATGCCCTCGGACTCGAACTGAAACACGCCGATCGAGTCGCCGGCGGCCAGCATCTCGTAGGTCGGCCCGTGGTCCAACGGCAGGGTGCTCATGTCCGGGCGCTCGCCGGTCGAGCGCTGCACGATGTCCAGCGCGTCCTCGATCACGTCCAGGTTGCGCAGCCCGAGGAAGTCCATCTTGAGCAGGCCGATCTGCTCGATCGGCTTCATCGAGAACTGGGTCACCGTCCGAAACACCCGCTCGCCGTTCTCGTCCGCGCCGGCGTCGGCGATCTGCAGCGGGACGATGTCGGTCAACGGCCGGTCGGCGATCACCACCGCGGCGGCATGAATCGACGAGTTGCGGACGATCCCCTCCAGCCCCTGCGCCACGTCGACGATCTGCTTGGCGGCCCCGTCCCGGTCGACCTCGGCGCGCAGCGGCTGACCGGGACGCAGGCACTCCTCGAAGCTGGGCGGCCGGCCCATGATCGGATCGGGGATCAGCTTGGCCAGCCGGTCCCCCGCTCCGTAATCCTGACCGAGCACACGGGCGGCGTCCCGGGTGGCCGCGCGCGGGAACATCTTGCCGAAGGTCACGATCTGGGCCACCGACTCCTTGCCGTACTTCTCGGTCACGTACTTGATCATCCGGTCGCGGCCGCGGACCGAGAAATCGATGTCGATGTCCGGCATCGACACCCGCTCGGGGTTTAGAAAACGCTCGAACAGCAGGTCGTAGCGCAGCGGATCGACGTCGGTGATCGCCAGCGAGTAGGCGACGATCGATCCGGCCGCTGACCCGCGCCCGGGCCCGACCGCGATGCCTGAGTCCTTGGCGTACTTGACGAAGTCCCAGACGATCAGAAAGTAGGCGTTGAAGCCCATCCGGGCGATCACCCCGAGCTCGTAATCGGCGCGCTCGCGGGCCTGGGCCGGGATCGGATCGCCGTAACGCGTCCGCAGCCCATCGTCGACCAGCCCCCGTAGATAGTCGGCCTCGTCCACCGCGCCCGGGGTCGGATAGCGCGGGATCAGCTGGCGGTCGAGCTCGAGCTCGACGTTGCAGCGCTCGGCGATCTCGATCGTCGAGGCCAGCGCCTCCGGCCACTGCGCGAACGACTGGGCCATCTCCTCGCTCGAGCGCAGATAGAACTCGTTGGTGTCAAAGCTGATCTTGGGCTGGCTCAGGGTCGACTTGGTCTGCACGCAGAGCAGCGCGGCGTGATGGTGATAGTCCTCGCGGCGCAGGTAGTGCACGTCGCCGGTGCCGACCAGCGGGCGCCCGAGCTCACGGGCTATCCGCACGATCCCCTCGTTGGCCTTGTCCTGCAGCGAGATGCCGTTCTTCTGGACCTCGAAGTAGACGTTGTCAGCCCCGACGGCTGCGGCCAGCTCGTGCGCGTGCGCGCGGGCGTGATCGGGCCGATCGGCGATCAGGTGCTGACAGAAGCGTGACTGCAGACAGCCCGTGAGCGCGATCAGACCCGTCCCGTGGGCGGCCAGCTGCACCATGTCAACGCCCGGCTTGCCCCGCTGATAGCCCTCCAGAAAGCCGGCCGAGGAGAGCTTGACCAGGTTGCGGTACCCCTCCGGGCTGGCGGCCAGCAGCGTCAGGTGAAAGCGCTCGAAGCGGCCCGGGCCTCGCCGCGCGTGGTCCTCGACGATGTACACCTCACAACCGATGATCGGCTTGACGCCGTGCTTGCGACAGGCCGTGAACAGCTCGACGGTCCCGTTCATCACCCCATGGTCGGTGAGGCCCAGCGCCGGTTGCTCGAACTGCGCCGCGCGGGCGGCGAGAGCATCGACCTTGCAGGCGCCGTCGAGCAGCGAGTACTCGGAATGGACGTGAAGGTGGGCGCAGGGCGACGTCATCGGCGACCGCTCCGAATATAGGCATCGACGCGGACGCCGTGGGCGGGCTCACGGGTCATCGCGGCGATTTCAGTCGCTCTGTGCGCGCTTGAGCCATTTGCGCAGCAGGGCCAGCGGCCATTCGTCGCCGGTCACGATCAGCTGATCGCTGGGCTGGCCCGAGAGCGCGGCCGCCAGCGCCCCGGGGGGGCCCGAGATGGTGGTCGCGATCCGGCCCGCGGGGGCCTCGTCGGCCACCACGGGTCGCTGCCCGTCACGAACCAGCAGGTAGGCCGTCGCCCCGCCCTGCAGCGAGCAGGCGAGCGTGAAGCGCTCGCGCTTCGTCCAGGCCGGCTCGATCGCCAGCGCCAGGACCTTCAGCGTCAGCTCGGGGCCGAGCCGGACGCCGGCGCGGTGCAGGTCGGCGAGGTCCAGACGCAGATCGGCGAGCGAGCGAAGCGCGGCGACGCGATCGCGACGCCCCCTGACCCGCGCCGTGCGTCGGCGCAGCAGCCGGCGCAGCGGGCCGGCGGTCAGCAGGCTGACGATCGCAGCCGATGGGCCGAAAACCTGAAAGTCGACTTCGCTCGCCGGTCTGGGACCGACGGCGCGGCGGATCGTGGTCTGGTTCTCGCGCGCCGTGACGCGGATGCAGTCGCCCGGATCCCCCGGCACGAGGTCATAGGCCACCGAGTCGGGGAACGCCTCCTGCTGGGCCGGCAGCAGCTCGAGGAGCAGGCGCCACGCCCCATCGGCGTCACTGCGGGCCATCGCCCGGATCACCGGCGCCAGCCAGGCCCGACTGGTGCGTTGGACGGGCGTCGGAGCCACGTCCGGCGCCTCGGGCGGCTCGGCCGGCGGCTCCGGCTCCGGCTCCGGCGGCGGCTCAGCCGGCGGCTCAGCCGGCGGCTCCCGCTCCTGCGGCGCAATCGTCTCGCGCAGTCGCACTCGGGCGGCGTTGAAGGGGTCCGGCTGCACCGGGTCGGCCCCCACCCCCTGGTCGGCTCTCACCCCCTCCGAACCCGGTGCTCCGGACCGCGCCGGCGGCGTGCGCAGCGTGTCCAGCGCCTCGCGCAGCTCGGAGATCGCCTCGTAGGTCTGCCGGGATCGATCCTGTCGAATGCCCGCGTCACGGGAGAGCTCGGCCACCCGCAGCTCGGCGGCGGTCCGGGCGGCACGCTCGTGCTCGATTGCCGATCGCAGCCCGTCGAGCTCCTGCCGGAGCAGGCCAAGTGTCGCCTCGGTCCGGCGATCGAGCAGCGGCCGCGCCGCCAATCGTCCCTCGGCGTCGAACAGCCTGCAGCGCAGCATCGTCTCGGTGCCCACGCGGATCTCGAGCGCTCGGCGCAGCGCCTCGATCAGCGCGTCCTGTCCGGAAGCGGTGGCCTCGAGCGAGCTCGTCGCAACGCCCTGGATGGGAACGGGCGCGGGATTCGAGACGCCCGAATCCGGAACTCCGGATGCCGCCGGAACGACCGGCGCCGCCGGCGCGCCCGGTGCCGGCGCACCGCCTGACTGCGACCGGGCGAGCGCGGCCGGCTCAGACGGGATCCGGCGCCCCGCTTCGGCGCGCCGGGTGACCAGGCCACGCTCGAAGCGCAGCCGCTCCTCCTCACCCGGGGAAGGTCGGTCGGATCCTCGCGCGAGCGATAGCTGGGACTCGCGGGCCTGGCGCTCGACCCGCTCCCGCGCGGCCACCGCTGCGGCCGCGAGCTGCTCGGCCTCGTCGCCCCGGCGCCGGACGTCCCCGAGCTCGGATTCGAGCTCGCGGATCCGTTCCTCGGCGGCCGCGAGATCCCCTAGCGCCTCCCGGGCCCGCTCACCCTCGGCGGTGCGGGCGGCGAGCTGGCGACTGAGGTCACGTCGCAGCGCCTGCTCGGCGTGAGCCCGCTGCTCGGCGGTGCGCCGAGCGGTGTCACGCTCGGTCAGTGACGCGGACAATCGCTCGGCGTCGAGCCGCGCCGCCTCCAGCTCAGCCTCAACCGCTCGCACTCGCGCGGCGAGCTGCGCGGCCGCCTCCTCGGCCTCGCGCGCGCGGCGTCGCAACCCCTCGAGCTCGAGCTCGGGGCTGAGCATCGCTCCCCCGCCGGTCTGAGACGTCGTCGTGTCTAGCTCCACGGGCTCACCCGCGTCGCCAGCGCCGTAGGGCTCGACGGCGGCCGGGAGCTGCACCACCACCGCCCCGAACTGCAGCCACGCGCGGCCGCCCAGCTCCGGGGCGAGCACCGCCGGGACGGCGAAGCTGAGCCGCCAGGTTCCGGGGCCCGCGCCGGTCAGGCTCGGCGGCTCGGGCATGGCGGGAAAGCGATGGCGCCGGCCCGATGACTCGATTACCAGCACCGGTTGGCTGCTCCAGGCCGGTCGCCGGCGTCGCCACCGGCCGGTCACACGCACGGTCAGGTTCTCGCCTCCCTCGGCGAACCACTCGACCGCCTCGATTCCAAGCACTGAGGATGTTCCCGGCGAGTCGCTCATTGAGCCCGACGGTATTTCCCCGAGCGGACGGACGTTAGTCGGCACCCTCGCGGCCGCGCAGCTGCTCGGCCAGCGCGCGGGCGTCGGCGAGCAGACGATGAGCCGAACCCAGGTCCCCGCCCTCGGCGCCGACCCGTTCGCGGGTGGCCGCCAGCTCGGTGCCGAGCCGCTCGAGCTCGGCCCTGAGCCCGAGCACCTCGCTCTCGGCGGCGTTACGAGCGACGGTCGCCACGGCCAGCTCCTCGCGCAGCCTTTGAGCCTCGACGGCCTTGCGGTCCGCGTCTCGCTGCCGTTCGGCCAGCTGCTCGTGCGCCTGCGCCGCCTGACCGGCCCGCTCGTCCAGGGCCGCCTCGAGCTCGACGAGCTGACGGCCGACCTCGGCCTTCTCGTGCTCCATCTCGGCGGCCCGGGCGTCGAACTCGGCCCGGCGACGCTCGACGGCTTCGGTCAGACGCTCGAGCTCCACCCGCAGCTCGGCATGGGTGACCTCGAGCGCGGCCTGCATCGCATCTCGGGCCTCGAGCTCGGATCGAGCGTCGGCCAGCGCGCCGCGCATCCGGGCCGCGTCCGCGGTTCGCTGGTCGAGCTCGGCGTGCAGCGCCGCCACGGTCTCCTTGAGCAGCAGGTCGGCCAGCGGGCCCGCCCGGGGGACCTCGGATTCGCCCGGGGATGCCGTGCCGGCCTCGACGGGCGACCCCGCGAGAGGGACCTCTGCCTCGGACGACACCGGACGGGCGGCTTCCCGCGGCGGCGCCACGGGAACAACCCAGTCACCGACCCACAGCGCGGCCTGCCCCTCGTGGCTCGGCTCAGCCCAGACCGGCAGGGTGAACGTCGTGCTCCAGAGCTCCGAATTCGCATCCTCGGGGCGCCGCACTCCCGGGAACCGGTGCCGGCGCCCTTGCACCTGCACGACGAGCAGCTCCTCCTCGTCTGTGCGAGCCCGATCGAGCCAGCGGCCGGTGAGCCGTAGGCGCACGTGGTCGGCGTTCACTCGGGAGCTCTCGATTCGATCGATCTCCAGGGGAGCGTTCACTGAGATGCACTCTGTCATCGGAATATCGGGAACCGGTCGCTGTATGCGATCGGCCACGTTCAGGCTTTCGGCGAGCGGGCCGAAATTCCTGTGTTCGAACTGACTGGACGGGGATCAGGCTCTGATCTGCTGGCGGCGGGCGACGGCGAGACCCCCGACCACGACGGCCGAGACGGCGCCGACCGCCACCTTGCCACGGTTCGCTGCCAGCTTGCGGCGCACGACCAGCTTCATGGCCTGCCAGACGACGAAGCCGAGAATTTTGTAACCCATGCCCGCGATGTTACCCGGGCTGCGCGCTCCCACACATCGCGCCGTCTCCGGGCGCGCCGCCAGCCCTCAGCCGTTGCGCAGCCGCCAGGCCATCCGAGACTGCAGCGACCAGAGCTCGATGAAGCCGGGTGACGCCTCCTGTGAGAACAACCCGCCGGACTCCGAGAAGCTCGCCAGCTGAGCGTCGTAGACGGCGTTGGGGGAGGAACGGGTCACGGCTCGGACCGATCCCTTGTAGAGCTTGAGGCCGATCGTCCCCGTCACCTGGGCGTTGACGGCGTCCATGTAGGCGTCGAGATCGGAGCGCAGCGGCTCCCACCACAACCCGGCGTAGACCAGGTAGCCCCACTTCTGGTCCAGCGTCGGCTTGAGCTGGTTCTGATGGATCGTCCCGACCAGCTTCTCGAGCTCCTGGTGGGCCAGCAACAGGATCGCAGCGGCCGGCACCTCATAGATGTCGCGGACCTTGAGCCCGACGATCCGGTCCTCGATGTGGTCGAGGATCCCGACCCCATGTCGAGCACCAATCTCGGCCGCCCGCTCGAGCAGCTCCACGAGCTCCAGCCGCTCTTCGTTGAGCGCCACCGGCACGCCGCGCTCGAACCGTACGTTCACGATCTCGGCTTTGTCGGGGGCCTGCTCGGGGCGGGTGACCAGCTGGAAGACGTCATCGTCGGGGGCGTGATCGAGATCCTCGATCCAGCGCCCCTCGCTCGAGCGCCCCCACAGGTTGTCGTCAATCGAATACGGCGCCACCTCGGCTCCGCCTTTGACCGGAATGCCGTGCTCGCGCGCGTAGGCGGCCTCCTCATCGCGTCCCATTCGCCACGAGCGCACGGGCGCGATCACCTTGAGCTCGGGCGCCAGCGTGGCCACGGTCGCCTCGATCCTGACCTGATCGTTGCCCTTGCCCGTGCAGCCGTGGGCGATCGTGTCGCAGCCGGTGCGGCGCGCGTAGTCCACGGCGAGCTTGGCGATCAGCGGGCGCCCGAGGGCGGTGAACAGCGGATAGCCGAGGCCGTAGGTGCCGTTGGCCTTGATCGCCGGAAGCACGTATTCGTAGGCGAACTCCGAACGGGCGTCGACCACGTGGGCCTCGATCGCGCCGATCTGCATGGCCTTGCCCCGGACGACGTCGTAGTCCTCTCCCGGCTGGCCGAGGTTGACCGTCAGGGCCACCACCTCGGCCTGGTACTCATCCTGGATCCACTTGAGCATCACGCTGGTGTCGAGGCCGCCGCTGTAGAGCAGCAGCACCCGATGGACCTGGGCGGGGTCGGCCAGGTAGGATGCGCTGGGCTGAAACACGGGGTCGTTCATCGCGGCGAGAGTCGAGAAGGGTATACGGCAGCCGCTCAGCCGAAGGTCTGCTTGACCAGTTGACCCTGCTCGCCTGAGGCAAAGCCGGCGAACTGCTCTCCGACCTGGAGGCGGGCGTCGGCCTCGTCCTGGCGCAGCCGGTCGACGAGCACCCCCATCGCCATCAGCGCGCCCGACCCTCGAGGCAGCGATCCGACTTCGTCGACCAGCGAATACAGCAACGCGACCTGCACCTCACGGTCCTGGTTTCGCCCCAGCTGGTCCTGCAGCGCTTTGAGTGACTTGACCAGCGGGCCGACGACCTCGCCGGCGAACAGCGGGACGCCGAACAGCTCGAGCAGGTAGCGCAGCTCCTTGCCCTTCTTGCGCAGCTCGTGGTAGTCCTCGGCGGGACTGTCGTCACCGATCGGCCGCCCGAGCGCCACCACGCGTTTGTAGGCTCGGCGGATCCGGTGGCCGGCCAGCCGGCCGATCGGCTCGTTGGCCTTGGGGCGATCATCGACCGCGCGCTCGACCAGGGACTCGAGCAGTGCCTCCCAGTCGGCGAGCAGATCCGCCGTGCGGCGCGAGCGCAGCGCCCGCGACAGCTCGCCGTGGGCGGCCAGCCGCCGGTCGGCCAGCACCTGGCGCAGCGGATCGAGGTCGGCGCGGATGACTTCGGGCACCAGCGCGCGCATGGACTCAAAGCCGGTCACGTAGACGTCGAGGTCACGCGCCTCGCCGGTCGCGCGCTGAAGCCGGCGAAACTCGGCCCGGAAGCCGGCCAGCTCGAGCGGCTCGAAGACGGCCGCGAACTGGCGCTGCACCGTACGCGAACGGCGGACGGAGATCCGCAGCTGGTGCAGGTGCTCGTCATCTGAGCCCGTCAGGGCTCCGTCACGATTGTCGAGGATGACCTCTAGCAGCTTGCGCAGCACCATCACCGCCGCCGTGTCGGCCCGCTGGTCAGAGGCGAGCGCGACCTCGACCTTGGCCTGGAGGGCGCCGCTCACACGACTCACGCGAGCAGCTCGCCGAGCCGGTGCAGCGCCGTGTCGATCTCGTCCTCGGAGACGACCAGCGGGGGCTCGAGCCTGATCGTCGTGGGGCCGGTGGCGTTGACCACCAGCCGTTGCTCGAGCAGCGCGCGGCGGCCGAGCTCCGGGGCCGACCGGCCCTCAGCGAGATCAAGACCGACCATCAGCCCCCGCCCGCGCACGGTGGCGACGCCCGGCAGCTCGGCTACCCCCAGCGCCAGCCGCTCGCCCAGCGCACGCACCCGCGCCAGCAGCGCCGGGTCTGAGCAGAGCTCGAGCGCCACCAGCGCCGCCGAGGCCACCAGCGGTCCGCCCGCGAAGGTGGAGCCGTGATCGCCGGCTTGGAAGACGTCGGCCAATCGCGGCCCGGTGACCAGAGCGCCGACCGGCAGACCTCCCCCCAGCGCCTTGGCGGTGGTGAGCGCGTCGGGAACGACGCCGGTCTGCTCGTAGGCCCACAGCGTGCCCGTCCGCCCCATCCCGGTCTGGATCTCATCGAAGATCAGCGCCGCCCCGGTGCGATCGCAGGCCTCGCGCGCGGCGCGCAGCAGCTCGTCGGGCACCACGTGGATCCCGCTCTCCCCCTGGATCGGCTCGAGCAGCACCGCCGCCGTGTTGTGGTCGATCGCCTGCACCAGCGCATCGGGGCGCTTGGGGACGACCGTGAAGCCGGGGACCAGCGGCGCGAATGGAGCCTGCTTGGCCTCCTGCGGGGTGGCCGACAGAGCGCCGTAGGTGCGGCCGTGGAAGGCCTCCTCGAGCACCACTATGCCGCCGCCGGGCCGCGCCCGACGGGCCAGCTTGATCGCCGCCTCGTTGGCCTCGGCGCCGGAGTTGGTCAGGAACACCTTGCCTCCAAGCGAGCTGTCGGCCAGCCGGGCCGACAGCTTCAGCGCCGGCTCGCTGTAGTACAGGTTGGTCGCGTGCATCAGCCGTCCGGCCTGCTCGCGGACCACCTCGACCACCCGCGGATGGCAGTGGCCGACGTTCAGAACCGAGATCCCGGCCAGGAAGTCCAGGTACTGCACCCCGTGCTCGTCCCACAGCCGGCAGCCCGCGCCGCGCACGAACTGGACCGGGTTGCGGACGTAGGTGGCGATCGCGTGGTCGCGCTCGAGCTGCTGCAGCTCGGCCAGGGTACAGCCCCGCCGGTCGGTCATCGGGTGGGTCCGATCTTGGTGCCCTGCCCGGAATCGGTGAACAGCTCGAGCAGCAGCGAGTGCGGCACCCGGCCGTCGACGATGTGGGCGAAGGACACCCCGCCTCCGATCGCCTCCAGGCACGCCGCGAGCTTCGGGCGCATCCCGCCCTGCAGGCTCGGCAGCGCTTCGGTGACGGTCTCGGCGGTGGCCTCCGAGATCACGCTGTCAGGATCGGCGGGATCGCGCAGCCAGCCGGCGACATCGGTGAGGAACATGATCTTGTAGGCGCCCAGCGCCCGGGCCACGGCGCCGGCCGCCTCGTCGGCGTTGATGTTGTAGGAGCTGCCGTCACGGTCGGCGCCCACGCTGGCCACGACCGGGATGTAGTCCTGCGCCACGTGGCGCAGGACGTCGACGTCGACGCGCTCGATCCGGCCCACGAAGCCGATGTCCTGGCCGCTCGGGGCGGCTTGGCGGGCGGCACGGAACAGCAGGCCATCGTCGCCGCACAGGCCGACCGCGGGCTGACCGTGGCGGTTGATGCGCAGCACGATGTCCTTGTTGACCTTGCCCACCAGGACCATCTTGGCGACCTCGACGGTCGCCGCGTCTGAGACCCTCAGACCGTCGACGAACTCCACCGGCAGGCCCAGGCGCCGCATGTAGCTGGTGATCTCGGGGCCGCCGCCGTGGACGATCACCGGATTCATGCCGACGTACTTGAGCAGCACCACGTCGCGGGCGAACTCCTCCTTGAGCGCGGCGTCGGTCATCGCCGCGCCGCCGTACTTGATCACCACCGTCCGGCCGTGGAACTCGCGGATGTAGGGCAGCGCCTCGAGCAGGGTGGCGATGTCGCGCACGGGTCCCAGCTTGCTAGGTGGTGTAGTCGGCGTTGATGGTCACGTACTCGTGGCCGAGATCGGAGAAGTACAGCTCCTCCTCGGCCCCGTTCCCGGGCAGGACGATCTCGTATTGCACCTCGTCGCGCCCGACCGCCTCGGCGAGCGCCCGCTCGTCGTGGTCCACCCGTCCGCCCCCCACGCACACCTGCACGCCCTCGATCGAGATGTCGACCGCCAGCGGCGCGGTATCCGGCATCGCGGCGCCGACGGCCTGGATGATCCGGCCCCAGTTGGGATCACCGCCATAGAGCGCCGTCTTGACCAGCGAGGAGTCGGCCACCGCCCGCGCCACGGCGCCGGCGGCGCCCGGATCGCCGCCGCGCACCACCACCCGGCCGACCCGGCGGGCTCCCTCGCCGTCGCGCACCACCATCAGGGCCAGCTGGCGCATGAGCGCGTCCAGCGCCTCGCCGAAGCGCAGCTCGTCCTCGGTCTCGGCCCGGACCGACACGCCCGACGCACCGCTGGCCTGGAGGATCACCGTGTCGCTGGTGGACAGCTGACCGTCGACGCTGATGCGCTCAAAGGAGCGACGGACGCAGACCCCGAGCAGCAGGTCGCAGGTCTCGGCTGAGAGCTGGGCATCGGTCTGCACGAACACCAGCAGGGTGGCGAAGCCCGGCGAGATCATCCCGGCCCCCTTGGCCTGGGCGGTCAGCTTGACCGTGCCGCTGGGCAGCGTCACCGCCAGCCGGGCCCACTTCTGAAACGCGTCAGTGGTCTGGATCGCCTCGGCGAACATGACGTCGCCCTCGGGCGACAGCGCGTGAGCGGCGGCGACGATGCCCCGAGTCACGCGGTCCATCGGCAGCGCCACGCCGATCACCCCGGTCGAGGCGATCGCCACCCGGCCCTCGGGTGCGCCGGACGCAATCGCGCCGGCGCCCTGCATCTTGGCCGCGTCGTCAAATCCCGCTCGTCCGGTGGCGGCGTTGGCGTTACCCGAGTTGACCACCACGGTCCGCAGCGCGCCCAGGTCGCAGCGCTCGAGGCAGAGCAGCACCGGCGCCGCCTGGGTCCCCGAGCGGGTGAACCGCGCGGCGCTGGTCGTCTGCGGCGAGTCGGCGACCATCAGTCCGAGATCCCGGGCGCCGCTGGGCTTCAGCGCGGCGGCGACCCCGGCGGCACGAAATCCGGCCGGTAGACCGCCCCCCTCGAGCTCGGCGACCTGGTCGAGCCGGGGCACCCAGCGACTGGAGAAGAAGGGGCTCACGAGAGCCTCCACTCGCCATCCGGGCTCGTCCAATTGGAGGCCTCGTGAGTCATCCGGCTCACGAGATGCCCTCCCCTTCGGCAAGCCCGAACATCAGGTTGAGGTTCTGGATCGCCTGGGAGGCCGCGCCCTTCCAGAGGTTGTCGATCACGGCGAACACGATCAGCCGCCCGGTGCGCTCGTCTGCGTGATGGGAGATCCGGCACAGGTTGGTCTCCCGCACGTCCCGGACGCTGGGAGGAGATTGGACGAGCTCGACGAACGGCTCGCGTTCGTACATCTCCCGGTAGAGGTCCCCCACCTCGATCGGCGCTGCGGCATCGGGCACGGTCACGTAGCAGGACACGAGCTCGCCCTGGTCAAGCGGCAGCAGGTGGGCGACGAAGGTGATCCGGATCGGGGCGCCGAGCTGGGCGAGCTCCTGCTCGATCTCGGGGGTATGGCGATGACGAGGCACCCCGTAGGCGCTCACGTTCTCATCGACGGTGACGAAATGGGTCTTGTCGGTGGCGGCGCGCCCGGCGCCTGAGGCGCCGGACTTGGCGTCCACGACCACCTCACCCAGCAGTCCCGCCCGGGCCAGGGGGGCCAGCGCGAGCAGGGTCGCGGTCGGATAGCAGCCCGGGTTGGCGACGATCTCGGCCTCGCGGATCTGCTCCCGGTAGCGCTCGGGCAGGCCGTAGACAGCTGCGCCCAGCAGGCCGGGTTCCGGGTGGGGCCGATACCACTCCTCATAGGTCGCGGCGTCGCGCAGGCGGAAGTCGGCGCTCAGGTCCACGACCTTGACCCCCCGCTGGTGCAGCTCGCCGACGAGCTCGGCCGCGGCCCCGTGCGGATAGGCGACGACGGCCGCGTCGACCGCGGCATGGCGGTCGAGGTCGAGCTCCTGGAGCTCGAGCGGTACCCGATGATGGGGATACAGGTCGTCCAGCCGGCGCCCGACGTCAGACCGGGCGGTCACCGTCTGCAGGTCAAAGGACGGGTGGCGGTGCAGCAGCCGAGCGCTCAGAGCGCCCGTGTAACCGGCGGCACCGAACACCGCGACGCTATGAGTCACGCACCCTCCCCTGCAGGCGGTCGGCGAGCGCAGCGGCGATCTTGGCGCGCTTGGCGGCGACCTCGGCGTCGGTCAGCGTGCGGTCGGAGGCCCGGAAGTGCAGGCGCAGCGCGAGCGACACGTTGCCCTCGCCGAGCCGCGCGGGATCTCGATAGACGTCGAACACCTCGGCGGCGCTCAGCAGCGGTGAGCCGGCACGCCGCACCACGGCCAGCACGTCGTCAGCCGTCACGGCGTCGGCGACGATCACCGCGATGTCCTCGCGGACCTCGGGGAAGCTCGTCACGTCGCGATAGGTGGTCACGGCCGGGACATGCTCGCCGACGGCGTCCAGGTCAAGCTCAAACCCGGCGAGCGTCTCGGAGAGATCCCAGCCGGCGGCCACGGCCGGATGGATCTCCCCCAGCCAGCCGACCGGGGCGCCATGGATCAGCACCTGCGCGCCGCGCCCCGGGTGCAGGAACGGCTCGGGCGCCTCGGTCCGCTGCCCGCTCCAGTCGACCCGCATCGCCTCGAGCAGCGCCGACAGCACGCCCTTGGCGGCGAAGAAGTCAGCCGGCGGCGGCGCCGGCTCGCGCCAGGTGGTGCGGCGCACCGGTCCGGTCAGGATGGCGCCGACGTGGTGGGGCTCTCCCGGCCGCCGGTGGGCGGGATCCGGATCTGGCCGGTACACGGCACCGGCCTCGAACAGCCTCACGGCGCCGGCGCCGTGGGAGCGGTTGCGCCGGGCGGCGTCAAGCAGGCCACCCAACAGCGTCGTGCGCAGCCGAGCCTGGTCAGACGACATCGGATTCTCGAGCTCGACCGCGGGCCGATCGGCGATCCGCAGCCGCTGGGCGAGCTGAGGCGACTCAAAGCTCCAGCCCACGATCTCGTGCAGCCCCTGCGCGGTGAGCGCGTCGCCGGCTTGACGGCGCAGGCGCTGGCGCGGGGTCAGGCGTCCTGAGGCGCCGCGGCGGGAGGGCAGCGTGGCCGGCAGCGTCTCGAGCGCGCCGAGCCGCGCCACCTCCTCGATCAGGTCGGCCTCGCGGGTCACGTCGCCGCGGCGGAAGGCCGGCACGGTGACCTCCAAGCCGTCGTGGGCCCAGGAGACGTCGAATTCCAGCGCCGTCAGGATCTCGGCGCATCGGTCGCGCGGGATCTCGGTGCCGAGCAGGCCGCTGACCCGGGCCTCGCGCAGGGCGATCGTCCGCGGAGCGGGTCCCGGGCCGCCCGCGTCGACCGTGCCGGGCAGGGCGCGGGCGCCGCACAGCTCGATCATCAGCCGGGTGGCGACCGCCTGCGCCTCGATCGTCGACTCGGGCTGGAGCTGCTTCTCGTTGCGGGTCGAGGCCTCGCTGCGCAGGCCGAGCTTCAGCGAGGTGCGGTGGACGTTGGCGCCGTCCCAGTTGGCCACCTCCATCAGCACCCGGGTGGTCGTCGGCTGCACCTCCGAACGCGCGCCGCCCATCACCCCGGCGATCGACGTCGGCCCCTCGGTGTCGGCGATCAGCACCATCTCGCCGTCCAGCGTCCGCGTCTGACCGTCGAGGGTGTCGACGAGCTCCCCGTCCCGGGCTCGCCGCACAATCAGCTCGCCGCCGGCGATCCGATCCAGATCGAAGGCGTGAAGCGGCTGCCCGGTGAGCAGCATGACGTAGTTGGTGATGTCGACGACGTTGAAGATGGGCCGCTGGCCCGCGGCCATCAGCTGCGCCTTCAGCCACGGCGGCGACGGGCCTATCCTGACGTCTTCAAATGCGCGGGCGGTGAACCGGGGACACAGCTCGGGGCACTGGACGTCAATGCGCACCGCTTCGAGCTCGCCGTCGCTGCCTGGATCCTGGAGCCACGGCGGCGGCGCCAGCGGAGCACCGGTGGCGGCGTGAACCTCACGCGCAACTCCGTAGATGGCCAGGCAGTCGGGCCGGTTGGGGGTGACCTCGAGCGTCAGCACATCGGTCGAGATCGGCAGCACGCGGGCCAGGGGCGTCCCGGTCGCCAACCCGTCGTCGAGCACCATCGTGCCGTCGTGCTCGGTCCCGATCGCCAGCTCGTCCTCGGCGAGGATCATCCCGGCCGACGCCTGACCGCGGAGCTTGGCCACCTTCAGGCGGGTGCCGTCGGCCATCACCGCGCCGGGCTTGGCCACCGCCACGGTCTGCCCGGCGGCGACGTTGGGCGCCCCGCAGACGATCTGGCTCGGCTCGCCGTCGCCGGTGTCAACCACGCATACGCGAAGACGGTCGGCGTCGGGATGACCGACCGCGCTGAGCACCTTGCCGACGACGAATTGCTCGAGCGAACCCACGCCGTGGTGCTCGACGCGCTCGACCGCGGTCCCGGTCATCGCCAGGCGCTCGGCCAGCGCATCGGAGTCGAGGTCCGGACGGCAGTACTGATACAGCCATTGCAGAGGTACGCGCACGGCTAGAACTGCTCCAGGAAGCGGATCTCGTTGTCGTAGAACAGCCGCAGGTCGGGCACGCCGTGCTTGAGCATGGCGATCCGCTCGATCCCCATGCCGAACGCGAATCCCTGCACGCGGTCAGGGTCATAGCCGTGCTCGCGGACGTGCTCGAACACGTTGGGGTCGACCATCCCGGCGCCGAGGATCTCGATCCACGCGGTGCCCTTGCACAGCGGGCAGCGCCGGCCGTCCGCGGTCACGCCGTCGACGCAGTTGAAGCACGACACGTCGACCTCCACGCTCGGCTCGGTGAAGGGGAAGAAGTGAGGCCGCATCCGGACCTGGCGCTCGCCGCCGAAGATCGCTCGCGCGAAGGTCAGCAGCGTGCCCTGGAGGTCGGCGAGCGTGATGTCCTCGTCCACCGCGAGGCCCTCGATCTGGTGGAACTGAGGCGTGTGGGTGGCGTCTGAGTCCGGGCGGTACACGCGGCCGGGGACGATGATGTAGATCGGGGGTGGCCGGTGCTCCATCGCGCGGATCTGGACCGGGGAGGTGTGGACGCGCAGCAGGGCGGTCTCCGGGTCGAAGATGTTGACCCCCTCCCCCCCACCCTTGAGGTAGAAGGTGTCGGTGAGCAGCCGCGAGGGGTGCGTCGGCGCGTGGTTGAGCGCGTCGAAGTTGTAGTAGACGCTCTCGACCTCGGGACCCTCGGCCACGTTGAAACCAAGGCCCACGAAGACATCTTCGATTTCTCGCCGCGTCCTGGTCATCAGGTGCAGTCGCCCGACCGCGGGCAGCGGATCGCCGGGCAAAGTGACGTCGATCCGGTCCTCGCGCAGGCGCCGATCCAGCTCGGCGGCGGCCAGCTCACCGCCTCTGCGCTCGATCGCCGCCTCCAGCGCCTGACGGGCCCGGTTGGCCGCCTGCCCGGTCAGCGCACGCTCGGCCGGGGCGAGCTGGGCCACGCCCCGCAGCAGGTTGGGCAGCTCGGCCTTGCGGCCCAGGAAGCGGACCCGCACCTCCTCGAGCGCCGTGGTGGTGGCCGCCGACGTGATCGCCGCCTCGCCCTCCCGCTCGATCTCGGCGATCCGCTCACTCATCCGCGCGCATCCTAGACACCTCATAGAGGGCCACCGTGGCCGCCATCGCGACGTTGAGCGAGTGCGTGGCGATCGGGATACGGGCCGTTCGATCGCAGGCCTCGAGGACCTTGGCGGGCAGCCCCTCGCGCTCAGCGCCGATCAGCAACGTCACGTCGCGGGCCTGGTCAAGCTCGAGCTCATCCAACGTCGTTGCGCCGTCGGTCGCCAGCGCCACCGTCTGTCCCGGCAGCTCGCTCACGGCGCCGGCCCGCGCCAGCGCGCTGGCGAACACCGCCCCCATGCTGGCCCGGATCGCCCTGGGCCCGTACGGGTCCGCGCAGCCGGGGCCAAACGCGACCGAGGAGGCGCCGAAGGCCCGCGCGGAGCGCAGCACCGTCCCGATGTTCCCCGGGTCTCGCACGCCGTGCAGGTAGATGCACAACGGCCCGATCGGCGCGGCCTGCCAGCGCTCCTCGTAGACGGCCAGGGTCCGCGTCCCGGATCCCAGCGCGGATGCCTGGACCAGCAGCGCCGGCTCGACCTCGGTTCCGGATAAACCGCTCCCGGCGGCGCAGAAGCGCTCCACGGCGATCCATCCGGCGGCGTCAGCCGCGGCCAGAAGATCCTCGCCCTCGGCGACGAACCGGGAATCGCGGTCTCGGTCGCGCCGCCGCTGCCCGAGCTTGCGGATCTCTTTGAGCTTCTCGTTGTGGGGGCTGGTGATCGTCTTGGTCATCGTCATGGAACGAAAAAGGGCGCCGGCTTCAGATGAAGCGGCGCCCGGTGGCGGTGCTGGTGTTTCGGCTGATTGCTCTAGCCGGACGCCAGCGCCTCGCGGGCGCGGTCGGCAAAACGTCGGAAGGTATCGGCGTCGCGGACGGCGATGTCGGCGAGGATCTTGCGGTCCAGCTCGACGCCCGCAGTCTGCAGCCCGTGGATGAACTGCGAGTAGGAGAGGCCGTTCTGGCGCGCCGCGGCGTTGATCCGCGTGATCCACAGGCGCCGGAAGTCCCGCTTGCGGTTGCGACGGTCCCGATAGCGGTACTGATCGGCCTTGAGGACCGCCTCCTTGGCGGCCCGATAATGCCGGCTGGCGTCGCCCCGGTAGCCCTTGGCGAGCTTCAGCGTGGCGCGCCGCTTCTTGCGGGCGTGCACCGAGCGAGAGACGCGAGTCATTTCTTCTTGGCCCCCAGCATGACCTTGATTCGGGGCTCGTCGTGCTTGGCGATCGCGACCGGCTGGCCGAGACGGCGCTTGCGCTTGGGCGACTTCTTCTCGAGGATGTGACTCGTGTGGGAGTGCCGCCCCCGAACCTTGCCGGTCCCGGTCAGCTTGAAGCGCTTCTTGGCGCCCGAATGGGTCTTCATCTTCGGCATCGCGTCCGAGAGTAAAGCAGAATCGCGAAAAACTCCGCCCGGCTCGGCGTGCCAAGGGACCTTCCGGGTATCCGATGCGATATTCGCACCATATTCCCGGAGACTCCGCCGACGCCAGCCTCTGATCGTCCGAGATGCCTCGTTCGCGGCGAGGCACCTTCAGCCCGGGGGGCAGGAGGGTGCGCCGCTGGAGGCGGAGGACGCGCTCAGGCGGGTGCGCCGCTGGGCGCGGAACGCGGGACGCGCTCAGGCAGGGGCGTCGCTGGGGGCCGGCGCGGCGGTCTCGCCCGCGCCGTTCTGACGCCCGACGCCGTTTGTCACGGCGCCCGAGTCGCCGGCCTTCGCCGGGTCCTCGACGTCGGCCTGAGTCGGATCCGCGACCTTCGCGGCGTCATCGGTCGGTGCTGCTGCGTCGGCCTCTCCGGGAGCCTCGAGCTCCGTGAGCTCCGCGGGGTTGGGGGCGACGACCTTGCCCTCCGCTGCCCGTCTGGCGTCCGAGGCCTCCTTCTCGTCGGCGGCGATCTTGCCCTCGGCGGCATCCTTGGCCTCGGCGGCGGCGAGCACGGATTTGGACGGCGCGAGCATCATCGTCATGTTGCGCCCGTCCTGCAGCGGCACCTGCTCGACGACGGCGACGTCGGACAGCTCCTCGGCCAGCCGGTTCAGCAGCGCGGTGCCACGCTCGGGGTGGGTGACCTCGCGGCCGCGGAACATGATCGTCACCTTCACCCGGTCGCGCCCCGTCAGGAACCGCTTGACGTGACCCTTCTTGGTGTCGTAGTCGTTCTGGGCGATCTTGGGCCGGAACTTGATCTCGCGGATCGTGATCTGCTGCTGGTGCTTGCGGGCTGCCTTCTGCTTCTGGGCCTGCTCGTACTTGTACTTGGAGTAGTCCAGCACCCGGCACACGGGCGGGCGCGCCTCGGGCGCGACCTCCACCAGATCCAGGTCACGCTCCTGCGCGTAGAAGAGCGCATCGGCGGTCTTGATCACGCCGATCTGCTTACCGTCCTCACCGACGAGCCTGACTTCGGGCACGCGGATCCGATCGTTGATCCGAGTCTGGTCCCGCTCGGGCGGCCGCCGGTCAAATCTGCGGGGAACCGGCACTAGCTGTTGGCGCGGCGGCGTGAGATCAAACGCCAGGCCTTGTGTGGTGCAGTTGGATCAACACGATCAAGTATAGCGTCGTGTCCAGCCGCTCTTGGCGCGATGTTTACCGGGCCCCCCGCTCGGCCGACATCTCGACGACGCGGGCGGCAAACCCATCGATCGTCTCCGAGCCGGCGTCGCCGGATCGGTGCTCGCGGACGCTGACCTGCCCCGCCTCGGCTTCGCGGTCGCCCACGATCAGCATGTACGGGATCTTGCGCAGCTCGGCATCCCGGATCTTGCGCGAGACCGACTCGGTGCGGGCGTCTCGCTCGGCGCGTAAACCGCTGCCTTTCAGGCGCTCGAGCACGCTGGCGGCGTAGCCGAGGTGGCGATCGGAGATCGGCAGCACGATCGCCTGGACCGGCGCCAGCCACAGGGGCAGATAGCCTTCGGTGTGCTCGAGCAGGATCCCGATGAACCGCTCGTAGGAGCCCATCAGCGCGCGGTGGATCATCGCCGGCTGGTGCTCGGCGCTGTCGGCGCCGGTGTAGGTCAAGCCGAAACGTTGGGGCATGTTGTAGTCGACCTGCACGGTCCCGATCTGCCACGAGCGGCCCAGCGAGTCGGTCATGTGCATGTCGATCTTGGCGCCGTAGAAGGCCCCATCACCCTGGTTGAGGTCGTATTCGAGGCCCTGGGTCTGCAGCGCCTGGATCAGCGCCGATTCGCTCTTGTCCCAAAGCTCCTCTGAGCCGATCCTCTCCTCGGGGCGGGTGGAGAGCTCGAGGCGCACGTCAAAACCGAACACCTCATAGGTGGCGAAGGCGAACTCCAGGCAGCCCGCCACCTCGTCCTGGACCTGGTCATCGGTGCAGAAGATGTGGCCGTCGTCCTGGGCGAAGTTGCGCGTGCGCAGCAGCCCGTGGATCGTGCCGCTCGGCTCGTTGCGGTGCAGGAGCCCGGGCTCGGAGTAGCGCACCGGGAGATCCCGATAGGAGCGCGGCCGCATCGAATACAACTGGCAGTGGCCGGGACAGTTCATCGGCTTGATCGCCATCGCGTGGCCCTCTGACTCGGTCAGGAACATGTGCTCGCGGTACTTGTCCCAGTGGCCGGAGGTCTTCCACAGCCAGGTGTCGTACAGCTGCGGGGTCTTGACCTCGGCGTAGCCGCGCGGGGCGCCCATCTCGCGGCTGAGCGCCACGAGCGAGTTGAACACCTGGGCACCGGCCGGATGCCAGAAGGCCATTCCCGGGGCGGTGTCAGAGAAGCCGAACAGACCCAGCTGCGGGCCGAGCCGACGGTGATCGTTGGCGCGCGCCCGTTCGAGGCGCTCGAGGTGCTGCTCCAGATCGCCGGCCGAGAAGAAGGCCGTTCCATACACGCGCGTAAGCATCTGCCGGCTGGCGTCGCCGCGCCAGTAGGCGCCGGCCACCGACTGGAGCTTGAACGCCTTGATCCGCTTGGTGCTGGACGCATGTGGCCCCCGGCACAGGTCGGTGAACGGACCGTTGGTGTAGAGCGACACGTGCTCAACGCCGCGGTCGCGGACGAGGTCCTCGATCAGCTCGACCTTGTACGGCTGAGCTTCGGCGCGAAATCGTTCCAGCGCCTCGGCGACGCCGATCTCGGTGCGCACGAACGGCTCGTCGGCCGCGATGTGCTCGCGCGCCGTGGCCTCGATACGCCCGAAGTCGGCGTCGCTGATCGTCACGCCATCGGGAAACTCGAAGTCGTAGTAGAAGCCGTCCTCGATCGGAGGGCCGATGGAGATCTTGACGCCGGGGTAGAGCTCGAGCACCGCCGCCGCCAGCACGTGAGCGGCGTCGTGGCGGATCAGCGCGAGCGCCTCGTCGCCGCTGCGATCGGTGATGATCTCGATCGGCAGCGCTCCGTCGCCGTCAGGGAGCGGCCGGGACAGGTCACGCAGCTCGCCGGACACCTTGACCGCAAGCGCGGCGCGGGCCAAGCCGGGCCCGATCGCCGCGGCGGCGTCGGCGCCGGTGGCGCCGTCGGGCAGCGTCAGGCGCTTGGCATCCGGGAGCTCAATCTCCATCGCCGAGGATGCTAGTCGCGGCTAGCCCGACCCGCCGCTCAGACCCGGCCCTCCGCGCCGTGCCAACCGGGGGCGGCCGTGGGTGGCAGTCTCGAGTGGCGGCGCACCACCACGCTCGGTACCCGGATTGGGGTCCGGCGTGCCGGAGCCAGGGTGCCCGCGCCTCATCGGCGGCGAGCCTACACCGGCCCCTGCGAGGTCGCTACATTTACGGGCCCGGACGATTAGCTCAGCTGGGAGAGCGCCGCCTCGACAAGGCGGAGGTCGCTGGTTCGAGCCCAGCATCGTCCATTGCGGTAGTTGCTGGGGATTGCCTACTTCCGGTCATCGGAGATTTTGCGGGTGCGTCCTGAGTACTGAGTGCGTCCCGCAGACTTCCTCGCGGGCCTGCCGGATGGCCTCGGCGGCGGGGACGCGAGGCTCGCTCTCCAGCTCCCGCATCGTCCCGGCGTAGTGCCGCGCGAGCGTCGCGATCGAGTGCCCTGCCTGCTCGGCGACGTGGGTCAGGCTGCGGCCCTCCCACAGCAGCAGCGAGACGAACGAGCCGCGGAGGCGGTACGGCCACAGGCCATCCGCCACTGGCGCAAGCGCGCTAAACGGGACAAGCCTCCAGTTGGCCGGGGTCCTCATCGGCCCCGCCATCGGCGGACTGCTCGTCGGATTCCTGGGTACCGCCTGGGGATTCGGTATCGACGCCGCCTCCTTCATCATCAGCGCTGCGGCGGTCTACGCGATGAGGGGCCGTTCGGCGCCGGTCCCAAGCGGCGAATCACCGCTGGCCGACCTTCGCGAGGGCCTCCGCTTCTGCGTCTCGCAGCGTTGGCTGTGGGCCACGACCCTCGGCGCGTCGCTGGGAAACTTTGTGGCGTTCTCACCACTCGGCGCGATGATCCCTCTACTCGTCAAGCACGTGCTGCACGGCGGGGGAGTCGCCCTCGGCCTCGTCCTCGCTGCCGGCGGTCTAGGAGGACTTGCAGCGACGGTGCTCGCCGGTCGACGCGAGCCACCCCAAAGTCGGCTGGTCCATCTCTGGATCGGGTGGGGCCTGTCGGGGATCGGAGATCTCGGACTCGGATTCGTCCCGGATGTCTGGCTGGCTGGCGGGGTCGCGTTCGTGACCTACGGACTGGACGCCTACGGCTCGGTCATGTTCAACCCGCTCATCCAGGAAGGTGTCCCCGCCGCGTTGCTGGGACGGGTGTCGTCGGTTGACTACCTATTCGGATTCGCGCTCAGCCCCCTCGGTCTCGTGGCCGCCGGCGCCGCGGCAGACGCAATCGGGGTCCGACCCACCCTCATCGCGGGAGGCGCCATCACTGCACTGACGACCCTCATACCGCTGCTGCCGGGCGTCGAGGACCCAACCCTCCGCCACCCAGGAACGCCCACGCCGAAACCGAGCGCGACCGGCGGCTGAGCAAAGGAGAGCGCCTTCCGGCGATGCGCCGCTGACGCTGCCCGATGCCCTGACGTCGCCTCCTCCTTTGTCGCCGAAGGACTCGCGAGCACGGAGCTGCCGCCGCACCTCAAACGACCGCGACCCTCACGAGACGTAGCCGGGGTCAGCGGTCGTTCCAGCCGGCGCCGGTCGCTGCGTACTCCTCGGCCCGCGCCCGCATCAGCGCCTTCAGGAGATCGGTCGGCAGCTCGCGCTCGTAGGGGAGCTTGATGAAGCCCTCACCGGCCCCATAGCCGGCGGCCTCAACCGCGGCCTTCTGCGTGGCGAAGAACGGTGGCGGGAACCGCAGCGAGCAGTGGTTCTTGAAGTTCTGAAGCATCCACAGGTTCGTCTTCTCGCCGCGGACATACACCGGCAGGTTCCACTTCAGTTCCTCCCGCGCCTCCGGGTCGGCATCGAGGCTCAGCTCCCTGAGCGCCTCGAGGTGTGGCCGCTGGACGTCGTTCAGTTGCGCGAAGAAATCATCGACGCTTGACCGCTTGGGCATCGGCATGGCGTCAGCGTACCCCCTGCAGATCGCGCTGCTGGCGTTCTTCGTCCTCGGCCCAATCCTCTCGGTGTCTACCTGGCACGTCGCGCACGCGGTCGCCCGGCCTCGGTCGGCGCCTCGGCGACCTAGCCACCCGGCACCTCCTTTGTCGCCACTGCAGCACTCTCGCCCAGACGGCCGCTCCTAGCCAAGACCAGAAGTCTGGCCAGCAGCGGCAGAGCGGAGCGGCCTTTGATGAGGCAGTGGCGCGGCGTCCCGAGCGGGACGGGCCCGGCCGGGGTAGACGTGGGGCTGAACGCTGAGCCGAGCGCGATGTACGCTTGTCCATGCCGTGAACGCGAAGGAAAAGCTCCTACAACGCGCGCCCTATTGGAGCGAGGAGCAAGCTGAGCGCGCTCTCCGGGCGGCTGGGAGCGACGGCGCCGTAGACGAATGGGGCGACCTCTCCAAGCTGCATGAGGTGAGCACCGCCGAAACGATGCGGCGCCTCGCCGAGGACGAGCAGGCAGCCGGACACGAGCCCTGGTGAGGCGGGGCGAGGTCCGCTGGGCCGAGCATCCGATTGGCTGCGGCGTCCCGCGCTCGTGCTGACCCGCGACGAGGCGGTCGACCGCCTGAACGAGGTGTTCATCGTTCTGGCGACCACGAACATACGAGGGCTGCCGACCGAGGTCGAGCTCGGGCCAGAGGACGGGATGCCTCGGGCCTGCGTTCTGAACGCCGACCACGTCGCCTCGCTCCCGAAGGGCTATCTCGGCGACCTCGTCACCACGCTCGACCCCCAGAGGCTGGCCGAGGTGTGCCGCGCGCTGGTCCAAGCGACTGGCTGCTGAACCGCCAACAGGCTGCGTCCTCAGTGCGTCCCTCAGGATCGAAATCAGCCGTCCGGCGCTGCAACGAAAGGTCAGCCTGACCGGCGGAGTCCCCCGCTTTATGGGCGTCTACTGACCTTCCCTATCCACTGGTGCCAGGTGTTTCCGCCTCGACAACAGAGGTCGCTGGTTCGAGCCCAGCATCGTCCACTTCGGCGGTTGCAGGCTCTGTTGGTGTCCTTCGTCGGACAGGACGATGGAGCTCTCGCCTCGTCAAGTGGCCTCGGATGTCGCGCTTTGTTGGGGAGCTGAGCCAGTACGCGAATGTAGTCGGCGCGATGCGGGCGTCCGCATCGGGCAGCAAAACGTCTCCGGACATGTCTGCCCCGAAGGGTCCGTCGTGCCAGCTGGGGACGACGGACCGAGTCGCCGCGTGCGGCGAGCGTGCGGCGCGCCATGTCGAGGGGGTCCAGCCGACGACCATGCCCGCGAAGTCGTGGAACTGGGTGGCGCGCAGGATGATCGCCGGCACCGGCCCGTCCTGGACGAGCTCTCAGGTCGACTCCTCGTGAGCGCGCCAGCACCGTCACTTCGTGTCCGCTCGCGCGCAAAGCGTCGACGGCTTGCCGGCCGACGAGGCCGTGCCCCCCCGACTACCGCAGCGCGCGTCAGATCAGTCCTCCTGAGGCGGGGCGAGCGGACGAGCGTCGAAGGTGACCTGGATGGCCGTGATCTTGCCGTCTTCGACGTGGCTCCAGTTCGCCGTCGGCGCCGGTGGTGCGACTGACGTGTGCAGATCAAACCAGGTCAGCACGTCGGGCCCGTCGACCCACATCTTCTGGATCACGACGTCGGTCATGATCTCGGACATTCCCTGCAGACCCCTCAGGCAGCTCTCGGCGTCCTCGAGGCTGGCCAGCGGCCCGCGGAAGCTGACGTCATCGGCGAGCACCGACCGCAGGGTTCTCCAATCCTTCGCCTTCCACGCGTCGAAGTAGCTCTCCGCGATCCCCGAGACGGTCTGCGGTTGTGTGTGTTGCTCGGTCATATCTGTGGAGTGCCCGCCGGCGGCATGTCCTACACCTCGCCAACGATCAGGGGGCCGAGCACGACGAGCAATTGCTTGGGCCGCCTGCGTGACCAGCCGAGATGCTAAGGACCAGCTCAACCCCGCCATCCCCGTGCTAGCTTCGCGAACCCTCCCGAGCGAGCTTGATGAACTACACCAGAGTCGACGCCTCCGAGATAGACCCGACGCCAGGCCCCCATCCGGCGGCGAGTCCGTACGACAAGGACCTTGGGCGGGCACTCGGCGCTCGCGCTTTTGGCATCTATCAGGTTGAGCTTCCCCCAGGGGCAGAAACCGTGAGGCACAACCACTCAGACGACGGAGCCGAGGACGTGTACGCCGTCGTGCAGGGCACCGGCACCGTCGTCGTCGATGGCCGAGGGGTCCCGGTGAGGCCCGGCCAGTTCGTCGCGGTGACACCTGAGTCAGAACGGCACGTCCGCGCCGGCGATAGCGGTCTCACCTTTATCGCCGTCTGCGCAGCGCCGAACTAAATACCCAAGATCGCGACGCCGCCGGCTACGAGGCACCACCACGTCTGGGTGAATACGCCGTCGACAACGGCGACGGTCAGCGCGGGTGCATACCGCCATCGAGGCTCAGCACCTGGCTGGTGAGGTAGCCGTTGCGGAGGATGGCCAGCGCGAGGTCGGCGACTTCCTCGGGACGGCCGGTGCGGCCGATGGGTATCGCTCCTGCGAGCTTCTCGGGGTCGTCCGGGAGCATCGCGGTCTCGATGAACCCGGGGGCGAGAACGTTCACGGTGACACCGTCGTCCGCCGCTCGGCTGGCCAGAAAGTGCGCCAGCCCGTGCAGGCCGGCTTTTGAAGCCGCGTAATGAGGCCCGACCACGCCACCCCTAAACGCCGCCACCGAGGAGATGAACAGGATGCGCCCAAAGCCCCGCTCTCGCATCCCAGGCAGGGCCCGCCGGGCAAGCAGGAACGGCGCGCGCAGGTTGATCGCCAACGTCTGGTCGAACGCGGCGGCGTCGACCTCCTCATAGCTCGCCTGGCGGCCCAAGCCATGGTTGGCGACCAAGATGTCGACCGGTCCGAGCGCGCTCTCGACTTCGCCGACCAGCCGTGCCGGGGCCTCCGGGTCTGCCATGTCTGAGCCGAACGCCTGGGCTCTGCGATTAGCGGCCGCGATCTCGCTCGCCAGAGCCTGCGCTGGGGCGGCGTTGCTTCCATAGCCGACCGCGACCGTGGCGCCTTGGTCAGCGAGGCCTCGACTGATCGCGCCGCCGATTCCTCCGCTGGCGCCGGTGACGAGCGCGACGCGCCCCTCAAACTCATGCTGATCCAACACTGACTCAGACGGTACCCACGGCAAGTGGCGGCGAACCCACCGACCGCCGGGGCATCACCGAGCATCCGGCCCGACCGATTGCCTTTGATTGCCCCGACCCAGCTGCTTCAGCGTCGCGGGACGCCCTCACTGTTCGGCATGTGCGACAGCCCCGGCAGCCAAACCTGATCGATTGGTCGCCGGGGGAGCATCCTGGATTGAGACGAGTGCGTGTCAGCGGGCGGTGAGGGATGTGGGGCTTGTCGCGTCGGTCGTAGCGTTTCCATGGTCACGCCGATGGCGCACAACACGATCAGCGCGCACCCGACCAGGGCGATGGTGCTGAGGCGTTGTCCGGTGGCCAGCAGGATCAGAGTGGACAGCAGTGGCGTGGCGTAGCCCAGGGGCGCCAGGCGCGGGCCCGGCCGGGTGAGCCATCGCGAAGGTCCACAGTCCCCAGCCCACGGCGACCTCACCGATCCCGATGTACAGGCCAAGCGCAATCGCGCCGCCGTCCGCCCAGGAGGCGCCCTGAATCAGCGCGGCCGGGATCGCCACCACGGCGCCGACCGTGGTGCCGAGCAGTACGAGGTCGGTTGGGCGACTGGCCACACGACCGACGGCCAGCGTGTAACCGGCCATCGCGACCGCTGAGCCGACGGCGGCGAGGTATCCGGCGGTCGGCGCGCTGCCGACCTGCGCGCCACCCCCGCGCGCGGCGAACAGCAGCAGGACACCCAGCGAAGCCGACCATGGCGAGGGCGATCGGGCGGCGCGAGCCGTGGGTCACTCCGACGCCCGCGGCGACCATCAGCGGCCACGAGTAGGCGATCGCGTTGGCCGCCACCAGCGGCGCGAGCGCGAAGGCCACATATTGCAATGTCATGGTTCCCGCCAGACCGAGCACCGCGACCGCGATCGAGCCCCGGCTCGGCCTTCCTCTCACCGGCGCGGAGGCCCGATGCTCTCGCCGCGTCTGGATCGCCCGCGCGAGGGCGAGTGTTACGCACGCGCCGCCGAACTGCAGCGCCAGGACCTGGATGACCGTCAGCCCCCGCAGGGCTGCCCCGCCGGCGGCGGCATTGGTGCTCCAGATCACGATCGCCGCTGCGGCGGCCACCGCCGCCAGCTTGGAGCCGGAGCCCGAGACCTGGCTCATGCGTCACCTTCAACGCCTGCTGTACGCCTGGCTCTATGGGCTGCGACGCGCTCACGGTTGCCGCACAGCGCCGATGAGCACCAGCGACGCCGGGCCCCCCGCGAAGTGTCGAGGTAGATCCCGCTGCACTGCTCGGCGGCGCACTCGCGAATCAGCGCGCGCTCAGGGCCGGTCAGCAGCTCGATCGCATCGCGTGCGACTATGCCGAGCGCCTGCGCGACCGAAGCCCCGGGACGCTGATGCTCAAACCTCCCGGCGACCGCGGACAGGACCGGCGCCGGCACCGACGCCGACGCCGACGCCGACGCCGCAGCGTTGACGACTGCAACGTCTCGCGCCGAGAGATCACCACCGTGCAGCGCCACGGCGACCAGGTCGAACAGCGCGCTGCGAAGCATCCTGGCCAAGCGCAGATCCTCGTCGGTCGCGGTGCTGTCGCCATCAGCCAGCCCGGCCGCAACCAGCCAACCTTCGAGCGCCGCCGGGTCAGGTAGCAGCTCGCCGCAGCGCAAACCGAGCGTCGCCATCAGGTCGAGCGAGATCCGACCGGCGTCAAACCGGAACACTTCATGCAGCATGCCGCTCATTGTAATGGGTCAGAACCATTATCGCATGCGCCGAGCGAACCCGTACCGGGTCAGCACCTACGCCTACGCCCCACCGCTCGTCGCAGCCGGTATCGGCACGACGATCCTCGGCGAGCCGATCTGGCCAGGAGCCGTCGCCGGCGCCACCCTGGTGATCGGCGCCGTCGCGCTCGAGCTGCGGACCACCCGCTGACGGTCGCTCCCCGGTCCCTTCAGCCACGGCGCGCGCCGAGCGTCCGCCTCGCTGAACAGCACCGGCTGGGCGTCCACGGGTAGACGCTCACGTGGGCCGTCCTGGCGGTAGACTGACGCGGCCATCCTCGGTTCCCGCCCGCAGGGATGCTGGCGGGCGGCGCGAACGTATCCCGGTGCTCCGAGTGGGCGACTGGACTTGACCGCTTCGTTTCCGCCCTGACGCCAGAATGCCAGCTTCTCACGCTCAGCCCCGCTTCTCGCTCGCTTCCGCGTTTCGGAGCCGCAGGTGGCTGCGGTTTTGGGTGTCGGCGGCCGTGGCTCTGGCCTTCGCCGACGCTTCGATCGTGGTGCTGGGGCTGCCCCAGATCATCGAACGGCTGCATACGACGATTCCGCACGTGATCTGGGTGATCGCCGCTTATAACGCGGCTCTGATCGTCGGAGCGCTGATGATCATGACTGTGGGCAGTCGATTGCCCTCCGAGCGTGCGTTGATCGCCGGCCTGCTGCTTTTCGGGTTGGCGTCGTTGGCCGCAGGGGTAGCCGACTCATTCCGCCTGCTCGTCGGCTTGCGCGTCGTGCAGGGCCTCGGAGGCGCGCTGCTGCTGGTCGGTTCGCTCCCTCGGCTCGCCGGCGCTGTGCGCTCAGGAGAATCGCCGCTGGCTGGATGGGCAGCCGCCGCCGCGGTCGGAGCAGCGCTGGGTCCCGCCGCGGGCGGGCTCCTGACTGACATCTTCGATTGGCGCGCGATCTTCCTTGCCCAGGCTCCAGTGGCTGCGCTGGCGGCGCTGGCGATCGGGATGGCGCCCAAGTCAGACCCCGAGGCGTCCGCAGAGGCCGCTGGGATCAATCCAACGTCAGGACGCGGGGAGGTCGCTGACCGATCCCGGCGAATCCTCGCTCCGATGACGGCGAACATCGCCCTGGCCCTGATATCAGCCGCTCTGATCGGTGCCTTGTTCTTGGTGACGGTGCTGCTGATCAACGTATGGGGCTTGACGCCGTTGGGGGCGGCGGCGGTCTTGACCGTGATCCCGGTGGCCACCACACTTGCCGACCGGCTCACCCGCGGGCGCTCACCGGTTCGCCTCGGCGCTACCGGCGCCGTGGTGCTCGCGGCCGGGCTGGTCGTCCTCGCGCTGATCTCTCACCGCGAGTTGGGCTTGGCCTTGGTAGCGCTGGCGTTGTGCGGCGCCGGTCTTGGCCTGTCCTATCCCCCGCTCACCGACGCGGCCATAGAGAGCTCGAACCGGCCGGCGCCTCGAGTGGCCAGAACCGTCGCCGCCCGCGACGCCGGCCTCATCCTGGGTCTGCTGGTCCTGACGCCGATCTTCGTCAACCAGCTCAACACCGCTCCGCGACGCGCCATCCCTCCTATCACCAAGGCGGTCATCACCGCGCCGGTCCCGCTTGCCCTGAAAATCAAACTCGGGGCGGGACTGCTCCAGGCAAACGCCAAGGCGCATCCGAGCCAGCTCCCCAACATCGATCCGGCCTTTGCGCGCGTCAGCAGCGGAGCTAGCCCCGCGACGAGAGCTGAGCTCTCCCGGCTCAGAGACAGCGTCCAGTCGCTGATCCAGAGGGCCGCGACTGACAGCTTTCGGCGACCGTTGATCTACTGCGCGATCTTCGCGCTGCTCGTGCTCCCACTTCTCTTGCCGGGCGTGCGTGATCGGCCCTCGCGGAGCCCGAGACCCGCGATGACCTGAGCCAGATCAGCCTGGTGAAGTTCTCGGGGCGCTCGCTCTCACCGAGAGGTCACGCGAAACCGCGTCCTGGCCACCACGCCCACCAGGCGGACGAACTGCGCGCACATCGCCGCGGCCGGGCAGCGCGGCGTTTGCAACTCCGCCACCTGAGCCTGGAAGTTGCCCGCGCACCATGAGCCTCCGAGCTTGGCCGGATCCAGCGTCACCGACACCTCGGTGCCCTTGGTCACGTTCGGCACGGGGCTTGAACGCGCGGCCAGACAGCCGGGTCGGGACGACCCTAAGACGCTCACCAGGTAGCTCAGGCGGGTGGCCGAGCTGACGACGCCTGAGGCGTCAGGCGCTCTGAACCGGAACACGAACGGCGTGCTTGGTGAGCCGGTTCCGGGCGTTACGACCAAGCCAGGCGCCTCCGGGCCGCCGTCTCGATCCGCGAGTGAGAACGCGGGGACAGCCATGATCACGGCCGTCACAAGCACGATCAGTGCCTTTTGCCACATCGCCCAGACGAGTGTATCTATGGCGGGCCCACCCAACCGACAACCGTTGACCGGTCAACTAGACTAAAGGGATGGACGCGATCGTCGACTCCCGCTTGGAGGGCGCCGCGCTGGAGGCCTGGCGCAGCTACCTGCAGAGCCACGCCTCGATCGTCCGGGTGCTGGACGCCGAGCTGGTGGCCGGCCATGGCATGACCTCCCGGGACTATGAGGTTCTGCTGTACCTCGCCCAGGAATCCGATCGTCAGCTGCCGATGTCGGCGCTCGCCGAGCGAACGATGCTCACCCGCTCGGGCATCACGCGACTGGTCGACGGACTCGTACAGGCCGGACTGGTGGAGCGGATCGCCTGTCCGAACGACGCGCGCGTCTCCTATGCCCAGCTGACCGACAACGGCTACGAGAAATTGCGCGAGGCCGGCTGCTCCCACGTCGCGAGCATCAGACGCCTGTTCCTCGAGAATTTCAGCACCGAGGAGATCACCCTGCTCGCCTCGTTGCTTAGCCGGCTCCCGGGCGCGCGACTCGAGGGCTCGTGCTCGGTGCAATAGAAGTTGCTTGACGTGCAGCCAGACTTCAGTCCGGAGATCGATCCGGCCACCGAGATCGGCACGGTCCGGCTGACCGTCTCCGATCTGGGCCGTTCGCGGACCTTCTATGAGCGGGTCCTCGGCCTGCGCGGCACCGAGTCCGATGGCGGCGCGGTAGCGCTCGGCGCCGACGGCGAGCGGCCGCTGGTCGAGCTCGAGGGCAACAGCTGGGCGCCGCGGCTTGACCGCAGTGCCACGGGACTGTTTCACCTCGCGATCCTGATGCCCACGCGGCTTGACCTCGGGTTCGCCCTCGCTCGTCTGGTCGCCGCGCGCTGGCCGCTGGACGGAGCCTCCGACCACCTGGTCAGCGAGGCGCTCTATCTGTCTGATCCCGACGGCAACGGGATCGAGGTCTACCATGACCGTCCGCGCGAGGAGTGGCGCCAGACCGAGGGTCAGCTCGAAATGGCGACTCTGCCACTGGATCTTCAGAGCATCGCCGGAGAGCTCAAGCGCGCGAACGGAGCGCAGCCCTCGATGCCGGCTGAAACGCGGATTGGCCATGTCCACCTCCAGGTCTCAGAGCTCGAGCAGACCGAGGCCTTCTATCGGAGAGTCGTCGGCTTCGAAGTGATGGTGCGCAGATACCCCGGCGCGCTGTTCGTCTCCGCGGGTGGCTATCACCACCACGTCGGCCTCAACACCTGGCACAGCGCCGGCGGCGCTCCGCCGGCGCCCGATGCGGTGGGACTGCGCTCGTTCGAGGTCCTGCTCCCCGGCGCGGCCGAGCTCGACCTGGTAGTCGCCCGAATCGCCGCGGCCGGCCTGCCTACCGCGCCCTGGCCGGCCGGGGACGGATGGCTGATCACGGACCCGTCCGGCAATACCATCCTGCTGCGCTCGCGCTGACGGCGCGCCGGGGTCTCGGCGCTAGGCTTCGGGGCCTCGGCGACGTGGCGGAGTGGCTACGCAGCGGCCTGCAAAGCCGTCTACACCGGTTCGATTCCGGTCGTCGCCTCTTGTCTTGATGGAAGACCTGGAAACGAGCGACTTTCAGATCGGCCGCGGTCGATCGCTTGGCTCAGGATCAGCCAAGGCTCCGCAAAGGCTCCCCAAGCGGTAAGGCCGCTGCGCTACGGATGCTCACGACGTTGCCGTTCGGGTCGTCGCTCTGCCACAGCCCGGAGAGCTTCGCCGCGGCGTCCGGGTCCGGGCATACTGGTGGTAGCGCTCGGTCTGAGCCAAGAGCTCGAACCGGCATCATCGTGACAGCCATCGCTCGCGCGTGAGGACGACCAAGAGCGCACCCGCGCGGCGGTCGAGATCCTGGAAGACACCGGCCCCGCTCTCGGTCGCCTGACCCGCGACAGAGTGGCGATCCTGCTGCTCGGGGGCGACAAGAGCGGACGATGGAAAGCGTGGTACGTGGAAGCGATCGCGGCGGCGGACGGCTATACGAAGAGCACCTCGCGCAGTTGCGAGAGGGAGGAGAGCTGACCGATTGACCCCGCGCAGCGAAGGGGGACCGCATGGCCCGAAAAGCCGGACCACGGGCCGCCCGGCCCGAGAAAGAGACGAATTGAGCCCCAAGACCAAGTCCTTCCACCAGCTCGCGGAGAAGATGGACGCCGACCCTGAGCGCCGGGCGCGAGTGGACGAGCACAAGCGCGCGATGCTCGCCGAGCTTCGGCAATCGCTTGACCTCACCCAGACCGAGCTCGCCGAGAGCCTTGACGTCAGTCAGCGCGGCGTCTCGCACATCGAGAGCGAGAGCAATCCTCGCCTGGGCACGCTCGCCGGCTACGTGAGCGCCCTCGGCGGCCAGCTCGAGCTGCGGGCGGTGTTCGAGGACCGCACCGTCGAGTTGACGTCCCCGAAGGGGCGGAAGCCGCGGCGCCAGGCATCCCGCGGCTGAACTTCGCGAACAGCAGCGGCAGCTCAGCCGGCGCGCGCCGCGCGAGACCCTGTTGCGCCTGTCGATCGCGTCCGGCCAGCGCCCACACCGCGGACGAAAGCTCGCCGAGCTGAGCTGGTCCCACCAGGTCTCGAACTCGTCGGTGTACTCGACTTCCCATCGCTGCACCTCGGTGCTATACGTCATAGCATCTAGAAGTCAAAGCGTCTGAAGTGGGCCGCCCCATCGGGCCCACTCGCTCCCGGACAAGCGCCCGAGGAGGCCACAGGCGCCGGTCATCGGTCCCCTCGTTGCGTCTGGTCACGGACGGTGCTGAGCAGTTCGACGCGCAGCGTGCAGGCCCGGTTGCCTCCGCCGCCCACCCTAGCGCCGTGCAGCCCGGGTCGAGGGACGCCCCGCACAGTGGACCCGCCGGTACCGCGCGGCTATCTCGGCTCATCAGTCGGATCCCGATCATCGGGGCGAGACTCGGGCGAGGCTTGCGGCTGTTCGACACCCCCCCGGCGACCACGAAGGCGGCCGGGCGACGGCTCGCCTGGTCACGCCGCCATCCGGGGTGTAGCCAATCGCCGATGAACAGCTCACTCAATCTGACGCGAAAATGAGCGTCGAGCACTCAAAAGCTCCAAATACGCAACGCGCCGGGGAAACGGCCTTAGGCTCAGGCGACAAGCATCTTGTTAGCGTCCCGTATTCGTGGTGTTAGATCCAGCCTCAACGTCATTGCCCCAGGCTGCGGTGGTGGCGGATGACCGTCACCGTCGGCAGCGGCCGATTGCCCTGTCAGGGGTCACCGCCTGGATCACCGGGGCGGCGGTGCTGGTCCTCATATCAGTCGCCTTCGTCTTCTCGGTGGGGATGCGGCCGGGCTACGACGCCTACGGCTGGCTGGTTTGGGGCCATCAGACACTGCACTGGAGCCTCAACACGGACGGCGCCCCATCCTGGAAGCCGCTTGCGTTTCTGTTCACGTTGCCCTACTCGCTGAGCGGGGCGGTCGCGGTTTCGCTGTGGATGGTCACCGCGGTCGCCGGAGGGCTCGCGGGGTGCGTGTTCGCGGCTCGAATCGCCTACCGGCTCACTGGCCCGGCCCCGCAGCGCTGGGCGCCACTCGCCGCCGGAGTATTCGCCGCGATAGCGGTACTTGGCGTGGATGGTTACTGGCCCCTCGTCCTAATCGCCAATTCAGACCCGATGATCGTCTCGTTGTTGCTGGCAACAATCGATGCCCAGTTGTCGGGCCGGCGCCGGCTTGCCTTCGGCTTGCTGGCATTGGCCGCGCTCGGAAGGCCGGAGGTGTGGCTGTTCGTGGGGTTGTTCGCGCTCTGGGCCTGGCGGTCGGAGCGTTCGATGCGGCTGTCCGTGGCCGTGGGAGTGGCGCTGATCCCGATTCTCTGGTTCAGCGTCCCAGCGCTGACCTCGAAGAGCTGGCTCAGTCCCGCGGACCTGGCTCTGAATTCGGTCAACGTCATCCACGGCAGCAAGATCACCGGAGTCCTGGAGCGCTTTCTCGCCCTCAACTGGTTGGCGATCGAGCTGGCCGCGCTGCTCGCCTGCGGGCTCGCGCTCGCCCGCCGGGACCGCGCGACGCTGCTGATCGCCGCGGCGGCGCTGCTGTGGGTGGCGCTCGAGACCGCGTTCGCTCTGCACGGCTGGTCAGCCGCGCCTCGATTCCTGGTCGAGCCGGCCGCGCTGGTGGCGGTGCTCGCGGGCGCCGCCGTCGGGCGCCTGCTCACGCTCGCGCCGTCTAACTTGCGGATCGCGCGGGCGGCCGGTGCAATCGCGGTGGTGGTCCTGATCGCGGCACTCGTCTCACCGGCTCGGTCCCGCGAACAGCGGTAAACCGGGAGATCCACGCCGCGCGCCTCTCGGCCACCAAGATCGGGCGCCTGCAGGCGGTGATTGTCCGCGACGGCGGCGCAGCCCGGCTCCGGGCCTGCGGCCAGCCGGTCAGCCTCGTCGGCTACCAGAGCACGCTGGCCTACTACGTCGGGTTGAACGTCGGCAACGTCGGCTATCGCCCGGGCCAGGCGATCGACAGCGACCAGCCGATCGTCCTGTTCAAGCCCCACCGATTGGGTTGGGAGGTACGTCCCAATCACCCGCGGACCGGCCGACGATCGCGATGTCACCGGCTGGCCACTGCATACGGCGTTCCCCCGGCCCGATCCGATCACGGCCGCCGCAGAGGCCCGCACCGAACGCGCTGAGCGCCCGGCCGGCGGCGAGGACCGACGCTATACTCGGGCGCCTCGCGGCTGTAGCTCAGTTGGCTAGAGCGTCTGCTTGCCATGCAGAAGGTCGAGGGTTCGAGTCCCTTCAGCCGCTCTCCTCGAGGAAGTTCTCGCGGACGAACCGCAGCGTCTGGGCGTCAATGATCCGCGCAACCTTGTCGTCACCGAGGCGCGTCAGCAGAGGAGGGCGATCAAACGCGTATGACGCCTCGACTACGGCGCCGTCGAGCTGCGCCGTTGTCCAGCAAAGTTGCGCCAACCATGGCCTCTTCGAATCGCCCGCCCGTCGCGCCTCGTGATCCTGGCCAGGTAGGCAAGACCGGTCTGGAAAGACTCGAGTCGACGTAACGTCCATCCAATGTGGCATCCTACGAGACGTATCGGGTGGCAATCCAGACGACAATTGCGGATCGGCTCCGAATGGCCGTCGAGAAGACAGACCTCGATCGCGCGGACTTGGCCGGCTTGGTCGGCACGAACCCGCGCACAGTCGCACGCTGGTTGACCGAGGACAGCGAGCCTCGGACCGCCGCGCGTCGGCGACTGCTCGAAATCCTGGCGGTGCTCGAGTCCCTGTCGGCGGTCCTGCACCCACAGGCTGCGCATGACTGGTTGTTCTCACCCAATGTGCTGATCGAGCATAGGAAGCCGATCGACCTGCTGGCAGCCGGGGACTGGCGAACCGTGCTCGGTTTGATCGACGCGCTCGCGGAAGGCATCTTCGTCTGACGGCTTCGCTCGCCGACCTCGTCCGGGCCATCGATCAGCTCCCGGAGGAGCGCTGGCAGGGGGAAGCGTTCCGCCACGTGGCCGCAGGACGCTCGGCACTCTCGGGTGAAGGGAGCTCGGATTGCGAGAGGCCGGTGGAATCCACCCAAGAGCTTCCCGGCTGGCTCGTCAGCGGCAAGACCCACGGCGTGATCTAGATCTGCGGCGACAAAGAAAGCTGCCGCAGGATCGAGCGGGCTGGCGAGCGGGTCGGGCTCTACCTCAACAGCAAGTACCTGAGGATCGAACTGCTCGACACCATCAGAGCGCAGGCACGAGTCGAATTCGACCCGCTCGGGCCTCCTGGTGGAGAGGATCGCGCCGAGCCTCGGCTTCGACTTCGCCGCGAGCTCGACTTCGATCGCGATCCGGCTGCTGCCCACGTGGCCGACGAGGTCGGGGCGGTGTCCTGATCGTTTGAAGCTGTGACGATCCAGCCAGTGAAGCTTCCCCGCCCACTCCGAGTCGAGCGGCTCTCGGCAGCCGAGAAGCTACGGCCGCGGACGGTCATCCAGGCTGCGGTCCAGGAACACGCGCTGTCGTGGGCCCACCAGGTCGGCGCCGGCGTCGTGGCGGCGCTGAGGGGAAGGCCCAGCACGGTGACGCCCTTCCGCGTGGCCAGGAACAACGAGCCGTGCCCGTGGGTCATCGGGCAGCGCTCCAGCCAGCCCTCACGCTCCAGCCGGCGGGCAGTTCCGGGCGGCGACTCTCGTCGATCAGCGCGTCCATCGCGCGCTCGGCCGCGCGCCGATCGAGATAGCCCTCGGGCAACACCCTGTAAACATCAGGTTTCCCCAGTATTCGCCGGGACTCAAGGGCCTGCCGCGCAATTGCCATGCAGAAGGTCGAGGTTTGAGGTCCCTTCGGCCGCTTACATACATACAAGCATGACGAAGTACTCGCCCACGCTCGCGAGTTCGTTCGGGGGAGCGCTGACGAAACGAGCCTGCGCTTCCGGTGAGCGCCGCGGGCTGAGCCCGCGGGCCTGCCGCGGGCTGAGCCCGCGGGCACGGCGCATCGCCGCCGCGCCGATGAGATTGGCGCGGTGTCGCGGTCTATAGCTTTCGTGAGCGCGCTTAGGATTCCCCCGATGGCCATGGTTTGCGTTCGAGGACCGTTGCGTAAGCTCGCAGGCGGGCACGCGGAGCATGAGCTCGAGGGCGCGACGGTAATCGAGCTGCTTCGGGCGCTCGAGATCCGCCACCGGGACATCAGCGGATGGATCCTCGACGAGCGTGGTCTGATCCGTCGCCATATCAACGTGTTCGTCAACGGCGAGCGTGGGGGCGGGGCGACCGCGGTACGGTCCGGCGACCGCGTTGAGCTGGTGCCGGCGATAACAGGAGGCTGAGAGAGTGACTGAGCTTGTGGTCGGAACCAAGAAGGGCCTTTTCCTGCTCGAAGGCGAGCCAGCTCATGGCTTTGAGATCAAGACGCGCGCGTTTGCAGGTGAGCCGGTCGACTTCGCCATCCGGGATCCCCGCAGCGGGCGGCTGCTCGCGACCGTCACCTCGCCGTTCTACGGTCCGAAGATCTTCTACACCGACGACGATCCGGGCGCCGAGTGGGAGCAGGCCGACGGGGTCGCCCTGCCCGAAGGTGGCGATCAGGCGCTCGAACGGATCTGGCTCATCGCCCGCGGCGAGGCGGACGGCACCATGTATGCGGGGGGAGATCCCGGAGTCCTGTTCGAGAGCCACGACGGCGGAGCGAGCTGGGACATCAACCCCGGACTGTGGGAGCAGCCGTCGCGCCCGCACTGGCAGCCGGGCGGCGGCGGGCTTTGCCTGCACTCGATCTGCACCTGGCCTGGAGATCCCGACAAGCTGGCCGTCGCCGTCTCAGCCGCCGGCATGTGGCTCACCGAGGACGGTGGCCGTAGCTGGCAGCGGGGCAACGAGGGGCTCAACCCGCGGTACCTGCCCGAGGAGGCGCTCCAGGATGAGAATGCGGGTCGCTGTGTGCACCACGTCGAGCGTGCGCCCAGGCAACCCAACCGGATGTTCATGCAGTTCCACGGGGGCGTCTACCGCTCTGACGACGCGGGCCGGAGCTGGACTGACATCGGTGGCGGTGGGCTCCCATCTGACTTCGGCTTCCCGCTGACGGTCGACCCAGGCGATCCCGACAGCGCCTACGTGATCCCGCTGGTCGCCGACATGGATCGCGTTACCCCCGACGCCCGCGTGCGCGTCTATGAGACGCGCGACGCGGGCTCCAACTGGGGGCCCCGCGGAGACGGCCTGCCGGCGGAGCACGCCTACCTGACGGTGCTGCGGCAAGCGTTCAGCCGCGCCGCGGAGGGCGAGCACCTCCAGCTCTATTTCGGCGCTACCTCCGGCGATGTATTCGGCTCGGGGGACGCCGGTGCCAGTTGGACGACGGTCGCGACACGGCTGCCGCCGGTGTTCTCGGTGGCCGCCAACTAGCGAGATTCGTTCAGGCTCATCCCGTTCAGGTATTCGTTCAGGCTCATCCCGTTCAGGTGGTAGTCAACGAACGCTCGACCGAGGCGAAGCGCCAGCTGAGAGCTGCCGCGTCGGAACACTAGGTCGCTGCCGCATGCGGAGAGCACGCACAACGCGTCGGCAGCGCCCCTCATACCTGCTCATCCTCGCAAGCGATCTTCGGATCGCGTGCGACCTTGGTCGTGACTTCGGCGCGCAGCACACGCGTGCTGCCGTCGGCGTACGCGAGGACTACCGCTTGACGGTCGTCGACCGTCCTGCGTATGACCTTGCCGACATCTCGGCGATTCGTTTTGAACTCCACGATGTAGAACCCCCCGAGAGCGTTCCATCGAGAGCCCTCCCACGTCGGGGTCACGCGCGGGCCGCCGCACTACGGTGCCGGGTCACCAGTCGCCTGTCCGAAATGCTTGCGAGAGCACCTGCGCTTCGTCTGCCCGGCTCCTGTGGTGCAGGCAGCGCATCGTCGTCTTGACGTCGGCGTGGCCCATCCCGCTCTGTACCTGGACGATCGAGGCGTGATTGATCGCCAGCGACCCGAAGGTGTGGCGCAGATCGGGGTTGCAGCGGCGCACGACCAGTCCGCTTGACCGCGCCCACGGAGCGTCGGCGCAGCACCGAGGGGTGGACGAGCTCATCCCGATCGCCCCGAAAGACGAAGTCGCGGGTAGGCTTTCGGCTCCGGGGAGGATTCACCAGCTTCCCGGACCTCCTCAGCAGATTTACTGACCCAACTCGATGCAGCTTGATGAAACATCCTGCAAACCGTGCTTTTCTTGATCGGCCAAAGGGCCATGCGCTCCGTTTGCCCTGCAGAAGTCGCGGCTTTGAGTCCCTTCAGCGGCTTCTGCCAGCGCCGTGGTGAAGGGTAAAGCGACCGCCAGGTGACCTCCTTCAGCAGCCCCTACCGGCATGGCTTTGTCCGGGTGGCGGCGGCGGTGCCCCACGTGCGCGTCGGTGACCCGCAGTTCAACGCCGAACGCACGCTCGCGCTGGCCCGTCGGGCGGCTGGCGCGCACGCCGCCGTGGTGGTCTTCCCCGAGCTGGGGCTGGCGGCCTATTCGAGCGAGGACCTTTTTCACCAGTCCGCGCTGCTCGACGCGGTCCAGGCGGCGCTGAAGCGAATCGTCAGGGCCAGCGAGGGGCTGAGTCCGGTGATCGTGATCGGCGCACCGGTGCCGGCGGAGGGTGGCCTGTTCAACGCCGCGCTCGTTGTTCATCGGGGCACGATCCTCGGCGCGATCCCGAAGAGCTTCCTTCCCGAGTACCGCGAGTACTACGAGAAGCGCCAGTTCCGCGCGGCCCGAGACCTGATCGGCGGCGAGCTACGGCCGTTCGGTGATCCCGTTCCGTTCGGAGCCGACCTGCTGTTCGCGTGCCGTGACCTTCCGAGCTTCACGCTGCACGTGGAGCTCTGCGAGGACCTCTGGACCCCGATTCCCCCAAGCACCTACGGGGCCCTGGCCGGCGCGACCGTGCTGGCCAACCTCTCGGCCAGCAACATCACGATCGGCAAGTCGGGTTACCGCCGCGCGCTCTGTGAGGCGCAATCTGCGCGCACGATCTCAGCCTACATCTACACCGCGGCCGGTCTGGGCGAGTCAACGACCGACGTGGCTTGGGACGGACAGGCGCTGATCTGCGAGAACGGCCAGCTGCTGACCGAGTCCGAGCGGTTTGCCGACGAGGAGGAGCTGATCCTCGCCGACGTGGACCTGGACCGGATCAACTCTGATCGGATGTCTGTCAGCAGCTATGGCGACTCGATCCATGACCTGCGCGAGCGCCTCGCGCGCATGCGCCGGATCGAGTTCGACCTTGGCGTCCCGGACCAGCCGTTCGCGCTTCGCCGGCGGGTCGAGCGCTTCCCCTACGTTCCGGCCGACCCGGTGACCCGCCGGGAGCGATGCGAGGAGGTCTACAACATCCAGGTCCGCGGCCTGCAGACGCGCCTGCAGGCCACCGGCATCAAGAAGATCGTGATCGGCGTGTCAGGGGGCCTGGATAGCACCCACGCGCTGATCGTCGCCGCGAAGGCGGTCGATCGCCTCGGCCTGGCGCGAGCCAACGTGCTCGGCTATACGCTGCCCGGCTTCGCCACCAGCGCACACACACTGCGCAACGCGCACGCGCTGATGCAGGCGCTCGGGGTGAGCGCCAGCGAACTGGACATCCGTCCGTCGGCCACCCAGATGCTGCGTGATCTGGGGCATCCGGCGAGCGACGGCGAGCCCCAATACGACGTCACCTTCGAGAACGTTCAGGCCGGCGAACGCACCTCGCACCTGTTCCGCCTGGCCAACTTCCACCAGGGCCTGGTCCTGGGAACGGGTGACCTGAGTGAGCTGGCCCTCGGCTGGTCCACCTACGGAGTCGGAGATCAGATGTCGCACTACAGCGTCAACGCCTCGGTGCCCAAGACGCTGATCCAGTTCCTGCTTCGGTGGGAGATCGAGAGCAATGAGATCGGTGAGCCGGTGAGCGAGGTCCTTCGCTCCGTGCTCGAGACGGCGATCTCCCCCGAGCTGGTCCCGCGCAGCAGCGACGCAGCCGGCGACGGACCGGAGCAGAACAGCGAGACCGTCGTCGGCCCATACGAGCTCCAGGACTTCTTTCTCTATTACGTGCTGCGGTTCGGCTACCGCCCGAGCAAGGTCGCCTTTTTGGCGCACCACGCGTGGGGCGACCTGGGCCGTGGTGAGTGGCCAGATCTGATCCCGCTCGAGCGCCGCAACGAGTACTCGCTGAGCGAGATCAGGCACTGGCTGGAGATCTTCCTGCAGCGTTTCTTTCAGACCAGCCAGTTCAAGCGCTCGGCGATGCCCAACGCGCCCAAAGTAGGCTCCGGCGGCTCGCTGTCGCCCCGCTCGGACTGGCGTGCCCCCAGCGACGGCCAGGCGGCGGCGTGGCTGGAGGAGCTCCGAGCCGGCGTTCCGCTCCCGGCCAGGGCTTCAGATCCGGCCCAGCCGGACACGGCTGCAGATCCGGCTCGTCGAGCTTGACGGCAGACAGAGCGATGCTGCTGTCCTGGAACGTCGCCGGACGGGTGCGGAGATTGAGCGAGCAGGTCGAGCAGATCGCTGCCGTGAGCCCCGACATGGTCTGACTTCAGGAGGTGACAGCGGCCACGGCCGACCGGCGGACGTCCCGGCTGAGCTGGCTGGGCACCGATCTGGCGCGGCACCGTAGTGGCTGCTCTGCTCGCGCAGCTCGCCTTAACAGGCGGGCGTCCGGAGCCGCTGCCAGAGCGGCGCGTGGTCGAGCTCCAGCGTGAACACGACCACGCGGCTGACCGCGGCCACGAGAAACTCCCCACTGGTGGCCACTTAATTCCCCACCCGTCCGGCCTGGTGGTGATGGTCCGGCGCTCTTGCGCCGTCGATCGTCGGGAGGACGTCTATGAAGAGCGGAAGGACTCAGGTGGAGATCATCGCCTTGTATGAGGAGCTGGGCAGCTATCGCGCCGTCGGGGAGTTGTTGGGCTGTGATCACAAGACGGTCAAGCGGTATGTCGAGGCGGCTGGCGATGCGGGCCAGTTCGCGCCGGCGCTTGCGCGCTCGCGCGTGACTGACGACTTTGCGGCCCTGATCGGCGAGCGGGTGGAGCAGTCGGGCGGTCGGGTCACGGCGAGGCGTCTGATGCGGTTGGTGCGCGCCGCGGGCTATGACGGCTCGGAGCGGTCGCTGCGCCGGGCGGTCGCGGTGGCCAAGCAGGCGTGGCGGGCCAAGCAGGCGCGGGAGGGTCGGGTGTATCGGCCGTGGGTGTCAGAGCCCGGGGAGTGGATGCTGTGCGACTGGGGTGCAGCGGGAACGGTCCCGACAGCGGCCGGGCCGCGGAAGCTCTCGTTCTTCTCGTCGGTGCTGGGCTGGTCGCGGTATCGAACGGTGAGCTTCTCCTGCTCGGAGCGCTTCGGCGCGCTCGCGGTCGGATTGGCGCATAGCTTCGAGCAGGCCGGCGGGGTACCGGGGAAGGTGCTGTTTGACAACCCCAAGACGGTCGCGACGGGGCATCTCGCTGGCGTCGCGGTGCTGAACCCAGATCTGGTGCGATTGGCGGCTCACTATCGCTTCTCGCCGCGCACAACCGAGCGCCAGGATCCGGAATCGAAGGGCAAGGTCGAGGCGCTCGTTCGGTTCACCAAGTCAGACCTGATCCCATACGAGGGGTTCGCATCGTTAGACGACGCCAACCGGGCCGGTGCCGTGTGGTGCGCGGAGGTCAACGGCGAGATCCACTACGAAACCCGGGCCCGACCGGTCGAGCGTCTCGAGGTCGAGGCGCCGCTGTTCCGGGCGCTGCCGGCGTTGCGCCCGGCGGTCGCGTGCGGCGAGGATCGCAAGGTCGACCGGCTGGCGACGGTGCGGTTCGGCTCGGCGCGCTACTCGGTTCCGCATCGCCTCGTCGGTCAGATCGTGCAGGTGCAAGCGAGCGATCGTGACGTCGTGATCATGCATCGGGGCATTCCGGTCGCCCAGCATGCGCTGTTGGCGCCGGGGGAGGCGTCGATCGCTGACGCGCACTATCCAACCCCGGCGCCGACCGGCGTCCGTTCGCTGCGGCCGCGCACACCGTCTGAGCATGCGTTCCTCGCGCTCGGCGCTGAGGCTGAGCACTATCTCCGGGCCGCGGCGGCGGCGGGCACCGCCCGCTTGCACGAGCGCCTCGAGGAGGCGCTCGGTCTCGCGCGCACGCGGGGAGAGGACCAGACCCGTCAGGCGCTGGCACGCGCGACGACGTTCTCCCGGTTCGCTCACGGTGACCTGGCGTCGATCGCGGACGGGCTACGGGCCGCGCCGCCCACGGTCATCGCCGACGCCGAGCCGCTGGCGCTCGAGGGACTGCCAAAGGTGCCGGTCCGCTCGCTCGCTGACTACCGCCGGGCCCGGGCATGACCCCGGCGCTTGATCCCGAGCTCGAAGCCGGACTCAGGCGGCTGCGGCTGCGCGGGATGCGCGAGCTCGCGCCGGAACTCCTGCAGACCGCCAAGACGCAACGCTGGCCACCGCACGAGCTGCTGGGCACCCTCGTCCGCGAAGAGATCGCCTCCCGCGAAGCCTCTAACCAGCGCGCCCGCCTGAAAGCCGCCGGGTTCCCCGCCCCCAAGACGCTCGAGAGCTTCGACACCAAAGCCAGCTTGCTGCCGCGGGCGACGTTTGAGTTCCTCGCCTCGCTGGAATGGCTTGATCGCAACGACAACCTGTGCCTGGCCGGACCGGCCGGTGTCGGCAAGAGCCACCTCGCCCAAGCACTCGGTCGTGCCGCGATCACCGCCGGCAAGAAGGTCCGGTTCTTTCAGGCCGACCAGCTGATCGAAGCGCTCTACCGCGGACTGGCCGACAACACCGTCGGCAAGCTCATCGAACGCCTCCTGCGCCATGACTTCATCGTGATCGACGACCTTGGCTTCACCGCCCTTGACCGCGTCGCCGCCGACCACCTGTTCCGGTTCATCTCCGCCGCCTATGAACAACGCTCGGTGGCGATCACCACCAACGTCGAGTTTGAACGCTGGACCCAGTTCCTCCCTGACGCCGCGAGCGCCACCGCGATCCTCGACCGCTTCCTTCACCACTGCCACGTAATCGCGCTTGACGGCGAAAGCTTCCGCCTGCGCGAAGCCCGCCAGGTCATCACACCCGCATGATCACGGCGAAAACAGACAGCGGATCGGTCGCGGCGCCTCCGCCCAGGGCCGCAGAACGCCGCACAACGAGCCGCGTCTCGACGGTCGGCTTCGATTTCGCCGCGCAACTGTCTGAGCTGCCCATGAACGCTCGCGCTGCTCGAAGCGAAGTCGGCTCAGGCCGCACCAACAGCGGTCAAGGGACGAGCGGTCTGCGGTGGCCTCTCCGACCTGTGGTCCAGAAACATGCTCGCTGACAAACACATAAAGGCCAACAACAAGCGAAACCCAGCCTCCGTGAAACCCCAGTCCAGCTCACGACCGCTCATGGGGAATTATCTGGCCACCAGTGGGGATTCTTATTGGCCCTTGACAGCGGCGTCGATCGGACCGCTGACCAGCTGCCCCGCCGGTTGGAGGGCCAGCGACCCCGGATAGTCCCAGGAGATCACCCCAGAGTGCTCGCCCGGAGATGCCTCGGACTGCAGGGCGGTGAACCAGAACACGTTGAACAAGGCGCCGGTCGACCCGTCGACCGGCGCCGCCAGGCCGATCAGCCCCAGCGGCGCGTGCGCCGCGATCAGAGTGGGAGTCGCGATCAGGAAGATGAGGAAGGCGACGCGCAGCGGATGGCGCGGTGGCAGCCGCAGGCCGATCGCCCCGCCGCCGATCGACTGCGCCGCGAGCAGGAGCCGGAAGGCACGGGAGCGCAGCGTGACCCCGGCGCACCGTGCAGACCCGGCACGGCGAGGCCCGGGTGACGCTCGGCGGCTGCTCGCCGGCGCCCCGGCTCGACGAGAGCTGGCTGGACGTGACCGCACAGCTGGCCGCCGACCAACTGGCCGGACTGCCACTGGTCACGGGCGGAAGGTCGAGCGGAGCCCGGGTCGCCTGCCGGACCGCCGCCGCCGCCGGCGGTGCGGACCGGATCGTGATCGGGATAGCCGGCGATCACAGCCTACGCTCTGACCCGGGGGTGATCGGCGAGGCGGTCGGGCACGGTTGCCCCCACCGGCGCCATCGCGCCCGCCGGTGCGACCGGATAAGCAACGAGCGGGTACGCCGCCCGCGTCGCAGAGGAGAAGGAGGGGTGTGCCGGCGGGCGGATCCGCCTGGCGAGGCGGCCCACTCGGGGAACGGCGCCGACACGCCCCACAGCCAGAGTCAGACCGAACGCTCATCAACTCAAATCGAGCTTCAATAAGCTATGCGCTTATCCGGCTGATTCTGCAGCGATCCGGCAGCTTGACCGGCCCAAGGGTGGCCGTGCGGCGTGGCGCCGCACCACTGCTGGCGTGGCTGGTCGGCTGCGCGCTGTGCGTCGGCGGCTGCGGTGCCGCCGCCACGCCACCGGGGCCGGTGCAGCAAACCGCTTCGCCGATTGCCCGGATGGCGGCCCGGTCGCCCGCGCACGTCGCCGTGATCGTGATGGAGAACGAGGAGTACTCAGACATCGTCGGCTCGGCCGCGACCCCGTTCATCAACGTTCTCGCCCATCACTACGCGGTGGCCCGTTCGATGTACGCGGTCAGCCATCCCTCGCTACCCAACTACCTGGCGCTGACCGGCGGCTCCACGTTCGGGATCGGGAGCGACTGCACCGACTGCTCGGTCGGCGCGCGGAGCTTGGCCAGCCAGCTGATCGCCGCTGGGATCTCCTGGCGGGCCTACATGGAGGGCCTTCCTCATCCGTGCTTCACCGGCGCGCAGGCCGGCGAGTACGCCAAGAAGCACGACCCGTTCGTGTACTACAAGCCGATCGTCGGCTCGCGCACGAGCTGCTCCCACGTCGTCGCCCTGACCCAGCTGGCGGCCGATGAGCGCAGAGCCGCTCTGCCCCGCCTGATCTGGATCACCCCGAACCTCTGTCACGACATGCACGATTGTGACCGGGCCACCGGAGACCGGTTCCTAGCCGGCCTGGTCCCGGCGCTGCTGCGCGCGCTGGGGCGCCACGGACTGCTGTTCTTGACCTGGGATGAGGGCACCAGCAACGAAGGCTGCTGCCGCCTGGCGGCCGGGGGTCACGTCGCGACGATCGTCGCGGGCGCCGGCGCCCGCCCCCACGCCCGGCTGTCGACCCCGGTTGATCACTACTCGGTCCTGCAGACGATCGAGGACCTGCTCGGCCTGCCGAGGCTTCGCGGGGCCGCCTGCACCTGCACGCCATCGCTGGCACCGCTGCTGCGCCGGCGCTGAGCGACCCGCCGCTGCTGCGCCAGCGCTGACCGACCCCTCTGGCAACCGCCGCGCCGCTACGGGCGGCTGATCCGGTCGCGGAGCACCGCACCGAGGATCCCGTTGATGAACGCGGGGGCGCCGGCGCCGCAGAATCGCTTGGCCGTCTGGACCGCCTCGTCGATCGCCCCCTCGGACGGGATCGCCTGCTCTCCGGGCACCGCATCGGGGTGCAGCAGCTCGGCGAGCCCCACCCGCAGGATCGAGCGCTCGAGCGGGGCGATCCGGTCAAGCGACCAGCCGCTGGAGTATTCGCTGATCAGCGCGTCGAGCTCCGGTTGGCGCTCGCGCACCAGCTGGGCCAGGGCGCGGGTGAAGCCGTGCGCGTCGCGGGGGAAGGTCTCCTCCAGCGGGCGGCTGAGCAGATCGCTCTGATAAAGCGCCCAGACCGCGGCGCGGCGCTGCTCGGTCCTACGCACAACGACTTGCGTCAGGCACGCGAGAGATATTCGCCGGATCGCGTGTCGACCCGGACCGCGTCGCCGATGTTGACGAACAGCGGCACCTGGATCCGGGCGCCGGTCTCGAGTGTCGCCGGCTTGGTGCCCCCGCCCGAGGCGGTGTCGCCGCGAAAGCCCGGCTCGGTCTCGGTCACCGCCAGGTCGATCGCGCTGGGCAGCTGCACGTCGGCCGGCTCGTCGTCGATGTAGAGCAGCTCGACCTCCTCGGAGTCCTTCATGAAGCGCAGCGCGTCGGCCAGCGTGGCTTCGGGAATCGTCAGCTGCTCATAGCTCGATGAGTCCATGAAGTGCGCGTCGGTACCGTCGCGGTACAGGAACTGCATCCGTCGCACCTCGGTCCGCACCGAGCGGAACTTCTCTCCGGCGCGAAAGGTGCGATCGATCACATTGCCGTCACTGGCCCGGCGCAGCTTGGTGCGCACGAACGCGCCGCCCTTGCCGGGCTTGACGTGCTGGAACTCGAGGATCTTGAAGATCGTCCCATCGACGTCGATGTGGTTTCCGTTGCGAAACTGATTGGTGGATATGGACATAGCGAACGCGGGCCAGTCTAGCCGCCCACCGGGGCTCAACCGACGATCAGCAGCGCCTTGTCCAGCGAGCTCAGGATCTCGCCGCCACCATCGGCGACCACGATCAGATCCTCGATCCGGACCCCAAACCTCCCGGGCAG
>JAABUJ010000222.1_pt1 | contig 125780 bp, 112 predicted proteins | sample 5559131 | NCBI WGS metagenome assembly JAABUJ01 (sample SAMN10711875, study PRJNA513366) | rock metagenome | isolation source: Antarctica rocks | place: Antarctica: Victoria Land, Mt New Zealand nord | collected 2016-01-07 | reverse complement strand
GAACTCATCCCCAACATGCCGGAGGTTCGGCTCCGACCCCTCATGCAGCGCTTCGCAGAGGTGATGCAACGATCAAGCGCAATCCAGCGGCTGGTTGCAGTCTCGTGAAATGAGGGGATTCCTGAGGATCGGACCATGTTGCTGACTGACTTGGATATTGCGGCGCTTGCCGTGTTCCTGCTCGGCTGGGTCACCTACCACGCGTTGGTGGAGCGGTCGCGCTTCGGGCGGCGGGCACTGAACAACCGCATGAACGAATATCGACTCCGCTGGATGCTGGAGATGCAGGCGCGCGAGAACCGTATCATCGACAGCTCGCTGATGGCGACGCTGCAGAGCGGCACGGCATTTTTCGCCTCGACCTCGCTTCTCGCGCTCGGCGCATCGCTGACCCTCCTACGCGGCGCCGATGACGCCCTCCGGGTACTGTCCGACCTGCCGCTCGGCTCGCCGGCCAGCCGCGCCGTTTGGGACCTCAAGGTGGTCGGGCTCGTGATGATCTTCGGCTACGCCTTCTTCAAGTTCGCCTGGTCGTACCGGCTGTTCAACTACGTGGCGATCCTGATCGGCGCCACGCCGAGCCAGAAATCGGGCCGGCCCGAGCAGCGCAGGCTGACCGCCCTGAGGGCCGCCGAGATGAACATTGTCGCAGGGCGGCACTTCAACCGCGGCCAGCGCGCCTTCTTCTTCGCCTTGGCTTACCTCGGCTGGTTCATCGGGCCGCTCGTGCTGATCGCCGCGACGCTCCTGGTGGTGGTGGCCGTCATGTTCCGCCAGTTCTCTTCCGATGCGCTGTCGGCCGTGGCGCTCGAACTGCCGCTGGAGGGAACCGTGCCGGACCTTCAAGGGGCGGGCAACACGGCGGCGGTCCTGCCCGACAACCTGTAGGCGACGAGGCCGATCCACTCGCGCGTGGCGAAGTCGAGCCGCGACAGCCCGGAACCGATCTCGAAGCTCGGCAGGAGATCCCGCCAGGTCCCGCTGCTGCGGTAATCGACCGGATAGGGCAGGACATTGAAGCCCGCGGCACGGAACAACCCGACCGAGCGCGGCATGTGATAGGCCGAGGTGACGAGCAGCCAACGCTGCCCCGGCTGGGGGCGAAGCAGGTCGCGCGTGAGGCGCGCGTTCTCCGCGGTGTTGCGGGAGCGGTCCTCGATCGTGATGCGGGCGGGATCGATGCCGAGGTCGGTCCACAGGCGCTTCGCGTCCTCGGCCTCATGGCCGATCTCGGATATCAGCGCGTTGGAACCGCCGGTATAGATGAGCCGCGCGGCCGGGAAACGTCGGGCCAGGACGGCCCCGGCGGTGATCCGCGTGGCCGCGTCCGACACCGTGACCTGGCCGCGGGTGGCCCCAATCACCTGCTGGATGGCGCCGCCCAGCACCACGATGCCGTCCGGCGCCGCGTTGTCGAGCGACGGCTGCGGGAACCGGTTCTCGAGCGGACCCAGCATCAAGCGCCCCACCGGCAGAGTGCCGCAGAGCAGCAGCACCAGCATGGCGGCCCCGGCGAGCCGGCCGCCCCAGCGCCGACCGCCCAGGTTCGCCAGGGTCCCGAGCACCGCCAGTCCCAGCAGGACGTTGGTCGGCGCCGCAGCGATCCACAAGACCTTGGACAGGACGAAGAACAAGAGGGTGCGGTCCTTGTGGCTGGCCCAGGCGGCGAGCCGCCACCTTGGCCGGTGCCTGCCGCAAGCGCCCCGGCTACAGCGGCAGTTGCGCGCCGCCCAGGAACTCGGCCCATTGGTCGGGCGAGCCGAAGAAGGCGTTGCGGTCGACGCGGCCGCGGATGCCCTCGACATGGGCATCCGACTGGTACTGCCAGAATTGCCATTTGCGGCCGGCATAACGCACGCTGGGGTGATACTTCGTGCTGCGGACCCAGATCGGAAAATCGTTCAACGCCCCGCCGGACAGGATGCCGGCATAGAAGTCCACGGTGGAATAGATCACGGGCTTGCGGCCGTAGTGGCGCTCCATTTCCTGCAGCATGCCGCGCATTTCGCGCAGCGTCTGCTCGCGGTAGAGGGTCCGCTTGCAGGTGGGCGAGTCGGGTGTCAGTTCCACGTCGAGGACCGGCGGCAGCATCCCGGGCTCGTTCGGCACGTTCTGCTCGAACCAGGCCATCTGTTCCTGCCAGGGCCGGCACCAATAGACGAAGTGATAGGCCCCTCGCGCCACGCCGGCAGCGCGGGCGCGCTCCCAGTTCTGCTGAAACTTGTCGTCGATACGGTTGCCGCCTTCGGTCGACTTGATCCAGGCGAACTGCACGCCCGAGCCGCGGACCGCATCCCAATCGATATTGCCCTGGTACTTCGAGACGTCGATGCCGTGGACGGCAAAATCCGTCGGCAGGGGTCCGCCGAAGGCCGTGGTCATGTCAGGTGCAATGCCCGGTGCTGCCGCGCAACCCGCCAGAGCCAGGGTCGCAGCCATGATGCCGATGATACGCTTGAACTTCATGGCTGGACCGCAACTCGCATTGTTGACGGCGTTAGACTTAGAACCGACGTCGTAATGGCTCGTTAATGGCGCGGCAAGGCGCCGGCCTGGTGTCATAGGATTGCCGCAGGGTGGGGGGAAACACGCGGCATGGTTTCCATATCGCGAATGCCGCTGGCGGCCCTGCTCTTCCTGGCGTCGCTGGGGGCCGCCTCGGCTACTCCCACCTGTCCCAACCCCGACGCGCTCGGCATTGGCCGGACCCTGTCGGTCGGCGGAGCGCCGGAGGTCGGGCTCAAGAGCTACCCACGGACGTTGGCGCTCGAGGATCACGAGGTGGTTCTGACCTTCGACGACGGGCCCTGGCCCGTCACCACGCCGAGGGTGCTCGACGCGCTGAAGGCGCAGTGCGTGGAAGCGACCTTCTTCCTCATCGGCCGCAACGCCGCGGCGCGCCCCGACCTCGTGCGGCGCGAGGTCTCGGAGGGCCACAGCGTGGGCCATCATACCTGGTCGCATCCGGCCGTGACGCTGCGCGGCCTGACCGAGAGGGCCGCACTGGCCGAGATCGACCGCGGCATGGAGGCCAACGACAAGGCCGCGGGCTATGGACCCTGGACCGGCAAGCCGCGCGTGCCATTCTTCCGCTTCCCCGGCTTCGGCGACACCGCGGACCTCCGGGACGATCTGAAGGCGCGGGGCGTCGCGGTATTCGGCGCGGACCTTTGGGCGTCGGACTGGATCCCCATGACGCCGGATGCGGAGTTCGACCTCCTGATGGGTCGCCTGCGCGCCGCCGGGCGCGGCATCATCCTGCTGCACGACGTCAAGCGCCAGACCGCCGACATGCTGCCGCGTTTCCTCCAGGCCCTGAAGCAGGACGGATTTCACGTGGTCCATGTCGTGCCGGGCCCCGACGCCACGCCGACCCGCCCCGCCCCCGCCGGATGGAGTTCCGAGACCGAGAAGACGCTGGCCCACAGGTGGCCGAGCGCCAAGGCCGGCGCCGTGCCGGCCGTCAAAGCGACCCCGGCCGCCGAGGCGAAACCGGGGCGGGCCGCCGACGGTGGCGACGTCGTGCTGAGGGGCAGTGCCGACTGACGTCGAGGACGATCGCGACATCCCCTCGCATCAGGGCGTCGGGTGCCGAGCCGCCGGGGCGGATTGCTACCTGCTCTCGGCATGCTTCGCCATGTCGAGGAGCCGTTCTCCCTGCCGGCTCGGATGAGGTCTCGTGCCCAAGGGCCTGAAACCGCAGGCTTCATAGAATCTGATATTGGCCACCATGCGGACGTTGGTGTAGAGCCTCAACTCCGGTAGCCCGATCCTCGCGGCCTCGGTCTGGGCAAAAATCAGCAGGTCGCGCCCGAGGCCGCGACGCTGATGGGCTGGTCGAACCGCGACGCTATAGACCAGGAGATGGTCCGGTTTCGGCTCGAGGACGATCAGCCCGGCGCTGTCGCTCCCGATCTCGTGAAGCCACACCTGCCCGTCGGCGATGCGCTGGCTGTAGTCCTCGTGAGCCGGTCTCGGCACCACGCCGATGACCGACCGGTAGGCCGGGACATAGGCGTCGGCGCTGATCTCCCTGACGAGGCCGGCCTCAGGTGCCGAAGCGAGCCGCAAGGGGACCGCCGCCCGTCGACTACTCGGCCGCCATCGCGCTCGCATGCGCCGACAGCACCGCGCAGACCTCGTCGACCACGGCATCCACCAGGGCCCGATCGTCGCCTTCACCCATGACGCGGATCACGGGTTCCGTGCCGGACGGACGGATCACCAGTCGGCCGGACCCGCCGAGCCGCTCGCGGCCACCCTCGATCGCGCGGATCACGTCGTTCTGCGCGAGCGTCCGGCGATCGACGGCGCGGACGTTCTTCAGGACCTGCGGCAGCGGCTCGAAGCGGTGACAGACCTCGCTGACGGGCTTGCCATGGCGCTTCACCACGGCCAGCACCTGCAGGGCCGCCACGAGGCCGTCGCCCGTGGTCGAGAAATCCGACAGGATGATATGGCCGGATTGCTCGCCCCCCACATTGAAGCCGTGCTGGCGCATGTGCTCGAGCACGTAGCGGTCGCCGACGGCCGTGCGGACCATGGAGAGCCCGAGACCCTCGATGTAACGCTCGAGGCCGAGGTTGGACATCACCGTGGTGACGAGGCCCGGCTTCGACAGTCGCCCGTCCTCCATCCAGCTATGGGCGATGACGGCCATCAGTTGGTCGCCGTCGATGACGTTGCCCTTCTCGTCCACCATCAGGAGACGGTCGGCATCGCCGTCGAGCGCGATCCCGACGTCGGCCCGCATCTCCCGCACCTTGCGGACCAGCGCGTCCGGCGCCGTCGAGCCGACATCGTGGTTGATGTTGAAGCCGTCGGGCGACACGCCGATCGAGAAAACCTCGGCGCCGAGTTCCCACAGGGCTTCGGGCGCCACCTTGTAGGCGGCGCCGTTGGCGCAATCCAGCACCACGCGGAGGCCCTCCAGCGAGAGCTGGCGGGGAAGGGTGCGCTTGGCGAATTCGATATAGCGCGACTGCGCGCTGTCGATGCGGACGGCACGGCCCAGCGCCGGCGATTTCGACAGGCGGCGTCCGAGATCCTCGTCGAGCAGACCCTCGATCTCGCCCTCGACCTCGTCCGAGAGCTTGAAGCCGTCCGGACCGAACAGCTTGATGCCGTTGTCCTCGTAGGCGTTGTGCGACGCCGAGATCATGACGCCGATGTCGGCCCGCATGGATCGCGTCAGCATCGCCACCGCGGGGGTCGGCATGGGCCCGAGCAGCATGACGTCCATGCCAACCGACGTGAACCCCGCCACCATGGCGTATTCGATCATGTAGCCCGACAGGCGCGTGTCCTTGCCGATCACCACGCGGTGGCGATGGGAGCCGCGCTGGAACAGAAGCCCGGTCGCCTGGCCGACCTTCATGGCGAGGTCCGGCGTGATCACGCCGTTGGCGCGCCCGCGGATGCCATCGGTTCCGAAATACCTGCGCCCCATGTGGTTCTTCCCGCTATGTTGCCGCGCCACTCCCTCGCCGTGGCCTGCATAATCGGGCCAGTCTTCGGCAGCAAGGCTTCAGATTTCGTGAAGGCTTCGGGGCTCCCCTGCGGTGGCCCTTGTGCGGCCGACCTCACCCGCTACATCTGGCTGCGACACCCGACGCGGTTCGGACTCGGCCGCGTTCCGGCGCCAGGCTTCGAGGAGCGCCTGCGATGCACGATACGATTATGACGCGCTTCCTCGGTGGCTCGCCCCTGACCGTGCTGATGCGATTGGTCGTCGTCTCGCTCCTGGTCGGCGCCTTGATGTCCTGGTTGGGAATCGATGCGGCCGATATCTTACGCAGCGTCGAGCGCGGTGTCGTTCGTCTATGGGGCAGCGGCTTCGCGGCGTTGGGCGACATCGGCCGCACCGTCGTGGCCGGCGCCCTGGTGGTGGTTCCCGTCTGGTTCGTGCTGCGCCTCCTGCGCTACCGCGACCCGCGCTCCCGACGCGATCGGGACGACGTTCGGGACATGTCCCGGGGGCCAGCCGCGCACCCCCAGGCGCCAGCCGCGCACCCCCAGGCCGCGAGCACCGGGGCACCGCGCTGGTCCGATCCCGAGCGGGTCGGCGACGAGCGGAAGTTTTGAGTCGCAACGGTCGGCAGGCCGCCATCGTGCGCCGTCACGGGCGACGATCCTGCAGCGCGGGAAAGCGGTGGCGACCATCTGGTCCGAGGGGCAAGGGTTCGACCGCCCGAATGGCGGCCAGTCCAAGCGGCCCGTAGAGGTGCGGAAACAGCGCTCCGCCGCGCGACCGCTCCCATTGCAGCGCAGGGCCGAGCGCTTCCGCGTCGACCGCGATCAGGAGCAGGTCGGGCCGGTCGGCGAAGTGCCGGGCCGCGGTCTCGCGGACCTGCTCGGCGGTCGAGAAATGGATGAAGCCGTCCGCGAGGTCGACCGGCGCACCGTGGAAGACGCCGGCGGCCTCGGCCTCGCGCCACATCGCTTCGGGAGCGATCTTGTAGATGAGCGTCGTCAAGTGTCGTCCTGTACCGGGGCTTGGTCCGAGGCAGGGTAGCACGGCGCAGCAGGCCAGGGATGAAGGAAGGTCCATGCAGGAAGACGATATCGGCGCCGTGTCGGCCTGGCTGGTCGAGCAGGGGCTCGCGGGGGCCTCCGAACCCGACCTGCTGCACGGCTTCTGCCAGCACTGCGGCCAGGCCGGGCTCGATCTGTCGCGGGCCATGGCGCTCGTCGACACGCTGCACCCGGTTTGGGAAGGGCGCGCCTTCCATTGGCGACACGACGGCGCCACGCAGGCACCCATGACCGAGTACGGCCGCACCGACCAGGGTATGGCGGCCGAGAACTGGCGGCGCAGCGTCTTCAGCCACATCCTGGCCAGCGGCGATAGCGACCTCCGCCGCCGCCTCGGCCACGGGGATGCTTGCGATTTCCACAACCTCGCCGATTTCCGTGACGACGGCCAAATCGACTATCTCGCCATGGTGACCCGCTTCGCCCACGGGGGCGTGATCGGCCAGATGGACTGCGTCTATTCCCACTGGATGACGCGCCGTCCGGATGGTTTCCGCGACATGGATCTCGCCGCACTGCGCAGGCTCGTGCCCGTGCTGGCCCTGGCGGTGAAGAGCGCGTCCCTGGCCCGGATCGCCGGCACGCTGGCCGACGTCTACCTCGGCCGCGACGCGGGCCGGCTCGTGCTCAGCGGGCGGATTTCCCGCGGCGTCGCCGACAAGATCGCGGCCGTGCTCTGGTTTTCCGACCTCAGGGGCTTCACGACCATCACGGACACGGCACCGCCCGGCGAGATCATCCCGCTCCTGAACGATTATGCCGAAGCGGTGATCTCGGCCGTCGACGGCGCGGGCGGCGATGTCCTGAAGCTGATCGGCGACGGGATCCTGGCCATCTTCAGGGCCGACGACAGGGCGGAAGCATGCCGCTGCGCGCTGGGGGCCGAGGCCGACCTGCGGCGGCGCATCTCGGCGCTGAACGCACGTCGCGCCGCCGAACAACGGCCCGTCACCACGGTGTACCTCGGGCTGCACATCGGCGACGTCTTCTACGGCAACATCGGGTCGGACAGCCGCCTCGACTTCACGGTGGTCGGTCCGGCCGTCAACGAGGTGAGCCGCGTCGCCGCCATGTGCCGCTCCGCCGACCGGACCGTGCTGCTGTCGAGCGATTTCGTCGCCGCGGCACCGCCCGACGCGCGAGCCCATACGGTGTCGGTCGGCCGCTACGCGCTACGCGGGGTCGGCAAGGCGCAGGAACTGTTCACGCTCGACGAGACGGCGTGAGGGTCGCGCGGGAACAGCGTGTCACGTAGGGCATGGCGACCCGTCCGCCGTTGCCGAAGCCGGGCTCCCGCGCGATCAACCGGCGAACCTGCGCTAGGACGAGGGCCTGCTCGGCGGGTGGTTGAACGATGAAGTAGCTTCGCGAGGCGACGAGGTCGACCAAACCCTCGGCCGTGATCGGGTTGGTCCAGCGCACGTCGTGACGTTCCACCTGGCCGAACGGCAATCCCACGAGAGGACTGCCGCTGTGGTCCTCCGTGAAGCCGAGGGTCCGCAGGATCCGCCCGAGGTCGCGAGCCCAGCCCTCGGGCTCCTCCCGGCAGTTCCACAAAAGCCCGAGCCGGCCGCCCGGCCGCAGCACTCGCGCCACCTCCGGCACGGCCCGGGAGGGGTCGACCCAGTGCCAGGCCTGGGCCACCACGACGGCGTCGACGGATGCGGAGTCGAGCGGAATGCTTTCCGCCGTTCCGGCCAGCGCCGTCACGTCCGGCAGGCATCGCGACAGTTCCGCCCGCATGCCGTCCGACGGTTCCACCGCCACGACGTCGAGGCCGCGAGCCGCGAGGTGGCGTGTCAGCTTACCGGTGCCGGCGCCGAGATCGAGCACGCGCACGACGTCGGGCGGCAGCAGCCAATCGAGCGCCGCGGCCGGGTAGGAGGGCCGCCCCCGCTCGTAGGCTTCGGCCGCCACCCCGAACGAGCCTGCATGACGGGCCTTCACCTCCGCTTCGTTCATCGCCGGCTCCCGTGCTTCCCGACATCGCATCTAGCGCGGCAACGGTTCCTGGAGAAGCGACTTCGGCCTTTCGCGGTCTCGCATCGGCACGCCGCTCGGTACATGGTCAGGCCTACGCTGGACGAGGCTTCCCGCCCTCGTCGCCCGCCCTATGTATTCGTGGGCGGGCTTCGCGCGACCTGCGGCAGACCCGCCGCACCATCGAGGAAACGACCCAATGAACAAGCTGAAGATCGCCGCCATTGCGGCTGCCCTCGCGCTCTCGCTAGGCGCGGTGGCTCCGGCCGAAGCCGCACACCACAGGATGCATCATGGCATGATGATGCGGCACCATGGCGTGATGATGCGACACCACGGCATGATGATGCATCATCGCATGCACCACCGGATGAAGCATCACATGCGTCGCATGATGCGTCACGGGATGTGATCGGAACGGCGGCGTTAGACTAGCCACAGCGACTCAGGCCGCAGCCGGGGCCGCCTCGCGCTCGCCCAGAAACGCCGCGTGCTCGGCCAGGAGTCCGTTGTCGAGCGCTTTGGCAATGAGGGCGCGCGTCTCGGCAATCCCGTAAAGGGCCGCGAAGGAGCCGAAGCGCGGTCCTCGCTCCTCGCCGAGCAGCAACTGATAGAGCGCGTTGAACCACTCGTTGGAGACGCCGGGCCGTTCCGGCGTCGCCGTCTTGGCTTTGAAGTCTTGGTAGCGCGGGATCGGACGGGCGACATCGTAGAGCGCCGTCTGGATCTCCTCGGCACTGGCGCCCGGCGGCAGCGCCGCCAGGGCGGCGTCGAGGCGCTGCAAGGCGTCGCGCTCCACCTCGTCAGGGGCGCGGTACCGCTTCCGAGGCCGTACGAAATCGCGGTAGTATCCGACGGCATAGCCGATCAGTTGGTCGAGGCGCGGATGGGTGTCGGGCGACAACCCCGGCGCATAGCGGCGCAGGAACCCCCAGAGCACGGCCGGATCCTCGCTATTGGCCACGGTCGCGAGGTTGAGCAGCATGGCAAACGACAAGGCCGTCGCGCCCTGCCGTGCGTCGCGCCCGTCCCCATCGGCCGGAGCCAGGCGCTCGGGATCGGGCGGCATCCCGGCATGAACGTGCCAAACCGGGTTGCCGAGCCGCTCCCGCGGCGCCTGCCGTCCATAGGCGTCGAGGGATGACAGGTAATCGTCGGCCGCGCGGGGGATGACGTCGAAATAGAGCCGCTTGGCAGCGGTCGGCTTTCCGTACATGAACAGCGACAGGCTTTCCGGCGAGGCGTAGCGCAGCCATTCCTCGATGGTCAGCCCGTTGCCCTTGGACTTCGAGATCTTCTGGCCATCCTGGTCGAGAAAGAGTTCGTAGTTGAACCCCTCCGGTGGCTCCGAGCCGAGCGCGCGCGCGATCTGGCCCGACAACTTCACCGAATCGATCAGGTCCTTGCCCGACATCTCGTAGTCCACCTTGAGCGCGTGCCATCGCATCGCCCAATCGGGCTTCCACTGCAGCTTGCAGTGGCCACCCGTCACGGGCGTTTCATAAAGCTGACCGCCGACCGGATCGCGCCACGCGATCGTGCCGGCCCTGGCGTCGTGGCCGATGAGCGGCACCTGCATGACCACGCCGCTTTCGGGGTGAATGGGCAGGAACGGCGAATAGCTAGCGCCGCGCTCCGCCCGGAGGCTCGGCAGCATGATGGCCATGACCGACTCGAGCCGCTCCAGGACCAGCAGCAAGGCCTCGTCGAACAGCCCCGACCTGTAGGCCTCGGTCGACGACATGAATTCGTAGTCGAAGCCGAACCGGTCGAGGAAGGCACGCAGCCGCGCGTTGTTGGCCTGGCCGAAGCTCACCCCGGGCTCGATCGGGTCCGGCACCTCCGTCAGCGGCCGGCCGAGGTGCCGCGCCAGCAGGTCCCTGTTGGGCACATTGTCGGGCACCTTGCGCAGCCCGTCCATATCGTCCGAGAACGTGATGAGACGGGTCGGGATGGCGTCGCCCGTGAGGATACGGAAAGCGTGGCGGACCATCGAGGTGCGGGCCACCTCGCCGAAGGTGCCGATGTGCGGCAAGCCCGACGGGCCATAGCCGGTCTCGAACAGCACGCTCCCCTGCCCGGTCCGCTCCACGCGCCTCAGCAGTTTACGGGCTTCCTCGAAGGGCCAGGCCGTGGCGGAAGCAAGGAGATCCGAGGGCATATCGAGGAAGAGCATCAAGGGGCCTTGTGGAGCGATACGGTGGGAAAGGGGTCGCCGGATGCAGGAGTTTGGCACGCGGCGATGAAGTCCTCCAACCCGTCGCCCGCCGCGCGGTCCCCCGCCCCTAGAGGGGGGGAAACGCCGCCTCGAGAGCGCCCTTGTCGAAGATCACCTTTTTCTTCCACTCGCGCGGTCGCCGTCAGGAGAAGCGCGACCGATCGAGGTCGTCTCCGCCCCTTCTGGGGGCGGGGGACCGCGCGAAGCGTCGTGGAGGGGGCTGCCCGCCGCGGGACAGCGCGCCGAAGAAGCTGCCACGATCCCGGCCACGACGCCTTCCAGATTGACCCGAACCTCCTCGGCCACGATCCTCAGCACCCCGATGCCCTGTCGGCCCAGCCAAGCGTCCCGTGCGAGGTCGCGCGCCGGGTTGCCGCCGAGGTCGTGCGCGATACCGTCCACCTCGACGCCGAGCTTTGCGGCGTCGCAGTAAAAATCCAGCATGTAAGGCCCCAATGGGTGCTGGCGACGGAACTTGAAGCCTTCCGGCCGCTTCCGCAGCGCAGTCCACAAGCGCAGTTCCGGAGGCGTCATGGCGCGGCGCAGGCGCCGGGCGCGGGCGACGGTCTGGCGTGGTGCGCCATCAACCCTCCCTCTCCCCGTCGACGCGGAGAAGCCCCCACCACCGCGCTCCGCGCGGTCCCCCGCCCCCAGAGGGGGCGGAAACGGAGCGCCCTCGGTATCATGGCCGGGGGTGCGTTTCCTCCCCGACGAGCCGCAGTGGTAACTCCGCCGTGTTGCGCCCCGCGCCCTACTGCTTTGACGCGGGGGCCGCCCGGCGTAAACTTCGGACGAGCCCGCGATCGCCGCGTTCCCGAGTCGCGCGATGGACGTCCGTCGCGCGCAGTCGAGGACCGGCCCGATGGTAGTCGTCAACGAGAACCCACGAACGCCACGCGGCACGGCGGCGAGAGCCTGCCGCATCACGGCCCTGGGGTGTTCCATCTCGGCCGCCGCGGCTCTCGTCCCGACCGCCGCCGAAGCCGCCAAGACCTCGGCCGTGATCGGCATGAGCATCGAGCCCGCCGGCCTCGATCCCACGGTGGCGGCACCGGTGGCGATCGGACAGGTGACCTGGCAGAACATCTACCAGGGCCTCGTGCGCCTGGACCGCAACGGCAGGGTGCAGCCGCAGCTGGCCAAGAGCTGGACGGTGTCGCCCGATGGCCTGACCTACAGTTTCGCGCTGCAGCCGGGAGTCAAGTTCCACGACGGTGAAGCTTTCGATGCGGCCTCCGCGAAATTCACCCTCGACCGGGCGCGCGGCGCGGCATCGGTCAACCCGCAGAAGCAGTTCTACACCGTCATCGACACCATCGACACGCCCGACCCGCTGACGCTGGTTCTCCACCTGAAGCAGCCGGCCGGCGACCTGCTCTACTGGCTCGGCTGGCCGGCGTCCGTCATGGTGGCGCCGAACGCCGCCGAGGCTGACAAGACCGTGCCGGTCGGCACCGGCCCGTTCAGGCTGAAGCAATGGTCGAAGGGCGACCGGGTCGAGCTCGTGCGCGACCCCGGCTACTGGGACAAGCGCCGGCCCGTGGCGCTGGACTCGGCGACCTTCCGCTTCGTCGGTGATGCCCAGGCCCAGGCGGCCGGGCTGCGCTCGGGCGATCTCGACGCCGTGCCCGAACTCGAGGCACCCGAGCTCTTCGCCGCCTTCAAGGCCGATCCGCGCTTCGCGGCCGTGGCGGGCAATACCGAGCTCAAGGTCGTGGCCGGCATGAACGACACGAAGCCGCCGTTCGACGACCGGCGCGTGCGCCGGGCCCTGATGATGGCGGTCGACCGCCACGCTGTCGTCGATGCGGTCTCGTCCGGCTTCGGTCAGCCGATCGGCAGCCACTTCACGCCGAACGATCCCGGCTTCGTCGACCTCGCGGGCGTACTGCCCTACGATCCCGCCAAGTCCAAGGCGCTGCTGGCCGAGGCTGGCTACCCGAACGGCTTCAGCTTCTCGCTCAAGGTGCCGCAGATGTCCTACGCGACGCGGTCGGCGGAGGTGCTGCAGGCGATGTTCGCCGAGATCGGCGTCACCATGACGATCGTGCCGACCGAGTTCCCGGCCAAGTGGATCCAGGACGTGTTCAAGAACCATGACTTCGACATGACGATCGTGGCCCATGCGGAGCCGCTCGACATCGCCATCTATGCGCGGCCCGACTACTACTTCGGCTACCGCAACCCGAGCTTCGACGCGGCGATCGACGCGGCCGAGGGCGCCACCGACGCCAAGGTTCGCGACACCCACTACGGAGACGCCGAGCGCATCCTGGCCGAGGACGTGCCGGCCCTCTACCTCTACGTCATCCCCAAGCTCGGCGTCTGGAACGCCAAGCTGCAGGGCCTGTGGACCGACGAGCCGATCCCGTCGAACGACCTCAGCGAGGCTCATTGGGCCGAATAGCCGGAGCGCAGCCTTGGCCTTCCTCCTGCTCTGGCGCGTCGCCGGCCTGCTCCTGACGCTGCTGGCGGCCTCGGCCGCGATCTTCCTCGTCATGGACGTGCTGCCGGGCGATCCCGCCGCCATCATGCTGGGCACCTCGGCCCGGCCGGACACGCTGGCGGCGCTCCATGCCGCGCTGGGCCTCGACCGGCCGGCGCTGTTGCGCTACGCGGCCTGGCTCGGCGGCGCCATCTCGGGCCGCCTCGGCGACTCCACGACCTATGGCGTTCCGGTCGCGGGCCTGATCGCGGACCGGCTCGCCGTGACGCTGCCGTTGACCGCCCTGGCGGTCCTCATGTCGGTGGCGGTCGCGGTGCCGCTCGGCGTCGGTGCCGCGGCGCGGCGCGGCGGGCTCCTCGACGGAATCGCGGCGGCCTTCTCGCAGGCCAGCGTGGCGGTGCCGAACTTCTGGATCGGGCTCCTGCTGATCCTACTGTTCGCGGCGCGGCTCGGCTGGCTGCCGGCCAACGGCTTCCCGGGTTGGGGCAACGGAATCGGTCCGGCGTTTGCCGCCCTGTTGATGCCCGCGGTCGCCCTCGCCCTGCCCCAGGCCGGCATCCTGACCCGGGTGACGCGGGTCGCGGTGCTCGACGTGCTCGGCGAGGACTTCGTCCGCACGGCCCGGGCCAAGGGCCTGACCCGCAGCGCCGCCCTGTGGCGCCATGCCCTGCCCAATGCCCTGCCCCCGGTCGTCACCATCCTTGGCTTGCAATTCTCGTTCCTGGTGGCGGGCTCGGTCCTGGTCGAGAACGTGTTCGCCCTGCCGGGTCTCGGGCGGCTCGCGCTCCAGGCCTTCACGCAGCGCGACCTCGTCGTGGTGCAGGATGTCGTCCTGTTCTTCGCCGCGCTCGTGATCGTGGTGAACTTCATGGTCGACCTCGCCTATCTGGCGCTCGACCCGCGCCTGAGGGCGGCCGCGTGAACGGCCGTTTCGGCGCAGGCCTCGCCATCACGGCCGCTATCGTGGCGCTGGCTCTCCTATCGCTGGTCTGGACCCCGGAGCCGCCGACCAGAATGCACATCGCCCTGAAGCTCCGCCCGCCTCTCGCGGCCGACCTCGTGCCCGGATCGGGTCTCCTCGGCACCGACAATTTCGGACGCGACGTGCTCTCGATGCTGATGGCGGGGGCCTGGAACTCGCTCGCGGTCGCAGTCCCGTCGGTGGCGCTCGGCGGGGTCCTCGGCACCCTCATCGGCGTGACGGCGGCGGGACGGCGGGGCGCCTTCGACGCGATCGCGATGCGGGCGCTCGACGTCGTCTTCGCGTTCCCGCCGATCCTGTCCGCCATGATGCTGGGCAGCCTGCTCGGTCCCGGTAGGCTCACCGCGGTAGCGGCGATCGCCCTCTTCATCGTGCCGGTCTTCGCCCGCGTCACGCGCGGCGCCGCGCTGCGGATCTGGGGGCGGGATTACATCCTGGCGGCGCGAGGGGCCGGCAAGAGCGGCCCGCGCATCGCGGCCGAACACGTGCTGCCCAACATCGTCGGCCAGATCGCCGTGCAGGTGACGCTGCAACTGGGCCTGGCGATCCTGACCGAGGCCGGCCTGAGCTACCTCGGCCTCGGGGCGCCGCCGCCGGCCCCGAGCTGGGGCCGCATGCTGGCCGACGCCCAGACCTACCTCGCCCAGGCGCCTTGGCTCGTGCTGGCGCCGGGCGTCGCGGTCGCGGTGGCGGTGCTGGGCTTCAACCTCCTGGGCGATGGTCTGCGCGACCTGTGGGACCGGCGGGGAAGCGTCGCGCCATGACCGGCCCGCCGCTCCTCGACGTGCGCGCGCTCTCGGTCGCGGCGGCCCGGTCCTCCGGCCCGCCGCTGCCGATCCTCGCCGATGTGAGCTTCGCGCTCGCCAGGGGCGACACGCTGGGGATCGTGGGCGAGTCGGGCTCCGGCAAGTCCACCCTGGCGCTGGCGCTGATCGGACTGCTGCCGGACGGCATGCGGGCAAGCGGCACGATCGCCTTCGACGGCATCGACCTCCTAGCGCGGTCCGAGCCGGACCTGTGCCGGATCCGCGGCGCCCGCATCGGCATGATCTTCCAGGAACCCCTGACGGCCCTGAACCCCGCCATGACGGCCGGTCGCCAGATCGCCGAAGCCGCCGCCCTTCACCGCGGCCTCGACCGGCACGCCGCGCGGCGCGAGGCCCTGGCACTGCTCGATCGCGTCAGGATCCCGGATGCGGCGCGCCGCATCGACAGCTACCCGCACGAACTCTCGGGCGGACAACGGCAGAGGGTCGGTATTGCCATGGCGCTGGCGCCGGGGCCGGACCTGCTGGTGGCCGACGAGCCCACCACGGCACTCGACGTCACCGTGCAGGCCGAGATCCTCGACCTCCTGGCCGAACTCGTGGCCGAGCGCGCCATGGCACTGATCCTCATCAGTCACGACCTCGGGGTCGTGGCCCGCGCGACGCGCCGCATCCTCGTGCTCTACGCGGGCACGCGCTTCGAGGCCGGCCCGACCCGCGACGTGCTGCTGCACCCGCGCAATCCTTACACGCGCGGCCTCCTCGGCGCCCTGCCCCGTCCGCGCCAAGGGGCCGAACGGCTCGCCACTATCCCGGGGACCGTGCCGTCGACCGCACAGGCGTTCACGGCCTGCCGTTTTGCGCCCCGCTGCGCCGAGCATCACGCGCCCTGCGACGCCGGAGAACCTGCCTGGCGAAGCTTCGACGGCGGCCGCGGAGTCCGTTGCGTGCTGGCTTCCGAGGACGCTGCTTGAGCGCCGCGCCGCTACTGTCCGTCGAGCGCCTGACCCGCGACTACGGAGGCAGCATCCTGGGTGGCGGCCGTCATCGGGCGCTCGACGGCGTGTCGCTTGCGGTCGCCGCGGGCGAGATCCTGGGCGTCGTGGGCGAGAGCGGTTGCGGCAAGTCGACCCTTGCGCGCCTCGTCGCGGCCCTCGACCGCCCGACGGCGGGCCGCGTGGTACTGGACGGTGCCGCACTGTTCGATCTCGCGCCTCAGGCACTGAAGGCGCGGCGCCGCGACGTCCAGATGGTGTTTCAGGACCCCTACGGATCGCTCGACCCACGCCTGTCCGTGGGCCATATCGTGGCGGAGCCGTTGCACCTCCTCGCCCCGCGACCCGGATCGATCGCTCGCGCCAGGCTGACCGCCGAGATGCTCGATGCCGTGGGGCTGGCGCCCGAAACCGCGACGCTCTACCCGCACCAGTTCTCGGGCGGGCAGCGCCAGCGCATCGCCATCGCACGCGCCCTCATCACGGCGCCGAAGCTGGTCGTGGCCGACGAGCCCGTGTCGGCGCTCGACCTGTCGATCCAGGCCCAGATCCTCAACCTGATCCTCGACCTCCGGCAGGCGCGTGGGACCGCCTTCCTGTTCATCAGCCACGATCTCGGCGCCGTGCAGGCCATCGCGGACCGGGTCGTGGTGATGTACCGTGGCCGCGTCGTCGAGAGCGGCCCGGCCGGCCAGGTCTTCGCGGCGCCGCTCCATCCCTATTCGGCGCTGCTGGCCTCGGCCGAACCGACGCTCACCAATATCGATCGCGCTCCAAGCCCGCGCGTCGTTGCACTTCCCGAAGGTCCACCGGCCGATTGGGCGGCTTGCGCATTCCGGGACCGCTGTCCCCGCGCGACCGAGCGCTGCTCGCGCGAGACACCCGCGCTCCGCAGCCCGGCGCCGGGCCGCGACGTGGCCTGCCATCATCCGATGACTTGAGGGATACGCCGATGCCCGACCTCATCGATATGTCGGCGGTCGACCTGCTGGCAGCCTTCGCGGCCAAGACCCTGTCGCCGAGCCAATACTGGGACGCCGTCGAGGCTCGCATCGCGGCCTTCGAGCCCCGCATCGCGGCGCTCTACGCCTACGATCCGGAAGGCGCCCGCCGCGGGGCCGCAGCCGCCACCGACCGCTGGATGCGGGGCGCTCCGAAGGGCAGGCTCGACGGCGTCCCGGTGACCGTGAAGGAGTTGATCGCGACGCAGGGCGTGCCGGTACCGCGCGGCAGCGCCGCCACCGCCCTGGTTCCGGCCGAGGCCGATGCCCCTGCCGCGGCGCGGCTGCGGGAGGACGGGGCCATCATCTTCGCCAAGACCACCTGTCCGGATTACGGCATGCTGACCTCCGGCCTGTCGAGCTTCCACGCCCTGTCGCGCAATCCGTGGGATTCCCGGATGAACCCCGGCGGGTCCAGCGCCGGCGCCGCGGCGGCGGCGGCGGCCGGCTACGGCCCGCTGCATGTCGGCACCGACATCGGCGGTTCGATCCGGCTGCCCGCGGCCCTCACCGGCACGGTGGGGTTCAAGCCGAGCAACGGCCGCGTGCCGATCGACCCCTATTACCTCGGCCGTTGCGCCGGCCCCATGACCCGCACGGTGGCGGATGCGGCCCTGATGATGGGCACACTGTCGCGCCCCGACCGGCGCGACGACACCGCCCTGCCCCCGGACGACATCGCCTGGGACGCGCTCGACGGCGACGTCGCGGGGCTGCGCATCGGCCTGATGCTCGACGCCGGCTGCGGCCTCCCGGTTGATCCCGAAGTGCGGGCCGCAGTGGAAGGCGCCGCGCGGGTGTTCGAGGCGGCCGGAGCCATCGTCGAGGAGGTCGGCCCGGTGCTGACCCGCGCCATGCTGGACGGCCTCGACCTGTTCTGGCGGGCCCGCGCCTGGGCCGAACTCGTTGACATGGACGACGCTACACGCGGCAAGGTGCTGCCCTACGTCCATGCCTGGGCCGAGACGGGCGCTCGCGTCTCGGGCGTCGAGGCGGTGCGGGGCTACGACCAGACCAACGCCATGCGGCGGGCCTGCGGGCTCTTGTTCGCGCGAGTCGACGCGCTCCTGTCGCCCGCCATCCCGGTGGTGTCCTACCCGGCCGAATGGGCCTCGCCCATCAACGACCCGGCACGGCCGTTCGAGCATATCGCCTTCACCGTGCCGTGGAATATGTCCGAGCAGCCGGCGCTGTCGCTCAGCTGCGGCTTCGCGGGCAGCGGCATGCCGATCGGGCTGCAGATCGTGGGGCCGCGGTTCGCGGATCTCGCCGTGCTGCGGTGGGCGACGTTCTACGAGGGTGCGCGGGGGTCGATGCGACCGTGGCCAGAGCCTCTCATTCCCTCCACTGGCACGGAACCTGTATGATCGAGGATCGAACGGGTCTCGCCAACATCGAGAGATGACTGCATGGCATTGCCTCTCGATCCTCAGCCCGCGCCCTACGATCTCGCGGCCTTCCGCGCCCTCGTCGGCGACGTTCCACTCGTCGACGAACCCGTCATTCTCCGGAAGCGGTCGCGGGACTTCTTCTGGTACAGCCCGATCCTCAACGCGGAACTCGCGGGCAAGAGCGCCGACATCATCGCGGTGCCGCGCCACGAGGCCGACGTGATCGCGGTCGCCAGCGCCTGCGCCCGGCTCGGCATCCCGCTGACGCCGCGCGGTGCCGGCACCGGCAATTACGGGCAGGCCGTGCCGCTTCACGGCGGCGTGCTGATCGACATGTCCGGGCTGGCGGCGATCGCGTGGCAAAGGCCCGGGCAGGTGCGGGTCGGGCCGGGCGCCGTGATGTCGGACCTCGACGCAGCACTCCAGCCCGGCGGTTGGGAGCTGCGCATGCATCCCTCGACCAAGCGCAAGGCCACGGTCGGCGGCTTCGTGGCGGGCGGCTCGGGCGGCGTCGGCTCGGTCGGCTACGGAGGCCTGCGCGAGCCCGGCAATATCCTGGCCGCCAGGATCGTCACGCTCGAACCCGAGCCCCGCATCCTCGAACTCCGGGGCGACGCTGCCCAGAAGATCAACCGCGCCTACGGCACTACCGGCCTCATCACGGCGCTCGAAATGCCGCTCGCTCCGGCTTGGTCCTGGGTGGAACTGGTGGTCGCCTTCGACGCGTTCGACGCCGCCATGGCGTTCGGCCACGAAGCGGCTCTGGCCGACGGCATCGTCAAGAAGCTCCTCAGTCCGATCGCCTGGCCGCTGCCACGCTATTTCCGCGAGATCGCCCCGGCCTGCCCGGACGGCATGAGCCTGCTCGTCGCCATGGTGGCCGAGCCGTCGCTGGAGAGCTTCAAGGCGCTGCTCGGCCGACGCGGCGCGATCACCCTGGAGCGGCCGTCGAGCGATGCGCCCGGTCAGGTGCCGCTCTACGAGTATACCTGGAACCATACGACCCTGCAGATGCTCAAGGCCGATCGGAGCATCACCTATCTGCAGTGCCTCTATCCGCACGATCGGCTGCTTGCCTCCGTCGGGACCCTGCAGGGGCTGTTCGGCGACGAGGTGATCCCCCACTGCGAATTCATTCGATTTGGCGGACGCGTCACGGCCAGCGCCCTGCCGGTCGTGCGCTACACGACGCCCGAGCGCCTGGCCGACATCATCAGGATCCACGAGGAGCACGGCGTGATGATCGCCAACCCGCATGTCGTGACCCTGGAGGATGGCAGCCGCCACAAGCGGGCCGACGCCGACCAACTCGGCTTCAAGCACGAGGTGGATCCACAAGGTCTGCTCAATCCCGGCAAGATGCGAAGCTTCGTGCGCAGGGCCGTCACCACGCCGCGATCGGCCGCCTGAACCGGTGCGCGTCCTCTACCTCTACTGCCACCCGCTGCCCGAAAGCTTCCATGCCGCGGTGCGGGCCGAAGCCCTGACCGGCCTCGCGCAGGCGGGCCACGAGGTCGACCTCCTCGACCTCTACGCCGAGGGTTTCGATCCGGTGCTGACCGCGGACGCGCGGCGGCGCTACCATGACACGGCCCGCAATCAAACGGGCCTCGAACCGCTCGTCGCCCGGATGCAGGCCGCCGAAGCCCTGGTCGTGCAGTTCCCGACGTGGTGCTTCGGACCACCCGCCATGCTGAAGGGGTTCTTCGACCGGCTGCTGATGCCGGGCGTCGCCTTCGACATCTCCGATCCCACGAACGTCCGCCCCGCCCTGACCAACATCAGGCTGATCCACGGTATCGTCACCTACGGACGGCCCCGCACCATGGTCTGGTACATGGCGGATCCGCCGCGCAAGCTCGTGACCCGCTACATCCGCTGGCTCACGGGCGGCGCCAAGGTGCGCTACCACGCCCTCTACCACATGAACGTCGCCGACGACGCGCGTCGTCGGCGCTTCGTGGCAGACGTGCGAACCGCGATGACGAACCTGTAACGGCCGCAACGCGGGGCTCGTCCGGGGCATGGTGACGGTTCATCTCGAACTACGGGCAGACTTCCACAGAATGCCCAAAGTTGCACGCGACCCCGCCTCAAAGCGCTGCTGCAATGCAGCATGATCGGTCACGAAGCACCGGCGAGGAGGCGACCCTCAAGAGATCGTTAAGTTTTGTTACGCATTGTGGCGAGACCTGCTGGAGAATGTCATGAGCCGCTGCACCGTCGTCGTGGTCGAGGACGAGCCCCTCGTCCGTCTGACCGCCACCTCCATGTTCGAGGAAGCCGGCATCAACGTCGTGGAGTTCGCGAACGGGGACGACGCGATCGATTACGTCCGCGACCACCAGCAGGACGTCGCGGCAATCTTCACCGACGTCTATCTGCCGGGCGAGACGGACGGGCTGGAATTGGCCGGCATCGTGTCGGAGGCGTGCCCCGACATTGCCGTGCTGGTCACGTCGGGCAATTTCCGCGACAAGCCTGCGCAACTCGGCCCGCAGGTCCGCTACGTCGGCAAACCCTGGCATCCTCACGACGTGCTGAACACCATGCAGGCCGCGGTGCGCGCGGCAGCCTGAGCGACGGCCCCTCGGCAGGTTCCTGCGGACCTGCTCACCCTTGGGGATTCAGCAACGTCGATCGGCTTCGAACGGCGCCATCGACCGTGGTGCAAGCCGCGCAAGGCCGCTTGGCCGAATTGGGCGGCATCGCAACTCGGCAGCGACGAAATCACGCCGGAGCGGGGCCGCTATCCCTGCCCGACGCGGCCGCTGAGGTAGGACCTGACGCGAGTCCGCCCATGCGTCAAGTCGCGGGTCGGCGTGGGCTCCAGCGCCGTCGCGGCAAGCGGATCTGGCGCGGGTTCCCGCTGCAGTTCCCCGGGACGTGCTGTCGCGTCGTGCGACGGGTCCGCCGGCGACGCGAGGCCGGGCGCCGCGGCCGCATAGGCCGTATCAGGCGCGGTCGCCGCGGTGCGTGCCGGATTCGCGAGCGGCTGCTGGCTCGACGATACGGCCGGCACCACCTGCCCGGGTTCGATCGCGGCCGTGTCGATGGGTCCGTCGAAAAGTGGCTGGTCCGCCCTGCTGGCCGCGAAACCGGCAGTGCCGCTGCCGGCCGGCAGGAAGGCGCGCTCGTCGGTCGAGAGCGCGCCCGAGAACGAGGAAGCGGGTGTGCCGCTCCAGCCTTCGTCGCGCCAACCCGCCGAACGCTCCTCCATGTCGACGGCGCCGTCGCGGTCGAGGATCTCGATGACGTGATCATAAGCGGCGCTGTCCGTGCTCACCGAGAGCGCGAAGCCTCCGCGTCGTAACCCCTCCGCATAGAGGTGCCGATCCTCGTCGGGCATGAAGAATTCCATGAGCGACTCCCAGAAGCCGTGAGGGTGTTGCGGGGCCGCTTCCGGTGCAGCACTTCCGGCGACCCGGATCTCCGACCTCGGCACGCCCGCCTGGATGAGGTCGTCGCGGGCCTTGTCGGCCGCCTCCTCGTCGTCGAAGAAGGCTGTCACCGACCGCGGCGACGCATCGCGTCCCTTGTCGGCGACCAGCCCTGGGTCGAGGTCGTCGTAAGCCATGGCCGTCGCTCCCTTGCGGGCACGCCGCCCGTTGGAGGAAAACGGGCGCCGGAGAGGCCGGTTCCACGCCGCACGCCCATCCGCGCACCCGCCAGCGATCGCTCTTGCCGACCGGCATCGCGACCCCGGCCACGGCAACAGGATCAACCGCGGCTTTCGCTGCGCAACACCGCTTGCTATTCCGACCTGCCCTGACGCTTGGAGTCGCTGTCGCATGTCCGCCACGATCAATGATCTCGGCCCGGTTTCGGCTACGACAGCGGGATCCTGGCGCGCGGGCGGCGCTTTTCTGCGATCCTTGGGCAGGCTCGCCCCGGCGGTCTATCTCGTGACCGCGTTGCCCACCGTGATCTTTCTCACCACACTGACGCCGCCCTTCCAGGCACCCGACGAGACGAACCATTTCCGACGCGCCGTGCAGATCCTGCGCGGCGAGATCGTGGGGCACGACATCGAGGCACCAGGCTGGTCCGGCGCACAAGTGCCCAAGAATGTCGGCGAAGTTGCCGAATCCTTCAGCTACCTGATCGGCCAGCCGGAGAAAAAGTTCTCGGCGGAGATCATGCGGAACACGCGGAAGATCCCCTGGAACTGGACCGACCGCGAATTCAATTCGTTCGCCAACACGGTGATCTATCCGCCGCTGTTCTACCTTCCCGCCGTCGGGACGCTTGCGGCCGCCCGTGACCTCGGCTGGGGCGTGCTCGACAGCTATCTGCTGGCGCGACTCACAACGGGGATCGTGGCGGTGCTGATCGCCACATTGGCAATCGGGCTCGCGGTGAATGGCCGGGCTCTGCTCTTCGTGCTTCTGTCCCTGCCGATGAGCCTATACCTTTTTGCCTCGATATCGCAGGATGCCCTGCTCATTGCTTCGACGGCCCTGGCCATGAGCCTGTGTTCGCGCGCAGCGGGCCAGGACAGGGCGTTGAACGTCGTGGAACGCGTGATCGTCGCGGTTCTGCTCGGGGGCGCCGTGGCGGCCCGCCCACCGTATATCTTCCTGCTGTCCGTGCTGCTCACGCCGATCGTTCGCTCGGAGGTTCGGGGCAGAACGGCGATCTGGGCTCGCGTCAGACCCTTGCTGCCTTTCGCGGCAGCCCTTGCCATCGGCTTGGGCTGGATCGTCTTCGGCGCCTTGCCGTCGCAAACACCTATGAGAGCCGAGGCCGGCGTTGCCATGGCCGGTCAGGCCAAGTTTCTGTTCTGGCATCCGGCATGGTTTCCAGAGGTGCTGCTGAATACGCTTTGGTCGAACGGCGTGCCGCATTTCAAGATGTTCGTCGGCAATCTCGGCTGGACCGATACGGCTCTCCCACCCGTTTACTACCCCTTGGCCGCCTACACGCTGGGTCTCGCTTGCGTCTTAGCTTTCTTCGGCCGAGGCCACAGGCTTTCTGGCCGGTGGGGCCTCATGCTGGTCGCCACCTGCGTGCTCGCCTGGGCGGGGGTCTACGGGATCCTTTACCTGACCTGGACCACGGTCGGCGCCGACGCGGTCGACGGCGTCCAAGGACGGTATTTCCTCCCCTCCGCCACGCTGCTGGCCGTCGCCCTCCCGGCCATGGGATCGGCCCTGGCGCGATCCGCGCCGCCCGCTGTCGCTCGGGCGGGCCGCCATTTCAGCAGGGCGACGTGGCTGGTCCTGTTCTCCATGGCGGCCGTCAGCGACCTCTGGCTCCCGCGCGTGGTTTTCGCACGTTATTTCGGCTGACCGCCCTTGGCTGCCGACGACGCGGCGAACTCGTTCGCCCACCCCGCACCCGGATCCGTCCGGTTCGCATATTGCCGGCTCCGAGACTGCAAGTCCCCTCTCCTCGCGCGGGGAGAAGGGACGATCGCGCGCCACGGTGCTCAGCAGACCAGGTCGGTCCGAGATCATCCCCCGTTCGATCGCGTCCAAAGTCCGCGCCGCGGCGCTTCGCCGATCCTTCGGTAGAGTACCGGTTGCGCGCTGCCGATCCCGACATGCCACAGCTTGCGCCAACGCGGCACGCTGACCCGCCGCGCCCAGGGGTCGGGCAAGAAGCGGACGCGCCTGCCGATCTCCCGATAGACCCGCAGCGCCGTGGCGATGGCCCAGGCCGAACGCCAGGGCAGGCGCGCGATGCCGACGCGGGCGGAGGCGTAGTAGCGCTCGGCCAGTTCGAGCAAGGCGTGTGTGGCCGAGACCACGGCGTCACGGTTCGCGGGGTCGAGCACGAAGGACGGCGTGACGGTCTCGCGCCGGAACAGCTCGGCCGGCAGGTAGACGCGGCCGACGCGGGCATCGTCCATCACGTCGCGGGCGATGTTGGTCAACTGGAACGCGAGGCCGAGATCGCAGGCCCGGTCGAGGATCTCGCGGTTCCCGGGCGAGACCCCCATGATGATGGCCATCGTGACCCCCACGGCGCCGGCGACGCCGTAGCAATAGCCGAGCAGATCCTCGAGCGTGGGGTAGCTGCGCTCCTCGACGTCCATGCGGAACCCGTCGAGGACGTCGAGCGGCAGTTGCGCCGGGATGCGGTGCTTCGAGGCGACGCGGGCGAAGGCCGCGAAGGCGGGATCGTCCTGCGGGACGCCGGCCAGCGCCTCGCGGGTCCGGCGTTCCAGCATCGCCAGCCGCTCGGCCGGGGTGCCGCCATGCTCGACCCGGCCCATGCCGCCGGCCTGCCCGTCGATCACGTCATCGCAGTGCCGGCACCAGGCGTAGAACAACTGAACGCTGTCGCGCGTCGCGGGATCGAAGAGCCGTGCCGCAGCCGCGAAGCTCTTCGAGCCCGCCTCGATGCTCCGGCGGCTCGTCTCCGATATCGCGTCCATCACGCCGGCGCGACGCCCGCCGGCATCAGCCCCTCGGCAGAGCTGATCGGCGGCGCGAGCCCCGCATCGGCCAGCATCAGCGCGGCCGTGGCCTTGGCCGAGCCGACGACGCCCGGCACGCCGGCGCCCGGATGCGTGCCTGCACCCGTGAAATAGAGCCCGGCGATCTTGGCGTCCCGGTTGTGCGGTCGGAACCAGGCGCTCTGGGTCAGGATCGGCTCCAGGGAAAAGGCCGAGCCGAGGTGGCTGTTCAGCTCGTCGCGAAAGTCGAAGGGCGTCAGCATGCGCGAGACCACGAGGTCGCGTTTCAGGTTCGGGATGTAGCGCTGCTCGAGGTAATCGAAGATCCTGTCGCGGTAGCGCGGGCCCTCGACCGCCCAGTCGATGTCGGCGGTGCCGAGGTGCGGCACGGGGGACAGCACGTAATAGGCGCTATGGCCGGGAGGCGCGAGCGAGGCGTCGGTGGCGTTGGGGGCGTGGAGGTAAAGGGAGAAGTCGTCGGCGAGCTTGTCGGCGCCGAAGATCTCCGCGATCAGCTCGCGGTAGCGTGGCCCGAAGCAGACCGTGTGGTGGGCGAGGCCGCGATGGTCGCCCTTGAGGCCGAAATAGACCACGAACAGCGACATGGAGAAGCGCTTGCGGCCGAGGCGCCTGGCCTCGGCGACCCCGCGCGGGTCGTGGCCCAAGAGGTCGCGGTAGGTGTGCATGACGTCGGCATTGGACGCCACCATCTCGGCGTCGAGACTTGTGCCGTCCTCCAGCACCACCCCGGTGGCGCGTCCGCCCGCCGTCTTGATGGTCCGCACCGCCGACGACAGGCGGATGCTGCCGCCGAGGCTCTCGAAAAGCCTCACCATGCCGCCGATCAGCGCTCCGGTGCCCCCCTTGGGGAACCACACGCCCCAGCGCCGCTCCAGCGCGTGGATCAGCGCATAGATGGCCGAGGTCTTGAAGGGATTGCCGCCGACCAGCAGCGTGTGGAACGAGAAGGCCTGACGGAGGTGCTCGTCCTCGATGAACCGCGCCACCAGGGCGTAGACGTTGCGGTAGGACTCGAGTTTAACCAGAGCTGGCGCCACCTTGACCATGGAGCGGAAATCGAGGAACGGCACGGCGCCGAGGCCCACGTAGCCCTTTTCCAGCACGGCTTCCGAGAACGCCAGGAACTTGGCATAGCCCGCGACATCGCCGGGCGAGACGGCGCCGATTTGCCGGTCGAGGGCCAACTGGTCGTTGGCGTAGTCGAAGGTGAAACCGTCTTCCCAGCACAGGCGATAGAAGGGGTCTACGGGCACGAGTTCGACGTCGTCCGCCATGCGGCGTCCCGACGCCGTCCAAAGCTCCTCGAGGCAGGTCGGATCGGTGATGACGGTCGGACCGCCGTCGAACTTGAAGCCGCCGTCCTCGTAGACGTAGGCCCGCCCGCCCGGCTTGTCGCGCTTCTCCAGCACGGTGACGTCGAAGCCGCCGGCCTGCAGCCGGATCGCGAGCGCGAGGCCGCCGAAGCCGGAACCGACCACGATGGCGCGGGGCCGGCCCTGCTCAAGGGAGTGTCGCGCGGCGACGGGGAACGGCGCGTTCATGGAGACTGGACCTGAAAAGAAGCCTCGCGCAGGCAGCGCAGGGCTCGGGACATGGGGACGGGCGGCTTGCCGGTCAGCACGCGCGCCTTGTCCAGGAAGGTGCTGCGGCCCGCGTAGAAGCGAGCGACGAGCTCCGGCGAGAAACGATAGAAGCGCTCGATCAAACGATAGCGCCGCTCGGGTTCCGCGGCCTTGAACAGGAGGCGGTCGAGCAGCCGATAGAAGCCGGCAGCCTTCCAACAGGCGATCGAATGGGCCCGTGTCTCACGATGGAGGGTGTCGGCCGATAGGTCCTGGAGCATCGCGATCCTGTCGGCCAAGCGCACCGCATCGGGCAGGGAATAGCCTGTCGTCGGGTGGAACAGAGCCGCCCGGAGCCCGCTGCGGGCCACGCCCGGGCCATCGGCCCAGAAGGCTTCGATGTCGCCGCCGAGCGCGATCGGCAGCACCCCGGTTTCGTCCCGCACCGCCTCGGCGATCGTCCAACCCCGCAGCTTGGCATAGTCGAAGACGAGGCCCCGCGTCGCCGCGACATCGAGTTCCAGCCCGTCCGAATAATAGGTGTCCTCGATCAATATCCGGTCGGGCGCGAAGGGCAGCGTGTAGACGAAGCGGAACCCGTCGCGTTGCGGCACCGTCGCGTCCATGATGATGGGCGCGGCCTGGCCGTGCGGCTCGGCCGTGCGCACCTCGACGCCGAAGAACTTCTGGAAAGCGATGTCGAGATGCGGGCTCGGCTGGTAGCCGCGCCCGTCGATCACGGCGTCGGCGGCCAGTTCCTCGCCGCCGGCCAGCGTCACACCGTCCGGGCGCAACCGGCTGACCTTGGCGCCCGTGCGGATGCGGGCCGCGAAGGGTTTCAGCACGGCGCGCAGCCGCTCGGCCGAGATCGAGCGATAGCCGAGCGGCATCCGCCGTTCGAGGTCCGGGAAGGCCACGGCATAGTTCGGCCAGCGGGCCGACACGAAAGGCTCGATCCACGTGCCCTGGTCGGGCAAAAGGTCCCCGGCGTGGAACGACCAGGTATGATTGCCGCCGAGCTCCGGCCCGCCCTCCAGGATCGTCCAATCGAGGTCGGGCCGAATTGCCGCGAGGCGATAGGCGATCAGGCTGTTGGCGAGCCCGCCTCCGACCATGATCAGGTGCATGATGCATCGCTTCCCAAGGATCCGAGATGGTGGTCGGCCGGAGAGCGATCACGGGCGCGAGATCACCCACCCGGCTGCCCCGTGCCGGACCGCAGGGCGTCCGAGCCTCCCTCCATATAGGGCGCCCGTCGGGATGGCAGGGCAGAGCGAAGCGGGAATATCAGCGGAAAAGCTCGGGGCGGCGGAGCCGCAGCGTCTGGACGAGGGTCAGCGTCTTCATGTCGTCGAGGGCGTTGAGGTCGGCCAGGTCGCGCAAGGCCGCGAGCGGTGTCTCGACCACGGTGATGTTCTCGTGTTCCGCGGCGAGACCGCCACCCGCGGCCGTGCGGTCGGATGCGCGGTAGGGCGCCAGGAACAGGCTCATGCGCTCGGTCGAGATGCCGCACATGGTCCAGGTGTGGCCGGCGGGTTCCAGCGCGCCGAGCGCGAGGCCCACCTCCTCCAAGGCTTCGCGCCGGGCGCAATCCGCCGGATCCTCACCATGCTCCAGGATGCCGGCCGGCACTTCGAGGAACTCGGACGGCTCGCCGCCGAACAGCACGGGTGCGCGCGGAAGCTGGACCAGCAGGGCCACGCGGCGCTCGGCATCGTAGGGCAGCACCGCGACCGCGCTGCCGTGATCCTCGATCTCGCGGTCGAATGCCACGCCGTCGTCGCCCGACAGCGTCGCTACATGGAGCTTGAGCCAGCCGTCGTGCACGATTCTGCTGCTGCGGATGGCGACCATCATGTCCTCACCGGCGGGATGCCCTGCCGTCGGGCGGGAACATCGAAGTGTCACCATACTAACGCGCTTGGCGCAGCACCGCGACCCGCCAAAGCCGCGAGGATGTGCAACGGCCCGCGGCGGGGCGCCGTCGGCGGGATCAGGATGGCGGCAAGCGCGAACCGTCTCATGCGGATCTGGGTCGGCCGAGGGTCCGGGCCAGCATTGCGGCCAGCATCATGGCGGCGGTGAACAGGGCCGCCACGTAGCCCGCTACGGCCGGCCAGTGGCCGAGCGTCCAGAACTGGCCCCCGAGCGTGCCGAGCACGCTCGATCCCGCGTAGTAGCTGAGCAGGTAGAGCGAGGCCGCCTGGGCCTTGTTGGGTCCGGCGAGGCCGCCGACGGCCCCGCTCGCGACCCCATGACCGGCGAAGAACCCGAGCGTGACGAGCGCGATGCCCAGGACGACGGCCCACAGGGGTGCGAAAAGTGACGACACGATTCCGAGCAGCGCGACCCCCAACCCCAGGACCAGGACGGGCGCCCGGCCGAGCCGGCCAGCCAAGCTGCCCGCCAGGGTGGAGCTGGCCGTACCGAGCAGGTACAGCGTGAAGATCGATCCTTGCTGGGCTTGGTCGAGCCCGTAGGGCGGCGCTTCGAGCCGAAAGCCGGCATAGTTGTAGACCGCGACGAAACCGCCCATGGCCAGGAACGCGAAACCGTAGACGAGCCGAAGCCGCGGGTCCGCCAGGGCGGCCTGGAAAGCTGCGGCCTGCTGGCGCAAATCGATCTTGCGCGACCGATAATGCCGCGATGCCGGCAGCAGGATCATGAAAAGCACCGCATCGACGAGACCGACCATGCCGATGGTCGCAAGGGCAGTGCGCCACGACGAGGCATCGGCGACCAGTCCCGTTATGACCCGCCCGGCCATGCCGCCGACCGCCGTCGCGCCCACGTAGATCCCCATGGCAAGCCCGAGGCCGTCCGGGTCGGTTTCCTCGGCCAGATAGGTCATGGCAACGGCCGGAACTCCGCCGAGCGCCATGCCTTCGAGCGCCCTCAAGACGAGGAACAGGTCCCATCCGGGCGCCAAGGCCGCCGCGACGTTGAGAGCCGATGCAGCCAGCAGCGACGCCGTCATGACGGCTTTGCGCCCCTTGAGGTCGGACAGGGCGGCGGCCGCAACGATCGACAGCGCTAGGCCGGCGGTACCGAGCGAAATGGCGAGAGAGGCCGTAGCCGCATCGACAGCGAAGATGCGCGACAGGGTCGGCAGCAGCGGTTGCGGGCAGTAGAGCAGCGAGAAGGTCGCGAAGCCGGCGAGGAACAGCGCCAGGCTGGACCGCATGTAGCGCGCGCCGCCTACCTGGTTGTGGGCCGGCGCTTCGGATCGTTCCGGAGCGGCCGCGGTAGCGGGCAGCGCTGCGGCATCGGGCAGCGACTCCGTGTCCGGGCCCGGAGCAGCATCGCCCGACCCGAGACGTTCGCGGCCGGCTTGATGGGGATGCAGCACCAGCGATCTCCGTGCCATCGGTCGGCGTTCACGCTCTATCCTGTGCCGAGCGGCCGGTCGACCGGTGATCGCGGGAGACCGCCTATGTCCGACGATACCCTTGCAGCCCCGGCGAGCGCGCCCCTGATCATGACGGCGCTGCTCGATCGCCACAGCTTCGCCGTCCTCGACGATTTGCGTCGCCGCTTCTTCCCGGCCGCGCTGAACCGGGTCCAGGCTCATGCGACACTGTTCCATCACCTGCCGGGCCGGGACCTGCGCGCCATTTCGGCCCGCGTCACCGAGGTCGGTGTCACCCTGAGCCCGCTCGCTTTCTCGATCATGGCGTCGCGGTTCCTGGGACGGGGCGTTGCCCTCGACCTGTCCTGCCCGGCCCTGACCGCCTTGCGGGCCGACTTGGCGCGAGGCTGGAGCGGAAGCCTGACCGCCCAGGACCGCCAGGGTTACCGGCCGCATGTGACGATCCAGAACAAGGTGGCGCCGTCCGAAGCGCGCGACACGCAACGCCGGCTCGACGCGCTGCTGCCCATGGAGGGACAAATCAAGGGTCTGCAACTCTGGCATTACCGCGGCGGCCCTTGGGACGACGCCGGCCGGTTCCTCTTCACGGGCTGAGGCTGCCGATCGAGATCGGGACGGCCGTCGTGATCGCGGGTCGGTGCGGGCGGACCAACACCGACCGCCCATCGCCCTTTCCGGCATATCAAGGCCTAACCCGGCTCGAGCGACGCTGAATATTTCGTTGCACCGAAGCGCACCGCCGATTGTGCGCTGCGGGGAGCCAACCTACGTGGTGAAGCGCGCCGTCCCCAACCCCGGATGCCGGGTGGGCCGGCGCCCCGAAAGGCCACCCCCTTGTTGGCGCGGATGCTGTCCTGGCTGTTCAAGTGGCTTGCGGTCGTGGCCGCCTCCTGTGCCGGCCTTGCCTGGGGCTGGTTCGCCATCGCGGGCCGAAGTGCCCCGGATCGCGAACGAATGGCCACCCTGATGACGTCGGGCGAGATCAAGCGCGATTGGGTCGGCGGGCATCTCGAAACCAAGTGCCTGCTGCCGTTGATGCTGAAAGCCGGCGATGTTTCGCCCAAGTTCCGCGCCGTGCTGCTGGGGGCCGAGGACCGCGGCTTCGAGACGGAGCCGTTCGGGCTCAGCTTGCGCGGCATCGCGGGTGCCGTCGCATCGGCGATCCACGGCAAGGCGCGGGGCGGCTCGACCATCACCCAGCAACTCGTCAAAAACCTCCTGTTCGAGCCCGGCGACCGCGCCCTGATCCGGAAGTTCTACGAGATCCCCTGGGCCGTGAGCTTCAGCCGCCGCTTCACCCGCGACGATATCCTGGCCGCCTACGTGAACCACCTGCCGTTCCAGCACGGCATCTTCGGCATCGAGGCGGCGTCGCTGTTCTATTTCGGCAAGCCCGCGTCCGACCTCGATTATCCCGAGTCGGCCCTGCTGGAAGTGATGCTGGCCAGTCCCCGCAACGATCTCGCGAGCCGCGACCCGGAGACGGTGGCGCGCACCCGTCGCAAGGCCCGGGCCCTGCTGTCCTCCCTGGTGCATCAGGGCGTCGTACCGGCTACCGCCCTTGCCGAGCGCGAGCGCCCCGGCACGGCCGGGGTCCCCGATCTCGGGTGCGGGTATCTGCGCGATTTCGTCGACGGCGAGATCAAGCGGCTCGGTGACCCGGCCGACAGTCTGCGGGCCTATGTCACGATCGATGCGGCTCGCCAGTCGGCCGCCGTCGCGGCGCTCGACGCCACGCGCGAGGAGCGGGAGCGGGGCGATGCCGGCGCGGTCGCCTTCGTGGGGCTCGACCGCACCGGGGGCCTCCAAGCCTTCATGGGCGGAGCCGACTACGCCGTCAACCAGTTCGACCGCGCCGAGCGGACGCAGCGTTCTCCGGGTTCGCTCGGCAAGGTGCTGGTGCTGGCCGAAGCCTGCGAGCAGGGCCGCGACCTCGACAGCATCGTGGAGGACGTGCCGCAGCCGGGCGGGCGGCCCAAGGATGACGACGACCGTTATCGTGGCGCCATGACGCTCGGCGATGCCTTCCGCCTGTCGCGCAATGCCGCGATCTACGGACTCGAGCGGGCGCTCGGTCGTGGGGCCGTGGCGGCCCGAGCCCGGCTGCTCGGCGTGACGGGGTCCCTGCCGGAGGACGGCGGCATCGCGGTCGGGGCATTCACGGCGAGTCCGCTCGGCATGACGGCCATGCTGGCCGCGGTGGCCAACGGCGGCTACCCGGTCGAGCCCTATGCGGTGCGGGGCATCGTGGGACACTACGGACGCTTGCTCCATTGGCATGCGGCTTCGCTGGCGCGGCCGGCGCTGAGCGCGCGTTGCGTGACCATGCTGGACCGGGCGTTGCGCTCCGTCGTGGCGAGCGGCACCGGGCGCCGGGCCGACATCGGCCTGGCACGCGGCAAGACCGGCACCACCAACGCATTCCGCGACGCCTGGTTCGTGGGCTATACGGGTCCCATGGTGGCGGGGGTGTGGGTCGGCAACGACGACGACGCCGGGATGGCCCGGATCGAAGGCGGCGGCCTGCCGGCGAAGCTGTTCCGGGCTTATGTGCTGGCGTACGAGCGGACGCAGATCAAGGCCGATCACGTCCCGACCCGCATGGCAGGGCACTTGCGGACCGCTTCGCCGTTCTGACAAGGTCGATCAAAATTTGCGATCAAATACCTGACTGCGCTGCAGAACTCTCCGATGCCTCAACCGATGCATCCGGCTGCGGGCGACCTCGATCCTGGAATCAAACCTCATGATCGTCATCGAGCAAGACAGTGACGTGCTGGGCCTCATCGACGTGCAGCCCACCTTCATGCCGGGCGGGGAGCTCGCAGTGCCGGACGGCGATGCCGTGCTGGCTCCGATCGACAGGCTGCTGGCGTCCAGCTTCACACATGCCTTCGCGACCCAGGACTGGCACCCCCCGGGCCACATCTCCTTCGCGTCGACGCACGGCGCCGCGCCCTTCTCGACCATGACCCTGCCCTACGGCGAGCAGACGCTGTGGCCCGACCACGCCCTGATGGGGACACCCGACGCCGCACTGCATCCCGGGCTCGATCCCGCGCCCATCGAAGCCATCTTCCGCAAGGGCTTCCGACCGGGCATCGACAGCTATTCGGCGTTCCGTGAAAACGACCGGAAGACCGGGACGGGACTCGACGGCTGGCTTCGGGAGCGTGGTTTCAAACGCCTGTTTCTGTGTGGGCTTGCGACCGACTTCTGCGTGTTCTGGTCGGCCCAGGACGCGCGGGCGCTCGGCTATGCGGTCTTCGTGGTCGAGGACGCGTGCCGCGGCATCGCCGCGCCCACGGGCTCGGGCGGGACCACCCTCGACGCCGCACGTCGCGCCATGGCCCAATCGGGCGTTCAGTTCCTTCGCTCGACCGACCTCGGCTGATCGAGGCATCCGACGATCGCCGCGGCGGCGGCGGCCCCTGTCTCGTAGGCGCCGTGCGCCGTGGTGAAGCGCTCGGGCGAGCAGGCCTCCCCGGCGAAGAAGAGGCGGCCGTCGACCGTCTCGGCGAGCCGCGCCCGCATGCCGGCCGCACCAGGCCGGGCATAGGCGTAGGATCCGCGGATGTGGGGCTCCTGCCCCCAGGCCGTCATGCGCAGTGGTTCCACGGCAGCCGCAGCCGCGGCGCCGAGCTGGCCGGCGATCTCGCCCCTGGCGAAGCTGAAGGCCGCTGCCGGTCCTTCCCGTTCGAGGTCGCGGGCCAGGCCGCCGCCATAGAAACACTCGATCAAAGGCCGGTCGAAGGGCCGCATATGGTAGGCGGCCGTGCGCCCGGTCGAAGCCGACCCCATGCAATAGCCCTCGAGCGGGAACAGCTGCGGCCGCGTGATTTGCAGGAAGAGCTTGTCGGCGAGCCCGAGCGGGAGCCGAGCCGCGGCTTCGACCTTGGCGGGAAGTGCCGGGCGGAAGTGGATCGCCTCCGCGGCCAGCACACCGGTCGACACCGTCACGATCACAGTCTTGGCCGACACGGTGCCGCGGTCGGTCTCAAGGCGGATCGCGTCGGCACCGGTGTGGTCGATCGTCGACACGATCGTGTTCAGCACGACCGGCACCTCGCGTCCGTAATGGGCTACCAGTCGACCATAGCCCTCGACGACCCGCCAATCGTCACCCTCCCCCGGCTTGTAGTGGGCGCAATCGATCAACGACACACGGTCGAGTTCGGCCCCGCTCACGTAGGTGCTGACGGCATCGAGGAGCCCGCGCCAGGGGCTGGTATCCGGCACGAGAGCCGACAGCGGGCCGTCGCTGCCGCGGAGCGCTTCCGTTTCGATGCGGCCGTGGAGAGCCGCGATAGCGCGTTCGTAACTGTCGTGCTCGGCCTGCGACAGAGCGAGGTCTGGCTCGTCCCAAGGTGCGGGCCGCCGGTCGACCGTGAAGCCCGCGGTCTGCTCGGCGATCCGGGTCCAAACGTTGGTGAGCGCGCCGTGCAACCAGCTGCATCCGAGGTCCATCGGAACGACGTCGCCGAGCGTATGGGCCCGTCCGCCGATGCGGTCCCCGGCTTCGAGCACCAGGACCGAGAGTTCGGGGCACCGCATGATGTGGCGCGCCGCCGCGACGCCTGCCGCGCCGCCACCGACGATCGCTACGTCGACCTGGTCCCGCATGCCGCTCGCCTGCTCCATGATGCGCTGATCATCTGGTGGCAGGTGAGGCCACGGCAAGCAGGACCGAACCGAACAAGGCAGGCACGCTCAACGCCCCGAGGAGGATGACCTTGCTCCCAGGCAGCCATCCCGTGGCGGCGCGTCCTCAAGTGCCGGAGCGCACGGCCCGCGGCAGCGACTGAACGGCGGGAGTCCTCTGGTGCTGCATGGCCGCCGCCGCCGGGGGCGCATAGACGCCCGCAACCGCGGCATTTTCAAAAAGGCTCGACACCGAAGCCTCCTGGGCGATACGGCCGATCGCCTCGCCGATCAGCGGCGCCACCGAGATGACGCGAATGTTCTGGGCGACCCGCACCGCCTCGGTGGCTCGGATCGTGTCGGTGATGACGAGTTCCTTCAGCCTAGACCCGGCGATCCGGGCCACCGCGCCACCCGATAGAACGCCGTGCGTGCAATAGGCGTAGACATCGAGCGCCCCCTCGGCCAGCAAGGCGTCGGCGGCGTTGCACAGGGTGCCGCCCGAATCCACGATATCATCGAGCAGGATACAGGTCTTGCCCCGCACATCGCCGATGATGTTCATGACTTCGGATTCGCCGGCCCGCTCGCGGCGCTTGTCCACGATGGCGAGCGGCGCGTCGATGCGCTTGGCGAGCGCCCGCGCCCGCACGACGCCGCCGACATCGGGCGAAACCACCATGACGTTCGAGCAGTCGAGCCGCTCGGTGATGTCGCGCACCATGACGGGCGCGGCAAACAGATTGTCGGTCGGAATATCGAAGAAGCCCTGGATCTGCCCGGCATGGAGATCGACCGTGAGCACACGGTCGGCGCCCGCATGGGTGATGAGGTTGGCGACGAGCTTTGCCGAGATCGGCGTTCGGCCGGCGGCGCGCCGATCCTGCCGGGCATAGCCGAAATAGGGCAGGACCGCCGTGATGCGGCGCGCCGACGAGCGGCGTAGCGCGTCCGTCATGATGAGCAGTTCCATCAGATGGTCGTTGGCCGGATAGGCGGTCGACTGGATGATGAACGTGTCCTCGCCGCGGACGTTCTCCAGGATCTCGACGAAGATCTCCATGTCGGCGAAGCGCTTGACCACGCAACGCGTGAGCGGCACCCCGAGGTAGGCCGCGATGGCCTCGGTGAGCGGCCCGTTCGAATTCCCGGCCAGGATCTTGATGGTTCCAGCCATGGGTTCTCCTCGCGAGACGGCCGACCCGGTTGCCGACCGCACATCCGGAAAGGGCGCCGTGGCGCCACGGACCGACTCGGGACGTGGCCGTCATATCAGTGATACAGCGGGCGAACAACGCAGGGCGCGAGCCGCGCAGGGCCATCGGGTGAAGGCCAGGACGGCTGTTCGTGGCGAGTTGGCGATGCGGGCGCCGTCTCCAAAGACGAGGGGCAGCCTGGGACCTGGACACGAATGATGTCGCGTTCGCTCTGCGCCGCCTTTCCCACGCTTCGCGCGCGAGCCTTTGGAGCCGGCTCAGCGCTGCCAGCGGAGTCCGAGCAGGAAGATGTCCTGCGCGAAGCTGGACCCGGGGAGCGTGCTCTTCAGCGTCTCGTGGTTGTACGTCGCGGTGGCGACCAGGGAGCGCGACAGGCGGTATTCCGCTTTCAGGGTCTCGGCCAGGGTGTTCTCCGTGATGGGTACCCCGACGTAATTGGTGTTGAGGTAGGACAGCAGGCCCGTGATCGTGAGGTTACGCAGCAGGGCGTGCGAGACTTCGAACGACAAGGACTGCGCCTCGGTGCCGGAGGAGCCCGCCACCGTCGTCTCGTCGAAGCTCGTGGCTGCACGGAGGCTGACGGTGGTCAGCGGCGTCGCCGCGTAGGTCAGCACGCCATTGAAGACGGGGTCGTCGATGGCCCTGAGGCGAGGGTCCTGGTAGCTGCGGGCGCCATAGCCGGCCGATAACTCGCCCGAGAGCAGCCGGGTCAGCTCGAAGCTCGACCCGATCTGGCCGACCACGCCCGTCGAGTCGCGCCGATAGCCCGTGTAGTCGATCGAGCGGTCGTGGATGCGGTCGTCGACCAGCACGTCCACGAAGGGGCGCAGCACCGGCGTGACCTCGTAGGTGGCACGCATCCGCAGGCCGTAATCGTTGAAGTTCTGGCTGGCGAGGTCCTGCACGACGCCGCCCGCGTCGGTGGCATTGTCGTAAGCCGTCCGGTCGAGCAGGCCGTGCAGGGCGACGTTCAGGCGACCGAAAGTCTCGGAGCCCCCGACCGAACCGCCGAAGGTGGAGATCAAGGGCCGGTTCTGCGCCCCGGCCGAGACTTCGGGCGAGCCGATCCGCTGAGTGTCGATGGCGAACCGCGTCTCGGCATCGAGGGCCGTGTTGCGGTCGAGATCGTAGCGATAGTCGATGACCCCGGCGGCGTCGGGCCGGTTGGCCTGAGGATCGCTGAAATAGTCGTTGTAGCCGCCGTGGAGGTCGGCCTTGAGTTCGTTGCGCGACCATGTCGAGATCACGCCCAAGCCCCCCTCGGTGCGGCTGAAGGCCGAGGGCCGCAGGATACGTTGGTCCTGGTCCGGGTTCGAATCGTAGCCGAAGCTCTGGGTCACGTAGGGCGTGAGCCGCAGCGAGCCCACATCATATCCGATCGGATCGTAGGGTGCCTCCTCGCTCCGGGTCCGGAGCCGGGCCGCCGGGATTGGCAGGCTCGCGACCGTGGGCCCGGGCGCGATGGCACTGCCGACCGTATCGATCGCGGCACCGCTGCCGCGCAGGCGAACCGACGACGGATAGGCCTGAAGCTGCGGCAACGGCGGCGGTCCCTTGCGGGGTACGCGGAGCCGGTCCTCGGTCTTGGCCGTGCCTTTCGGAAACGCGAACTTGCTGCGGAGCCGCCCTGCGGCTGCGGCACCCGCGCCGGTGGCCGGATCGACGGCGGGCTGGCTATTGCCGACGCCGCCGTCGGTCGGCAGCGCCGGCGCGGCCGCGTTCGGCGCTCCGGCATCGGTTCCGGCGATGCCGGGCGTGGTCGTATCAACAGTGCCGCGCAGGGCCGGGATGGTGTCCGTGAGGCTCTGGGCCGAGGCCGGTGTGACCACCGCGACGACAAGCAGGCAGGCCGCAAGGCCGCTCGCCTGGAGGACTGCCGATGCGATGGCGGGGCTACGGTTCGTCGAAGACACTTGGCGTCCCGCCCTTCCGGTCCCGCATTGCGATGCCCAAGGTTTAGCTCGGCATGGTTAATGCGCGGTTAGCCGCCAGATGCGGGATCATCGGACGGGCGACCTCAGGCCTTCGTCAGGCCGGTTTCGGCATTGCGCCGGCAAGGGGCCGCCCCTCTGAACATTCCCCCGGAGTGGACGTTTTGCTGCCATAGGAAGATGACCCGGGGAGGCAGCATGAACGTGATCGCATCCGAGTCCGTCGCCGACGTTCGGGGCGACGTCGAGACGCTGTACCAGGACGGCGTCGTCGGGCGGAAAGGCGCCTTTTCCCGGCAATGGGCCGAGGACATGCGGGAGGACATCACCACGGCCTTCTGGGAAGCGATCCAGCGCCCGGGCGGAGCGGTGGGCCGCGGGCCGCGCCGCTGGTACGTCGAGATCCATCCGCAGAACCTGCGGGGCTTCGTCGATCTCGTGACCCATCCGTGGGTGGTCGGAATGTGCGAGGCCGTACTGGGGGCGGCTTACGAGATCGTGGAGATCGGCTTCGACACCCCTTTCCAGGGGGCCAAGAATCAGCCCTGGCACCGCGACTTCCCGTCCCCGGAGGAGACGTGGCAGGGAAAGCGCATCACCTCACTGGCGTTCAATCTCACCGGGGTCGACGTCACGCCCGACATGGGGCCTTTCGAGGTCGCGCCGGGAACCCAGTGGGTTGATGGGCGCGAGTGGAACCACGAGATGTTTCCACCGAAAGAGGTCTGGCCGAGCTTCGCCGAGCGTGCCGTGCGCAAGTACCCTCAGATGGGCGACATATCCTGCCGGTCAGCGCTGACGATGCATCGCGGGACCGCCCATGCCTCCCCAATCGCCCGCCCGGTCTTGGTCCTCGGGGTCGATGCGCCGGGCGCCGGGCATGCCGCCTTGCACGACATGATGGTGACCCAGGACTTCTACGGTTCCCTGCCGGCTTCGGTGCGGAACCACCTCGTCTGCCGCATTGCGCCGGAACTCGTGCCCGTCACACAGAAGCATGACATCGAAGGACTGGTCATGGGGACGGAGTGACGGTTCCGGCAACGGGCGAGCCGTCTCAGGCTAACCACGTCATCGAGCTCGACCTGAGATCACGGAAGTGACGGCGGACATTTGCTGAACGTCAACCTATCGGTCCGATGATTGCCACCAAAGCATCTCGAGTAGATCGGCGACGACAATGCCTCCCGCTTGCAACGCCTGCCGGACCGACGGCGCGGACTTGGATTTCATCATGGCGTTTCAGCCTATCGTCGACGCGGAAGCGTCCACGGTCTGGGGGTACGAGGCGCTCGTGCGAGGTCCCAACGGCGAACCGGCCCCAACGGTGCTGTCCCAAGTCAGCGACGAGAACCGCTATCGGTTCGACCAGGCCTGTCGGGTCAAGGCGATCGAGGCCGCGGGGCGCCTGTTCGGCGATGACAAGCTCAAGCTATCCATCAATTTCATGCCCAACGCCGTCTACGAGCCGGCCGCCTGTATCCGGACCTCGCTGGCAGCTGCGGATCGGGCCGGCGTGAACCGGTCGCAGTTGATGTTCGAGTTCACGGAGGACGAGCGGATCAGCGACGGCGCCCACGTCACCCGCATCGTCGAAGCCTACAAGCGTTTCGGCTTCATGACGGCCATCGATGATTTCGGCAACGGCTATGCGGGCCTGAGTCTGCTCACGGCCTTCACGCCGGACCTGATCAAGATCGACATGGCGCTCGTCCGCGGCATCGATGAGAGCCGATCCCGGCAGGTGATCATCGCGGGCATCGTCGGCATCGCCCGGAATCTCGGCGTTGAAGTGCTGGCCGAAGGTGTCGAGACCCGATCCGAGGCGAGGACCCTGCGCGGCCTCGGCATCGCGCTGATGCAGGGCTATCTGTTCGCGCGGCCGGAGATCGACAGGTTGCCGCCGATCTCGTGGCCGATGCTCGCGCCCGAGGCGGTGTCGGCCTGAGGATCAGGACTGAAGGGTACCCACGGGGATCTCGCCCGATACCCGGGTGAGATCGCCTCGGCCGACCGCGAGACCGGGCCTCGGATCGGTCGCGGGCGGCAGCAGTTCATACCGCCATGGGCCCCGGTCACCGCGGCCCTCGTGGCCGAGGTGTGGACCACGTCGTGCAGCGGTCGACCTCGGCGGCCGGATCCCCTCATGCCGCCTTGAGTTTCGGCTGGATCAGGCCGCGACTCACCAGCACCTCGGCGATCTGCACGGCGTTCAGCGCCGCGCCCTTGCGCAGGTTGTCGGACACGCACCATAGCGACAGGCCATTCTCGACCGTCGGGTCCTCTCTGATGCGCGAGATATAAGTGGCATCCTCGCCGGCCGCCTCGTGGGGTGTGATGTAGCCGCCGGGCTCATGCCGGTCGATGACGAGACATCCTGGCGCCTCGCGCAGAATGTCCCGGGCCTCGTCGGCCGAGATCGGATTCTCGAACTCGATGTTCACGGCCTCGGAATGGCCGATGAACACCGGCACGCGCACGCAGGTCGCGGTCAGCTTGATCTTGGGGTCGAGGATCTTCTTGGTCTCGGCCATCATCTTCCACTCCTCCTTGGTCGAGCCATCCTCCATGAAGACGTCGATCTCGGGAATGACGTTGAAGGCGATCCGCTTCGGAAACTTCTTGGTCACCAGCGCGTCGGACACGAAGACGGCACGGGTCTGGGTGAAGAGCTCGTCCATGCCCTCCTTGCCGGCACCCGACACGGATTGATAGGTCGCCACCACGACCCGCCTGATCCTGGCCTTGTCGTGGAGAGGCTTCAGGGTCACGACAAGTTGCGCGGTGGAGCAGTTCGGGTTGGCGATGATGTTCAGCTTGCGGAAGCCCTCGATGGCCGCGGCGTTGACCTCCGGCACGATCAGCGGCACGTCGGCGTGCATGCGCCAGGCCGACGAATTGTCGATCACGACGCAGCCCGTGGCGGCGATCCTCTGCGACCAGAGCTTGGAAACCTCGCTCCCGGCCGACATGAGGCAGATGTCGGTGCCGTTGAAATCGTAATTGTCCAGCATCTTGCACGACAACGTCTTGTCGCCGAAGGAGATCTGCGCCCCGAACGAGCGGTTGGACGCGAGCGCCACGACCTCGCTGGCCGGAAAGCCGCGCTCGGCCAGGATGTTCAGCATCTCGCGGCCCACGTTTCCGGTGGCGCCGACGACCGCAACCTTGAATGCCATGTGATGTCTCCGCGCCAGTCCCTGTCGTAGGGTGCCGTCAATTAGGCCTAGTCCAAGCAAGCCGCAATGCTGCGCCGGGTGCAGGCTCTCCCCGGCTCTCGGTTCGGGTTGCGGGCAGCGGCCCGGCTCGCTACATGGGGCTGGCCGGATCCGACGCTCCCGCGCCCGGGCCCCGGTGGGAGCTTCCATGTACGCCCTCCTGAACCTGATCCTTCGTGTTCTCGATTTCTACAGCTACGTCATCATCGCGACCGCGATCATGTCCTGGCTCCTGGCTTTCGACGTGATCAACTTCCGCAACGACTTCGTCCGCACGATCTGGAACTTCCTCAACGCCATGACCGAGCCGCTACTGCGACCGATCCGCCGCATCCTGCCCAACCTCGGCGGTATCGACGTTTCGCCCATCATCTTACTGCTTCTGCTGATGTTCGTGCAGGAACTCATCAAGGAATATGCCTACCGCGGGGTGATGTAGGAACGGTCCGGCGGGCGAACATGCGCGTCGTGCCGGCGCTTAGCCCTCAGCGATGCCGTCGGGGGCTATGCGGGCACTGCCGAACGAAGGTTGCCGACGGTGGCGGGACGGCCCTGGACAGGGCTGGGTGGCTAGGTGTCACCGCCCGAGCGCCGCGCGGGCGGGGAGAACGCCGTCCCCGGGCGTCAGCACGGGTGTCGCGCCTGAAGAAGAGCGCCCGGCATAGCGCTGCGCCAGCCACGCACAGGCAAAGAGCTGGAGCTGGTGGAAGACCATCAACGGCAGCAGGATGGCGGCGACGGCAGCGCCCGGGAACAGGATATTGGCCATGGCGATGCCTCCCGCCAGGCTCTTCTTGGAACCGCAGAAGACGATCGCGATCTCGTCCTCCTTGCTGAAGCGGATGGCGCGGCTCGCGACCGTGGTGGCCAGCAGCACCAGGGCCAGCAACACCGCGTCGAGCACCACGATCGGCGCCAGGATCGAGGGGCCCATATGGCTCCACACCCCCGCCAGTACGCTCTCGCTGAACGCCGAATACACGACCAGCAGGATCGACCCGCGGTCGACATAGGACAGCACGCCCTGGTGGCGCGCGATCCAGTGGCCGATCAAGGGGCGGAGAAGCTGGCCGAGCCCGAAGGGCAGCAGCAGTTCGAGCGCGATGTCCTCAAGCGCCTCGAGGCTGAAGCCGGTGCCGTGCGTCGACAGGAGCAGCGCCACCAGAGCCGGCGTCAACACCATGCCGAGGAGGTTCGACAGCGAGGCGCCGCAGAGCGCCGCCGGGACGTTACCCCGCGCGATCGAGGTGAAGGCGATGGAGGACTGTACTGTGGAGGGCAGCACGCAGACGAACAGCAGCCCGAAGGCGAGGTCGTTCGGCAGCCATTGCTTCAGCGCCGCCGTCAGGCCGAGCCCGACCGCCGGGAACAGCACGAAGGTACTGGCCAGCACGAGGCCCTGCAGGCGCCAGTGCGTGATGCCCTCGATCACGGCCTTCGCGGACAGACGTGCGCCGTAAAGGAAGAACAGCAAGAACACGGCCGCGGTGACCGCATGCTTGGAGATCGGCTCGGCGATGCCGCGGGCCGGCAGCAGCGTCGCCAGCAGCACGGTGGCGGCGAGCGCCACGAGGTAGGGGTCGATCCTGATGCGGGACAGATGAGCTTTCGGCATGGGACGCGCGTATTCGGTCTGAGGCGGCTCACAGGGTTACCAGAAACGCCGCGGTCCGGTAGGGTGGCGATGTCGGGTCAGGGTTGCGCCCGTCGGGGAGAGCCGGCGCCGGGCCGACAGCGGGAGCCTCCATGAAATTCGGTCTGCGGCGTCCCTCGCTCGCCAAAAGCATTGCGGCACGGACGTCTTGGAAGCGCTATCTTCGCCACAACCTGGGCCTCAAGGCTCCGCGCGGCTGGGGCTGGCTGACCGATCCGCGCCGGGCCGCCTACAATCGCATCTACGATCGCACGACGTTCAGTTGGCGAACGCTGCTGCGCTGGCTGACCCGCTAGCATGTCTCTCGCCGGCCTCCACGCCCTGGTGATCGGCGGGGCACGGTCCGGCAAGAGCCGGTTTGCCGAAGCCCTGGCGCGCCGCTCGGGCCTCGATCGCGTCTACATCGCCACTGCCACGCCCTTCGACGACGAGATGCGGGAGCGCATCACCAACCATCGCGCCGACCGCGCGCGGGACGGCTGGCGCACGGTCGAGGAGCCGCTCGAGCTCGCCCGAGCCCTACGGTACGAGGCGGCACCGGGCAGGATCGTCCTGGTCGACTGCCTGACGCTGTGGCTCACTAACCTCATGCTGGGCGAGGCTACCGAGGCCGCGCAGAGCGACGCGGCGGTGGCCTGCTCGCGCCTTGCCGCCATGGTGCCGGACCTTGCCGGGCCGGTGGTGTTCGTGTCGAACGAGGTCGGCTGGGGCATCGTGCCCGACAACAAGCTCGCCCGCGACTTCCGCGATGCTCAAGGTCGGTTGAACCAGGCGATGGCCGAGGCTTGCCAACACGTCGTGCTGGTGGCGGCCGGGCTCCCGCTGACACTCAAGGGCGGAATCGGCTGAGCGGCCCTTGATGTTGCGGCGGCGCTCGACGCCCATGATTCCAATTGCCTTGCCAAGGAACTGGATTCAGATCGTCGACGTATCGAAGCCGCGACGCCTATCCCATGTCGTTCCCAGCGAATGCGACGGATGCACCGGAGCGAAACATCGTGGCCGAACCTGAGGCAGTCCTCAACATCAGCGGCGTTGCAGAAGCGTCGACCGACGGTCCCGGCTGACGTGGATGGCGGGGCCGCATGGCTCCGATCCACGCCGGCCGGTTGACGGCCTGGACGGCGTGGTCCATCGCACGGCCGACATGCGGCCCGCCCGCTCCGGAGGTCCATACTTGTCGTCCGTCACTACAACGACCACCGGGAACGCGGTGCAGGACGCCGGCGCGCCGCGCTGGACCGTGCTGCTGCTCGCAGCCTCCTGCGCCCTGATCGTGGCCAACATCTACTACGCACAGCCCCTGGCCGGCCCCATCAGCGCGGCGCTCGGCCTGCCGCCCTCGGCGGCCGGGCTAATCGTGACCATGACCCAGATCGGTTACGGGGCCGGCCTGCTGCTGATCGTGCCGCTCGGCGATCTCGTCGAGAACCGCAGGCTCATCCTGGGCGTCGTCGCGCTCGTGACTTTGGCGCTCGTCGGGGCGGCCCTGGCGCCGGCGGCACCTCTGTTCCTCATCGCGGCATTGTTCATCGGAATGGGCTCGGTGGCGGTTCAGATCCTCGTGCCCTTTGCGGCCCATCTCGCGGCCGAGGATCGCCGCGGCCAGGTCGTAGGCAACGTGATGAGCGGACTCATGCTCGGCATCATGCTGTCGCGCCCGGTGGCGAGCTTCGTCGCGCAGGTCTCGTCCTGGCACATGGTGTTCTTCGGCTCGGCGGGTATCATGGCGCTGTTGTCGGTCGTGCTCTATCGGGCGCTGCCGGTCCGCAGGCCGGTGCACAGCCTGAGCTATGGCGCGTTGCTGGCCTCCATGGGACAACTCGTCCGCACCACGCCGATCCTGCGGCGGCGCGCGCTTTACCAGGCCTGCCTGTTCGCGGCCTTCAGCCTGTTCTGGACCACGACGCCGCTCCTGTTGGCCGGGCCGCTCTATCGCCTGTCACAGGCCGGTATCGCGCTCTTCGCCCTGGCGGGCGTGGCGGGCGCCATCGCGGCGCCGATCGCCGGCCGGGTGGCGGACCGTGGCTGGAGCCGACCCGCATCGGGCCTCGCCATGCTGCTGGTGGGGCTGAGCTTCGGCATCGGCCACCTCGGCGCGCCGGGCTCTCCCCTGGCTTTGGGCTCGCTGGTCGCGGCCGCCGTCCTGCTCGATTTCGGCGTCACGGCCAACCTGGTGCTGGGCCAGCGCGCCATCTTCGCGCTCGGGGCCGAATACCGCAGCCGACTCAACGGCCTGTTCATGGCCTTCTTCTTCGGCGGCGGCGCCTTGGGCTCGGCCATCGGCGGCTGGGCCTTTGCGCGCGAGGGCTGGGTGCTGACATCGTGGATCGGCATCGCGCTCCCGGCGCTGGCGCTGCTCTATTACGCGGCCGAATGGCGCCGCCACCCCGATTGAAACCCAAATCAGGGTCGCGGCCGTGAAGGTTTCTCTTCTTGACGCCAGTCGAGTACGACCTTGCCGCATTCGCCCCGCCGCATGGCCTCGAAGCCGTCCCTGAACTGGTCGACCCCGAACCGGTGCGTAATGACGCCGCGGACCTCGAGGCCCGATTGCAGCATGGCCAGCATCTTGTACCAGGTCTCGAACATCTCGCGCCCGTAGATGCCCTTGATGGTCAGCATGCGGAACACGACGCGGCTCCAGTCGACCGCGAAGGGCCCGGACGGGATGCCCAGCATCGCAATCTTGCCGCCCATCACCAGGCTGTCGATCATCTGGGAGAGTGCCGCGGGGACGCCGCTCATCTCCAACCCCACATCGAAACCTTCGCGCAACCCGAGCCGCGCCATCACGGCCGGCAGATCCTCGCGCGCCACGTCGACCGGCACCACATCGGCCACCCTGGCGGCCAATCGGAGCCGGACCGGGTTCACGTCCGTGATGACGACGTGGCGGGCTCCCACATGGCGCGCCACTGCGGCCGCCATGATGCCGATGGGTCCGGCCCCGGTGATCAGCACGTCCTCGCCGACGAGGTCGAACGACAGGGCGGTGTGCACGGCATTGCCGAGGGGATCCAGGATGGCGCCGAGTTCGTCGTCGACGTCGTCGGGCAGAGGCACGATGTTGAAGGCCGGCACCCTGACGTATTCGGCAAAGGCGCCCGGGATCTGGACCCCGATGCCCTGCGTCTCGGGATCCAGATGAAAGCGGCCGCCCCGCGCGGCCCGGCTCTTCATGCCGATGACGTGGCCTTCGCCCGACACGCGCTGGCCCACCGCGAGGCCGCGCACGGCCGAGCCCACCTCGGCGATCTCGCCCGCATATTCGTGCCCCACCACCATGGGGACCGGCACGGTACGGCTGGCCCACGCGTCCCAGGCGTAGATGTGCATGTCGGTGCCGCAGATGCCGGTCTTGTTGACCCGCACCAGCACATCATCCGGGCCGATCCTCGGCACCGGCTCGTCGCCGAGCCACAGGCCGGGCTCGGACTTGCTCTTCACCAAGGCTTTCACGTCGAACCTCGCCGGGCCGCAATCGAGCATCGCTCAGGGCAGCCTCGCTCATTGCACCGGGCATCAAGGCAGAAACAAGCCGGTCGGAGAGGCGTTCTTCGACTGCTGAACGCCGCGTTGCGACAAGGTCCCGCCGAGGTGGTCCGGCATGGCTGCTCCCATCGACCATGGCCCCGTTGTTTGGAACGCCGGCCTTTCCCGGCGCCACAGGCGATGCGCCGTGCGGCATGTACCTTCCTGTGACCGTTCCGGGCCGATATGATGCAGTGGTTCGATCATCCGCCTCGGTGCAACGACGCCGCCCTGCCGACCGGGACAGGCTGGCGCCGCCATGGCATGGAAAGAGAGTTGGACAAGTTGCCGCAGAGAGGAACGGGCAAGGAAGCGTCCCCGCTTTGTCTCCGGACAAGGGCTGGCCGGGGATCCGTCACCTGTCGCGGCGAGCCACTACCGAGGAGAACGTTCCCGTGGCCCTGACAACGAGCGCACCTTCGAAGCCGCTGCTGGGCACCGGCCTGCTGCGTCGCGCCATCAGCAGCTTGGACGGCTATCTCAGCCAGCAACACGGCGTCGCGCCGTTCAGCGACGACGAAAGGTGTATCCTCCGCATCGCGCTCATGCCCGCAGCTTGTGCCACGCGGTTGTCGGACGGCTCGGAGATCAGGCCCGGCGATCTCGTCGTGGATGTCCATTGCTGGAACGAGCGCATTCCTTCCATGCCGAAGGGCGGTGCCGACCTCGCCTGGGCACAGCAGGTTTCCGTCCGACTGAAATATTCGCTCCGGTTGCTCACCCATGAACTGGTCGTCCAACCCGCCCTCAGGGAGGCCCGGGCCTGTCGTGCCAAGGTGAACTTCGTGGGCCAGGGGGGTTCGAACGAGAGTGTCACGAGGATCATCTCCCGGCTCGGATTCGAGGACGTCGACGAAGGATCGGGAACCTTGCGGACCCAGGTCCATGATGCCTTGGAGAACATCCTGATCAGCGCCCTGGTGTGGACCCACAATCCGGAAGCGCTGAAGCGTGAAAAGATGATCCGTGAACGTCGACCCGTCTGGAGTTCGCGGGCCAAGCTGCTCAGCCTCTATGGCTCGACAGCCGAAGGCTGACGTCAGGCCTCGCGAGGGGGCACTGACCCGCAGCCCGGCCCGGAATGCAGGGGCGAGCCGAAGGCGCGCCCTCCATTCCTACGATCCCGGCGCGCTCAGCGCTCCGGAGCCGCGATGGTCGCGCTCAGCGCTCCGGAGCCGCGACGGTCGCGCTCAGCGCTCCGGAGCCGCGACGGTCGCGCTTAGCGCTCCGGAGCCGGGGCGGTCGCGCTCAGCGCTCCAGAGCCGGGGCGGTCGCGCTCAGCGCTCCAGGCACATGGCGATGCCCATGCCGCCGCCGATGCACAGCGTCGCCAGGCCCTTGTGGACGTTGCGGCGCTGCATCTCGTAGAGCAGCGTGGTGAGCACCCGAGCACCCGAGGCGCCGATGGGATGGCCGAGCGCGATGGCGCCGCCATTGACGTTCACGATCGTCGGATCCCAGCCCATGTCCTTGTTGACCGCCAGCGCTTGGGCCGCGAAGGCCTCGTTGGCCTCGATGAGTTCGACGTCCTTGACCTTCCAGCCGGCCTTCTCCAAGGCCTTCCGCGAGGCCGGGATCGGCCCCGAGCCCATCATGGCCGGGTCGACGCCGGCCGTGGCCCAGGAGGCGATCCTGGCCAACGGCTTCAGGCCGCGGCGCTCGGCTTCCTCGGCCGTCATCAGGACCACGGCGGCCGCGCCGTCGTTGATGCCCGACGCATTGCCGGCCGTCACCGAACCTTCCTTGGAAAAGGCCGGCTTCAGCTTCGCCAAGGCCTCGACGGTGGTGCCCGGACGGATGTACTCGTCCTGGTCGACTACGACGTCGCCCTTGCGGCTCTTGACCGTGATCGGCACTATCTCGTCCTTGAAGCGCCCCTCCTTCTGGGCCGCCTCGGCCTTGTTCTGCGAACCTGCCGCGAACTTGTCCTGCTCCTCGCGGTTCAGTTGCCACTTGCCGGCTATGTTCTCGGCCGTGGTACCCATGTGGTAGCCCTGGAAAGCGTCGAGCAGGCCGTCCTTCAGCATCGTGTCGACGAATTTGAGGTCGCCCATCTTCTGGCCGGACCGGAGGTAGGCTGCGTGCGGCGCCAGGCTCATGGATTCCTGCCCGCCCGCCACGACGATCTTGGCGTCGCCGTTAGCGATCTGCTGAAGCCCGAGCGCCACGGCCCGGAGTCCGGAGCCGCAGAGCTGGTTAAGCCCCCAAGCGGTCTTCTCCTTGGGGACGCCGGCCGCCATGGCGGCGATGCGGGCCGGGTTTTGTCCCTGGCCGGCCGTCAACACCTGGCCGAGGATCACCTCGTCGACGTCTTCGGGGTCGACATGGGCGCGTGACATGGCCGCCTTGACGGCTTCGGCGCCGAGCTCATGGGCGGGCGTATTGGCGAAAGCGCCGTTGAAGGCGCCCACGGGCGTTCTGGCGGCACTGACGATGACGATATCGGTCGACATGCGGGACTCCCTGGGTTGTTGTCGTTCCGGCGCCCCTCAGGGAAGCCGACAGCCTCGCGGGGGATTTGCTGGCCGTCCACGCCGACGCACGCGCCTGCGCAAAACACGAGCAACCGGTCCGGTGACCCACCACGTTCACTCCTCTATGTGGAAAATTGCGAAGCGGGCTGCAACCTCGAAATTGATATTCCCTGTCAAGCTCATTCCTTCTATCCTGCCATGAACGGCAGGGGCGGCGGGATGGGCGAGCGATGCGATGACGGTGGAAGCCAAACAGCCGATCACGGTCAAGAAATATGCAAACCGCCGGCTCTACAATACGGAAACCAGCACCTATGTGACGCTCGAGGACCTCGCCGGCATGGTGAAGCGGGGTGAGGACTTCTGCGTCTTCGACGCTAAGACCGGCGACGAGATCACGCGCTCGGTCCTGGCCCAGATCATCTTCGACCAGGAGGGCAAGAGTGGCCAGAGCCTGCTGCCCATCGCTTTCCTGCGCCAGTTGATCCGCTTCTATGGCGACAGCATGCAAATGCTGGTCCCGAGCTACCTCGAGTTCACGCTCGATAAGCTGACCAACGACCAGCACAATTTCCGCGAGCAGATCGAGAGCGCCTTCGGGGCCAAGCTGATGCCGGGTCAGGCCATCCGCAACAAGATGTTCGACCAGCTCGAGGATCAGACCCGCAAGAACATGAAGATGTTCTCCCAGGCCCTCGCCATGTTCAATCCCTTCACGGGCGTCCTGACACCGCCGTTGGGCACGGCGCCCGAGCTCAAGGCGACCACGCCGCAGCCGGACGATCTCGATGCTATCAGGCGCGACATGGACGAGATGCAGAAACGCCTCGAACGCCTCTCCACCAAGCCTTGAGCGGAGCTCCCCCGTTCTGTTGACCTAAGTCGGCAACAGCGTGACAGGCGCTAGAGCCTCCGACCTCACGAGTTCCCGGCGAAGCCTCCCCCCAATGACCGCAAGACCACGCATCCTGTCCGGCGTACAGCCGACCGGCAATCTCCACCTCGGCAATTACCTCGGCGCCATCACACGCTTCGTGGTGTTGCAGGCCGACCACGAGTGTCTCTATTGCGTGGTCGACCTCCACGCTCTCACGGCGGCGCCCGGCCCGGCGCAGCTCGAAGCCACCACCCGCGAGGTGACGGCGGCCTTCATTGCGGCCGGCATCGACCCCGTGCGCCACGTCATCTTCAACCAGAGCCGGGTTGCCGCCCATGCCGAATTGGCGTGGGTGTTCAACTGCATGGCGCGGCTCGGCTGGCTGAACCGCATGACCCAGTTCAAGGAGAAGGCCGGCAAGGACCGCGAGAACGCGTCCGTGGGTCTTTACGATTACCCCGTGCTGATGGCGGCCGACATCCTGCTCTACCACGCCGACGCTGTTCCGGTGGGCGAGGACCAGAAGCAGCACCTGGAACTGACCCGCGACATCGCGCAGAAGTTCAACGGCGATTTCGCGGCCCGCATCGCCGAGCGGACCGGCCGCGACAGCTATTTCAAGCTGCCGGAGCCGCTGATCCAGGGACCGGCCACGCGCGTCATGAGCCTGCGCGACGGGGCGAAGAAGATGTCGAAGTCGGACCCTTCCGACAATTCCCGCATCAACCTCACCGACGATGCCGACGCGATCGCGGGCAAGATCCGTCGCGCCAAGACCGACCCGGACGCGCTGCCCTCCGAGGTGGAGGGTCTGGCGAGGCGGCCCGAGGCCGACAACCTCGTCAGCATCTTCGCGGGCTTGTCGGGGCAGACCAAGGAGGCGGTGCTGCAGGTCTACGGCGGCAGCCAGTTCTCGACCTTCAAGGCGGCACTGAGCGATCTCGCGGTGGAGACGCTATCGCCCATCGCAGGCGAAATGCGCCGGCTCCAGGCGGACCCCGGCTACATCGACGGCGTGCTCCAGCACGGCGCCGAGCGGGCCAGGGTCATCGCGGAGGCCACGATGCGGGACGTGAGGGGCATCGTCGGGTTGCTGGGGTGAGCAGGGGGGACGCATCTCCGAAGCTGCGGCAGGCGCTGCGACGCGCCATCGACGGCGTCAGGTCCTCCGGCGCATGACACAAAGCGACTGTCCGAGTGGTCCGTCCGGGCCGATCTCATCGCCGCCATTTCGAAATTCCACGATCTCGAGATCGAGACTCTCCGCCCAGACCTGCAACGTGTTGCGTTCGATGAACACGTTGAGGGAGTCGACGACCTGCGGCCCCTTCGCGTGTTCGAGCGTCCTCATGAAAGTCGGCCAATGATCCGGCTCCCTGAATTCAAGGAACGAGGCGATGATCTTGCCATCCGGCTTCAGGACTCGCTTGGCCTCTTCCAGGTACCAGTAACTTTGTTCGTGCAACAGGTGGGTCAGGACGGAAAAGAAGCAGACCATGTCGGCGCAACCGTCGGGTTCCGGGATGCCGATATGATCGATGACCTCGAACCGCCAATCCGGCCGTTTGACCATACTGCGCGCATAATCGATCAGGTCGTCCACCACGTCGAAGCCGGAATATCTGCCCGCCAGGTAAGATGACAGTGGCAAGGCCAGACGACCGGAGCCGCACCCGACGTCGATCAGGTGATCGGTCGGTTTGAGGTCGTAATGGCGGAGAATAGCGAGTTCGACCCGGCCCATCACGTCGAAATCACCACCGAAATCGCCGCTGATGGACCTCTGCATCGCCTCGTCGAACGGGAGATCCGATTTGAGCCGCTCGACGTTCCCGGAATAGGTAGTCTTCAGATCGCGAGTCCGCACGAGCCCATTCTGGCGAGCGTCCAACGCAAGCTGAGCCTCGGCCAGCCGTGCGTTCAGCCTCACGTTCTCGGCGCGCAGATGGTCGCGCTGCTCGAACGGCCGGCGGATCAGCGGGATACGGCGATGGATCTGGAATGGTATCATGGAGCGGAGGCCCTGGTGCCCGATTGATGATCGGCTTGGGTTGCGATGGACATCCATCTTTGCCCTAAAATGTGTTCGCGGCTGGCGCAAGCCGCGGCCGCCGGACCCGGCCTGAGTTCACCCTTGCTACGGGGTCATCGCGTCAGGTGTTCGGGCCGAGAGCCCGTCCGGGCTCGCGTCTTCGTCGGTGGCGATGATTTCCGACCGACTGCCCACGCGACAAAGGCGTCCACGGGTGCGGAGCATGCAGGCCCTCGCCACGATGGACCACGCAGATCCGGCCGCAGAACGCCTTTGTCACTCCCCTGCTTCACCCATTGCACTGCGCCGGAAGGTGTAGCGCCTGTCCAAGAAATACTTCGTCGTGTAGCCGATCGTGAGGCCGAGCACAGCGCCGGCGAATTTCGCCCGTACCGTGCCGAACAGGTAGAAGGCACCAAGCTCCGCCCCCCAGAAGATCGCCGTCGTGAACAGGGCAAAACCGCCGTAAAGAGCCATTTTACGGATCTCGTCCAAGCGATTGTGGGATGTGTCGAAGAAGACGAGGTGCTTGTCCAAAAGGTACTTCGAGGTGAAACCGACCGCGGTCCCGGAGAGCACCGACAGAGGCAAGGCGAGGGAGGTCGAGCCCGAGAGCGCCATGATGACGAGTTGCTGGATGGCGAGGTTCAGGGCAGTCGCGATCAGCGCGAAGGCCACGTAGATGCCGATGAACATCCCCGCTCTCCAAGTCGCGGCGAAACGCGGGACGGGCTGGCGCATGTGGTCATCCCCGGCCGTCGTGGGCTTGGCTTGATGTCGTTTCCGCCCGACCGGACCGAGATCGCCCCTCCGGCGTCGGATCCACGAAGCGACGTCTCGGCCGTCATGGTCACCGAGAGCCCCGACCACTGCGCGCAGCGCCAAACGGCCAGCCGACAATACGGCAATCGAGAGCGCGATGATCTCCGGCTCCACACCGAGGCGGAACCGCATGTTTTCGGAGATCTCCACCGCATTGAAGAGCACGCCGCCATAGGCCACCACGGCGGCGAGCAGGAGGACTTCCGGGCTGGTGAAGGGCGGTCGCCCAAGCGCCAACCTGCTGACATCGACCAGCAGGAGCAGGGGCAGCAGCAGGTGAAGGCACCAGAACGAGAGGGCGTCGATGGGGGCCAGCGACAGGGCCGGCAACGCAACGTCGGTGAACTTCACATTCGGACGAGTGCCGGCCGAAATGCGGGCCTGCGCGGTCGGGGTCACCCGCCACCGCCTGAAAAGCACGCGATGCTGCGGCACTGTCGTGATCGGGCTCATGAACAGCGCACCGTAGTCGGCGATGGGCTGCCAGAACACCGAGTAGGCGTCCAGGAACCGGCGCCAGAATAGAGCGGGATGGGCCAGGATGAAAGGTCTCAGGGCCTTGAGGTACTCCGACGACAGCATCTGGATACCGATGCTGTTTTCAGGACGATTCGTGCCGCCCATTTCGCTCTGGATCTCGTCCTGCCGAGCAATGACGTCTTCCGGCAGGTAATCGTGGAGTGCCGTCGAAGACCAGGCTTGGTAGCCCTTGTCGCGCATCATGTTGATCATCCAGGGCGCGTTTCCCACGCCGCCCGTCGCGATCAGCCGGGCGAAGGCATCCTTGCCTCTCTCGTCCATGCGGACTGTCGCGTTGATCCCGGCCCATGACGACAGGTTCGGACTGAGGTAGCCGTAGACGATGTCGTTCTTCAGGCTCCAGCCACCCTGAAGCAGCAACACGGGTATCAGCACGAGCAGGCTTCGGCGCGGCCCCAGGAATGCCGTCGTGAAGGCCAGAATGGGCGCGAACAAAAGGGAGAAGGAGGCGCGCGTGAGGGCACAGACCGCGACCAGCGTCCCCGCCCCGATGCAATGCCAGCCGGCGGCACGCCCGTCGCGTTGACGGTGCAAGGCCGAGATCAGGGCGTAGCACGCCCACACGGAGAACAGCATGGCGCCGTTCTCGTAGAAGAGCTGGCCCAGGGAGCTTAGCTCAATCACGTAAACGTCGATGGACAAGCCGAAGTACAAGGCTGCTCCGAAGCCGACGATCGGCCCACAGCGCAGCTGCAGAAGCACCAGGAACAGCAGGCTCGCCGTGCCGGCCGTGATGAGGGCCTGGAGGGCGTAGAGGCAGCGACTTACCGCCACTGGCCAGTCCGCCACCTTGGCGATCAGCCCAAGGACAAGGTGCGGCAGTGGCGGCGTCTGCTGGAGATACCAAAGCGCCGTGCCGAGGTGATCGACATAGGCGTCCCAAAGTAGATATTGCCAAGTGAGCCAATTCGGGTTGGCGATCGCCACGGCATCGATGCGGCTGCCGAACAAGCCCCACAGCAACAGCCGGTGAGCGAGGATCAACCCCGACAGGAGCGCGACGAGGCGGTTCGACAAGCGCGGGCTTTTCCTCATGCCGCTTCCATGCCAACCAGACCAGAGCATTCGGAGCGTCCGACCCCGGCGTAGTCGATTCCTAAGCTGCAGGTTTGGCCTCGCCGGCGCGCGGATGCTCGGTGGACAGGCCATCTTGACCCCGCGTACCCGATCTCAGCCTCCGAATGCATCCTTGCTACGGGGTCGTCGCATCAGGGGTTCGGGCCGAGAGCCCGTCCGCGCTCGCGGCCTCGTCGGTCGGGGCGATCCCGACCGCCGGCCCCCCGGGGCAGAGGCGTCGACGAGTGCGGAGCAGGTAGGCCCTGAGATGGGACCCGGGTGGCGCCACGGCATACCCCTCCCAGGCCATAGGCTTGCGGTCCGCCAATCTGCCCGACGCGATCCCACGGATCTGGCCCGCATCGTCGACGAGGAAGATGCGTTTGACCGCCCGACCGCCGTCCGTCGCGGTTCCGCTGACACGCACCGCCCCTGCCCCGAGGTGCGGAGCCGAGCGTGCCTCCACGACATCGCCCTGGCAGCCGGCGTCGGCCGCGATCGTGCCCACATCGGCGATCGGCCGGCCGATCGCCTGAACGTCCGGAAGGGCAAAAATCGCCTTTTCCGAAACATGCATCCAGTCCAGAAGTTCGTCACTGGCGGTGCCAGGCCAACTGACGGCTTCAATCACGGCCTTGTCCTTCACGCCGAGTGCCAGGAGGTCGGTAGCTCGGTTCCTCCGAGCGGCCTGCTCCGTCACGGCCCGCTCCATGATGCGCTGGTTGTGGATCAGCGGAAAGAACAAGACCACGGCCGTCGTGATGATCGCCAAGCGTGCGACGCCGTGCAGGCGCGGCCAGGGTGGAGGGTTCGTCCACCAGTAGACCAATGTCGCCGCCCAGAAGGCAGCGCTGCCCGTGCAGTAACGGCTCGACAGGGCCTGCTCGGGACCGAACTGAAGCCGTCCCGCGGCCGTGACGGTCGCGGTCGCGGCGCAGAACAGCATCGTGGTGACGAGTCCGGAAGCGTCGGGCCGACCCATGCGTGTTGCGGCCCGCGCGGTGGCCAGGACGGTGGACAGGATGCCGAGGGCACCCATGGCCAGGGCGCGCGATGGGGGATCGGACGCGATGCCGCCGAGGTAGGCCGCCACATAGAAGGCCAAGCGGCCGGGATGATGGAGGTTCTCGCTGAGGGGCGGTCCATGCCCTTCAGCCGCGTAATCGAAGAAATAGGCCGGCGTCAACGCGGCCGCGAAGGCCAGATACCCCGCAGCGAGCCGGGGTGCGCGAGCGAGGATCGCCATCACGGCCAGGATCGGGGCGACGAGCAGCCCGTTCGCCATCGAAAAGCAGGCCACGAAGGCGGCCGCAAGGCTGCCGGCGAACCAAGGCCATGGTGTCCGACCCTCTGCCAAGCGCTCGACGGCGCGGCTGAAGGCCAGCGTCGAGACCGTGGCAGCCGCGAAGACGGCCGCGAAGGCGATCTGCAGACCCGAGGTGAAGTTCTCCTCTTGGCGGAGCGAAAACATCAGCGCCGCGACGACCCCGCCGATGATCCAACGCCCTGGATGGGCGGGTCTCGCCTGGTCGAGGACGGTCGCGAAGAGTCCGGCGTGAAACGCCTGGACCACGAAGGTCGCGACGATCGGCACCGTGCCCAAGGCGCCGAAGAAGCGGTCGTCGGCAAACAGGACGAGCCTGGGGAACGACACACGATGCTCGTTGGTCCATTTGAGGAGCGCATCGAAGAGTGACGTGTTTCCCAGCGACCACGCCCGATACAAAGTCAGGTTCTGCCAGTCGTCGTACCAGGGCATTGCCGAGACGTTCGACATGACCGTCCGGATGGTCGTGACGGCGACCCAGGCCGCCATGATGCAGGCCACCGAGCCGGCAACGCGCCAAGCAGGCCGGGCAAGGCGCGGAAACGATGTCATGAAGGGCGGTACGGTCGCGATCATCGCACGAGGAATGGCTGCACCTGGCGCTTTCGAACAATGGCTCGACGGAACCTCTCCTCGGCGCGTCGGGTCCACGCCCGACAACGGCTCGGTGAGCGGGCCGATGTAGCCTTTCACGCCGCCTGGACGAAGCTTTCCAGCACCATCTTGCGGCCTGCACGGTCGAAGTCCACGGTCAGCTTGTTGCCATCGACCGCCGCGACGGTGCCGGGCCCAAACTTCAGGTGCATGATCCGCGCCCCGCTCGCGAAATGGGCCGCCCCGGTCGATTTGGCCAGAAGTTCCCCCTCGATGACGCCCGGGAGCCGCGTCTGCCCCGAGGTCGCGCGGGGGCCGTTGCGCTGCGCCCGCTGCCATCCGGGCGTGGCATAGGTCGAGGCGCCGAAGGTCTGCACCGAGTCGAAACGCGACGGCCCATAGCCGCCTCGGCGCTTGTCCCCAACCCCCTCGCCGACCTCGACATGCGCCTCAGGCAGTTCGTCCAGGAAGCGGGACGGGACCGTGGTTTGCCAAAGCCCGTGGATGCGCCGGTTCGTGGCGAAGTTGATGAAGGCGCGGCGTTTGGCGCGGGTCAAGCCGACGTAGGCCAGCCGCCGCTCCTCTTCGAGCCCCGCGCGGCCGTTGTCGTCGAGCGAGCGCTGGTGCGGGAACAGACCCTCCTCCCAGCCCGGCAGGAACACGGTCTCGAATTCGAGGCCCTTGGCGCCATGCAGCGTCATGATGGATACGCGCTCGCCCGCCTCGGCACCCTCGGCATCCATGACGAGCGAGATATGCTCCAGGAAAGCCGTGAGGTCCGGGAAGTCCTCCATGGAGCGCACCAGCTCCTTCAGGTTCTCGAGCCGGCCCGCCGCCTCCGCCGAACGGTCCTTCTGCCAGAAATCGGTGTAGCCCGATTCTTCAAGGATCATCTCGGCCAGTTCCGAATGCGGCACCGTCCCCATGCGGGTCCGCCAGCGGTCGAAATCGGCCAGCAATGCCCACAGCGTCTGGCGCTGCTTCGGCTTCAGCTCGTCGGTCTCGACCATCACGGCGGCCGAGGCCATGAGGGGCAGCCCGCGGGCGCGGCCGAAGAGCTGCAGGGTCTGCAGGGTGGAGTCGCCGAGGCCCCGCTTCGGCGTGTTGACGATGCGCTCGAAGGCGAGGTCGTCGTCGGGTTGGGCCACGCAGCGCAGGTAAGCGAGCGCGTCGCGGATCTCGAGGCGCTCGTAGAAGCGCGGGCCCCCGATCACCCGGTAGGGCAGGCCCAGCGTGACGAAACGTTCCTCGAACTCCCGCATCTGGAACGAGGCCCGCACCAGGATGGCGACCTCGTCGAGCGAGTGGCCCTGCCGCTGTAGCTGCTCGATCTCCTCGCCGACCTGGCGTGCCTCCTCCTCGGAGTCCCATACGCCCGACACGCGCGGCTTCTCGCCCGCCTCGCCCTCGGTGAACAAGGTCTTGCCGAGCCGATCCTCGTTGTGGGCGATCAGCCCCGAAGCGGCACCCAGGATGTGCCCGGTCGAACGGTAGTTGTTCTCGAGCTTGATCACCGCCGCACCGGGGAAATCATGTTCGAAGCGCAGGATGTTGTCGACCTCCGCACCCCGCCAGCCGTAGATCGACTGGTCGTCGTCGCCGACGCAGCACAGGTTGTTGCGACCCTGGGCCAGCAGACGCAGCCACAGGTACTGCACCACGTTGGTGTCCTGGTACTCGTCGACCAGCATGTAGCGGAACCGGCCCTGATATTGCTCGAGGACGTCCCCGTTCTCGCGGAACAGGCGCAAGCATTCGAGTAGCAGGTCGCCGAAATCGGTGGCGTTGAGCGTTTTCAGCCGCGCCTGGTAGGCCGCGTAGAGAATCTGGCCCTTGCCGCTGGCGAAAGCGCCTGCTTCGCCGGCCGGCACCCGGGCCGGCTCCAGGCCGCGATTCTTCCAGCTGTCGATGAGGTGGGAGAGGCCCCGGGCCGGCCAGCGCTTGTCGTCGACGTTCTCGGCCTGCAGAACCTGCTTCAGAAGCCTGATCTGGTCGTCAGTGTCCAGGATGGTGAAGCCGGACTTCAGGCCCACCAGCTCGGCATGGCGGCGCAGGATTTTGGTCGAGATGGCGTGGAAGGTGCCGAGCCAAGGCATGCCCTCGCCGGCCGGGCCGATCAGCGCCCCGATGCGGCTCTTCATCTCGCGCGCCGCCTTGTTGGTAAAGGTGACGGCCAGGATCTCGTGCGGGCGGGCGCGGTCGGTCGCCACCATATGGGCGATCCGGGTCGTGAGCACGCGGGTCTTGCCCGTGCCGGCTCCGGCCAGCACCAATACCGGGCCATCGACGGTTTCGACGGCACGGCGCTGCTCGGAGTTCAATCCGTCTAGATAAGGCGCCGTCAGGTGAGCGCGGGCGCGATCCGCAATGCCGCCGGGCCGAGGCCCCAGGGGAGCTGGCGCCAGCGGTGCGACGGAGGCGGCGGATTCGGCCACGATGGCACTCCCCGAACCGGGCCCTGCGGGCCGATTCGCGTTCGGAACGGAACAGAAGCCGAACCTTTAGGCCCATTCCCGATGGCACGGAAGTGGGCGCCTCGGCCGCGGATCCGGCCCGGCCGTTATCCCCGGGCGAACCCGCGGATCGGCCGCTCTCCGATCACGCTGCCGGAACGGCCGGCACGAGGGGCGCGGCCGGGCGCCGCTTGAACTTGTCGTCGCGCGGCTTCGGGGGCGGCAACAGGCCTTCGCGCTGCAATTGCTTGCGGGCCAGCTTGCGGCGGCGGCGGATGGCCTCGGAGGCCTCGCGGGCGCGGCGCTCGGACGGCTTCTCGTAGGCCGAACGGCGCTTCATCTCACGGAACACGCCTTCCCGTTGCAGCTTCTTCTTCAGGACCTTGAGGGCCTGATCGACATTGTTGTCGCGCACCAGAACTTGCATCATTCCTCCTTGAACGGGGGTAGTCAAACAGCAAAAAAGGGCCAGGACAAGCCCGACCCTTCGGCTGCTTCAGCCTTCGATCCGCTCCGGATGCCGATCCGTCCGAGGCGGCCCGACGCGGAAGGGATCAGCCGGCTTTCAGATTGTCGGCAGACATCTTGCCCGAGCGACGGTCGGCGACCAGCTCGTAGGAGATCTTCTGGCCCTCGTTGAGGTTCTGCATTCCGGCGCGCTCGACAGCGGAAATATGCACGAACACGTCCTTGCTGCCATCTTCGGGCTGGATGAAACCGAAGCCCTTCTGGGCGTTGAACCACTTCACGGTGCCGGTGCTCATGACTCTAGTCCTTTCCTGAAATCAGGATTTGCCGACCTGCAAGGCGCGCAGTTGCGGCGGGTTGCTTCGATTTGAGGAGAGAAGCTCGTCAGCTTACGCGCTGCGGAACAACACGCGGGGCCAATCAGTCCGGCCAAAATATCGACCACGACAGGATAGGCGGTTTGGCGGTCCGGGGCAAGGGTGCCGACCCGGATAATTTGAGGGGCTGGATCGCGAGCGCCGTCAGGGCGCGAAGCGAGTCCGCAACAGGTTCTTCTGCACCTTGCCCATGGCGTTGCGCGGCAGTTCCGCCACCAGGAACACCCGTCGCGGCCGCTTGAAGCGGGCGAGCCGATCGGCGATCGCGGCCAGGATCTCCCCTTCCTCCAGCGTGACCCCCGGCCGGGGCACGACCACGGCCGCCACGGCCTCCCCGAGGTCGCCATCCGGGAGGCCGATGACGGCGCTCTCCAGGACGCCCGGCAGGGCGTCGACCGCGGCTTCGACCTCCTTCGGGTAGACGTTGTACCCGCCCGTGATCACGAGGTCCTTGACCCGCCCCACGATGGCGAGCGACCCGGACCCGTCGAAGCACCCGAGATCGCCCGAAACGAAGTAGCCATCGTCCGTGAATTCGGTGCGCGTCCTCTCGGGGTCGCGCCAGTAGCCTGCGAACACGTTGGGACCGCGGATCTCGACCATGCCGGTTTCGCCAGCGGGCAGCACCGCCCCGGTGGTGCGTTCCGTGACGCGCACCGAAACCCCCGGCAGCGGCGGCCCGACACGGCCCGGAACGCGCGGGCCGTCATAGGGGTTCGACGTCGTCATGTTGGTCTCGGTCATACCGTAGCGCTCCAGGATGGCATGGCCGGTGCGCGCCGCGAAACCCGCGTGGGTGTCGGCCAGCAGTGGCGCCGATCCCGACACGAAAAGCCGCATCCCGGCTGCGGCTTGCGGCAGACCCGGCTCATCGAGCAGCCGCACGTAGAAGGTCGGCACGCCCATCATAACGGTGGCGCGCGGCATGAGGCGCACCACCTCTGCCGGGTCGAACCGCGGCAGGAACAATAGAGCAGCACCCGCCGCCAACACGGTATTGGTGGCCGTGAACAGCCCGTGGGTATGGAAGATGGGCAGCGCATGCAGCAACACGTCCTCTGGCGTAAAGCGCCACAGCTCCGCGAGCGTGATGGCGTTCGACAAGAGATTGTCGTGGGTCAGCATGGCGCCCTTCGATCGGCCGGTGGTGCCCGACGTGTAGAGAATGGCGGCGAGATCCTCCCCGCCGCGCCGTCGGTCGGCGAAGCGATCGGGCATGCCCTCGGCGCGCTCCATCAAGGTGCCCCCGCCGGCCGCGCCCAGGGTCTCGACACGGGAACCGGCGGCGCAGCTCGTCGCGACGGAGTCGCGACGAGCGGGATCGACCACGAGGAGCCGCGGCGCGGCGTCGCCGACGAAATAGCCGACCTCGGCCCGGGTGTAGGCCATGTTGAGCGGCAGGTAGACGGCCCCTGCCCTGACGACCGCGATATACAGCGCCAGCGCCTCGACGCTCTTCTCGGCCTGCACCGCCACTCGGTCGCCGGGCTCCACCCCGAGCGCCACCAGCGCCGACGCCAACCTGCCGGAAAGCGCCGCCATGTCACGGTAGCTGAAGGCCCGACCGTCGGCCGTCTCGATGAAACGGTGCTGCGGCCCCGGGCTGCGCGCCATGAGTCCCGAGACGAGGTGGTTCGACATGGCGGCTCCCCCGCGACGGCGGCCGTCTCGGCGCTGCGGGCTCGTCGCTACCGATGGAGTGTCGAGGCAAACGAGCCGGAGGTCCAGCCCCCCGTCGGCCGGGCTGGAAACGCTGCGCTGCCGCCGTGAACCGAAGTGGCGGCATGCCCACTGGCCTGTCCCTGTCCTCGACGGACCGGCATAGGCTCGACGGCAACCCGAGCCACGACGACACCCTGGACAAACCGACGGTGCTCATGCGATCAAAACTCGAAGTGTCGCTTGGGACCCAACCGCCCTTTCGGGTCCCCGACGCCGCGCGGGTGTGGTGGAATTGGTAGACGCGCCGGACTCAAAATCCGGTTCCGCAAGGAGTGCCGGTTCGACCCCGGCCACCCGCACCATCTCAGATTGCAACTTTGCCAAGGTTGGATCGAGGGTTCGCATGGGGAGGCCAAGACGGGCGCACTTCCCCCATCCACCGCAGAGGTCAGAACGGCAGATATGGCCTTCGTAGGCCGTCAAGGTTGATCGACCGCTAACGGCGCTCTCCGCTCATCTCACCCTGAGCGGCGATTGGGAGGTGGGTTGCAGCATTTATTCGATCCGGTGTCGCAGCCCGACATTCATTTGTATCCGGGGTCCAGTAGCAACTCGTCGCCAAGCGCTTCGGCGTCCGCGATGCTCTCATCCTTGAGCTGACCGTCAGCCTCGAACCGGAGGATGGCGTCATCTGGGTTTATGGCATCGATGATGATGACGGGACCCTGCCTTCACCGACGAGGGCGTCGAGGAGCTCAGGCTCATCCTGGAAGAGTATCGGCGCGTCGCCTCGCCGAACCTGACCATCGGCCGCCGCGGCACTCACGCGGTCTGAGTAGCAGCGCAACAGAAAACCTACACAAGGCAAGTCATCTACTGCTTGTGTCCGACTCGGCGTCCGACCATCAATTTCCGGTTCGAGCCATCGACAGAGCGGCATGATGGCGACCTCATCGACCAAGGTCCTGCGCGGCTTGCGCCCGACCTGCTCGTCGCGAGGCGCGGAAGAAACAGCGCGCGGGATGGCGTGTCGGTCCCGGATTGACCCATTCAGCCTCGCAAAGTAATCACCCGTGGCGCACACCGTCGCTGGAGGTAGCAATGTCCTACTACGGATACGACTCCAATGCGCCCTATTCTCAAGGCGGGGGATACGGGTACGAGGCCCTGTACTCGCCAGCCTACTATGGCCCATATTTTTTGCACGCCACCGAACAATTGTCGGGTCCCGGTTCCACGGCCTATGAGGCCACTTATGGAGCGGCTGGCAATTTCGGCGTAATCCAACACAGAACAGGTTATGCCCAAGAGGGTAGCAACGGGAGCATGTACGAGCACGACACTGTCTCGCAAGGATACAATTACAAAGGAGTAACGTCATATACGCGCAGCAACGGCAATGAAACGTATGATATAACTTATACCAACGATCATTCTACGGGCGGGGCTTATTCGAACTATAGCCCTTATTCTAGTCATGGCTCAACGGTGTACACATACAATAGTTTCACCACGATTACGGATACGATCGGCGCCAATCGGAGCCTCGTCGATTACGGCACGGAAGGGACCGTCTATGCGGATGGCTCAAATACATCGTTCTATAGCCACAGCGTGGACAGCTTTTACAACGGAACGGCAGTCCCCGGCTCGTTCAGCGGTTACGATACGAGGTCGTACACGGACGCCTATGGATATACGACCAGTTCGACCCAGCACTTTACGGGGTAAATGGGTCGAGGCGAGATAGTTTTCGGGCTTCTTGTTGCAATGCACGAGGAGGCCGCGAAACCTGTCCGTCCAGGAACGGGCCACCTCGACGACCCGGCGCCTGGCCTGGCCCTTGGCGTGGAGTTTGACCTCGACCCTGGCGCCAGGCGTGCGGTCCGTCGCACAGGGTTTCCCCCGGAGCCGTAGGCGAACCGTGACGGACACCGAGCGCCGAGATTGCCGCGCCGCCGATCACCGCCGTCGAACCGCTGCCGAGCGGGATCGGCGCCCGGCGCGACATCCGCACGACAGGGCGCGACCGTGCGCGCAGCCCCGACGCTGGGGCGGACTTCTTTTCACGCGGTCGGACCGCGATGAGCCGTGTCCGAAGAAACAGCCGCGTCGAAGGTGATCGACTGTTCGGACCTACCGGCCTGCCGCTCGGGACCGCGAGGCCGATTGCAGGCGAACCCGTGAGTTCCATGCAAGCGCTCAATTCGAGGATGAACCGCGCTGCAGCCGCTCGATCAGGGCCATGGCGGCGGCCGGTGCTTTCGGCTTGAAGCCGCTGATGAAGTAGACGAAAACGTCGCGCGGCTCCGAACGGGTCGTCATGGGAGGAGCGATCCGCTCGAGGTCCTCCGGAACGTCACCCTGCGCCCAGATTCGAACCCGCTCCGCCCAGCGATCCAGGGCTTCGGCCGGATATCCCGTCTCGACCGCCTCCGATGCCCGTTGCAGGCGACCATAGACGAAGGGTGCCGTGGGATCGGGGATAAGCGGGAAGTCATCGCTGTCGGCCAGCACCACCGCGATCCCGTAAGAGCGAAGAAGCGTCACGAATTGCGGCACCTTGAAGCTCGGGTGGCGGACCTCCACCACGTGCCGGATCGAACGGTCGTCGATCCGCCGCGGCAGCAATGCCAAGAAGGCTTCGAAGTCGGCGGCATCGAATTGTTTCGTCGGCAGAAACTGCCAGTTGATCGGCCCGAGCTTTTCCCTGAGCTCCAAGACACCGCTGGCGAAGAAGCGTTCGATCGAGGGTTTCGCCTCAGCCAAGATCCGTCGGTTGGTGGTAAACCTCGGCCCCTTGACCGAAAAGACGAAACCTTCCGGCGTTTCCTCCCGCCACTTGGCGAAGCTCTCGGGCTTCTGAGACCCGTAGTAGGTGCCGTTGATCTCGATGGTGGTCAGCTGCCGACTGGCGAAATGTAATTCCTTTTTTTGCGCAAGGCCTTGCGGGTAGAAGTTGTTGCGCCAGGGCTCGAAGGTCCAGCCGCCCACCCCGACGCGCATCGCACCTGTGTTCATGACCTTGATCCTGCTGCGAACGCCGGCCGGGCCGATCCCCTCCGGAGCGAAACGGCATCGACGGCCCACCCGAGACCGTCACCCGACGGAACGCGATCCTGGGGCCCGTCAGACCGATCCCGAGCGCAGCTTCGACGTCGGCCTGTGAATGGGCCAGTCTTTCGAACTGGCGCATGTCTGCAAGCGTGGCGTAAGCCGCGCAAGGCAGCCGAAGTGCATAGGATCGCCGCGGTCTCGCCCGGGAGTCGCTACGCAGCACTGCGCGTGGCAGGACTATTCGGAGCCTTCTCGAGCGCCAGCAAGGCTTCGAAAGCCTTGGCCGGAGCAGGCCGGCCGAACAGCCAGCCCTGACCGATATCGCAGCCGAGCCTCATCAGAAGCGCTACGGTCTCCGGCGTCTCGACACCCTCGGCCACGGTGGTCAGACCGAGGCTATGGCCCAAGCCGACCACCGCGGCCACGATCTTGCTGCTCTCTGCGTCGCTTTCCATGGCGCCGACGAAACTGGCGTCGATCTTGAGCTTGTCGAACGGCAAGGCTCTGAGGTGTCGCAGGCTGGAATAGCCCGTGCCGAAGTCGTCGAGCGCGAGGCGTACGCCCAGAGCCTTCAACTGGCCCAGCAGCGTCGCCGCGAGGGCCAGATCGCCGACCAGCGCGCTTTCCGTTATTTCGAGTTCGAGGCGACGCGCCGGAAAACCGGTATCGTCGAGAATGCGAGCCACCATGGCCGGCAGTTCAGGGTCGCGCAGCTGCAACGGGGATAGGTTGCACGCCAGCGTGATATGGGCCGGCCAGTGCGCCGCGGCCGAGCATGCCTTGCGGAGCAGGCGCTCGGTCATGGGTCCGATCAGGCCCAGACCCTCGGCCAGGGGTATGAACTCGGTCGGTGAGACCATGCCGCGGACCGGGTGGGGCCAGCGCGCCAGCATCTCGGCTCCCACGATGTGACCGGTGTCGATCGCGACCAGCGGCTGGAAATGCGGCATGATCTCGTCGTCCGCGACCGCCTGGCGCAGTTCGCCTTCGAGACGGGCGCGCGTGCGGGCCACCGCATCCATGCCTTCTTCGAAGAAGCGGAAGCACGCCCGGCCGTCTGCCTTGGCCTGGTACAAGGCGATGTCCGCACGGTGCAGCAGTTCGGGGATCCCGCCACATGGCTCGGCGACCGCGATCCCGACACTTCCGCCGATCAGGACGGCCGCAGTGTCGGGCAGATCGAACGGCTGTTTCAGCGCCGCTACGATGCGCTCCGCCGCCGTGGTATGTCTGCTCGACGCATGCGGCCCCTCCGACGCGTCCAGGGTGAGCAGAAGGGCGAATTCGTCGCCGCCCAACCTGGCGATGACTTCACCTGGCTCCAGGATGGCCTTCAGGCGATCGGCCACGAGCCGCAACAGCCGGTCGCCCGCGAGATGACCGTAGGCGTCGTTCACCGCCTTGAAGCGATCGAGGTCGACCAGGAGCAGGGCGAGGCTGCCGCCCGACCCGGGAAGGCTGGCGAGGGCTGTTTCGAGTTCCTCGTGAAACCGCCGGCGGTTCGGAAGGTCGGTCAGCGCGTCCGTGCGAGCCACGGCGGCGGTTTGGGCGAGCGCTTCGGTCAGTTGCGCGCGTCCGCGGAATGCGAGGAGGGTCGAGGTGAGCAGCACCGTGCTCAATCCGAGCCCGGTGACCTCGAGCATTGCGCGGTCGTTAAGGGCAGTCGCTCGCTGCTCGGCTAATGTCGTGAGTTCCTGGCCGAAGATCTCGACCCCGGTCGCGTAGACGTCTTTGATGTACGCGAACTCCGGGCTGTCCAGCAGCGCCCGTGCCGCGCTGAGGTTGCCTTCGGCGGCCAGTGAAATGGACCGTTGCTCCATGATGACGAGATCGCGATGGGCCTCGGCGGTCGTGCCGGCCATCGCTGCCCTGACGTCGGGCGTGGCGATGGCGTCGGCCTCGGCGAGGGCGGCGTCCAGCTTCGGGCCGACCTCCTTGTAACGCTCGGCCCAGCGCAGCTCTCCCGTGGCGGCCGTCATCCGGGCCGACATGGTCAGCCACTCGTCGAGGTAGGCGATCGTACCTCTGAGTTCGGCGACCCGAACGGCTTTTTGAGACGCTGTCCTAAACGCGTCCCGGGTAGAAGTCCCTGTCCAGATGAACCAGACAATGAGGACGGCGGTGCAGAGGGCGACGCCGGCGAACGTCGCGCGCGCGAGGTTGGGCCTATGCACTTGACTGGACCGAGGCGGGATGAGTTGCACGCATTCGGGCAGAGTGCGGCAAAGTGTATAACGATGCGTTGCCGGCTACACATCGCGCGTCGACCGGATCCGGTGCCGGACCGTCTCGGCTGGAGTCGAACCCCGGTCGCTTGTGCGGTCGGCCGGGGTCGACCTATTGTTCGTGTCAGGGCCTCATCGCCGTTTCGCTTTGCGGGCCGAGCAATGGAAAGTAGCCTGTGGGCTTCCAACCCAGGAGCCATCATGCGCAGATCCATAGCAGCCGTGTCACTCGTCAGCCTGCTCGCCGTCGCGGCCTGTTCCAAGCCGGATGCAGGGCAGCAAGGCCCCGCTGGACCCTCCGGCCCGCCCGGCCCGGCCGGAGCGCAAGGCCCGGTCGGCCCCGCGGGTGCCATGGGCCAGATCGGCCCGGCAGGTCCCGCAGGGCCGCAAGGCCCTCAGGGCGCGCCGGGCGACAAGGGCGGAATCGGCCCCGCGGGCACGGCTGGCGCGGTCGGCGCCAAGGGCGAGCCCGGAGCGGAGGGCAAACCGGGCATCCCCGGCCCGAAGGGTGACGCCGGCCCCGCGGGCGCGGCTGGCGCGGTCGGTGCCAAGGGCGAGCCGGGAGCGGACGGCAAGCCGGGCATCCCCGGCATCCCCGGGCCCAAAGGTGACGCCGGCCCCGCAGGCCCTGCCGGCCCCTCAGGCCCGGTGGGCGCAGTCGGACCCGCCGGTCCCGTCGGTTCGGCGGCAGCCGAGGCGTCCAAGGTAGGGTTCACTCTGCGCAGGATGGCCGGGCAGGCTGGGCAACCGGTCAGTGGCCAGTGCGAACAAGGCGAGCAAATCATAGCCGCCACCTGCGCGACAGGGGCCACGATCGGCGAGGACGGCACCGCCTCGTGCCCCGCGTCGGCCGATGCCGCCGTTGCGGCGCAACTCACCGTGACCTGCGCCAAATAGGCCCACCGGGCGAGATGCGGGAGGTGCGTCCGCGCGCCTCCCAACAGGCCGAGGTCGATGTCGCGTGATTGATCGCGCCTGCCCGACAAGGTCTCGGTCGGAACCGAATCGATCCCGAGACCGCGGTTCCGCCCTGCCGGTAACGGCCGCGACGAGTGCGGGGCCGGCCTCTCGGACGTGTCCGCAACGGTGTCACACCACCCTCGTCCCGGAATCTTGGCGCCCCAATGGCAGAGCCGGTCGGCGGCTCGTCCATGCCGCGGTCGAGGGCGCCATACGGCGCGGCATCGCCCAGGCTGCTACGCTTCGGGTTGATCGGCTCCGGCCGCGACTCGATGCAAAATCAGGCCGACGTCACGAGATCCTCGATCCGAAGCGGCAGGCGCCGGATCCTCTGGCCGGTCGCATGGAACACGGCGTTGCTCAACGCAGCGGCGGTTCCGACGATGCCGATCTCGCCGACGCCTTTGACGCCGATCGGGTTGATGAGCTTGTCGTCTTCGGGGATCATGATGACGTCGACTTGGCCGACATCGGCATTCACCGGCAGGAGATAATCGGCAAGGTTGGTGTTCGTATAACGAGCAGCCCGCGTGTCGATCTCGGTTTCCTCGTGCAGCGCCGAGCCGATCCCCCAGATCATACCGCCCATGAGTTGGCTTCGCGCCGTGCGGGTATTCAAGATGCGGCCCGCCGCAAAGGCACCGGTGATGCGCGGCACCCGGATTTCCTTGGTCCGGGCATGGACGCGGACTTCGACGAATTCCGCCCCGAACGCGAATTGGATGCGGTCCTCCAGCTTGACGCCGCCGATCGGCGCCGCGCGACCCGCGTAGAGCGCCTGAAGGGCGCCCGGCTTGGCGCCATGCGGGATCCACTCGGCATATTCCTCGACTGCACCAGGGCCCTTCTTGCGCAGCAGCTCGATCAGATCGCCCGTGTCGCCCTGGCTGGTCAGCCTGGCGCGGATCGCGTCGCAGGCCTGGGCGATGACCGAACACACGCTGGCCGTCGTGATCGAGCCGCCGCTGACCGGAGCGGGCGGCCACATGGTATCGCCCACCATGACCGACACCTTCTCGACCGGAATGCCGAGGTGCTCGGCGGCGGTCTGGGCCGCCACCGTGTAGATACCCTGGCCGATCTCGTGAGTGGCGGTCTCGACCCGCGCGGTGCCGTCGGGCATCAGGCGCACGCGGGCCGTGGCGGGCGCCATGCTGGTCGGGTAGCACGCCATGGCGCATCCGTAACCAACGAGCCAGTCCCCGTCCCGCATGGAGCCGGGTTTCGGGTTCCGCTTCGACCAGCCGAAGCTCGCGGCCGCCTGGTCGAAGCATGGCATCATGGCGCGGCTCGTATAGGGCAGGCCCTTGATGGGCTCCTTCATCGTATCGTTGACCCGGCGCAGTTCGATCGGGTCCATGGCGAGCGCGACGGCGAGTTCGTCCATGGCGCATTCGAGCGCGTAGATATAGGGGGTCTCGGCAGGAGCCCGCATGAAGCCAGGCGTGGACCGGTCGGCCCGAACCACCGTTACGGCACTCCTGATATTGGGGCAGGCATACATTCGGGTGGAAGCGTCGGTTCCAGCCACCGCGTAGGTGTCGGGCCGCGACGTCACCTCGAAACCCTCGTGCGAGAGCGCCTGCAAGCGCCCGTCCTGCGACGCCGCCAGCCGCACCCGATGCTCCGTCTCGGCCCGGAAAGTTGCGATCGTGAAGCTCTGGGCACGCGTAGGGACCAGCTTCACGGGCCGTCCGAGCCTCCGGGCCGCCACGGCGATCAGCGCCGTGCGCTGGGTCAAGCCGCCCTTGGACCCGAATGCGCCGCCGACGAATGGGCTCACCACGCGCACCTGGGACGGATCGATGCCGAGTTGCTGGGCAATGCCGTTCTTCAAGCCATAGACGCTCTGGCTCGGCTCGTAGACGGTCAGTTGCGAGCCGGACCATACGCACGTGGTCGTAAAGAGTTCGATCGGGTTGTGGTGCTGCGTCGGGGTCGCGTAGTGCCCGTCGATCCTCACGGCGGCGCTCGCGTAAGCTGCGTCGAAATCCCCTATGCCGGGATCCTCATGCTTCTTGCTGACGGAGGCGAGCGGCTGCGCCGTACTGCCCGGCGAACCGAAGGTGGCGCTGGGCTCGGTGGGCTGGTACTCGACCTTGATCTGGTAGGCGCCCTCGCGAGCCGCTTCGAAGCTGTTGGCCAGCACTACCCCGATGATCTGCCCGCCGAAAAAGATTTCGGGCGAGCCGAGCGGCAACACGGAATTCGACTGTACGCCGCCTTCGCCGAAGAACTTGGTGTCCTTCAGCACGCCCGACATGGTGTCGTGGGTCATGATGTCGAGCACGCCCGGCACGGCCTTGGCGGCCGCGAGGTCCATGGCGCCGATCCGGCCCCGGGCGATGGCACTGGTCAGCAGGAAAGCGTGGACCGCGTCGTTGAAGGCGAAGTCCGAAGCGTAGAGCGCTCCGCCCGTCACCTTGGCACGACCGGCGACCCGTGCGACGGGAGCGCCCTGATTACCCTTCGGGTCCGGTGCTGCGGCGTTCATGCTCGGATCTCCATCGCGGCAGCCTGGAGCAGTGCCCTCACCAGGGTCGCCTGCCCGAGCGCCACCTTGTAGGCATTATGCTGCCGCGGTCGCGCGCCCGCGTAAGCCGCGCGGGCCGCGAGGGTCGCCGAGGTCTCGTCCAGGACCTTGCCGATCAGCAGAGCTTCGGCTTCGCGGGCCCGCCACGGGGCGGTCGCGACGCCGCCGAGTGCGATGCGGGCTTCGCGCACCACGGACGCCCCGGGCGCCCCGCCTCCGTCGAGGTCCAAGGCGATGGCCGCCGAAGCCAGCGCGAACTCATAGGACTGCCGATCCCGCACTTTGAGATACAGGGAACGACGGGTCCAGGGCCCGGACGGGACCGTGAAGGCCGTAATAACGTCGCCGGGCTCCAGGCTCGTCTCGATGTTGGGCGTCGTGCCGGGCTGACGGTGGAGATCCGCGAAGGACATGCGCCGAGGGCCGCGCGTGCCGAGGATCTCGACGCCGGCATCGAGCGCCAGCATGCCCTGGGCCCAGTCGCCCGGATAGCTGGCGATGCACTGGTCGCTGGTCCCCAGCACGGCATGAAGCCTGTTGGTGCCGTCGAGCGCCGCGCAACCGGAGCCTGGGTTGCGCTTGTTGCAGGCGGCCCAGCTCACATCACGGAAATAGGTGCACCGGGTTCTTTGTAGGACGTTGCCGCCGAGCGTCGCCATGTTGCGCAGTTGCGCGCTCGCGGCCAGTAGCAGCGACTGCGACAGCACGGGATAGGTCTTGACGATGCCGGGGTGGGCAGCAGCTTCGGCCATGGTCGCGAAGGCGCCGAGCCGCAGGCCTTCGGGCGTCGCCTCGATGGCCGAATGCGTCTGCCGCAGGGCCGCGGCATCGACCACGTGGGCCGGCGCCATGACCTCGAGCTTCATGAGGTCCAGGAGCGTGGTGCCACCGGCCAGCAGTTCGGCCGGGGCACGTCCCTGCACGGCAGAACCCGTCGCGCCCGCCGCCAGGGCACGGGACGCGAGGGCGGGCGATACCGCCCGTTCGAAGGTGAAGGGCAGCATCGGTCAGCCTCGCATCGCGGTCTTGGCTTGGTTCACGGCCGCCACGATGTTGGGATAGGCGGCACAGCGGCACAGGTTACCGCTCATCGACTCGCGGATGGCGTCGTCGCTGCCGGCGTGGCCCTCCTTCACGCAGCCGATCGCCGACATGATCTGCCCCGAGGTGCAATAGCCGCATTGGAAGGCGTCGTTGTCGATGAAGGCCTGTTGCATCGGGTGGAGGTCACCTTCGAGCTTCGACAGTCCTTCGATGGTGGTGACGGGACGGGCACCCACCGAGGCCGCGAGCATGAGGCAGGACAGCACCCGGGTGCCGTCGACATGCACCGTGCAGGCGCCGCACTGGCCATGGTCGCAGCCCTTCTTGGTCCCCGTAAGGCCGACATGGTCGCGCAACGCGTCGAGCAGGGTCGTGCGGATGTCGAGCCCCAGCCGGTAGCTGGTCCCGTTGACCTCGAGCACCGTTCCGACCAGCGCCCGCGGGTCGGCCGCTGGCCGGTCCTGGGCCATGGCGGGAAGCGGAGACGCGGCTTCGCCGACAAAGGGCAGCGCCGCGGTCGACGCCGAGACGCCGAGGAACCGGCGCCGAGAAAGCGGATTGATCCGCGATGGATCGTGGTCCGGCACAGACACCTCCCGTGCTGCCGAGATCGAAGCCGCCGGTGAGGGCGCATGACGCCGGGGAGTCCGGCAGACGCCGGGCATCCCGCTCATGAAGCGGGCGACGCCGGGTCAACCCCAGCGTCGCGTCCCGGTTCCCGAAGTGCGGCACGGCACGGCAGGAGGAAGCACGCGCCCCGCCGCCCCGGTTTTCAACAGGCCTTAACGATTTCTGTGAAAAGTTTTGCCCCCGTTTTCGAGCGCGCAGCGGATTATGCTTGGATTCAACACGTTACCCCACAAGTCCGGATTCGGCTGGCGAGCGAGGCCATTGACGTCCGCGAATCCAGCCCGATCACGATCGGCAAGCCGAACTATGTGCTAATGTCGCATGTCAACAACACCGCGATGTTATCCCGTTGAAATCGAAGCCGTTAGGGCTTGCGGCAGGAGCTTGGCGCTTTGGCGAATCCCGAATCGGAAGGCGAATCTGACTCTTTCGTGACACGATTCGGTTGCCTGCCTGGGGGCTGATGTGTAGTTTGAACCTCTCGCCGCGGCGCTGTTCACCGCGCTGGTGGGCCAGTTCTCTTGTATAGTAATGCGGGTTTCAGAGGTCTATGGCTTGTGCCATGGCTCTTATTTCATTCGGCTGAGTATATGGCTTCCGTCCGAGACTGTGCGTCATCACGATGGGAGGTGAGCTATACTGCAGGTTGACTTGCTGATTTACATTCGAGATCGACATTCGCTGATAAGCCGTAGGGGGACGATCGTGCCAGCTAGCTTTTCGACATGGCGGACAATGCCGCCGCGGCCTGGGCGAGGCCGCACAGCACCCTGAGGGCTGAGCGTCGCAGAGTTGGAGGTTTCGGAAGGCCACCCGAAACCTGCAACTCTGCCGCGGCCCGCGCCCATGCGAATTCAATTCTTCCGGTATGAGATGCGGCAAGACATCCCACGCCAGAAAGAATACCATTGATCATGACAGCGCGAAACGACGCCCCACGCTTCGTTGACGACACCGCCGACCTCCGTGCAGCCGTGGCGTCGCGTCCGTCAACCCTCGAAGGGGACGTCGGCCCGGTGCCGGCCGTCCTCAGCGAGCAATGGTCCAACGCCTGTCGCCGGCTCAGGGCGGAACTCGGCGAGGCGGTGTTCGGGGCCTGGTTCGCGCGCCTAGAACTTGACCGCGTCGTCGACGACACTGCCTTCCTGACGGTCCCGACCAACTTCCTGAAGACCTGGATCCAGTCTCATTACGTCGACAAGCTCTGCGCTGCGCTGGCCGCCGAGGCGCCGGAGGTGAAGCGCTGCCTCGTCGGGCTGCGGTCGTCGTCGCGGCCCGCCTCGTCGAAGACCGCCGCGATCGCGATGCCGTCTGGGCCTGCCCTCGATTCGAAAGCCGCATCGCCGCCACGCGGCGCCTCGGTGACCCGGGTGGATCCGGGCAGCAGGTTCCAGACGATCGTGCCCACGACGGCACCGGATGCCCTGGCGGGTTCGCCGCTCGACCGGCGGCTCACCTTTGCGAGCTTCGTCACGGGGCGGTCGAACCAGCTCGCCTTCACGGCAGCGCAACGCGTGGCCGACGCGGCCCCGGGCGATGCCCCGCTCTATAGCCCGCTGTACGTTCACGCCGCGGTAGGCCTCGGCAAGACCCACCTCCTGCAGGCCACGGCCGATGCCGTGACCAGGGCGGGACGCCGGGTCATCTATCTCACGGCCGAGCGCTTCATGTACGGGTTCGTGGCGGCGTTAAAGGCGCAGACCTCGATCCAGTTCAAGGAAAAGTTGCGGGCCATCGACGTGCTGATCATCGACGACGTCCAGTTTTTGCAAGGCAAGTCGATTCAGACCGAGTTCTGCCACACGCTGAATGCCCTCATCGACGACGGCCGGCAGGTCATCGTGGCGGCGGACAGGCCGCCGGCCGACCTCGAGGCGCTGGACGAGCGCGTGCGCTCGCGATTGGCCGGCGGGCTCTGCGTCGAAATGGAAGCGCTGGACGAGGCCTTGCGCGGCAAGATCCTCGAGCATCGCGTCGTGGCGGCGCGGGCCCTGCAGCCCGGATTCGCGCTGTCCCAGGCCGTGCTGACCTATGTGGCCCGCACGATCGCCACCAACGGGCGCGACCTCGATGGCGCCGTGAACCGGCTCATGGCTCACGCCACGCTCTCGGGCACGGCCCACACGGTCGAGACCGCGGAAGCCGCGATCCGCGACCTCGTGCGGTCGCGGGAGCCGAAGCGCGTCAAGATCGAAGACATCCAGAAGCTGGTGGCCAACCACTATAACGTCAGCCGCGCCGACATCCTGTCGTCACGGCGCACTGCCACGGTGGTCCGACCCAGGCAGATCGCGATGTACCTGTCGAAGGCTCTGACGCTCCGGTCGTTGCCCGAGATCGGCCGACGTTTCGGTGGGCGCGACCACACGACCGTGCTCCATGCCGTGCGCAAGATCGAAGCGCTGAGCGGCAAGGAGGCGGCGGTGGCCGAGGAACTGGAACTGCTGAAGCGTCTCTTGCAGGATTGATCCCAAGCCGATCGTAACATTGGGACGTGCAAAGGCTCGCGAGGTTGTGTAGGGAGCCCAGGGCTGCGCGGGACGTCCGTCGTGCGGCGTAGCCCATGGCACACAAGGGGACGGCCCCGCTTCCCGAGCGAGGCGTCCCGCTCCAGGCGCGAGGTTCCATGCGACCGTTTGTTTCGATGACCAGGGCCGCGACCGTGGCCACACTGCTTTTGGCGACCGCGCCCGCGTTCGCCGCCACCTGCGGCAGCGACGCCGGCGGCTTCCCGGCCTGGCTCGAGGAGTTCAAGCAGCAGGCCGCGGCGCAGGGCATTTCGGAGCGGGCCATCTCGGAATCGCTGGATGGGGTGACATACGACCGCAACACCGTGCAGCACGACCGCGGACAGGGCGTGTTCCATCAGACCTTCGAGCAGTTCTCGGGCCGCATGGTGCCGCCGCGGGTGAAGCGCGGTGCCGACAAGGTCCGGCAAAACGCAGGGCTGCTTCAGCGGATCGAGAGCCAGTACGGCGTGCAAGGGCCTGTGCTGATCGCAATCTGGGGCCTGGAGACGGATTTCGGCTCCTACATCGGCAATTTCTCCACCATCCGGTCGTTGGCAACGCTCGCCTATGACTGCCGGCGTTCGGACAAGTTCCGGGCGGAACTGATCGACGCGCTCCGGATCGTACAGCGCGGCGACCTCAATCCCTCCACGATGCATGGCGCCTGGGCGGGTGAGATCGGGCAGACGCAGTTCATGCCGTCGTCCTACGTCAAATACGCGGTGGACTTCGACGGCAAGGGCCGGCGCGACCTGATCCATAGCGTGCCCGACGTGCTCGCCTCGACGGCTAAATATCTGCAGAGCTACGGGTGGCAGGCCGGGCAGGGCTGGGCGCCCGGTCAGGCGAACTTCCCCGTCATCCAGCAGTGGAACGCCAGCCAGGTCTACTCGAAGACCATCGCGCTCCTGGCCACCAGGATCGACGAAGCGACGAGGTAGCCGGCAGTCCGGCTGTCGGCGTAGGGGCTGGCCGCTCCGCGCATCGTACCGGTGGCGGAGCCCGGGCCGGATCTATGAATGCAGGGACCAGGCCGCCAAGGGGGCGACATCCGATGCATGACGATATCCGCGATGCCGATGACGCCGACCTACCCGGCATCCTGACCATCCACAACCGGGCCGTCGAGACCTCGACCGCGATCTTCTCGTTCAACACCGTCGATCTCGAGAATCGGCGCGCCTTCCTGGTCGAGCGGCGGGCCCGCGGCTTTCCGTTCCTGGTGGCGGCGTCGGGGCACGACGTGCTGGGCTACGCGTCCTTCGGCGACTTCCGGCCGCATGACGGTTATTTCAAGAGCGTCGAACATTCCGTCTACGTGGACGAGGACCATCGCCGACGGGGCGTGGCGCAGCGGCTCATGACGGCGCTGATCCAGCGAGCCCGCGCGATGGGCAAGCACGTGATGGTGGGTGGGCTCGATGCAGCCAACGCGCCCTCGATCGCGCTGCATGAACGGTTCGGCTTCGCGCGGGTCGGGCTCATGCCGCAGGTCGGCTTCAAGTTCGACCGCTATCTCGACCTGTTGCTCATGCAAAAGATCCTCGACTGACCCGCCGAGCTCCTTAGGGCAGCACCGGACGAGACCCCATGAACCTGTCGCTCACCGTGCTGAACCTCGCCGGCGCCATCGCGCTGCTGCTGTGGGGAGTCCGCATGGTGCAGACCGGCGTGCAGCGGGCCTTGGGGCCGCGCCTGCGCCAGGTTCTCGGCGCGGCACTGTCGAACCGCTTCAGCGCTTTCGCGGCGGGGCTCGGGGCCACCGCCGTGCTCCAGAGCAGCACCGCGACGGGACTGATGATCACGGGCTTCGCGGCGAGCGGCCTCGTCGACCTCGTGCCGGCCTTGAGCATGATGCTGGGCGCCAACGTCGGTACCACCTTGATCGTCCAGCTCTTCTCCTTCGATGCCGCGGCCGCGGCCCCCATGCTGATCCTGCTCGGCGTGCTGCTGTTCCGCCGTGCCGCCGCGGCACCGCGGGATTTCGGGCGGGTGCTGATCGGCCTCGGCCTCATGTTCATGGCGTTGCGCGAGCTCCTGACCATCGTGACGCCCTACGAGGACCAGCCCAGCCTGCGCCTCCTGCTCGGCATCGTCGCGACCCAGCCGATCGTCGATGTGGCGGTTGCGGCAGGCCTGACCTGGGCGGCGCATTCGTCGGTCGTCGTGGTGCTGCTGGTGATGTCCTTCGCGGCTCGCGGCGTGGTGCCGCCCGACACGGCCTTTGCGCTGGTGCTGGGCGCCAATCTCGGAACCGCGATCAACCCCTGCCTCGAAGGCCACGGGGGTGGCGATGCCGCCGCAAGGCGTCTGCCGATCGGCAATCTCCTCACGCGCGTGATCGGCGTTGCCGCGGCCCTGCCGGCGCTCGCGCCACTGGGCCGGATGGTCGTGATGTGGGAGCCCAATGCGGAACGCGCCGTGGCGGATTTCCACGTCGCCTTCAATCTCGCGGTCGCAGTCGCCTTCATGCCGTTGCTGCCGGCCTTCGCGCGCCTCCTGCGCCGCATGTTGCCGACCCAGGTCGCGGCGGCCGATCCGGCCCGGCCGCTCTACCTCGACCGGCTGGCGCTCGAAACGCCCTTCCTGGCACTCGGCTGCGCCACGCGGGAGGCGTTGCGCCTGGCCGATATCCTGGAAGACATGCTGAACGGCTTCGGGGCCGCGATCGACGGGAACGACCGTCGAAGGATCGCGGAGACCAAGAAACTCGGCGGCATCCTGGACAAGCTCAACGGAGCCGTGACGGCCTATCTGACGGAGCTCGACCCGGAGGCCATGTCCGAGGACGACCGCCATCGTGCCGGCGACATCGTGCTGTTCGCGTCCAATCTCGAACACGCGGCCGACGTGGTGGGCCGCAACCTCCTCGGCCTCGCGGCCAAGCGGATCAAGCAGGGCCTCACGCTGCCGCAGGACCATCAGGTGGAACTCCGCGCAACGCTCGATCAGCTCCTGGCCAACCTGCGATCGGCCGCGAGCGTCTTCCTGACTCGGGATCTCCGCAGCGCACGGCTGCTCGCGACCCAGAAGGAGGTGTTCCGCGACATCGAGAGCCGCGCCGCGTCGGAGCATTTCGCGCGGTTGCGCACCGGGCTGGTCGACCGAGACCGCGGCACGCTGCTCCTCGACCTGCTGCGTGACATGAAACGGGTCAACATGCACCTTGTCTCGGCAGCAGCCTATCCGGTGCTTGACCGGCAGGGCGAACTCCTCCCGACCCGCCTCCGCCATAGCCTCATGGCAAGCGGTGACGACGGCGATGCCGAGACCTGAATCGCCCGCGGTCCCGAATGCCCGGCTCCCGCCGCTTCAATGCAGCTGGAACTCGCTCCCTACCAAGGCCAGTTCGGCGGGGCGGATCAGGCCGGAATGGCCGACCCGCACCGAATGGACGACGCCGTCCAGTGTCTCGCGCCAGAAAGTCAGGAATTTGGAGAGGGTCGGGAAGGCCGGGGCAAGGTCGTAATCCTGCCAGATGTAGCTCTGCAGCAGCTTCGGATGGTCGGGCAGGTGGTACAGGATTTCCGCCGTGGTCAGGCCATAGCCGGCGAGTTGGCGGATGAAGTCCGGTGAAACGTCGCGTGCGGATCCCATGGTACGATCCCCAGGTCTGGAGCTAAGGTCGACTGGCGCGAAGGACGGAGCACGTTTCGCGCCGCAGTCGTATTGCGCCCCGGGAATGGTTAACGCGCCGTGAACCCCGGCCGACAACGATGCGAAGCCGTCTTTGCTTCACATAAGAATATGTTTATATGGGCATGTCACGACCCCGGAGCACCCCATGAGCCAGGACATTGATGCCCTGTTCGCCGACCGCCGCGCGGTCCAGGACGGGCCTGAGATCCTGGCGGCGCTGCAGGCCGCGGCACGCGAGCGCATTCTGGTGCTCGACGGCGCCATGGGGACCCAGATTCAGGGCCTCGACTTCGAGGAAAGCCATTTCCGCGGCCAGCGCTTCATCTCCTGCGAGTGCCACCTCAAGGGCAACAACGATCTCCTGACCCTGACGCAGCCCGAGTCGATCGAGGCGATCCACCTCGCCTATGCGCTGGCCGGTGCGGACATCATCGAGACCAATACCTTCTCGTCGACGACGATCGCCCAGGCCGATTACGGCATGCAGGATGCCGTCTACGACCTCAACCGCGACGGCGCGCGGTTGGCCAAGCGGGCCTGCCTCAAGGCCGAGCGGCAGGACGGTCGCCGCCGCTTCGTGGCGGGCGCCCTCGGCCCCACCAATCGCACCGCCTCCATCTCGCCCGACGTCAACGATCCCGGCTTCCGCGCCGTGTCGTTTGACGACCTCCGAACGGCTTACACCGAGCAGACGCGCGGGCTGATCGACGGCGGCGCCGACATCATCCTGATCGAGACCATCTTCGACACGCTGAACGCCAAGGCGGCGGTCTTCGCCGTCGAGCAGGTGTTCGACGAGACGGGAATTCGCCTGCCCGTGATGATCTCGGGCACCATCACGGACCTTTCGGGGCGCACCCTGTCGGGCCAGACCCCGACGGCCTTCTGGCATTCGCTGCGCCACGCCAAGCCCTTCACGATCGGGCTCAATTGCGCGCTCGGCGCCGCCGCCATGCGGCCGCATCTCGCCGAGTTGTCGGGTGTTTCCGACACTTTCGTCTGCGCCTATCCGAACGCCGGCCTGCCGAACGAATTCGGCCTCTACGACGAGACCCCGGACGCCATGGCGGCGCAGATCGCCGGCTTCGCCGGCGAGGGGCTCGTCAACGTGGTGGGGGGCTGCTGCGGCTCGACGCCCGAGCACATCCGCGCCATCGCGAAAGCCGTCGAAGGCAAGCGGCCGCGCGCCATTCCCGAGCACCCGCCGCAGATGCGGCTGTCGGGCCTGGAGCCCTTCGTGCTGACGCCCGACATCCCCTTCGTCAACGTCGGCGAGCGCACCAACGTCACGGGCTCGGCCCGCTTCCGCAAGCTGATCACCAACGGCGACCTCGCGGCGGCGCTCGACGTCGCGCGCGACCAGGTGGCCAACGGCGCCCAGATCATCGACGTCAACATGGACGAGGGCCTGATCGACTCCGAGCGCGCCATGGTGGAGTTCTTGAACCTGGTGGCGGCCGAGCCCGACATCGCCCGCGTGCCCGTGATGATCGATTCGTCCAAGTTCTCGGTGATCGAGGCGGGCCTGAAATGCGTCCAGGGCAAGCCCCTGGTGAACTCCATATCGATGAAGGAGGGCGAAGCGGCCTTCCTGCGCGCGGCCCGGCTCGTGCGGGCCTACGGCGCCGCCGTGGTGGTGATGGCCTTCGACGAGCAAGGCCAGGCCGACACCTTGGCCCGCAAGGTCGCGATCTGCACCCGGGCCTACCGCCTCCTCGTCGACGAGGCGGGTTTCCCACCCGAGGACATCGTCTTCGACCCCAACGTCTTCGCAATCGCGACCGGCATCGAGGAGCACGACGGCTACGGCGTCGCCTTCATCGAGGCCTGCCGGCAGATCCGCACCACCCTGCCCCATGCCCATATCTCGGGCGGCGTGTCGAACCTGTCCTTCTCGTTCCGCGGCAACGAGCCCGTGCGCGAGGCCATGCACGCGGTGTTCCTGTACCATGCCATCCAGGCCGGCATGGACATGGGCATCGTCAACGCGGGCCAGCTCGCCATCTATGAGTCGGTCGACGCGGAACTGCGCCAAGCCTGCGAGGACGTGGTGCTGAACCGCCGCGCCGACGGCACCGAACGGCTGCTGGCTCTAGCGGAACGCTACCGCGGCAAGGGCGGCGTCGAGGCCAAGGCGCAGGACCTTTCCTGGCGCGAGAAGCCGGTTGCCGAGCGGCTGTCGCACGCGCTCGTCAACGGCATCACGGATTTCATCCCGGTCGACGTCGAGGAAGCCCGGCTCGCCGCCGAGCGGCCGCTCCACGTCATCGAGGGGCCGCTGATGGCCGGCATGAACGTGGTGGGTGACCTCTTCGGCGCCGGCAAGATGTTCCTGCCCCAGGTGGTGAAATCGGCCCGCGTGATGAAGCAGGCCGTGGCGATCCTGCTGCCCTACATGGACGCCGAGAAACTCGCCAACGGGGGTGACGGCGAGCGCCAGGCCGCCGGGCGCATCCTGATGGCGACCGTGAAGGGCGACGTCCACGACATCGGCAAGAACATCGTCGGCGTGGTCCTGGCCTGCAACAACTACGAGGTGATCGACCTCGGCGTCATGGTGCCGGCCGCCAAGATCCTCGAGGTCGCGCGCGACAGGAAGGTCGACATCATCGGCCTGTCGGGCCTGATCACGCCCTCGCTCGACGAGATGGTCCATGTCGCGGCCGAGATGGAGCGCGAGGGCTTCGACATGCCGCTGCTGATCGGCGGCGCCACGACGAGCCGCGTCCACACCGCCGTCAAGGTCCACCCCCGCTACGCGCGTGGCCAGGCCGTCTACGTCACGGACGCCAGCCGCGCCGTGGGCGTGGTGTCGAACCTGCTGTCGTCCGAGAACCGCGGCGCGTTCGTCGCACAGACGCGGGCGGAATACCGCAAGGTGGCCGACGCCCACGCCAGGAGCGAGGCCGACAAGCAGCGCTTCCCGCTCGCCAAGGCCCGCACCAACCGCCTGCAACTCGACTGGAGCGCCTACCGCCCCCCTACCCCGAGCTTTCTCGGCACCCGGGTTGTCGAGGACACCGACCTCGCCGACCTCGCCCGTTACATCGACTGGACCCCGTTCTTCTCGACCTGGGAGCTGAAGGGCCGCTATCCGGCGATCCTCGACCACGAGACGCAAGGGGCGGCAGCCCGCGCGCTGTTCGAGGACGCGCAGGCCATGCTGAAACGCATCGTCGACGAGAAGTGGTTCAAGCCGAAGGCCGTGGTGGGCTTCTGGCCGGCCGCGGCGATCGGCGACGACATCCGGCTCTTCGCCGATGAGGCACGGGGCGATGAACTCGCGACGTTCTTCACCTTGCGCCAGCAGCTCAGCAAGGGCGGCAGCCGCGCGAGCCTGGCGCTCGCCGATTTCGTGGCCCCGGCCGAGACGGGCCTCGCCGACTATATCGGCGGCTTCGTGGTGACGGCCGGCACCGAGGAGGAGGCCATCTCGGAGCGTTTCGCCCGGGCCAACGACGACTACGCCTCCATCATGGTCAAGGCGCTGGCGGACCGCTTCGCCGAAGCCTTCGCCGAAGCGCTGCACAGCCGCGTCCGCAAGGAGCTCTGGGGTTACGCGCCCGACGAGAGTTTCGGGCCGGACGAACTGATCGGCGAGCCCTATCGCGGCATCCGCCCGGCGCCCGGCTACCCGTCGCAGCCCGACCACACCGAGAAGGCGACGCTGTTCCGCCTGCTCGATGCGGAGGCGCAGGTCGGGGTGAGGCTGACCGAGAGCTACGCCATGTGGCCCGGCTCCTCGGTGTCGGGGCTCTATCTGGCTCATCCGGACGCGCATTATTTCGGGGTCGCCAAGGTCGAGCGCGACCAGGTCGAGGACTACGCGGCCCGCAAGGCCATGCCGGTCGGCGAGGTCGAGCGCTGGCTCGGGCCGATCCTCAACTACGTGCCGGGGCCAGTCGCGATGGCGGCGGCAGCGGAGTAGGCGTCGCGCCGCATCGCTCGTCCGGCGCGGTGCAGCGTTTGCCGGCGCCTGTCCGCTACCCCGTGGCTCCATCGACACTGGCGTTGGAGGTGGTGCGACAGGCTCCCTGTGTTTCGTGCTTTTCGGGCGACCTTCACCATCACTCGACCGCCGTCGGCCCCGCGCCATCATGGGTGAGTCACTGGGCTGATCCCCGGTGGGCCGCCGCGGTCAGATCAGCGACGATGCAGCGAGCAAGAGGCCGCCCGGGGTCATGTTGACCGGTGCGAGCGGCTGTCCCTCCCCTTGCACTCCTTGCCATATCTGTTAAGCTGGATGAATGGATTTATTACTTGCCACGAGTACGCTGGCCGCCCTGTCGCAGTCCACGCGACTTGAGACGTTCCGCCTGTTGGTGCGCCATGTGCCGGACGGACTGCCTGCGGGTGAGATCGCCCGCCAGCTCGACATTCCGCAAAACACCATGTCGGCCCATCTCGCCGTGCTGACGCGGGCGGGCCTCGCCAGTGCCGAACGGCAAAGCCGTTCGATCATCTACCGCGCGGACCTGAACCGGCTTCGCGAACTGACGCTCTACCTCGTCAAGGATTGCTGCGGTGGCAACGCCGACTTATGCGCTCCGCTGATCGCCGAGCTCTCGAACCCCTGCTGCCTTGCTGAAGGAGTGCGGGCATGACTCATCGCGTCTTCAATGTGCTGTTTCTCTGCACGGGCAACTCTGCGCGTTCGATCTTGGCCGAGAGCATCCTGCAAAAGGATGGGGCGGGCGCGTTCCGCGCTTTCTCGGCCGGCAGCCAGCCCAAGGGCGAGGTGCACCCGCTCGCGTTGCAAGCACTGCGAGGCTGGGATTATCCGGCCGAAGGGTTCCGCTCGAAAAGCTGGGAGGAATTTGCCAAGCTCGGTGCACCCGCGATGGATTTCGTGTTCACGGTTTGCGACTCCGCAGCCGGTGAGGCCTGCCCGATCTGGCCGGGTCACCCCATGACGGCGCATTGGGGCATCGAGGATCCGGCCGCCGTGGAAGGCACGGACATCGACAAGCTGCGGGCCTTCAACACGGCGTTCCGCCACATGAAAACCCGCATCTCCCTGTTCACGGCGCTGCCGTCCAAGAGCCTCGATGAGATGGCCTTGGGCGCGAAGCTGCGGGAAATCGGGCAGGCGGAAGGGTCCACCTCGAAGCGCGGCGACGCGGCGTGAACGCGGCCCCGGATATCGTCATTTATCACAACCCCGAGTGCGGCACGTCGCGCAACACGCTCGCCATGATCCGCAATGCCGGGATCGAACCGCACGTGGTCGAGTACCTCGAGACGCCGCCGGCCCGCCTTCTTTTGGCGCAACTGATCGATCGCATGGGCGTGTCGGTACGGTCGGTGCTGCGCGAGAAGGGAACGCCTTTCGCGGATTTGGGCCTTGACGATTCAAGCCTGACGGACGGTCAGTTGCTCGACGCCATGATGGCGCATCCGATCCTCATCAACCGGCCCATCGTCGTGTCGCCGCTCGGCGTGAAGCTGTGCCGCCCGTCCGAGGCCGTGCTCGATCTCCTGCCCCGACCGCAACGGCCGGACTTCGCCAGGGAGGATGGCGAGCGCGTCGTGGACGCCTCCGGCCCTCACGTCGTCCCGGGAAGCACAAAGCCATGAGGGAAGCGATGACGGGGACCGCCACTCCGGCGGTCAAGGCTCCATCGATGGGGACCTTCGAGCGGTATCTGACGCTGTGGGTGGCGCTGTGCATCGTCATCGGCATTGCCCTCGGCCGTCTGATGCCGGGCGCGTTTCAACTAATTGGCGCAACTGAGATTGCGCAAGTGAACCTGCCAGTGGCGGTTCTGGTCTGGCTGATGGTCATTCCCATGCTGCTCAAGATCGACCTGGCTGCACTGGGACAGGTCGGGGCGCACTGGCGCGGGATCGCCGCCACGGTCGGCGTCAACTGGCTCGTGAAACCCTTCTCGATGGCGCTGCTGGCGTGGGTGTTCATCGCGCATGTGTTCCGGCCGTATCTCCCGGCCGATCAGATCGACAGCTACACGGCCGGGTTGATCCTGCTGGCGGCGGCTCCCTGCACCGCCATGGTGTTTGTGTGGTCGAACCTCGTGGACGGCGAGCCGCATTTCACGCTCGGACAGGTGGCGCTGAACGACTCCATCATGGTGGTGGCGTTCGCGCCGATCGTGGGCTTGCTGCTCGGCCTCTCGTCCATCACGGTGCCATGGGGCACGCTGCTCCTGTCGGTCGCCCTCTACATCCTCGTGCCGGTGATCGTGGCGCAGCTCTGGCGGCGGTCGCTACTCGCACAAGGCGGACCGGCCGCGCTCGGGCGTACGCTCAAAACGCTTTCGCCCTCGTCGCTAGGGGCGCTGCTGTTCACCCTCGTGCTGCTGTTCGGCCTCCAGGGCGAACAGATCACACGGCAACCCGCCGTCATCGCCATGCTGGCGGTGCCGATCCTGATCCAGGTCTATTTCAACGCAGGCTTGGCTTACTGGGTGAACCGCCGCCTCGGTGTCGCCTGGTGCGTGGCGGGTCCCTCCGCGCTGATCGGTGCATCCAACTTTTTCGAGCTCGCGGTGGCGACAGCCATTGCCCTGTTCGGCTTTCAGTCGGGCGCGGCTCTGGCGACGGTGGTCGGCGTGCTGATCGAAGTCCCGGTCATGCTGTCGGTGGTCAAGATCGTGAAGTCGAGCCGTGGTTGGTACGAGCGGGGCGCGGCGGCATGAGGCTGCGGACTCTGCCGGATCCGGACCATCTGCCCGCCCTCGATCCAAACCATGCGATAGAGCGGCCGGCGCTCGGTCTGGGGAACCTCGATCATCCGCCCCGTATCCTGCTGCTCTATGGCTCGCTGCGGCCGGTGTCTTTCTCCCGGCTGGCGACGGAAGAAGCGGCGCGGCTGTTGCGCTTCTTCGGCGCGGAAACTGGCATCTTCGATCCCTCGGATCTCCCTTTTCCCGATCAGGTAAAGGGCGACGATCATCCGGCCATATATGAGCTGCGCGAGCTGTCGATGTGGTCGGAGGGGCATGTGTGGTGCAGCCCTGAACGACACGGGCAGATAACGGGCCTGATGAAGGCACAGATCGATCATCTGCCACTTGCCATGGGCGGCATGCGGCCGACGCAGGGGCGGACCCTCGCCGTCATGCAGGTATCGGGCGGGTCGCAAAGCTTCAACGCCGTGAACACGCTACGCCTGCTCGGCCGGTGGATGCGCATGGTCACAATCCCGAACCAGTCCAGCGTCGCGAAGGCCTTCGCCGAATTCGAGAACGGCCGCATGAAGCCTTCCGCCTACTACGACCGGATTGTCGATGTGATGGAGGAGCTGGTGCGCTTCACGGTGCTGCTGCGCCCGCATGTCGCGCAAATGACCGACCGCTATTCGGAGCGGAAAGAGGACGCGGCCAAGGTCGAGGCTCGGCTGAAGCTCGCAAATGCCCGTTGACGGCTGAAATCATCGATGGGAATGCCGAAAGACGGGCGCGGCGATGGCCTGTCATCACGGCTCTGGGCCTCACCCAAATCATGGCCTGGGGGTCGAGCTACTATCTCCTGGCCGTGCTGGCCGCGCCCATTGCGGCCGACACGGGATGGCCGTTGAGCTGGGTTGTCAGTGGGCTGTCGGTAGGGCTGCTCGCGGCGGGCGTTGTCTCTCCAATCGTGGGTCGCGCGATTGCTAACCGTGGCGGCCGTCCTGTCCTCGCCGCGAGTGCGTGCCTGCTGGCGGCCGGTCTTTTGCTGCTGTCACTCGCGCACAGCCTGCCCGTCTTCCTCACCGCGTGGCTTGTGATCGGCCTGGGCATGAGTGCCGGGCTGTACGATTCCGCCTTCGCCACGCTCGGGCGACTATACGGGGAAGGCGGACGCTCGGCCATCACGGCGCTGACGCTGTTCGGCGGCTTTGCCAGTACGGTATGCTGGCCCTTTTCCGCCTTCCTTGAAACGCATCTCGGATGGCGTGGCGCATGTCTGACATACGCGGGCATTCAGCTCACAATGGCGCTGCCCTTATACCTGTTCGGCCTGCCGCGCGAGCCTCGTCCTGCTGTGGAATCTGTGAACCGGGCCGCACGGGACGCTACATCGGTGCCCGCCCCGGAACCGGGCCGCGCCGTGTTTCCACTGCTCGCCTGTTCGGTCACGCTGGCGTCGATGATCTCCACCGTGTTCTCGGTGCATCTGCTGACGGTGCTGCAAGGGAAAGGCATTGCCCTTGCGGCGGCTGTAGGCTTGGGGGCGCTCGTCGGGCCGTCACAGGTCGGCGCGCGCGCAATCGAAATGCTGATCGCCCGCCATCATCATCCCATCCTGACCAAGCTGACGTCGGTTTTACTGGTCGCGCTCGGGCTGGCGCTGCTGTGGGCCGGCGGCTCGCTGATAACGCTGGCGCTCGTCTTCTACGGCGCGGGGATCGGGCTGGAGAGCATCGCGCGGGGTACGTTGCCACTCGCCGTCTTCGGCCCAGATCGCTATCCGGTCCTGATGGGCCGCATAGCCATGCCGAACCTGATGGCTCAGGCGATCGCTCCGGCCCTCGGCGCTGGCCTACTGTCGATCCTCGGCCTCGATGGCGGTTTGGCCGTATTCACGGCGGCGGCGGTCAGCAACGTCGTTCTGGCGTGCTGTCTGCTGCTTACCCTGAGGCGATCGAAATACTCTCACCGCCGGCCTACCCATTGATATGAGCGGCACAAGTCCAGCAGCGATCACCGAGAGGACGCGCCATTTGCATCTGAGGCGCTTGTGTCACCAGCTTATAGTCAGCGCACCTGCTGTCACCAGCCTACGGTCAGCGCACCTGCCCATCACCCATCACCGATCTTCAGCCCCGCCCCCGCAGCGCTCCCCGCCTCGAAGGCCCCCGTGGCGATCATCCGGCGCGCCGAGCGGCCGGACCGCATCGTCAGCCCGAGCTTGCCGAAGGCCTCGTCGACCACCGAGGTCTTCACCACGGCGAGGTCGCGGCCGGTGCTGCGGTGCTCGGCGTCGCGGGCGTCCTTCATGGCGTCGAGCTTCTCGGCGATCGACGTCACCATGCCGAACGTGAAGGAGGCGTTGACCAGGTGGCGGTCCCGCGTGTTGAAGCGCGCGTAGTCGGGGCCGATCTTGTAGCGGCCGAGTTCCCATCGCACGGCGCCGTCGATCAGTTCGGCGAGGTCGCGCGCCGCTTGGATGTCTTCCGTCAGGCCGAAGAACACGAAGAGGATCGCGCCCGCCGCATCCTTCTCGCGCCACACCCGGCAATCGCAGAAATGCGCGATGGCGCCGACGCAGCTGTCGAGCGGGATGCGCTTGTTGCGATGGGTCGCGAAGACGAGCCGCTCGCAGGGGGATTCGCGCATCTCGACGTCGCTCATCGACAGGGCATGGCGGTCGAGCAGGTCCGCCACCTTGGCGGCGGCCGCCAGCGCCTCCTCTTCCGTGCAGCCGTTGGCGATGGTCTTGGCCATCAGGGCCGCGATCCGGGCCTTGAGCTTGTCGCGGTCTGTCGACATGACGTCCTCTGAATGGCGCCCGCCGTCACGCCCCGGCAGGATCATGACGGCCGTTCAACCACGGACGCCGCCGGCTGTCACATGGCCGCAAGTGGGACGGCCAAGCCGCATCCGCTCGGGCGTCGCAAACGCGCCAGTTCCCGTCCGACCGCGGCCGCTCGCCGCGGCAGGGAGGGACGACACTCCCGCGCTTCAATCGGCGGAGACCAGCATGGTCGGGGTGTTCGAACTCTTCAAGATCGGCATCGGACCTTCCTCGTCCCACACGGTTGGTCCCATGCTGGCGGCGCGCGGCTTCGTCGAGGGTTTGGCGGCCACCGGGATCCTCGAGGCTGTGGCCGGCGTCACCGTCTCGCTTCTGGGATCGCTCGCCTGGACCGGCAAGGGCCACGCGACCGACCGCGCCGTGATCCTGGGGCTCGCGGGCGAGGCGCCCGCGACCGTCGATCCGGACCGCGCCGACGCCATCGTGGCGCAAGCGACGGAAGCGAACCGGCTCGTGCTCGACGGGGGGCACCCGATTTGCTTCGACCCCGCCCGCGACATCCTGTTCGACACCCTGACGGCGACGCCGCGCCACCCCAACACGCTGCGGTTCGCCGCGTTCGGGCGCGACGGGGCGCCACTCCACTCGGAGGGCTGGTGTTCGGTCGGCGGCGGCTTCGTACTGCGCGAGGACGACCCCGGATCGACGCTCGATCGGGAGGTCGTCGTGCCGTTCGCGTTCCGCAGCGGAGCCGACCTCCTGGCGCTCGGCCAATCGAGCGGGCTCACGATCGCCGCCATGGTCCTGGCCAACGAATGCGCGTTGCGTCCTGAAGCCGAGGTCCTGACCCATGTCGACCGCGTGGTCGACACCATGATGGACTGCATCGAGCGCGGCCTCGCGACCGGGGGTGAACTCCCGGGCGGGCTCAAGGTCAAGCGTCGCGCCCGGGCCATCCAGGCGAGGCTCGCGGCCGCCGAAACCCGCAACACCAGGTTCCGACACGAGGTCATGGATGAGGTCGGCCTTCATGCCATGGCGGTCAACGAGGAGAATGCGGCCGGCGGGCGGGTCGTCACGGCCCCCACCAACGGCGCCGCCGGCGTGATTCCGGCGGTGCTGCGCTATTACCGCGACGGCTGCGACGGCGCCTCGTCGGAGGGCATCCGGGATTTCGTGCTCACCGCGAGCGCGATCGGAGCGCTCTTCAAGATGAACGCCTCGATTTCGGGCGCCGAGGTCGGCTGCCAGGGGGAGGTCGGGGTCGCGTGCTCGATGGCGGCGGCCGGGCTCTGCGCGGCGCTCGGCGGCAGCAACGCCCAGGTCGAGAATGCCGCCGAGATCGGCATGGAACACCATCTCGGCATGACCTGCGACCCGATCGGCGGCCTCGTGCAGATTCCCTGCATCGAACGCAACGGCTTCGGGGCCGTGAAGGCCATCGCGGCAGCCTCGCTGGCGCTGAATGGCGACGGCACCCACGTGGTCTCGCTCGACCATGTGGTGGCCACCATGCGCCGCACCGGGGCCGACATGAGCGCCAAATACAAGGAGACCTCGCAGGGCGGGCTCGCGGTGAACTTCATCGCCTGCTGAGGACCGTCACGGACAAGGCCGTCACTTGTCTTGCGGTCGCCGAGCCCGATGTGGTCCAGACGATGAGGTCGAGGAGGTTCGCATGGGCGCCGAGAAGGAACTGGAACCGGGCCACAACGACAAGGACGGCACGCATATCGTCCAGGCGACGGACGCCATGGGCCGGACGGTCAGCCGAGACCCCTTCAAGAGCCGGGCCGAGGCGGAGGCGCGGGCCGCCGAGTTGAAGGCGCAGGGCCACAAGGTCGAGGTTTCGTCGCTCGAGCCGAAGCCGAAGGAACAGCTCTGATCGGGTGCGGTCCCTTGCCGACGCGAGTCGTTACGGCCGCGGCGCAGGACCAGCCCGTTCCCCTGCCATGGTCCCGGACAGCTTGACCCCGAGCGCTCCCATGATGCCCAAAAGCGTGCTCAGGCTTGGGTCTCCGTCGGGTCCGAGTGCCTCGTAGAGCGCCTCCCGGGTGACACCGGCGTGGCGAGCGACGCTCGACATCCCTCGGGCGCGGGCCACGATATTAAGGGCGTGACGGATGTAGGCGGCATGGCCGGATTCGATAGCGTCGGCTACGAGTTCGGCCTGACCCTCGGCGTCGAGGTGTTGGGCAGCGTCGAAGGGGAATGTCTCGAGTGACATGTGAGCCTCAGGTTTCGCGAGCCAGGGCCTTGGCGAGGGCGATGTCCCGGGTCTGGCTGCCCTTGTCGCCGCCGCAGAGTAGGACAATCAGTGCATTCCCGCGACGGGTGAGATAGAGTCGGTAGCCAGGGCCATAGTCCACGCGCATCTCGCTGACACCGTCGGCGATCGACTTCACATCCCCGAGCAGCCCGGCTTCGGCCCGTGTGATGCGAACCGTTATGCGGTTGCGGGCCTTCCCATCTTTCAGAGCCGTCAGCCATGACCGGAAAGAGGCTGGACAGACAGCTCGCCACTTGCGGTCCAAAGACCGCCGTCGTCCGCATCTGCCCCGCAACGGTGCGGCAGCAGCTGCGGGGCAGATGCGAGGTGACCCGACGATGTTCGAGCACGGCGAAGGCTTGCGCCGACGTTCGCGAGCCCGTCACCCCTGACGCAGCAGCACGAGGGCGCCGTCCGTGAGGAAGGGGCTGGTCGTCTTGAGCGACACCGTCTGCCGGGTCCCTTGCGTCGCGATCACGAGGGTGACCTGGGCGCCCGCCACGTTGGCCGCGAACCCGAGCCTGTCCCCGCTGGCGCGCCCCGAGACGGTGCCCGAGGTCCCGAACCCCTGCTCGGACCACGTTCCCGAGATCGTGCCGCGCTCATCGACCACGGCACTGGTCAAATTCAGCCTGAAGCTCTCGGAGGCGCATTTGAAGGTCAGCTTCGCGGCATTGGCGGCAACCTGGTACGAGGCCGTGCAGGTAGCGTGCTCGACCCCGCCGAGTGTGCTGATCGTGCCACGCCCTGCCCAGGATCCCGCCAGACCCGCAAAGGGGCGCTGGACTTCCATTGCCGCGAGAGGCTGGCTGGCGGCCAGCAAGGTCGTGACCGCCGCCAGGCGTGAGGCGAGCCGCAGGACGCCTGTCATGTGCCGGGCAGAGCCGAGGCGGCGAGGGTTCGACATGGCGGCACTCCGATCCGGTTCAAGCGATCCGCGATGCACGGTCGACAGCCTGCGGTTCCCGGTCGATCACGATGAAGGGCGTCGGCGGTTCCGGTTCCGATACGGCACCGCTGCTTCCTGGACATCGCAATCGACCGTCTCCGTCCGCGGCGCCGCAACGGAGTTCGCCCGCCATCAGCGCGAAAATTTCTTGTACTTCATCCGGTGCGGGATGACGCTGTCGACGCCGAGGCGACGCTTCTTGTCCTCCTCGTAATCGGCGAAGTTGCCCTCGAACCATTCGACGTGGCTGTCGCCCTCGAAGGCCAGCATGTGGGTGGCGATACGGTCGAGGAAGAAGCGGTCATGGCTGATGATGACGGCGCAGCCCGCATAGGCCAGCAGCGCCTCTTCCAGCACCCGCAGCGTGTCGACGTCGAGGTCGTTGGTGGGCTCGTCGAGGAGCAGGACGTTGGCGCCCTTCTTCAGCATCTTGGCAAGGTGGACGCGGTTGCGCTCACCGCCCGACAGCATGCCGACCTTCTTCTGCTGGTCGGAACCCTTGAAGTTGAAGGCCGAACAATAGGCGCGGGAATTGATCTCCTTCTTGCCGAGATAGATGATCTCGTTGCCGTCCGAGATCTCCTCCCAGACGTTCTTCTTGCCGTCGAGCGTATCGCGCGACTGGTCGACGTAGCCGAGTTGCACGGACTCGCCGATTTTCATGCCGCCGGCGTCGGGCGTTTCCTGCCCGGTGATCATCTTGAACAGCGTGGTCTTGCCGACGCCGTTCGGGCCGATCACGCCGACGATGCCGCCCGGCGGCAGCTTGAACGACAGGTCGTCGATGAGCAGGCGATCGCCGAAGCCCTTCTTCAAGTCGTCGAACTCGATGACGTTCTGGCCGAGCCGCTCCGCCACCGGGATGACGATCTGCGTGATCGAGGGCACGCGCTCCTCGCTTTTCGCCAGCAGGTCCTCGTAGCGCTGGACGCGGGCCTTGGACTTCGACTGGCGGGCCTTGGGGGAAGACGAGATCCATTCGCTTTCGGCCTCGAGCGCGCGCATGCGCGCCTCGTCCTCGCGGCCCTCCTGCACCAGGCGCTTCTGCTTCTGCTTCAGCCAGGTCGAATAATTGCCCTCGTAGGGAATGCCCCGGCCGCGGTCGAGTTCGAGGATCCAGCCCGTAACGTTGTCGAGGAAGTAACGGTCATGGGTGACGATCAGGATGGCACCCGGATAGGCGCGCAAGTGCCCCTCCAGCCACGAGACCGTCTCGGCGTCGAGATGGTTGGTGGGCTCGTCGAGCAGCAGCATCTCGGGCTTGTCGAGCAGCAGGCGGCAGAGGGCCACGCGGCGGCGCTCGCCGCCCGACAGCGTGGCGATGTCGGAATCCTCGGGCGGGCAACCCAATGCGTCCATGGCCTGGTCGACCTGGGCGTCGAGGTCCCAGAGGCCCTGGGCCTCGATCTCGTCCTGGAGCGCCGTCATCTCGTCGGCGGTCTCCTCGGAATAGTTCATGGCGAGTTCGTTGTAGCGGTCGAGGATCGCCTGCTTGGACGCGACGCCCAGCATGACGTTGCCCCGAACCCCGAGCGCCTCGTCGAGGCGCGGCTCCTGCGGCAGGTAGCCGACGCGGGCTCCTTCGGCCACGAAGCCCTCGCCGGAGAATTCCTCGTCGATGCCCGCCATGATGCGCAGCAAGGTCGACTTGCCGGAACCGTTCACGCCGAGCACGCCGATCTTGGCGCTCGGGTAGAAGGACAGGTTGACGTTGTCCAAGACCTTCTTGCCGCCGGGATAGGCCTTGGTCAGGCCTTGCATGTGATAGACGAACTGAGGACCTGCCATGGGAAGACCGTGGTGTGTCGCGAGGGCGCGCGGATAAGGGGGTGCAGCGCTCCAGGTAACAGCCACCCCGCTCCGGTTCAAGCGCGCCCGCGGCGCCGGGACCTGCCGCTCCGGTCATCCTCGTGGCGCTCCGCGGAGACCGGCGGGCCGCGGGGTGGAGCACTCGCGCTCTGTTCGGTCTGCCGGCCCCGTGCTAGCCGAAGCGGGCTGGACGGGCGCCGGAGCCCCTACCCCGCCCGACGGAGACGCGCGTGACATCGACCGGAGTCGCACTCGACCAAAGATCATCGCTGGAGCCGGTCGCGGGAGACCGGCCCGCCGCCGGCACGGATGCGCTCCCGGTGTTTGCGGCGGATGCGGGGAGCCAGGATCACCTCGGCCGAGCCGGAGCCGCGGGTCTACTGGCCGAGGTGTCGGTCCATCGCCGGGTCGAGACGCCCCTCACGATCGCGGTGTTCGGCCCTGTCGGCTCCGGCAAGAGCCTGTTCCTGCGCGAGATCACGGAAGCCGTGGCGGGCCTGAGCGCCGCCGCGGCCCGCGAGACGACTCCGAGCCCCTTTCTGTCCCGCGTCGTGGTGGCCCGGGTCGACGCCGCGGCCGGCGGCGACCCGACCGCGATGCTCGTGGGCCGCGTGCTCGATGCCCTGGGTCAGGACCATGCCGCCTTCGCCGAGGATGCCGTCTATGCCGGGAGCGACCCGCGCGAAGCTGCCCGGCTCGCGGGCGAGCGCCTCAACGGGCTGCGCCGGACGTTGGACGGCGAGCGCCAGACCCTCGACGGCCTGGACGCCCGCCGTGCCCGCCTGGCCGAGACGGTGCTGTTCGACTCCGCCGGATCGCGGGTCGACGCCTTTGCCAGGGCCAACCGCGGGCGGATCGAGGCGCGCCTGCGCGCCTTCGGGCTGCCGGCTTCCGACCCCTTGCACTCCTTCAAGGCCTTGGTCCGGGAGGCCTCCGAGGCGTCCGGGCCGCAGTCCCGTCTGGCGCTCGTGCTGCGGTCGCTGTGGGGCTTCAAGGGCCAGGGCACCCTGCTGGCCCTCACCGTGGTTCTGCTGATCGTCGGATGGGTCGCCAGCGCCGGAGCCGACGACCCGGGCGCAGTGACGGCCTGGCTCACAGGCTTCGGGGACCACCTCGCGATCTTCACGGACTGGGTACGCGCGCACCTCGGCCTGCTCGGGCCCATCGGCCGGATCGCCTGGGCGCTCGCGGCCCTCGCGCTGCTGACCGATGTGGTGCGGGCGACGCGCTTCCTCGCGCCTGTCTTCAAGGGGGCCAACCTGCTCAGGAACGACCTCGAAGGGCGGCGCCGCGACCTCGACGGCCTCCTGTCGCATCAAACCCGTCGGGTCGACCAGCTCGCGGCAGAGGCGGAGGCCGCGGGCCGCAATGCCGAAGCCGCCGAGCGGCGGATCGACAATCACCGGCAGGTCGGAATCTCGGACCACGGCGCCGCGCTGGCGAGCGACCTCTTCGGCCTGAAGCCAGGGCCGCAGGCCGCCGCGGAGGCCTTCTTCGCCAAGCTGTCCGGCACCATGGCCGGTGGCATTGCCGGGTCGGCACCGGCCACCGCCGCCCCGGACCGCATCCTGGTCGCGATCGACGGCCTCGACCGGCTGCCGGGTCCGGCTGCGGTGACTTTCCTGGACAGCGCGCATCGCCTGCTCGGACGCCCGGGCTTTGCGGCCATCGTGGCGGTCGAACGCCATCACATCGTCGCGGCGCTGGGCGAGACGGACCCTGCTCTCGCGGCGGCCCGACTCGACCGCCTGGTGCAACTGTCCTACGACCTCGGTACGGTCGCGGCCGACCCGTCCCAACTGGCGACTGTCCTGCTCGACGCGCGCATCGTCGCGCCCCCGGCGGCTTCGGCCGATGCCACCCGGTCGGCGTTGGATCGCGCACTGCAGCCGTTCGAGACCGACCTTGTTCGCGTGCTGGCACCCTTCGCCGGCGCCACGCCGCGCGGCGTGAAACGCTTCGTCAACAGCTACCGGATCGCACGGGCCGACCCGCGACTCGGCCAGGCAACGCCGGCGACGCTCGGCAGCCTCGCCTGGGCGCTGGCGCTCGACGGCACCAGTGCCGGCAGCGAACTCGACGCCCTTGAGAGCGACGTGTCGAAAGGCAACGTCACGATGGACCAGGGTTCGGATCTCGGCCGCTCCTTCGCGGCAGCCTTGTCGGCGGTGGGACAGGAGGTCGGCATCGAGGATGCGCGTCGGGGACTGGCGGTCGCGCGGAGCTACAGCCGAAGGGGCTGACGTTCCGGGTCGACCAACGATCGATCGGCCAGCGAGCGTCGGCTGCGGCACCGCACGGACCAGACCTTGACGAGGGCCTCGCGTGACGGCGACAATGTGCCCACGTCCGCTGCGAGGTTCGCCGCGAACCTCGCAGAACCGGGAAGCACCCGGAACCTGTCGCGGGACCTTGATCCGTCTCAGCGACGATGAAGAACGAACGATCAGGGAGAAACGAATGCTCAAGACGATTCTGCTTGCGGGCACAGTCCTGGCCGCCACGACGCTGCCGTCATTGGCCGCGGGCGACATCATCGGCCTCGTCACCAAGACCAACACCAACCCGTTCTTCGTCAAGATGAAGGAAGGTGCCCAGGCCAAGGCCAAGGAACTCGGCGTCACGCTGCAGGCCTATGCGGGCAAGGCCGACGGCGACAACGATGGCGAGGTCCAGGCCATCGAAGCGCTGATGGCGGCTGGCGCCAAAGGCTTCATGCTCGTCCCGAGCGACTCGACCGCCATCGTGCCGACCGTCAAGAAGGCCCGCGATGCCGGCCTTCTGGTGATCGTACTGGATACGCCGCTCGATCCGATCGACGCGGCCGACGCCACCTTCGCGACCGACAATTTCAAGGCCGGCGAACTGATCGGCTCCTGGGCCAAGGCGACGCTCGGGCCGGAGGCCACCAAGACCGCCAAGATCGCCACGCTGGACCTCGCCGCGAACGAGCCGACGGTCGATTACCTGCGCCATAATGGCTTCCTCAAAGGTTTCGGCGTGACTTTGAAGAATCCGAAGCACTACAGCGCTTCCGATGATCCGCGCATCGTCGGCAGCGACGTCACGGCTGGAGCCGAGGAGGGCGGCCGCAAGGCCATGGAGAACATTCTCCAGAAGGCCGAGGACATCAATGTCGTCTACGCCATCAACGAGCCGGCAGCGGCCGGCGGCTATCAGGCGATGAAAGCGGCCGGTAAGGAGAAAGGCGTCCTCTTCGTCGCGGTCGATGGCGGCTGCCCCGGCGTGAAGAACGTCGCGGCCGGCATCCTCGGCGCGACCTCGCAGCAATATCCGCTGTTGATGGCTGAAAAGGGCGTCGAGGCGATCACGCAATTCGTCAAGACCGGGAAGAAGCCGGAGAAGACCCCCGGTCTCGATTTCACCGACACCGGCGCGACCCTGATCACCGACAAGCCCGTCCAGGGCGTGCCGTCGATCACGAGCGCAGAGGGCCTGAAGCTCTGCTGGGGCTGAGTCCAGCAGGCTCCTGATGGTCCGTCGTGCGGCCTGGCGAGGGTCTCCCGGCTCTCGCCAAGCCCACGGTTCTTCTGCGGCAGACCAGGGTGTGGCAATGTCTCAAATCGAGGACGAGCGTAAGGCTGCCGACTTCGAGCAGGTTCTGCCGGCTGCGCCGACCGGGACCCTCGCTTTCGAAGAGCCGGACCAGCCGCTGCTGAGGCGCATCCAGCGCTTCCTCCACGTCTACCCCACGATCGTTCCCTTCGTCGTTCTGCTTATGGGCGTCGCGCTCGGTGCCTCGGTGAACTGGACGCGGTTCGCGACCGGCTCGAATCTGTCGACCATCCTGCTCCAGGTGACCATCATCGGCATCCTCGGGATCGCGCAGACCCTGATCATTCTGACCGCCGGGATCGATCTTTCGGTCGGCATCGTCATGGTGCTGTCCTCGATCGTGATGGGCCGGCTCGCGGTCACGCTGGGCTGGCCGGTCGAGATCGGGTTCCTGGCCGGCATGCTGGTCGGAACAGCTTGCGGCTTTATCAACGGCACGCTGGTCACCCGGTTGCGGATGCCGCCGTTCATCGTCACGCTCGGCACCCTGTCGATCTTCACGGCGCTCAACACCTGGTATTCGCAATCGGAATCGATCCGCAACGTCGATCTCCAGGATAAGGCATCGTTCCTCCTCGCGATGGGAGAGCCGATCGAGATAGGCACGGCGCGGATCATCTACGGCTCGCTACTGATGCTCGTGATCGCGGCCGTGGTCTGGTACGTGCTCAACTGGACGGCCTTCGGCAAACACGTCTACGCGGTCGGCGACGATCGCGAGGCCGCGCGCCTCGCCGGTATCAACGGTGATCGTACCTTGTTGAAGGTCTACGTCATCGCGGGCGTGATCTCGGCCATCGCGGGCTGGGTTCTGATCGGGCGTGTCGGCGCCATCAGCCCCACCAGCGGCCAGGACGCCAATCTGGATAGCATCACCGCCGTCGTCATCGGCGGCACCAGCCTCTTCGGCGGGCGAGGCTCCATCATCGGGACGCTGATCGGCGCCCTCATCGTGGGTGTGTTCCGCTCGAGCGTTTCCCTCGCGGGCCTGGATGTCCTGTGGCAGCAATTCGCGGTCGGCGTTCTGATCATCGTCGCGGTTGCGCTCGACCAATGGATCCGGAAAATCTCGGCATGAGCGTCGAACCCGTTCTGCAAGCCAGCGGCCTCGTCAAGCGCTACGGCAGGGTGACGGCCATCGATCACGCCGATTTCGATCTCCTGCCCGGGGAGATTCTGGCAGTGATCGGCGACAACGGCGCGGGCAAATCCACCCTGATCAAGGCCTTGGCCGGAGCCGTCATCCCCGACGCTGGCGAGATCCGCCTGAATGGTGAGATCGTGCATTTCCGCTCCCCCATCGAGGCGCGAACGGCCGGCATCGAGACGGTGTACCAGAACCTGGCCCTGTCCCCGTCGCTGACCATCGCCGACAACATGTTCCTCGGGCGGGAGCAGCGCCAAGCCGGCGTCTTGGGCCGGGTCTTCGGCATGCTCGATCGCGCCACCATGCAGAGGCAAGCGCGCCAGCACCTGAATGCGCTCGGCCTGATGACGATCCAGAACATCAACCAGACCATCGAGACCTTGTCGGGCGGTCAGCGCCAGGGCGTCGCGGTCGCGCGGGCGGCGGCCTTCGGCAGTCGCGTGATCATCATGGACGAACCAACGGCAGCGCTCGGCGTGAAGGAGTCCCGCAAGGTTCTGGAATTGATCCTGGACGTGCGAGCCAAAGGCCTGCCCATCGTCCTGATCAGCCACAACATGCCGCATGTCTTCGAGGTCGCCGACCGCATCCATATCCATCGCCTGGGCAGACGCGCCTGCGTCATCCGGCCGTCGCTCCATACGATGTCGGATGCCGTGGCCATCATGACGGGCGCGATGAAGCCGCCCAGCGACGAACTGGCGGCCTGAAGTCCGGCGGGGACAGCCGCGCCCTCGTCGACCCGCCCGGCAATTGATCGCCGCCCGCCAAGCGGGCCCCGTTTCACGCTCCGGAATAGCTCGACGCGGCCCTGCTCCCCGACCGGGACGCGTTGCCTTCGCGTCGGCCTTGCGCCATGGTCCGGCCCAAGCGGGCGGGCCGCCTTCGGCCGCACCGCGACCCTCTGACCCGGGGCACTCCGTGAGCATCCTCGACCTCGAAGCCTTCGACGCCCAACCACTCACGCGCGATCCGTTCGATTTCATCATAGTCGAAAACTTCATCCGGCCGACGATGTTCAAAGACGTCATGGCGGATTTCCCGCGCATTCCGGGGCCCGGGTCCCATCCGCCGGCGGAGCTGTCGATCAAAGGCCGTTTCAAGTCCTTGATCGACGAATTGGAGGGACATGCCTTCCGCTCCGCCGTCGAACGGAAGTTCGAGATCGACCTCACGGAACGTCCGACCATGTACACGGTGCGGGGCTTCGTCGCGGAACGGGACGGCCGCATTCACACGGACAGCAAGACCAAGATCATCACGGTGCTGCTTTATCTCAACGAGGGCTGGGAATCCGACGCAGGGCGGCTGCGCCTGTTGCGCTCCGGCGAGGCCCTGGACGATCCCGTCGCCGAAGTGTCCCCCAACGAGGGAACGCTGCTGGTCTTCCGCCGGTCGGACGTGTCCTGGCACGGCCACAAGACCTTCAAAGGGCAGCGTCGGGCCATCCAGTTGAACTGGGTCACCGGAGCCGACGTGGTCGCTTCCGAGCAGCGCCGTCACGCCTTTGCGACGCGGATCAAGAAGCTGAGGAACATGTTCCTGCCCATGACGGGCTGATCGGATCCCGACGCGAGCCGCAGACCCCCGCGCTCTCACGGCAGTGCTGCGACTCCACCCTGGCGGGAACCTAAGGATCGGCGTTGCGTTCACCCCGACGAAAGTGTCGTGAGCCTTCCCACATCGGCTGTGCAGTGTCGATCGGGGGAGCGCCATCGTCTCAGGGTGCTCCACGGATAGGCTCAGCGTAACTCACCCTGTATCGGGTGGTAGTGCGAGGCCACGAATGTGTGTTCGGGACGGTCGTATCGGCCTTGCTGATCTTCGTCACTCATCCTCTGCATTGGAATCGAGCGACTTCGAGATAGGCGTGGTTCACGTCTGTGACTCGTCTGTTGTGACATACCGATCATGAGCGATCTCACGCGAGAATCGTCGAGGCATGTCGACCGAGGAGCTTCGGCGGAGCCGCACCTTCACCCGGAACGCCTGCGCTTCGCCCTGGATGTCGGTCGCACGGGTATCTGGAACTGGCGGGCGTCGGGTCAGGAGTTTTGCGGTGATCGGGGATTGGCACTTCTGTGGGGTCTGGCCGACGGACAATCCATGTCGGCGCGAATTTTACGGGAATCGATCGAACCCGACGATGCGGCACCCGTATTCGAAGCGCTGACCCGGGCCACGGCAAAGGACGGGCCCGAGCGTTGTCAGCTCGAATTCCGTATTCGCCGCCAGAGCGACGATGCCCAGCGCTGGGTCCGTTTGCAGGGTCGGCTCTATCCCGTACCCGCGGTCGGAGCACCTGAGCCAGCATCCGATGGGGCGGTCGAGCTTGTCGGCATGGCACGGGACGTCACATCGCGAAAGCAGCGCGAGACCCACATGCATCTCTTGATGCGCGAAGTCACGCACCGCTCGAAGAACCTCCTTGCCATCATCCAGGCCATGGCGCGGCAGACCGTGAAGGACAGCCTGACGGCCGATGAATTCGAGCGCCGCTTTTCGTCCCGGCTTCGGGGATTGGCGGCGTCCCACGACCTGCTCGCGGCGCGCGACTGGCATGGTGCCGCGATGGGAGATCTCGTCCGCTGGCAGCTAGGCTCCGCGCTCGACGATGCCGGCGACCGCGTGGCCATTTCGGGACCCGATCTGTTCCTCAATCCGGAAGCCGCGCAGAACATTGGTTTGGCGTTCAACGAACTGTCCAGCAACGCCCTGCGGTTCGGAGCTCTCTCGAGCTCCCAAGGCCGCGTGTCGATCGCTTGGTCGATCGATCCGTCCGGCACGGAGCCGCGCAGGTTCCACATCAGCTGGCTCGAGTCCGGAGGGCCTGAAGTCAGCGCGCCGCGCCGCTTGGGGTTCGGCCATAAAGTGGTGGAACGCTTGGCTGCGCGTGCCCTCGACGGCAATGTGAGCCTGACGTTCGCGAGTTCGGGGCTGCAGTGGTCGCTTCACATTCCGGCTTCGTTCGTCGTTGACGACGATGCCATGCCGCGCGTGAACTGAACGTCGCCTATGCCGGCTTGGTCGTTGACGAACGTTGAAACGGCTGCTCATCCGGCCCACATCCACGGGCGGCGAGGGTAGGATGAGCCAAGGATCCCGCGGGGTCGACGTCGAACGGGACAGTCGGGTGAGGCGCGTCGAAGCCTTGTGCGGCGAGCGCGGGGTGCAACTGACGGCGCTGCGGCGGCAAGTCATGGGTCTCGTGGCGGCCAGTGCCGCACCTTTGACCGCATATGCGCTGATCGATGAACTCGCACGGTTGCAAGGTCGCTCGGTCGCACCGCCGACCGTCTATCGCACGCTGGATTTCCTGGTCGAGAACGGCTTCGTCATCAAGGTCGAGAGCCGCAACGCCTTTGCGATCTGTGATTCGCCTGGTCACCACCACCATGGGATCCTGCTGATCTGCACCCGCTGCGGCACGACCGACGAGGTCGAGGACCATGATCTGGACGCCGCTCTGCTGCGGCGTGCCGCAGTCTCGGGCTTCCGGATCGACAAGCAGATGGTGGAACTCGAAGGGATCTGCGGCCGCTGCCTCGCAGCATAACGGCGCCACACGCGCCCGAATACCAGGATGGCCTGAGCGGCCGGACTGCGGCATTCACGTCGCCTCGGCCGCCGTCTCCGGCATTACTGTAGTGCCCGCGGCCGCGGCCGATTCCTCGGCATCGAACCGGGGTTTTTACGCTCCTCGAGGCCAAACCGCAGCGCCCGCTCGGGGCATGGCGCAGCATGTCGGGCCGCAGGCGGATCAGGGCCAAGCCCTCTGCCCTGGCTTCGATCATTACGTCGAAGTCGCGATCGGCAGTGCCCGCGGGGGTTGCGGCCGCCAATCGTCCCGACCCGCAAAGTGCCGGCCGGCCTGCTGCCGCGGCCCGACGCCTTCTCAAGGCGGCGAATCGAACCCATGCCAATCCACCACGAAGGCGCGGTAGTCGCAGGTGATCTCGTCGCCCCTGCGGATCGCCCGGTGCGCAACGGTCTCGAAAGGTCGAAGCGCCGTGTTGGGATCATCGCTGTGGTTGAGGAACTTGGCGTGGTCGCAGGACAGGACCATGGCGTCGGGGATGTCGGCCGAGCGGTACGCATAGGTATCGAGATGGTGTCGGAAGCTGTCCGGCAGGGCCGCGATGCGGTCCAAGGGAATTACGAGATCGAAATCCTCGGCGTAACGCCAGATCGGCCGGCCTTCGGCGACGTCCTCGTCCGCGAAAACACCGACGCCGTGGATCTGGCTCGGCCCCACCGTCGTGCGGATCAGCAGCATGGCTGGCGGTCTCCTTCAGGCCGGATCGAGCAGGCCGAGCGCCTCGACCCGGGCAAGCGCTCCCGCGACGAGCTTGTCGCCGATGTCCCGGCGGTAGCGCAGGTTGGGCACCACCATGCGGTCGGCCAGCGCATAGGCGCGTCCCTGCGCCGACGGAATATCCAGACCGGTCCCGGTCACGACGGCCGTCCACCCGTGATACCCGGCCGTGACCATCTCGCCCGCGTCGAGCCCGGCCTCTCCCCAGTGGATGTTGCGCCGGTCCTCGTCCGACAGGTTCCCCTCGAACATGATGGGGAGACCGATCGGTTCGGGCACGAAGGTACGGACATAAGGGAAGGGCCGCGTCGTCATCACGACCCCGACCGAGAAGCCCGGCCGAGTCCGGAACGGCGCGCCCGAGCGCGTCACCATGGCCCGGAAAAGATCGGCCCAGGCGGTCTCCTGCAAAGGATCGAGGATCGCGAAACCCGGGTATCCGAACCGGCAGGTGAATTCGAGCGGCCAGATCCCCCGCTCGTTCACGATGGTGTTGAGGTTGATGTAGCCGCAATAGCGGTTGGCCGCGAGCAGCGGCGCCATGCGAGCGAGCGTTCGGTCGAAAAAGGTTGAGGTCCGCTCGTAGGTCACGACGGTGCCCATCTCGCCCGTCAACTCGCCGAGGTCACCGGGAAAGAAATGCTTGTGCTCCCAGTCCAGACAAGCGGGCTCCATGAAGCGGGCCCCGTCGAAATAGGCGCCCACGCCCATCTCCACGCCCTCGACGTGCTCCATGAGGACGAAGCTGATACGGTCGTCCCCGGTCTGCCGGAACTTGGCCGCGATCATGGCCCGGACGTCGCGGCCGTCCTGCAGGCGTCCGACGTAGTTGTCGGCCGCGCCGAAGGCGGCACCGTTGAACTTCAGCACGTAACGGCCGGGATGTGCATCGAGGAAGCGCGTGGCCGACGCCTCGTCGTCGAACGCATGCACGGGCGCGACCGGCAGGCCGAGGTCGGACAGCACGCCTTGCGCATAGGCGCGGTCGTTCTCCAGCCTGTCGCCGTAGCGGCTGCCCCCGACCACGTTGAACCCCTCGGCACGCAGGTCGTCCTGCACGGCTCCACGGTCGTAGCTCACGTTCTCGAACAGCACGATGCCGTCGGGCCCCGCGGCGCGCACCCAATCCAGTTCCGTCCGCCAATCGTCGACGCGGCGCACGAGCCCGGCCAGCGTGCCATGGCATTGCGGCTCGCTGATCGCGACCCTGACCTCGTGCCCAGCCTCGGTCAGTCGCAGGTATAGGGAAGCGAGATCGCAATAGTCGCCGATACCGAGAAAACGCATGCCGATCATCCCCGCAGCCCTGTGGCGGAGACGCCCGGCACCCCGATTCGGTTCGGCCGGTCAGGCGCGGGTCGGCAGCCGCGTGGTAGCCTCGGCCGGAGCTCGCTCGAGCGAGCTATCGTGGCCCAGCGCCATGACGATGCCGGCGCCCACGACGGCACAGGCCGCGAGAAACACCAGGCTCGCCACATCGCCGCCGGTGTTGTCCTTGAGCAGACCGAACACCTGAGGGCCGAAATAGCCGCCGAGGTTGCCGATCGAGTTCACGGCCGCGATGCCGGCCGCGGCACCCGTGCCGCTGAGCAGCGCGGTCGGCAGCGTCCAGAAGACCGGCAGGATGGCGAAGAAGCCGAAGCCGGCCACGCACAGGGCGGCCATCTTGAGGCTCGGGCTCGGCATGACGGTCGCCAGCAACAGGCCAACGATCATGGCCGCGAAGGGGACGATCACATGCCACTTTCGCTCGCGGGTGCGGTCCGAGGATCGGCTCCAGAGGATCATGCCGACCGCACCGACCGCGTAGGGGATGGCCGTCACGAAGCCGACCTCGAAATTCGACAGGCCGCCAAAAGCCTTGACGATTTGCGGGAGGAAAAAGCTGAGGCCGTATTGCGGTATGTTGCACGCCATATAGACGAAGCCCAGCGCGATCACGCGCGGATCGACGATCGCCTGACGCCAGCTATGCCGGTTGCGCGACTCGCGCACGGCGCGTTCGGCGTCGAGCCGCTCCTGGAGCCAGGCACTCTCCTCGGGCGCGAGCCAGGCGGCGTCGCGCGGTCTGTCGGTGAGGTAGAGGAAGGTCACGACCGACATGAGGAGGGCCGGCACGGCCTCGAGCAGGAATACCCACTGCCAGCCGTGCAGGCCCGCGGCACCGTCGAGCGAGAGGATGAGGCCCGAAATCGGCGCGCCGATCACGGTCGAGATCGGGATTGCGAACATGAACAGGCCCACCACACGAGCCCGGTAGGCGGACGGGAACCACAGCGTGAGGAAGAAGATGATGCCAGGAAAGAAGCCGGCTTCCGCCACACCCAGCAGCAACCGCACCACGTTGAAGCTGGTTTCCCCGCCGACGAGGGCCTGGGCGCCGGAGACCAGCCCCCAGGTGAACATGATCCTGGCGATCCACAGCCGCGCGCCGAACCTGTCCAGCGCCAGGTTGCTCGGGATCTCGAAGAAGAAATAGGCGATGAAGAAGATGCCGGCGGCACCGCCGAAAGCGGCTGCCGTCAGGCCGAGATCGACCCGCATGGTGGCGCCCGCAAATCCGACGTTCACCCGATCGAGATAGGCCACGAAATAGCAGAGCATGAGGAAGGGCACGAGCCGGCGCATGACCTTGGCCATCGTGCGCGCTTCCAACCCGTCGATCGCGCGAGGCGCCTCCATGTCGTCCATGTTTCCAGCCCTTACATTGTTGGTTGGGCCGGATGATACACTTTGACGCGAAGGGCGCCAGTCCCGATGAAGCAGGGCCGGGACCATCCCGCGGCCTCGACCCCTCCCGATGTCGCGCCGTCGATGGACCCCGGCGACGACGCGCCTCGCCCGGGCCGATCGCCTCGCGCCATCAGTAGCCGTGTTGGTTGCTGTTGATGTTGCGCCGGACCTGGTCGACCACCGCGTTGTGCTGCTGGTTGGCTTGGTAGATCTGGCTCATCGCCTGCGCGTGGGCGCCTATGTAGAAGTGGACCGGACGAGGCCGCGCCAGGGCGGTCGGTGTGCCGAAACGGCGACCATCAGGGCCTTGAGGGCGAGGGTTACCTGGGGATTGCGCATGGCCCGTTGTCCTTCACCGAACATTGCTTAGACAACGCGGCGCCGAGGTATCCGTTGTGTTGCCGGCCGTCGCTCGCCAAGCAGACGTGACGGCGTTGCTGACGGAGGCGGCCGCGTCGGCCCCGCGCCAGCTGGAGCCCACGAGGTCCGTCCTCGGCCATGATCTCGCGTGGGTCACGCCATCGCGCTTGCGCCGGAGCGCGAGAGCAGCGCGCGTGCCGCGGCAGGGTCGGCGACCGACAGGCCGAGCGACTCGGCGATGGCGCGAAAGGCCGCGATCTGGTCGGCGTTGTCACGCGCCACGCTGCCGTCGGCGCGCCATAGATTGTTCTCGAAGCCGATCCTGACGTCGCCGCCCAGCGTCGCGGCCGCCACCATGCAGGCCGCCTCGCACGGTCCGAAGGCGCAGACGGCCCAGGGAAGGTCGAGCGGTCGACCAGCTTGCCAGCCCTCCAGGAACGGCAGGAGGTCGGCCGGGACCGAGCGCTGATCGACCGCGTAGCGGCCCAGAACGAAGAGCACGCCGGCACAGGCCGGCGGGATCAGCCCCCGCGTCACGAGCGTCCTGAAGCGCCCGACGTCGTCCGGGTCGTAGAGGATGTGCTGCACCAGAACGCCGGAGGCGGCCTGTTCGGCCAGGAACTTGGCGCCGGGCGCTTCGTCCTGCGGCTCGGCGAAGAGTTCACGCAATGCGACCGAGAAAGCATCGGGCGCCAACTCCCGCACCGCGGCGATCTGCTCGGCCGGGCCATAGCGGCCCACCGATTCGGTGGTGACTTGGCAGATCATCTCGGGGCCGGCCTCCCGCCGCACAGCAGCGATTGCGGCGCGGTAGCGGGCGACATCGAGGCTGTGACGCCCGGCGTCATCCCGCACGTGGAGATGGATCATGGCGGCACCGGCCTCGCGGCAGCGGGCCGCCGCGAGGCCGAGGTCCCGGGGGGTGATCGGCAGGGCCGGATGATCGGCTGTCGTGCGGCGGGCGCCGTTGGGGGCGACCGCGACGATCACCGGCCGGGTCACGCGGGAGTGCTCCGGCCGCCAGCACCATCGTCCGGCGCTGCCGCGCCATCTTGCGGCGCCGCGCCGTCTCGCGGCACCGCGCCTTCTTGCGGCGCCATGCCGTCTTGCGGCGCCACCAGGGTGCGGGCCTTGAGGATGTCGATCAGCCCGCGGTCGCGGCGCGCCTCAAGCTCCGCGATGCTGCGCCCACCCGCCTCCTCGGCAATGCCCGCCACGATCCCGGCCCGTACCTCCTCGGTGAAGGCCGGAGTGCCGAGCGATGCCCAGCGCCGCACCTGACTCGGCCCGAGATGGGCGAGATAATGGGCAATGCCGCCGGCCCCGCCCCCGAGATGGTAGGTCATGTGGGGGCCCATCAAGGCCCAGCGCAGGCCGGGTCCGTTGCAGAGCGCGGCATCGATGTCGGCGACGCTCGCCACATCCTCGGCCAGGAGGTTCACGGCCTCGCGGTAAAGCGCCGAGGCGAGCCGGTTGGCGATATGGCCCGGCATTTCGCGACGGAGCACCACAGGGCATCGTCCGAGCCCGCGATAGAAGGCGCAGGCCCGCGCCGCCGTGGTGGCGTCACCGGCAACGATCTCGACCAACGGCATGAGGTGGGGCGGATTGAACGGATGGGCGACGATCACCCGCTCGGGCGTGACGCAATCCGCGACGATGCGGCTGCGCACCAGCGCCGAGGTGCTGCTCGCCACCATCACCCCGGGAGCTGCGAGGCGGTCGAGGTCGGCGAGGATGGACCGCTTCAACGTCTCGTCCTCGGGTGCGTTCTCCTGGACGAATTCGGCGCCGTCGAGCGCCTGCTCGAGCGTCGGGACGAAGCGCAACGCACCCCGGCCATCGAGGCCCAGGGCATCGAGCTGCGCCTGCGCGCCGGCCACGAAGGCCCGCAGCTTCTCCTCGGCTCCCGGCCCCGGATCGGTCGCCGCCACGGCGATGCCGTGCGCCATGAAGAGGGCGGCCCAGCTCGCCCCCACCGTGCCGCAACCGACCACGGCTACCCGCGCGATTCCTCGGTCCCTGTCGTCCAAGCTCGACGCCCCTCCCTGCCCCATGCGATCATCATCGCGAATCGAAAGCACTGTCCAGCCTCCTCGGCCGGCCGCGGTCCGCGTGACCGCGCCGAGCGGCGAACACGGCATAGAAGATCACGTCCAGGGAGGGGTCATCGAGATGCCGAAGAAAATCCTTTGGGCCGCGGCGGCGCTCGCGGTCTTGGCCGCACTCGCATTGCCAAGTGCCGCGCGTGCCGAGATGTCGATCAAGATCGGCGTGCTGAACGACCGATCCGGCGTCTATTCCGATACCGGCGGCGAGGGCTCGGTGGTGGCGGCCAGGATGGCGGTCGAGGATTTCCACGCCGCCGACAAAGGCATCAAGGTCGAGGTCCTGTCGGCCGACCACCAGAATAAGCCTGACACCGGCTCCAACATCACCCGCGAATGGTACGATCGGGACGACGTCGACGTCGTGGCGGACGTGCCGAGTTCCGCCGTCGCCCTCGCGGTGGCGCGCGTCACCCGCGAGAAGAACAAGATCTTCCTGAACTCCGGTGCCGGGACGTCCGACCTCACCGGCGTGCAATGCTCGCCCAATACCGTGCACTGGACCTACGACACCTACGCGCTGGCCAAGGGCACCGCGACGGCGATCGTCAAGGACGGCGGCAGGAGCTGGTTCTTCCTGACGGCCGACTACGCCTTCGGCCACAAGCTCGAATCCGACGCGACCGACTTCATCAAGGCGGCGGGCGGCACGGTGGTGGGGTCGGTCAACACCCCGTTCCCGAGCAGTGACTTCTCGTCCTTCCTGTTGCAGGCCCAAGGCTCGGGCGCCCAGGTGATCGGCCTCGCCAATGCGGGCGGCGATACGATCACGGCGGTCAAGCAGGCGTCCGAATTCGGCATCGTCAGCGGCGGACAGAAGCTCGCGGGGTTGCTGGTCTTCATCTCGGACGTGCACGCGCTGGGCCTGCAGGTTGCCCAGGGCCTGAACCTGACCGAGGCGTTCTACTGGGACATGAACGACGGCACGCGCGAGTTCTCGAAGCGCTTCGCCGCACGAGACGGCGGCAAGATGCCCACCATGGACCATGCCGGAGTGTATAGCAGCATAATCCACTACTTGAAGGCCGTCGACGCTTTGAAGAGCAAGGATGCTTCGGCCGTCATGGCCAAGATGCGCGAGATGCCGGTCGACGACGTGCTGTTCGGGCGGGGCCACCTCAGGATCGACGGGCGCGTGACCCACGACATGTACCTGTTCCAGGTCAAGACACCAGCCGAATCCAGATATCCCTACGACTACTACAAGCTCCTCGCCACCATCCCGGGCGATGAGGCCTTCCGGCCACTGGCCGGAGGCGGCTGCCCGCTGGTGAAGTGAGGCCGCCGGCGGTGGCGGGGCGGAGCCTGGATCCCGCCGGCTCCGCCAATGGCGGAACAGCCGGCTGAGCCAAGGAACAACGACGCCGCGGACGCCGTTGTGATGGGGTCGAACGTCAGGCCTGGGCTGTGGGCGGCGAACGTCCATGCGGGTTCGCCCTGATGGTCGGTTGTCGCTGCGGTGGTGGCGGGGGCGTCGAGCTGGTCCGACCTTCGGGTGTTCCCATGCCGGCGCGGCTCTCGCCATCGACCCGTGACACGCGCGTGGACCTGCTTCGGGGTCTGTCGTTGCTGTCGATCTTCGTGGACCACATCCCGAAGAACCGGCTTGCCGAGTTCACCTTTCACAGCTTCGCCTTCTCCGACGCCGGCGAGATCTTCGTCATCCTGGCCGGGTTCTCGGCGACCTTGGCCTATGGTCGCGTTTTCGAGCGGGACGGCCTGCGCGTCGGTTTCGCCAGGGTCTTCTTTCGATGCTTGCACATCTACGGCGTGCAGGTCTTGCTCCTGCTTCTGACGTTGCTGTTCGTCGCGCAATGGGAGCGCCTGTATGGCGTGCAGTCCATCATCGTCGGACCCATGCTGCGGGACGGGTGGCATGGCACGATGCGCGGCATGGTGTTGGCCGCGCTGCCGAGCTATCTCGACATCCTGCCGCTCTATATCCTGCTCCTCGGGATCTTTCCGCTGATCAGGTTCGGCATGACGCGCAGCATCCCGGCCACGCTGGCAAGCTCGATCCTGCTCTATGGGCTGGCCAATATGCTGCATTGGAACCTGCCCAACATCGTGGATCCCGCGGACGCGGCCCATTGGTACTTCGATCCATTCACTTGGCAGTCGATCTTCGTCTTCGGCTGCTGGTTGGCGGTAGCGTCCCGCAACCGCCTCCGCATTCTCGCGGATCCCCCGCCTCTGCTCATCGCGGCCTGTTGGGCCTATATCGTCTTCGCCTTCGTGGCCCTCGATGCCTGGAAATTGTGGCCGGCCCCGTTCGGGCCGGATTTTCCCGGCATGGGCCCACCCTTCGCGATCTTCGGCAACGAACCCAAGACGTTCGTCACGCCGTGGCGCCTGGTCAACGTCCTCGCTATCACCTACCTGGTCCTGACGTCTCCCGGGCTGATGACCGTCGCGCGCAGCCGGCTGCTCGGCCCCGTCGTGGCCTGCGGGCGCAATTCGCTGAACGTCTTCGCCCTGGGTTGTATCCTGGCCCTCTTCGGCCGCATGATCTACAAAACCTACGAGGTCACGGCCGCGACGGAGATCCTGGTGAACGTGACGGGACTGGGCGCGGTGCTGATGCTCGGCGTGGCCCTCGACAGGATGAAGGCGGGACGGCCCGTCAGCTCGTACGAGGGAGTTGGGTTCGATGCGAGCAAGGTGGTCGATTGATCCCAGGAGAGGGATGGCGACGGCGACCGGTGCCGTGCTGCGCGGGCTCGTGGTCCTGGTTCTCTGTCTCCGGCCTCTCGCCACTGCGGCCACCTCGGTCCCGGACCCTGCGCAACCGGCTCAATCGCGGCCCGACGCCGGACCGAGCACTGCTGCCTTCCGCATCATGGCTTTCGGATCGTCGTCGACGCGAGGAACCGGTGCGACATCGGTGTTCGCGAGCTACCCGTCCCAGCTCGAGCGCCTGTTCAACGACACCGCGCGCGGGCGCTTCGCCGTGTTGGTCGCCAACCGCGGCGTCGGCGGCGAAGACATCGACGACATGATGAAACGCCTCGCGAGCGAACTCCTGTCCTGGCGCCCCGATCTCGTGGTCTGGCAGGTCGGCAGCAACGATCCTTTCCGCGCCGTCCCGATCGACCACTTCAAGGCGGAGCTCAAGAACGGCATCGCGGCCATCCGCGCATCCGGCGCCGAGGTCGTCCTCATGGAGCCACAGTGGTCTCCCAGGCTCGTGGCGGCCGACGCCCCCAATCGTTTCGTGGATGCGGTGCGCGAGGTCGGCGCGACCCAGCACGCCGAAGTGGTGCGTCGGTTCGAGATCATGCGGCAGTGGTTGGCCGACGATCTGGTGTCCCGGACGGATCTGATCGGACCCGACGGCCTCCATATGACGGATCAGGGCTACGCGATGCTGGCAAAAGCCGTTTTCGCGGAGATCTCCACGCGGTCGACCGCCTTTCGCGCCCGCATGGCGCCCGCGACCGCGTCGAAGCACCCCTGATCGCCCGGTCCTGGTAGGAAGCCGCGGGCCGCAGCGATCGGGACCTGCGGATCAGTCTCTGGACGTGAGCTGCCACTCTTCGAACCGGACGATATTACGGCACCGCTCGATGCGGGCTGGACCCCTGCGGAGTCACCCAGGACTGCTCCGCAGCCCCTGGGACCCTGGCCTCCGCCGCCCGCGCTACGTTGGACCGCGGGCTTCCAGCCCGCCCCTCAATCGAACAGCGGATGCCCGGCCCGCAGGAACAGCACGTCATAGAAGAGGGGCCGGCGCTGCAGGCGCCCGAGGACATTGTAGAACATCAAGCCCTTGTCGCGCATCGATGCCACGAGATCGCTGAACCCGTAGCCTTCCAGGAAACGGGCCCGGATCGAGGCCTCGCAGATCATCCATTCGACGCGGTCGCGCTGCAGGTCCAGGCCCGCCACGATCTCGGTCTCGAATCCCTCGGTATCGAGCTTGATGCCGACCGGGCCGCTGCCGTCGAGCCCGCCGATGATCGCGTCCAGCGTCGTGACCTCGACGTCGTAGCGCGAGACCGGACCGTCCGCAGTGAGGGCCGTCCGTTCCAGCAGGCTCGATTTCGCGCCGTCATCGCTGAGCCGCGCCCGCCCCGGCTGCCGGCCCAGTGCCTGTGGTACGAAACGATAGTGCCGCGGCCGGGCCTCCAGGAGCGCCTCGCCGCCGCGCTGCGGGTCGATCAGCACGAAACGGCGGTCCGGGAAGGCGTCGTAGAGTTCCCTCGTGCCTTTCCTCACGCCGACGTCGAGGATGGTCTCGGCTGCGAGCCCGAGCCCGGCCAGATAGCCGGCCGTGAACAGGGACGGCGCCCGCCCGAGCGGCTGCGCCATGGGTGGTGCGGGCGGGCCATCGGACGGCGCGAGGCCCTGTTGGATCAGCCATTCGTCCGGCGTGACCGCCAGGGCACCGGCGCCGATCAGCGCCGCGCGGAAGCGCTCGGCCGCCGCGACGATGCGGGCCGCCAAGCTGCCGTCCGGGACGCCGCGCGACAGCGCTTCGCTCGTTGCCCAGTTCGCGTCCACGGGCAGGATATCGTCGTCGAGGTCGGGGTGGCGGCACCAGGGCCAGGTATCCGAAGTGGTGGCCTGGCCCAGCGCCAGGGTCAGGGCCTCGTCGAGGCTCTTGTTGGGCGTCGCGTCGCGGCTCCGGATGCCGAAATAGACGTTGTTGAAGCTGTTGTCGGCCGACTCGATGCGGAACGGCAGGCTCGATTCCCCGCCGAAGCGAAGCGCCAGCCCGGGCCATTGGCCGTCGACGTTCTCCTCGAAGGTCCAGCGGCGCTCGGTCGCCAGCCTCGACAGCTGAGCCACCAGGGCGCCGATCAGATCGCGGCGCGCGAGATCGGCTGGCACCGGGCAGCCGGCCGCCGTCAGGCCCTCCACCAGGGCCGCGATGTTGGGCACGCGGTGGAGCACCGCCGCGGTGCGCTGGCCGCCGCGCTTGGTGGCGTCGAGAAAGCCCTCGGTCTCGGCCGCCCTGTCGGCGGCCGGAAACCCGAGCTGTTCGAGAATGGCCGCGAAGCCGCGCGCCCGCGCCGGGCGCTCGGCGAGATACAGCGCCTCGAAGGTGATGTCGACGGGCACAATGCCCCGTTCCGTGAAGGCGCGGCGCAGGGCCGCCGTCGCGTTGCGGGCGTGTTCGAACTGCGCCACCGCCTGATCTACCGGCACCGGCCGGAGTTGGCGCCGCTCCGCCCCGACCTCGGCATAGACCTCGCGGGCATAACCCTCGAACCAGGTGCCCTGGGCTTCCGCGATGAACTTCGAGATCAGCCGGGCGCCCTCGTCCTGGCGCAACAGCAGGAGGTGGCGATAGCCGGCCCGCGCCGCCGCATCGAGCAGGGCCAAGTTGAACACCATGGGAAACAGTTCAAAGCAATGCTTGATGAGCGTGCCCCGCCCCATGATGCCGTCGAGGTCCCGCGCCAGGGCGGCGGCGTCCTGGCTCTCGGTCCAGCGCGCCACGACGGGCCAGAACGGACGCGGCCGGTCGCGTGACCAGTTGAAGGGCTCGTGTTCGGCGCTCGGGTGTTCTGACAAGGCCATCAGCCGGTCGGCCAGCGCCGTGCCGCCGGTGCGTTGCAGGGTCCAGATCAAGAAGGGAAAGGACATGGGGCCATCCGGCCGGTGCTGTTCACCGGCGTTCTAGGGCCTTGAAGGCCCGATGTGTAGAGCGGGACAGTTACACCTCTGTGCGACCCGCGCTCGCCGCCGTCTCCGCCTCAGGCCACGGTGCCGTCCCAGGCGGGCCGGACGGGTTGCAGGCCGTGGTTCCCCCGGTAGGCCACATGGGCGAACTCCGGTTCCGACCAGCCCTCCAGGAGCACCGGGTCGATGCGATAGACCTCGGCGCGGAGCGGCCGGCAGACATCGAGGGGGTCGCGCGCGTCCGGGCCCCACAGCGGCACCGACAGATCGCCGCCAGGGCAGGCCGAGAGCGCGCAGAGAAGGTCGGTCTCGGCGAAGAACTCCAGGAAGTCACCGGGTTTGGCCGGGCAGTCGCGCATGAAATATTGGTCCCGGCTGTTCAGCCCCGTGCACTGGAACACGTTCAGCACGTCATGGACGTCGGCCTCGGTCAGCCCGTAGCCCATGACGGCGCGCGTCAGGTTGGAATGGCAGCAGAAGTCGAAGTCCTGCCCGGTCAGCATGTTGTTGACATAAGGATCGCAGCGCGTGCCGAGCAGGTCGTGGATGCGTCCGCCATAGGGGTCGACGCCGTAGGCGGACAGGCTGTCGGCCGTGATCGTGACCAGCGGGCGCAGATAGGGCAGCGTCGACCAGAGCCGGTCGAAGGTCGTCACATGCGCGGCCTGGAGCTGCCGGGTCCGCGACGCCCAGAGCCGCTCGCGCGGATTGTGCCGGTTCCAGATGTTGAGGTCGCCGACCTGGGGTCCCTGCGGCGCGACGATCCGGAACACGTGGCCGGCCGGCACCGTCCAGGCCCGCCCCGAGCGGATCGGCACCTCGACCGTCTCGACGAGGCTGCGGGCATCGCTACCGGAGGCGATGCGTCCATAGAACGCCCTGTCGACCGTGAGCGCCGAACCTTCCGTCGCCTGATAGGCCGCGGGAGCATCGAGCATGGCATTGTCCTCGTAAACCGTCTGCGGCCTCCGGCCGTGAGGTCGGCCTGGCGGCAGGCGATGGTGGCGCAGGTGAACGGATCACGATCGAGCCCATGGGGCAATTTTGCGCCAGGTCGGCTGTCCCGGATGGATGAGGTCAGGGTGTCAGAACCACCTTGCTCTCGACCCTGGAGTCGGGCTTGAGCCGGTAGACGATGGGCACGCCGGTTTCGAGCTCCACGCCCGGGATGGTCTCGGGAGTCAGGCCGTCGAGCACCATGATGAGCGAGCGCAGGGAGTTGCCGTGCGCCGCCACGAGCACGCGCTGGCCGGCCAGCACCCTGGGCAGGATGCGCTGATTGTAGTAGGGCAGCGCGCGGGCCACGGTGTCGCGCAGGCTTTCGCCGCCCGGCGGACTGACGGCATATGAGCGACGCCAGACGTGGACCTGGTCGGCGCCCCACTTCTCCCGCGCCTCGTCCTTGTTGAGGCCCGAGAGGTCGCCGTAGTCGCGTTCGTTGAGGGCCTGGTCCGCGAGGGTCTCCAGCCCCGTCTGGCCGATCTCGGCCAGCACGATGTCGAGCGTGTGGCGAGCGCGGCTCAGCGCCGAGGTGAAGGCCACGTCGAACGGACCGATAGTCTTCAGCGCCAGACCGGCCGCTCTCGCCTCTTCGACCCCCTTCGGCGACAGGTCCGGATCCTTCCAGCCGGTGAACAGGTTCTTGAGGTTCCAGTCGGATTGGCCGTGGCGGATCAGAACGAGCAGCCGGTCCATGGGTGTGTCCATCGTCGCGTGTCAGAAACCGGCAAGGTCGAGCACGTCGGCCATGCTGTAAAGCCCGGGCTTGCGGCCCCGTGCCCAGAGCGCCGCCTTGATGGCGCCGCGCGCGAAAAGCCCGCGGTCCTCGGCCCGGTGGCTCAGCGTGATCTGCTCGCCGTCTCCGGCGAAAATCACGGAATGGTCGCCTACGACAGTGCCGCCCCGCAGCGACGCGAAGCCTATCGTCGCGGGCGGGCGGGCACCCGTCACCCCGTCGCGGCCCCGCACGGCATGGCTGGCGAGCGCCACGTCGCGCCCGTCGGCGGCAGCCTCGCCGAGCAGCAGCGCCGTGCCGGACGGCGCATCCACCTTCATGCGATGGTGCATCTCCACGACCTCGATGTCCCATTCGGCTCCGAGCGTGCGGGCCGTGCGGCGCACCAGCGCGGCCAGGAGGTTGACCCCGAGGCTCATATTGCCGGAGCGCACGAGGGGCGCGTGCCGGCTCGCGGCTTCGAGTCGGGCGAGGTCGGCCTCCTGCAGCCCGGTCGTGCCGATTACGTGGGCGATGCGGGCCTGGGCGGCCAGCGCCGAGAAACCGACCGTGGCCGACGGCGCCGTGAAATCGAGCAGTCCTTCGGCACCCACGACGGCTTCGAGCACGTCTTCCGTCACGGACACGCCGATCGGGCCGAGGCCCGCCAGGGTGCCGGCGTCCTGCCCGAGGGCGGGTGAGCCAGGACGCTCCAGCGCGGCCGACAGCGTCACGCCCTCCGTGGCCTGCACGGCCGCCACCAGCATTCGGCCCATGCGCCCCGCGGCACCCGTCACCACGAGCCGCATATCCGACATTGCGACGTTCCCTTGCACGATCCACCCCGCCGCCAAGGCGAGTCGAAGCCTGTTTAGCCGCCAGGGCGAGCTTTGGAAATGGTGCCGAAAGCGCCGCTACCGCCCCACCTCGCCCGGCGCGCGGGCCTCTATGGCGAGGGCATGGACGCCCTCCGGGCGCAGTTCGTCGGCCAGGAGGCCGTTGACCATGCGGTGCCGGTCGATGCGGCTTTTTCCCGCGAAAGCCTCCGACGTCACCTGGACGCGGAAGTGCGTCTCGCCGCCGGCCCGCGAGCCCGTATGGCCGGCGTGTTGGTGGGATTCGTCGAGCACCGCGAGAGCGGTCGGGTTCAGCGCCTCGGTCAGGGTCGCCTCGATTCTGTCCTTAACGGTCATGATACGGAGTCCTCGGCATGTGTCGGGAGAGGCGGAGCAGGGATGCGTCGCCACCTGGCTTGCGACGCCCGCGATCTCCCCCATAATAGGTCGGTGATGAACCTCAACTCGCACCATTTCGATCGCATTCGCAGCAAATCGGCCGGCCGGCATGCCAAGGCGGCGGCGGTTCCCTCGACGACGCCGTGCGATCATCCGGGATGCGACAAGACGGGCGACTTCCGCGCGCCGCGCGGCCGCGATCGGGAAGGCCAATATTTCTGCTTCTGCATCGACCACGTGCGGGAGTACAACGCCACCTACGATTATTTCAGCGGCATGAGCGATGCAGCGGTCGCGAAATATCAAAAGGAGGCCATCGTCGGCCATCGGCCGACTTGGAACATGGGCGTCAACCGCGCGGCCGGGGAGCCGGCCTCGGCTGACGACCTCCACCCCGATAGCCTCGGCATCTTTCGCGCCCGGGCGCGCCAGGCCCGCGCCGAAGAGACGCGCCCGCGCTATTCGCAGGCCACAACTCGGGCCCTCGCGGCGTTGAACCTCGACGATGCAGCCGACGCCGCGGTCGTCAAGAGCCGCTACAAGCAGCTGGTCAAGCAATTGCATCCGGACGCGAACGGCGGAGATCGCTCGAACGAGGATAAATTGCGCGAGATCATCCGCGCCTATAACTTCCTGAAGACCATCAAGCTTTCACCCGCGACCGCCAAGGCGGCGCAACCCTGACGCCCCGAAGCGGGCACCGCCTTGGTTTTTCGTGGCGGGCTCGGAGGACCGATGCAGCACGCCACTGAAGCCACCCCGTCCCTGCCCGACATGAAAGTCTCGGTGCGTCAGGTCTTCGGCATCGATTCCGACATGCAGGTCCCGGCCTATTCGGCCGTCGAAGACCACGTCCCCGATACCGATTCGGACTACATTTTCGACCGGGATACCACGCTGGCCATCCTGGCCGGGTTCGCGCGGAACCGCCGCGTGATGATCACGGGCTATCACGGCACCGGCAAGTCGACCCATGTCGAGCAGGTTGCGGCCCGCCTGAACTGGCCTTGCATCCGCATCAACCTCGACAGCCACGTGTCGCGCGTCGACCTCGTGGGCAAGGATGCGATCGTGCTGCAGGATGGCAAGCAGGTCACCGAGTTCCGCGACGGCATGCTGCCCTGGGCCTTGCAGAATAACGTCGCGCTGTGCTTCGACGAATACGATGCCGGCCGGCCCGACGTGATGTTCGTGATCCAGCGCGTGCTCGAACTCTCTGGCCGCCTGACGCTGCTCGACCAGAAGCGGGTGATCAAGCCACATCCCGCGTTTCGGCTCTTCGCCACCGCCAATACGGTGGGACTCGGCGACACGTCCGGCCTCTACCATGGCACCCAGCAGATCAACCAGGGGCAGATGGACCGGTGGTCGATCGTGGCCACCCTGAACTACCTGCCACACGACCGCGAGGTCGACATCGTCCTGGCCAAGGCGCAGCACTATCGCGGCACCAAGGAAGGGCGCGACGTGGTCAACAAGATGGTCCGGGTCGCGGACCTCACCCGCAACGCCTTCACGGCGGGCGACCTGTCGACCGTCATGAGCCCGCGCACGGTGATCACCTGGGCCGAGAATGCCGACATCTTCGGCGACATCGGTTTCGCGTTCCGCCTGACCTTCCTGAACAAATGCGACGAACTCGAGCGCTCCCTCGTGGCGGAGTTCTACCAGCGCAGCTTCGGCAAGGAATTGCCCGAGAGCGCCGTCAACGTCGCGCTGAGCTGAAGCGGGAGATTCCGCCGCGAAAGGAGCGGGCCGATGGACCGAGCAAGCTTGCTGGTGTTGCCCGAGCCCGAACAAGCCGGACCCGCCCGAGTCCGTGTCCGCTATGAGGACGATGCCCATGCCTGGGCTTTGGAACAGGCCGCCTTGCTGAAGGCCGGGCGTTTCGCCGATCTCGACCTCCCCAATCTCGCCGACGAGGTCGAGGACGTGGCGAACCGTGAATACGACAAACTGGAAAGCAACTTGGCTCGTGTCATCCAGCATCTGCTCAAATGGGATCATCAGCAGAATCGTCGCAGCCGAAGCTGGGTCAACTCGATCAGGGAACATCGGAGGCGGGCAGCGCGGCAGCTCGACAAATTCCCGAGCCTCGGCAGCCGGAGGATCGAGGCTCTGGCGGAAGCCTACGAACACGGCCGGGGCGATGCAGCCATCGAGACTGGATTGCCGGACGGGGTCCTGCCCGAGACCAATCCGTTCTCCTGGGATGAAGTCATGACCCGCCCCGTCAATTGGCCCGAGCCGTGACGAGCGAACTCCGCCTCGTCCTCGCTCATTGCCGCCATCACCTGACCAAGGCCCCATGAGCGCTCCCAGCAATCGCAAGCCCGCTTCCCCCGCCGAGGCCCCGCAGGAGCCCTTCAAACGCGCCGTCGCGGCCTGCATGCGGGCCATGGCACGGACGCCGGACCTCGAGGTTTCGTTCGCGCCCGACAAGCCGAGCGTTGTCGGCTCCGGTGACAGCGCAAAGGCGCGTCTGCCCGAACCACCCCGCAAACTGACGGCGCGCGAGGCCGCCATCGTGCGCGGCCACGCCGATTCCATGGCGCTGAAGCTCGCGTGCCATGATACCGCGACCCACCGCCGGCAGGCGCCGGAAGCGCAAGGCGCCCGCACCGTGTTCGACGCCGTCGAGCAGGTTCGGGTCGAGGCCATCGGGGCTCGTCGCATGGAAGGTGTCGCGACCAATCTCGCGGCCATGCTGGAGGATCGCTACCATCGCGGCAATTTCGCCGAGATCACCGATCGGGCCGATGCCCCGATCGAGGATGCTGTGGCGCTCATGGTGCGTGAGCGCCTGACCGGCCGGGCGCCGCCCGTGGCGGCGCAGACGATCGTCGACCTCTGGCGGCCCTGGATAGAGGAACGGGCCGGCGCCGACCTCGACAAGCTCGACCGCGCTCTGGAAGACCAGCGCGCCTTCGGCCGCTCGGTGCACAAGCTGCTTCAGGCGCTCGACATGGCGGATCCGTCGTCCCTCGATCGGGACGAGGACGACGACGAGTCCCAGGATCAGGCCCAGGACGACGCCGACCAGTCGGACGGAGAAGGCCAGGAGTCCGAGAGCGGCCAGACGCTCGAGATGGACACGGCCGAATCCAGCGCCGAGGACATGGAGGAGGGCGCCATGGAGAGCCCCGACGCGCCGGCCGGCGAAGCGCTCGAGGACTCGGACGACGGCGAAGCGGAGGAGCCCTCCGAGAGTCGGCGGCCGCAGACGTCGGCGGCCGACGCCCGCGGCCCCGACTACAAGGCCTTCGCGACGAAGTTCGACGAGATCATCCCGGCCGAGCAATTGTGCGACGCCGAGGAACTGGAGCGGCTGCGGGCCTATCTCGACAAACAATTGACCAACCTCTCGAGCGTCGTGGCGCGGCTCGCCAATCGGCTGCAGCGCCGGCTCATGGCGCAGCAGAATCGTGCCTGGGAATTCGATCTGGAGGAGGGCATGCTCGACCCGGCGCGGCTGTCGCGCGTGGTGGTCGACCCGCAGCAGCCGCTATCCTTCAAGCGCGAGAAGGATACGGAATTCCGCGACACGGTGGTGACGCTGCTGCTCGACAATTCGGGCTCGATGCGGGGCCGCCCCATCACCGTGGCCGCAACCTGCGCCGACATCCTGGCCCGCACGCTGGAACGCTGCGGCGTCAAGGTCGAGATCCTGGGCTTCACCACCAAGGCCTGGAAGGGGGGAGCGTCGCGCGAAGCCTGGCTGCAGTCCGGCAAGCCCGCTTCGCCGGGCCGGCTCAACGACCTGCGCCACGTCATCTACAAGGCGGCCGACGCGCCCTGGCGCCGCGCGCGACGCAACCTCGGCCTGATGATGCGCGAGGGCCTGCTCAAGGAGAACATCGACGGCGAGGCGCTCGAATGGGCCCACAGCCGGCTGCTCGGCCGGCCCGAGCAGCGCAAGATCCTGATGATGATCTCGGACGGGGCGCCGGTCGACGATTCGACGCTGTCGGTCAATGCCGGCAATTATCTCGAACGGCACCTCAGGGCCACGATCGAGGAAATCGAGACGCGTTCGCCCGTCGAGCTGATCGCCATCGGCATCGGCCACGACGTGACCCGTTACTATCGCCGGGCCGTCACCATCGTGGACGCCGAGGAACTCGGCGGCGCCATGACCGAGAAGCTCGCAGAGCTGTTCGCCGAATCCGGTCCGGTTCCGGTCCGCCGCACCGGCAGTGCGCGGCGTCCATCGCCCGTCCTGCATTGACCGATCCTTGAGCGAAGCGCCGATCGGGACGTCACCGAAGCGGTTCCCGATACTTCACCGCGACGGCCGGCTCCTCCGCGCCCGGCGCTCTCGCCCCGCGCGTGCCGCTCCCGGACGTGCGCCTGCCGTTCTGGTCCCATGCTTGCCGGGCCAACCCGGGACTGGCAAGACGATCCGAGGTCGTCTGTTGGGAGCCGAACGATGGGCGAGATGGTGGACGGGGCCTGGCGCAGCGACGAGGATCTCGCCCATCCCGACGACGGGCATTTCCGACGGCCGCCCACGCGGTTCAGGAACACGATCGCCGAGGGTGGGCCGCACCCGCCGGAGCCGGGTCGCTACCACCTCTACGTCTCGCTGGCCTGCCCCTGGGCTCACCGCGCCCTGATCGTCCGCAAGTTGAAGGGGCTCGACGAGACCGTCAGCCTCTCCGTCACGCATTGGCTGATGCGCCAGGACGGCTGGACCTTCGCGCCCGGTCCGGGGGTCGTACCGGACCCGTTCGGGGCGCAACTGCTGCACGAGGTCTATCGCCGCACCGATCCGCGTTACTCCGGCCGCGTCACCGTCCCGGTCCTCTGGGACAAGCAGGCCGGCACGATCGTCAACAACGAATCGTCCGAGATCATGAGGATCTTCGGCTCCGCCTTCGACGCCGTCGGGGCGGTGCCGCTCGACCTCTACCCCGCGGCCCGCAGGGCCGAGATCGACGCCGTCAATGCCCGGGTTTACGACACGCTGAACAACGGCGTCTACCGGTCCGGCTTCGCCACGACGCAAGCCGCCTATGAGGCCGCGGTGGTGCCGCTATTCGAGACGCTCGATTGGCTCGAAGCGACGCTGGCCCGTCAACCCTTCGTCTGCGGCAACCGGCCGACCGAAGCCGACTGGCGGCTTTTCACGACGCTGGTGCGCTTCGACGCCGTGTACCACGGCCACTTCAAGTGCAACCTCCGTCGCCTCGTCGATTACCCGGCGCTATGGGACTACGCGCGCCGCCTCTACCACTGGCGCGGCGTGCGCGAGACCGTCGATTTCGGCCACATCAAGGGCCACTATTACGGCAGCCACCGCCACATCAACCCGACCGGCATCGTGCCGCTCGGCCCGGTGATGGACTGGGACGCACCGAGCGGGCCCGCATAGGGATGCCCACCGGGAGCCCGAACGCACACCCGGTGAAGTGCACCAGCTCGCACCCGACGAGGTCTACGACCGCGGCTCCGCGAATCCTGCCTTCAGCTCGTGTCCATCGGGATCCCGACCAGGTTCGGGAGCCCAATGCCACGGAAGCCAAGGTCAGCCGTGCCGGATGCGCCGCCGGCCGTTGAAGGCGGATCAGTCATTTGCGATCGTGCAGGCACCCGACAAGGCCCGGGTGCATCGGCTGCAAGGGCTGGTTCGACATGGCGGACGGAAGCCGCTGCAATCGATTGACGGTAACGGATGCGTTCTGCCGCTCTCTGTCGGGGCTACGGAATCCGGGTCATAGACCCAGTGACCCACACCTGCAAGCGGCGCCGACCGACTTGATCTGCCGACCCGCACTTCTACTTATTCAGGTGAGCAACCTGAATCGCTTGAGAAAACATCGCCTGCATCGCATTCGTGATATCGGCATCCGAGTTGGCTTGGAACATGAAGCCAGCGGACGCGCATTGTTTCAAGTCGTTGTAAAGCTTGGAATTTGAGCTGACACTGTTTGCTTGTATTGACTGGCTTTCAGAGTCATTCAGTGTTATGTAGGGGATATACAGTATCGAAACGTAATATCCAAGACTCTGTGCATACTGACAGTATGACAGCATGTTTTTTGGCTCTTGGGGTTGCGAATTCGGACTCAAACCCTGTGTATTAGACCAGTTGCCGTTACTTTGCGTTTGACTATTGTCCATTCCATCTGTCACGAGGAAGATAAAAGCCTTGGGAGTGGCAGGAGTGGCACCATTGCCGATGCCACTCCTGTGTTTATACAGATCAGGAAAGATGTTTTCAAAGTGCGTGCCGCCGGATCCAATCGACGTTCCGTCTATGTCGATATGCTGGTTGGCGACTCCGCTATCAAGATAGTTGTCGCCCAAAGGATAGAAGAATGCAGGATCGGTCGGGCTCTTCGATTTGTCGGTGACGAGCTGGAGCGCTTGGTGGTAATCGCTAGACAGAGGTGCAGCTTGAACCGCATCCACAATGAATGGATACAACCCGATCCTGTATTGGTTCTGAAGCGTCTGAGTCTGCTTAGCGGTCTGGATGAGCTGATAAACCGCACTGTCGACAGAGTCGACACGAAGCTTGATGCTGTCTCGTCCATGCGCAAACTTATACCCGTTTGCATTCCCTTGGAAGTGGCAGGCAAACAGACATCCGCCATTGTTCGCGGCCAGTTTGGCCTGGCCATCGGAACTCGTCGGCAAACCCATGGATCCGGAAACGTCGAGCATGATGTAAAAGTCGAGATAGCTCGGAATGTCAACTGCTGCCGAGGCGAAGCCGGATATCGCATTGCTTTTCACGTTGAAGAGTTGACCGAAATTGTTATTGGTCGATGCCGTATAGCTGACCGTCGCGGTGAAGGTCTGGAAGTGAACCGGATCCGGCGCGAGCGTGATCTGCGGTGTCGGTGTGGTGGCGAACGGGACCGTCCCGACATTGGTGGCGAAGGCGCGCTTGGCACGGTCGAGACCCGCTTTCACGGCATCGCTGCGGAGGGTCGGATCTTGAGGGTTCGCGGCGACGTAAGCCTTCACGGTCGCCACCGCCGCGATCGCGGCAGCGTCGGCGGCGTTGTCGAACTTGGCCTTGGCGCTGAGTGCCACGCCGTAGTCAACGCCGAGCCCGACGAGGCCGATCATCGGGATCAAGCTGAACGCAAAGATTATGCTCACGTTCGCCCCGTTCGCGCGCGAGAAGGCGCGGATCCAGGCGAGGGGGCCGAGAGACCTTTTTGTCATGGGCATGGCGAAGCAATCCCGTCTTTCTTGGTCCCGTCGTAGGTGATCAGCGAAGCGTAGCGCGGTTGTAAGAACACTGATTTGGCGATCTTGATCGGCGGCAGGAACTTCGCACCGAACGTCGGCACGAAGTTGAAGACGACATCGACTGCGATGATCGATCCGGGGCCGAACACCGAGCGCGGCAGCGTCGTGGGACTCGGCGGGGCCGTGTCGTCGGCAGCGATCTGGTTGGGGGCACAAGGGCGATAGTCGGCGCCCGTCGTGCTCCCGCTCGTCCAGACCACGCTGGCGGAATAGCAAGCGCTCTGATCGTAGCCCGAACACGACGTTCCATCGATCGCCTTGAACTGTACGCTGGCGTAGTCGATACTGATGTCTTGCGACCAAGCGATGTTCTTCTGAGCGGCGTCCGACATAATGTAGGGGAACAGCACGAGCGTCGAGTCGTGGCTGAAGCCCAGGTCGGTGGCGTTGACGCTCGCGACCGTCGTCGCGTTGGAGGGGGGCGCAGCCTCCGAGATCATCTGGCCGATCGATGCCGCAACATACTCCACCTTGCGGGTGGCGTTCACGTAGAGCACGAGTTGCAAACCGGCCAGCATCAGGAGGATCAGGACGGGAAGCACGAGCGCGAACTCGATGACCGACGCCGCATCGCGCGACGCGGCGAAGTGTCGAAGCGAGATCTGCCGAGCGCTCATCAGTATTGCTCGTTCCGGAACGCTGCCGTCGACATCGCGAGATAGGCGGGCGACCCGTTGTAGGTCGCGCCGCCTAGCACATTGGCGAGGAAGCTGGGCAGGAACGTGATGGGATAGATGACCTGCATATAAACGTAAGATTGCTGCACGCCGGTGTCGTATTGCGCGCTTCCATTAGCCAGCGTCGGGATGGTGAGACCGCGGAGGTCCCTTCGAACGAAACTGGAGTACCATCCGGGTTGTGCTGTAATCGAGGATTGCACGTTGACGATAACGTCGTTGCAGCTCATGGCTGCCGGCAGATAAGGGCAGAGGACCTGTGTGCGAAAGTCGCTCTGGTTGGTGCCGCTCTTCTGGACGGAGCCGGTCATGACCTGGCGCGCAGCCTTGCTGGTAGCGTAGTCGAGCGCCTGGTTCATGTACAGGATCACCCCGACCGTCATGATGAACAGGATCGTGCAGATCAGCATCGACGAAATGAGCGCGAATTCCACGGCGGCGGCGCCCCGCCTGTCGATCGACAGGGCACGGATCGCCCTCGCCACCTTCGAGGGTGTGCGTCCGGGGGGAGTGGAATGGGGCAAAGCGGTCGACGGCATCGCGGGGCCAAGGGTCGAGGGACTCGGGCGACCCTAAAGACCGCACCCTTTCCAATTCGTTGTGGGCCGACCTCGCCTGCATGGCCATGGTGAACATTGCATTACGTCCCACGGTTGAACTCCCTGCGATGGTGGCGTCGGCGTGCCTCGGTGTGGGCCGTTCGAACGGAAGGCAAGTCTCCCGTTGGGGACCAATCGATGCGTCCCCCCCGTGAGCCCGACCAACGACGCGGACACGCAGGTTGCCGTCGAACACTCCATCGTGCCACGATCATGGCGGCGACGATTGCAGCCCTCCATGGTTTCACGCCTCGATTTCGATCTGCCCCATCTCTTCCGCGAGCGTCTCGGCACCCTGCGCAACCTGCCGCGCCTCTTCGGCCTGATCTGGCGCACGAGCCCCGGCCTCGCGCTGGCGACGCTGGGCTTGCGCCTGTCGCGCGCCGTGCTGCCCACTGCCGCCCTCTACGTGGGCAAGCTCATCATCGACGCGGTGGTGGCGCAGGCGCGTCTACCCTCGCCCGGCCCCGGGGTCGGCGACTGGATCGCGGCGGGCCGGCTCGGCCACGTCGGGGTCCTGGTGCTGGCCGAAGCGGGTCTCGCGATCCTGTCGGACCTCCTGGGGCGCGCCAGCGCTCTCGTCGGGGACCTCCTGGCCCAGCGCTACGGGGACGGCGCCAGCGTTATGCTGATGCGCCACGCCGCGGCCCTCGACCTCGCGCAGTTCGAATCGAGCGACCAGCAGGACCGGCTCGATCGCGCCCGCCGGCAGGTCACGGGTCGTTCGTCCATCCTCCAATTGATCTTCGGGCAGGCGCAGGACGCCGTCACGGTCCTGGTGCTGGCGCTGAGTTTCACGGCCTATGCTCCCTGGCTACTCGTACTCTTGGCCTTGGCCCTGGTGCCGGCCGCGATCGGCGAACTGCACTTCAATCGCCAGGGATACCGCATCAGCTTCCAGCGGACGCCGGAGCGGCGGCAGGTCGACTACCTCCGCTACCTCGGATCCAGCGTCGAGACCGCCAAGGAGGTGAAGCTCTTCGGCCTCGACGGCTTCCTGGTCGAGCGTTTCGCCCGGCTGTCCGAGGCCATGTACGACGACAATCGACGCCTCGCGCTGCGTCGCGCCGTGTGGGGCAGCCTGTTCGCCACCCTGAGTGCGCTCAGCTATTACGCGGGCTATGCCATCATCTTATGGCGCACGCTCGACGGCGCGGTCACGATCGGCGACCTCGGGTTCCTGGCGGGCTCGCTGCTGAGGCTGAGGACGCTGCTCGAGGGGCTGTTGCTGGGGCTGTCGCAACTGGCCTCGCAGGCCGCCTATCTGGATGATCTGTTCTCCTTCTTCGACATCGTGCCGGCCGTGCGCTCTCCCGAGCATCCCGCGCCGTTCCCCGTACCGATCCGGTCGGGGATCGTGTTCGAGGATGTGGGTTTCCGTTACCCCGAGGCCGACATTTGGGCGGTCCGTCACCTCGACCTCGCGATTCGGGCCGGCGAAGTCCTGGCCCTCGTAGGCGAGAACGGGGCCGGCAAGACGACGATCGTCAAGCTGCTGTCGCGGCTCTACGACCCGACCGAGGGCCGGATCCTCGTCGATGGCATCGACCTGCGCGCCTTCGACCTCGACGATCTGCGTGGCCGCATCGCGCTGATCCTGCAGGATTTCGTTCGCTACAGCTTCACGGCGGCCGAGAACATCGAAGTCGGGGCGATCGCGCGGGCCGGGGCGCAGGACGAGGTCGTGGATGCGGCACGGCGCGCGCTGGCCGATCGGGTCATCGAGCGCCTGCCGATGCGCTACGCGCAGCCGCTGGGCCGGCGTTTCGCCAACGGCATCGAACTCTCGGGCGGCGAGTGGCAGAAGATGGCCATCGCCCGAGCCTACATGCGGAATGGCTCCGTGCTGGTGCTGGACGAACCGACGGCGGCGCTCGACGCCAATGCCGAATACGAGGTGTTCCGCCGCTTTCGCGACCTGAGCGTGGGGCGCACCTGCCTCTTGATCTCCCATCGTTTCTCGACCGTCCGCATGGCCGATCGCATCGTCGTTCTGGAACACGGCCGCGTCCAGGAGGCCGGCACCCATGCCGAGCTCCTGGCCGCAGGCGGGCGATATGCGGCGCTGTTCGAGTTCCAGGCCGCAGGCTACCGGTGACGGACCCGCGTCGAAAGAACCTGCGGTCCCGGGAGACCCTTAAGGAGGCCGCAACCACCTCGGGCCTATATCGTTCGGCCGGTCCGACGCTCTCCCGCCGTCGACCGGTCGGGGCACCGATGAGCACGACCTTTCCCGACATCGACGGCCGGACGGCGGTCAGCGTTCTGCGGCGGCCGATCACGCCGCTCCTGCTCGCGTTGCTGATCGCTTTTCCGCTCGCGCTGCTCACATCCTGGTCGAGCGCCGTGACGGTCTGGCAGACCGGCAGCTTCTTCGACAGCGACGACGCCATGCGGGCCGTTGAGGTCCGCGACTGGATGGCCGGGCAAGGATGGTTCGACCTCGCGGCCCATCGGTTCGGGCTGCCGGAAGGTCTGTTCATGCATTGGTCGCGGGTGGTGGACGTTCCGCTCGCCTTGCTGATCCGCGCTTTCGATTTTGCGCTCTCGCCCGAGATGGCGGAACGTGCCGCCCGCATCGCTTGGCCCTTGGCGCTGCAGATGTCCCTGATCGCCGCCATGGCCTATGCGGCTCGGGTGCTGGCCGGCTCCGGCGCCATGCTGCCGGCGGCCCTGCTGATCGTCTTCGGCGGTATCGGCTACACCCAGTAACCGGGGCAGATTGCCGGGCGGTCAGGTTTCGGGTGCAGCTTTTCGGATGAGGTGTTGCAGCGGCGCAATGGCAATGGCTCCCGGCACGCGCAGGCGGTCGCCGAGGTAGCGGAAGAACGAA